>Ga0326728_10000091_pt1:305000-357280 | contig 357280 bp, 313 predicted proteins | sample MB3enrmetagenome_FD_207602 | JGI IMG/M metagenome (GOLD analysis project Ga0326728, IMG submission 207602) | Lab enriched peat soil microbial communities from McLean, Ithaca, NY, United States - MB31MN | ecosystem: Environmental > Terrestrial > Soil > Wetlands > Peat | place...
GACGTCGTCGCGCCCGCATGACCTTTGAGAACTCCATAGCGAGCACGAGCATCTGAATTCTCCAAGCTACAAAGAGCCAACGGTGGATGCCTTGGCGCCTGAAGCCGATGAAGGACGTGGGAGGCTGCGAAAAGCCACGGGGAGCTGCCTACCGAGCTTCGATCCGTGGACGTCCGAATGGGGAAACCCGGCACCCGTAACGGGGTGTCACTCCGGTCTGAACACATAGGGCCGGGAGAGGGAACCGGGGGAAATGAAACATCTGAGTACCCCGAGGAGAGGAAAGCAACAGCGACTCCCTGAGTAGCGGCGAGCGAAACGGGAAGAGCCTAAACCGGTCCAGTGCCAAGCCTGGTGGCGTTGCCGGGCCGGGGTTGTGGGAAATCGAGCAAGGGGGCACCAGACCCCTTACGGAGTTACAAAACTGCTGCCTAGTGGAAGTGTTCTGGAACGGTACGCCATAGCGGGTAAGAGCCCCGTACACGAAAGGCAGGCAGTCTCCGTTCGATTCTCCCGAGTAGCGCCGGATCTGGGAAAGCCGGTGTGAATCTACGAGGACCACCTCGAAAGGCTAAGTACTCACAGGCGACCGATAGTGAACGAGTACCGTGAGGGAAAGGTGAAAAGCACCCCGGGAGGGGAGTGAAATAGTACCTGAAACCGTTGGTTTACAAACAGTCAAAGCGTCGTCGGCACTTCGGTGTCGGCCGCGATGGCGTGCCTTTTGAAGAATGAGCCAGCGAGTTACGGTGTGTGGCGAGGTTAACCCGATAGGGGGAGCCGGAGCGAAAGCGAGTCTGAATAGGGCGTTTAGTCGCATGCTGTAGACCCGAAGCCGAGTGATCTTGCCATGGGCAGGCTGAAGCGGGGGTAAGACCCCGTGGAGGGCCGAACCCACCATGGTTGAAAACATGGGGGATGACCTGTGGCAAGGGGTGAAAGGCCAATCAAACTCGGTGATAGCTGGTTCTCCCCGAAATGCATTTAGGTGCAGCGTTAGACGTTCAGCATCGGAGGTAGAGCACTGAATGGGTTAGGGGGCCTACAAGCTTACCGACCCCAATCAAACTCCGAATGCCGATGCTCCAGAGTCTGGCAGTGAGACCACGGGGGATGAGCTTCGTTGGTCGAGAGGGAAACAGCCCAGACCGCCAGCTAAGGCCCCAAATTCTTGGCTAAGTGGGAAACGATGTGGGGACGCAGAAACAGCCAGGAGGTTGGCTCAGAAGCAGCCACCCTTTAAAGAGTGCGTAACAGCTCACTGGTCGAGTGGCCCTGCGCGGACAATGTAACGGGGCTCAAGCCAAGAGCCGAAGCTGCGGATTTCCGCTTCAAGCGGAAGTGGTAGGGGAGCGTCGACCGTGCCGTGAAGCGGTGGTGTGAACCGTCGTGGAGCGCGGTCGAGTGAGAATGCTGGCATAAGTAGCGAGAGAGGGGTGAGAAACCCCTCCGCCGTAAGCCCAAGGGTTCCTGGGGAAGGCTAATCCGCCCAGGGTCAGTCGGGAGCTAAGGCGAGGCCGCAAGGCGTAGTCGATGCACAACTGGTTGATATTCCAGTACCACCGTGTCCGCACCCATCCCAAGTCAGGGGTACTAAGGGGCTGGCCTTCGGGTCGAACCGAACGACCCTGAGGAGGGAAGCGATGAGGGGACGCAGGAGGATAAGTGAGCCCAGGCGTTGGTTGTCCTGGGGGAAACGCATAGGGGGAGGCCTAGGCAAATCCGGGCCTCATTCACCCCGAGACGTGATCCCGAGCCGCTTCAGGCGAAGTCACCGATTCCAAGCTGCCGAGAAAAGCCTCTAGCGAGCTGACACGGTGCCCGTACCCCAAACCGACTCAGGTGGGCAGGTAGAGAATACCAAGGCGATCGGGAGAACTGTGGTTAAGGAACTCGGCAAAATGCCCCCGTAACTTCGGGAGAAGGGGGGCCTCGGTAGGGTAAAGGACCTCGCGTCCCGAGCCTGATGAGGCCGCAGAAAATTGGGGGAAGCGACTGTTTAATAAAAACACAGCAGCGTGCGAAGTCCTAAGACGATGTATACGCTGTGACGCCTGCCCGGTGCCGGAAGGTTACGGAGAGGGGTTAGTCCTTCGGGACGAAGCTCTGAACCTAAGCCCCGGTAAACGGCGGCCGTAACTATAACGGTCCTAAGGTAGAACACCCTGGAATCGTGCCCAGGGCCTGCCCCTTGTGAGAGCGATCTCGCAAAGAGCAGCTGGCTATTTGCTGGAAACCCCGAGTATCCGGCGGTACGAGCCTCGTCATAATCCTTCGCGGGTTGTGGCGTGGTGAGTGAAAATCCGACCGGTGCGGACAATCAGCAGGAAAGGCCGGGATGCGTGCAGTGGGTTGTCGACTTCGACACCTGAAGAGAGCCCGCTGGTAACGGTGTAATAGCCGTGACGTGTTCTGGAATCCTCAGAGGCCATACGCCAGCCATCTCGCTGTGACAATTCGAGATGAAGAGATGGTCCTAGCCTCACGGCGACGTGGGGACCGACTAGAGCGAAATTCCTTGTCGGGTAAGTTCCGACCTGCACGAATGGCGTAACGACTTCCCCACTGTCTCAACCACAGACCCGGCGAAATTGAAGTACGAGTAAAGATGCTCGTTAGCTGCATCAGGACGGAAAGACCCCGTGGACCTTTACTGCAGCTTGATGTTGGGTTTTGGTGCGAATTGTGTAGGATAGGTGGGAGCCTTGGAAGCTCCGGCGCTAGCCGGGGTGGAGGCAACGTTGAAATACCACCCTGTTCGTTCCGGGACTCTAACCTCGACCCGTGAACCGGGCCAGGAACAGCGTCAGGTGGGCAGTTTGACTGGGGCGGTCGCCTCCTAAAAGGTAACGGAGGCGCCCAAAGGTTCCCTCAGGCTGGTTGGCAATCAGCCGTCGAGTGCAATGGCAAAAGGGAGCTTGACTGCGAGACCTACAAGTCGAGCAGGTGCGAAAGCAGGGCATAGTGATCCGGCGGTTGCGTGTGGAAGCGCCGTCGCTCAACGGATAAAAGGTACCCCGGGGATAACAGGCTCATCTTCCCCAAGAGTCCATATCGACGGGAAGGTTTGGCACCTCGATGTCGGCTCGTCGCATCCTGGGGCTGAAGCCGGTCCCAAGGGTTGGGCTGTTCGCCCATTAAAGCGGTACGCGAGCTGGGTTTAGAACGTCGTGAGACAGTTCGGTCCCTATCCGATGCAGCCGTAGGAGATCTGAGGAAGGCTGTCCCTAGTACGAGAGGACCGGGACGGACGCAGCTCTCGTGTGCCAGTTGTCCTGCCAAGGGCATGGCTGGTTTGCGACCTGCGGTTGGGATAAGCGCTGAAAGCATCTAAGCGCGAAGCTCGTTCCAAGATGAGATCTCCCACAGGGTCAACCTGGTAAGGCCCGTGGTCAGATCACCACGTTGATAGGCCGGAGGTGTAAGCACGGTGACGTGTTCAGCCGACCGGTACTAATCGGCCGAGGGCTTGGATTCTCGCTCGTGCTCGCTATGGAAGGCTCAAAGGAACCGCGGTCACGTGTTCCTTGGGGCGGGACGGGTTGGGATTGATCTGCCCCGCTCGAGAGCTCAGGTTTCCGGTGGCCATAGCGGCGGGGAAACACCCGTTCCCATCCCGAACACGGAAGTTAAGACCGCCCGCGCCGATGGTACTTGGGGGGCAACTCCCTGGGAGAGTAGGTCGCTGCCGGGATTCATCGCAGGCGGGGCCCCCGGCACGCGAGAGGCGTGTTCCGGGGGCCTTGTCGCGTCCGGCGATCTCGCCGCGGAGGATGTTCAGTACGTGAAGATGACCTGATCCTGGCACGTGCCAGTCACCGTCGTGACGGTGACGAAGCTCGTGGACTCCGGCTGCCCGTAGTAGGTCGGCTCACTAGGGGCGGTGACAGTCATCTGATCCGGCGTGATGGACGAGGACGTGATGGTGGCTGCCACGGTCGAGCCGTTTGCCGTGCCTCCGCTCTCGCCCACGAAACTTGCCGACGTTCCGCTTGTCAGGAACCCGACCCCGTAGATCGTCACCGTGGTCCCTGCGTTGCCGGATGTGGGACTGATCGAGGAACAGAGTGGAGTCAATGACGTGTAATCGAAGATGTCGTTGATGTTGCCGTTGCCGGTGACGCTCGTGCCTGCCGGCGTCGTGACGGTGACGAAGTAACAGAACTCCGTCGAGCAGGACGAACCCCCCGCCACCGCTGGCGAGATGACCGTGATCGATGTTGACCCGTTGAGGATGACGTTCGGAGATGAGACGGTGTAGGTGAGGGGGTTGCTCGGAACGGTCCCGCCCGATTCCTGGGTGAAGGTGACCTTGATTGGTTGCGACGCGGTCTGGTAGAAGCCGGTCCCGGTGACCGTAATCCCGTTGCCGCCGGCGATCGATCCGACGCCGGGACTGATGCTCGTGACCGTTGGGGCGACCGTTGTGTACGTGAAGACGGCGTTGCTCGTGTAGGCGCTCGTCCCCACCGGTGTCGAGACCGTGACGTCGTAGGTCGTGCCCTCCGTGACTCCCGGCGAACTGGCGGTGATCGTCTGGGTCGACGCGTTCACCACGACGTTCGTTGCCTGGAGCACCGTGTTGTCAGTGGCGGGCGAACCGTTCGACTCCTCGACGAAGTTCACCGTGTCGCCGGTTGCGAATCCGGACCCCGTGATCGTCACTGATGTGCCACCGAGGATCGACCCCGTGGAGGGGCTCAGAGTATTGACTACGGGAAGCGTTGGCGACCACAGCCATTCGTCGGTCGTCATGCCCGTGCCGCAGTACAGGTAGCACGGCGTTGAGGACGGTGCGCTGACTCCCGAGGGGTAGTCGTCAAAGGTGACCACCGCCAGCAGATAGGGCTGTGCGGCGCACTTTGCCGCGCTGACCCCGTCGAGACAGGTCGAGAAGGTCACGACCCGGGTGTTGGTGCTCGTCGGGTCCCAGGCCGTGCTGCACCAGACGTCCATGGACACGTTGGTGACAGTGAGTTCGGACGTGGCACCCGTCCCCCAGCACGGTACCGGGGGGCTCGCGTTGAGGGTCTGGGTGAGCATCGTGTTCGTGTTGCCGTTCGGGGCGCTCGGGGAATCGTAGGCGTAGCGGATGCTGTTCATCGCGAGATCCGTCGCGCTCTTTGCCGCGTACTGGTCCGAACGAACCGAGAGGAATGCCGCGGAGTTGTGGAGGTCGTTCGTGAGCTCGTTCATCAGTGCGCCGACGATCGTGCCCGCCACCACCATGAAGATGAGTGCCAGCACGAGCGTCGCACCGGCCTCGCGTCGCCTGTCGTCCCGCAGAACGTCGGCGCGCGCCGCCGACGGACGAGCGACGACTCGGCACCTTGCTTTTCGGACGCTGTTCATGATGTCGCCCGGCGCGGGGTTCTTGTCTGCGCAGCGGGCCGGTTCGTCGCGGGATCCGGGCGCGTCCCCGAATTGCAACATGTGGCGCCGGCAGCGTCCGTCTGTTCGGTTTCCGTCGATCTAGCGGTTTCTGACCTGGTCACGGGTTGGCCCTGCTCCCTACCTCGGCACTTTGGTGACGGCACTTACCGGCGTGAGAGAGCCGGACGTGGCGGAAATCGTGTAGCCGCTCGCGAGGGCCGTCGTGAAGGAGCAGCTACTGAAGGTGGCGACGCCGCTGACCACTGTCACCGACGTGGAGGAGCAGGAAAACCCGCCGCTTCCGTTGCTCGTGCTTGTCGCGGCCAGGATCACTGTCGTCGTGGAGTCGGTGGTGACGATGTTGCCGTAGATGTCCTCTTCGTCGACGACCACCGAGAACTTGGTGTTGGTTGTGGTCGAGCTCGGCGGTGCTGTCGCGTAGATGAGTTGGGTCTTGATGCTCGGCACGACGATGAACGCGAGACTCGTCGCCGAGAGGGAGCCGTCGGTCGCGGTGAGCGTGTACGACCCGGTCTTCGTGACACTGCAGGACCCAAAACTGAACACGCCCTGGTTCTCCGTCCCCGTGCACGTCGCCGGCCCGGGAGAGTAGGCGAGACTCGCCGAGGACAGGTCGGTTGTCACGACGTTGCCCTTGGCGTCCTCGACGGCGACCTGGAGAGTCGAGGGCGCAATGTACGCACCCGCGGTGATCTGAGCCTCCGTGGCGGAGCTGCTTGGTTGCTCCACGAAGGCCAGTTTGCTTGCCGTCTGACCCACGGCGAACGGGGAAACCACGGGATCGTCGGCGACGACGTTGATGGATTGGATCGCCGAGTTGTGGGTGATGGTTATCGTCTCCTGCTCGGCAGAATCGGCGATGCACGTCGTCTGGAAACTCTGGCCGTTCCAATACTGCGTGCTGATCGCCGCCGTATAGCCGGACGGCAGCACGGAGTTGACGTTTACCGACGTCCCGGGACACTGCCCCCACTGCGTGGTCAATTGCTCTTGGAGTTGTGTGACGGCATCCTCGGCAGCCGTCCTGAGCACGGTGTCGAACGTCGTGTTGCTCTGGTAGGTCGTTGCGCCCATGATGGCCGTGCCGAAGGCAGCCAGCACGGAGACCGCGACCATCGAGATCACGACGATGGCGATCAGGATCTCGATGAGGGTGTCACCGGATTCGTTCTGGCATCGGTGTGCCGAGCTGTCCGGGTGCGGGTCGCCGTGCACGAGGTTGCGGGGTGAGCGTTTCATGCGACGTGAGGTTCGGGCACGGCGATGATCGGCAGATCACCCGTGCGAGATACAGGGAAGCTCGTCGCGGTAGGCGGTCGGGAGCCGCACACCTTGTGGCCGCGTGCCGAACCGACCCGCGCCGATACGAAGGAGTCCCGGGCTGGCGCGCTTGCCGTCTCGTTCATGACGGCAGGAGCACTCCGAGGAAAACGGCCTCGAGACCGTTCCCCTTCATCGTCACGGTGAGCGACGTCGGTGCCGCCGCCTCGAGCATGAGCGTGCCGGTTCTGTCCAACGTCTCGTTCGGCTTGCACTCGACCGTCGTCGAGCCGAGACCCGTCACGCCGGAACCGCTGGTGGTGGAACAGGCGTTGCCGTACGTGGAGGTCGTACTGTTGTTGAGCACGTTGAGATCCTGATTGGACGTCCAGATCATGTACTCGCCGCCGTCGGTCGTCTCGGCATCCCCGGTCACGAGATCCCAGTTCGAGACCTGATTCCCGTTCTGATCCAACAGCTTGATGTTCGTGAAGTAGACGAACGCGAGCGCACCATTCGCGTAGTTGGGAGAGCTCGTGACGCAGTCCTCGTAGAGCGCCGGATCGCCAGGAATGCCCGTGTAGAAGCCGTTGTTGCCCAGGTAAGACTCACTGGACGAAGTCGAGGGACAGGTCGTCGTGGGGTAGGTCGGGATAGCCCAGGGGAGCACCTCACCGACGGACGACGTCGTACTGAGGCAGAAGCTCAACGTGAAGTCGGTGCCGGCGATGCCGTCTTCCATTTGCTGGCAGCTCGACGGCGCCGGTGACTGCGGTGTGGTCTCGCCACTCGTGTTCGACCCGTCGTACTTGCTGGGGTTGAAGGCGGAGAAATCCGCGAAGCAAAGAGAAGAGGCGTACGTCCCCGTCCCGATCGTGGCGAAGCCGCAGCTCTGCGCGGGGGTAGAGATGCTTGAGACCTGGCCGGACGAAGTACTCGCGCGGGGCACAGCGAGAAGCGAGTACGAATAGCTACTCGCCGGTTCCGTGATTGAGAAAGTGATGCTCGTGACGCCGACCGCGGAGGCCCATGCAGTCGACGGCGTGCCGCTATAGCTGGACGAGGTGCTGATCGTCGGGGCCGCCTGGCTGGTTGAGAGGTCCGACGCGATCGTCGCCGTGAACGTCGGGGTCGAGGAAGCCCCGGCGCAGTACTCCCGTATGAGCGAGGTTCTTGAGCCGAAGGTGACCTCGGCGTACGTCACGACGTCCTGGTACTGGCCGGTGCCGGGGTTGATGTTCGGGTTGAAGTCCCACTCCAGTCCGAGCAGCTGCGTGCCCGTTCCGCACTTGGCCATCGGGTTGGCGGTGACCGTAGTCGTGGAGCTGGTGTTCGTGGGGCTCGCACTTGTCGTGAGGTACACCGCGCTCTGCACGTCGGCCTCGAAGTATGTCGACACGAGCTGGGCATCGGAGGTGTCGGAGACCTTCGCCGAAGTCTTGTTCTGAAGCGAAAGAACAGCGAGGAGCCCGAGGACGAGCGCGCCGATGACGATCGGAATGATCGCGGTGGTGATCACCATTTCGATGAGCGTGAAACCATTCTCGGGGCGCGTCCTGAAAACTGCAGTTGCTTCGCGCCTCTGGGCGGTGGCAATTCCTTGGATTTCGCGCCCGGTCATCACCGTTTCACAGTACCGTTCGTGATGCACGTGAGGAAGCATGGGGCCAAGGATGATCGTCTTGTGAGATAGGCACGCGAAAACAAGCTATCGGTGGCTGACACGGAAGCGCGCGATCTCTGCACATTCTTGCTGACTGACCGTCGCCTACCAGGGAGTCTTGGCTCATGCCGCCGCTCGAACACGGCCATCTCGGTGGTCTGCCGCCTTCATCTCATCTCACCCTTTCGAAATGTTCCAGCGAGTGGGCACAGGGGAGAAGGCAAGGGATTGGCGCCAATTCACTGCGATGGCGCGCTCATCTTTGGTTCTCGAATTACTCCGGTGATTAAAGAGCGAATCGATATTCGATATTCTCTGCACAAGCGGGACTTTGGCTCCGGGGCGCCGGAGAGCTCCGGCACCGCGAGGGTGGACGACTGGACACCCGGAGTCGGTGGTCGATAACCTGCTCGACCATGTTGGAAGAGACGCACGCCTCCGCACAGCAGCAGAACGCCGGGTGCAACGTGCCGCGCGAGAGTGCGTCGGTGGCGAGGTGTCTTTGGCAACTCTGAGCTGAGCCTCGTTCCTGACCGAGTTAGGTTCGGTCGGGGGAAGCAAACTCAGAGCGGCGCGTCCGCCACACTCGTCAGGACGGTCATCCCCGCAGGCGGCATCACGCCGGTCGCCGCGTTCTCAGCACTGCGTCACCGGGCTGGCGGGGCCTTTCTGTTCGAATCCGTCGCGCACGACGAGGACCGGGATCGCTGGACCTTTCTCGGCTGTGGCGGTGTCCCCGTCGTGCAGTGGTCGTTCGGCAAGAACCACGACGATCCCTACGACGAGCTGCGACGCGCCCTCGCGCCCCGTGGCGCGTCCTCGTTCGACGACGCCCCGCCCTTTGTGAGTGGACTCGTGGGCTTCCTTTCCTACGAGACCGCCCATCTCATCGAGCCGCGTGTCCCGGTGATGAGCTCACCGGACGACTTCCCCGACGCGTTCTTCGTCCGATGTGAGGCAATCGTCGCCTTCGACCACCGGTTCGATCTCGTCCACGTCATCGTGGAGTCGACGACTGAGGCGTCCGGTGATCTCGAAGTCTCCTACGCGAGAGCGGCGCGCACGATCGAGTCGATCGTCGTCGCGATCCGCTCGGCGCCCGAGCTGCGGGCCGCGGCGGGACCGCGCGGCGGCGGACCGGGTGCGGTGGTCGTTCGGCCAGAACGTCCGCCCGCCGAATACGAGCGCGCGGTCGAGCGCGCGCGTGAGTACATCATGGCCGGCGACTGTCAGCAGATCGTCGTCTCCCAGCGTTTCCGAGCGGAACTCGACATCGACCCGTTCGCGATCTACCAGGAGTTGCGGGATCTCAACCCGTCGCCATACCTCTTCTATTTCGAACACGAGGGACGAGCGCTCGTCGGCAGCTCGCCCGAGGCACTGGCACGCCTTCGCGACCGGGAGCTCATCGTCCGACCGATCGCCGGCACGCGTCCGCGGGGAACGACCTCGGCGGAGGACGAATCCCTCCTCGCCGAGCTGCTCGCCGACCCGAAGGAGGGAGCCGAGCACGTCATGCTCGTCGACCTCGCGCGCAACGATGTCGGGCGAGTCGCCGAATGCGGCAGCGTACGGGTGGACCTGTTCCGGGCGGTGGAGAAGTACTCGCACGTCATGCACATCGTCTCGCAGGTGCGCGGGCATCTGCTGCCGGAACTCGACACGATCGACGCGCTGCGCGCCGTGTTCCCGGCCGGAACAGTGACGGGGGCGCCGAAGGTGCGCGCCATGGAGATCATCGCCGAGATCGAAGGACAGGGCCGCGGACCCTATGCGGGGTGCATCGGCTACCTCGGCGACGACGGCAACATGGACATGGCCATCGTCATCCGCACGTTGGCCTGCGCGTCCGGTGCGCTCACCGTGCAGGCCGGTGCCGGCATCGTCTACAACTCCGACCCGGGGACGGAGCAGGCCGAGACGGTCCACAAGGCGACGGCACTCCTCACCGCGGTCTCGAGGGCGCAGTCTCAGACGGCGAGAGGCGACCGGCGATGACCACCGTCCTCGTCATCGACAACTACGACTCGTTCGCGTACAACCTCGTGCAGTATCTCGGCGAGCTCGGGGCCGCGGTCGTCGTGCACCGCAACGACGCGATCGACCTTGGGGGTGTTGCGCGCCTCGCTGCCGACGGCATCGTCATCTCGCCGGGACCGTGCACCCCGGAAAGCGCCGGGATCAGCGTCGAGCTCATCCGCCGGTTCGCCGGAGTTGTCCCGATGCTCGGAGTCTGCCTCGGCCATCAAGCCATCGGTGCTGCCTTCGGCGCGCGCATCGTGCGCAACCATCGCGTCCTACACGGCAAGACGAGCAACGTCTACCACTCGGCCGTCGGCATCCTGTCGGACCTGCCGAATCCCTTCGTCGCCGGCCGCTACCACTCGCTCGTCATCGACGTTTCGTCGCTGCCCGACGAGCTCGACGTCACGGCTTGGACCGACCAGGGGGAGATCATGGGTATCGAGCATCGAGAACACGAGATCACCGGGGTCCAGTTCCATCCGGAATCCATCCTCACGCCGGACGGCAAGCATCTGCTCGCCAACTGGCTGTCGCAGCTGGGGGGACGGGCATGAACGCGGTCCAGGATGCGTTGCGCGCCGCGAGTTCCCGGCGTGACCTCACGGCAGGCGAGATGACAGCGGCGATGGAGGAGATCGCCGCGGGAGACGCCAACCAGATCCAGGTCGGCGCGTTGCTCACCGCGCTGCGCACGAAGGGCGAGACGGCGGAGGAGCTGAGCGCCGCGGCCCGGGTGATGCGTCGTCATGCGAAGAAGGTGGACGTCGCGGGGTTGGACGTCGTCGACACCTGCGGAACGGGAGGGGACGGGGCGAACACGTTCAACATCTCCACCGTGGCCGCTATCGTCGCCGCGGCGGCGGGCGCGCCAGTCGCCAAGCATGGCAACCGGTCGGTCTCCTCGCGCTGTGGCTCGGCCGATGTGCTCGAAGAGCTCGGTGTCGCGCTCGGCGGCATGGAGGTGTTCCTGTACTGCCTGAAAGAGGTCGGGCTCGGCTTCCTCTTTGCGCCGAACCACCATGCGGCGTTCAAGTCCGTGGGAGCCACTCGCGCCGCGCTCGGGGTGCCGACGATCTTCAACCTCGTCGGCCCGCTCGCCAATCCGGCGTCGGTGAAGCGGCAGGTCGTCGGCGTGTCGAGCGTCGAGCGTGTTCCCGTCGTCGCCGAGGCGCTGCGGTCGTTGGGCACGGAGCACGCCCTCGTCGTGCACGGTGACGGGACCGACGAGATCGCCGTCAGCGGCACGACGCTCGTGCTCGAGGTGCAACGGGGTTCGTTGTCGGCATTCACCCTCACCCCGGGAGAACTCGGCGTCGATTCCTGGTGCCGGGATGACCTGCGCGGCGGTGACGCCAGTGAGAACGCCGCCATCTGCACGAGAGTGCTCGCCGGCGAGAGAGGAGGTCCCCGTGACGCGGTCCTCGTGAACGCCGGGGCGGCGCTCTACCTCGCCGGTCGGGCGGCATCGATACCTGAAGGCGTGGGCCTCGCGGCGCGGGCGATCGACGAGGGTCGCGCGCGTCACACACTCGCCGGGTTGGTCGCCGCGTCGAGGGCGTCATGAACAGGCTCTCCTCGATCGTCGAACGCAAACGCGTCGAGGTCGCCGCGACGAGACAGCGCGTGCCGGTCGACGAGTTGCAATCGGGGCTCGACGGCCTCCCGCCGTGTCGCACGCTCGTCGGCCGTCTCTCGGCGGCGGGGGGCCCGACGCGGGTCATCGCCGAGATCAAGCGGGCGTCGCCGACGGCGGGTGTGATCGACGGGGAGGCAGACGTCGCCGGGCTTTCCCGGGCCTATCGGGAGCACGGGGCGAGCGCCATCTCGGTTCTCACCGACACCGTCGGCTTCGGCGGCAGTCTCGACGACCTGGCCGTCGCGCGCCACGCGGTGGACGTGCCGCTGCTGCGCAAGGACTTCGTCATTGACCGCTACCAGCTCCTCGAAGCTCGATGCGCCGGCGCCGACGCGGTGCTGCTCATCGTGGCGGCGCTCGCCGTCGGCGAGCTGCGCGAGCTCCACGCCGCGGCTCTCGACCTCGGACTCGAGGTGCTCGTCGAGACGCACGACGCCACGGAGGTGGCGGTGGCGCGCGGCATCGAAGGCTGTCGGTTGATCGGGCTGAACAGCCGGAATCTCGCCACGTTCGAGGTCGACCTGGCGACAGTGGAGCGCCTGGCGCCAACGGTCGGGCCCGGAATCGCCGTTGTCGCGGAGAGCGGCATTTGTGCGCCAGCGGACGTCGCGCGGCTGCGCGCCTCGGGGCTTGCCAATTTCTTGGTCGGCGAGGCGCTCGTCCGGTCAGCCGATCCCGGCGCGCTGCTCGCCGAGCTTCTCGGGGTGCGATGACGGTGGCCGTCGCCGTGAAGATCTGCGGGATCACCCGAGCTGAGGACGCGGCCGCGGCGGTCGACTGTGGTGCCGAGGCGGTCGGGTTCAACTTCTGGCCGGCTTCGGCGCGCTTTTGCGACTACGCCGTAGCTGGCGAGATCATCGCCGCGCTGCCCGCGTCGATCTGCAAGATCGGGGTTTTCGTCGACGAATCGCCTCGGCGCGTCAATGCGATCGCGGCCGATTTGCGGCTCAGCGCGGTACAGCTCCACGGGAGCGAGTCGGCGCGCGACTGCGCCGCTTGCCGGCTGCCCGTCATCAAGGCGATCCCGGTAGCCGGGCCGGTGCGTGCCGAGGAACTCGCGGGCTTCGAGGTGGCGGCGTTCCTTTTCGACTCGGCGACTCGCGGCCGGGGCGGCAGCGGCGTCGCCTTCGACTGGGGTTGCGTCGGCAACGTCGCCATCGCGACCCCCGTCGTCCTGGCGGGGGGCCTCACACCTGCCAACGTCGCGGCGGCGATCTCTGCCGTCCGGCCAGCTGCGGTCGACGTCGCGAGTGGTGTCGAATCGAGTCCGGGTATCAAGGATCACAAGGCCATCGCGGCGTTCGTCGCCGCGGCGCGAGGAGTTCCATGGACCGCGATTTGAGTGCAGACGACCAGGGATGGTTCGGCCCTTACGGCGGACGCTTCGTCCCGGAGACACTCGTGCCCGCCCTCGACGAGCTCGCGGCGGCGTGGCGCACGGCGCGGGTCGACCCGAACTTCTCGGCCGAGCTCGACGCCCTGCTCGGCCAGTTCGCCGGTCGCCCGACGCCGCTCGGCGAGGCGCGTCGGATGTCGCGGGACTGCGGTGGGGCGCGGGTCTTTCTGAAGCGGGAGGATCTCTGCCACACCGGGGCCCACAAGATCAACAACACGCTTGGCCAGGTGCTGCTGGCGAGAAGGATGGGGAAGACCCGTGTCATCGCCGAGACCGGCGCGGGCCAGCACGGTGTGGCGACGGCGACGGCGTGCGCGCTCTTCGGGATCAGCTGTGACGTCTTCATGGGAAGCGTCGACGTGCGTCGCCAGTCGCTCAACGTGACGCGCATGGAGCTGCTCGGTGCCCGTGTCATCGAGGTCACGTCGGGATCGCGGACCCTGAAGGACGCGATGAACGAGGCGATACGGGACTGGATCGCGACGTCGGCGACGACCCACTACGTGATTGGTTCGGTCGCCGGTCCGCACCCCTATCCCTCGATGGTCGCCGAGTTCCAGTCGGTGATCGGCCGCGAGGCGCGGGCGCAGTGCCTGCAGCAGACCGGGCGGCTTCCCTCGGCGGTCGTCGCCTGCGTCGGTGGCGGTTCCAACGCGATGGGCATCTTCGCCGCCTTTCTCGATGACGACGTCACGCTCGTCGCCGTCGAGGCCGGCGGCGAAGGGATCGGCAGTGGCCGGCACGGGGCGTCGCTCGGGTTCGGACGCCCGGGAGTTCTGCACGGTTCGCGCAGCTACGTCTTGCAGGACGACGACGGGCAGATCCTCGAGGCGCACTCGGTGAGCGCCGGGCTCGACTACCCGGGTGTCGGGCCGCAGCTCGCCTACCTGCGTGACGCCGGACGCATCGCCGTCACCTCTGCCACCGACGCCGAGGCGGTCGACTCCGTCCTCTACCTCTCGCGGGCCGAGGGCGTCATTCCGGCTCTCGAGAGTGCCCACGCCGTTTGCGAAGCCCGCAAGCTCGCCGGTTCGCTCGGCCCGAACGACGTCGTCGTCGTCAACGTCTCCGGACGCGGGGACAAGGACGTCGGCGAGCTGGCGCGCCTCGCGGTTGGGTGGTCGCCGGAGGCCTCGTCGTGACGGCCCCGTCGCGGCTCTCCCGAGTCTTCGCCGCGACAGCGGCAGAAGGTCGGGCCGCGCTCATCACCTACGTCATGGCCGGTGACCCGGATCCGACGGAATCGGGGGCCCTGGCGCGAGCCTGCATCGCCGGCGGCGCCGACATCGTCGAGCTCGGCATCCCGTTTTCCGACCCCCTCGCCGACGGTCCGGTCATCCAGCGTGCCGCCGAGCGCGCCCTCGGCGCCGGCACGCGGCTCATAGACGTTCTCGGCGTGGCGGGGGCCCTGCGCGCCGAGACAGCGACCCCGGTCGTGCTGATGGGCTACCTCAACCCGATCCTTTCCCTGGGGGAGGAGAGGTTCTTCGCGGCCTGTCGCGACTGCGGCGTCGACGCCGTCATCATCCCGGATCTCCTCCCCGAGGCGGCTGGTCGCGTCGTTGCCTGCGCAGCTGACAGCGGCATCGGCACGGTTTTCATGGTCGCCGCCGGGACGCCGCCGGGACGCCGCCGCCGGGCGAGTGAGGCCGCGACGGCCTTCGTCTACCTCACCGCCATCGACGGCGTGACAGGTGTCCGGTCGAGTCTGTCGGCGCGTCTCGCCGAGACGGTCGGCGTCGTGCGCGCCGACAGCGACGTGCCCGTCGTCGTCGGTTTCGGGATCTCACGACCGGAGCACGTCGCCGCGCTGAACGGTGTCGCCGACGGTGTCGTCGTCGGCAGCGCGATCGTCTCGATCATCGGCGACGAAACGGACGGTCCGCGCCGCCTGGATGGTGTTCGTACACTGGTGCAGGCCCTCCGGGGTGCGACGGCCGTTTAGATCAGACAATTCAACCAAGGGCGGAGTCCGAAGCATGCGCCTTCAATCGGTCGCCGGTGCTCCGGTCGACTACCCAGACCTCCCCCGGGACGCGCCGGTCTGCGTCGAGATCATGTCCGCGCCGACAAGGGACGTCGAAGGTCTCGTCGACGAACTGCGCGCCCTCTGCGCTGCCAGCCTCGCCGTGCAGATCAAGGCCGGCAGGTCCGTCGTCAAGCTCTTGAACCTGACGGGGCTCGTCGCGCGACCGGAGCTCGCCGACCGGGTCGAGTCGACGCTCAACGTGCTCGCGGGGCTCGTCCAGGATCCGGCCTTTGCGCCCCTCGTTCTGTTGCGCGAGGCCATCGCGGAGGTTGCTCCCCGCTTCGACGGGCAATTCGGTTCTCTTCCCCAGGAGCTCGAGCGCATCGACGCCTTCGTCAGCGCCCTCGGCCTGGAGAGCTCGACACCGGAGCTGACCCGGCCGTCGATCCATATCGCGCTCGACCAGGCGGGCTCGCCGGGGGCGTTGGCCGGCGGGGTCCAGCTCCACCCCGAGGAGGCGTCGCCGGTCCTCGCCGGCGTGGCCCACTGGTGGACCGACCACGACAACTCGTCGTCGGCCAGGCTCTGCCGGCCGGATTTCAACAAGGAGCTCATCGGACCGCGCGCGCTCGTTCCTCTGCGCTACGTGCGGGATGCCGCGCCGACTGCCGTCGACGGCGTGGAGAGAAGGTCGATCCGACCGGTGATCGGCAAGAGCCCGGCGGGCGGATTCAGCCTGCGCTGCAGCGGCGAGGGGGCCGGCGCCGCCGAATACCGACGCGTGCTTCTCGCCGCGACGTTCGAGTGTGTGCGCGATTTGTTGGACGACCTGCCGGTCGCGGGGTCGTCGTGGCGCCCAACGACGCCTTCGAGCGCGCCGGAGACGAAATGACGCCGGAGAGGCCGGTGCTCGTCGTCGTCGGCGCCGCCGGCGGTATGGGCCGCTGGCTCTGTCGTCACCTCTTCGCCATCGGGGATTGGGAGCGGGTCGTGCTCGTCGATCGCGATCCCGCGATCTTCCGGATCGATTTCGGTCTCGAGTGTGCGACGCGCACCGGGGTCGTCCACTACGAGTCGAGATTCGAGGCGGTCGACGAGTCCGGGGCGGTGATCGACCTCTCGGCGAAAGGCGCGCGGGTGTGCCTCGCCGTGCCACAGGCGGAGCTGCCTCGCGTCGCCGCCTACCTCCTACCGGCCCTCGACGCGAGCTCGGTCGTCTTCGACACGTCGTCCGCCAAGGTCGCCGCGCTGGCGACCCTGCGTGCCGCCCGGCACGACGTGTCCGTCTTCGGCATCCATCCGCTGTTCGGACCGTCGGTGAAGTCGATGGACGGCCAGACGGTCATCGTCTGTCCGTCGGTGGCGGCGCCGTCGGCCCATGAATGGCTGGTCGACCTCGTTGCGGCGGCGGGCGGCATCGTCGAGCTCACGAGCGCCGAGGAGCACGACCGGGTGATGGCGTACGTCCAGTCGGCTTCGCACCAGGCCCTGCTCGCCTTCGCCGATGTCATCGCCAATTCGGGCCATGACATCGAAGCCGAGCTGTGGAAGCTGCGCACGCCGGTCTTCGAGACGCTTCTTGGGCTGGCGTCCCGCGTCCTCAGCCCCGGCCAGGAGGAGACGACGGCTTCGATCGAACTGACGACGGAAGGCGCCCGTGTCGCCGCCGAGTTCGACCTCGCCCAGGATCGTCTGCGGTCGGCGGTGCGGACCGACGACGCGCACAGCATCTCGTCGTACCTCGCCTCTGTGCGCGACGCCTTCGGCGGCACGTTCTTCACGACCCTGCAGCAGGCTTCCAACCTCGCGGTCGAGGCGACGCAGGTGACACGCACCCAGCTGGCGAGCCAGCACCGCGCCGGCGATCTCATCGCCCTCGAACACCGCGGCGCCGGCAAGCCGACCCGGGTCGTCGTCGGCCGGATCAAGGAGCTCACGCCGACGACGGTGACGGTCGAGGAACTGATGGTCGGTGCCAAGGGCCACGCCGTCCTCGCCGCCGCGGCGGGGCTCGCGAACGCGGCGCGACTCGGGGTCTCGACGGCCGGTCGGCGTCGTGTCGCCCGCTTCGGGCTCGCACACGTCGGTGTCGTGTCGGCGACGGAGCTCGACCGGGTGCTCGACGAATGGCTCGGCCGGGTGTCGGTCGACGTCCGTGTCCTCGTACCCGAGTCGGTCGCGGGGTCCGCGGTGGCAGCGGTCTGTGGGTCGGTCGGCGCGGTCGAGGCGGCGGAGCTCGTCACCGAAGCTGTGCGGCTGGGTCAGCGCGAGGTGATCGTGCGGATCTCATTGCGCGCCGACAGGGATGCGAGCGAGGTCGGGCGGCAAGTTGCCGAGCGGGTCGACGAGGCCTACCGCTGGCCCGACGGCATCGTCGCGCCACTGCGCGACGACAAGGTCGCCGCCGTCGCCTTCCTCGGGCCCGTCGGCACCTTCTCGGAGATCGCCGCCCGCCGGGCGGCCGCCCTCGTCGGCGAGCCGGATGCCGCGCTCGTCGCCTGCGAGAGTTTCGCCGCGGTGATCGCCTCGGTCGTCGATGGCGACGCCGCGCTGGCGGTGCTGCCGATCGTCAACTCGTCGTCGGGTCTCGTCGAGCTGGCGGCGCGGGGACTCGTCCGCTCCCGCGAGCTCGTCGCCGGCGGGGTGATCGACGTCTCGGTCACCTTCGACGCCTACGCCGGGACTAGCGACCTGCGGGCGCTGGGTGTCACCCCCGTCGTCTACAGCCACCCGCAGGCCTTCTCGCAGTGCTCGCACTACATCGCCCGGCTCGGTTTCGAGTCCGTCGCCTGCGACTCGACGGCGGCGGCGTGCGCGCGGGCCGGACGCGACCTGGACGGCATCGCCATCGCGGCGCGCGGACAAGCCGAGCCGTACGGGTTGGTGACGATCGAGCGCGACGTCGGTGACCTCTCCGGGGTGTTGACGCGTTTCTTGATCCTCGCTCGCGCCGGCACCTTCGTCGAGAAGGAAACCGCCGAGGACCCCACCTACCGTCGGCTCTGGCTCGTCGAGCGCGACGAGAAGCTCGAGCCGGCGAGAAAGGCCCGACTGGGGCCGCGCTTCGACGAGATCGTCGTCGGTGGCTCCCACATCGCCCTCGTCATCACGACGGGTTCCCGTCGACCGGGCCCGAAGGAGAAGTCCTACTTCCTCGGCTACCTGCCGTGGTCCCCGAGGACACCGATCGTGCGCGTCCGCTAGCCGGCCGAGCCGGCGTCGGCGCGCGGATCTTCGTTCGGCGCGGACTGCATGGCGTTGGCGAGGGGCCGAGTAGCGTCGCGGCGTGGCCGGATCCCCTTCTCCGGGAAGCTCTCCGGCGCGTCGGCGCCGGGAGACGGCGCCTGAATCTGTCCGGCGCAGCTCCCGGCGCGTCACCCGTCAGGGTGCCGCTCCTGCGGCGCGCGTTCCGAGAACGCGTGGGGCACCGGCGCCGAGGCGGCAAAGGACTCGCTCGCTTCCGCCACGTCAGGTCCGGGACGCTGCCGAGCGCGCCGGATCGCCTCCCGGTGGCCGGTCGCAGGCCGCGACGCAGCACGAGCCTGACCGGAGGCGGGATTCGGCCATCACGCCGTCGGCGGCGGGACGCCCCTCGCGACGAGCGGCGCGACCGAGCGGTCGGGCACCTGGCGGCGAGCACCTGACGCCGAGGGAGACGCGTCCGGCTCGGTCGGGCACGAACGGGGGCGAACCGGGGGGCGCGAGGCGGCGGGCGGCCGGGGTGCCGGCCGACCGGGATCGTGCCGGCGACGATTTCCGGCGGGCGCGCGCGGCGGGATGGGGGAGTGTCGCCCGGCGGGGCGCGGTCGGGGTCCATCGGGGCCCGCTCCCGGCGCGCAGCCGGCGGAGGTCGGGCGGAGTCGGGGGTGATTCCCGGGGTGCTGGCGCGCGACGGGAAACACAGCCCTCCCTCGCGTCGCGACGGCGCGTCAGCGGGCCGGTGCCGCCCGTGGGCGCACGGCGCAGCGCGCGAGCCGAGTCCGCGGGGCCCGTGGCGAAAGAGCGCGCCTCGTCGCGTCGCGCCCGCGTCGTGCGGGGGACTGTCGACGACGAGTTCGTCTCGGTCGGTGCGGCGAAGCTCGCGGCACATCTCGAGTCCCGTCTCGCTGCCGCCGCGGCCGCCTACGGCCGGGACCGTTACTACGACGCGGCGGCGATCCTCCGGGAGATCGCGCGCGCGAGCCCAGGGGTCGCGGCCGTGCGCGAGCTCTACGGCCTCACGCTCTACCGCCTCGGCGACTGGAAGGGGGCACGACGGGAACTGCGCCTCTTCGCCGAGCTGACCGGCTCGGTCGACCAGCTCCCGGTACTCGCCGACTGCGAGCGCGCCCTCGGCCACCACGACCGCGTCGCCGAGATCTGGACCGAGCTGCGCCGGGCGGGCGCCGACGGCGACGTCGTCGCCGAGGGGCGTCTCGTCATGGCCGGCTCGCTCGCCGATCGCGGTCGGATCGACGCGGCGATCGCGCTTCTCGCGCCGGTGGGGGCACGCCGGGTCCGGGCGCCCCGGCCGCGCCACGTGCGGCAGTGGTACATGCTCGCTGACCTCTACGAGCGCAGCGGCGACGTGCCCCGCGCCCGCGAGCTGTTTGCTGCCGTCGTCGCGGCCGATCCCGAACTCTCCGACGCCGCCGAGCGCCTGGCCGCTCTGTGCTGAACTGGCTGAGATCGCCTCCGGCAGAAAGGCAGGCCGATACGTGCGGGCACGGCTCGCGCCGCGGTGACGATCTCGCCGAGGCGGGGCGCCCGGAGTTCCGCGACAAGCGCGCCGGCGACACCGGCCCCATCCTCCGGCGCAAGGCCTTCCAGCCGCCCTTGGACGAGGGTGTCGAGATCGTCCACGCCGTTCAGTTCGCCTTTCTCGGTCACGCGATCACCGTCGCCTGATCCCGGGGCTGGACCGGGGAAGACCCGGTGCGCCGGTACGATGGGAGCTGACCCGTGATGACAGGCAGCTTGTTGTGAGCAACACCCTCGACCACCCGAACGGACACAAGGTTCGGACGTTGGAAAGCGTCGTCATCCGCTTCGCCGGGGACTCCGGCGACGGCATGCAGGTGACCGGGGACCGCTTCACGGCCGAGAGCGCCGTCTTCGGCAACGACCTCGCGACCCTCCCGAACTTCCCGGCCGAGATCCGTGCCCCGGCGGGGACGCTCTCGGGCGTCTCGGTCTTCCAGGTGCAGATCGCCGCCCATGAGATCCTCACCCCGGGCGACGAGCCGAATGTGCTCGTCGCCATGAATCCGGCAGCTCTGGCTACGAATGTCGCCGATCTCGCTAAGGGCGGCACGCTGATCGTCAACTCCGACGCCTTCGACACGCGCTCGCTCGAGAAGGCGGGCTACGCGGCAAACCCGCTCACCGACGGGAGCCTGGCCGGGTTCCGCGTCTACGAGATCCCGATGACGTCGCTCACGCTGAAGGCCTGCGCGCCGACCCACGCCAAGCCCCGTGACGCCGAGCGGAGCAAGAACTTCTTCGCGCTCGGCATCATCTCCTGGCTCTACAACCGACCGACCGACACGACGCTCAGCTGGATCGCCTCCCGCTACGCCGCCAAGCCGGTCGTCGTCGAGGCGAACACGCTCGCGTTCCGGGCCGGTTACAACTTTGGCGAGACGGCGGAACTCTTTGACTCCGCCTACGAGGTTCCCGCCTCCGAGCTCGGCCCCGGCGAGTACACGAACATCTCCGGTAACACCGCGCTCGCCTGGGGCCTCGTCGCCGCCTCGCAGCTCGCGGGGCTCCGGCTCTTCCTCGGCGCCTACCCGATCACGCCGGCCTCGGATCTACTCCACGAGCTCGCCAAGCAGAAGCACTTCGGGATCGTCGCCTTTCAAGCCGAGGACGAGATCGCCGCGGCTGGCGCGGCGCTCGGGGCTTCGTTCGGCGGGTCGCTCGGCGTGACGACGACGAGCGGGCCGGGGATCGATCTCATGGCCGAGACGATCGGTCTCGCCGTCGCCTTGGAGCTGCCGCTCGTCGTCGTCGACGTGCAGCGGGGCGGGCCCTCGACGGGGCTGCCGACCCGGACCGAGCAGTCCGACCTGCTGTGCGCGCTCTATGGCCGTCACGGCGAGGCGCCGTTACCGGTCGTCGCGGCGCGCACCCCGGGGCACTGCTTCGCCGCGGCGATCGAGGCGGCGCGCCTCGCCCTCAAGTACCGCACGCCGGTGTTCCTGCTCTCTGACGGCTACCTCGCCAACGGCTCCGAGCCCTGGCGGGTGCCGGATCTCGGCGATCTGCCGGCCATCGGTGTCGAGTTCGCCACGGCCGCGAACCACGTCGACGCCGACGGATCAGCGTCGTTCTGGCCATACGCGCGGGACCCGGTGACGCTCGCCCGCGCTTGGGCGGTGCCAGGAACGGCGGGCCTCGAGCACCGCCTCGGCGGCATCGAGAAGGCCGAGGGCTCCGGCGAGGTCTCCTACGACCCCGACAATCACGCGCGCATGGTGCAGTTGCGCGCCGCCAAGGTGGCCGGCATCGCGGCCGATATCGCGCCGGTGGAGCTCGACGACCCCGACGGAGCCGAGCTTCTCGTGCTCGGCTGGGGGTCGACCTACGGGGCCTGCGCCGCGGCCGTGAAACGGGTCCGGGCGCGGGGCTCTGCCGTTGCCCAGGCGCACCTCGTGCACCTCAACCCGTTCCCGGCGAACCTCGGCGAGGTGCTCGGACGCTATCGGCGCGTCCTCATCCCGGAGAACAACCTCGGCCAGCTGGCCTCACTTGTCCGGGCGCGCTACCTCGTCGACGCCGTGGCGGTCTCGGCGGTGCGCGGGACTCCCTTCCGTATCGCCGAGGTCGAGCGGGCCGTCGTCGACGAGTTGGAACGGCTCGGTCGATGAACCGCAAGGCGGGTTCAACTGCGGCCGCCGGGCCGGCGACGAGCCGCAAGGACTGGGCGAGCGACCAGGAGGTCCGGTGGTGCCCGGGCTGCGGCGACTACTCGATCCTCGCCGCGCTGCAGGTCCTGCTCGCCGAGCTCGGCTGCCGGCGGGAGAACACCGTCTTTGTCTCGGGGATCGGCTGCGCGGCGCGCCTTCCGTACTACATGAACACCTACGGCATGCACTCGATCCACGGCCGGGCGCCGGCGATCGCCACGGGTCTCGCGCTCAGCCGCCCGGACCTCGACGTCTGGGTGATCTCGGGCGACGGTGACGCGCTCTCGATCGGCGGCAACCACCTCATCCACGCCCTGCGGCGCAACGTGAACCTGACGATCCTCATGTTCAACAACGAGATCTACGGCCTGACGAAGGGCCAGTTCTCGCCGACCTCGGAGGTCGGCAAGGTGACGAAGTCGTCGCCGTTCGGCTCGCTCGACACGCCGTTCAACCCGCTTGCCGTCGCGCTCGGAGCGGAGGCGTCGTTCGTCGCGCGCACCCACGACCTCGACCGCCAGCACATGATGGAGGTCTTCCGACGCGCCCACGAGCACAAGGGATCGGCCTTCGTCGAGATCTACCAGAACTGCAACGTCTTCAACGACGGCGCCTTCGGAAAGATCAACGGGAAGGACGCCCGGGCCGAGATGCTCATCCCGCTCGAGCACGGCAAGCCGATCCGTTTCGGGGCGACGGGCGAGCACGGCGTCGTGCTCTGCCCCGACGGCACGCTCGAGATCGCCGAGGTCGCCGAGGTCGGCGAGGACGCGCTTCTCGTTCACGACGAGACCCGGGAGAACCCGGGGCTCGCCTTCCTGCTCTCCCGCCTCGCCCGCGGGCCTTTCGAGCCGACGCCGATCGGGGTCTTCCGCGCCGTCAACCGGCCGCACTACGGGGCTCTCCTCGAGGCCCAGATCGCCGAGCGGGCGCGGCTGAAAGGTGGCGGGGACCTGACGTCCCTCCTGCGATCCGGGACGACCTGGACGATCGCCTAGCGGGCGTGGATCGCGCCTAGCTGGCGAGCGGGCGGAAGACGAAGCCGGTTCGGGGTTTCGGCTGGAAATACGTCGACTTCGGCGGCAGCCGCACGCCGGCGCGCACGGCGGCGGTGAGCTGGTCGACCGTCGGGGGTCGCAGCAGGACGGCGGCCTGGGCGCGCCCCGTGCGCACGGCGGCGAGCGCGCGCTCCCCACCGTGCTCGTAGTCGGTGACGTGCGCAGGGAGCCCGGCGAGGAACTCGTCGACGACGCGGGAGTCCGGTTCGCCCTCCTTCGACGGCTCGTTTGCCCTTGGGGCGATGAGCCAGATCCCGTCTCTCGTGACGAGCGCCGGGGCGGACTGCGAGATCGTCTGCGAGTTGCTCTCGCCGAGTTCGCTCGGTGCGCGCCGCAGGTGGAATCGCCGCGTGAACTCGCCGGCGAGGTCGAGGCCCTCGGCCAGGCCCGACACGAGCCGGTGAATGGCGCGCACGGCGAGTTGCTCTGGCGCGAGCTCGGCGATAAAGGCCATGACGAAGTCGTGCCCGCCGGCAACGTCGTGGTGGGCGCGGCACTCCGCGCGGTAGCGGATCGCCGTCTCGTGACGGTGGTGGCCGTCGGCGATGACGACGGGCGCCGGGGCGATGAGTTCGCTGATCAGACTGATCGACGACTCGTCAACGACACGCCACATCTCGTGGGTCGTCGCCTCGTCGTCCGTCGCCTCGACGTAGTCGGTGGCCCGCTCGGTGGCCGTCGCGCACGCCGCCGTGAGTCCCGGGGCGAGCGACAGTCCCCAGATCGGCGAGCAGTTGACGCGACAGGCGCGCAACAGCTGGAGGCGATCCTCGCCCGGACCCGACATCGTTTGCTCGTGGGGCACGACGGCTCCGCCGCAGGCCTCGAGGCCGAGTGCGCCGATGACCCCCGTCGTCGCCCGCGATTTCCCCGCCTCGTCGAAAAAACCCATCTTGTAGACATAAAGGGCCGGTAGCGGGTCGCGCCTCAGCGCCCCGTTGGCCTGCCACGCCTCGAGGAGCGCAGCGGCGGCCGCGTAACGGTCGTCGCTGCGGGCCGCATCCGGGGTGGGAAGCTCGACGCGGATCGCGTTGTACGGGCTGCGGGCGACGAGTCGCGCCCGCTCCTCGGCGTCGACGACGTCGTAGGGGGGCGCGACGAGGTCGGCGAGGGGCGCGAGCGCCGCGTCGTAGCGCAGGGCGCGAAACGGTCGGAAACCGGGCACGGCACTGGCGTAGCACATCGAGTCGGCGATGCTTTCTCGGGCGGGGTCGCGCCGATGGGAAGATGATGGCCGTGGCCGGGTCACTGTCGATTCTCGTCGACCTCGACGGTGTCGTGTGGCGGGCCGAGGAGCCGATCGCCGGCGCCGCGGCCGCGCTGGCGCGGCTCGTCGGGGCCGGCCATCGCGTCGCCTACTTCACGAACAACTCCTTCCCGACGGTTGCCGACAATCTGGCCAAGCTCGGAGAGATGGGTGTCACGACGACCCGGGAGCGCCTGCTCAACTCGGCGCAGGCGGCCGCCAGGCTCGGCGCGGCGGGGGAGAGGGCGCTCGTCGTCGGTGGCGGCGGGATCGTCGAGGCGCTCGAGGAACGCGGTCTTTCCGCGGTGACGTGCGATGGACCCGGTGCCAGTGCCGGGTTCGACCTCGTCGTCGTGGGGATCGACCCGGCTTTCGACTACGGCCGGCTCGCCCGGGCGATGGCTGCCGTCGGCGCCGGGGCGCGCCTTGTCGGGACGAACAGCGACGCGACCTACCCGACCCCGTCGGGGGAGGTTCCGGGAGGCGGCTCCATCCTCGCCGCCGTCGCCGCGGCGAGCCGCCGCGCACCGGTCGTCGCGGGCAAGCCGAACGAGTCGGCGGCCGAGCTCGTGCGGGATCGCCTCGGGCAGGTCGACCTGATGATCGGCGACCGGCTGTCGACCGACGGGGCTTTCGCGCGTCGTCTCGGGGCGGGGTTCGGCCTCGTGCTGTCCGGCGTGACGCCAGCGGATCACCCCCCCATCGATCCGGCTCCCGCCCTCGAGGCGGAGGATCTCGCGCACCTCGCCGACGAGCTGTTGGACAAGCGGTCCGAGCCGCGCCGTTCTCCAAGGTGACCGGCAGTACGCTCGCTCCATGGAATCAGACACGAGTGGTAGGGATTCACTCAAGGACAGCGTCCGGCGCTGTGTCGAGTCGACGGTCTCGTTCTCGCGGATGAGCCGGCCCGAGCTGGAACGGATCGTCGGCGAACTGCTGCGGGGCGAAGGCAAGAGCCGCGAACGTGTCGAGGAACTCCTCGACGAGGTGCGCGCTCGTTCGAAGAAGGGTGTCGACCGGCTGAGCGAGTTCATCCGCTCCGAGGTCCGCCGGGAATTCGACTCGTTCTCCCCACCCCGCCGCGAGGAGATCGGTGAGTTCCTCGAGCGACTGGTCGCGCTCGTCGGCGAGTACTTCGGTCCGGCCCGGGTGCGTCATGCCGGCCCGGCGGCCGAGGGCCCGGCTCCCGCCGAGCGCGCCGCCGGAAAGTCGCCGGCGAAGGCCCCGGCCAAGAAGGCTGCCGCCAAGCAGGCCGCGGCGAAGAAAGCCCCGGCCAAGAAGGCAGCCGTGAAAGAGACCGCCGCCAAGAAGGCCCCGGCCAAGAAGGTCGCCGCCAGGAAGGCATAAGGCGCCGGCCCGTCACCGGCCCCCGGACCGCGAAACATCGGTCGTGGAGGGCCTTTACGGGTCCGAGAAGGCGGTGCGCTACGGTGCGCGCGAGCCGCACGTTGTCGTGAGACGCGTTCTGCCGCGAGGATGACACCATGGGAAAGGTTCCGCCGCCCTCCGCCGCACGGCACGTGGCGCTCGTCGTCCATCCCTACCGTCCGGAGGCGGCGGCGCTCGCCGCCCGGGCCCGCGAGTGGTGGGAGGGCCATGGCTACGGCGTCGTTGATGCCGGCGGCAGCGACGAGGGTGGCGAGACGGCGGTGGACACGATCGACTTCGCCGTCAGCCTCGGTGGCGACGGGACGATGCTCCGGACCGTCCAGTTCGCCGCCGGACGCGGCATTCCCGTGCTCGGTGTGAATCTCGGAAGTCTCGGCTACCTCGCGCAGGTCGAACCGTCGGGAATGGAGACGGCCTTTGCCCGGCTCGTCTCGGGGGCCTATGAGCTCGAGGAGCGGATGGTCCTCAAGGTCCACGTTCGCCGACCCGTGGGGGACGACGTCATGCTGTCGGCGCTCAACGAGGCCGGCGTGCAGAAGACGGTGCCGGGACGCACGATCCGGCTCGAGGTCGGCATCGCCGGGCAACCGTTCCTCAGTTACGTCGTCGACGGGATCATCGTCGCGACGCCGACCGGATCGACCGGCTACAACCTGTCGTTGCGCGGTCCGATCGTCTCGCCTCGGCTGCGGTTGCTCATCGTCACGCCGATCTCGCCGCACATGCTCTTCGACCGCTCGCTCGTCCTCGACCCCGACGAGGTCGTGCGGATCGAGCCAAAAGACGGGCCAGTCGCCGTCCTCGTCGTCGACGGTTCGACGATCACCCCCGTCGCTCCCGGCACGGTGGTGGAGGTCTCCGGTGGCAACCAGCCAGCGAACATCGTGCGGCTGGGACCGGACCGCTTCCACCCGATTCTCGCCGCGAAGTTCGGGCTCAGGGCGCGCTGATTGCGGCCGTGCTCGGCGAACTGCGAGTCCGCGAACTGGGGGTGATCGAGGACGTCGACATCGTCTTTCGCCCCGGGCTGACGGCGATCACCGGCGAGACGGGGGCCGGCAAGACGCTCGTCGTCGAGGCGCTCGAACTTCTCGTCGGCGGGCGTGGCGACGCCTCGATCGTGCGCACGGGCGCCGAGGAGACGACCGTCGAAGGTCGCTTCGTCGCCGGCGACGAGGAGATCGTTCTCGCCCGCGTCGTCCCCCGGCGCGGCCGCTCCCGCGTCGCGATCAACGGTCGGATGGCACCGCTCGCCGCGCTCGAGGAGGCCGGCCGCGATCTCGTCGACCTCTATGGCCAGCACGCCCACCAGTCGCTGCTGCGACCAGCGACGCAACGCGCCGCGCTCGACCAATTCGCCGTCGTCGACCTCGGGCCGGTGCGGGAGCTGCGTCAGGCGATCGCCGCCTGCGACGCCGAGCTCGCCGCCCTTGGCGGCGACGCTCGCCAGCGCCAGCGCGAGCTCGACCTCTTGCGCTTCGAGGCCGACGAGATCGCCGCGGCGGCGATCGTCGCGGCCGATGAGGACGAGCGACTCGGCCGCGAGGAGGAGACCCTGCGGGCGGCGACGGCGCTGCGCGAGGCGGTGACGCTCGCCTGGGTGACCCTCGAGGGCGACAGCCAGCCGGGGGTGCTCGCCCAACTCGGTGGGGCGCTCGAGGCCCTCGGCCGCCACGAGCTGCTCGCCGAGCAGTCCGCTCGGCTGCGTGGACTCGTCGCCGAGCTCGCCGATTTCGCCACCGACCTGCGTCGTGTCGCCGAGAGGCTGGAGGAGAACCCGCAGCGGCTCGAGGAGGTGGCCGAGCGACGCCAACTGCTGCGCAACCTCGTCCGCAAGCACGGCGACGTGCTCGCCGATGTGCTTGTCGCCGCCGACCGCATCGCGGCGCGCGTCACCGCGATCGAGCAGACCGACGCCCGGCGCGCCGAGGTCGAGGCCCGGCGGGCAGCGTTGTGCGCCGAGCTCGGAGTGGCCGAGGATCTCGTCGGCGACGCCCGGCGTGCCGCGGCACCGCGACTCGCCAAGACCGTGGAACGCCACCTCCACAGCCTGGGGCTGCGTCGGGCGAGCCTCGGAGTCGTCGTCCCGGCGACGGGGATTGGCGACGAGGTCGAATTCCTTCTCGCCGCCAACCCGGGCGAGGCGGCGCTGCCGCTTGCCAAGGTCGCCTCCGGAGGGGAGCTCGCCCGGGCGATGCTCGCGCTGCGGCTCGTGCTCACCTCGATGCCGCCGACGCTCGTCTTCGACGAGGTCGACGCGGGGATCGGCGGCGAGGCGGCACTCGCCGTCGGCGCCTCGCTCGCCGAGCTCGGCGCTGACCACCAGGTGCTCGTCGTCACCCACCTGGCGCAGATCGCGGCGTGCGCGGACAACCACCTCGTCGTGGAGAAGCGCGAGGAAGGAGCGCGCACGATTGCCCGGGTACGCCCCGTTGCTGGTCAGGAGCGCGTCGTCGAGCTGTCGCGCATGCTCTCCGGCCACCCCGAGAGCGAGGCCGCTCGGGAACATGCCGCGGAATTGCTGGAAAGAGTGGGCGCGCGCCGAGTTTCGTGAACAATTCCGTCGGGTCCGCGTGGGGTCGGCACGGGACCTGTAGCGTTGCGGTGGCCAGGAGCGGAGGATGACGTGGCGAAGTTCGTGTTCGTGACCGGGGGGGTGTCGAGTTCCCTCGGGAAGGGACTCACTTCCTCCTCACTCGGTCGGCTGCTGAAATCCCGTGGTCTGCGGATCACGATGTGCAAGCTCGACCCGTACATCAATTTCGACCCCGGGACGCTGAACCCGTTCGAGCACGGTGAGGTCTACGTCACCGACGACGGCGGCGAGACCGACCTCGATCTCGGGCACTACGAGCGCTTCATCGACGAGAGCCTCTACCGCATCTCGAATTCGACGACCGGCCAGATCTACTCCGCCGTCATTCAAAAGGAACGCCACGGCGACTATCTCGGCAAGACGGTCCAGGTCATCCCGCACATCACCGACGAGATCAAGGAGCGGATCAAACGGCTCGCCACCGACGAGATCGACGTCGTCATCACCGAGATCGGCGGGACGGTCGGAGACATCGAGATCGTGCCCTTCTTGGAGGCGATTCGTCAGTTCCGCCACGACGTCGGGCGTGACAACGTCTGCTACGTCCACCTCACGCTCGTGCCGTTCCTCGCGCCGTCGGGCGAACTGAAGACGAAGCCGACCCAGCACTCGGTAACGGAGCTGCGCAGCCGTGGGGTCCAGCCCGACGTCATCGTCTGCCGCTCGAACCGCGAGCTGAACGACGGGCTGAAGCGCAAGATCTCGCTCCTCTGCGACGTGCCGATCGAGGCGGTCGTCTCGGCGGTCGACGCCAAGAGCATCTACGAGATCCCCTTGCTCCTCCACGAGGAGGGTTTCGACGGCGTCGTCTGCGAGAAGCTGCGACTCGATGGCCCGGGGATGACGGTCGACCTGTCGCGATGGGAACGGATCGTCGAGCGCATCGGGTCGGCAACGGAGACGGTGCGGGTCGGGATCATCGGCAAGTACGTCGGGCTGCCGGACGCCTACCTCTCGGTCGTCGAGTCGCTCCGCCACGGGGGCTTCTTCCACGACGCCAAGGTCGAGATCGAGTGGATCGAGGCCGAGTCGGTCGAGGAGTCGGTCGTCGAGGCCGAGCTCGGGGGTCTCGACGGCATCGTCATCCCCGGTGGTTTCGGGGTGCGGGGGATCGAGGGCAAGATCGCCGCCGCCCAGTACGCCCGCGAGCACGGCCTGCCGTGTCTCGGACTGTGCCTCGGACTGCAGGTGATGGTCGTCGAGTACGCGCGCTCGGTTCTCGGGCTCGCGGGGGCCAACTCACGGGAGTTCGACAGCGCGACCCCCTATCCGGTGATCAACCTGATGGATGAGCAGTCGGGTGTGACCGACCTCGGCGGGACGATGCGGCTCGGCGCCTACGTCGCCCGCCTCGAGGAGGGCTCCCAGGTGGCCGCGATGTACGGCGAGACGACGGTGAGCGAGCGGCACCGGCACCGCTACGAGGTGAACAACCGCTTCCGCCAGCGCCTCGAGGAAGGCGGCCTGCGCTGCTCGGGCACCTCGCCCGACGGTCGGCTCGTCGAGTTCATCGAGCTTCCCGGGCACCCCTTCTTCGTCGGCACCCAGGCGCACCCCGAGTTCAAGAGTCGCCCGGACCGGCCGCACCCGCTGTTTCGGGAGTTCATCGGGGCTGCCGTCGAACGGGCCCGGGCGCGCAACCCGCACCTGTTCGAAGTCGATCTCGATGCCACCTCCTGAGCAGACGTTCCGGCAGCTCGACGAACGCGAGCGCATCGCCACTGCGTACCTGCGCCTCGTCACCGGCCGCTTCGTCGACCCCGACGGTCGGATATTCGAACGGGAGATCGTCCGCCATCCGGGGGCGGTCTGCGTCGTGCCGGTCGAAGCCGACGGGACGGTGGTCATGCTCCGCCAGTTCCGAGCCCCGCTCTCGCGGGTGATCCTCGAGATCCCGGCCGGCAAGCTCGACGTGCCCGGCGAGCCACGCGCCGCGTGCGCGCGGCGCGAGCTCGCCGAAGAGGTCGGACGGGTCGCCGGCCGGCTCACCGAGCTCGGCTCGTTCTACAACTCGCCGGGTTTCAACGACGAGGCGACGACGTGCTTCCTCGCCGAGGAGCTCTCGCCGGTCGAGCGAGCCGCCCAGGGGATCGAGGAGAAGTTCATGACCCTCGAGCGCGTCGCCCTTGCCGGGGTGTGGGACCTCGTTGCCTCCGGCGAGCTCGTCGACGCGAAGACGATCATCGCCTGCGCCCTCGCCGAGCGGGCGCTTGCCCGGCGCGGCTCCGGTTAGGCGGGGGACTGTCCGACCCGACGTGGCGCGCGATATCGCCCTGAGCGCCGACGCCGAGGAGTACCTGTCGTACCTGGCGGTCGAGCGGGGTCGCGCCGCGAACTCGATCATCGCCTACCGGCGCGACCTCGACTCGTACGAGCGCTACCTCGCCACCCGCCAGATCGCGCTGCGAGATGTCACGGCCGCGACGATCGAGGAGTACCTCGGCGCGCTCGGGCAGGCCGGCCTCGCCGCCTCCTCTCGGGCCCGGGCGCTCGCCGCGATCCGCGGGCTGCACGCCTTCTGTCTCGACGAGCGCGGCGCGCCAGCCGACCCGACCGGCGAGGTCGAGGGCCCCCGCGTCCCCGAGGGCATCCCGAAGGCGTTGACCGAGGCGGAAGTGACCCAGCTCCTCGGCTCGGTCGTCGGCGACGATCCCCGGGCGCTACGCGACCGGGCCATCCTCGAGCTGCTCTACGCGACGGGGATCCGCATCTCCGAGCTCGCCGGGTTGTCGATCGCCGACCTCGACGCGGCGCGCGCTGTCGTGCGCGTCCTCGGCAAGGGTTCGAAGGAACGCCTCGTGCCGGTCGGTCGCTTCGCCCTCGCGGCCCTCGCTGCCTGGCTCGGCCCGGCGGGCAGGCCCCGCCTTGTCACCGGGCGGTCGCTCGCCCGCACCGACGCGCAGGCGCTGTTCATCTCGACGCGGGGTCGCCGGATGAGTCGACAGGCCGTCTGGACCGTCGTCAACACCTGCGCGCGCCGTGTCGGGCTCGCGGCGCGGGTCACGCCACACGTCCTGCGCCATTCGTTCGCGACGCACCTGTTGGACCACGGGGCCGACATCCGGGTCGTCCAGGAGCTCCTCGGTCACGCCTCGATCACGACGACCCAGGTCTACACGAAGGTCTCCCAGGAGCACCTCCGGCGGGTGTACCTGGCGGCACACCCCCGGGCCCGCCGTCGCCGGCCGAATGTGACGAGCGGGGGCTGAACGATCGGTCCGAGACGTCTCGCCTACCTCGTCGGCGTGGCGTCGAACTAGTCTGTTCGCCGTGACCAACGAGGCGTCGGCGATCGACTACCGGACACTTCTCGAGGCGGAGCGCGCCTCGCTCGAACGTCAGCTGGCCGAGCTCGGCTTCGGGAGCCAAACGAGCACCGGGTTGTCGTACGACTCGAACTTCGCCGACTCGAGCCAGGTCACCGCGGAGAGGGGCGAGGCCGAGGCGCTGGTCGCGGAGTTGCGCAGCGCCCTCGAAGAGGTCGAGCACGCGCTCGCCAAGGTCGACGGGGGTACCTACGGCAACTGCGAGAAGTGCGGGCAGCCGATCGCCCCCGCGCGGCTCGAGGCCAAGCCGGCGGTCCGCACCTGTATCGCCTGCGCGAACGCCCGACGCTGACGCCCCCTAGATGTCGCTGAGTGGCGAGGCGCGCCTGGCGCGCTTTCATCGCCAGGGCCCGTGGGTTGTTGCCATCGTCGCCATCCTCGCCCTCATCGTCGTCGAGGCCGCCCGGCACCACTCCCTCCACAACGAGGAGGCGCTGTTCTATGTGGTGCTCATCCCGACGATCATCGTCCACGAGGTGGCGCACGGCGTCGTCGCCTACTGGTGCGGTGACGATACCGCCAAGCGCGCCGGGCGACTGACGGCGAACCCGGTCCGGCACATCGACCCGATCGGGACGGTGCTCTTGCCGCTCCTCCTCCTGGCGACGGTGCACGTCGCGTTCGGCTGGGCCAAGCCCGTCCCGGTGCGTATCGACCGGCTCCGTCACCCGCGCAACCAGGCGGTGCTCGTCGGGCTCGCCGGTCCGGCGACGAACGTCGTCCTCGCGCTCGCCGCCGGTTTCGCCTTCCGCGCCGTCGCCAACATTTCGCAGCTCAGCGGGCTGTCGATCACTGCCTGGCCGCTTGGCGACGAGGTCCTGTTCATTTTCGGGATCGTCAACGTGATCATCGCCGTTTTCAACCTCATCCCGATCCCACCGCTCGACGGCTCGGCGGTCGTCGAGTGGTTCCTGCCCCGCGAGTGGCTACCCGAGTACTACCGGCTGCGGATGATGTCGATCGTCTTTGTCCTGTTCCTCGTGCTCTTCGTCCCCGGTGCTCTCGAGAGCCTCTTCAACTTCGGCACCGAGTGGTGGGGACGCATCGTCGGCATCGGACCGGTCGTCCTCGGCTGAGCGGTCGCCGCGGCGGGCGACTAAGACGCGACGAGCCCGATGGCGCGCTGGGCGCGCGCCAGCGTCACGGCGGCGATGACCCGCGCCCGGTCGGCGCCCTCGGCGAGGACGCCGTGGAGCGTGCCCGGATCGCGGGTGAGCTCGAGGTAGCGCGCCCGCACCGGGCGGAGCAGTTCGACGACGGCCGGGGCGACGGCGGCCTTCAGCGCCCCGTAGCTGTCGTAGTCCGCGGCGAGCTGCTCCGGGGAGCCGCCCGTCGCCGCGGCGAGCAGCTCCAGCAGGTTCGACACCCCGGGTTTGTGGTCCCGATCGAAGCGGACCTCGGAGCCGGCGTCGGTCACGGCGCGGCGGATCTTCTTCTCGATCTCCTCCGGGGGGTCGTCGATCGAGATCGTGCCCATCGGTGAGGTCGAGCTCTTCGACATCTTCTTCGTCGGGTGCTGGAGGTCCATGACCCGCCCACCCACCCGGGGCAGTTCGATCTCCGGGACGACGAAGGTCTCGCCGTAGGCGGCGTTGAAGCGCAGCGCGAGGTCGCGGGTGAGCTCGATGTGCTGACGCTGATCGTCGCCGACCGGGACGCGGTCGGTGTCGTAGAGGAGGATGTCGGCCGCCATGAGCGTCGGGTAGGTGTAGAGGCCGGCGCGCACCGCCACCTGGCCGCGCGATTTCTCTTTGAACTGCGTCATCCGCCGCAGCTCGCCGTCGTAGGCGGTGCACTCCAGCAGCCACGACAGCTGGGTGTGCTCGGCGACGTGGCTCTGCAGGAAGATCGTGCAGAGCTGCGGGTCGAGCCCAGCCGCCAGCAGTCCCGCCGCCGTCTCGAGGGTGCAGGTCCGCATCTGCTCGGGCGAGGTCTCGACGGTGAGGGCGTGGAGGTCGACGACGCAGAAGATCGCGTCGTCGGCGCGCTGGCCCTCCACCCACTGGCGGAAGGCGCCGATGTAGTTGCCGAGGTGGAGAGAGCCCGACGGCTGCACGCCAGAGAAGATCCTTGCCATGCGAAGAACTTAGCGGTCAGGCACCGCGGCGACGGGGCGTTCACCATCGCACCCCGCGCCGACGGTAGCGTGCAGACGTGGCCTACGAAGTCCATCTCGACGTCTTCGACGGGCCGTTCAGCTTGCTGCTGCAGCTGATCGCGGCCGAGAAGGTCGAGATCTACGAGGTCCGCCTCGCCGACATCGTCGATGGCTTCCTCGCCGAGCTGGCCCGAGCGGAATCGGTCGACCTCGAGGTGTCGACGGAGTTCCTCCTCATCGCCGCGACCCTCGTCGAGCTGAAGTGCCGTCGCCTCCTCCCCGGAGCAAGCGCTGGCGACCTCGAGGACGAGTTCGCCCTCTACGAGGCCCGCGACTACCTGCTGGCGCGGCTCGTCGAGTGCAAGACCTTCGGGGCGGCCGCCGCGGTGCTCGCCGAACTCGAGCAGGCGGCGGCGCGGTCGGTGGCACGCCGTGCCGGGGTCGACGAGCGCTTCGTCGAGGTCGTCCCCGACCTATTGGCCGGCGTGACCGTCGAGCAGCTCGCCGAGGTGGCGCGGCGCGCCCTCGCCCCGCGGCCCGTCCCGCTGATCGGCGACGCCCACGTGCTCGTCGACGAGGTGAGCGTCGTGGCGACCCTCGAGGACCTGGCCGCCGATCTCGCCGTGCGTGGCCAGGCGAGTTTCCGCGAGCTCACCGCGCACCTGCCGTCGACGGCCCACGTCGTCGCCTGCTTCCTCGCCGTGCTCGAGCTCTACAAGGAGGAGCTCGTCGAGCTCGAGCAGGAGACGACCTTCGGCGCGCTCACCGTGCGTTGGACGGGGCGTGCCGGCGAGGCTCCGGAGCTCACGGCGGTGCTCGATCGCTACCGCGGACTGGAAGCCGAGCGCACGCCGTGAGCCCATTCCCCGAGAACTGGCGTGCGGAGGCCGCGGCGATCGAGGCGGTCCTCACCGTCGCGACCGATCCCGTGCCCTCGGGGCTTCTCGCCGAGCTTCTCGAGGTGCCGGTCGAACGGGCCGACGAGCTCTGTGAGGCCCTGCGGCGTGCCTACGAGGAAGAAGAGCGCGGCTTCGAGCTCGCGCGCGTCGCCGGCGGCTACCGCCTGCAGAGCCACCCGGCGTACCGGGGCTACGTCGAGCGGTTCATCCTCGACGATGCACCGCACCGGCTCTCGCCCGCGGCGCTCGAGACGCTCGCCATCGTCGCCTACAAGCAGCCCATCTCCCGGTCGCAGGTGGCGGCGATCCGCGGCGTGAACTGCGAGGGCGTGCTGCGGCTGCTCACCCAACGCGGCTACGTCGAGCCGATCGGCCGGGACGACGGCCCGGGACTGGCGATTCTCTACGGGACGACGGCAGAGTTCCTCGAGAAGCTCGGACTCGACTCGCCCGCCGACCTGCCGCCGCTCGACGGCTTCGTGCCCGAGGCGGCGATCGTCGAGGGCCTCGAGAAGGCGCTGCGCGCCGAGCCGGGGGAGTGACGGCCAGCCCGGCCGAGGGCGTCCGCCTACAGAAGGTGCTCGCCCGGACTGGCTTCGGCTCGCGACGCTCGGCCGAAGCGCTCATCGAGGCAGGACGGGTGACGGTGAACGGGGAGGTCGCCCGTCTCGGCCGGCGCGTGCTCGCCGAGCGCGACCGGGTCGCTGTCGACGGCGTTGCCGTCGGGATCGTGCCCGGCCTCGTCTACTGGCTCGTGAACAAGCCCGCCGGGGTCGTGACGACGGCGCGCGACCCGGAGGGGCGCCCGACGCTTCTCGACCTCGTGCCGGCCGAGCCGCGGGTCTTCCCCGTCGGGCGCCTCGACTTCGCGAGCGAAGGTCTCATCATCTGCACGAACGACGGCGATCTCGCCCAACTCCTCGCCCACCCGAGTCACGGTGTCGACAAGGAGTACCTCGCCGAGGTGGAGGGCGATCCCTCGCCGGCCGCGCTGCGGGCGCTGCGCGCCGGCGTCGAGATCGAGCCCGGTGTCGTCAGCGCGCCGGCGAGGGTCGCGCGCCGCGGCCGCGGGGTCGTGCGGCTCGTCGTCCACGAAGGCCGCTACCACCAGGTGCGCCGGATGTGCGAGGCGGTCGGTTATCCGGTGCGCCGCCTCGTGCGGACACGCCTCGGGCCGATCACCGACGAGCGGCTCGCTCCCGGCGAGTGCCGCGAGCTCAGCGCGCAAGAGGTGCGGGCCTTGCGCGAGGCGGCGAGTCTGAGAGCGCCGGGACCGGTGACCGCCAGCAACTAGGCTGGTCAGGCGATGGGGGCCGTTCTGCGGGCCGTGCGCGGCGCGACGACGCTCGACGCGGACAGCGAGATCCAGGTGCGGGAGCGTGTCGGCGCGCTCATCACGGCGATCCTCGCCCGCAACTCCCTGCGAGCCAGCGATCTCGTCAGCGTCGTCTTCACCGCCACCGATGACGTCACCTCGCTCTTCCCCGCGAGCGCGGCCCGGCAGCTCCCCGGATTCGCCGACGTGCCGATGCTCGGCTGCCGGGAGATGGCGGTCGCCGGCGGCGTGCCGCGTTGCATTCGAGTCCTCGTCCACTGCTACACCGACCGGGACCGGGGGGCCATCCAGCACGTCTACCTCGAGGGCGCGGCGTCGCTCCGCCCCGACCTCTCCGGCTGAGGCCGGCCGCGACGAGCGGCGTGACGCCGGAAACGGCGACGTTCAGCGAATCGGGTCCGCTGCGCGGGGTCGTGCGGGTCCCCGGTGACAAGTCGATTGCCCACCGCGCCCTCATCTGCGCGGCCCTCGCCTCCGGGACCTCGTGGGTGCGCGGCCTGCCCCGGGGTGACGACGTGGCGCGCACGCGGGCCGCGCTCGGCGTCCTCGGCGTCTACTTCGACGGCGAGATGGTCGTCGGGGGGCGGGAACGCCTCCGCCAGCCCGACCGGCCGATCGACCTCGGCAACTCGGCGAGCGCCGTCCGGCTCCTCGCCGGGGTCTGCGCGACGCTGCCGTTCCACTGCGTCCTCGACGGCGACGCGTCGGTCCGGCGACGGCCGATGGACCGCGTCGTCGAGCCGTTGCGGGCGATGGGGGCGGCGATCGAGGGCGAGGACGGCGGGAGGCGCGCCCCGCTCGACGTGCGCGGCGGCCCGCTTGTCGGCGTCGACTACACGTCGCCGGTGGCGTCATCACAGGTGAAAGGGGCGGTACTACTTGCCGGGCTCGACGCCGACGGGGAGACGGTCGTGCGCGAGCCGATCCCGACGCGGCGGCACACCGAGGAGATGTTCGCCCGTTGCGGGGCGGCGATGGACGTCGAGGAGGGTGGGGAGGGATACGCGGTGCGCGTGCGGCGCAGCGAGCTCGTGCCCTTCGAGGTCGACATCCCCGGCGACCCGTCGCAGGCGGCGTTCCTCGCCGTCGCGGCGAGCATCGTCGCCGGGAGCGAGGTGCGCATCGAGCACGTCTACTGCGGACCGGGACGTCTCGGCTTCGTCGACGTGCTCCGCCGGATGGGGGCCTCGATCGAGATCGTCCCGCGCGACGCGACGACGGCGGACCTGCTCGTACGGCACGCGCCGCTCGACGCCACGACGATCAACGGGGCGGAGATCCCGGCGCTCATCGACGAGCTCCCCGTCCTCGCCGTCGCCGCCGCCTACGCCGACGGGGTGACGACGATCACCGACGCCGCCGAGCTGCGGGTGAAAGAGAGCGACCGCATCGCGACGATGGCCGCCGAGCTCGCCGCGCTCGGTGCTGAGGTGCAGGAACTTTCCGACGGTCTCGTCATCAGGGGCGGCGGTTTCGCGCCCCAGGGCACGGTGAGTTCGCACGGCGACCACCGGGTGGCGATGGCGCTCGCCGTCGCCGGACTCGGTCCCTCCGGCGCCGTGGAGATCAGGGACTTCGCTGCCTCGGCGGTGACCTGGCCCGGGTTCATCGACGACCTGCGGAGCCTGGCATGCCGCTGATCGCCATTGACGGTCCGGGCGGCGCCGGCAAGTCCTCGGTCGCTGCCGCGCTCGCCGAACGACTCGGTTGCGACCGCCTCGACACTGGGGCGATGTACCGGGCGGTGACGCTGGTCGCGGCGCGCCGCGGCATTTCGACCTCGGACGGCGACCGCCTGGGTGAGCTGGCGCGCCATCTCGACATCGAAGTCTTCGGGCAAGTCACCGTCGACGGTGAGGACGTGACCGAGGCGATCCGCGCCCCTGAGGTCGACGCCGCGGTGAGCGCCGTCTCGGCCCATCCGGCGGTGCGCGAGGCGCTCGTCGCCCGGCAGCGCGCCTGGGTGGCCGCCCGCTCCTCGGGTGTCGTCGAGGGACGTGACATCGGCACCGTCGTCCTGCCGGATGCCGTCGTGAAGATCTTCTTGACGGCGACGCCCGAGGAACGGGCCCGCCGGCGTGCCGCCGACCAGGCGAGCGGGGCGGAGTGCCGCGACGTCGCGGCGACAGCGGTGGCGATCAGGGCGCGCGACGAACGCGACTCGACGCGGGCGGTGTCACCGCTGCAGCCGGCTGCCGACGCTGTCGTTATCGACTCGACCGGGCGGTCGATCGCCTCGATCGTCGACGAGATCGCCGCGCTCGTCGGGCCGCGCCGGCGGGATCCCTCCGTGCCGATACGAGCGATCCGGCTCGACTCGTGGGGAGGGCGTCTCCTCTACTTCATCTGCCGCGGGGCGGCCGTCGCCATCGGCCGGCTCTTCATGCACGGTCCGATCGTCGGCGCCGGCCGACTGCCGCGCCGCGGCGCCTTCGTCCTCGCGCCACTGCACCGCTCCGACATCGACTTTCTCATCGCCGCCCGTATCACGAGGCGGCGGATGGGCTACATCGCCAAGGCGGGGATCTTCGTGAACCGCCCGTTCACCTGGTTCATCGAGATGCTCGGCGCCTTCCCGGTCACCCGGCAGGCGACCGATCGCGAGGCGTTCAACCGCTCCCTCGAAGTCCTTGTCGCCGGCGTGCCGCTCGTCATCTTCCCCGAGGGGACGCGCTGGACCGGACCGACGATCGGCCCGACCCGGGAGGGGGCGGCGTACCTCGCGCTGCGCGCCGGCGTGCCGCTCGTCCCGGTCGGTCTCGCCGGGACCGACCGGGTCCTACCGCGCGGCAAACGCCTGCCCCGGCCGAGTCGCGTCGCCTGCGTCGTCGGCGAGCCGATCATGACCGGGGTCGAGCACCCTGCGACAGCCGGCGGCAGTCGGGTGCCGCGCTCGGCGGTCCACGCCCTGCACGAGGAGCTGTGCGCGGCGATCCAGCAGCTCTCCGACGAGGCGGCGGCGATCGTCGGGCGGCGCTAGGGTCGCGCCCCGACCGGCGGGAGGTTTTCCGGACAAGCGAGCGAAAGGGGAGGCCGTGCGGGTCGTCGTGACCGGAGGTTCCGGGTTCATCGGGCGTCACGTCGTGGCGCGACTGCGCGCCCGCGGCGACGAAGTCGTCGTCGCCGATCTGCGGCCCTTCCCCTCGCCCGGGGTGGCAGGCGTCGTCGGCGACCTGCGTGATCCGGAGATCGTCGCGCGCGCCGTCGAGGCGGGCACGGGCGCCGTCGTCCACCTCGCGGCGATCACGTCGGTGCTCGCCTCGGTGCAGGACCCCCACGCCGTCTTCGCGACGAACGTCGGTGCCACCGAGCTCCTCCTCGAGCGCTGCCGGGCCCTCGGCGTCGTGCGCTTCATCTTCGCCTCGACGAACGCCGTCGCCGGCAACGTCGGCGGCGTGACGATCGACGAGTCGATCCTCCCGCGTCCGCTGACGCCGTATGGGGCGACGAAGGCGGCGGCCGAGATGCTCTTCTCCGCCTACGCCGCGAGCTACGGGTTCACGACCGTCGTCCTGCGGTTGACGAACGTCTACGGCGCCGGCATGCAGTCCAAGGACAGCGTCGTCGCGCGCCTGATGCGTTGTGCCCTCGGCGGCGGCGCGATCCAGGTCTACGGGGACGGCGAGCAAAGGCGCGACTACGTCTACGTCACCGACGTCGTCGCGGCGATCGAGCTCGCGCTCGGGCTCGACCATCCCGAGACGTTGACGATCGGCGGCGGCCGGTCGGTCTCGATGAACGAACTCCTGGCGACCGCCCGCACCGTCACGGGGGTGGCGATCGGCGCCGAAAGGGTCGCCGCCAAACCCGGCGAGATGCCGGCGGTCGTCGTCGACACGAGCCGGGCCCGCTCGTTCGGTTTCGCCCCCGCTTACGACCTCGCCAGCGGCCTGGCGGCGACCTGGGAGGATTTCCGCGCCAAGGGCGCGGACGGCACTTAGGCCGGGCGGCGCGCCCGGCGTTCCCGCCACCAGGTGTGGAGGACGACCCGCGTGAACCGGAAGCCGTAGACGAGGTTGCCGCCCTTTTTCGACCGCCCCGAGGCGCGGGCGAGCATGGTGACCGGGCGTTCGGCGTAGCGCGCCCCAGCCATCAGCGCCCCGATGAGGAGCTCGGACGACTGGTACTGCGCCTCGGCGAGGGTGAGCCTGGCGGGCAGTTCCGCCCGCATCGCCCGGATCGGGTTGGCGACGTCGGTCACCCTCGTGCCGGTGAGGGCGGTGATGAGGGCCGAGAAGAAGACGATCCCGAAGTTGCGCACGACATCGGCGGACTCGGTGCGGCCGAGGCGCCGTGACCCCGTGACGAGATCGGCCTCGTCGGCGAGGACCGGGCCGAGGACGACGGCGAGGTCGGTGGGGTCCGTCTGGCCGTCGGCGTCGGCGGTGACGAGGAAGCGGGCTCCGCCGTCGGTGGCGACCCGGTAGCCGAGCCGGAGGGCCGCACCCTGGCCGCGGTTCACCGGCGCCACGACGGCGTAGTGGCCGGCTTTCCGCACGATCTCGGCGGTGCCGTCCTCCTCGCCGTCGACGACGACGAGGAACGAGATCGGCTCGCCACAGAGCTTGGCTGGCAGCGCGTCGACGACGCGGCCGATGTTCTCCCGCTCGCGGTAGGCCGCGGCGACGACGACGACGGGGGCGAACTGCGGGTTGCCGTGGGCGGCGTGGAACTCGGCGACGGCGACGGAGTCAACGAGCTCGTCGGTCGCCAGGCGGCGGCGCACCTCCCGGGTGTTCATCGGCACCGCACCCGCTCTCGTTCCGGAGTCTCCCGGTGGCGCCGCGGGATCACCGACGCGACCAGGCCGGGACGTGCCCGGCGAGCATGACGGCGGCCGGCACCTCGCGGTCCTCCGCCGAGGGAGGCTGACCGACCGGCGGGCGGCCGAGCGCGACCGAAGCGGCGGCCCACACCGCCCGCAGCAGATCGCGCAGCTCCGGTGGAGGAGGGAAGTACTCCTCCTCCTCGACGGCGGTGACGACCTCGACGCCGTGGTGGGGGGCGAGACGGTCGAGCACCTCGGCGACGAGCCACTCCGGGGCTGAGGCCCCGGCGGTGACGCCGACCGTGCCGGCGAGGTCGTCGGGGAGCTCGTCGGCGGCGTTCACCCGCAGGACGCGCCGGCAGCCCGTCGACGCCGCGACGCGGGTCAACGAGACGGTGTTCGAGGAGTTCGCCGAGCCGATGACGACGACCGAGTCGCAACGCCCGGCGATCGCCCGCAGCGCCGCCTGGCGGTTTGTCGTCGCGTAGCAGAGATCGGAACGCCCCGGCATCCAGAGATCGGGGAAACGTTCCTTGGCGCGGGCGGCGATGCCCGACCACTCGTCGTGCGGCAGCGTCGTCTGGGCGAGCAGCGCCACCGGTGTGTCGACGTCGGCCAGCGCGTCGACGTCGGCCTCGGCTTCGACGAGCCGCACGGCGCCGGGCGCGACAGCCATCGTCCCGATGGCCTCCTCGTGACCGGCGTGGCCGACGTAGACGACGGTGTAACCCTTCGCGGCCCGCACCTTCAGTTCGTGGTGGACCTTGGTGACGAGCGGGCAGACGGCGTTCACGACCGGGCGGTCCTGCGCGGCGGCGGACCGCTCTACCTCCGGCGCCGAACCGTGGGCGGAGAGCATGAGTGGCGCCCCCGGCGGGACCTCGTCGATCGCATCGACGAAGACGACGCCCTGGCGCAAGAACTCCTCGACGACGAGGCGGTTGTGGACGATCTCGTGGTAGCAGTAGACGGGCGGCTCGAAGATCCGCACCATCCAGGCGAGCGCCTTGATCGCCATCTCCACCCCGGCGCAAAAACCGCGCGGCTCGGCGAGCAGCACGCGGTCGACGTCCACGGCGCTCAGGCTAGCGAGCCCGCCAGGTACGCTAGGGCAATGGCGTTTCCGCAGGTCGCGAGCATCGCGCCCCAGTCGCCGGCGGCGGCGGCCGGGGTCGAGGTCGGCGACGAGATCCGGGCGATGAACGGGTCGCAACCCCGCGACGTCATCGACTACCAGCTGCTCGCCGACGACGCGCACGTCACGCTCGAGCTGCGTCGGGGCGGCACCAGCTTTGAGGTCGTCGTGGAGAAGCACGCCGGCGAGCCGCTCGGCATCTCGGTTGCCTCGGCGGTCTTCGACCGCGTGATGACGTGCGACAACCACTGCGCGTTCTGCTTCATCCGCCAGCTCCCCCGGGGCATGCGCCGCAGCCTCTACGTGCGCGACGACGACTTCCGCCTCTCGTTCCTCTACGGCAACTTCACGACGCTCACACGCTTCACCGAGCTCGACCTGGAGCGGATCGTCAGCGAACGGCTCTCGCCGCTCTACGTCTCGATCCACGCCACCGACCCCGTCGTCCGGGCCAAGCTGCTGGGCAACCGCCGGGGCGCGACGAGCCTGCGCTGGCTGGCGCAGCTACTCGACCACGGTATCGACGTGCACGGTCAGGTCGTCGTCTGCCCGGGCGTGAACGACGGCGCCGTGCTCGAGGACACGATGGCGGGGATCCTCGAGCGGTTCCCCGGTCTTACGTCGCTCGGGGTCGTGCCGGTCGGCGTCAGCCGGTTCTCGCGCGCGGCATCGGTGCGGGCGCACACGGCCGACGAGGTCACCGCCGTCCTCGACACCGTCGGGGCCTGGCAGGAGCGGTTTTCCGCCGCGCTCGGCCGGCGGCTCGTCTTCGCGGCCGACGAGTACTACCTGCTCGCCGGGCGAGCCTTCCCCGAGGCGGCCTGCTACGAGGGTTTCCCCCAGCACGAGAACGGGATCGGGATGGCGGCCGCCTTCGCCGCGGCCTTCCGCGCCGGGGCTGGCCACCACCGCGACCGCACAGGGGGGTTTTTTCGATCCGTCGACGGTGCCCCGGCGCTCGGCTACCGGGCGCGGCACGCCCCGGTCAAGGGCGAGGCGGCTGCGGGAATGGTCGGTGACCCGCCGGCCACGCGGCCGGTGACCATCCTCACCGGCGTCTACGGGCGCGAGGTGCTACGGCCGCTTCTCGACGAAGCGGGATTTGGCGACGTGACGATGGTTGGCGTTGCCAACACGTTCTTCGGTGGCAACATCGGCGTGACGGGGCTCCTCACCTTCGCCGATCTCGCCCGTGTCCTTGCCGACTTGCCGGGCGATGGGCGGGTTCTTCTCCCCGCGGTATGCCTGTCGAACGGTCGCTTCCTCGACGGCGGGGTCCCCGAGGACCTTCCCCGTGCCGTCGAGGTGATCGCCGAGGACGGCGCCTCGCTGCGCCGGGTGCTCGCCGGGGAGGCGGCGCGGCGCGCAACCGCCCGGGTCGGCGGGTCGGCGCGATGAGCCGGATGTCTGACGAGCCGGCCGGGGCGCGCCCGGTCGCGTCGGCAGCTGGCGATCGCCTGCCCGTCGTCGTCGTCGTCGGAAGGCCGAACGTCGGCAAGTCGACGCTTGTCAATCGGATCGTCGGGCGCCGTGCCGCGATCGTCGAGGAGCACCCGGGGGTGACCCGGGACCGTCTCGAGCTCGCGGCCTCCTGGACCGGCAGCAGTTTCGTCGTCATCGACACGGGCGGGGTCGTGATCCGGGGCGACCGGCTCGAGCAACTGGTGGCCGAGCAGGCCCGAACGGCCATCAACCACGCCGACGTCGTGCTCTTCGTCGTCGACGCGACGACCGGGATCACGGTCGAGGACGAGGCCGTCGCCGAGCTGCTGCGCCGGAGCGACCGGGTCGTCGTCGTCGTCGCCAACAAGGTCGACGCCGCCGAGAAGGAGGCGGCCGCTTGGGAGCTCGCCCGGTTGGGACTCGGCGACCCGTTACTCGTCTCGGCCCTCCACGGACGCGGTGTCGGGGACCTGCTCGATGTCGTCGTGGCACGGTTTCCCACGCCGGCCGCCGACCGGGTCGAGGAAGCGGAGCGGGCGGTGGAGACGCCGGTCGGCAACGCCGATGACGCCGGCGTCGTCGCCTCCGTGACGATCGTCGGCCGACCGAACGTTGGCAAGTCGACGCTTTTCAACCGGCTCGTCGGCGCGCCGCGGACCGTCGTCCACGAAGTGCCGGGCACGACCCGGGACGCGATCGACACGGTCGTCGAGACCGGCGAGGGCCGGATCCGCTTCATCGACACTGCCGGCCTGCGCCGCAAGTCGCGGATCGACGAGGGCGCCGAGTACTACTCGCTCGTTCGCTCGCTGGCGGCGATCGACCGGAGCGACGTGGCGATCCTCGTCATCGACGCCGCCGACGGGGTGACGCATCAGGATCAGCGGCTCGCCGAACGCATCGACGCCGCGGGCAGCCCGATCGTCGTCGTGCTGAACAAGTGGGACCTCGTGCCGACCGGGCAACGCCCCGTCGTCGCGGCCGACGTCGCCGACCGGCTCGCCTTCCTCGCCTACGCGCCGGTCCTCCGGCTTTGCGCGCTGAACGGCCGCGGGGTGCACCGCCTCCTGCCGGCGTTACGGGCGGCGGTCGACGCTTACCACCGGAGGATCCCGACCGGGGTCCTCAACGAGGCCGTGCGGGCAATCCAGTCGGCGCAGGCGCCGCACGGGTCGCGCATCCTCTACGCGGTGCAGGGCGCGGTCGACCCGCCCACCGTGACGATCTTTGCCAGCCATCGGCTGCAGCCTGGTTACCTCCGTTACCTTGAGCGGTCGCTGCGGGCGCGCTTCGATCTCGGGCCGACACCGCTGAAGCTGCGCGTCCGGTTGCGGTCGTGAGAAGACGCGGCCACCGTCTGACGCGCTGGCCCGAACGCTCGATGGCGTGGAGCTAATTCTGGCGCAGAAGCTCGACGCACTCGTCGGCGGGCACGGGCCGAGCGAAGAGAAAGCCCTGGGCGAAGCGGCAATCGAAACGCCCCAGCCATTCGAGCTGGCCCTTGGTCTCCACGCCCTCCGCGATGACGAGCACTGCAAGAGCCCGTCCCATCTCGAGGATCGCCTTGGCGAGCTGCCGCGCCGATTCGTCGCTTTCCAGGCCGTTCACGAAGCTCTGGTCGATCTTCAAAATGTCGATCCCAAATCGCCGGATGCGCCCGAGCGAGGAGTAGCCGGTCCCGAAGTCGTCGATCGCCATCCTCACCCCGAGCTCGTGTAGGGGATCGAGTGCCTGGTGGACGAGATCGAGGTTCTCCATGAAGGTGGTCTCGGTGAGCTCCAGCGTGAGGACCTTCGGATCGAGCCCCGAGCTGTCGAGCGCCCGGGTGACCGTCTCGAGCAGTGTCCCGGCCCGGACCTGCTGCGGCGAGACGTTGACGGCGATCTCCCAGGGGACGTCCCCGTGGCGATCCCGGTTCCAGGCGCTCATCTGGCTGCAGGCCTCGTTCATCACCCATTCGCCGATCGGGACGATGAGCCCGGTCTCTTCGGCGGTCGAGATGAACTCGTCGGGCATCACCAAGCCGCGTTGCGGGTCGTTCCAACGGATCAACGCCTCTGCGCCGACAAACCGGCCGAGTCCGAGATCGACGATCGGTTGGTAGTAGAGGACGAACTCGTTGTCGGTCAGCGCCGTGCGCAGTCCGGCTTCGGCCGCCGACCGGGCCTGAGCTCGGGCGCGCAAAGCGTCGTCGAACACGACCGTGCGATTGCCGCCCTCCTCCTTCGCCCGGCCAAGGGCGAGCTCGGCGTCGCGCAGCAGCCGCTCGGCAGGCTCGTCTCGACTGCTGAGAGCGATCCCGATGCTCGCCGTGATGATGAGGGGCTCATTGTCGAGCACGAACTGGTCGGCGACCGCGATCTCGATCTTGTGGGCGAGATCGATCATCTCCGACGGATCAGTCAAGGCCCCGCTCACGATGGCAAACGCATCTCCCTCCAGCCGGCCGACGGTGTCGATGCGCGCGGTGCAGGCGACAAGGCGTTGTGCGAACTCGACGAGGAGCTGGTCCGCGAGGGCGCGGCCGAAGGCCTCGTTCACCGCGTCGAAACGGTCGATGTCGACGATCGCGACTCCGGTGAGACGATGACGGGCCCGCGCCCACTCGACCTCGCGTCCGACCCGGTCGGCGACGAGCCGGCGTGCCGGGAGCGAGGTCAACGGGTCGTGGAGCTCCTCGAATTCGAGCTGTTCCTCCACGCGCCAGAGCTCCGACTCATCGAGGAACTGCCCGAGGATGGCGATCACCGAACCCGAGTCGTCGCGAATCCCCGTGGCAAACAGACGTCCGGGAACGACATGACCGTCGGCGTGGACGAGACGTCTCCGAGGCGAGCAGCTCTCCCGGGACCCGGAGACGATCTCGGCGATGAGGTGTTCCTGTTGCTCGACGTCGTCGGGGTGTGTGTGGTCCGCCAGCCGGGACCCGGCGAGCTCTTCGCGCGCATACCCGAAGATCTCCAGGAAGGCGTCGTTGACGAGCTGCAACCGCCCCTCGAGGTCGACGGTCGCAGTGGCGATCCGGCTTTGTTCGAAGAGAAGTTGACGGAACCGTGCTTCGCGCTCGCGTTCTTCTTCTGCGCGCCGCAGTTCTGATTCGTCGAGGAACTGCCCCATGATGGCGATGACGGATCCCGAGTCGTCGCGCAGCGGTTCACCGAAGAGGCGTCCGGGTATGGCATGGCCGTCTGAGTGCAAGAGGCGGACGTGGAATTCCTCACTCTCTTTCTTTCCGGCGAGAAGGTCAGTGAAGGAACCCGCCAAGAGGTCGACATCTTCGGGGTGCGCAATTCCTGCGACCGAGGATCCGGTCAGCTCCTCACTGGCGCGGCCGAGGAGACGGCAGGCCGCGTCGTTGACGAGCTGCAGGCGGCTTTGCATGTCGATGACTGCTGCGGGAATGGGGCTCTGGTCGAGGAGGAGTTGCCGGAAACGTGCTTCGCGCTCTCGTTCTTCCTCTGCTCGCTTCTGCTCGGTAAGGTCGAGGAGCTGGCCGATGACACCGACGAGCGAACCCGAGTCGTCATGCAGTGCAGTGGAGTACAGGCGTGTCGGTATGACGTGGCCATCGGCGTGGAGGAACTGAATTTCGAGCTCGTCGCTGTCTCGGGATCCAGCGAAGTACTCGGAGAGGCCCTGCGCGATGGCGCCGAAGTCGTCGGCGTGGATGTACTTCGTGAACGGGGATCCGATCAACTCGTCGCGGGTGTAACCAGAGAGGCGGGTGACGGCGTCGTTCACCGTTTGCACCTGGCCCTGCAGGTTGACGATCGCCGCGGGGATGGGGCTCTGGTCGAGAAGCAGCTCCCGAAGGCGAGCCTCGGCCTCGCGTTCGGCTTCGGCTCGCTTCTGCTCGGTGAGGTCGAGGATCTGCCCGATGACACCGAAGAGTGATCCCGTCTCGTCGCGCAGCCCAGACGTGTACATCTCGCAGGGCACGAAGTGTCCGTCGGCGTGGCGGAAGCGCACTTCGAGTTCGTTGCTGTCCCGCACGCCAGTGATGTACTCGGACAAGCCCTGCACCTGGGCGGCGGCGTCATCGGGGTGAATGTGATCTGCGAGCGGAGTGCCGATCACCTCCTCGCGCTTGTAGCCGAAGAGGCGGCAGGTCGCGTCGTTCACCGACATCAGGCGTCCTTGCAGGTCGACGGCCCCTGCCGCGATGAAGCTCTGGTCGAACAGAGTCTGCCGAAAGCGGGCCTCGGCCTCGCGTTCGGCCTCGGCTCGCTTCTGCTCGGTGAGGTCGAACAGCTGTCCGATGAAACCGACGAGCGTTCCCGAGTCGTCGCGTAGCGCAGATGTGTAGAGCGCCACGGGGACGAAATGGCCGTCGCCGTGGCGGAGCCGCACTTCGAGCACGTCTCTGTCCCGGGTTCCGGCGATGTACTCGGATATGCCCTGTGCGAGGGAGTTGACATCGTCCGGATGGAGGTGATCCGTGAACACGGATCCGATCACGTCGTCGCGCGAATACCCCGACAGGCCGATGAGTCTGTCATTGACTGCTAGGAGTCTGCCTTGCAGGTCGACGGCCCCTGCCGCGATGGAGCTCTGTGCGAAAAGCACGTGCGCGAAGCGTGACGCGTGACGGAGCTCTTCCTCAGCCCGCCTCTGGTCCGTGAGGTCGACGGCTTGGGTGACGAGGGAGACGATCGAGCCCGACTCGTCGCGCATCGCCGCGACGAAGACCCGAGCCGGGACGACATGTCCATCGGCATGGAGGTATCGCTTCTCACGCACGATGCTCTGCCGGGTGCCGGCGACTAGCTCGTCAAAGAGCTCCTGGTCGCCGGGGAGGTCGTCTGGGTGTGTGACCTCGGCCAACGAGTTCGATCGGAGCAGCTTCCTACGGGAGATACCGAGCATGCGGACGTAGGCGTCGTTCGCCCAGATCGGCTGGCCGTCGGTGGCGAGAATAGCTGTCGCGACCGGGCACTGTTCGAAGGCGATCTGTGTGAGGTGTCTCGTGTACCTGAGCTCCGCCTCGGCGCGTTTTTGCTGCGTGAGGTCGACGGCTTGCCCGAGAATCGCGATGAGCGACCCCGACTCGTCACGTATTGCCGCCGAGAAGACACGGACCGGGACGGCGTGTCCGTCGGCGTGCAGGTACCGCTTCTCGCGCTCGTAGTTTTCCCGGTTGCCAGCGAGCAGTCCGCGCTGGGGCTTCTCCTCGGACGCGACGTCGTCCGGGTGCGTGATGTCAGCGAATGACTGCATGCTGATCAGTTGTTCACGCGTATAACCGAGCATACGGACATAGGCGTCATTCACCCACACGGGGTGACGATCGGTGGAGGTAATCGCGGTCGGGATCGAGCTCTGGTCGAACGCCTGTCGCCAATGGGAATACACGCTGTCGGTGACGGGCAACTCGAATGGTCCTTGAGGCACCGTTCTGTGCGGTTGCGGGGCCGTGCTGTGGAGGGCTCTTGCCGCGCTCGTCTCGCGGTGACGTGAACGCGAGGCAGCGCCGTTGCCGTCTGGCGCTGACAGGGGGGTGGCCTCCTGAGCGACAGCCGTCAGTCCGACGACGCGGTCGTCTTTATCGCGGATCGGAGTGAGCGCGAAAGATGTCTCGATCAATCTTCCGGCCTTACCGAGGCGAAGACACGTGCAATCGTCGATCTCGTCGCCGGTGAGAATGCGCCCGATTTCCTGACGGAATTTGGAATTCCGTTCCGGTGGCACGAGGACCGAGACAGTATTGCCGACGGTCTCGTAATCCGCGTAACCGAATAGCTGCTCAGCAGCGGGGTTCCAGCTGGCGAAGACGACGCGAGTGGATTGTCTCTTCGACGAGGCGTTGGACCTATCGATGACGGCGGAGAAACGTGCTCCGCCGTTGTTTTTCGAGACTCTATGGGATGTTCGTCGTAGGACCACTGACGTGCCGAGCGGTGCCCCGTGATGATCGTGTATCGGGCACAGCGTCATCGAGGTCTTCACCCGACGGTCGTCCTTTGTCCGCACGAAGATCACAAGGTGTTCCGGCGGTCCGCCGTGGCTGATTCGATCGAAGCTGGCATGCAATCTGGACGCGCCTTGGTCACCGAGAAGCGGGCCGATGTCGTTGCCACGCACCTCTTTTTCGGAATAACCGAAAAGGGCCTCAGCAGCGGCGTTCCAGGTGCCTATGGTCTCGTCATGAGTGAGGAGGATGAACGCCTCGTCTGACGATCTGGCGATCGCTTCGAATTGATCGAACTGGACATTGACCATCGAGGTCCGTCCCTGTCGGACATTTGCGGGTCATCCAGGTGACTGTCGGCATTACTGTCCGAGATCAAGCGGTTTCCCAAGGAAGAACTTATACCGGCTCATAACTCAGTTGGTGGCACTCCGCGACTCGCGGTCCCGCGCGAGCAATGAGAACATGTTGACTAATCGCCGAGATAAGAGCAGTGCCACGATCCGGATCTTGCACTCACCGGTTGGAAGTCGACTAAGCGCGCCGGACAACGCTCAGTGGTGACGGGGTGTCGACGCGCGGTCGAATCCGTGGACCGTTTGGCGAATAGGGAGCCGCGCGCCCATGGTCGAGCGCGGGAAACGCCGGCGACGAACTGCAGTGGGCCGTCGCGCGGCCTGGCCGACGTGCACAATTGGGAGGTTGACGGTTCACTTGACGATCGACGCGGAACCCTGGCGTTGGTCTAATCGATCGGCGATAGCGCTTCCCAGATCCCGGCGCGATGATGCCCGACCGGGGGACAGGGCGAGGGATTGACGGGAGCATTCCATGATGCACCGCGGGGTTCATTGCGGTCGAGGTTCCACGGTGTTGCGCGCAATGCCGGCGGAGACTCGTAGGCGGACGCCATCACAGATCTCTGTACTGCTTCTCACTCTCGTGCTCGCCATGGGCGCCGGCGCGCTCACGAGCGTTCGCCAAGCCTCTGCGTCGACGGCCAGCGGTGGACGCTCGACGATCGCCGCGTTGGAGCAGCGGATCGCCGCCGACGGGGCCACTGCCAAGCGCCTCGTCGCCCGTTACGACGCGGACGAAGCACGGGAGACCGCGATCAGGGCGCGCCTGATCGCCGCCGAGCGCGAGCTCAAGCTCGGCCGTGCTGCCAAAGCCGAGCTCGGCCGCGAGCTGCGGCAGATCGCGATTGAGACCTACGTCAACGCGGGGAGTGGCGGATTGGCGGGACTTCTGAAGGTGCCGAACGATCTTTCGGGCATTGCCGCGGTGTACACGGCCATAGCGACCGACCAGCTCAGCATGACCGTGACGACGTACGAGGCTGACGCGCGCAACGTCGAGGTGGAGGAATCCGTACTCCGGCGGGAGCAGGCCGCCGTCGAGGCGGTTCTCCGTCAGTTGCTACCGGATCGGAATGCCGCCGAAGCAGCCGTGGCGCAGGACGAGGTGCTGCTCCGCAGCGCTAAAGGCAATCTCCGCACCGCACTCGCCGTGGACGCGACGCGTGATGCTGCCGCCGATGCCGCCGCTGAGAGGGATCTCGCAAGACAGACCGTCGTCGTGTCGGCCGGATCCCTGGATCCCGTCCCGGCGCCTTCGGCCTCGCCGCCTGCAGGACCCTCGGGCTACGTCAATCCGCTACGAGCCGTCTCGGCCCTGTCGCCCGAGCGCATCGATCAAGGCGTCGACTACTCAGGCTTCGGCCCCATCTACGCGATTGGCGCCGGAACAGTGCTCAGCACGGTGAACGGCGGATGGCCTGGAGGGACGTACATCACTTATCGCCTCGACAACGGACCGGCGGCGGGCCTCGTCGTCTACGCCGCTGAGGACATCGAGCCGCTGGTGCAGGTGGGCGAGACCGTGACGTCGAACACCGTCCTCGGCACGGTCTACGAGGGACCCGACGGCATCGAGACCGGTTGGGCGGACAACGGTTCGGGCGACACGATGGCGAGAGTCGCCTCCCAGTTCTTCGGTTGGAACTCGACGGCATTTGGTGCGAACTTCTCGCAGCTCCTCGTGTCCCTCGGCGCCCCGGGGGGGATCCCCCAGAACCATCCCTTCACGGGCGTCCTTCCAGCCGCCTGGCCGACCTGGTGAGGTCGCCAGTCGAGGATGATCGAAGCAGCCTTTACCGCGCCGAGGAGACCTTGGCGGTTGCACTAGGGTGAATCCTGCTCGATCACCATCCCTGAACAGGGAGAACGGTCGTGCACGGGACCACGGGCTGTGGCGCAGTTTGGTTAGCGCGCTTGACTGGGGGTCAAGAGGTCCCGGGTTCAAATCCCGGCAGCCCGACGGAAATGTCCTAGTGGTAGCTCTGAGATTCCGGGTAATGGCGAGCGGTATTCGTCTGTGAGAACCTCGTGAGAACCCAGCGGTTCTGACGGAGGAATGACGCGAGGATCCGAGAGCGGTTAGCAGACAACGCCCATCATCCTGAGTCGCTCCGCATAAGCCCCATCGGCGAACAACTCCTGGCGGTTTGTGCCCCGTTCAGACCGTTGTCCCTCTTCCCCGCGCAGCGATCGTGTCAGGCTCAATGATAAATTTCCTACGCATAGTTGCCATGGCAGTGCCATGACAAACACGGGCAAGGAGGGTCGATGACGATCCCCGTTTCTACCCGTCAGCGGAGAGCTCTGAGGCTGACTCTGTCTGCTGTCGCCGTGGCACTGGTGGCAGTACTCGTTGTCGGTGGTCAAGTCCTGAGCGTCCTGTAAACGATCACCGGTGAGCGTCACGCCGCGCGGCGCTCTGTTGTTCTCCTTCGTTGGGTTGTGCGGTCCTCGGCCGGCGGCGGATCGAGCCCGAGCTCGGCGCG
>Ga0326728_10000093_pt1 | contig 356133 bp, 338 predicted proteins | sample MB3enrmetagenome_FD_207602 | JGI IMG/M metagenome (GOLD analysis project Ga0326728, IMG submission 207602) | Lab enriched peat soil microbial communities from McLean, Ithaca, NY, United States - MB31MN | ecosystem: Environmental > Terrestrial > Soil > Wetlands > Peat | place: USA: New York...
TTCTTGACATAAAAATGAAGGCAATCGAAAACCTTCGTCAAGCAGGATTGGATAGCATAGTGTTAGTCGTCACATTGGTGAAAGGTGTTAATGATAACCAGCTTGGCGACATAATCAATTTTGCCGCTAAAAACTTCGATGTGGTAAGATGCGTAAACGTTCAACCAGTCAGCCTTTGCGGGCGATTGCCACAGAAAGACCGCGAAAAAATGCGCATCACAATCCCGGACTTCATGAAAGCGGTTGAAGAGCAAACAAACGGAACAATAAAAGTATCAGACTTCTACCCCGTGCCCACGGTTGTGCCAGTTTCAAAAGCCGTCGGTGCGCTAAAAGACAGGCGATATTTAGAGTTCACGGCACACCCCCATTGCGGTATGGCAACTTATCTTTTAATTGAAAAGGGAAAAATCGTTCCGATCACTCGCTATGCAAACATCGAAAAATTCATCGGGGCAATGAACAAAGTCTATGAGACCGCCTCGAAGGGAAGCAAGAACAAGGCTAAATTACGCGTGGTCAGTTCAATGCGTCATGTAAAATTCGGTTTCCTAAGAAAATACGTTCTTGGCGTAATAACAAGCGGCGACTACGAATCTCTCGGCGATTTACAAAGACAGGCGATTCTGCTTTCATCGATGCATTTCATGGACCCATACAACTTTGACCTTGAAAGAGTACAACGCTGCCTAATCCACTATGCCGTGCCAGATGGGCGCATAATACCATTCTGCACAATGAACTCCATTCACAGGGCCGAAGTTGAGAAGAAACTTGGCGTTCCAATCAAAGAGTGGAAAGAAAAACATAACGTTGAAATAAGCCAGCCATTCTAGATTTGAGAACAAAAAAAGCAAAGTGAAAAATATGGGTGGAAAAAAGAAGGTCGGCATAAAGCAGATGGAGAAGCAGCAGGTCAAAGAAGACGAGTCGAAAGAAGCTAAGAAGAAAGAGAAAGCTGGACCGCCAAAAGAAAGGAAAGCTACGGGAATAATGGCTCCAGATGCAAAAAACGATAAAATCGTCGGCGAAATAAAGAAGATGAACATTCTAACACCGTACGCTGTAGCTACAAGGTATAACATTCGAATTAGCACAGCCAAAGACTTCTTAGAACAACTTGAAGCAAACGGTGCAGTTCAACTCGTCTCCGGAAGTCATAACCTCAAAATCTACAAGCCTGCAGCAAGCTAAACTTGCTAACGACCAATTATTTATTCTAATCTTATCTAGATTCGGAGGTAGTGTTCATATGGCAGAATTTCCAGAAAGAGTTTACACAGTTGAAGAAGTAAAAACCGCTAAAGAGCTAACCGATAAAGGCTACAAACATAACCTTACAGTTGAAGGCTCACCAGACTTTAAAGAAAAAATCAACCAAACCCTTGAACTAATCAAAACGGCAGGTTACTACGAGTTTTTAAGAGCTTACATTAGGAAAATAATGGAAATCGACGGCATAACTCAACTGCGCGAAACAGAAGTAGCCATCTGGGCAAACAAGTTCGCTGTAGAAAACCCAGTTGACGCCGCTAGCCTATTCATCCAAAAAGCCTATCTCATGAAAGAGTACCTAGAAGGTCAACTATACTATGGTGGCAACGCGGAAAAACGCTCAGTGGCTAAACGTGTTGAGTTCCTGCAGGTTTTAAGGGATAAAAGCGGCGACAAAAAAGTAAAAGAAGAATGTGAACGGCTGCTTCAACTTTGGAAAGAGAGTTCATTAGCCTTTTAAGCCGTTAACAATTCAATCTTTATCGTTATTCCACTTTTAACTTGCTTAAAAACATCCAAATTACTTGTTATTTTGCCAAGTATGCTCACGGGACTATATGGCTGTGACTTGCCATAGAATACGCATAAAGCGCTGCCCATAGGCCAAAAAGCGATAGTGCCAGTTTCCACAGTCGGCTTAGCTTTTTCTTCACCCATTTTAATCGGTATTTCAAAGTAAACTTCTTCTTTCCATAATGCAGCTCTGCCTTCAACTGGAAGCTTCCGAACAATCGTGTCAATGGTTCTTGGCGCTAAAAACCTGACTAATTCACCTTCAGCTTCACCTAAGCCTTCTATGACAAACTTGATTTTTATACGGGAAACGTCTGCTGCTTCATTATTCAACTGCTTCATACTCCTTTAATAAAATTCAATAAACCACAAGAACAGGCTATTCATAATGCAACGTTCAATTTAACTCTTACAGTTGGCAACTCGGCAAATCGCACAAACCCAGCGCCAATCGGGTTATAAGAGGCTGAGAAGAGTTTTTCCTATGTAATCAACTTGTTCAACTGTGACTCCTGGATGAATCGGCAAAGAGAAAACCTGTTTCGACGCTTTATCCGTTTCAGGCAATTTAGCGCTTCCAAAGTTTTCGCGGTAAAACGGCATCTGATGAACAGGGTTAACGTAATATACTTCGGCGCCAACCCCTTTTTTCCTTAGTTCATCCACAATCTTGTTCCGTTCTGATTCTGTGCCGTCCTTCAGTCTCGCGGTGTACAGGTACCAGCAGTGCTGTCGGTCTTTTGATTCACAGGGTAAAATAAGCCTGCTATTTTTCTCCAAGATTTTTGTCAGTTGCTGCGCGTTTTGGCGGCGTTTAGCCAAAAAAGACGGCAGCTTTTCCAGTTGCACGTTACCTATTGCAGCTTGTATTTCGGACATACGATAGTTGCATCCAAGAATAAGTGACGCGTACTTTGCTTTTTCTCCATGAGTCCTAATCATCCGCACTGTTTCAGCTATTTCGTCGTTGTTTGTTGTGATTACTCCGCCCTCACCTGCAGTCATGTTTTTGCTTGCGTACAAGCTCCAGCAGGCGGCATCAGCAAAGCTTCCCGCGGGTTTTCCAGCGCATGTTGCTCCATGCGCTTGGGCTGCATCCTCAACCAACGCTAACTCATGCTTCTCGGCGATTTCCCTTATAGGTTTCATGTCAGCTGAAAAACCGTACAGGTCCACGGGCAGTATAGCCTTAGTCTTTTTTGTTATTGACTTTTCAGCCGCACTGGGCGAGAGATTGTAAGTTTCAGGATCAATATCAGTGAAAACTGGTTTTCCCCCAGCTAACACGACAGCTTCGGCAGTGGCTACGAAAGTGAAGCTGGGCAAAATAACTTCATCACCTTGCTTTATACCAACGGCTACAACGGCAGAGTGCAAGGCGGCAGTACCAGTGTTAACCGCTACAGCACGCTTCACGCCAGCGAATTGGGCAAAATTTTTCTCGAACTCTGTTACCGTTGGGCCAGCTCCAAGCCCGCTTGTTAACATTCCGCTTCGCATAACTTTAACTACTGCTTGAACTTCTTCTTCGCCGATTTTTGGCTTGTTGATCGGTATCATTTTTTAGCCTCATTTTGTTAGGATACTGGTTACGTGCTACTATTTCATTTTTTCTGACTGCTAATGGTAATAGGATTATTCAACAGCCATTTTCTGTATGCTTTTGTAGTCGATTACGACGTTGATTTCATGTGCTCTAAGATCTTTATCCAGCTCTGGGTCGCCGGTATCAACCCTTAAACTTTTCAGCCTGTCTAATTTGCTTTTAGTCGCAACCACAACAATGTTTTCTAAGCCTACTTGACGGATCACTTTGAAGCTTATCTGCTGGTTTCCTCTGCCAAAAATGAAGCCTTGCCCCCCAATCGGCGTCACAATTATCCTAGCAACTTTTCCCCTTATGGCTTCCAATATTTGTTTTTCGTTCACATCGCTTGCAATTATTTTCTTGTTCTGGAAAAGGTCGACGCCAAGAAGGGTTTTTTTCTGATCTAAGAGGTCACCGATTGTGCGCGTGGTGGTTCCCGGACCGACAACGTAAATGATTTCTGGTTTCATTTCTTCAATGATGTAGATTGCTATTGCTGCTTGGTTGCGGACTTCATTCTCAGTCATCGGACTTTCAAGTTTGTTTCCTTGAATCAAATGGGGCTCATAAGGACTCAACAGGTACCCGTAGAGTTCGGCGGAAAGGCGACCTTCCCTGAAAGCTTGCTCATCCACATCCATAACCTCAGCTTCTCGCAGGGGCAATCCACCCCACAGATAGCTGATGGCTACTCTTGCAGCTGCTTGAGGAGTTACAGCAAAAACGGCGCTGTGCATTTTGACACCTGTTGGAACACCCAGCACAGGAACATTCAAGCCAACGACTTTCAGTATGTCGCGGCTTGTTCCGTCGCCGCCGCAGAAAACAAGCAAATCAACACCAGCCTTTACCATTTCATCAGCGATAATCTGCGTATCTTCCGAAGTAGTCTCTCTTTTGCGTTCTCCTTTAACCGCAAAGGTGAAGCCACATTTCATCGCTTGATTCTCACCCATGCTGCAAGCGCCAACAATTAATCTTAGGTTTTTTTTAGCCGCAACCAGTCCAGCGAGAAAAGTTTCTGCTCTTTGCGACGCTACAGGTTTAGCGCCTAGGGATATGGCTTTGTTCAGGATGGTTTTGCCATCTGTTCCTTTTAACCCGACAGCGCCGCCCATTCCCGCCACTGGGTTAACGATGAAACCGATGATTTTTGTCGGCAGATTTTTCTGGGAAACGGTCAATATGACTAACCCAAGTTAGTATTAGGTTGATAGAACAAAAAGAAAAACATGTCTATTTTTAGACTATTTTTGGCCATAAAGAAAAAATAAAATGATAAAGGAAAAGAGCGTTGAGTTTTAGAGTGTCTCGCAGCTTATGTATTTCTTGTTAACTTCATCCAGCCATGGGTACAGCTTGTGCAGTTTCTTCATTGATTCTTCAACTTTCTCTGCTGGGTACTCGTATGGTTGCAGGTTGCCGTTGAAGTATTCGTCGTATGCTGCCATGTCAAAGTAGCCGTGACCACAGAGGACGAAGAGGATGGTTTTTGCTTCGCCTGTCTTTTTACATCGCAGCGCTTCATTAATGGCGCCTTTGATTGCGTGAGACGGTTCAGGCGCTGGGATTATGCCTTCTGTTTGGATGAAAAGTTTAGCTGCATCGAAGACTTCTATTTGGTTGAATGCTTCTGTAGTCATTTGCTTTTCTTGAACAAGCACGCTTATGGTCGGGGCGATGCCGTGGTAGCGGAGACCGCCAGCGTGGATGGGCGCTGGAATGAAGTCGTGACCTATAGTGTGCATGGGAACCAGCGGTGTTAGTTTTGCGGTGTCGCCGTGATCATACTGGTATTGCCCTTTGGTGACTTTGGGGCATGCAGTGGCTTCAGTTGCAACGAATTTGGTTTCTTTAGGTGCTTTCTTAGCGACCTTGTCATGGTAGAAGGGCCACATGAGTCCTGAGAAACTGCTGCCTCCGCCTATGCAACCGTAAACCACATCAGGATAATCATCAACCATTTCGAGTTGTTTTTTTGCTTCTAATCCTTCAACTGTCTGGTGTAAGCATACGTGGTTGAAGACGCTGCCTATGGCGTAGTTGGTTTCTTCTTCGTTGACGAGGGCATCTTCGACGGCTTCGCTGATGGCTATGCCGAGGCTGCCCTTGTTGTCTGGGTCTTCAGCGAGGATTTTTCTTCCTGCCTCTGTTTTGTTGCTTGGGCTAGCAAAACATTCTGCGCCGAAAGCATTCATCATCATTTTGCGGTAGGGTTTCTGGTCATAGCTTGCACGAACCATGTAAACTGTGGCTTTTAGCCCGAACATCATGGCTGCAAATGCTAAGGCTGATCCCCATTGGCCTGCGCCTGTTTCTGTTGATAGGCGTTTTGTGCCTTCTTTCATGTTGTAGTATGCTTGGGGTACAGCGGTGTTGGGTTTGTGGCTTCCAGCTGGGCTTACGCCTTCGTATTTGTAGTAGATTTTTGCAGGCGTTTTTAACGCTTTTTCTAGACCGATGGCTCTGAAGAGGGGTGATGGTCTCCAGATTCGGTAGACTTCTCGTACTTCTTCAGGTATGTCTATCCATCGTTCTTGGCTTATTTCTTGACCGATAATTTCTTTTGGGAATATTCTTGGGACAATTCCGACTCCTGGCTGTTTTGTTGCTGCATCTATGAATGGTGGGAGCGGCCTTGGTAAGTCGGGAACTATGTTGTACCATTGTTTTGGGATTTCGTTTTCTTCGAGTAAGATTTTTCTGTTTGGCATTTTCTTTCGCCTTTTTGTTTTTAAAGCTATGAAACGTACGTTTAAGTTTTATTTAAGGCTTTTGTGTACAGATTTGTACATAGAACAAGCAACCTTTAACAACACATTTATACCTAAAAGAACAAAAACATACACAAGCGAACAAAATGTGGAACCAAATAAAAAATCAACTGGAAGAATACCCTGAACGACTCAAAGTAGCACGCGTCTTAATAGAAAACGGATTAAGCATCCAAGGCAGCAAAATATGCCTAAACCAAATCGAAATCCCACCAGTACGCATAGCAAGAGCCGCCGGAGTAGACCGACGAACAGTAAACGAAACAGTAAACACCATAAAAGCCAACCCTGAACTCAAATTGATTTTTGAAGAAATACGTCCAGCAGGACATTCGCTAAAAGAAATCGCCAAACACCTCAACCTAGGCGTTCTAGAAATAACCCCTGTAAACGCAAAATCGCCAGGAATCTTATCCAACGCAGCCATGATTCTCAACAGGGCAGGATTAAGCATCAGGCAAGCTATAGTAGATGACCCAGAACTCTCACCTGAACCAAAACTCACTTTGATAGTTGAGAAAAAAATCCCGGGAGAACTAATCCCCGAAATACTGAAAATACCCGGAATAGCCAAAGTTTCAGTCTACTGACCCCGTGGCAAAAATGAAACAAAGAAAACTATAAAAACAGAATAAATGATGCAAAAAACGCTAGCCTAAGCGGCATTAATTATGCACTGACTAGAAAAACTTATATGGCTAGTAACATTTTGTTGTGTTCGCATTAAAGGAGATTACTTGATTTGTCATCATTTCCAACACAAGCGGGCGGGGTACCTGTTCTCGTTTTAAAAGAAGGTTCAAACAGGTCCCGTGGAAGAGAAGCACAACACGGAAACATAAATGCCGCTAAGATTGTAGCTGAAAGCATCCGAAGCTCTTTAGGCCCAAAAGGCATGGATAAAATGTTAGTTGACAACTTCGGAGACACCACAATAACAAGCGATGGCCGAACCATCTTAGATGAGATGGATATTCAGCATCCAGCAGCCAAAATGATGGTGGAAGTTGCCAAAGCTCAAGACAACGAAGCTGGCGATGGAACAACGTCTGCAGTTATAATCGCAGGCGAACTTCTCAGCAGATCAGAAGAATTAATTGACAAAAATATTCACCCAACAATCATAATTGATGGTTATAGAGTGGCAGCTGAAAAAGCACTAGAAACCCTCGAAAAAATAGCTATACCCGTAGACCTGAAATCTCAGGACTACCTGAAAAAGGCTGCAACAACATCCATGGGAAGCAAAATCGTCGCTGAATACAAAGAATACTTAGCGGATTTAGCTGTTAAGGCAATGTTGGCAGCCGCCGAAAAGAACGACGGAGTCTACAAGGTAGATGTTGACGACGTAAAAGTTGAAAAGAAAACAGGCGAATCCCTCATGGACACCACCCTGATAAACGGCATAGTTTTGGACAAAGAAATTGTTCACTCAGGGATGCCCAAGCGGGTAGAGAACGCAAAGATTGCATTAATCGACGCCTCCTTGGAGATTGAAAAACCCGAGTTAGACGCTAAAATAAACATTGAAAGCCCCGACCAGATAGAAGCGTTCCTCAAGCAAGAAGAGACAATGCTAAAAGACATGACTAACAAAATTTTAGCTTCAGGCGCAAACGTAGTCGTCTGCCAAAAAGGCATAGATGACATGGCTCAGCATTTCCTTGCCAGAAAAGGAATAATCGCCATTAGAAGAGCCAAAAAATCTGACATGGAAAAACTTGCAAAAGCCACGGGCGGAAAAATAGTGTCTAGCTTGGATGATATTTCACCATCAGACCTTGGATACGCAGCGTTGGTGGAAGAGCGCAGAATCGGCGGCGATAAAATGACTTTCATTGAAGGCTGCAAGAACCCGAAGGCAGTTACCATCCTGATTAGAGCTGGAACTCAACGTATGACTGCAGAGGCAGAACGCTCAATCCACGATGCACTATGCGTTATCAGAGACCTAATCCAAGAGCCAAAAATCGTTGCTGGAGGAAGTGCTCCAGAACTTGAAATGGCAAGTGCACTTAGAAAATATGCTGAAACTATGCCAGGAAGAGAACAGCTTGCAGTCAAAGTATTCGCAGAAGCCCTCGAATCTATAACTGTAACGCTTGCTGAAAACGCTGGCTTAGACCCAGTCGACATACTTTCAGAATTACGAGCCAGGCACGAAAAAGGAGAAACATGGGCGGGCATAGAAGTCCTAGAAGGAAAAATCCGAGATATGTCAAAAGCAAACATTTTTGAACCGCTCTCAGTTAAAAAACAAATAATCAAATCAGCAACCGAAGCAGCATCCATGATACTCAAAATCGACGATGTTATTGCCTCTGGCAAAATGAAGGGACCACCAACTCCACCAAGAGGCGGCATGGGTGGAATGGGTGGCATGGGCGGTATGGGCGGATATCCAGGCGCTGGAGAGTATTAAAATACGTCAGAACAAAAAATAACTGTTGGACCACCAAAAATTACTCGCTTTGAGAAAGCAAGAATAGTTGGAGCTAGAGCGCTTCAAATCTCGATGGGAGCACCGATTTTGGTGGATGCAAGTGAAAATACAAATCCGATTGACATTGCTCTAAAAGAACTTGATGCTAGAATACTGCCGATAACTATCAGAAGGACATTGCCAGACGGAACTTTCCAAGATATTCCATTGAAATGGCTAACTTAACTTAAGTTCTATTTTTTTCTTTTAATTTTTCCAGTTTTGCTTGTGCTTCTTTAATAGTATTGCTGATTTGTTTCCAGTGTGCTCCTTGCCAGTAGACTTGCCTGCAATTTGGGCACTTCCAAAACTTATCGTAATAAGTGAAGGTGTTTTTCTCAAGTTCACCTGAAAGCTGCTCTTTTGGCGTAGCCTCAAGTTTCGTATTGCATAGTGGGCAATGGGACTTTTCCATGTCTATCTCTAATGTTAAGTTGTATCGCTTAGCAACTTCTGCCAGCCGTTCGGATTCCGATTTGCCTTCAAGGTAGAATGCATCTATGCCTCGGGCGATGGCGCGTCGGTAAAGCTCCAAATCTTTAGTTAATAAAACGCGGTTTTCCTTTTTTGCCAGTTCAAGAAGCCCAGAATCACTCAGTGCAGTGGAGTATATGACGTCGTGTCCCAACATGCGTAGCCAACGTGCCAGTTTTCCCAGCATGGCATCCACTATGAACTTCACACGTTGCCTCTCCGAACAATTGAGCCGCTACCCGCTTTGGCAACTATTTCCTCCTCATCGAAAACTAACAACCCGTTAACAAAGGTCTTTACTGGCTTACCTTGAACTTCCCAGCCGTCATACGGGGAATATTTCGCTTTGGACTTGAATTTTGAAGCATCAATCTTGAATTTACGGTTAAAATCTACCAAGGTTAAATCTGCATTCTTTCCCTGCTCCAAGCGACCACGGTCATTCAAACCGTAAATCTCTGCCGGTTTCTCTGCTAGAAGCTGAACCACTTGAGCTAAGGACAACCGATTCTTCTTTACAAGCGTCAAAATAAGGGGCAATGTGGTTTCTAGACCGGGAACGCCAACTTTAACATCCCAAACGCTGCTTGCGGACTTCTCGTTTAAAGCATGCGGCGCATGGTCTGAACCTAAAGCATCAATCCAGCCTGTTTCCAAACCTTTCCATAACGCTTCAACATGATTTTTGCTGCGAATTGGAGGCGCCATAATCAGCAATTGCCCATAACGTTCCAAATCAGCAGTGGATAATAATAGGTGGTTAGGGGTAACTTCACATGTTAATTTTCTTCCAGATTTTTTTGCTTCAACAATGGCGTTTAAGCCCTCTTCAGTTGAAACATGACAAAAATGCAACCGCACATCGGTTTGCGCACTTATTTTTAGTAGACGTTCGATGGCTTTTAGTTCAACTGTCTCTGAATGTGCCTCTTGAAAAGCGGCAACACCGTTTTTTTTGGCTTGCTTAAGGTTCCATTCGTTTTTTGTAAGCAATGCTTTGTCTTCAGCATGCACCGCCAGTGGCACCTTCACCTCGGCGACTCCTTTGAATGCGTCACATAAGGCTTGGTCGTCATCTATGTTTAATCCGCCGATTTGGCTACCCATGAAAAGCTTGAAGCCTACTGCCCCTTCGGAAATGATGTCTTTTACTTCGACCGATTTTTTTGGAAATTCAGAATAGAATCCCACGTTAACGAGAACTTTTCTTTCGGCGATTGACATCCGGTTTCTTAAGGTTTCCATACTCATCGTTACTGGCTCGTTGTTAGGCATGTCTAAGACTGTGGTGAACCCTCCGGCGGCTGCGGCGGCTGTCCCCGTTTGGAAATCTTCTTTGTACGCTTTTCCCTCGTCCCGCAGGTGAACATGCTCATCTACCAAGCCTGGCAGGACTAGAAGATTTTTTAGATTAGTTTTTTGGTCAGCATTTGGCATTTGAGTTTCTTTGCCAATTTTGAAGATTTTGCCTTCTTCAATGGCTATGCTGCAATCAACAATTTGCATGTTGAGGTAGGCTTTTGCGTTTGTTAGGACAGAATCAACAATCAAATCAGTTCACGGTCTACAGTGAATAGCGGGTGGTTTGCTAATTAAAGTTTTACAAGGTATTCGTTTAGATTTCAGTTTAATTTGTTAAATCCTATTCTTTGGTATTTAGAATTTGAGATTAGTCACTTATGATTAATTTTTCTTGCCTTTCCTTCGGTGGCTAATTGCTCCAAAGCTGAAAGGTCATGTTCCCTAAGTTGAATTTTCAAATCTTCAATTTTCAAAAAGCCTTTTTCAACTTGCCAAAGCTCGTTACTAAGTTCAACAAGATAATAGGGATGTTTCTTAATTACGTCAAATTTTTACTTTCAATGGTGAATTTATTTCCTTGAAGATATAAAAAGCTCCAGCTTATCAAAGAGAAATAGCGTCAAATAACACCATGCGGTGCTCACATCGCGATGGCTTACATTAAAACATTTTTGTAAGATAGTTATGTGTTATTCAGGATTAATTTTGCTTTGGATGCCTCATTTCTAACTAGAATAACCGCGTTTTCGCAGTCAGACCTGTTAAAGTAACCCTCGCTACTTTCAGCAATAATGCGATTGTCGTTTGCCCTCAATCGCCATCTAAACAGTCGAGCGTTATCCTTATACACCTCAAACTGTACCATAAGAACACCTGCATTTTAGCTATTGTTGCAAGTTGCTTATAGCTTTTAGGAGCTATTTACGAAAGCCAGATGGGAAACAGCTCACGCAAATACTCGCTAATTTGAACGCTAATTTGAACAAACGCCAGCTGATTCGTTTTTGCCTTCAAGCCCTTTTTTGACTTCAGATTGCTTGAGAATGGCTCCGTTTTTAATTTGTGCCTCATTGGAGGCATTATTTTGCTCCATAACTTTCGGACAAAGGAGGAAATTTATTCAGTTTATGAAAAGAGTACTTTGGAAAATTAAAGTTTATTTTTAGTGCCACGCAATACAGCTTAGGCTGGTGTTAAGAAGCGATTTTATCGCCCCAGATAGGTTCTGTTGGAGAAGTTCTCACCTGCCTGAGAACCAATTTTCAAAATGATCAAAGTTTGCTTAAGGGAAACCTAAAGCTATTTAAAATGCATTGAATAAAACTAAAATTTCGTGTTCATCGATTTATGTAAGGAACAAGCTTAAAAAGAAAAAATTATTTTTCTTGCTCTAGTTCTATTCGACATTCGTCGCAGATGTTTTGTCCGTTTCTTTCCTTAAGGCTATCAGAATAGACGTTGCAGCGGTCGCAGTATCCTGACACAGCCTCTTCGGTTTCTTCAGTTCGGTTTACACCTTCAATGCGTGATTTTTCTTGGATTATTTCTATCAGTTCAGGCATTACGCCAAGGATGTCTTTGCTTGAGATTACTCCGACAAGGTTGCCTTTGTAAATAACGCCGAGCCGTCTGATATCTAGCCTGTTCATTCGGCGCGCCGCTTCAGTTATCGTTGCATCAGGTTCAATTGTCACCAGAGGCGTTGTCATGATTTCTTTGGCTTTAACTGCATCAGGTTTGAGGTTTTTTGCTAAAACCCTAATCACTAAGTCTCGCTCGGTAATGATACCGATTGAATTTCCAGCGCTATTTGTAACTATCACGCAGCCTAAATCGTTATTGTCCATGACATTTGCAACTTTGTTTGAAGCTTCATTTTCACCCAAGGTTACAACTGGGCTGCTCATCACGTCCTTTACTAGCATTTTAGTTCTTAAACCGATTTCAGACATCGCCAATTTCCCTCTGACAATTTTAGAAGAGGTTCCCTTACTGCAACAATAAAGAGCCGCATAATTTAAGATTTGCTTAAACGGACAGGAGTGTTTCTGTAAAGTTTTATTAGACCCCTCAAAGATAGGACAAATGCCGATGAGTAACACTTATGCTTAAAACAAACGCTGAAAAACTCATAAAAATATCAGTCATGGGTGAAATAGCCAGCCCAACAATCAGATCAGTCTACAATGTCTCAGCAACAGGGAAACCCTTGGTTTTGCCTGGAGTAGGCGGCATAACGTATAATCTAAGAGCCGGCGATCCAGCATGCGGTTGGGAAGCTGACCATGTGGAGCCCGGCGTTAGCGTTGAAAACAAGGAAAACGATGTCCGCTCAGGGCAAGCTGCTAATACCGCGCTCAACGTGCTATCATGCATCGGAAACAAAGCCACCGTAGTTAACGGTGACGCTAAGGGCGCTGAGGGAACTGTCACGGGCAAACACGGCGGAATCGAGCATGTGCTGGTTGATTTTCCCTCTGAGGTTTTAGAGAAGCTTGTGCTTGGAGATAAGATTCTGGTGAAAGCTTTCGGCGTAGGTTTACAACTAGTTGATTTCCCAGAAATTAAAGTCTTGAATATGGATCCAGCGTTGCTTGATGCCTGGAGTATCAAACCGAAGGGTGACAAACTTGAGGTGCCTGTTACGCATATTGTTCCAGCAGCCATAATGGGTTCAGGCTTAGGAGCTAACCAAGTTAACTCGGGCGACTATGATATTCAATTGTTCGATAAAGCGGTGGTTGAGCAATATGGGCTTGAAAGTTTAAGGATTGGCGATTTAGTAGCTATTATTGACGCGGACCACTCGTTTGGTAGAATTTACCGCCAAGGCGCTGTTTCAGTAGGCGTGGTAATCCACACAAACTGTGTTACAGCAGGACACGGACCAGGAGTCACAACCTTGATTACATCGCCTGATGGAAAAATTATCCCTCAGATAAATAAAAAAGCTAACATTGCTTCTATCTTAAAGTTAAGAGCATATATATAAGATAGGGTAATTCATATTTGGAAAATAAGAGAGAAAGAGGTTAAAAATAATTGCCATCTAAGCGAAAGAGCCGAGGAAGATCGAAAGGAAGCAAAGGAAGCAGCAGCCTTGTTCAATGCGCCAATTGTGGAGCCATGGTGCCGCGTGACAAGGCAAAGAGGAATACTCGCCGTGTATCGTTTGTTGAGCCTCAGTTAGCTAAGGAGCTTAGGCAAAAAGGCACGTTTCTAGCTTCGTGGGTGGACACGAAATATTACTGCATATCCTGCGCTGTTCACCGTGGAATCGTTAATGTCAGAGCCGAAAGTGAGCGTCATTCACGGGCCAAAAGACGATACTAAGTAACTTGTACTGTTTTTTTCTTTAATTCCTTGTAAACATGAAATCCTCTTTGTATAACGGTAAGGTTCGAAAGTACTGCTAACAAGGCTACACCATAACCCAAGGCTGGCAGCCAAAAAAACGCAATTATGCTTACAGCGGCCAATATAAGCATACGTTCTGCTCGTTCAGCGAAACCTACTCCCTCCATTTTTATGCCCACAGCTTCAGCTCTTGCTCGACTATAACTTACCAATAGAGAGCCCGCTAGAGCTGCTAAGGCCCAAATAAGACCCCAAACTCTACCCCAAGCAGGATTGCATAATCCAGCGATTATTATAGCTGAGAACACTACTGCATCCGCATACCGGTCCAGCAAGGAATCTAAGAAGCCTCCGAACACTGTTACCTGCTGAAAAGTTCTGGCGATGATGCCGTCAAGCGTGTCGCAGAATCCCGACGCTAAAAGCAAAGCTGTGGCTAAAAGAAGAAGCCACCGATAGCTTGGAGCCATTACATATGCGCTGGCTGATGCAACAGCTAATATGAATCCGATGACGCTTACTTTATTCGGAGTTAAACCTATTCTATGTGCGGCTATTGCTGTTGAAGTCAGAACCTGCTGAACTTTTTTCTTCAGTTTGGTTAGCACGTCAACATCCTGAGCTTGTCGAGTTTGAAAACTCATTATGAGTCGCGTGTAAAAAAGCCTTTCCAGTCAGGTTGCCGTCAAATGTTGAGCAATTTTTCATATAGACGGTTTTTCAATGGGCTTATTAGGAAGAACTCGTATTATTTGGCAGTAACGTTTCCGTTACTAGTCAAACGCAAGTAACAGTGACGTTACACAAAGCAAACACAAAGGAGTAAAGAAAATGACTGAAAATTCAGATGTTATCTTCGTCGGGAATAAACCTCCAATGAGCTATGTTCTGGCAATCATAACGAGCTTCTCCTCAGGAACCATGAAAGAAGTCACTTTGAAAGCTCGAGGCCAAGCCATAACTACCGCTGTTGATGTCGCTGAGATAGCAAGAAACCGGTTCATTAAAGACCTCAAAGTTGCCAAGATCGCTATTGGAACGGCTGAGATGCCACCACGTGAGGGAGAGAGTAAGTCCAGAATGGTTTCGACGATGGAGATAACGCTAAGCAAAAAGTAAAACTGGTCACAGCGAACAAACCAAGAAACCAAATCCAAACTTTCTTCTATTTTTTAACACCATTTGCTTTTTGAAATCGATATTTTCAAACAACACTGTAAATATCGCTTAGTTTGCTTGTACGAATACGCAAAATAGTTTTGAGCAAGCCCTTTGGAAAAAGGGCTGCATGAAGAAACACCAAAAAACAAGGTGAATATAACCGCATCCGATTGCATACCAACGTACCCGTTTTTAGGCTTTGTTGTTTGCATCGTAAAGTTAAATAGCTGATTTTGTTAGTTAGAGAATTATTCCGCGTGAGAGCAATGTTAGATATCAAGCTTATCCGTGAAAACCCCAAGTTAGTAAAAAATAATTTGGAAAAGCGTGGCAACCCTGGAACAACTCAAATGCTAGAGGATTTAATCGCTGTTGACAAGGAATGGCGATTTAACCTCACTAAACTAAACGAGCTGCGCCACCACCGTAAGCAAGTGACCATAGAAATCGCCAAACTAAAAAAAGCCGGCAAGGAAGCCGACAGAGAAGTCGAGAGAGCTCAAGACATTGATGAAGAAATAACAATCATTGAAAAGCAAGTAACCCAACAAGAACAGAAAAGCCATGACTACCTCATGCAACTTCCAAACCTGCTGGATGAAAATGTTCCACTTGGAAAAGACTCTAACGACAATGTGCAAGTAAAAACTCATGGAACAATTCCAAAATTTAATTTTCCGATAAAAAATCATATCGACTTAGCCTTAGAATTAGACCAAATTGACATGGAAAGAGCTGGAAAAATATCTGGCGCAAGATTCTTCTACCTAAAAAACCAAGTCGCACAATTAGACATGGCGCTGATGAGTTTCGCAATAGAGGAATTGACAAAAAAGGGTTACACGCCGATCATTCCGCCGTATTTGATGAAGCGTGAAGCGTATGAAGGCGTAACAGCGCTTGGAGACTTTGCCGATGTTCTCTATAAAGTGGAAAACGAAGACCTGCACTTAATCGCCACTTCTGAGCATCCGATGGCTGCTATGTACATGAACGAAGTGTTAAAAGAACAGGACATGCCTCTAAAACTTGCTGGAATAAGCACATGCTTTAGAAAAGAGGCGGGGGCGCACGGCAAAGACACAAGAGGAATATTCCGAACCCACCAATTCAACAAGATCGAACAATTCATCTTTTGCAAGCCAGAAGACTCAACTAAGCTAAATGAGGAACTGCTGCTGAACGCTGAGGAACTGCTTCAAAAGCTTGAATTGCCATACCGTGTTGTCAACGTTTGCACAGGCGACATTGGAACCGTAGCAGCCAAAAAATACGATATTGAAGCTTGGATGCCAGCCCAAAATGGATACCGCGAAGTGGTTTCATGCAGCAACTGCACTGATTATCAAGCAAGACGCTTAGGCATCCGTTACAGGGAAAAGGAGGGCGCACCGCCGAAAGGATTTGTTCATACATTAAACTCCACAGCCGTAGCTACAGGCAGAACTATAGTTGCCATACTAGAAAACAATCAGCAAGAAGACGGCACAATTAACATACCGAGTGCTTTAAGAAAATACATGAGCAACAGAGAAAAAATTGACAAAAAACGCTAAACCTTTTAATATTCCCTTGAGAATGTTGAGGCACGCTTGGAGAAATAAATTTGTCTTCAAAAACAAAACATATACGTGATAAGTGGCGTGGGAAAGGATGGTACATGGTTGTTGCGCCGTCCTACTTTGGTAACGTTGAGTTAGGTTCCATACCCGCTCAAGAACCAGAACAACTCATTGGAAGAGTTGTTGAAGCCACTTTATATGATATAACAAGCGACTTTTCGCATCATTTCTTGAAAATGTTTTTCCAAATAAACGAGGTTGACGCAAAAACCGCCAAAACGCTCTTTAAAGGTCATGAGTACTCGCGAGATTACCTTCGAAGCTTGGTTAGAAGGAGAACAACAAAAGTTGATTCATTAATCAACCTAACCACAAAAGACGGGTTCAAGCTTAGAATCGCAGTTTCAGCCCTGACGCTTTCAAGAATAAAAACATCTCAAGAAAAAATAATCCGCAAAATAATGGATAAAACAATCCATGAAAAAGCCAACGCGCTATCGCTTGATCAGTTCGTTCAAGAAATGGTTCTTGGCAAAATCGCTTCAGACATCTACAACCAAGCTAAAGAAGTCGCGCCGTTAAGGCATGTTGGCATCAGAAAATCCAAATTAATAGCGCAACCGCAGGCGCCAGTACAGGAAGCCAAAGCAGCTCCAGTAGCTCAAGCGGAAGCATAACCCATTTTTTATTTTCAAATTCTCCTTCTTTAGGGCAAAATACTTTAGAAACGATAATCTAAAAATTTCTTCAATGAAACGTTAAGGGAGCATGGGATTTGTCGGCAAAGGCAGGAGTTCATGAAAAAGGAACCTTCACCGTTCAAGACACTATCGACAACATTAAAAAAGACCCCAATTACCACAAAGCTGGGGCGATAGGGCTTTTTATCGGTGTAGTAAGAGGAGAAACTTTCGAGGGGCAAAAAGTTGAAAAGCTCAAGCTTGAAGCATACGAAGAAAAAGCCAACCAAGTCTTAGGCAAAATATGTGATGATTTATCCCAAAAGCCGGGAATAGTTAACGTTCAAATTCACCATTTACTCGGCGAATTCAATGTTGGAGACGATTTAGTTTATGTTGCGGTTGCTGGTTCTCACCGAACAGATATTTTTCCAGTCCTGAGGGAAGCTGTAGAAAGGTACAAAAGTGAAGCACCGGTTTTCAAAAAAGAACGCATCGTTGACGCAAAAGGTTCTGCCGTTGAATATTGGGTTTCAGAAAAACACAACCATTAACTCGATGGCATGAAAGTTTATGATTACGGCTTTAGCAGGCGGAGTTGGCGCCGCCAGATTTCTCACTGGCTTAACGAAACTTGTCAAAGAGGAAGATTTATCGGTAATTGTGAATACTGGCGACGACATTGAAATGTTCGGTTTGCACATTTCGCCCGACATTGACATTGTAGCGTACACTTTAGCGGGTATCGTTGACGAGGAAAAAGGTTGGGGGATAAAAGGCGACACGTTTCAATGTCTCGAAATGATCAAAAAATTGGGTTTAGAAACATGGTTTAGTTTGGGTGATAGGGATTTTGCAACTCATATTTTTCGGACGAATTTGTTAAACAAAGGTTTCACGCTCTCGCAGGTGACCGACGAGATTTGCCATGCCTTAGGGCTTAAGGTCACCATTTTGCCAATGACAGATGATAAATTTGAGACTTGGATAAAAATCGAAGAAGGATTAGTTCACTTCGAAGAATACTTTGTCAAAAGACAAGCCAAGGATAAGGTTTTAGGTGTAGAATTTGTTGGAGCTGCTGGCGCTGCTCACGCGAAACCCTCGCCTAAAACGTTAGATTCAATTGTTAAGGCGGAAATGGTTGTTATTTGTCCAAGCAATCCGGTGGTCAGCATTGGCACAATTCTCTCGGTTGATGGAATAAGAGACGCATTGAAGAGGACAAGAGCCAAAGTTGTCGGGGTTAGTCCTATAGTTGCTGGTGCTCCGATTAAGGGTCCTGCAGATAAACTGCTGCGTGGTTTAGGTTTTGAGGTTTCAGCGTTTTCTGTTGCTAAGCTTTATGCGGATTTTCTGGATACTTTTGTGATTGACGTTAAGGATGCCGGGGAGAAGAACCAGATAGAACAGCTTGGAATCAAGGTGAAGGTGACAGATACCGTGATGAAGAGTTTAGAAGATAAAGTGCGGTTGGCGAAGACTGTTCTGGAAGACTAACATAAAAGTCTGTAATATATAGACTAGGTTACCCTCTATATACTATTTGGACAGCATAAATAAGGCAAAAAAAAGAGAGGCTTACATGAGAGTGCCATGCAGAGGAAGAAAGCAAAAAAACGAAGCACAGAACTCGAAGCGCCATGGTACTTCATCCATGTATAATGCATGGTAAGCGTCTTAAAAGTTGAATGAGGGGGTAAATTGTGAAGGGAAAAGCAGGCAGCAAAAGGCAAGCACAAGCTAAAAAGAGCGATCTTGTTGATTGGCTCTTGGCGATTGATTCATACTAAGCGTGACATCTCTCAAAAGTAAGCATTTCGCAAGAAAAGACAGGGATGTCAGAGTTATTTTTGGATGCGGCGTTAAGAGAAGGGTTATATCTGAAACCCATTCAATAATGTAACAGAGTGATTAGATGGAAAGAAAAAGTTACGATTGGTTTGAGCAGCGCCGCAAAACCCGAGGATTAGAACTTGCTCATGATCAAATAACAAAGGCTTTTGACACTGTAACATGGCTGCATAAAGCAACCAAAAGCTTTTCAGAAAAAAACTTTAAAGAAGCACAAAAATACATTGATAACTTATATAAAACTGAGGAAGGCGTTGACCAGCTTCGAACAGACGTCTTCATGGAGTTATCCAAGGGCGCAGCTCTCGTCGCAGATTACCGCGAAGACCTCTTACACCTTGTTAAACGGTTAGATACACTGGCAGACCACACTAAAGACGCCGCAAGATGCCTTGAGATGCTCTCTGGAGCTGAAATCCCACAGGAGCTATGCGAAAAAACCGTTTTCATGACTGGAAAACTTGTGGAAACAGCGCAGACATTAAGAAATAGCATAGAAAAAATCTCATCGAACCCAACAGAAGCCATAAACGAAGCAAAAAAAGTCGGCGAAATAGAACACGCAATAGACGATGAATACCTTAAAACTAAAAGCTTATTCGTGAAATACGGTGTAGACATGAACTGCGGAGCCATGGTGATATTCGACGACCTGGTAGAATTCATCGAGCAAGCAGCAGACATGTGCGCCGACACAGCAGACTACATCCTGATACTCTCAAGCAGAGAATAAAAAAACCTTAACCGTTTCTTTAACATTTTAATTTTAGCGCTCAAAAAGCTAAATTACTTTTTAATTAAAACCCTGAAAAATCTGATTTTTATGGTAAATAGCGGGCCCGCTGGGATTTGAACCCAGGACCTCCGGCTCCGCAGGCCGGTGTCATAATCCGTACTAGACGACGAGCCCTTTCCCATGGTTTTGGATGAATTACGGACATGGCGATACTGCTATTTAAGTTTCCTGAAAAGGCTCACGCCATCCTTACCCGATTGTCCATGCTCGCCTGGTCTCGCTTCGTTTTCTTTAAGCGTCTGCAAGAAAGCAGCCATCTGAACGCAGAGCTTCGGCAATTCGGGTGTTCTAAACGGAAAATTTTAAAAGCTTATTTTGGGTATGTGAGTTAACCGAATTTCTTGAAGATGGATGGAAATGAAGAGAATACTAAGTGTGATCCTTGTAGGGCTTTTGTGTTTATCGATGTTTTCAGCTTTCGCGCCGAAAGTGAAGGCGCAACAATCTACGGTGGACTGGTGGTCCACATTCCGTCATGACCTAACGCACACAGGCTACTCCACTTCAACAGCGCCACTCACAAACCAACTCCTATGGAACTACACGACCGGCAACTCTATAGCTTATTCTTCTCCTGCTGTCGTAAACGGGGTGGTTTATGTTGGCTCAACTGACGATTATGTTTACGCTTTGAACGCGGCAACCGGCACATACATCTGGAGTTACAAAACCGGCAGTTCCGTGGATTCTTCACCTGCGGTCGCCAGCGGCATAGTCTACATCGGCTCAGAGGACCACAAGGTTTACGCTTTGAACGCTACTACGGGCGCAAAAATATGGAGTTATCAAACCGGCGACAAAGTTGAGTCTTCCCCTGCAGTTGCAAACGGCGTGGTCTACGTTGGTTCAGACGACAGCAAGCTTTATGCTTTGAATGCTGCAACAGGCGCCAAAGAATGGATTTACACCACTGGTAGCGCTGTTATTTCGACACCCGCAGTTGTTAATAACGTAGTTTATTTTGGTTCAGAAGACGACTATGTTTATGCTTTGAGCGCTACAACAGGCACCAAAATTTGGAGTTATGAAACCAATGACGAAGTGGATTCTTCTCCAGCAGTAGTCAACAGCATAGTTTACATTGGCTCAGACGACTACAACGTTTACGCATTAAACGCCGTAACAGGCGCATTCGTCTGGAGCTTTGGAACAGGCAATGATGTGGTTTCGTGTCCTGCGGTTGCAAACGGTGTAGTTTATATCGGTTCAGAGAACTACAACGTGTACGCGTTAAACGCTGCATCAGGCAGCAAAATATGGAGCTACCCCACAAGTAACCAGGTGGAGTCTTCTCCTGCAGTTGCTGGCGGCGTGGTCTACGTTGGCTCAGACGACGACAACGTTTACGCTATAAACGCTACAACAGGCGATACAGTGTGGACTTACGGGACTGGTTATTATGTGGATTCTTCCCCTGCAGTTGCTAACGGCGTGGTCTACGTTGGCTCAGAGGACGACGACGTATACGCTCTTGGTGCAATTGCGGTTCCTCAACCATCCCCAATTGTGCCTTCTCCAACAATTCCAGAGTTTCCGAACCAAGCGCTCGTTTTCTCATTAGTTGCCTTTATGGCATGTGCTGCATTTGCCGTAATCGTCGCAAAAAGGAAAAGAATAAACGGGAAAATTCTACAAGGCTAGCATTCCAAAATCATCAAAGCACGCTGATCATCAGAGAACCCCTTAAAATCAAGAAGCATAATGTCAAGATGGAACGTGTTATTTTGTTTGTTTAGGGAAGGTTATTTTGAATTGTGTTCCTTTGTCAACTTGGCTTTCAAAAGTTATTGTGCCGCCCTGTGCCTCGACTAAGCGTTTAACAACGGCTAATCCGAAGCCTTGCCCTTTAGATTTGGTGGTCATGAGTGGCTGAAAGATTTTTGGTTTTATTTCGTCTGGAATTCCAACGCCAGTATCCTCGGTTGTTATGGAAACATTATCACCTTCCTCAAAAGTTCTTATTTTCAGTTGGCCGCCGTTTGGCATGGCTTGAATTGCGTTTGTTGCAAGGTTTACAAGGATGCGTTTTAGGAAAGTTAAGTCTAAAGTCAGTTTTGATAATTTCTTATCGCATTCTGCAAAGGCGTGAATATTATTTGGTACATCCACTGTTGAAAGCAGTTGTGGAATGACATAGCGAAGGTCAACTTCAACCAGTTCAGGGTTGAGGGGTCTTGCGTAATCTTGCAAGTCAGAAACGATCTTGTTTATGTAATCTATTTGCTCTTGTATAGTGCCTAAACTTTCTTGCGTATTTCTTTTGTATTGGCTATCGGGTGAACCATCGACATCTTGTTTTATCAAAAACAGTTCTCCGACAATAGTTTGCAGTGGGTTACGAATATCATGGCCAATCATGCCTGCGGTTTGCCCAATAGTGGCTAAGCGTTCAGCATCTTTCAGTTGTTTTGTTCTTTCATCAACAAGCTTTTCTAAATTCTTGGTATGCTCTTCAAGTTTTTGCTCTATTTGCTTGCGCTCAGTTACGTCCTGTTCTATCCCGACTATTCTTTTTGGTTTTTTACCATTGTCAACTTCTCGGATCATCCGTTCAGAATGTACAGTGCGAATCGAACCATCTTCTCTAATAATTCGATAATCGAAACTTGCTTTAGAAGCCACACCTTTAAACAGCATTTGCTCCATTGTTTTGTTTATTGCTTCCCTGTCTTGCGGATGAATTCGAGCGACATAATCAATGGTATTTGGGCCATACTGTTGCGGTTTTAAGCCAAATATGCAAAATAGCTCTTCAGACCAAATTGCCCTGTCTTCTTTAACATAAAACTCCCAGCTTCCTACATGAGCAATCCTCTGCGCCATTTTTAACCTCTCTTCGCTTTCTTTAAGTGCCTCTTGAGTTTTGACGCGTTCAGTTACGTCATCAAAAATAGCTACAGCAGCATTGGCTTTGCCTTCTTTATCGCAGAGCGGTTTTGCACTTACGTTTACAATAAAACGTTTTCCCTTGATGTCCTCAATAATCAGCGGCGGTGCATCACGCACTGTTTCTTCTTTAAACAATGCTTTGTATATAGACATCTCTTCGGTTGGGCAAATCTCACCATCCAGCTTGTATATCTTTACTGCAAGATTCTTTAATTCGAGCCCACAAGGGTTTACACCATAAAACTCACTAGCCCTTTTATTGGCGTAGATTATTTTGCCCTCAGGCTTTTCAATAACCACTATGGCTGAAGGGATATTTTCTAAAATATCTTTTAGCCGTTCTTTATCTAAAGCTAAATCGAAAAACGCAGAGGTAGAATTTCGGGTTTTATCTTTTTTAACGTTTACTTTGAGCGTTTCTTTTTTTGGTTTTATGTTTGGTAGAGTTTTTTGATAACTCAACCATAAATTCCTCCAACAAAGCCTAAAAAAACTAAGTCTCTAATTATTATTAGGGAAAAAGATAAGTTAAGTCTTTTGCTTTAATTCTGAATCACGGCAGGGTTCATTTTTGATGGCTCTCGTATCTAACAGCAGCAATCACCCAGCGTGTTTTTTAGTTAAGCAAGAGGTATGCAAGCCTTTTTTATGCTGGTTATGGACGGCCAGTTTTGTAATTCAAAAGAAAGTTAATCCTAAACTGCTAACTTTTGCTTACGGCCCTTTTTAGAGCGGCGATGACGTTTTTTTTGCCCATGGCAAGCACATATGGACCTAAACGTGGACCCTGCGGTGCACCCATCAAAATCTTGTATAATGTTTTGAAGAAGCCGCTGGGCTGTATGTCGTTGTTTTTTGCAGCGTTAAAGATGGCGTTTTGGATTTTATCTGGTTCTTCTTCAGTTTCCAGTTCCTTGATTAACTCGCTGATTGCTTTTTTCTCTTCGCTTGTTAGAGTGACATCTGTTTCTCTGATTTCTTCAAAATCTCTGATCCAATTCAAAGTGTACTCAATCCGCTGTTTCAAGTTAGCATCCAAGGCTTGACCCTTTTGTAGGTAACCGTAGCTTTGCAGTTTCTCAGCAACATAATCGTTTACACATTCTTTAGGCGCCATTTTAACCAGAAACGCCATCAAATTATAGGGCACGTGAACGCTTGGCTTAGCTGGCGGCTTCAGGACATAGCAGTACTCAAACAAACCCCTAAGCTTCGTAGCTTCCTTTTCGCTGACTTGTTTTTTGCCGAAATACACGTCTTCGAGGAAATCAAGCTCATTCATGTACGCTGGAATATCTGACACGTCTAAGTTTCGTGTCCCAACAAACCGTTTAAGCATCAGCAAAAGCAGCGACTGAGGAGAACCGTAACGGAACCAAACTTGCGGCGTGAAAACGTTGCCAGCCGATTTGGATATTTTCTTTCCCCCTTTATCGAGGAACATCTCGTATTTCGCGTGTGAAGGCGGCTCAAAACATAGGACTTCGCGGCATATTCGGTCGTTGATTTTTACTGAGTCAGCGATGTCTTTCCCGTAAGCTTCAAACCGTATGTCCAGCGCTTTCCAGCGGGCGGCGAATTCACCTTTCCAAGTTAATTTTCCCTCACCTTTACGTATGTCTGCTTCTCCTTCATAGCCACAGCCCTCGATGAGTCGGTCACGTATCTCTAAGCCTTCGCATTTGTATAGGACCTTGTCAGTTTTTGGGTCGAACTTGTAGGCTTTAGTGGTATAGATGCGCCCGCAGCTGCTGCAGACTGGGAAGAAAGGCAAGACTTCAGTGTAGCGTTCTTGACCGACTTCTTCTTTAACAATTTCGCCCACTTTCTTGGCGTTTAACAGTATGGTTCTAATCTCGTTTAACAGTAAACCCGCCTCGTAGACTTCCTTAGCTGAAAAATAGCGGTACTCTATCCCGCACTTGTCCAGAGACTCAAGCAGAAGCGAACTCATGTGTTTACCGTAGCTTTCATGGCAACCAAACGGGTCAGGAATGCTGGACACTGGGTAACCAAGATACTTCTCCAAATCCTTTGATAATCCAACCGGAACTTTCCGTAAACCATCCTTATCGTCGCAGTAAGCAACCAACTCAGAATCGAAACTTAAACCCTTCAAGGCAAGCGTAACAGTATACGAGCGTGCAGCATCACCCAGGCTACCAATATGCGGAAAACCTGAGGCGCCAAGACCCATCTCAGTTCTGATTTTACTCATGTTTCTGCCTAGCAGGCGCTCTCTGTCGATCACTTTCTTGGCCATAAGGTCGTACCATGTGCCGCGTCCAATCGTCTCTTCACTCATAAAGTTGAGCCTTCTGCCATTGTGACTGTGCATTGGGATAGAAAAATGTTTAGAGGAAAATGGCTTAAGATTTCTTTCTTCTTAGAGCTGAAGTGATGGCTATTGCGCCGAGCACAAGAATAAGCAAGGCAAGGGAGTAAAGCCAGTTTGTCCTGTAAACGAGCCAAGCGACGCCTAAAGTCATGATAATTATGCCCATTTCCAATGTGCCGAATGGTGTGCGCTCGTATTTCTGAGGGCTCCGAGCACGCATGAATGCCATGACCAGTTCCCATGCCCCGAACAGAATGAAGATTGTGGGGAAAATGTTTAGCCAGTTGCCGATTAATTTGGCTGCATAGAGGAGTATGGCGAACACTGCGATTATGAATAAAACGCCTATTGAGAGCAGTTGTCGTCTACTTTCAGACATTACTGTTTCAGCCTACGATATGGTTGCACCGCATTCTGGGCAGAATTTGGAGCCTGCAGGAATTGAGTGACCGCATTTCGGACAAGTAATTGTGGCAGCCGCTGGAGGTGTAAGTGAAGCTCCGCATTCAGGACAGAACTTTGATGTAGCTGGAACATGCGCGCCGCATTTAGGGCAAATCACAAGGGCAGCTGTGGGCGCTTGCGCCTGCACTTGGCCTGCTGAATTCATAATTTGAGGTATGAGCACCATTCCTGTACCTAAGCCTGCGCCGCCTCCACCGCCACCGCCTGAACCTCCTAGAGACGCCGCTGCGCTCTTCACGGTTTCCATGCGCAAGACTGTGTCTGCTGGGGTGCTTCCAGTTTTAAGCCAAAACAGGCGTTCACGGTACTCGGGTGTGGTGTCGATGCCTTCGAAACGTAAGTCTGTTAGCTCGATGCCTAAGCGTTTGAAGTAATCTGAGACCGAGTTCTTAACAATCACGGATGTCTCTTGGAGCCTTGTGAAGACGGTAACTAAGTCGTAGTGGGAAAGCTCTGCGATTATCTTTTCGTTTAGGAAGCCCCGAAGGAAGTTGTTAACATCTTCGGTTGTGTAAGCGTTTTGTCCACCGACGACTTGGGTCACAAACAGCGTTGCATCTTCGATTTTGAAGAGGAATTGCCCAAACACTTTAAGTGGAGCCAGCTCAGTGGTCTGTGCACTTGTACCCCATTTGCCATTGAAAACTTTGGTGGCGATGTAGATGACCATAGCTTTGAACGGCTTGTTGGCACCGAACCCTGCTATACGGGTTAGCAAATTTGTAAGCAAAGGCAGATTCAGCGTTGTCAGTGTGTGCCTGCCAGCATTGAAAACATCGTAGGCTTTGCCGTCCCTGAAGAACACTGCCTCTTCATACTCATGGACGACGAGTTGGGCGCCCCATGTGATATCTTCGTTCGGGTACTTGTAAATTATGTCGTCTGGACCTGCGTTTACCCATTCTATTACTTGTGGCATTTTAACTCACTCCTAAGATTACTTCATTACGTTGATCAAACGTGCTTTCTAAACTTTCAAGTTTGTCAGTTACATTCTGAACCCTGGTATTTAGGTTCGCAGTTGCGCCGCTGGCTAAATCTGCTTTAAAAGCGTCAATTTCAGTCCCCAACGCGTTTATTTCGTCTAGAAGCTTATTATCGAAATCCATCATGTGATCAAGATTTTCTTCTCTGACTTTGACAGCGTCAAAGAAACCGCTGTACCCATAAGGTGCATGATTAACTTTCTCAACAACACGGTCCATCTTAGCTAATAGGCGATCCATGTCTGTTAAGACGTCGAAGTAGCGGCGGTCAGCCAGCTTCTGCTCAATCGCCCTTAGATCTGTCTTTTCAGCGGACAGTTTCAGGTACAGGTGATTCCTGATTAGCCTGTCGCTTTCGCGGCGCAGTTCCTTCTCTTTGTAACCGCGGAAACCTGGAACGAAAGAGGCTATCTTCTCAGGAAGGTTCATTTGACCTTGAACGTTTGATAATGTATCGTTTTTATCGCTCATTTTACATATCCGCCTTTTTTATTATTCGTTGATTATGAAAGGTCGCTTTTAAAGTTTGTTGGAACATATCAAGATTAGAATCTGATAGGGGGAATATCACCCTGTAACGCTATTCCAACGGTTCCTTCGAGTATCAACTGGTAAACTTTGCCTTTGTATTCATATTTGATGAACCAGATGGGCGCATGCAAATAAACTTCTTGTTTGGCGGTGACTTCGGTTTTTATCTCGACTATTTTATCCACGTCTTGCTGTAGAAGGAAACGATGGTGCTCCTCGATTTGTTGCTTGGCAACTTCCAAGGCGGCATCACGATCCATTTCACTGTTCAATAGTTTGGCAAAGCCTTCGATTTTGCGGAAGTCAAAGGGGATTTTGCCTTCCAAAGGAACTTGGTATTCACGCGTGGGGAAACCGGAAGCTTCACGTGCCAAAACCAGCCAGTCATATTCCTTGGATATCGTGCCCTCTTTAACGATGGCTGGAGCTATGCGTTCGAATATGCCCTTGTAAGTGCTTTTAGCCTCCACTGAAACCACCCAGAATGGCACATAGACCAGGTCTTTCTCAGCAATCTTTGATTTCTTAGCGAGGTCGCCTGGTTTTAAGAAGCCGCCGCTCATCCAATTCTGAATCGGCCCGTCTATACTTTTTAGGTCAAACCTGTTGAGAATAAGCGAGTGTTCAAACGTGAATGCTTGCCCCGTCTCGATGACGGTGGTGAAGCCGCAGTATCTGCAGGTTGCAATTATTTCTCCTGGTTTAAACTCAACTGGAGCGCCGCAGTGGCTGCACTTGATTTCTTGAGCCACATTGGTCAAGTTTAAGCTTCCAAATGTTCACGTTTCAGAATCTCTCTGGCAACTATTACGCCTGAAGCTGAAGCCTGAATTAAACCGCGTGTCACGCCTGCACCGTCGCCGATGGTGAACATGTTTTGGATTTTTGTTTCCAATGCGTTGTTTAGTTGCAGGTGTGAAGAGTAAAATTTGACTTCTATGCCATAGAGCAGCGTATCTCTTGAGTGGATTCCTGGCGCTATCACGTCTAAGGCTTGAAGCATTTCACGTATGTCTGCTAAGTAACGGTAGGGCAAAACGAAGCTTAAATCGCCTGGCGTAGCATTCTTCAATGTCGGTTCAACCACACTTCTGGCAAGCCGTTCGGGTGTTGACCGTCGCCCAACGACCAAGTCGCCTAGGCGCTGAACCATCACTCCTCCACTTAAGAGGTTTGAAAGGCGCGCAACATATTTGCCGTAAGCAATAGGTTCTTTGAAAGGCTCCGTGAAAGATGTGCTGACTAGAATGGCGAAGTTTGTGTTGTCGGTTTTTCTTTCAGCGTAGCTTCCGCCGTTGACGGTTAAGACGCCGTCGTATGATTCCGTGGTGACTTCGCCGTAAGGTGACACACAGAAAGTACGGACTTGATCGTCGAAAAGTCGTGAGTAATAAATTAGTTTTGGCTCATAAAGCGCTTTAGTCAGGTTCTCCATGACAGAAGCTAAAACTTCAACGCGTACGCCGATATCAACCGGGTTGTTTATGGTTTTTAATCCTCGAACCTGAGCCTCTGTTTGAAGCCATTCTGCTCCGCTTCTGCCAGGAGCAATTATGACGTATTTGCCCATGATTTTTTCGCCGTCTACCGTCTCCACTCCTTGGATGAGGTGGTTTTCAGCGATTAGGCCTTTCACATCTGTTTTTGGTCGGAAAGTGATTTTGCCGTTGAGTTCTTTGCGCATTCGCTGTAGAGTTTCGAGGCATTTTTCTGTGCCCATGTGGCGAACTTCTTGCCTGATAAGCTTCAAACCCGCAAGTGACGCTTGACGTTCGATTTCATCTACTTTTTCGCTGTCTCCACCGTAAACTTGCTCGCTTGCCCCGAATCTTAAGTAGATGCCGTCTACGTATTTCACCAGCGCCTGAAGCTCTTTGGTTGAAACGTACTGGTTCAGCCAACCGCCAACTTCTGTTGACAAAGTTAATTTTCCGTCACTGTAAGCGCCTGCTCCACCCCAGCCTGAAAGAACTGAGCATGGTTCACAATGGACACATTCGAACCCTCGGCTGGCTGGGCATTTGCGTTTGTCTATGTCTGGTCCTCTGTCGAGTATCAGGACGTTTAAGTTTGTTTTCTCTGTTAGTTCTAGCGCTGAGAAGATGCCTGCTGGTCCTGCACCCACGATTATTACGTCATATTTCATAGGCACTGCCCCGTTGGAACCCAGAACTACATGTAATATGTGGCATATATTTGTTGGTGCATTTAATTATGATACGGATTGCCGATGCTTTTTGGGATTGCACAGGTATCTTCAGGATATGATATTTTAAAGAACATTTATAATAACAAAAATTCCAATAGTGCATGAAGAAAAACATGTCCAGTAAGACACAATCCGAAAATATGGATGAATTAATCTCCGATTTCTCACGCTTTTACATACTCACCATACTGTACGAGGGACCCTCATATGGCTACAGCATAATCAGCAGATTCAGAAAAAGAGTCAAAAAAGAAGTGAGTCCAAGCCTAGTTTACCCGTTCCTGCAGCAGCTAGAAGAAAAAGGCTTAGTTAAACACACAATAAAACCGGTGGGCGAGAAAGAAAGAAAAATCTTTGAGCTAACACAGGCAGGCAGAGAATTATGCACCGATCTCTTCAAGCGCTTCGCCGAGCTAGTAGCAGTCGCTATTGAATCAAACCTATACGTTTGCGCCCACTGTGGATGCAAAGTCTATGAAGGCGGCTACCGAGAAGTCATCGATGGCAAAGAGACAGCGTTCTGCTGCATACATTGCGCTCACTCATATAAGGAAACAAAGAAGCATGCAAAACAACTGACGGGTACTGAGAAGCAAACGTGAGCATGCTAACTTTTTAAGAAAATAATTGAAAACAAAAAGTTTGAAGACGGCTAGTCTTTTATTGCTTCTATAAGGTTAAAGTGGCAACATCTCCCGCCAATCTCTTTTTTTTGTTTTTCTACTAAATCCTTATGTGAAGGTGGCTGGATACATCTCCCGCATTTCCCCTTTTCTTTGGGAGTAAAAGCTAGTTAAGAGTTGGTCACAGAGCAAAGAGGTAAACCTTAAATTGGCAAGTCCTCTATCAGAATAAACCATGACTGGGACCGACTTTGAAGTAGTTGTCATTACAAGCCAAAAGGATTCCATGGACATTCTTAAAACAATCAAAGACTCGGGAATCGAATTTGAACTAATTAAAGAAAACAAGTTTGCCCCTACTTCTCCTGATGTTGCAGTCCAGATAATAACTACCTTTGCGGAACTCAAAACAGTAGCATCAGATCTTTTTAAGAGAATACATGCCAAAAACGGATATGTCGATTTCAAAACAAGGCACAGGTTAGCTAGAGAAATGCTTGCAGGACTCTCGCCTTTGCAAGAAATAGAAGCTGAAGATAAGAAAGATTACAGTTATTATATTTTTAACACTGCAAAGGGATTGCATTTCTGGGAATATGATAGAGGAGAAATCAAGCACGGGGTACTCAAAGGAAGAAGGGCATAATTGACAGTTCTTACCGACGGGGAAATTTATCACAGCATCATGAAACAGGAAATCATTATTCATCCGATACTAGATTTAAACCAAATCCAAGGGGCAAAAATCGATTTAAGGCTTGCAAATCGCGTTTATTTAATTAAGCATTCTCAACAACCATATTATGATCCAATGCATGGTGAACAGCCAGATTATGGCGATGAGAAGTTTATAGGCTTCAACGAAAAGGGATTTATTTTACAACCGGGAGACTTTGCAATTGCGCCTCTATTTGAACGAATCATGTTACCCGCTCATATTCTCGGAAGATTAGACGGCAGAAGTTCTTTAGGGAGACTGGGTCTTATTGTTCATGCAACAGCAGGCGGAATAGACCCAGGATATACTGGTCAAATAACGTGTGAGCTTACGAATCTTGGCAAGATGCCAGTCGCCCTGCACCCATTACAGCGAATTGCAGCATTGACTCTGGAAACCTTGGATGATAATGTTGTCGTTCCCTACCAAGCTAAAAAAAACAAGAAATATTCAAAAACTCTTAATACCATGCTCAGATCAGACAAGGAATTTACTACAGGCATTCTAAAAATTGTAAATAAGAAACTATAGATTCTTTATCTCGGCTATGGCCGAATTCCAAACCTCTTTGATCTTCCATTTCTTTATGCTATCCACTATGATATCATAATCTTCGTCTTTGTTGTAGGTATTTGCGTTCGCCAAAACCACATTTAGGAGAATATCCGGGTGGATCGCCAAAGACACACCTTCAAAAATGGATTTTTTTATGTGGTCGAAAGAAAGCAATGGATCCTTAAAGGGTATAAACTTGGGTCTATTTTCAAAGTCAGGAGTCCCCTTTTTTAGCAAGACCTTTAAAGTTGTATTCAAAGACTGGGATTGCGCAATGTAGTTATCGAGCTTTTGCAAAAATGTTGGAGTAGGCACAGTCTGCCTAAACTTAGTCATTAACTTGAAAAGTTCAGTTAGGGCTCGTTTGTTTTCAGAATTAAGGTTAGCTTTCTCTTCATATCTGCGTACCTCAGGCTCTATGTCATTTTTCGCAATTTCTTGACATCTTTCGAAAATATCGCTTTGAGATGTTATAGACGAGGTGAGGTATAAGTAAGCCGAATAAAGTCTATAGCACATTTCAGGATGCTCAGGAGTCGGATAATAGGGCGACCGCTGGCAATAGTCTAAGAGGGATTTAGCGTACATCGGACCGAAACTGGTTATAGCTAGAAAGTCCATAAGAATTTCCAACAACCAATTTTCATTTGCTAGCTTTTCGTCAGTTATGCTTGGCATTGATTCGGTTTTGGTCTTAACGAAAATTTCAAATTTCTTCATTATGCTTAGTCCTGTCAAGCCGAGGTCCTTGTCTACCGCTTCAAACATCTCATGGTAAAGAATTGGCCACATTATTGGATTTTCTGCTTCACTTCTAATGCAATCTATCAAATACCCTTCATCGACAGGGTATTTTGCCAAAAGGTCAACCGGCTGAATCTGCATCAAAGACCCTTTTACGTTTGGATCTTTCGCTATTTCAATCAAGGGACGTACCGGTTTGATGATTTCCTCTTGGAAACTTCTGCTGATATACTGTACACCTTGCCGAAAAACAAAAGGCTTGCTAATGCCAAAACTCTCAGGAATTTCTAGTAACCAGTAATAAAGTTCCCAAGGAATGCAACTTTCAACTAGCAGCGCAATTGATCCATTAAATCCCTCTGCCGTACTATATGCTGAATTTACGGTTTCTCGGTAAACATCATAAATTATCTGATCTGCACTCATGTATTCGCCGCTCTTTGGGTGTATTTTTGAAATCGCTAAAGCCTTTTTCGTGAGCGAATTGTCCAAACAGTCATTAATTATAGACAAACCGTTCTTGTAATTTGTTATTGCTTTCGCTATTATATCTGCAATTTTTGAAAAAGGGATCTTGTCGAGTTTCTTTTTCTGGTCATCGGTTTCGGCTATTAACCCATCAATATGTTGAATTAAGGCTGTCAGTTGCACTTGGTTGACCTTTAGATAACTAAGCCTGAGACTGCTGTTCTATGAAGCTCAGCTAAGATGCTATACAAACTCTGAGTATCATTTATTGTATCATCTATCACTTTATCAGATGGTTCTTCGACAGACAATTTTTTGATATCTTGTTTTACCCTTTCCTGTGCTTGTGAGATTGAAGCTTTGTATTGTTCACGTAACGGTGATGGAGCAAAAGCGCAAATTTTGCCTTGTTCCTCTGTTAAAATATTCTCTATAAACAAATCCAACTCCTTAGATTTTAAGCCGAATATCTTCAGCAACCTTAGCCCTGCTAGGCCTGCGCCTAAGACAGAGAAACAGCTTTCAACCTCTGACCGTGATGCCATCAATTTTTCACCACTAAAACATGCATTTTTCGCTTTTTAATGTTTCTTAATATGCTAATATATATGCTACAAACATACTTTAATGTAACTCCAATAATCTTGTATTTTTTACCGTAAAAACATTAGAAAGTTGGAATAAAAACAAGATATTTTCTTTAAACAAAATTAATTCTTCGAAAAAAAACGCCATTTCCAAAACTGGCGCGCGCGCCTGTATATCTGGACCAGGGCCGGAGAACTTTGAAGCGGACAGTTGTTCGATAATAGTTGGTCTGGCTCAGGCCATAGAACTTAGATTTGCACCTGACAGTCCGGGACTTCTGGACTCTTAGACTTAGATTCCTGGACTCTCAGACCTTTAAGGAGAAAATCTCTTGACCTAAACGTTTCAGTCAAGTTTTCGTAAAAGTGGCTGAAAACTTAGACGAAGCTTGCAAATTGCTAGAAGTCGGCTTTGAATATGTTACTGAAATAAACGGGGCCAAACTCTTCAGGAAAAGAAAGTAGTCTTATATGCTCTAAACTAGTCTTTTATGGCTTCAATAAAACTCATAACATTCCAAAGTTTTACCCGCGTGTAGGGTGGCATGTTTGGGTCTTGCAGTATTTCATCCAGAAGCGACACGGCGTTTGAAGCTCTTACAGCAGGCGTGTATTCAGAGCTTTGCAGGGAATTCATAGCGTCTTTTGCGGAACGCCTGATGTTTCTTGGCGTTGTGCTGTCCTCAGAGACCTCTCCAAGCACTACTAACGCTTGCTTAATCTTAGCTTCGTATTCTTCAGCTTTTTTCTTTCTAACCATAAACGGGCACTGCCTACTGCACGTCACGCAGTAATTGCTTATATAAGCATTGATACGTATTTACTTTGGGGTTCTAAATTGCAAGAAAAAAAAGAAACCACACTTATTAAACGCATGGCTGAGTTGCTAATGCAAGGCGACACCTTAACCGACCTGTCATGTCCAGTCTGCGGTTCCCCACTTTTCAGACTAAAGGATGGCACGTTGTGGTGCGCAAAAGATGAAAAAAAAGTAGTAATCGTTAAAGAAGGAGAAAAACCGCCAAAGCAAGCCGCAGCCAGCACAGCCTACGATAAACTCGAAGCAACACTCTTAGCGAAGATACAAGAATTACAAGGCAAAATCGAAAAAACCGAAGACTTAGATGAACTGCAAAAACTCAGCGTTGCATTATCTGAATTACTAGACAGTCTGGAAAAGATTAGGAATATGAAGAAAGCCTGAGCAGGACTATCTTGACACTGGGTTTTTATGAAAATTTCCCCTCAACCATTCACGTGGTTGAGAGCTTTAATTCCTCTCTCTCAAGCAAACAGCTTCAACAAAGACTAATCCAAGTTCTTTATGAAATAAACAGAAAGGAATTCAGTTTTGAAGAAGCCTCAAACCCAACTATACCTGAATGTAAATTAATTTTCGAGTTCGGTTTGGCGGACGCAGAAGGCTTCAACTACATTGATGAGGAAGAAGTAAAAAAAGTGCAAAACCTGCTGGAAAAAGAGAATCTGCGTACAATAGATTTCTTCTGCGCCATACGTTACTACAGGGGAGAAAAAAAGAGCCCGCTAAAATTTGATTATTACCTTCTCCGAACGGTATACAACAAAGACAACTTGGAAATCCAAGTTTTCCACCAAAAAGGACCAAGATACATATCGCCAGAAGATTTAACACTGTTTATTTCTAACAAAACAAATGCAGCCTCAAACAGGAAAATTTTGAAAAAAACCTCTAGCATAATGTAAAGACTAATGAGGGAGATACTAATTCTATATCCGAAAGTTATATTTCTGACAACATTAATTTCGTAGAGCCAACAGAAAAAGGACTCACAAAAGAACCAAGAAAACAGGAGCAAAATTTAGTTGATTCCAATAGAAGTTTCTGGTCTCAGGAAATGCTATGGAGATTTGAAAGCCGTAGATGACATCTCATTCACAGTTAACAAAGGCGAAGTCTTCGGTCTTTTAGGTCCAAACGGCGCAGGCAAAACCACCACCGTGGAAATTTTAGAAGGCTTAAGAGACAAAGACGGAGGCGACGCGAAGGTTCTTGGTCTTGACCCGTGGAAAAACGGTTATGAACTTCACAAGAAAATCGGCGTTATACCTCAAGAGTTCACTTTTTTGGAAAAAATAACCCCGAGAGAAGCCATAATATATTACGCTGATCTCTTCAACGTTAAAGTTGATCCAGATGAAATTTTAAAAGAGGTTTTGCTTGAGGAATCCGCTAAAGTCAATTTTGACAGTCTTTCTGGCGGGCAGAAACAGAAAACTGGGCTTGCTCTCGCACTTGTAAACACTCCTGAAATGCTCTTCCTTGACGAGCCCACAACTGGATTGGATCCGAACGCTCGAAGAGCAATCTGGGATGTCATACGTGGATTGAAAGCTAAAGGTAAAACAATCATTTTAACGACTCATTATTTAGATGAGGCACAGCAATTAGCTGACCGAGTAGCCATCATGGACCACGGACACTTTGTTGCTATTGGAACCTCAGATGAAATCATTGCGCAGTACGGCTCGGGAGAAAGACTTGAAATTCACGGAACCGAACAATTAGCTCATTACATCAAGGCAAACACTGAACTGCAAGTTGAGTACGATAGGAACAGAAGCGTAATCAGTATACCGCTCAAACAGAAAATCGATGCATTAGCAGCTTTAGCCGCGGCTGATCAATCAAAAATGGACTATGGAGAAATTCAGACACGTCGTGACAGCTTAGACGACGTTTTCGTTAAGCTTGTAAGCGGAAGAGTGGATGAGCACGGCGAAATCATTGAGACGGATGAAAGCGAAAATAAACTGGACAATCAAGGGGACGCTAGCAAATGAGTAGCGGAAAAAGAATCCTGTCAGATTTCAAAGTGTTTAGCCGTGGTTACCTAAGAAACCGGTTTGGATTATTCTTTGGATTAATATTCCCGGTAATTCTAATTTTAATTTTCGGCGCAATTTTTTCGGGTACTGGCACCAGCTCGGTCAACGTTTATGTTCAGAACCAAGACGTTGGCCCGTTTGCGTCACCACAAATGAATATAGCCCAGCAATTTTTAACCTCGCTTAACAGTACTGGCGTAATCAAAATCACAATGGTATCTGACTCGGAGAATTTTTCACGGTATCTAGCATCTCAGTCGGCATCTGACGGCATCATTATTCCTGAAAACTTTTCCGCTAACTATTTGGCAGGCAAGCCAGTAAACGTGATTGTCTATGGTAATCCAACATCAAGCACCAGCAGCATCGTAAGCGGGGCAGTCAATGGAGTTATAAACTATTTCAATCTGGACTATTACAAACAAAACGCTATACCCATCATCAGAGTAACCCAGACTACGGTGAACACTCAGCAAACCAAATACATTGACTTTCTAGTTCCAGGCTTGATTGGTTTTGCCATACTTGTAAGCCCAATGTTCTCAATGGTTAACATTTCCTCAGAGTACAAGAAGACAAAAATCTTCAAGCAGCTGTCACTTACACCGCTCACAAAAATGGAGTGGCTAACCTCTAAAATAATGTGGTACATTACCCTGGGAGCCTTCAGCTTCATACTTATGGTTGCCGCAGGAATTTTTCTGTTTGGCGCACACATAACGTTAACCGCCTGGCTTATACCCTTCCTAATTCTGGGTCCAACAATGTTCTGTTCGTTAGGCATGCTGGTTGGAACCATAACAAAAAACCCTGAAACAGCAGGCGTAGTAGGCAACGTAGTAACGTTTCCAATGATGTTTCTATCCGGCACATTCTTCCCCATCAGCATCATGCCACAATATCTGCAGACTATAGCTCACGTACTGCCGTTATTCTACATAATTCAAGGCTTAAACAACGTCATGGTCTACGCAAACTACAGCGGAGCAATACTTGACCTTGCAGTAACTGCCGTGATAACAGCTGTATTCTTCATAGCAGCCGTTAAACTGTTCAAGTGGAGAGAAGACTAAACCAAACTTTCCGTTTTTTTCAAATGCCATTACACGTTTCAAGTAAACTCAAAACTTTTGAATACAATGCATCTGCTACCGCATCCTGTGGTTTGTCACCATCTATCCTGATAAGCTCACCTTTCTCAACGAACTCAAGATAGACTTCTCGAACTTTTCGCTGTATTTCTAAAGTTTCCATCACGGACTTCTTTCTTTGCAAACGCTCCAGCACCCGTTCTGGAGATACATCGATAAAGATGCTGAAGTCTGGTTGCAATGCACGAGCATTAATAGTTTTGATCCACGCCAAGCTAAGACCAGCGCTGCCTTGGTAGGCTAAAGACGAGTAAATGTAGCGGTCGCAAATCACTATCTTTCCTTCAGCTAAAGCAGGGGCTACCTCATTTTGCATATGCTCAATACGATCTGCCGCGAACAGTAGCGCTTCAGCTTCTGTTGGAAGACGCACTCCTTCATAGAGACAGCAATCTCGTATGAAAGTGCCTATTTTGCCTTGGCTGGGTTCTGCAGTGTAAACTGCACTGTATTTTTTAGAGAGCCCTTCCGTTAATAGTTGTGCTTGTGTGGTTTTTCCGCTTCCGTCTAAACCTTCGATGCAGATGAAAACGCCTCTCTTGCCCATCTTTTTTCAACTCGGCTGGTTAGCGTTAGACATTATAGGGAGATACATAAATATAACTTACAAACTGTGAGGGTTGTTTGTGCCTAAGGCTTACTGGGGAGAAATAAAGGATCCCGTACATGGGTACGTGTACATAACCGAAGCAGAAAAAAACATTATTGATTCGTATCCGATGCAGCGGCTCAGGCGACTACGGCAACTGGCAGGTTCAGAATACGTTTACCCAGGCGCCAACCATACACGTTTCGAGCACTGCGTCGGCGTCATGTACTTGGCAGGCAAAGTTTTGGAAAACCCCAACATTTCAAGCGTCGTAAGCGATGAAGAAGTTGATGTTTGCAGGATTTCAGCGTTGCTTCATGACTGTGGGCATGGACCTTTCTCGCATGTTTTTGAGCAGTTACTGATAAAAGACTTGGAAAAAACGCATGAAGACATCACCTCATGGATCATCGAGAAGAGCGAAGTAGGCGATAAACTATCAAAGATGGGTTATAAGCCTAAAGAGGTAGCGGGACTTGCCGTTGGGAAACTGCATAAGCCTGGCAAAGCGTTTCTTGACCAGATAATAAGCAGTGCCGTGGACGTTGACAAACAGGACTTCATCGTCCGAGACACCTACCACACGGGCGCCGAGTACGGTTTCATCGATGTTTTCCGCTTGATCCATGCGCTTGATGTTTTAGGCGAAAATCTAGCCGTCGAACTAGGCGCGTTATCCGCGTTGGAAGCATTCATGATTGCCAGGATTGAATCGTTTAAAAGCATTTATTTTCACCGCGTTGGAAGAGCAGCGCAGATTATGCTGGCGACCGCCATGGAGAAAGCAAACAGTGAATTAGGGTTGACGGCGTTTAAGACGCCTGAAGACTATTTGGCGCTGGATGACTATACGGTTTGGACTGCATTGAAGAAGTGTGAGGCGTCCAAAGGGATAATCGGCAACCTTGAGAGACGCAGAATGCTAAAATGCGCTTATGAGCGGACTTTCTACGAGAAGGATACAATGATATCGAACATTTTTGGTCGAGAATCTTATCGACGCCAAATGCAGAGTGAAATTGCGAACGAAGCGGGCGTTAGCATTGAATCCGTGATAATTGATGTGCCCACGGTGCCATCAGTGCCTTATCATCATGCTGTGCTAATGGAGTCTATGGAGATTCCTGTTTTCACAAGAAACCAAGCGGGTGACAAAACGCCGCAGCGGCTAAGTGAGATTTCAAAGATTTTTGAAACACTCAAAGGCTTCATGAATATACTGCGAGTGTACACTGATGAGGTGGAACGTGAGAAAGTAGAGAGGGCAACAGCGAAAATCTTGGGAAAAATTCCGTCTGCAGCAAAAATTTCTTTTTAACGCTTTCTTAAATACTAGTCACGCTTAAGAAGAAAAGTAGAAGAACACAATAGCTGGGGAATGGTACGATGCAGAATAACTCTGAAGACAAAAAAGTCATAAACGTAAGAATTAAAAGGAAAACTGAACCAAAAACAGAGCCCGCTATCCTTTTTAGCCAAAAAGAAATCCGAAAATTCGTTGTCGAATTCGTTTCTTCATGGATTAGAGGAGACATCATAATCCGCTTCCCAACCGCGGCGGAACTAGCGAAGAAAACGCCGTTTAGCATTGCGTTTCCAACCGACCCTTCCGTTAACGCGGAATTAAAAATTAAAGAACACTACGTGGATCAGTTATCCATTATTGCTGGAACAAAACCCGCATCCGTCGACGAGCAAGAAAAAGCAATTTCAGAAGTTTTCAAAATGCTGCTGATGTTCCGCTCAGCAAACAGAATCGAAGGCAAAATCATCTCAAACGACCTAGAAAAAAGAATAGAGGAACTCGAGAAAACAACCAAGAACCAGGGCAAGCTTGTTGAGCAAATAACCGGATTCTTATTTAAACCAAAAAAACAAAACAATAAAGCGCAAGCTAGCTAAAAGCCCGATTCTTGAAGGGTAAGGTTTATTCGAAGGAAAAAGCATTCTGCTTGATGCTTTTAAGCAAAGGCTCCGGTAGTATAGTCCGGTCAAGTATACTGGCCTTTCGAGTCGGCGACCCGGGTCCAAATCCCGGCCGGAGCACCAATTATTCTTCTGCAAAGAAAATGTTCAAAGAAAACTTTTGCTGGTACGACGCAGCGAACTTGCGCGCGAGCTATTCAAATTTACTATACTGACCATTCGAGTTTCCCTGTGCTTTTTCAACGGGTTTAATCTCTTTCTTCCGGCAATTCATGTTCCGTTAGCATGTGCCTGTCTAGTTGGCTTTTGGTTTTGAAGGATTTTCCACATATTTCGCACACCAGTTCACCTGGCTCTATTCCGCTTAAAGGTTCTTCATGCAAAGGTGGCGCTTTAGGCGGGATGGATCGTTTTTTGATTTGTTTTCGTTTTGATGGTTCAGTCATAAAATGGCACTTCATGATAAATTGGTGAAGGTTTCACTTATAGTTTAGCTTAAAATGGAAAAAGTGCTTTTAGTTTGTTTTTGTTGTTTTTTTCCAAGTATAAGCGTCATAGACTTTATCCATCGGTCGTGTACTTCTTTGTTTGGGAAGCCAAGGACCAGTTTTTCCATCGTTCCCATAAACAGTGCGGTGAAGAGTTCAGCTATGGTTTGAGCGTCAACATCATTTCTCATCAGACCTTGTTTCATTTTCTCTTCTACAAATGCTTGAACCGTTTCGACGTCTCTTCGGTAATCATCCATGATGATTTTTTTAATTAGGGGATCACGTGAGGCCAAAGCGACTTGTTCGAAATGTCTGTGCAAGTTGCCCTTGTATCTTTCAGTCACCATGCTGTAAACTTCTTCAAACGCTTGCGCTAAATCAGGTTTTTCAGACGCTGTTTTGATAATGGTTCTGAGGGTTTGGTGGGTTCGCAGATAAGTTTCTTTCAAGATGTCTTCTTTACTTTTAAAATATGAGTAGAGGGCGCCTTTGCTTACGCCGACCTCTTTGGCGATGTCGTCCATTGTTGAATCATGATACCCTTTTTTTGCAAAAACTATGCGAGCGGCTTCGACAATTTTGGATTTGGCTTCTTCTTTGTATTCGGGAACTACTTTAGGCATGGTAACCATCATTAAATATAACCAGTTGACTTTAAAACATTACTATTAACGACGATAAGTATATTAATTGACTAGCAGTCACTATTCTTAAAAAAGAAGCAGGCTGACATGAACTCAAGCAGCACACCCAGCTCAAAGCCAAACGTCTCTAAAAGCGGCTTAAGTTACCCGACTAAAGCTCTACTAACCGTAACCGCTGTTTCACTGCTAGTCAACTATGTGGAAACAATGGTCATCCCAGGAATCCCAATCATCCAAAAAGATTTATCAACAACAGCAACCGTTGCATCATGGATTACATCTGCCTTTCTAATTGTCGGAGCCGCAGTTTCGCCGCTGTTCGGAAAACTCGGCGACATCTATGGCAAGAAAAAAATCTTTCTCATAGTCTTACTTTTCTACATTGCAGGAGTAGGATTAGCCGGTTTTTCTCAAAACATAGACATGCTAATCGCCTCAAGAGCTATTCAAGGCGTGGGCTTTGCCATAATTCCATTAGGCTTAGCTATAATCACTGACATTTTCCCCAAAGAAAGAGTAGCGACTGCTCAAGGCATAATCAGCGGAACCTTCGCCATAGGTGCGGCAGCAGGCTTGGTCGTAGGCGCTTATGTTGTCCAAGATCTCAGTTGGCATTGGGCTTTTCACACGGCCTTCATACTTAGCATAGTCCTATTCTTCCTTGTCGCAGTAATGCTCAAAAAAGATGCCCCTGGCGAAAAGAGCAAGGTTGACTTCACAGGTGCAACGATACTGATGGTTGGAGTAATTCTCGTGCTGGTATACCTAACGGAGGCACCAACCTTAGGCTGGCTATCCTATGAAAACATTGCATTCCTTATACCAGGCTTAATCTTAACCGTTTACTTCTTCTTTATCTTTGAAAACAAACGCACCAGCCCGCTTATTCATGTAAGCTTGCTAAAAATCAGGAACGTACTCGTCGCAAACTTGGTTGGCATAATGTCTAGCCTTTCCATGTTTCTATTGTTCTTTGCCGTCATCTATTACGCTCAGTACCCTGCGCCGTACGGACTGGGACTTGACATCATCACTACGGGATTGACACTTGCACCTGCAACACTCGTAATGCTTGTAGTAGGACCAATTATAGGCAGACTTGTAACCAGAATAGGACCAAAACCCATACTTGTTCTAGGCGCATCCGTCGGCATCATTGGTATGCTACTATTCACTTTCTATAGAGGAACTACAACAGAACTGACCATAGACGCTGCCGTTGCACTCGTCGGACTTGTGGCCCTGATTATACCAATAGTAAACATGATTTCCATATCAGTGCCCAGAGAAAACACAGCAGTAGGCTTAGGAATGAATACCATGCTGCGAAACCTCGGAGGCGCAATTGGTCCAGTCCTTGCCACCACCATAATGTCAACGTACTATGACACCGTAAAATTACCTGTACCGCCATACGTTATGACGTTTGGAAATAAAACAGCCTTTAACACAATCTTCGCCATAGGCATTGCTTTAATGATAGTAATAATTGCCCTAAGCCTAACAATCAAAAACTACACTTTCGCCAAAAACAGCGCCGAAACAAAAACGCAGAAAATATAGAGACACAAAATTGAATGACACAAACACAGCCTTTCCATTTTTATTTTCCGACTTAAAAGACAGTTTCTGAGGCGCGATTGAGCTTACGCCGTTCCTATTGAACGTTGGCTAAATGAAGAAAAGCGATGTTCTATTTGATTTAAGCGCTAATGAATCTCAACGCTAAATGGGGCCCTCATTTTTAGCTAGTGAATTATTTAACAAAAGGATAGGGAGAGGGAGTTCTATTTAGATAGTGAAATCAGACCTAAAAAGAGGACAGAAGTAGGTCAAAAAAACTTATACGCTCCCAATAAAAGCAGGCTTTTAAAGTCGAGAAATAAAAAAAGAAAGATGAGTTTTATTGGGGTAATTGTTTTCCGCAGTGAGGACAAAAAGCAGTGTTTGGCGCTACAGGTGCGCCACAGTTCGGGCAGTATCGTGTTGCTTGCGTTGGCTGTGCCACTGGTGCTTGCGTTGGCTGTGCTACTGGTGGGGTAGTAGGTGGAGTATAACTAGATTGTGGTGAAGCGTATGGTTGCTGTGGTTGAAGTCTCATGGAGAAGAAGCCTATTGTGGCAAATATCCAAGCGATGAATATCAGTATTAAGCCGACAAGAATTATTGTTAATATGGCGCCCCACCAAAGTAAGGTGCCAGCGGTCGCAAACGAGTTGTCTCCTGATTTCTGTGCAAGCGAATCGAAAGTTTTTCTTAGATGAGAAGCCGCAAGTATGTAGAATACGAAAGCAATAATCAAACCAGCTATAGCAAGTATAAACCCAAATCCTAAGGTAAATACACCAATTACGAATCCTACAATGGCTAGGCCTGCCGCTATTAGAGCAATTATGTAGTATATGACACCCGTTAGTGCGTTTTGGTAGATTTCGTTGTTTTGATAGTAACTTGCAAGTCCCTTAACACCTATAAGCAGTAGGATTATTCCGATGATACCTAAAACCGCGCCTGCGTAAGGAACTACGCTCAGAATAAGCAGTATTGAGCCGACGCCGGCTAATGTCTTACTAGATTCTGCATTACTACTCATCGACTTTCCCTCATAAATCGGATTTGTAATGTCTTTGGATAAAAGCTTTTTCAATCAGATTAGCGTCAATTTGACTAAGGCAAACAATAAAATAAACTGAATTTCAGTATAAAATACAGAAGTGACGAAAGTGAACATCATTCAGTCGTATAATGAATTAATATCAAAAGCCAAAGATGCCACAGTGTTTGGAACCGCTGAAGGCATAATTCACTGGGACATGGAAACCATGATGCCGCCCGGTGCAGTAGAACAAAGAAGCCTGCAACTGGCATTATTAACTCGTTTTCATCACCAGATGAGCACTGACCCTAAAATAGGAAAATTATTAGCCGCCATACAAGAAAACCCCAAGTATGAGACGTTGGGGCAAGCCAAGAAACGCAATATTTTCTTAATCAACAAAATCTACCGAGAACAAACTAGCTTGCCAGAAAAATTGGTCGCTGAACTCGCTAAACAAGAGGCAATAACAGTGAACGTTTGGAAAAAAGCTAAAGCCCAAAAAAAATTTAGCCTCTTTAAGCCTGATTTGCAAAAGCTTTTGAACTTAAGCAGAGAAGCGGCAGAAATCCTCATGAAAGTTAAGGAAACCAAAACGCCGTATGAAGCGTTGATTGATAATTTTGAGCCTAAAATGACTGTGGATAAGATTACGGTTACATTTGATGCGCTTCAGCGGGGCTTAAAACAGCTAATAAGCAAGATCCAAGCCAGCTCAAACAAGCCAGACTCAGCGATACTTTATTGCTCTGTTCCAGCAGAGAACCAGCGAAAAATTGCGCAACTCTTAACAAAGACATTAGGTTACGACACTGCTTCTCCTGCGGCACATGGGAGAATTGATGAGACAGAACACCCATTTACCACAGGCTACTACGATGATGTACGCATAACAACCCATTATTACCCAAACAATTATGCAAGCTCAATCTTCTCCGTACTTCACGAGAGTGGACATGCGCTCTATGAGCAGAACCTCAACCCAAGATGGAAATATCAACCAATAGGCTCCACATGCTCCTATGGTGTACATGAGTCGCAATCACGCTTTTATGAAAACGTAATTGGCCGCTCGAAAGAGTTTTGGACAAGCTTTATGCCTAAACTTAAAAAAGTATCGCCCAGCCTTGCAAACGTTGAATTAGACAAGTTTTTCAGGGCTATCAACAAGGTTGAGCTTTCAAAAATCCGCGTTGAAGCCGACGAGGTAACGTACAACTTGCATGTGATTATTCGCTTTGAAATTGAAAGAGATCTTTTCGCCGATAAAATCGCAGTCAACGAGCTCCCTGAGGTTTGGAACCAGAAATATGCTGATTATTTAGGCGTAAAAGTCGAAGATGACTCTGAAGGAGTAATGCAGGACACGCATTGGGCAAGCGGCTTATACGGTTATTTCCCAAGCTATGCACTTGGCAACATTTACAGTGGACAAATAACCGCTACAATCACCAAAGATCTGCCAGATTGGCGCAATCAACTTGCATTGGGAAAACTAAGCCCCGTTAACGATTGGCTAAAGAGAAACATTCACAGCCAAGGAGACCTCTATGACCCAGAAGAACTGATCAAGAAAGCAACCGGTAGAAACCTGAATTCTGAACCGTACCTGCAATACTTAAATGAAAAATACAGGAGCATTTACGGATTTTAAGCAGACGGCTTCTTAGTCAATTCCTTGTATATGTACATAATAAGATAGGCTACGATTGCACCGATGAACATGTAAATGCCGGTGTAACCGATAATTGCATTATAAATGTTGGCACCGTATAGGAACAGCAAAAAACCAAGTATGAATATTCCTAAGCATGCCCAGTCAGTCCAAGACATCCGATTGCCTCATAGGATGCATTCAATAAAACTTCAAGGTATATAGATATTTCCAAGTCCATAGCTACAGGTAAATTGCTTTTTGGGCTTGTTATGCATCATTTGAGGTCACTGAATAGAGGGTACGTGAAAGCTGCTTAAAAGTATTATTTCGATGCCAAACTCCGTAACCGTTTGAGGTCTCTGGAAAACTTACCTAAGCTGGAATCTCTTCTGTCGGTGGTTCTTTACTTGGAAAGACTAACCTTTGAATGAATAAAAGCAGATAGCCTGTTATTGTTCCGACCAAAAAAAGTAATGCGTCCCCAGACACTAATTTGTACCATGTTAACCAACTCATAAATGCAACTACGAGAGCCAAAAATCCTGTAAGGACATATATCATTTTTCGATTATGTTTTGAAACACTTTCAAAATAGGCCCTTTCAGACTCAGCATCGTTTTTCTTGTAGGTTATGTACTTATCCGCAAGGTTTGAGCCGAGTAATTCTATAGCCAATTTTCCAAGGGCTTCTAAATCTTCAGGGGTCCATCCAGTAGGTTTACTTGTGGTTTCTCCCTGTTTCCCTTTTGGTTCTCCTTGTTTATTTAACACTTCAATAAGCATCTCTTTTAACTTAACCATTCCATCCTTTGTTAATTGGTAATTTTTTCCATCAAAAAACTCAATACGTCCCTGTATCTTATCCAATTTAGGTTCTAAAATATTAAGGGCAATAGAAAAAACAAGCGTATCATTGGCTATATAAAAAATGGTTGCCTTTGTCGGCTCGTTCACTTCTTCTTTATTGACTAATACCCTTGCATTTGAGAGGTCGTTTTCAATATCTTTCACTGTTTCGGTATCGCTGATTACAATAATTTTGATAGCACCTTGAGCCATCCAATCAGACCCCAATCTCCTATTCTTCGGTTTTCAGATATAAGACTTATCTACTCTGTAATAGCGAAGTTTCTAACCCTTGAATGTCCTCGGTAATGGTATGGTTAAGATTCTGCAAAGTGCCCATACAAACTTTTGAGGCATACCATGTGAAAAATCAGTATTTGAGCAGTTTTACTCCTTTTTCCCAACATCTACAGAAAAAGTCGCATGCTCTACTTCACCAAGAACAATTCCATGCGCTTCAGTTGTTTTATGGCAAGTATCACATTCATATACAGTAGTCTCTCTACGGAACTCGCCAGTTTCTGGGGCTATAGCAGGTTCTTTAACTAATCTTCCGCCCGTTGGGTAGAGTTTGCCTTTGCCACAAAAAGGACATTGTTCTCCCGTTCTATCTTTAGTCGCCATTGAATTTATCCCCCTTCACTATTTAATAGTTAACAAGATTTAAGACTTGTCTACCCGTTAATAGCGAAGTTTCTATCCCTTGAATGTACTCGTTAATAGCCCTAACCGTTTAATGAACTCTGTTATTCCTTCTTAATTTCTTTAATTGTTCGTAGAAACTTCCCTTTGCGTCTTGATGAGCTTCGAAAGTGTTAATGTTTCCACCCCATAGTACTTCCCAAACTGGCAAAGGTGATTCTTTTCCCCAATTATGTTGTGTACATACAATTAAATCGCATCTTTCTGAGTTTGGGTCATCTTTAAGATGTTTTCTGAAATTTCTACTTTCTCCTTCAAATTCGATTCTTACTTTGGTCTCATCATCTTGAGACTTGAGTTTCATATGTAAAACTGCGTCTGGGTATCCCCTTTTGAAGTCTACTCGTATTTCCCCACCTTCAAACTCTTTGTTCTCTCTCATGAGACCCTCAATAAATCTTCCAAATTCAAAAATAGCGAGATTCTCATAATCCGCACGAATTAATTCTTCTTTTTCAGACATTTGAAACCTCCCACATTCTTCTATTATACCTGTCCAGATTTAAGACCTATCTCCAAGTTTCGAACTTACCGAGGTCGTCATAGCGAGCTTGATGTATTTAGGAAGTTCGAAAGAAGAAATTAAAAATTATTTCAGGGATTCTTAACGGTCTCTTTTTTCAACTCTTTTAAGAGTTTAGAAACACATTGGTCTTCACAATTCGCTTGTTTCTTGAATACTTGAATTAACTTCTTGGTTCGGTCTATCTCGTCTTTAACAAGTTCATGTAGGTAGGTGTTAACATCTTTATTGCGAACTTTTTTTACACCGATTTGGTCATAAATAGCCCAATACGAAAAATAAAACATGTCCTTATAGTTCCTAATCAAATACTCTTCATCCATTAAGAGTGTCATGTTAACGACTAACTCAGCAAGAAAATCAAGCTGTGTTGGATTAGTAGTTAGTTTGTCTGCCAATCTATTAATAAAAATAACTCGGTCTCTTATTTCCTTGGTGATTTGGTTTAACAACGTAATAAGAAATTCATCGGTTGTGCTTTTAATTAGGTTTGGCAATGGAAATATCGTTGCAAGCGTCTCTGGGTTAGCTTTTCTTTGGTCCTGTGCTGCTGCCAAACAAGACTCGATTCTGTTGTGATTTTTGCTCAAATAAAAGATTAGGTCCGAATAGTTAAAAATAGTTTTTACTGCTTCATTATGGAATTGGATGAGTCTCTCCTTTTCACCTTTTGATTTGCTTGTTCTGGCTATTTCCGCATTAATATTGAACGTCAATAGAGAATTATGTGACAATATCGCATTGTGCGATAATATTTGTGAATCAACGTCTAATCCCATAAATCTTCCCGTTTTGTTTATTTTTTCCCTGAGATTCTATTCTACGCTATGCAGATTTAAGACTTATCATCCATGAAAACTTAGTCAAGTCAAGCCTCTAAGTTGAACCTTTAGGAGTGACCCCCGCAGTGAGGACATTTGTCATAAGTCTCTTCATAGAGATTTTTGCAATATGGGCATCTGATTTTCACGATGACTTGTTTTTCTCTTATTATTTCCTTCGCCATTAGTTTTTCATCGTAATTGGTTTTTGCCGTTCTCCTGCATTCTCCAGCTTTGTCCCACATTTCAAGCTTTTCATATTTAATTGCAGCAGCCTCGTATCGTCCAACTCTTTCCAACTTCTCTGCTTCTTCCATTAAGCGTTCACGTAAAATATCTCTTCCTTCTCTTGAGTACTTTATGCGGCATCGTGAACACCAAAAATCATCTGCAAATGTATCCATTATTTTTCCGCATTTTGGGCAGTCTGGGTTTCTCATTTTTTCTCAGTTCTATTTCTATGCTATCCAGATTTAAGACTTGCTTACTAACTCGTTTGATTCAGCTTGCTGATTATGGATGTAGGTCTTCATGGTGAAATTCGACTTTTCCCCAATGCTCGATGAGAATTTTGCCTTTCCGTTTATCAACATTGATTGTATTTCCTTCATCATCGGAAATTTTGGGTTAAGATTTGAGTTACCTGTAGCCTTGGGAATTGAAATATAGATTTACCGCTGGACTCTTCCTTAGGAGCAAGCTGTTTCAGCTGCCCCAAAGAAAAAAACATTAAACGACAATCTACCGCTAAAACTACCTCAGTCATCCTTAATACCGTTCCAGGCTTCCGACACTTTTATATATAAGATTGGATACAGAGAGAGCACTGAGGCTAAAAAATGTCGGGAACAGATGTTAAAAAGCCAGAAACTCGAGAAGAATTTGTTAAAATGTTGAATGAAGCGGCGAAAAAAGAAGGAAGCTCGAAAAATAAACCGTCGAAACCGACAGTTGTCGGAACAGCAAAAGAAATGGACATTCATAGGGATACACTTTACTCATGGTTAAAAGAGTTTAATGTCGATTTTAAAGAAATTGTCGACCACATGCCGACAGCGGTTGCCGATGGAGCTGACGAAAATTCAGGAAGCATTTACTTAATCGGTGAATCTCTGGTTGGAGAAGGAAACGAAGTTGCACACATCGACCTGATGATAGGTGACAAGAATGGCCCAGTTGGCCAAGCATTCGCTAATGGCATGACAAATTTATCAGCAGGTCATACACCACTGCTGGCAGTCATAAGACCGAACTTGCCACCGAAACCCCACACGCTAATAGTACCTAAAGTAACAGTTAAGAACATGGCGGATACAGGGAAAATTTTTGGTCCCGCGCAAGCGGCGGTTGCAAAAGCCATCGCGGATTCAGCTGAAGAGGGAATCATCCCCCGCGAGCATCTTGACGATTGGGTCATAATCTGCAGCGTCTTTATTCATCCCCAAGCAGCCGACTATAGAAGGATCTATCAGTACAATTATGGCGCAACAAAAATGGCGCTTCAAAGGGCACTGAAGAATTATCCGTCGTTCGAAAAGATCGTCTACGAAAAGGACCGTTCAAAGCACCCGATTATGGGCTTCAAAGTGCCACGCCTATGGAGACCACCATATCTACAAATTGCACTTGACGCGCCCTCACTTGAAGCGGCAAAGAAGGTTCTTGAACAACTGCCAGGAAGCGATAGAATCATCATTGAAGCCGGAACTCCACTGATCAAACGCTACGGAACAAAAGTGATCAGCGAGCTACGACAAATAGCAAAAGACAAATTTATAATAGCAGACCTCAAAACGCTTGATGTTGGCAAAGTTGAAGTAGACATCGCATACGAAGATACGGCAGACGCAGTTGTCGCAGCAGGCTTAGCACCCCCAGAGACTCTTGACGCAACCGTTTCAGAAGCAAGACGCATGGGAATCTACGCGGTGATCGACATGCTAAACGTGGAAGACGTTCTCGCAAAGCTGAAATCACTTAAAGACTTGCCGGATATTGTCATCTTACACAGAGGCATAGACCAGGAAAGCGGCAGAACCTGCGGACTCGAACGCATAAAAATGATACGCCAAGCTTTCCCCAACAAGAAATTACTCATCGCAGTTGCAGGCGGCATTGTTCCAGAAACAGCCAAAGAAGCCTTGGAGCAGGGCGCAGACATTCTCATTGTCGGCCGATACGTCACACAAAGCAGAGACATTGTACGCTCAGTAAGAGACTTCCTTGAGTTAACACCAAGCATGCGAGAAGACATCGACTTATACAGAGTCCACACAGAATAAACCCGAGCGCAAGCTCACCAATTTTTCTTTCATCGTTTTCTTTTGTTTTTTATTTGCTACCGCACGCGCTATACCCTACTATTTGTGACAATATTCCACCACAAAAATGGCATGCAACTTGATGCTTTAACGGAACAGTTTCAGAGCCAGGAAGGCGACTAAGAAAATCACGGCGGTTATGACGAACATTGGAACATAATTCAGGTGAAAGGCAAGGAAGGGCCCGAGAAAAGCGCCAATGGCGGATCCTAACCCGACCATTCCATCAAAAAGCCCCGCTTTGCCCTGCGGTATAACCTCCATCGATAACGAAAGCATCATTATGTAATACATGGCATATGCAAACCCTAGGAAAATCAACAGGATACCCGTCATGATTGTGGGTGAAAAATTCAGTAGAATAACCCCGACCAGTGCAAAGATGATTATGGTGCGTGAAAGCACAAACCGAGGCATCTGCTTTTTTATATCCATTGACTGCGCCCGGCGACTAATCAGGAAATAACCTGTCGTTCCCCCAATGGAGTTTAAAATATACGCAACATAAACCCAACTTGTCGACAAACCTAAACCTTCCCTAAGAAAAATCGGCAAAGGCGTAAAGAACAGGCTCGTCGCAAGAGCAAACAAAACTATTGCTACTACGAACCCAGCGAAACTTTCCTCCTTAAGCGAGCCATCCCACTGCAACCCGTCCATAAGCCTCGATGAACCCTCGAAACCACGATTAGCATAATCCATCTTTCTCTCGATGCCGACAAGCCGCCGTTCAAAAATCATCAACGGGTCAGCTACTAGCAGCGCCGCCAGAATCAACGCCACCACGCTTAGGCCGCTGCAGATATAAAACGAGTAAGTTGATAAGACGGAGAAGCTAAGAGAAGACGCAAACAAAAATATTCCCAATGTTAAACCAGCAATAGTGCCCATTTCTGTTATGCCCTCGTAAACCCCGAAAGTCCGCTCCCAATTGCTGCGGCTGTAGTGCTCAGTAACAAGAACGTTCTTAGGCGATTCATGTGCCACATGAAGCATCTGCATCGCCACGTACAAGCCAACGAAGACTATCAGGTTCTGGGCGAACGGCAAACTCATAAGGAACAGAATCGTAGCGATGGAGGCAAAGGCGAGCATGATGAAGATTTTGTAGTGCCGGGTAGCATCACAGAGATAACCCCACAAGAACGACGCAGGGATCGAGCAGAAAATCGCTATGGAAGTCATCACACCCAAGGCAAGCAATGGACCGCCCAACAGGTGCAGGCTTGAGGTGCTGAAATGGAATACCAGATAGAGCGGTATGAAGACCGTTAACAATCCGAAGGCCACATCATGGAAGAAGAACCCCAACCGCCACATAGCCAAAGAACGGCTTCAAAGAAGCATTAAAGCTTTTGCCTGAATAATCTAAACTCCCTTAAAAAGTCCGCGTTGCGGCAATAAATTTCATAAATCCTTATGAAGTAATCCAGAAAAAAGCAGTTATGTACGGTCGTAGTCTAGTTTTGTCTGGCACCCCGCTGTCTCTATCGACATCAGAATTTTTCGCGCGTTTGCAGCCTCCATTTTTCTTTTTTTGTTTTATAATTAGGTTTTATCATTTGCTAGAGTGATTGGGAATATGCCTCAGTTGGTAATCTCTAAGACATAGTTCAATCTTTTTGCATGAAAGGACCTAAGAAGTGCGAGGTTCCTCTTTTGTCTCCTTAAGCCTGTATTCCGCCAAAGGTGTCCTTTTATAGACAAAGTTATATAGACAAAACCCGCCATAAAAGATCGAACAGCTTCTAAGAGGAAATACCTAAATGAAAAGGCTAGTTTCACTTTTGTTATTCGCTTCCTTGTCCTTAGCCTTAGTTTCAACAACCTTCGTTTCTCCCGTTAGCTCTCAAACAATAGGGCTACTAAACCCCCTGTCCATTCCAAAATGGGTCAACCAAATAAATGGGCCTCTCCCCGTATTCCTTCCGACAAACGTAACAAACGCCAACGGCAAGATTATACGTCAAGATTACGTGGTGAACATCACTCAGTTTTACCAGCAAATACTTCCAACAGTTGACAGCAACGGAAATCCAACAGGATTCGGCGAGACAAAAGTCTGGGGGTACGGCGGAATTGCTTATGATCCAGTAACCGGGCAAAACCTGGGCTACATCGAGAGTACTCCTGGTCCTACTTTTGAAGCCACTCGAAACATTCCAAGCCAAGTGGAATGGGTAAACGATCTAGTGGACAGCTCTGGCAAGCCACTACCAGAACTGTTCCCTGTGGATCCAACCATCATGTGGGCTAACCCTAACAACATTAACATGACGGAGGCGCAAATACAGGCTGGAGAAGGATTAGCTCCGCCGTTTCCTCCAGGGTACAATGGGTCTAGCTACACGCTTCCGAACGGGCAGATTGCAAATCCAGATCAGTGGAATGCTCAGTCACCAGTCGCAGTCGTGACGCACCTGCACGGCGGAGAAGACCCGTCAGCCGATGATGGAGGACCAGATGCGTGGTACACTCCAAACGGAATCCATGGTCCCAGTTATAATACCGCTGTGCCAACAACACCGAACGCCGCAGTCTATCAATATCCTGATTCACAAGAGCCAACTACGCTTTGGTATCATGACCACACTTTAGGAGTGACCCGCCTTCACGTCTACGCTGGGCTTTCCGGTTTATACATAATTAACGACCCCTCAGATCCAGTTGATGCTGAATTGCCCAGTGCACAATTCGACATACCTCTTGTTATTCAAGACCGAAGTTTCTACACAAATGGCCAACTGTTCTATCCCACTGAAGGCGACAATCCCCAGATTAGTCCATACGTCGTGGATTCATTTTTAGGCAACACGATAATGGTAGACGGCAAAGTCTGGCCCAACATGAACGTCAAACAGGGAGAATACTACTTCAGGATTCTGGATGGTTCAAACGACCGCTTCTACAACTTCAGCTTCTCAAACGGAATGTCTTTCACGCAAATCGGAAGCGATGGCGGCTACCTTAAAGCCCCAGTACAACTTACATCCCTGCTCATAGGACCAGCTGAACGAGCAGGCATACTTGTGGACTTCTCCAATTTGACTTTGGGAACCAAGATAATACTTCAAAACAGCGCACTAACGGGGAACATTACCCTCGAAAAGGAAACTGTGGGTCAAGTAATGCAATTCACTGTCACCGGTGGAGAAGGATTTGCGCCAAAACCACTTCCTTCGGTTCTTAACCCAACTTTGGCAGGCGCTTGGCCTACCTTGCCAAACCCCACGAAAACCCTAATTTTCACCTTGACTGGTACAAGCGGCACTAATGACTCAATGCCAATGTATCTGGACGGACAAACCTGGACCGCTCCACCAGTGAAAGTTGTAGTAGGCACAACCGAGGATTGGGTGTTCGTCAATCCCACTGACGTAGAACACCAGATGCACGTGCATCTGATTCAGTTCCAAATTGTTCAACGGCAAGCGTTCAACGTAACGGCTTATATGGCTGAATGGACGGCACTGAACGGCAAGCCTCCTCTCGATCACCCTACTATAAATGTGCCGTCGCTTGATCCGTATTTAATAGGTCCGCCGATTCCGCCGGCGCCTAACGAGCAGGGCTGGAAAGACACGGTTCAAGTGTATCCGGGAGAGGTTACGACAATAAGAATCCGCTTTGCCCAGCAAGACGGCACTCCGTTTCCGTTTGATGCCACAGTCGGGCCGGGATACGTGTTTCATTGCCACTTGTTGGAACACGAAGATGACGACATGATGAGAGCCTACATTCTGATCAAGCCGACTCAAAACATTAATCTCGAAGTCATATTAATCGGAGTCATAATCCTACTCGTGGCAGCTATTCTCATTCTACTAATCTTCCGACGAGGCAAGCTTCGCGCAGCCACTCCTGAGGAACTAATTTGTCCTTTCCAAAGACAATAAACGTTTTAGCAGCCTTAGTCTTTTCAAGCAACCGCTACAACTCCCGAAGAGATAAGACAACAGCAAAAGCTGGCTGAGCAAAATACGACGAAATGACTATAAACGGAATGTAGATGCACTTCTACCGCAAACCTGAAAGATTCGGCGGCTTAAAGACATCTCTCTGATAAATTAAATCTCTCCCAGATAAATCCTTAATAGAGAGAGCATCCAACTTCATACTCCGCTGGAGAGTTAATCAGCAAAATGGCAAAATTTAAGGTAATAGTATCCGACCCCGAAACAGGAACTTCAAAAGTTGTCGAGCTTGAAGAAGCGCGAGCAGCGCCGTTCATCGGTAGAAGAATTGGAGAAACCATAGACGGCACCATCGTAGATTTACCCGCGCATAAGGTGCAGATAAGGGGCGGCTCGGATAAAGACGGCGTCCCTATGATAGGAAACGTTCATGGTGGTGTCCGCCGAAACGTGGTGCTTAGCGGTGGAGCAGGCTTTAGTCCAAAGAAAAAGGGAGAAAGAAAACGTAAAACAGTTCGGGGAAGCACAATAACAGATGAAATTGTTCAGATTAACATGAAAATTGTTGAAAAACCAGCCGCAAAAGCAACTGAAGCTAAAACAGCTGCAAAATGAGCACAAGTTTGACTGAGCTCATGCTTAAACCTTATAAACTCCCAATAGTTCTTTCATAATTTATCAGATTTATTTAAAGAAGAGAATAAGATGAGTGACACGAGTAAAGCCTTGCCTAAGCAGCCCGAAGTCAACATCGGCACTATAGGTCATGTAGACCATGGGAAAACAACGTTGGTGCAAGCGTTAACTGGCGTTTGGGCGTCAAGGCACAGTGAAGAACTAAAAAGAGGCATCACAATAAAACTGGGCTATGCGGACATGCCTATTTACAAGTGTCCAAAATGTGAGCCGCCCAAAAACTACACAAATAAACCCTATTGTGACTGTAATTCTGAAGCCAAATTTGTTCGAGCTATAAGTTTTGTTGACGCGCCAGGGCACGAAGCGTTAATGGCCACCATGCTTTCAGGCGCAGCCATAATGGATGGGGCAATTTTGGTTATTGCAGCTGATGAGCCGTGTCCTCAACCGCAGACAAGAGAGCACCTTGCAGCCGCTGAAGTAAGCGGCATAAAGAATCTAATTATTGTTCAGAACAAGATTGACATCGTAGATGAGAAAAGAGCGTTAGAAAACTATAAAGAAATCAAAAACTTCGTTAAAGGCACAGTAGCGGAGAAGGCACCGATTATTCCAATCTCTGCTCAGCGTGGAATAAACATTGACGTGCTCCTCGATGCTATTGAAACATTTATTCCTACGCCCAAACGGGATGAAACTAATCCGCCGCTCATGTACATTATTCGTTCTTTCGACGTTAACAAACCAGGAACCACCATCGATGAGCTAGAAGGCGGCATCGTCGGCGGAACAATAGCTCAAGGAAAATTTGCTGTTGGCGAAGAAATAGAAATTCGCCCAGGCATCAGCGTTGAAAGAGAAGGCAAAACCGTTTATGACCCATTAATCAGCGAAATAGTTAGCTTGCACGCTGGCGAACGAAACGTGAAAGAAGCCACATGCGGAGGCCTAGTAGGAGTAGGAACATTACTTGACCCATCCTATTCAAAGGCAGACGGCTTAACAGGCAGCATCGCGGGAAAAGCAGGAATGCTTCCGCCAACATTGACAGAGCTTACTTTGGAAACACACGTTTTGGAACGTGCAGTGGGAACAAAAGAACTTTTGAAGGTTGAAAAATTTAATCCCGATGAAGTGTTGCTGCTTCATGTAGGTGCAGCTGTAAACGTTGGAAAAATCGTTTCAATAAAGCAAAATGTGATTAAAGTAAAATTGACCAGGCCGATTTGTGCATTGCCAGATTCCAGAGTTGCCATCAGCAGGAAAATTACTGCCCGTTGGAGACTCATTGGATACGGGCTTATCGTAAAGTAAAGTAAGCAACTACGCTTATTCCGTCGGTTTTATTATGCCGTTTTTCTTTAGGAAATCGTGTGCTTTTTGCAATACGTCCTTAGCGTTTTTAAAAGTTAGTTTTTCCATGGCATGCTGGTAATCTAGCCAAGCATAGCCTATGTGCTCGAAAGACAACTCCACTTTATCGGTGTATGCTTCCATTAGGAAAAATACGACTTCTTTATGAATTGTTAAGCCTTGTCTCCTGTAAAAGTAAGCGATTACTTCTCTGAAACCATCTAGGAAATGGGCTTCAGTTATGCTTGTTTCCTCTTTAAGTTCACGGACAACTGTTTCTTTTTCGCTTTCGTTAGGTTCTACGTTGCCCTTAACAAAATCCCAATGCCCCGCTGCATAATTAAGAAGAAGATACTTTGTCGCCTCATCCTTTTTTATGAATATTACAGCGCCACACGATTTCTCGCGGAGCATAATACACACACCTGACTGTTGCTCAATTCATTTGCTCAAGGTATTTAAACTAATAGTAATTTTAAGGCTACACTGCATCTATCAAGTGAAATAAAAGTTTTAAACGAAATGTTTTAAGCATGCAAAAAATAACTTTTTTAGGAAACAGGAGCCATGCCAAGTGTCAAATTCACCAAAGAAAAATGATCCGTTAAAAGTTATCTTAGATTCAAACGCATTATTTGTTCCGCTTGAGTTTAAACTTGATGTTTTCGTTGAAGTTGAGCATCTACTAAATCGGAATGTTGATTTTGTTTTGCTTTCGCCTGTTAAACGTGAACTTGAACAGCTGGCCACTAAGGATTCGCCTAAAATTCGCAGACAAGCTGTTTACGCGTTGAAGCTTGCTGAAAAATGCAAGTACGTTGCGGTTGATGAAGGTGAAAAGTTGTCGACTGACGATGTTATAGTTAAAGTTGCTAAAGCTTGGAATTCGCCTGTGTTCACCAACGATAAGCAACTTCGGAGCAAGCTAAGAGATATAAGTGTGCCAGTGATTTATGTGAGGCAAAAATCGCGTCTAGAGATTGACGGGTTGATATAACTATGTTTAAGCTCATAACACTACAGGACACTATCCGTATTCCGCCCGAAACCTTCGGCAACCCTTTAGAAAAGGTTGGTCGTGAACAGGTTAAGCAGAAGTACGAGGGAGTTGTAGATGAGGAATTAGGGTACGTCATCGCAGTTACAACAATTGAAGTAAGCCCTATTGGTAAGATAATTGCCGGTGACGGAGCAACCTATCATAAAGTGTCTTTTTCTCTATTAACGTTCTATCCGATAATTCAAGAAGTTGTAGAAGGAGACGTGGTTGAAATCGCAGATTTCGGCGCTTTCGTACGCATCGGACCAGTAGACGCGTTACTTCATGTTTCACAACTTATGGATGACTACATCTCTTATGACGAAAAGCAAGGAGTTTTGCTGGGGAAAGAAACTAAAAGAAAACTAACAGCAGGCGACCAAGTGCGTGTTAGAATAACTGCGGTTTCGCTTGGTAGAGCAGGAAGTTCAGGAAAAATCGGTGTCACCGCTAGGCAACCGTTCTTAGGTAAACTTGAATGGTTAAAGGAGACAGCTGAGGCGCCTGCGAAGAAACAGGCGGAAAGCAAGGAAAAAGCTGAGTGAAGGGAGGAATTGTAATGAGTGAAAAAGCATGTGTTAACTGTCATTTTATAACTAAAGAAAACGTATGCTCCAAATGTAGATCCACAAGTTTTAGCGAAGACTACAGCGGCTTAGTTATCATGTTTGACCCTGATAACTCAGTTATAGCAAAAGCCATGAACATAAAAGAGAAAGGCAGATACGCGTTAAAAGTGCGCTAAGCGGCTTTTTTAGGCGTAGAACGATAACTTCATACGACCCTAAAACTGTTTGTTCACTAAGGTTAAAACGATGACTATAGTCTACACTGTAACACCGGAGCTTCGAAAGAAATTCAAAGAACCATTCGGCACCTTAATTCAAGGCTCATTTAACAAAACAATGGGTAAAATGAAAGAGATAGTGGACAAGGAGAACCCGCCAGAGGTAATTTCAGTTGGAGACGTAGTTTCAAACAACCTTCACGACTACAACATCCACCCACAACTAACAATTATTGACACTAAATTTCTCAGAAACCAAAACATGCCCGAAAAAGTCTCAGTAAAAAAAACAGTCCATGTGAATAATCCCAGAGGGGCAATCACTGAAGAAGCGATTTTTGCAATCAAGGAAGCCATAGAAAAAAATGAACACACGCACATAGTCGTTGACGGGGAGGAAGATTTACTTACACTCATAGCCGTTTTATACGCTCCAGAAAACGCTATCGTAGTTTATGGACAACCGCATTCGGGCATAGTTGTCGTCAAAGTTACTCCAGAAAAAAAGGTTCAGGCTGAGGAATTTCTGAAAGCCATGAAACCCTTCGAAAAGCTAAATAGGAAGAAAACTGTTTGAACTTACGCCTTAAGTGAATATTAATGCAGATCAAAATAGAATCAACCAAGAATAACCCGCTTCTGAAAAGGAAAGAAGTAGGCTTCACTATTATTCAAGGTCCAAAAGAAAAAACTCCTCCGAGGCTTGAAGTAAAAAAAGCCCTAGCCATTGAAATGAAAGTTGGCGACGAAGTAGTTTTCGTTAAAAGAATGCACACAAAAACGGGAACAAACATCACACAAGGAGTTGCTAACGTGTACCAAACCGTTGAGCAGGCTAAAATAGTTGAACCCGAATACATCAGGAAACGTAACAGTCCACCTGAAAAGCCTAAAGAAGAGGCGGCAGCATAATGTCCAAGAAAGCACCACCAAAGAAAGAAGAAAAACCAGCAGCACCGCCAAAGGAAGAGGCGAAACCAGCGGCAACTGAGGAAGCAGCGCCAAAACCGCAGAAAGCTGAGAAAGCAAAACATGAAAAGAAGCACCGAGAAGAAAAGGGAGTTCATGCAATGTACAAAGTTGAAGATAACAAGGTTAGTAGAGCACGCCCAACCTGCGAGCGATGTGGAGCAGGATACTTCATGGCAGACCACCATGACAGGTACACCTGCGGCCACTGCGGTTTTACTCGTTACAAACAGAAATAAACAGTTTTAAATCTCCCATTTACGATTAGGTTCTGATGACCTGAAATGCTTAGAATTAATGTCGTAATAACCAGCATTACTGCTGAACGGTTTTGGGATATAAGGAAGCCGATCCCGCCGATTCAGATAAACACTAACATTAACGTTGTTGGTATGGAAAAGAAACAGGATGAATCTTTGGAAGTACCGTTTGTCCTGTCAATCGCGTTTAATCCATCTATCGCTCAGATGAGCCTAAAAGGGATTGCATACGTTACAGGCGAGAAAAACGAAGTAGAAAAAACCCTCAAAGATTATGAACAGAAAAAGCCGCCGCCACAAATAATTATTCAATCAATATCCAACGTTGTCTTCATTGAAGCAGTGCTCATATCAAGAATACTAAACATTCCGCCGCCGGTTCCGCTACCGCAGATTCCTGAAGCTGGAAAACAGCCAAGCTCCAAGCCAGAAGGAAGAGACTACAGCGCCTAACCGCCTTCTGGGCTAGCAATTTTTTATTTTTTCACTTATTTCTAACTACCCTGTTTTGCAGTTATTGCTTCTTAGCGTTTATTATTTGTAGATTCTTTTTGGAAAGTGGGTGTTGCTTTTTCAGCATTTTTCGGCACTTCAGCTTAAGCCCAAATCAAGTCGTAAACCAAAAAAGCAACCTAAAACAAGCCCTGATTAAAACCTCCCACCTACAGACCTACCCTACTATTTGTGGCAAAAAACAACCACAAAAAGCTCTATGCACAGGCGGCTAAAGCCTCCCCCTCCCGACTATTTACACGCGTTCTTCAATAGTAAAAAGCGGCGGCAAAGGGCAATCGGTATACGAAAGCATCAACAAAACATGTAAAAAGAAAAAGGTGCTTTTGCTTTTCTTACTTAAGCGGCACATACATTGATGAACGTGATGCGCCGATACCTGGTGTTCCATGCCTAACAGGCTTGTTAGTTATCGCGAATTCGCCTAGGTAATGCCCAATCATTTCAGGTTTAATCTCGACGTTAACGAATTCTTTGCCGTTGTGTATCTGAATTTTTGTGCCAACCATCTCTGGCAGAATAATGAGGTCACGAACGTGAGTTTTAAGGTTGACTTCTTTGCCTTGTTTCTGAGCTTCTTTAGCTTCACGAAGCTTCTCCAGCAGTATACGCTGCTCAGGAGTCAAACCGCGCTGCAGGCTTCTTCTCTGCCGTGAAGGAAGCAGATTAATGAATTCATCCATAGACATACCTGTCAAACTGCTCAAATTGTGGCCGCGGTAACTAAATTCTTTGGGCATTTTTCATCTTCACCTTAAACTCATATTAAACGCTATAAACCTTCTGCCGATTCTTAGCGGATTGCGCGTTTCTTTTTCTGGCCTGGACCACGTGCAGCGATCAACCCGACTTTTTGTCCTGGTGGAGCTCCATGTGAAGTCGTTGTACATCTGCGAGCGCTTCGTTTGCTGCTACCGTATGGATGTACTGCCGGAACCATTTTGCGTCCGCTAGTTCTCGGATACTTGTGACCTTTAGCTTTCATCAAATGGAACATCGATCCTGCTTTCAGAAAAGGCTTCTCGATTCTTCCAGCTGCGGAGACTACGCCTACAGTCGTCAAGCAGTAGTCGTTAACGTATCTTGTTCTTCCAGAAGGCAAACGTATCATCGTGCCCTGTGGAGTGTGACCGACAACAGTGGCGTAGGTGCCTGAGGACTTCGCCATTTTGCCGCCGTCGCCTGGACGGAGTTCTAAATCGCAAACTATGGTTCCTTCAGGCACTTTCCCTAAAGGAAGAATGTTACCTATTTCGGCTGGAGCTTTTCCGCCGTAGCAAATTTGTTGTCCTATGAAAAGGCCTTCAGGGACAACTGTGTAGCAGGATAACCCATTTTCAAATTTAACCAGTGACAGGGGTGCACCGCTTCCAGGATTATGTACAAGAGCTTCCACTTTGCCGACTAATGAAGCCTCAAAAGATTCTTTCGGCGCTATCGTAGGATACTTTGCAGGAGCAACCCGTTTGTGGGTTGAAGCCCGCCAGTTTTGTCCACCGCGACCGCGTCTTTGAACACGAATTCGTTTTCCCATAAGTCATGCCTTCTGTTAATTTACAATATTCCAAGTTTAATGGCGACGTCTGAAGCCTTGAATTCAGGGGTTAGCTTCACGAAGGCTTTTTTTTCTCCTTGAGGAGTGATTAGCAGGTTTACTTTGGCTACTTTAACTTCATAAAGTTCTTCAACCGCGTGTTTCACGTCGCTTTTTCCCGCTTTCAAGTTGACTACGAATATGAGTTTGTTATCTCGTTCAACCATTAAACTTGCGGATTCCGTCATTAACGGGAAAGATATAACTTCATTGCTGTCCATTATGCACTTTCTCCTTCACCGTAGAGTTTATCTAATCTTTCAATAGCGCCATTAGTCCATAACGTCAATCGACCTGGATGAGTCCCTGGCGCCAACATTTCAGTATTAAGATTGGCAACCGTCGTAACGTCGACACCTGGAACATTACTTGCGGCGTCCACTAAGCCTTTATTCTCAACCACCACGATAAGCGGTCCAACGGCTTGCTTCATTTTTCTTCCTCTGTGCTTGCCTTTGCCTGCGCGGATTTTTCGGCTGTCTCGCACTCGGGTAATGTCTTGTATGATGCCTAAGCTTGTGAGGGCTTCCTCGACTTCTTTAGCCTTCGTTAAACCTTCAATAGCGTCGTCAACTATCAAGGGTATTTCAGGAACATTTTCGATCTTGTGACCGCGTGAAGCCACTGTGTCTTTTTGCGCAGTAGCTGCAATCGCTGAAAATAAAGCTAGTTTAGCCTCTTTCTTTGGGATGCTTTTTAGGATTTTCTTTTCAGCTCTTGGCGGGTGAGGTTGCCTTCCTTTAACTGTGCTTGGAGCAAAAGCTGCTCTCCCACTGCCACCTTTGATGCGGGGAACCCTTGCAATTGCGCTGCCTGTTCCGCGTGATTCTGCAGTGGTTCTTTTTCCAGCCATGGGATCTCTGCCCTGCGGTTGTATACTGCTGGATTGTATGGCTAAAACCGCACGTTTTATTACGTCTGGTCTTAGCGGCGTTGAGAATACGTTGGGAAGAGTTATTTTTCCCGTTGATTCGCCCTTTAAATCGAAGATTTCTGCTGTTCTTTGTTTTGCCATGGCTTTTCAACCTATTTTCCTTGTGGAGATTCCAGCGATACATATGTGATTTGTGGTGCTGCCTCAGGGATTTCTCTGGGCGGGCGTGCAGGAACACGCAAGCGAATTTGGCGTTTTTCTGTTCCGGGAGTGCTGCCTTCGATCAGTATGTAGGGTCCTTTTACTTCCCCATATCGGATGTATCCGCCTTTAACTGTCACTTCTTTGCCGTCCTTGCCGATTTTTAGTATGCGTTTGTTGAATTCTATGCGTTGATGATAGCCCATCTGTCCTGCTCTTGGAATTGAGTACATTAGGTGATGTGGATTCCATGGACCTAAAGTGGCGATGCCGCGTTTTGTTTTCCTTCCCTTGTGCTGCAGGATGGTTACGCCCCAACGTTTTACTGGTCCCTGGAAGCCTTTTCCGACTGTGACTCCTCCGATGTCGACGTATTGTCCATCTTTGAATACCTCTTCAGGCGCTACTGTTTTGCCTATAAGTTGCTTGGCATATTCAAACTGCTGCTGAATCGTGCCTCCGCCGATTTGGACTTCGCAGACTTCAGGCTTTTTCTTTGAGAGGCTGGTTTGAGATGGCTGCGTTGCTGTGATAACTCGGATTGCGCTTGTTACATCGAGGTTTTGCTGGATTTTCTCGAGCATTGCTTCGGTGTTAAAGTTTTCTGGAAGAACCAGAGTTCGATCCAGGATTGCCGGCGGCTCTGTCATCCATGCTTCCGAGATGTCCTTGAGCCCATATGGTGTTTTGGTGTAAGTTCGCATGCCACAGACAAGTATAGGTGGCGTTTCCAGTATGGTTGCAGCTTTCATGACTTCTTTTCCAAAGTGAGGTGAACGTTTACGGTCTTCAATAGTGAAGACATAAGTCATGCCTGCCTTGTAGGCTGAAAAACCTAAAAGTTTCGGAGAGTCAGATTTTATTTCTGGCCAATAACGGATTCGCGCAACTGGTTTCTTAGCGCGTTTCCTAGGTAAATAAGCAAGTGAACCATGCTTTGGAGCATGAGTTTTACGATGTCCCATTTTACTTCAGCTTCGCGCCCTAAGCAAATAGAAAATAACGTTATAAACGTTGCCATTAAAAATAAGAAAGCAAGTTGCGTTCCCTGTGGAAAAGCGCGGTTGCCTTTTTTGAGTTAGACAACATTAAATTTTTATGTTGCGACTTTTGGCTGTGTGAAAGTTGCGACTTTTCCGAGGCAGTTTTGGATGCAGATAGTAGTTTTTCTCTGCCGCTTGAAAAGCTGTTTTTGTTTTGGCTGGAAACATTTTTACACCGCTAAGGCAATCAGTCTATGCTAGCCGGGGTGGCAGAGTGGTTAATGCGCTGGCCTTCCTCGCAATCGACGTGTGAGGACCAGATTCGAGATCCAACGTTGCACAAAGTGGGCAAGCCAGCCAGTGGGCTTCGCGCTCGCAAGGGTTCGAATCCCTTCCCCGGCGCCAACTCACGGCGAAGTTAGAATTCTTGAAAAAGAGTTTGCTGAGGCTACGGCAAATTCTCCCAGAAGAAAAGAGAAAAATGAAACCTGCAATTGTAGCTACATGATTTCGACCAGAGCCTTCTCAGCCCATTTTTTTCTCTTCTCCGTGTTTCTAGGGACTAAAAAATGGAAAAAGGGGATTTTGATTTTTGCTTTTTGTCGTTTATGGGTGTTTTCTTGTGACGAGCTGTCTTAATGTTGAGGAGGAGGGAGATTGTTGAGCATTTCAAGCAGCAGTTTCGGTGACGGTCCTGACCTAAGTAGAGACAGCAAGGTGGGTACTGTAAATTTCTTGATTCCCGTATTCGCCTTCAGGTTAGCTACAACGACTCGCAGATCGTACATTGGTTCGTAGATAGGTATCATTGGCTTGTCCAAGTGCGTTAGTGTCCAGACTGCCATCATCGCTGTTCGCACCGAAGTCTCAACAGTGAAGACTACATCTCCGGGTAGCTCGACGAATTGTCCGATGAATGCAAGGTTGACGGATCCTTCAGGTACAACCTTGGGGCGGTCGCTGATTTTGCGGGGCATGAACTGGCTGGTGATGTAGGGCATCATAGCGGTAGAAACACTCGTATGCTTGAGGATTTCATCGATTTTGTCTTTAAGGCCGCAATGGTATAGAAACTCAGCCATTATTTCCGCGCCGGTGCACTCCTTCATTGGCTTCTTGATATAATCGCCAGGAACATCGGGGCACTGACCGTACGCCCAGAAGACATTAACATCCTGTGGTTGATTAGGGAAGTATTTACTGTAGAGGATGAACCCGAGTTTCCAGCTTGAGTCAACAACGGTTATGGCTCCGCCGGTTCCCGCAACATCGCCTGTCTTTTTCTGCATGTAGTCGTAGAACGTAGAGTCGCCTCTAATCGTTGGGAAAAACGTGATGAAGCTTGTTTTGTCGATGTTTGATATGAAAGTGGCTGGATTGCCAAACTTGGGGTTTTTGGACGCAAGGTTTTCCCATAGGGTGAAGCATCCGCGGTCACTGGTGTTTTTGTTGATTTTTGCAACGGTGTTTGTGCTACCTGCTGTCGCGTTCTGAGTCATTGACCCGTTGGTAAAGAAAACCAGGTCATCACGTGTCAGATCGATGTGGTGTTTTCCGGAGGAATCTTTGAGGGTCAACCCAGTTACAAGTATCTCCTTGGGGTCGTCTGCTAGGTCCAGGTCAACGACGGTTGTCTCAGTGCGGAACTGCACGCCCATAGATTGGAGCCAAACAAGAATCGGCTTGATAATCGAATCGTATTCATTATACTCTGTGTGCAAAATTCCATCTAGGTGAGTTAAGCCTGCTGCATACATCATGAAGCGGGTGAGATATCGCTTAACCTCGATGATGGAATGGTAATCTCTGAAGGCAAGCATAGAACTCCAGCAATACCAAAAAATAGATTTTGTAAATTCCGGACTAAACCAGTCTGCAACGGTAATTCCTTCGAGCTTCTCCTCTGGCGTCAGAAGCAACTCAGTCATTTTCTTTGCGTCATGCTGAGACATAATTGGACCTGAATAATCGTAAAGCTGCCCTTGCTTAGCCATCAGCCGAAAGTGAGAGTAGATGGGTTCCCGCATATTTGCACGGTAAGTCTCGTCCAAAACTGTCAAGCCAGGAGTCTGTATGGAAGGAACCTTACTGCACAGATACCAAAGACACTCCATGCGGCCCTCGAGTTCTCGTTCACCGCGGCTTGTGTAACCGTGATCTGGATCGCCTGCACCATCCATTGAACCCCCGACAACCTTCAACTGTTCAAAAACCGTGATGTTTTTGGCAGGCATCTGCGCATCGGTTGCAAGAAAAGCCGCCGCTGCAAGCCCTGCAATGCCACCTCCAATTACGTAGGCTTTTTTCTTTTCTATATCAACCGGTTTACTTGCATGTACCATATCGTAAATTCTCACGATAATTTACACTCCTTTTTTTGACAATTGCATATATTAATACAAAATCCAACTAATTTTATCTTATACCGAATATGCGCGGTAATTCATAAGTTTATATAATAAATTCAAGTGGATATAAGAGAGTATGCGCAAATTTGTTCTAGAAATAACTGAAAAAGAGATTGATAAATTAGGCGTCGAAATGCCATTTATTCAAAACATAGAATCTCTCGAGTTGTTACATTCTCTTAGGCAAGACCAAGTAGAATTCGCAGCTATTTGGAAAGTAAAATTTAAAGAATCAATAATTGAAGCAAAAAACATGCTGGCAAACGAGTTTTCAATGGAGATACAGGTACTAGAACAAGAGAAAGATGGCACTTACACAGTTTTTATCCGAGGGAAACCGTTGCCATCGTTACTTCTGAAAGCTATAGGAGTTACAGAAATCTACGTGTTTCCGCCGATAAAGATCCTTGACGGTAAAATCAAAATGGCCTTTGTTGGCAGCGAACAGCAATTAGCCGACTTTCTGAAAAGAATTAATGAGAAAGGGATTCGTTACAAAATTGTTCTTGCTACACACACTGATTTTGTCCCTAACTCGCCTCTTAATCAACTAACGGAAAAACAGCGTGAAGCAATTATCGCAGCGTATAAGTTCGGCTATTATGATACCCCACGGAAAATAAGCTCCGAAGAACTTGCAAAGAAACTTGATATGGCAAGCTCCACCCTAGTCGAGCATTTAAGAAAAGGCGAAAAACGCCTTCTGACCGAGTTACTCAACGGGAAATAGCTTGCTAGGTTGTTTAAAGCGTTTTTGGATAACGGGTGACCTCAAACCATGGCGCCAGCCACTTCACCTGGGAACTTAAATGACAGTGTTACTCTGTTCTAAGACCGCTGAGCCTTTTGTTGAGTTCTTCAAAAAGCAGTTGCTTTTTCTCTTTGGTCAAACGGAGTATGACCTTGTTTGCCATTTCGTTTGAGATAGTGAAGATATAATTTAGTTTTATTATGCTATCTTTTATGGCGCCTTCGCTTTTGGTCAGCGGGATTCCCCTCATCTTAAGATTGCTGGTTACGCCTGCGATCACAACGTTTCCTAATTCCTCAAAAAGAACCACCGCTGGCCTAACTTTTACTTCATCAGTGTCTGTAAACTGCACGCTTGCAAGTATAACGTCGCCAGGCTTAAGCATTTTCCCAAGCCTCATCTTCCTCGTTATCCCACAGTTCTTTCATTTTCGCCTGCTGGATCCTGTGAAGGAACTCATCGTATTGCCTTCTTTTTCTAGATTCTTTTGCAGTTTTTATTAAATTCAAAATGACTTCATTGTACGTTTCTCGAGGATATTTCTTTATGTTTTTTAGCTCCTTAACTACTGACTTCTTGAGCTGTATTGTGGTATTGTCTTCGTCACTCATTATAATATAATCTCCCTATAACTAACTATAGTTGACTATAATTAAATTTATTGGCAGATTGATTTCACAAGCGGTGAAAGCTCGGTATTCCGGTCGCAGGGATTCAACACTCTTCCCCAGCGCTCTTTTAAATGTGCTTTTGGGCTTATTTCGGCAAAAGGACCTTACTTGCGGCTAATCTGAAATAACTTCAAGAGTCGTATGATTTTTACTGGTAAAACGAACGCGCGCTGCCCCGTATCGATGTTAAGTGTCGAAGTAAGTCGGTGACACCGCTTTGTCTTTCGCCCAGCGTTTTGAGCGCGCCTTTTAAATATATCAGTCACTGATTGGGAGCTAATAGCTGGCGGTTCTTGGTGATCGATACAGAAAACCTGACAAAAAAATTCGGGAACCTTACAGCCGTTGACAACCTTACGCTGCATGTTGATGACGGCGAAGTTTTCGGTTTTCTCGGCCCGAATGGCGCAGGGAAAACAACGACTGTCAGAATGCTTTGCTGTCTAATATCAAAGACCAGCGGCTCTGCGAAGATAGGAGATTACGAAGTTGGAAACAGAGCTGATCAACAGAAGATAAGAAGAATGATCGGCCTGCTGACTGAAAACGTCGGTCTCTACGAGGAACTGAGCGCCTATGATAATCTCGATTTTTACGGTCGATTTTACAAGCTGGACGAACAGAAAAGGAAAGAGCAAATAGAATACCTTCTCAAAATGCTGGGGCTATGGGAAAAAAGAAACGTAGCAGCAGGGACCTTTTCCAAGGGGATGAAGCAAAAACTCGCAATAGCCCGCGCCCTCATCCATGACCCACAGGTCCTATTCTTGGATGAGCCAACTGCAAGCCTTGATCCCGAAGCTTCTAAGACGGTTAGAGACTTCATCCTCGAGCTGAAAAAGGAGAAAAGAACAATCTTCCTAAACACACATCTTCTGGATGAGGCTGAAAAGATCTGTGACCGGGTAGGAATACTGAAAACTCGACTAATCGCAACAGGCACCCCGCAAGAGTTGAGGCGTTCGCTATCTGGCAGGAAGATAAAGGTTCAGCTTCAGCGAGTTGATGATGTAATTGTGGAAGCGATTAGGAAGATCGGTTTTCAAGTTTCAGAAATAACTGATAATAGCCTAGTCATTGATGTCAGCGACCCTTTGACAGAGAATCCAGCAATTTTGAAGGCGATTGAAGCTGCAGGCGGACACGTGCAATTCGTAACAGAGATAGGCTCAGCTCTAGAAGATGTGTATCTCAAGATTGTGAGGGGATGAAAAAAATGGATTTGCAAAGCGCTTGGGCAGTTGCCGCAAAAGACTTCAAGATATTCAAACGGAAGAGTCAGGTCATCTATATCACCGTTGTTTTCCCTCTTGTTGTCGGAATTGCGTTCCCATTGATTGTGCAATATGCACTGCACATTGGCAGTGGCCATGGAATAACCGCCTTAACTCTTCCCAGGTACATGGACGCATTCTCGGTATGGTTTCTCATAGGCGCAGCCGTATTTCCCGCCACTATAGCCTCCTACAGTTTAGTAGGAGAGAAGATTCAGAAGAGCTTGGAACCACTTCTGGCAACGCCAATGACCGACGGTGAAATCTTGTTAGGCAAAACTATTTCAGGGCTCGCCATACCTTTAGCGGCGGTCTATGCTGGTTCAGTGATATACATGTCGCTCATGGATTTGGTGACGCACAGCACACTGGGTTATCTTTATTACCCTAACTGGCATATGGGGGCAATTTTGCTTGTGGCACCACTTATATGTCTTCTAAGCGTTGAACTAAATATCATTATCTCATCTAGAGTAAACGATGTGCGAACAGCACAACAAATGGGAATGCTGGCCGCACTCCCCTTCTTTGGGCTATACATCACGTCTGAAATTGGATTCTTTGCGTTCAATGACACGAATCTGCTGATCTTGGCAGGTATTATCTCGGTAATAGATGTGATTGTCTTCTTTGCCAGCAGAATTACATTCCAGAGAGAGGAAATACTAACAAAGTGGAAGTAGCAAAGTTAGAGGAGAAAGGTTCAAAAAATGACAAAAGCCAAGTTTGAAATAGGAGAGACTGAAAAACATACCATTATTGTTAATGCGAGCGCGCTTCTAAAATACATCAAGATAGAAGTGGATGGCGAAAAAGTCGTTAATGAAGCAAACTTTCGACCATTGCCTAAGAAGTTCCAGTTGGACGTGGGAAATTCCGAAAAGCATCATTTGGAAATCAGCGCTGGACCGTTCTCGCCTATCAAACTATTCGTGGACGGAAAAGAAGCTCAAAAAACCTGAAAGTGCGTCGCTAGCATAAAAGGTTGAAATTTAGCCACCTAACCGGTAATCTTTCCGTTGTAAATATCGGAACAAGGCAGCGCGTGCTAAAGTGGAAGCAACTAAGTTGGAAGCGACGGGGGAGTTGCACAAGTGGACTGGATGATAAAAGGAGACTCCTGGTGATGGGCTGCATACTAATTGTTTTGGGCCTCGCCCTCTATTTTGCAAGAGGCATAGTAGCTACGCTAGCATTAGTCGCAATTGGTATAGTCTCGCTCATTGCTGGAATTCTTTATAAGCCGCGCAAGAAGAAAACACAAAACGTCACCACCGACTCACCCTAGGCAGGAGTTCTAACTCACTTGATACAAGACCCCTATCTCAAATTAACCTTTTCAATTTAGGGACAAACCAGCGCGCGATTCCTAGGCAAATCCCACAATTCCGACAAAGAAACCACTTAATTGTAAAGGCTCCATCGAAAACATCAGATTAATTCAAGTTATTCGGAGCACCTTATATATTAATAATTCAAGTTCGCTGAACCTCTCTCGGGCTAATGTACAGTCAGCCTTGAATTTGGTTTCATGAAAGTTAGCAGTTGAATTTCTTATCAGGATAGTTTTCATGCCTATTTGTTCTGCACCAGCGACATCGACCTCTGGGTTATCTCCAACATACACGCAACTGGCAGGTGCAAGTTTTAGAAGATCACAAATTCTGATGAACGGGTGCCTGTCAGGTTTTGTTTCCTTTGTGTCCTCTCCTGAAACAACAATTGCATCAAAAAACTCGACTAGTCCAGACATGCACAGCCTTTGATATTTCATGCCTTTTAGGCCGTCAGTATCGCTGAGCATTCCTAAACGTATATTCTTCATCTTAAGAGAAACAAGCAAATCCACAGCCCCTGGATATGGAAGAGAATGTTTGACTATGGCATTCCAGTAGCCCAGAACGGCTTCAGATAAGACCCGCTTGGGCACCTTCAAAGCTGTCGTGCAGTATCTTTTAACCGCTTCTGAAAACCAAATTTTTCTATCATAAATCAGCTTAGCACTCATTTCCCCTTCAATATCAGAAATAAGTGCAGCCATAGCTTCTCTGTTTATTTTACACGCGTGTCCTTTTCCATAATCTACAAGAATATCGGCAGCTTCAATGTTGGCAAGCTTTCTACAAGTATAAGAGTCCACTAACGTGCCGTCGAAATCGAATATTACCCCAAATTGTGAGAGTGCTCCAGCGGCTTCCAATATATCAACTCGCTACTATCTTGGATACGTAATAAACTAGGCTCTTGCAGAATATCCATTTTTCGCCTCACCCAGCTTAACAACCAATATCATGCTTGTTCACAGTCTATCCGGGGAAAATCAGCGCGCGACAAGAGCAGGGACTCACTCTTTATCAGTTATTTTCGGGGCAGGAGGCGGAGCAAGAATATTCTTTGCCCCCACGATTTGAACGATTACATAACCCAATAACAATGGGAACCAGAAAGTCACGCTTCTCAGCAGAGCTGCCGTTATTCCGCTCTCTGCCCGAGGTAATCCGTAAAGGATGAAAATGGTTGATAGAATTATATCCAAAGTGCCCACAGAGAAACTGCCTGCCGCATCGGTCAAGGAACCAGCCACAAAATAGACTATTATAAAGAAAGCAAAGGATTCGGATTGAATACCGAGTGCAAAGAACACTAGAATGTATGCTAAAAGAGTAACCAGAAATGAAATCGTCAGTAAAATAAAAGGCTTAACAAGATGCCGTGGGTTTTCACGAAAAACTTTGAACCCGCTGTAGAAAGATGCTAGAGTTTCTTTCGTTTCCGGCGACAAATCTTTTGAAAGATACTTCTTTGGGCGCACAATCCTAAGCACCTTGAGCGCAAGAGATGCAATTTTGGAGGCTGCTTGCTTGCTTAAAGCCAAGTATAACATAATAGCTAGATAAGTCGAAGCTCCCAATAGAATTGGGGTCAGAAAACTCCAAATGAACAGGGGCGTTTTGGACTTAAAGAAAAGCAGCACAGTGCTGGTATACAATCCAGCAACGATAATTGTGTTGTCCACAATGTGATTAGTTATTCCTCCGGAAGCAATAAGCCCATAGTCTTCTTTTGTTTCCTTGTGCACGAGATAAAGTCTAGTCACTTCACCACCCACTGTTTGGGTTGGAACAATTAGGTCAACGAAGTAGCCACTCCAATAGTAAAGAAAAGCGTTTTTAAGGCTGATCTTGACGGAAAGAGTATTCAGCACCCCCCTCCAGGACGCTAACCAGAAAAAATTACCTAACACTATCGCACCGATTGCAAGAGAATAGAAAAACACGTATTGCTCAGAGTTGATTCCTCTGAGAACCGACGAAATTTGGCTAAATCCAACATAAAAATACAAATAAAGAATGAAAATAAAAAGACCCCCAAACAGAAAAATAATCGGGCGCGCGTACTTAAATGAAGACAACTTAAGTCATACCATTTCTATTTTTAGGCTTGATACTAACTTAATTAATCTCTCTAATATTATATCGCTTTTCGGGTCGCGCTAAATTATAAGCGAGGGTTCGAAGCTTGCCCGAGCTACATTAAACTCACATCAAATCTCCTCAGCAAACCTTGTCTGATTTTAAACATAAGTTTCCAAAACATTTTTCTTCCCTGAAAGTTTAACTGAAACGTTATCCCTTAAGAAAGTGATTTTGATGACAGAAAATACGGTAAAGAATACTAATCCAATCTGGGTAAGCCGAGAAGTCGCAAAATGCAGTGGCTGCCGCAAATGCGAAATCGCCTGCTCTCTGAGTCATGAAAATAAAATCTGGCCTGAAGCTTCTAGAGTCCGCGTTTTTATGCTTGTTCCAGGAGCAGAATTTCCCCACTTATGCACGCAATGCGAGGACTATCCATGCGTTGAGGCGTGTCCATTCAAAGCTCTTGCCGTAAACAAGGAAACCAGCGCCGTCATCGTTAACGTGGACAAGTGCACAGGCTGCGGCAAATGCATTGGTGCCTGCCCAGGGAAAGTTCCGCATATTCACCCTCAGAGCAAGAAGATTTTGATCTGCGACCTATGTGGCGGCGACCCGCAATGCGCTAAAGTCTGCCAGGAAGGCGGCTGGAACTGCCTAAAAGTTGTAGATCGAGAGGACCATGAGTTTAAGCTTTATTCGCGTCCTCCTGAGGAGACTGCTAGAAACCTTGCCATTAAGCTGTATGGCGAGAAAGCGGAGGAGTTCTTTTAATGCTCGGTTACGCTGGAAAATTCTTGGAAGTGGACCTTTCAAAATCAAGCTTCAAAGACACTACGCTGCCAGACGAGTGGCTTAAAGACTATATGGGAGGCAGAGCGTTAGCCGCAAAAATCCTAAGCGAAAGACTAATCCAGAAATGGGAGGACATTGACCCGCTTGGACCAGAAAATATTCTATTTTTTATGCCCGGACCTTTCACGGGTTATTTTCCAGGCGGCAGAGTTTGTGTAACAGGCAAATCGCCCCAAAGCAACGGTGTAGTAGGCTCCACGGTTGCCGGAGAATTCGGGGTGGAACTTCGATGTGCAGGTTACGATGGCATAATTGTCTCAGGAAAAGCTGAGAAGCCAGTTTACCTATTCATTAAGGATTCTGATGTGGAGCTCAGGGATGCCAGCGGCATCTGGGGGAAAGATGGCAAACAAACTGAAGCTTTGTTGAACCGTGAATGCCGAAGCTTGTTGGCTGAGCGTTATCCAGGCGTTGGTGTTTGGAAGGAACCATCTAAACTCTACATTGGGCCTGCAGGTGAACGGAAAGTTCGCACATCAGTGGTTGTGGCTAAATGGACTCATGCGGCAGGCTACGGTGGCTACGGTGCAGTTATGGGGTCAAAAAACCTCAAAGCCGTTGCGGTTAAAGGCACGGGACCTCTGCCTGAAGTCGCAGATTTGGAGAAAATTAAGCAGATGATTGATGATGTCTGCAAGGGCTCCTACGGTAACGTATTGTGGCGCAGATGGGGAACTGGAGGAGGAGGCTATAGCTTCGGCGCAGAAACCAGCTCTGAGCCTATTCGCAATTGGCAGGAAGAGTGGCATGACCAGAGAAGCTACGGGGTGGATCAGTTTGAAAGCAGGGTTTGGGTAAAACCTGCATGGAGCGATTTCGGGTGCCCCACAAACTGCATGAAAATCAGCTGCATCCGTACAGGCAAATACAAAGGCGCTATAACGGATAGCCCTGATTATGAGCTTCAGGCTTTTTTGGGTCCAAATTTGGGAGTGTTTACACCTGAAGAGAACGTGTATTTGTCTTCACTTATTGAAGATTTAGGGATGTGTGGGATTCAGACGGGCAGCGTCATGGGTTTTGCAGCTGAGATGTTCCAACGAGGTATCTTAACCGCGGCTGACTTGGATGGTTTAGAGTTGAAATGGGGGGATGTTGATGCTTTTGCTGCTTTGGCAAAGAAAATCGCGTATAGAGAAGGCATAGGTGACTTGTTGGCTGAAGGCACATACCGAGCAGCACTTAAGCTTGGAAAAATGAAAGGCAAAAACCTCCTGCCTTACACTGTGACTAGCAAGGGCATCAGTATCGGCGCGCATGGCATCCGAAGCGGAAGAGACTTCTCAAGAGAAATAGGTTATACCTGCAGCGTACAGGGCGGCGACCATACATCCATGACTGACTTGCCCATCGACGGATGGGGCAGTGAGATTTGGCAAATATTCAACGATTCAGCAGTAATGTGCATTTTCACTTCATTCAGCATATCGCCAAACTTTAGATATGAATTCTACAATGCAGTTACAGGTCAAAGCTTAAGTCGCAAGGGATGGCTTAACGGCGGCGGAATGAAAACGCTGCAGATACAACGCGTGCTTCTGCTTCTCGGCGGACCTGATTTAAAGTGGAACCCAAAAGTTGACGATGACAACCCAGAGAGGTTCTACGAGCCTCTGCCTTCAGGGCCCTGCAAGGGGCAAGCCGCGGACAAGGCAAGCGTGAAACAGAAAGTGCGGCAATACTATGAGCAAGCAGGATGGGACCAAAACGGCATACCTACATCCGAGACGCTGAGTAAGCTAAAATTAGAGTACGTTGATAAAAGCTTAAGCAGAATAAGGAGCTAAATCTCCAAAAGAACGCAAAATTTTTCGGAAAATATGCACTCTAACCCATAATTGTTGGGTGTGCATCTTCCTCATTAATGTGATGCATAACATGAAGCGCTAACCCTGTGGCGGCGCCTGCAGAAAGCCCTAAAAGTAAATTGTTAAGAGGCGCATACTGCCTGACCAACCCTAAAACTACGAGCGCATCAAAAACTAACGCAACTGTCAAGTAACCAACGCACCACATTTTAACGCTCATTCCTCTAGGCTTGTTTATGCCGATGCCGCCTAACAAGCCAAACATAATCAAGAAGCCAATTAAAGCATAGATCCAATCGTAACTCAAACATTTTCACCTGTTAGTCTGGCTATGTTCATTTAGAGCTTTATTAGCTTATCGAATACAAGCTCAGGTAAAGATGCATTATCGTTAATCCAGTACATAATACCGTTAGGTTTTTTTACCTTCACATGAGAATCTTAACTACCTTAAGGATGTGGATGCGTTAACAAAATTCGACGCGGGGCAATGCCATAAATGGGCTCAACTTTTGCTTGCAAGGCAACAAAAGCTCAATCAAGCCTTTACTGCAATAACAGAAGAAGACTTTGATTTAGCAAAGCTGTTGTTTTCTCAAATTTTTATGGGAGTAAACGGCGGCAAACAAGCTGATCCGGGCATGGCTGGTTCACTTTTGTATCACATGGCGATGGTTACAAAAATGGAATCGGAAACACGCGTGCTTATTGATGAGTTGCATGTAGACTTACCTGACATATCCCTAAAACTTAGCAAGATTTACAATGATTTTGAATCTGACGTGAAAGAGCTGACCAAGAAAGTTACGCCTTTTACCTTAGACTTTCAGGAAATAGCGTCAACCCCACATCTTGGAACAGCTGAAAAAATCAACCTTTTTACAAATTTAACCAAAGAAAACAAAGCAGTCGAAAGTCTGCTAGACAACAAGAACCCTGAGGCGTCTGCTGCACTAAAAAAATTGTTCCGTTCGTGGACCGAGCAGATTATACGGATGCGTTTAATCCAAGAGTACGAAACAATAAAGGGTTTACTCGTTACAGCTGAATTGGCAAAAAGTATCGGTGTGCCAGCGCTTGAGCATGCAATGGAAAGGTTGCAGGACAAGTTCGGTCAAGAAACCGTTGACATAGCTCTTGACGTGACGCTGAAAGTTGGCATGAAGAGAGAAAAACTGCAATCAATCATGTTAAGCGATCACTTCATAAATTACACTATGAACATAGATACGTTGGACGGGCATATGGAGTTTTTGAATTGCCCGATTTTTGGAAGCCACAAATACGCCGAGGAAAAATACGGTATAAACTCTCAGGCAACTGCTCTTTTTTGTACCCATTTCTGTTTTGCTCATGCCAAAGCAATGCTGGACACAGTTCTTCCTTTCCCATTTACACTGTGGCAGCCTAAACGAATAGCGACACATGGCAACTGCGAATTTTACCTAAAACTTTCACATTCGCCTGCGGCAAAGACATCTGAACGGTTTATTCCGCTTGTTATGTCATGGAACATCACGCGTGAATGCAACATGAAATGTTCCCATTGCTACATTAACGCTACGGAGAAAAAACTTGACAGTGAATTAACCACTCAAGAAGCCAAAAATCTCATGGATCAAATCTACCAAGTTAGTGCACCACTGTTAATACTGAGTGGCGGTGAACCTCTCTTGCGCCAAGACATTTTTGAACTCATAAGCTACGGTTCAAAGAAGGGTTTGAAGATGGGGCTAGGAAGCAACGGAAGCCTCATTGATGAGACAGCAGCAAGAAAACTCAAGGACGCCGGTATAGCCACTGTTTCAATCAGCTTGGATTCCAATGTTCCAGCTCAGCATGACGAGTTTAGAGGAGTGGCGGGCGCGTGGGAGAAAGCGGTTGAAGCCTGTAAGGCTTTGAGGAAAAACAATGTGCTTGTTCAAGTCAACACAACCTTAACCCAGCAGAACTACCATCAGATAGACGACATAATGTCATTGGCTGAGAGCATAGGCGTTGAAAACTTCCATTTGTTTTTCCTTGTTCCAACTGGTCGAGGCACAAAACTAAACGATATTTCCCCAGAGAAATATGAGGAAATGATTACAAAAACTTTCGCAAAAACCGCAAATCATAAACTGAACGTGAGACCTTCCTGTGCGCCACAGTTTATGCGAATCGCCAAAGATATGGGCTTAGATATGCGGCAGTGGATTCGTGGTTGCATCGCCGGATTATACTATTGCCGCATTTACCCCAACGGAGATGTAACACCCTGCCCCTACTTGCCAATTAAACTGGGGAATGTACGGGAAAAAAGCTTTAAAGAAATATGGTTCAACTCAAAAGTCTTCAACGATTTAAGAGATCCTAATTCGCTGAAGGGCAAATGCGGGGCCTGTGAATACCGCTCCTTATGTGGTGGCTGCCGAGCCCGTGCCTATGGTCTCTCTAATGATTTTATAGATTTCTGCGGAGACCTTCATGAACCTGCAGAGTTAAAAAGTGATTATCTAACTGAAGATCCATGGTGCGTCTACCAGCCAAAAAACAACTCGCAACGCTACAAACAATCAAAGTCATAGTTAGCATCTTTATTTCAGATTCATTAATACTATAAGCCAGTAGCACTATTCATAATGAAATCAGTTTATCGTGGTTAAAGAGAAGCGAGGGAAAAGAACGGTTACCTGCCCGAATCCTAAATGTAGGAAAACTTTCACTGCAACACTTAAAACCTTAAATTTACAGCAGGATCCAGTACAGACATATGCCGCTTGCCCGTTCTGTTTAACAAAAATAACTGAAGTGCAAATAGAAGCAAGTGATAAACCAGAAAAAACACAAGTTGAAACAATTCTCTCTAAAGAGAAGCCAACTAGAAGCAAAGAAAAACCATCCGCCTGCCAATACCACCTGGGCTACTTAAGTGAACGAGAAAAAAACCAGCAAATCCCAGATGAATGCATCATTTGCCAAGATATTGTTGAATGCATGCTTAGAAAAATGAGAACTTAATTGAAATAATATTTCGTTTTTCTCGAAAGAAAGATATTTAGAATTAAAAAAATGAAAGAATGGAGATAGGAAATTATTTAATTTATTTCTTTTTCTTGGTTGTTGTTGCTGTTGAGTCGGTTGCAGGTGCTTCAGCCTGTTTAGCTGGCGCTGGCTCTTCTGCTTTTGGTTCTTCTTTTTTCACTTCAACTTCGGCTGTTATTTCTTCAATTGGTTTTGGAGGCGGCGTTGTTGCCATTGTCCAGCCTATCCATGCGCCAATAGCCAGAATAGCGATAAATGCTACGGAAACAAGAACCAGTACTGCATCTAGTCTAACGGTGGTCCCATTAAGTCCGAATAGTTGTTGAGGAACAGTTACTAGAAGGACGTAGACTATAGCGACTATAACGCATACAGCAAGTATTGCTCCACCTATTCCTTGATCTTTGCTAACCATTTAAGTCACCACTTTATAGCCATGTATCATTTCAAGCAATTTAAAGTTTGCCATGGTTTTAAGCATGCATGCGTCTATGTTGTTCCCATTTCCCAGGTTGAAAGGTACTTTTTCTGTTCAGCGGTAAGCTCGTCGATATTTACTCCCATCGTTTTCAGTTTTAGCTCGGCAACTTTTTCGTCAATTTCTTTTGGAACAGTGAAGACTTTTGGCATCAACTTCGGTGTTTTAGCTATGTATTCTGAGCATAATGCTTGGTCAGCGAATGACATGTCCATGACTTCGGATGGGTGCCCTTCTGCCGCGGCCAAGTTCACTAGTCTGCCTTCGGCTAAAAGGTAGAGTTTTCTGCCGTCTTTTAGTGTGTACTCTTCTAGGTTGGGGCGGATGGTTCTTTTAGCGGTTGACAGTGAATCTAAATCTTTTGTGTTTACTTCCACGTTAAAGTGCCCACTGTTAGCCATTATGGCGCCGTCCTTCATTTTTTGCATATGCTCTTTTCGTATTACACTGATGTCTCCTGTGGCAGTTACAAATATGTCACCTATAGCCGCTGCTTCAGCTATTGGCATAACACGTAAACCGTTCATTACTGCTTCCAACGCGCGAGTAGGTTGGACTTCTGTTACTATAACGTTGGCGCCTAAGCCTTGAGCTCGCATGGCTATGCCTCTTGAGCACCACCCGTAACCGCAAACTACAAAGTTTTTGCCTGCGATCAATATGTTTGTGGATCTTAGGATGCCGTCAATTGTGCTCTGCCCTGTTCCATATCGGTTATCGAAGAGGTATTTTGTGTACGCATCGTTTACCGCTACGATTGGGTATTTGAGGCTGCCGTCTCTTTCCATTGCTCTCAGGCGGATTACGCCTGTCGTGGTTTCTTCTGTTCCACCTTTAACATCTTTCAGTTGTGCTTGACGTTTGCTATGTAGCGTACCGACCAAGTCTGCCCCGTCGTCTAGAGTTATGGATGGCTTGTAATCTAACACTTTATCTATGCACTTGTAGTATTCTTCGGTATTTTGTCCTCTCCAAGCAAAAACATGAAGGCCCTGATCTGCCAAAGCTGCGGCGACATCATCTTGGGTTGAGAGCGGGTTGGAACCGCATAACGCGATTTTGGCTCCTGCGGCAGTTAATGCTTGCACTAGGACGGCTGTTTCTTTAGTAACGTGGAGGCATGCGCCCAGCGTTAAGCCTTTTAATGGTTTTTCTTTTTCAAACCTGCTTTTAATCAGGTTTAATACGGGCATATGACGTGATGCCCATTCAATCTGTAAATGACCCTGCGGTGCTAAACTTTTATCTTTAACTTGAAATTCTTCCATAAATATTCCTTCTTTTGGAAAGAGTATGTCTTCTACCTATTTAGAATTTACTTCAGGTTAAAGAAAGCTAAAATCAAGGAATCCCCCACAACGCAGTTTATGGGCTGGAAAAAGTTTAATTACAACTCGTCGAAAGCTAACAGTGAGAAGGCTGTATGATTGCAGGAACCTTTTGCCAAATTTATTAAAGACAAATTGGGACCCAAAACGTTACTAATCACGTGTGGATTGCCTGGAACTTGGAAAACAGAAACTTCAGAGGAAGTCTCAAAAATCAAAGGGTACACTATTCTCCGAAGCGATTTAATCCGTTTAGAAGTTTTAAAAAACGAGGATGTTTTTGACGCAAAAGTCGCAGGAAACATGAATAAACGCCTGTCTGTCTACGATGAAATTTTCAGAAGGGCAGACGATTTAGCTCAAAAAGATATTCCAGGCATTATTTTGGATGCCACCTTTGTTACTCAAGAGTTGAGGCAACGAGCGGCAGAAATTGCAGCAAAACACAACATGACATTTGTTATTTTGCAAACAAGCTGTCCTGAAGAAGTGTCGATTGCGAGGATCAAGAGGCGTACTAAAGAGAAATATGAGTCAAACGCTTTAACGGTAGATGCTTACCTTGCTAACAAGAAAAAGTTTGAACCAGTCGACATTGATGACCTAAAGAAAAAGTATCCGGCACTTAAAATAATGCATTTAATAGTTGAAACTTGCCGTGATAACGCTGAGGACTGGTATATTATAGGGATGGAAAAAAGGTAACGGGGACCCACTTCAATATGATAATCGACTTGCATATTCACTCCAACGCTTCAGACGGAAAGCTAACTGTTCAAGAAATTTTTAAGGAAGCAAAAAACCGAAACATTGGTTTCATGTCGATCACGGATCACGATTCTATCGGCTGCCAAACCCAAGCCACCGCATTAGCAAAAAAAGAAGGCATTCGATACATCACTGGAGTAGAGTTAAACGTAACCTTTATGCATCCAAAGCACCATGAAGGCAAAGCTGTTTCTCTGGATTTCTTGGGCTACCAATTTGACGCCAACAATAAAGCGCTTGAAAGCAAGCTTGAAACAATGGCAAAATACCGAGAAGAAAGAGCAGCAAAAATCCTCGACAACCTAAATGCTGAATTTAAAAAAGAAAACATTCCAGCGTTAACTAAGGATGATTTACGGCAGATTGAAGAGTCAGTGGACGGAGTGCTTGGCAGACCGCACATTGCAGATTATTTAGTGAAAAAGAACATCGTTAAAACGCGGCAAGAAGCCTTCGATAAATACCTTGTAAAGTGTGATGCCCCCAAGTACCCTCTTTACCTGGAAGAAGCATCAAAACTTGTCAGGGATGCGGGCGGAAAATTGGTTTTGGCTCATCCTAACGATCCGCATGGAACTTCGTTAGTTGCATTAACCAAGTCGTTAGTTGAGCAAACGGAAATTATACGAGAAAAAATGTTACTGTACATTGACGGCGTTGAATGTTGGCACTCAAGAAGCACTGCTGAAACAACAAACCACTACGTAGCATTCGCAAAGGAGCATGGGTTAATCATGACTGGCGGAAGCGATTGCCACCAAAAACCAATCATTATGGGGACAGTTCAAGTTCCCGATTGGGTAGCTGACCAATTCGCATAGTTGAATGTTGGTTTACAGGTTTTTCGCGTAGTCGGCGGCAAGTTTGAAGTATGCTTGTGCTTCTTTTGTTGCGGCTATCTTTTCCTCGCAGCTAACGTTTGCATCGTCAAGTTTGAAGCTGATTACTTTACCACGTACATACGCTCTATAGCACTTGTAAAACGGAAGCAGCTTTGTTAATTGTTGGTCTTTAGAGTACAGTATGTATCTTTCTATGAAATAAGCTGACAGATCAGGCCGCCTTTGAAAATCTAGATCCATCGCTAAAAAAGCCACATCTGACGCTATGTCAGAGTATCTGAAGCGATCGTTGAATTCTATGGCATCAAAAATGCAGATTTCGTCTGTGATAAAGATGTTTCCTGAATGCAAATCGCCGTGGCAGTCTCTAATTTTGCCGTTTTTTATTCTGCTTTCAAAAAGCGACCTATTCCGCTCCATGAAGTCGTTGACTCTGTTTTGAATAAATTGGTACTCAGCAACTGGGATTGTCTGGTTGACGTATTTTTGGGTTTGTGAGAAATTTTCGTCCCAGTTAGCCTTTATTATTTTAAGGGAACCGTACTTGTTTATTTCGGAGCTTGTTTGTGCTTTGGAATGAAATTGAGCGATTTTTTTTGTTATCTTATCAATTGTTTTATTGTCCACCTTGTTCTCTTTGAGGAGCACTGTCATTATTTTTTCTTGGGGCAAGCGTTTCATCTTTAAGGCATATTCAACTGTTTCGCCGATACCGTTTATCTTGATAATATTTGATTTGTTGATGGGCACGACTTCAAGGTAGATGTCTGGGCAAAGCCGGCTGTTGAGTTCTAACTCTTTTTCGCAGAAGAACCGCCGTTTTTCAAGTGTAGAAAAGTCTAGAAAACCAAAGTTTACGGGTTTTTTGACTTTGTAAACAAAATTTTTGGTTAAAAAGACAAAGGATATGTGTGTTTGGATTAATTCAATTTTGCCTGGGTCTTCCGGGTAAGCTTCTGTTCCAAGAAGGGCTTCTACCACTGGTTTTTGGGCTTGCATCTGTTATGTTTCTTCCCTTGAAGTGTATACTCTTGTGAAAACCATCCAATAAATATAGGGTATATCTATTTTAAGCGGTTACTTGATTGAGACATAACGAGGGGATAGAGAGTGAAGAACGACGAGCTAAAGGACCTTAAGAGAGCACTCATAAAAAGCGGTTATTCCAGTGACACGGCAGAGGAAATAGTCAGGTGGTATCGTTAACTTCTTGAAATTGTTTTACAAAATCTAACACGTCATCAGCCTGCTCTTTCGAAATAAGCTTATTCAGATACAGTGACTCAGCGATATCAGAGATTTTAGCTAAAGCATGAACTCCAAAGCCTAGCTTTTCCAAGTTTTCTTTGCCGCCTTGCTCCCGGTTAACAACAACCAGTAGGTGCTTAACGTTACCGCCTAGCTCTTGCAGAGGCTTGATTCCTTCAATTTTCGATAAACCTTCGCTTATGACGTCATCGAAGAAGAGGATGTTATCGCCTTTGGCTACATCTGCGCCGGCGATTCTGCCTGTAACACCGTAGACTTTTTCCTCTTTCCTAACCACTAAACAGGGCAGGTTTACTTTGCAGGCGATACTTGGCACTATTAACGCGCCTTTAAGTTCAATAGAGGCTAATTTGTCTATCCTGTCAGAAACCATTATCTGCCTAACCTGTTCAGCAGCCAAATCGGTTACTGAGCATAAGTGTTTTGGTGAAGAAAGCAAACGTGCAAGGTCAACGTAGTATGGGCTGATTGCTCCAGACTTAATTTTAAAGCTTCCAAACTTTAAGCATCCAGAAGAGTAGAGAGCTTCAGCCACTTTATCGGTAATACTTGACATATCAGTCAACCTAGAATTCAATACAAATCAGCAAATTTAACCCTTTACCACGAGGAGGATCAAGTAAAATTAAGTTAAACGACCAAGTCTGCCATGTCTACACTACGTTCATAAATCTGCCTAAGGAAAGATACAGCTGCCAAGACTTGAGGCATCAAATCTACAGAGGAATCTTTTGCGGCGCGTTCAATATTTGAGTAAGTTGAATCAATTTTTCCTCGGAGGTTGCGTACATGCTCAGCTAAAGAGATGTCTTTAGTTACAAACGCTTTCAGCGCTTGCTCATGAGCTTCAAAACAGACGGCTTGCAAATCAACAAGTAATTTTTGCATTTCCCCAGAAAGCTTTACTCCATCGAGTGCTATGGTTTTTGTGGCAACCTGGACACATGCGTCACCTATGCCTTCAATTAAACTTGCAGCTAAACGGTAATCCAAACAGTCTATCGGGGTAATCCTTAGCTTCTCACTTAAGCGTGGATTTTGGATTATTGTTCGTAAGATTCTAACTAATAAAAAATATAACCTGTTACTTTCGTCGTCTCTGGCTATAACACTTTTAGCTAGCTGCAGGTCACCACTAACAAAAGAGTTAGTTGCGTCACGAATCATCCCAGCGACAATGGCATAGTTGCGTTGCAAAATTTTTTCAGGCAAAAATCCAGATGGTTCCAGTAAGCACTGTAAAACTATTGCCGAAGACGTTTCTTCAACAATTTCTAATCCAATCAGGGAAGTAACCGTTGACTTAACCGTGTTTCTAACGTCATAAGCTATTCGGTCCTTTGCCTCAATACGGATCACGTCATAACCAAGCAGATAGAGACCAATAATCTCTCGACCCAAGAAAGGGCCAACATTCAAAGTAGCAATACTGGGCTGCGGCTCAACATTGTACTCAGAATCAACAATAAGCTTGCCGTCACTAGTTACATCCACACTCACTAAAGCGCCCTTTTTTAAACCATTCTGCTGAGCCCAAGCTCTGGGCACACAAACAAAAAAAGTGCCGGTTGGTGTTTGTTGAACTTTGCGTAATTCACCCATAATGGTACCCCAGAGAGATATAACATATCTAAACTATAGATCGTTTATATAAACTAAGTTGATTTTGAATAATTAATGATTAATGCGTAATCAACGCTACAGTAAACGTTAGTATACTTCACCGATAAAGTCAACAGAAACTTTAAACTTCAAAAATTTATTCTGAAAACAAAAAACAGTAAATAACGCAAAAGCATAAGAGCCTAAACATTAAGCATGCACTCATCTCACTTGCTAAAAAGAACACGGTCAAAATGAGCGGAAAAGAAAAACTACAAAAAGCACTTGAAGCAACAATCGCAGCTGGATACCAGCTGAACAGCGAAGCCTTTGAATTCTTAAGCCAAAACTCAGACACAACCGATCCAGTTGGCATCATAAACTTAGCCCTTCAAAGGATAGCAGACTTGCAAGAAAAACCGTTCTTTATTGACAAAGTATTCTTAGAAACCTTAGTGCAACAGCTAACAGCACCCGCCGTAGAGCCACAGCCTCAGCAACAGCAAAAGGCCGTAGAGCCACAGCCTCAGCAACAGCAAAAGGCCGTAGAGCCACAAGCACCGCAGCAAATAAGTGCAGTTGAAAGCGCTTTTTATCCCTACGCCAAGGACATAAAAGCAAACATTAACATTCTGGAGGATTCAACGGGCAAACTTAGCTCCAACGGCACCCTTGAAGAATATCTGGAATATTTTCAGGACAGGTTTAAACGAATCGAACGCTTGCTAAGGCAAAGAATCGATGTTAAAGCTGCAACACCAATACTAGAAGCACTTAAATCACCGGCTAAAACAAAACTCAAAATAATCTGTATGATAACAGAAAAAAGAGAATCAAAAAACCAAATGATACTATCAGTTGAAGACTTACAAGGAAGCACAACTGTTTTAGTGCCTCAAAAAGCACCAGAAGAAGTCCGCAAAAAAGCACTCCTTCTTTTGCAGGACCAGATAGTATGCTTGGCATTGATAAAAACAAGAAGTAACCTTTTCCTAGCTGAGGATATAATTTTCCCTGAAATAGGCAGAAAAACTCAACAAAGAGCCCAAGAACCAGTTTACGCTGTCTTAACATCAGACCTTCACATTGGCAGCACCAAATTCCAGAAAGAAGCATTCAAACGATTCTTACTCTGGCTTAATGGGAAATATGGAAACGAGCAAATGAAGGAAATAGCAAGCAGAGTAAAATACGTGCTAATCGCAGGCGACGTTGTTGACGGAGTTGGAATTTACCCCAACCAAGCAAAAGAACTATCCATACGAGATGTTCATAAACAATACAATTTTGCTGCGAAATATCTGGAAAAAATCCCTGAATACATTGAAATAATTATTTCCCCAGGTAATCATGATGCGGCACGCAAAGCATTACCTCAACCTGCCATACCTGAAGGCTATTTGATTGGTATGCAAGGTAAAAAGAACATTCATTCTGTTGGAAGCCCATGCCTGTTAAGTTTGCATGGTGTAGAAGTTTTAATGTATCATGGTCGCAGTTTAGATGATATCATCGCTGTTATACCTGGAATGGATCATGACCACCCAGAAAAGGCAATGAAGCTACTTATGCAAAGCCGCCATTTAGCTCCAGTATACGGAGGAAAAACCATGTTGTCCCCAGAAAACCGTGATTACCTAGTCATCGATAGGGTTCCAGACATCTTTCATGCCGGACACATTCACGTTTTAGGTTACTGCAATTATCGTGGAGTGTTGGTTGTGAATTCAGGCGGTTGGCAAGAACAGACTGATTATATGGAGAAATTAGGGTTGGTCCCTACACCTGGAAAAGTTCCAGTGGTAAACCTGCAAACTTTGGAGACCACTATTCTCTCATTTAACTAATTTTCCAGCGGTTATTAGCTAGCATCATTTGATTCTTTATGCGAGGATTGCAGGGAATAATTGAGTAAGCTGCTAAATCTGTTATCGCTGCCAAATACATCCTTTATGAGGCTTCTTGAAATTTCAAGCCTGATTTTTTTGGTTCTGCCATACCGCCCCATACTTACAACTTTCGCGTTCACAAGTCCCATGGAATCAAGTTCGTTAATTAGCGTGCCTAATCGACGTTGTGTCAGAAGCCCAGCGCCCATTTCGCCGCACAGTTCATTGTAAACATCGTATATTTCGCCTGTAGTAGCACTTGGCTTGTTCAAGTGATAGACGCTAAGAAGCACCAGTTTTGAATGTAATGTTAAATTTTTGAGCGCTTCAACCACTCGGTTGTGTTCAATATGCTTCTCTGCTTGACGTACATGCTCTTCTGTAATTAACTTGGCGCCTTGTCGCTCAGCAACTTCTCCAGCGACACGTAACAAATCCAAAGCTCGTCTCGCATCGCCATGCTCTGCAGCGGCCAAAGCTGAGCAAATATTTAATGCTGAATCAGACAAAACTCCTTCGTTGAAAGATAATTTTGAACGTTCAAGAAGAATGTTTCGAAGTTCAGCTGCGTCATATGGCCTGAAAACTAGTTCTTCTTCGCTAAGAGAACTAAAAACTCTAGGATCCAAAAATTCCTTCAAGCGCAGGTCGTTTGATATGCCGATTATCGAAACTTTGCTCTTACTTAGAGTTTCATTTATCCTTGTTAATTCATACATGAAAGCGTCTCCCTTGTCTTTGATCAAGGCATCAATTTCATCGAGAATTATTATGAAAATTATTCTTGAAGAATCTAAGCCTGCTCTGAACCTATCAAACACTTCACCAACAGATAACCCCGTAAAAGGTATAGCCATACCAAGGTTTTGGCTTAGATTTGCGAAAACTCGGTATTCTGAACCAGTCATTCGGCAATTTATGTAACAAAATTTCACGGGTGCGCCATATTCCTTTGCCTTAGATTCTAGATGACTTAGTACGTATTTTGTTACCGCGGTCTTTCCGGTCCCAGTTTTTCCATAAATGAAAATGTTAGAGCATCTTGCGTCCTTTAGGACTGGCGCAACAGTTTGCCCTAATAATTTTATTTGTTCTTCTCGGTGTGGTAATTTTTCAGGAAGATAGTCGTGCCTCAGAACTTCTCTATCCTTAAACAGCCGAACCCCATTAACGAAGTTTTCGAATACATCATCTAATATGTTTGGATTCCCCATCTGCTTATCCCCGCGTTTTCAGAGGCTCAACCGTTATTTCGTGTGGAACAGATAAAGGATGCAGTACAAAAAAATGGTTTTAAAGCACCATTATCCTACAGAACAATGAAAACATCAGATAACAAATAGGCAAATTGAGAGCAAGGCACACCCCAAAGTTTCTACTGGAAAAAATTCTTGGATTAATGAAAAACCATCTATTTAATATAATTAGGCAATATACTCTGGCAGTTAAGTCATAATTTTATATATTAATAATTGTTATCCAAGTTTTTAGATAAAATTGCTGTAAATATTTTTCAGGTGTTTCCTTTACTCCTTTTTTGCTTGAAGGCTTCGACAGGAAACATAGGGGTGCCTGCCTGATGATTTTTACCATGAAAAACTATCTTTATGATAATGGAGACAAAATTTTTTCGGCAATAACCGCGTTAAAATCCAAGTTAAGTACCCTTTCGAGAGTTTTGTTCTAAGCGGTTCTGAATTTTCGTTCACAAAATTGTGAATACATGTGAAATGTAATTAAATTTGCCGCTTAAACAGTTTGCTTTTGCTTCATATTACATTTTTTTGTCTCTTTGCTGTGAACAAGCCACCCCTACGCTTCTACTGGAAAAGCGGAAGCAAGCGATAACTTTAATTTTCCAGTCATTCTGATTTGTTGTGAAGCTCGTTATGCTGAACAGAATGAAAACTATGGCGTTTTAGTAATAATAAGCTGTATATTGCCTTTTCTACTTATCAGCCTTCACCATAACAGCTATAAGCTGTGAAGTGTAAAGCTGTGAACAGCCCTGGTGTAGACAAATGCCAGCTCGTAAAATACGCGTTGAGCTGTTCGATAGCGACGGTAATCGATATACTATTGCTTTCGAGGGTCAAGTAACCCGCGATAAAGCTCTGCGCCTCTTAGATCTTGTTGAATTGCTAGGCGGTGCACCGGGTGAGGGCCCGACTGTAGGCACAGGTGCTTCTTTACAAAATCGTATGCTTTCACGCTTTGAAAAGGTTCAGTTGGTGATTCAAAAAAGTTTCCCGTTGATTTGGTTTTCTTCAAAGGATATCCAGTCTGTTTATGAGCAGGAGCTTAAGGAGCCAGTTAGCCTCAGTACTGTTTCAACCTATCTTTCTAGGATGACAAGTAAAGGTATACTTTTAAGAACTGGTGGACCAAATAATTTAAAGTATAAAACTGCAAGCATTTCTCAGGCCACCATAAAGCAAAGAATAAAGTGACTTGAGCCGAACGTCTGAAACAGTTAAGAGGTCAAGAGAGGCCTTCTTTGTAGCTTTATGTTGGCTGATTATTTTCGGGTTTCTTTAGCAGCTTTTCCATCTCTTTTTTGAGGCTGTATCTGAATGGTATTTTGCCTACTTCCCTTTCTAAGTATCCTTCTTCATAGAGTTTCTTCATTAGTCTTGCTGTGTGTTCTCTGCTAAGCTTAACTCTGGCCTTGATCTCTGGCGCTGTCTTGGGTCCCTCTGAAGATAACATTTCCAGCACTGCAATTTCTGTATCTGTTAATGCAGCCATTGCCTTATCACGTTTAATAGGTATGACTGCTTCACTAATTTCTGGAGTAACATTGAACTTTTGAATTTGCTCTTCAAAACCCGTTATCTTTACTCTTAATGTCTCTTGTGACGCTTCAATATCTTTGATTTTCAATTCTAAATCCGTTAAGCCTGAAAGAATGTTGGTGCTACTCTGTGAAACTGTCTGTGAAATAGTACCAATCTGGTTTTCTATAGGCGCTATCCTTTTTTCTAAGGCGTCTGCTTTTTTTAGACTTGTATCCGCTTTAGCCAAGTTTCCCTCTATTTTAAACGCGATTAAGTCTAATTTGTCGGCTCCACGTTTGAGCTCCCGGCTAAAACTAAGAACAATATCTTCGACAATACCCTTGGCTTTCTGATACTCTTTTTGTGCCTTACGTATTTGCCTATAATACTCAACTGCCGCTGCAGCTGTGGTCGCCAGCAAAACACCTAAGAGTACCGCTACAAAGTCAACCGTGATTTTCCATCCCCGTGATTTACGCGTGATTTAATCGGTTGCATCACACATCACAGTAATCCATGGACTTTTTAAGGTTTGCGGTGATGTCCTGAACATGTTACTATGATATCACATGTCACAGCTACTCTCTCGGCTGTAGCTTCTTGTTAATAGCCTAATAAAATATCCCTGAATCGCGCTTATTTTGCCATTTAAGACTTGATAACGCCACCTATATTTTTGTTTTTCTTACTCCCATTTACTAGTAAAAAACTGTAGTTCTCATCTGTGATTTGTGACGTCACAAGCGCTCTTCTGATGGACTAGAAAGCCGTTTTAGGCTTGTTTCAAGCTCTTCCCGTATGATTTCTATGACTTTTAGATGGTCTTTTAGCTCCTCTTCCTTGTCGGGGGCTTCTTGATGTGCCTCCACATATTCGTGCAGTTTATTGGCTATTTCGAGATAGGGGTCAAGAGTTGTGCTGTCAAACACCCCTAAATACCCTAAAAGTAGTACCGTATAGATCGATTTTATCACGTTTTCTTTAGACTGTTTTAACGTCCTGTTAAAGGATCCGCGGCTTATTTTAGCCTTTGTTAGCCTTAAATTGGCTTTTTCATCGTATTTTAGCTGTTTCCCTGAAATATTCTCGGCTAAAATGTCAATTAAAAGTGTTTCAAGCTGGGTTTTGGTTAATTGGCTGTTTTTAGCCAAGATTTTCACAATTGGGTCGTTTAATGCCCCGTTTAGCCAAGCTTGAACGCTGTCTTTTAGCTTCAAACTCCTTATCTCCTCACTATCTAAATGGATACGCTTTTGTATACTGAGCCCATCTTTTAAGTCTTATCCACGCAAAAATGCACCCGTAGCTGTAACTAATAAAGCCAAAAAATGAATTAAACAACAAAACAAAACAAATCTGGCTTCCTTTTCATCATTAAAGGGATAAAGAGTGAAATAAACAAATAAACGGCAAAATTATCGAATATTAGGCGCAAGCTTTAGCGTGAATTTTAAACAAAAAACGCAGTTTTACAAACTCTTTCTTGCCCAATATCCCTGCTTGAGTTGGCAATGTCACGTCCTTTTCTATCGCTTCTTTCGGTCATCTTTAACAACTTACCTTTTTTATACCCTGCGTTAAACGTGTGACCTTAATTGGGAAAGCGTGACGTCATCTATCACGTAGAAATCACAGTGATTTACATTAAGTCACTTGATATCACGGATTTTGATGAGCTTGTGATGTCTTTGTGATTTGCCTTACCGCTATCTTTCTCAATGGTTGCCGTTTATATTCCTGCTTAGAGACGTTCTGAGTACTCTTTTAATTTATCAAAAAGTTCAGGCCGCAAGTCCCTTAAGGTGGGAATGAAAGTCTCTGCCGTTCTCAGGTCACTGTAATCTACTTCACAGGTGACAAAGTCCTCTTCATCGTATTTTGCTTTTGCAAGAACATCACCAGTTGGGCTAACCAGTCTGCTTCCTCCCCAGAATTGCAAGCCATCTTCAACCCCGGCCAGGTTCACGTAAGCGAGGTAAGCAGTGTTTTCCAGTGCCCTGGCACAAGTTAAAATTTCAAAATAACTCCTACGCACCGATGGAGATGCAGATATACATACGATTAATTGTGCACCCTTCAAACGTATAAGCCTAAGCACTTCAGGAAAGAAAAGGTCATAGCAAATGCATAAACCAATGTTCCCCAAATCCGTTTGAAACGCGGCTGTTTGATAACCTGGACGGAAATACCTTTTCTCTTCAAACACGCTATGGGTTGGCAAATACATTTTACGGTATTTACCGATTAAACCCTCGGGGCCAACAAAGACGGCAGTGTTAAAGACTGTTGCTCTGGTTTTCTCGCTTAACTCAGGCATCCCAAAAATAACATGCATTCCTGTCTTCTTTGCCAACGCCTCTACCCTCTCAACTGTTGGTCCAGGAATTGTTTCAGCCAACTCATAGAATTGATCCCTAACCACGTAACCAGTTAATGACATCTCGGGAAAAATAGCTAGATCTGCCCCTTGCTCTTTGGCTTTGAAGGTTAAAGCCTCTATTTTCTGCAGATTAGCTTCTTTGTTTTCACGTTTACTACTTATTTGGGCAAGGGCAAGTTTTATCTTATCTTTCATGTCATTTCCACTTTCAATACGTATGTCTTGGGAGCCTAAAATCATTTCCCACAGTTCTATACCCCATTTTGGGGGCTATTGGATTTCTTCTTTTATGTTCATTTGCCAGCCATCGGGTCTTAACTTTTTCTACAATTAATTTAGGAATGATTAGTTGATTAGCAATCTCTTCAGTAGCCATAAACCGCTCAAGCCCATAGAGAATTAGATCTAATGTTTCATATTTGATTCCAAGTTCGTTTTCTGCAGTTTGGTTTGGCCAAAGCGCTGGTGTGGAGGGTTTTAATGCAAGCTCCTCTGGGATTCCTAAATGAACTGCGAGTTTGCGGACCTGCGTTTTGTATAAATCCATGATTGGCGTTATGTCAGCTGCGGCGTCTCCCCACTTAGTGAAGTAACCCATCATTGTTTCTGATTTGTCCGAACTTCCGCAAACGATTCTGTTAAGCTTGTTGCCGTAATAGTAGAGGTAAATCATTCTAGTTCTTGCTTTAATGTTGCCTTTACATAGCTTGTCTTTTGGCTCAAACACTGGAATACCCTTGTAGAAGTATTCTAAAACACTTGATATGTCACAGATTTGTGTCTGCAATTTAAATTTGTCTGCAACAACTTTTGCATCGTCGATGTCTTTTTGGTTAAAGTTTTCTTTTTCCGGTAGCATAAGAGCCAAAACGTTGTCTCCGCCTACTGCAAGACTTGAAAGTGCTGCTATCGTTGCGCTGTCGATTCCTCCTGATAAACCAAGCACTATGCCTTTTGCTCCAGCGTTTTCCACGTACTCTTTAATAAATCGGCAAATTCTTTTTTGAGCTTCTGAAAAGTCCATTTCTAAGACAGAAGGCGTCAATTTCACTTGGCTTCACGCAGCCTCATATTCTTGGTTTCTAGGCAAGTATTTAAGGACAAGCATAAATATTACTCACATCACCATCGATTTAGAAGGCTGTTATAAATGGGGAGAAGAAGGAAAAAAGTAGTTCATATTCCTAAGAAACGTTTACCTAAATTCTTCTCATGCCCAAGATGCGGAAAAGAGACAGTAAGAGTTGAAATATTCAGAGAAGACGGAGGCCATGCCATCGCACAATGCAGTGGCTGTGGTCTTAAAGAAGAATTCCCAGTTAAACCTGCCCAAGGTGAAGTTGACGTTTACTGTATGCTAACAGACCGCGTTTATGGTTCTACAAAAAGAACACCTGTAACAAACGTAAAAAAAGAGTAATCGAAGGATTATCACTTTGCTAGGGCCCACTGAAAAGTACTTACTCGAAAAAATAAAAACCGAAGGGTCAATCCACATAACCCTCATCGACCCAGAAAAAGTATCAGTCCCACAAGCTTCGCAAATTGCTAAAAACTCTGAAAATAGCGGAACCGCAGCCATAATGATTGGAGGCTCAACATTTGCATCTCAAGCCCAACTTGACGACGTCGTAAAAGCCATAAAATCCGCAGTAAAAATTCCTATTATACTGTTCCCAAACAACATAACTGGAATTAGTAGCTATGCAGACGCCATATGGTTTATGTCGCTTCTGAATTCGACTGATCCTTATTTTCTCATGGGCGCCCAGATTCTGGGAGCTCCAATTGTCAAAAAGTACGGTTTGGAACCTATTTCTATGGGTTACATAATCGTTGGGGACGGCGGCACTGCCGGCATAGTAGGAAAAGCGATTTCAGTACCGTATACGAAGCCTGAACTTGCAGCCGCTCACGCCCTTGCAGGTCAATACCTTGGGATGCGCTTCATTTATCTTGAAGGCGGTTCTGGAGCAGCAAACCCTGTTCCCCCACAAATGATTCATGTAGTCAAACATTTGCTTGAAATCCCCCTCATAGTAGGTGGAGGGATAAGAACTAAAGAGCAAGCAATGGCCGCTGTCTCTGCAGGCGCAGACATAATCGTCACTGGCAACGTCACTGAGACGAGTGATGCTAAGCAAAGGGTTTCTGAAATCATCGGGGCAATTAAAGGCATTAAGGTTAATGCTTAAAGGCTCTCTTGCCTTTTGTGTTTAGTTTTTTAGAAAGCCAAAATAACCCATTGCTCTATATGTTGCCACTGGAAGTTGCGCTTTGAATATCAGCAAGGGCTATCAAAACTACGTTGAGACAATAGAAAATGAGCTAAAGCGATTGTATGCTATAAGCGACAGCGCTAGATCAGAAGGCTTTGATCCCTCGTTAAAAACTGAGTGCATTATAGCCCAAGATCTGGCTGACTTAGTAGAAGGATTAGTAGGGCCAAAAGAAGTGGCTCTCAGCATCAGAGAATTAGGCACTAAAATGCAAAGAGAAGAAATCGCATTCAAAGTTGCTGAAGAAATCGTTCTGGGCAAATTCGGTCACCTGGAACCTGAAAAAGCGGCTGAACAGGCGATTCGAACTGCTCTGGCAATTTTCACTGAAGGCTTAACTGCAGCGCCGATACAAGGCATAGCTCAAGTTAAAATAAAAACTAACGCCGATAGGTCACGCTATTTGGCTATATATTTTGCGGGGCCAATCAGGTCAGCAGGCGGAACAGACCAGGCGTTAACTTTGGTCGTAGGCGATTTCGTGCGGCGCCAATTAGGCTTGGATAAATACAAGCCTACAGATGAAGAAATCTCCCGTTTTATAGAAGAGTTACGATTATATGAACGGTCAGTGGGTCGTTTTCAATATCACATTCCTGATGACGAATTAAAGAAGGCGCTTAATCTAATTCCAGTTGAAGTCACAGGCACCGAATCAGACCCCGTGGAAGTCTCCTCATACCGAAACCTTCCAAGGATAGAAACTAACCGTGTAAGAGGCGGAGCCCTAAGAGTAGTAAACGATGGCATCGTTGGACGTGCCCAAAAAGTTTTGGTAATTATTGAAAAGCTTGGTTTTCAAGGCTGGGATTGGCTAAGAGAACTCAAAAAGAAATCTGAAAAGAAATCAGGCGGCTTTATGGATGATGTGATTGCCGGACGCCCAATTTTCGCTTTTCCTTCAAGACGTGGTGGCTTTAGGTTAAGGTATGGCAGAGCAAGAAACACTGGTCTGTCAGCTGTAGGCATTCATCCCGCCACTATGCTTGTTGTAGAGAGTTTTCTTGCTGCAGGCACCCAAATGCGTTTAGAGCTTCCAGGAAAAGGCTGCGTTACACTCCCCGTGGATACTATTGAGCCTCCCATTGTTTTGCTAAAAGATAACTCTGTGGTCCGAGTAACAATGGAAAATTTTGCAGAAGTTAAAGGTAAGGTACAAAAAATCTTGTTTTTAGGCGATATCCTGATTAGTTTTGGCGATTTTCTCTACACCAGCAAGGGGCTTCCTCCCTCAGGGTACGTTGAGGAATGGTGGGTTAAAGACCTGCAGGGGGCTCTTAAGGAAAAATTTAGCTTAGATTATGAGAAAGCAGCAGAAACCACTCAGGTTTCTGTAGGAAGGCTAACTAGTTTTCTGGATGATCCATTTAGGAATAAACCTACGGCTAAAGAGGCAATGCTTCTCAGTCTCCGCATGGGCATACCTTTGCACCCAGCTCATACATTCTTTTGGTCAAGTTTATCCTCTGTTCAAGAGGTTGAGTTGCTGAAAAAATGGTTGACTTCTTGTGAAGTTGCCTTTGAAGATGGAGTTGTCTGCAAAATTTCCGGCGAAGCCAACGAAGATGTTGTAAAGTTACTTAGGCTGATCTTTGCTCCACATAAACTAATAAGTAATAAGATTTTGCTGGAAGGCGAAGATGCTGCTGCTTTAACATTCTGTCTTGGTTACGGTACCACAAACATGGTTGATAGTACCCAGGCTGCTACAGTGCTTGGGGCAATTAGTCTGCTTTCAGGAGTGCAAGTTAAGAACAAAGCGCCTACCTATGTGGGTGCACGCATGGGAAGGCCCGAGAAAGCTAAAAGGCGGGAGATGAAGCCTCTTGTCCACGTTCTTTTCCCAGTAAGTTTAGCTGGCGGTTCACATCGAGACCTTTTGGAAGCTGCAAAGCAGGGCCCTGTGTTTGTCGAGATGGTTAAGAGGAAGTGTCCTAACTGTAAAACTTATACTTTAAGGGTAAAATGCTCCAGCTGCGGATGCGCCACTATAGCAGAGACTAGTTGTCCTCGCTGTGGTAAAGCTTTGAAGGATAACAGTTGCCCCACCTGTAAAACTGATGCTATTCAGTACCAGCGGCAACCGATTAACTTTAAAGAAATGGTTGATGCAGCGTGCAAGTCACTTAATTATCCTGTTCCAAAAATGTTACGTGGTGTTAAAGGATTAATCAATCAGGATAAAACACCTGAAATTATCGAAAAAGGAGTGTTGCGGGCAAGGTACGAGTTATCAGTTTACAAGGATGGGACAATTCGTTTCGATGCTACAAATGCTCCTTTAACACATTTTACGCCTGCAGAAGTTGGAGTGCCCGTTGAAAAGATCAGACAGTTAGGATACTGCTATGATACGCACGGCGCATCTTTGGCTGATCCTGATCAGGTTTGTGAGCTTAAGGTTCAGGATATTGTGATTCCTTGGAAGGCAGGAGAATATTTTATTCAGATCGCAGCTTTCATTGATGACCTGCTGGCAAGAGTCTACAAGCTTCCAGCTTACTATAACGTTAAGAAGCCTGAAGACCTTGTTGGACATTTGGTTTTCGGCTTAGCTCCCCACACATGTGCTTGCATTTTAGGCCGCATAGTTGGTTATACGACTCGCAATGTGATTTATGCTCATCCGATTTGGCACTCAGCCAAACGTCGTGACTGCGATGGTGATGAAGACGCGATCATGCTGGCATTAGATACGCTTCTCAACTTTTCTCGTGTCTATTTGCCTGCTCAGATAGGCGGAATTATGGATGCTCCTATACTATTAATTCCGTTTGTTAACACAAAGGAAGTGCAGAGACAGGCACATGATTTTGACGTTGACGCTTCTTATCCGCTTGAATTTTACCAAAAAACTCTGGAGAAAGCTGAAGCTAGACCAGTAAGTTCAATTATGGACGTTATCAGTCATAGGCTTGGGACTGAAGCGCAGTTTGAAGGCTTCCAGTACACTACTCCCGTGACAAACATAAACCTCGGCAACGCTAACAGCGCCTATAAAGAATTCAAATCAATGATTGAAAAACTCCACATGCAACTGGAGCTAGGCGAAAAAATTGACGCTGTAGATGTCAAGCGTGTGGCCTTAAAAGTTTTAACCACTCATTTCCTCAGAGACATAGCAGGGAATTTACGTGCTTTCTCAACGCAAGCGTTTAGGTGCAAATCATGCAACAAAAAGTTTCGTCGACTACCTCTTAAAGGGAAATGTCCCTTCTGTGGTGGAAAGTTGACTCTTACTGTTTACCGTGGTGGCATAGAGAAGTATCTGGTGGCGGCTCAGCAACTTGTTGACACATACGGTTTACCAAAATATTACACCCAGCGCATGGACCTCATAAAAGAAGAAATAGCTTCCATGTTCGATAACAAAAAGCCAAAGCAGGCCAGCCTTTCTGATTTTACCTAAGCTAAAGCTTTTCAATGTAAACAGCCATTTATCTATCGGTGAAATGGTATAAGGGCCTCTTTGCATCCGAATGCTTACTTAAAAAATATACGAAACGTAAGTAACGGTGTTAAAGCCAGAACCAAAATCCTAGAGACTCTTGAGAGCAAGCCATGTGATGCGGTGGGGATAGCAAAGGAAGCGTCTTTATCTTATAGCGTTGTAATGCATCACTTGCGCCTTCTTGAAAACGAAAGCATAGTTCACCGTAAAGGACGTAGACCATACTTTTGGGTGTCTACAGGCTTAGGGCAGAAACGCCTGGTCAGTTAGAATGTGCATTGGCATGGTGACTGCTGACATTTTGGGCATTTGTAGTTGTATTTGTTGATAGTTGCTCTTTCAAGGTCGATTCCCATTATGTTAGCTAGAGATGCAAGCCATGCGATTACATCTGCAAATTCTTTTTCAGTAGCCTCTTTATCTGTTCCTCCTTTCAATTCTTCTCCCAACTCTGCAACCTCATCAACAAGCCAACTGTATGTTCCGTTTACTCCACGTTCAGAATCTCTTTTGAAATATAGACGCTTCATCATTTCTTGGAATTCATGTATGTGCATAGGTTCACCAGATTTAGTGGTTACTCTTAACTCTGCGCAAAGTTAAATCTATCAGTTCCCTCAAAAAAATTTGGATTCTGCGTAACATTAATTAATGAATATACTACATTGAAAGAGCAGGGATATTTAGTGAGCACTAGACGAAAAAAGAAGAAAGATACAGGTCCAATGCCTGCGGCAAGTGCAGGTTTGCTGAGGTTCTTTGAGGAAGAGACCGAAGGAATCAAAATTAGACCTGAACTGCTTGTCGTCTTTGCAGTCTCATTGATAGTTCTTTCCGTTTTAGTAAAAGTGTTTTAGGTAGGTTAAGCGCTGGCTTTACCGCCTAGGAGCAGTGGCGTGTAAAACTTCTATTCTTTGAACCGAATTTAAATGAAGAAATAGCTCGCTTCTTTCTTCTCGACTTGCAACCTGTGGGATAGGTTGAGCAATGGTTGATCTTAAAACAATTGCTTCTGCGTCTGAAAGCCAGATTCCTGATGGCTCATGCGTTACGGCGGCTAAGGTGCCTTCAAAACCGTAAGCTGGATCTATTATAACTCTGATTTTCTTGCCCACGTTTCTCTCCAGCATGTGAAATATTGAGAGGGGCAAATCTTGATCTGGCATAGACTTCGCAAACTAATATAATTGTTATTCTAAAGATAAAACAGTTCCCCTCTGAAAGCATGTAAACTTCTGTTGTCAAACTGGCAACGTTGTGCTTTGCTTCCCTGGATTTTAACTTCTTCATGCTAAATTACGGCTTGCCCTTAGTTGTGTTATAAAAAAATGTGTATTTCCTGCTCTAAATAGAAGCTCTGCTTAGCTAAATTTTAATAAGTCTCGCTAATTCCAATAGGAAGCCTAACTGAGTTGGAAATATGGAGAGTAAGAGTTCACTTAACCGTTCAATAGATAATGCAGCTAAACACTATTCCTCCATGTTTTCTCTTCCATCATTAAAAAAAGCGCTTTTTGCAGTCGCTGTAATCTGTTTTGTAACTGGTCTTTCCGCTTTTGTTGCTCACCCTTCGCCGGGGTTAACTGGTGTTTTGGTTCTTGGCTTTTCACTTTTCGTTCTAACACTTATAGCTGATTTAATGATAAGCAAGCTGCTTCTTAGAAGTGACCCAATTTACTCGTTGCGTCGCACTTTGACGCTCTCTTTAGTCGGTTGGCTTTTTTGGCTTTTTTTCATCGTTATAGGTGTTGCTTTAAGTTTTCCATTCGGTTGGTTATTATGGGTTAAACTTTGCCTTTTAGGTTTTGCCGCCGTCATAACTCTGAGGGGAGTCGTGTTTATTGCAACATCAACGGCTGCCACATGGAGAAAACTTGTGTCCGTTCTGCTAAATCCAACCCTTTGCATAGTAGCTTTTCTTGCTTTTTGGGCTTTTTGGGTTGGCATTTCACATAGTATACTAATTAAAATTTTAATTTTCGTAGTCGTTTCTCCAATAATTGCTTGCCTTGCAGTTTTCCTGTTCCTCTCATCCATAGACCGTTTAGGTCAGAAAACCTGTTCGACACCTTCTTTGCCCCTATTCAGAGCCTTTATACTTGACTGGGCAGTTGGCCTTAACGCGCCTATTGAAGAGTTATTTGAAAAGACCGGTGAAAATGCCGATATCGAGGTTACTCTTCTAAAATTTGACGCTTCCAAACCTAAAGCTGCCATCATTGTTCCTCTTGTGCATCCCGGCCCATTCAAGAATGTGGGCAGTAGTCTTTTGCCGTCTCTTCTTAAACATGAGTATGAAAAAGAATTTGGGTGTGACGCTTGTGTCCCATTAGGCATTCTTGGCCATGAGCTTGATTTAGCCTCGCAAGCGCAAAATCAAAAAATAGTTTCACAGGTGCTATCTTCTGCAAAGTTTGAGGCAACAGCTGATTTAGCGTCTCCCTTTGTTAAAGTTACTGAGGGTGTAGCTACCGCTTCATGCCAAATTTTTGGGGATACTGTGTTCCTTTCTTTTACGCTTGCTCCAAAAACCACTGAAGATTTACCGCAAGAGTTAGGACGGATGGTTAGTGAGGAAGCAGCAAAATATAGGTTGAAATCTGCTATGGTGGTTAATGCCCATAACAGTATCAACGACATAGTCGACACTGAAAAATACTTAGGTACCTTGCAAATCGCAGCTTCTAAATGCATTCAAAACGCAGTCACATTGCCAACTAAACCGTTCATGGTAGGCGCCGCCACTGTCTTCCCTAAAGAATTTACTTTAAAAGATGGCATGGGCGCTGGCGGAATTACCGCGATAGTTGTTCAAGTAGAGAAACAGAAAACCGCTTACGTAGTAATTGACGGAAACAACATGATTTCTGGTTTAAGGGAAAAAATTCTTGCCGCTTTAACCTCTGAAGGTTTTGATGAAAGCGAAGTTTTCACTACAGATACCCACGCTGTAAGCGCGATAGCTACTGGACGAAGTGGTGGGCGGCGTGGTTACCATCCTGTCGGTGAAGTTATGAGCCACGAGATACTGATTCGTTATATTTGTGATGTGTCAAAAAAGGCAGAGGCAAACCTGGAAACATCCAAGGCTGGATGCATACATTTTGTTGTTCCCCAGGTTAGAGTGATCGGAGAAGCCCGTTTGCAATCAATGACTACTCTTGTTGATAAGTCAATTAAGAAGGCGAAGCAAATGTTGCTTCCAGTCTTCGGGTTGGAAGGACTAATTTTAATCCTGCTATTAGTGCTCATATAAGTTAAACCGCCTTATTTCTTGGTGCGTAAAGGTTAATATTGCCTCTTTACTAGTCGCTTTTGCTGAAGTGTTTCGAAATGGTTGTTTATCCAAAAATTGCTGTTTCTCCGCCTGGTCCTAAAGCTAGAGAGCTTGTGCAGAAGGATGAACAGTTTGTTTCCCCATCGTACATGCGGTATTACCCCCTTGTTGTTGAGTCAGCAAACGATTGCATAGTTAAGGACGTTGATGGAAACGAGTACATTGACCTTAACTCTGGCATAGCCTGCATGAACGTTGGCCATAATCACCCCCGCGTGGTCGAGGCCATAAAAGATCAATGTGACCGTTTCCTGCATTATTCTAACACTGACTTCTACTACAAAGAAGTAATCAACCTAGCAGAAAAATTAGCCACAATAGCCCCTGGCGAATTTGACAAAAAGACCTATTTTGGAAACAGCGGCACCGAAGCGGTTGAAGCGGCAGTAAAGCTTGCTAGATGGCACACGCGTAAACCGTTATTTATTGGCTTCATCAACGCTTTCCATGGTCGCACGATGGGTTCGTTAGCTTTTACCGCCAGCAAACCAGCGCAAAGGAGACATTTTTCTCCCTTCATGCCTGGTGTATCTCATGTTCCTTACCCCTATTGTTACCGTTGCCCATTCAAATTGGAACAGCCAAACTGTAACTACTGGTGCGCAGACTTTATCGAAGAGCAAGTACTCCAAAAGTACATGCCATCTGAAGATGTGGCAGCGATTCTTTTTGAACCAATACAGGGCGAAGGCGGCTATGTGGTTCCTCCACCAGAGTTTTTCCAAAAGCTAAAGAAAATCGCTGACAAGAACGGTTTACTGCTTATCGACGATGAAGTGCAATCTGGCATAGGCAGAACAGGAAAATGGTTCGCCATTGAACACTGGGGCATCGAACCAGACATAATCTGCGCTGCAAAGGCTTTAGCTTCAGGCTTACCCATCGGCGCAACAATTGCTAAAGCGAAAATTATGGATTGGACTGGTGGTTCACACGCAAGCACCTTCGGCGGAAATCCACTGTCGTGTGCAGCGGCAACGGCAGTTATAGACGTCATTAAGGAGCAGCAGTTGCTTGACAACGCCAACAAGCAAGGAGCTTATGCGATGAAAAGGTTGGAGGAATTGAAAGAAACCAGCAGCATAGTTGGAGATGTACGTGGTAAAGGTCTAATGATTGGTGTCGAGCTTGTGGAAGACAAGGAAACAAAAAAGCCTGCGCCGCAGAAGGCTTATCAGGTTATTTTGCGCTCCTGGAAGCGTGGAGTAGCACTTGTTATTTGTGGTGCTTCAACGCTAAGGATAGTTCCACCGCTTACTATACAAAGTGACCTGCTAGGCTCAGCACTGGATATCGTTGAAGATACGATTAATGAGGTAGCAAAGGAAACATAGAAAGAAATTCATCTACTGGCAAGCTGGCTGTCCCTGGACTTTCTAGGGTTCAGAACGATTCCCAAAAAAGAAGGTTGAGGTTCAGCTTGCTACCTCGTAGACCCAGTCGCAGTCGCCGACTGGACCAGGTTTACGGATTTCTTTCAGGCGGACGTTTTTGAGTTTGAGGTTTTCTGTAAGCGCTCCCGCTGGGAACATGGACATGGCACAGGCAGGCATGATGCCGTATCTTTCTTTTACGAGTTTGCCGTGGCATATGTAGCAACCACGGTTTTTCACGATGTATTCTTGGCCTTGCTTTTCTACAGTGATGCTTTCGGCAAGCTTCAGGTCGTCGCGGAGGTAGTTTGCGATCTGCCTCATCAAGGCATCTATGTTTTTAGCTGGAGGAACAGATTTACCCCAGGTTTTTCCGAGTGCCATACTGGCTTTTGCGAATACCTTCTGATTTTCTTCGCCCAGGGCACCTTGAATTGCACATAAGACTTCCAAGACGGGTTTTTGTGGAATCATTTTCTCTTCAGGCATTCTCTTCTCACCTCCCGCGCGTTACATTTTGAGATTAGGAAAAAGCTCAATTTTAGCGTTTAAGCTAAGTTGTATATAAGATTTTGCAGGTTGAAAATTACCTAACGCAATCATGAGGTTGATAGGTTAATAACCTCGCGTTTTAAGTCATGCGCTCGAGCAAAACTGAAGTTTTATTATGTAAATAAAACAAAAGGTATCAAAAATCAATGCCTAGAACTATTTTGGCTTCAAGCTTTTCACTGTTCTACGAGGCTTTCTCTTAAGTTCTGTACCGCAAACTAGGCACTCCTTGGATGAGAAGTTGGCGGGGTATTCTCGATGGCACGCTGGGCAGTATCTTATCCACTCTAAAAGGCGCTTGATGCCGAAAGTGGCGAGTGCTAAAAATTCTATTCCTAACTGCGTCGCAACATTCTGAATTGAATAGTCATCGGTAATAATTTGAGGCGCGTAACCAGTTGCTTTTAATTCTAAGGCCAAAGCTAAAAGCTGCAAATCAGTTTCCGATAATAGGAACGAGTCGCCGACTTTAGTTGATGAGGCTTTGACTTTATTTAAAAATTCCTCTGAAGGCGCTTTAACCTTCAACTTTCCGTTTTCCAATGCTGTTTTGAACCTTACAAAAATCATGGAATTTTTCCTTATTTCTTCTTCAACCTTCGGAACGGTTACTTGCTCCTCGCTTAGAGAGAAAGGGTCAAAGCCTGCCAAGAAAGCGGAAGTGTCCAGGACAATGATTCGTTTGCATTGGTTGTTTGTCTGAGTTTTCATTCTCTTCCCTTAAAAAGCAGCCGGCTTCTCAATCGGTCGTAAAAGTCAGTTTCGAAGCGGATAAAAGAAGTTACGTTTTTTGACACGGTGACTTTTAAGATTGGCGAGTTATCGTTTACAAGTTTACGGTATTTTCCGTCAATTAAGACGAGTGCTTCCTTGGGTCTGAACACGTTAACAGTAATGGTTGAGTCGGCTGGGAAAACAAGAGAAGGAAAGACTATTAAGGAGCAGATGGGCGTGACAACAAAAGCATCAACAGCTAGGTCCAAAACGGGTCCCCTCGCTGAAAGAGAATAACCGGTGGAGCCTGTTGGGGTAGCGACGATTAAGCCGTCTGCTTGGCATTTGAGAATCGGCTTTCCGTCCTTGCATATCTGAGCGTTAAGAATGCATGACGGTTCACCGGCGGAAATAACAACGTCATTTAAAGCATCAGGCAATGTTTCTTCGCCCGCTTTTACAGACAGTTTAGCGCATTTTTCAATCTTGTAGTCGCCCCTCAAGATTTTTTCGACTGCTTCGCAGGCGTCTTTAGGTTCGACTTCTGTTAGAAATCCTCTGACTCCCATGTTAATTGCTAAGATTGGCGGTTCAGGCTTAGGCACACTTATGCATGTACGAAATATCGTTCCGTCTCCGCCGATTGTTATTAAGAAGTCAGTTTTCATTTTTGAGAGGGGAACCATTTCTTCCTTGGTGGCGACTTTTCCTGCTAAGGTATCTTCTATGTAAACCTTCAATCCTTTCTTTGTAAGATAGTCCGCTAGCTCCTCGGTAAGCTTTAAAGCTGATTTTTTATCGTAGCGGGCGACTAATCCTACGCTTTTGAACAATAATTTCACCGTTCAGTAATAGCGTAAACCTTAATCTATATATGGGTGTTGTTTAGAATTGCATTGATAGAACTATACTGTTGGTGAGTGTATGAGCAGACCAGTCGATGTCGGCGAATTACGCGTTGGCGGCTACATGATGATTGAAGGCGAACCCTGCCGTATAGTAGACATTGCAAAGTCAAAGCCTGGAAAACACGGTTCCGCTAAAGCAAGAATAGTTGCCATCGGCGTGTTTGATGGTCAAAAAAGACAGTTCGTTAAACCCGTTGATTTAGGCGCTGAAGTTCCGATAATTGATAAGAGACCTGGACAAGTTTTCGCCGTTAACCCCACGGGAGTTCAAATAATGGATCTGGAAACCTACGAGTACTTGGATGCTCCATTTCCTGAAGAGGAAGACCTCAAAGCTAAGCTTGTCTCCGGCGCGGAAATTGAATACTGGAAAATACTTGGAAGAGTAAAAATCGTCAGAGTAAAATAATCAGTTAACAAGTTGCTAATCCTCTCTTCTACTTATCTGAGAGTTTGCCCATCTTTATTTTTTAGCTCCACCATTGCCAACCGAGCTTTTTGAAGCTAAGGTACATTGCCAACAGAATTACACCCCAGCTTAACATGACAGCTGCGAATACAAGTATGAGGTTATAATGAAGGTAAATGTAGCTTATCCATGCGCTTAGAACTGTTAAGCCTGCCAGCAACAAAATGAATATCGATGCGTGAATTACACGTTCTGCATTCAACTTATCCACCAGTTTGTACAGTTGATTGTTTCTTTGTTGTTAAAAGATTTGCCATTAATGTTTATGTTCTAGCTTGGGACATTTTGATGTTGAAGCCAATGATGCATGAAGAGCCGTCTGAATCGTGAAGAAGATAGTTTAATGGGGAACTGAGGCTTCACGGCACATCGCAAGCTTTCTCAAAGCGAAAAATGGCTAACTTCACAAAATAACTTGAAAATTAGGCTTATTCTTTTCCTTTTCAGATGTAATCTTTATTTAAAAGAATTATAGAATGATAAGGCTGGAGACTCTGATGGCACTAGACAAGTTAGGTTCTTCTCTAACCGACGCTATAAAGAAACTGTTTAAGGCTAACGTAGTAGACGAAGCCGCAGTGAAAGAACTTGTCCGTGACATACAAAGAGCTTTACTTCAAGCAGATGTTAATGTTCAGCTTGTCCTTGAAATATCCAAGCGCATAGAAGAGCGGGCGTTAAAAGAGAAAGTTCCTCCAGGCATTTCAAGACGAGAACATGTTATCAAGGTTGTTTACGAAGAGTTAACGCGTTTTATAGGCGATAAGCCTGTTCCAATCAAGATGGAGCCTGGAAAAAGAGAAATCATAATGCTTGTTGGAATTCAGGGCTCAGGAAAAACCACTCAAGCAGCAAAACTAGCACGATATTTCCAGAAAAGAGGCTTGAAACCCGCGTTGATTTGCGCTGACACTTTTCGCCCAGGCGCGTTTGCTCAGCTTCAGCAATTGGCTTCTAGAATAAATATTCCAATTTACGGCGACTTGAAAGCTAAAGACCCGATTAAAGTCGTCAAAGAAGGGTTAAAACAGTTCAGCGACAAGGACCTGATAATCGTTGACACATCAGGGAGACACAAAGAAGAGAAAGACTTAATCAAAGAAATGAAGGACCTTGAAAAACACCTTAAACCTGACGAAGTCATAATGGTTATCGACGGCACCATCGGTCAGCAAGCCCTTATTCAAGCCAAAACTTTCCATGAAGCAACACCCATAGGCGCAATTATCGTGACAAAACTCGACGGTTCCTCGCGTGGAGGCGGTGCGCTTTCAGCAGTTGCAGCAACTGGCGCTCCAATAAAGTTTATTGGTACAGGAGAAAAAATCGAAGATATCGAGGCGTTTATTCCCTCGCGTTTTGTCGGTCGGCTCCTCGGCATGGGCGATTTAGAAACGCTTTTGGAAAAGGTGCATGATGCCGAAATTAAGGTTCCGCCAAAGAAAGCCAAGGAAATACTCAGCGGCAACTTCACCTTAACCGACATGTACGAGCAGTTCCAAGCCGTCAAAAAAATGGGACCCTTCAGTAAGGTGATAAAGATGTTGCCTGGAATGTCTTCTGATATTCCACAGGATATGCTCAATACAGCTGAAGGTCGCTTGGATAAATGGGGCGTAATAATTCAATCCATGACACCTAAAGAAAGGGAAAACCCCAAAGTATTGAACTCTTCTCGGGCAAGACGGGTGGCGCGCGGTTCAGGAACAACTGAAAAAGACGTTAAAGAACTCCTCAAGCAGTATGTAATGATGCGTAAAATGCTTAAGACGCTTAAGCGGAAAAAGAAACTGCCCTTCGGACTCGGCGGCCAAGGAATGCCCGCGACTTTCGGCAGGTAGGCTTCATGAAATGGATATACTTGAAAAAGCGTTTGAACTTCTTAGCAAATATCCCCTCTGCGACCACTGCCTTGGTAGACAATTTGCTTCGCTTGGTTACAGCATGGAAAATAACGTTCGAGGGTCAGCACTAAAAATCAGCTTGACCTTGCAAGCCAACGACCTTGCCAAAGAAAAAAACCTTGATGGCGTTAAGCAGCTTAAAATTTTGGCGACCAATGGTTTTTCAAAAGAAGCCCAAGAAACATTACAACATCTCAAGAAACGCGTTCCTAAACAAGCCTTGGATGCCAAGTGCTTTCTTTGTGAAGGCAAATTTGAGCTTCTTAGCAGCTTAACCGAGAAGTCCTTAGACGCTATTGAAGGTTATGAGTTTACCACGTATCTTGTAGGAATTGAATTACCCGTTAAGGTTGAGGAGCGTGAAGACGAATTTAAGGCGGCCTTCAACCTTAGCTACAGCGAAAGTATAAAGCATGAATTTGGACGATTGTTTGGCAAAGCGCTTGCCATACGCACTGGTAAAGAAGTGGATTACTTAAAGCCTGACCTAGTCGTAGTAATCAACCCTTTCCTCGAGAAAGTGCGTGTTCAGGTTAACCCGCTTTTTGTCGCAGGCAGATATCGGAAGCTCGTACGTGACCTTCCCCAGTCTAAATGGTTCTGTTCCAGTTGCCATGGAAGAGGTTGTGAGAAGTGCGGTGGAACCGGGAAATTGTATCCTGAATCTGTTGAGGAGCTCTCTTCAAGGCCCCTGTTGGAAGCAACTGAGGGTGAAAAAACAGCGTTTCATGCTTCTGGCCGCGAGGATATTGATGCTCGGATGTTGGGTGCTGGTCGGCCTTTTGTTATTGAGGTTTCTAAGCCTAAGAAGCGGTTTGTTGATTTGAAGGAAATTGAAGCCAAAGTCAATGCTGATGCCGTGGGTAAGGTTGAGGTTTCGCGGTTGCGTTTTACCACTAAGGATGTGGTCAGGCGGCTCAAGAAGGGTGAAGGCGCTCAGAAAGAGTATCGGTTGCTGGCTGAGTTTGAGAACGAGGTTTCCGATGAAGGATTGCGCATGTTGGAAGAGACGCTGAGTGGGGCTTCAATAAAGCAGCAGACGCCGCTTCGTGTTTTGCATAGAAGGGCGGATTTAATCCGAGAAAGGTACATATATAAGGTTAAAGTTAAGAAGGTGTCGCTTAAGAGGGCTCTGATGGAAATTCGTTGCCAAGGCGGCCTCTATGTTAAGGAATTGGTGTCTGGAGATGAAGGAAGAACAATACCGAACGTTTCGGATCTGCTTGGAAACAGAGCGAAGACGCTTAAGCTTGACGTTTTAAAAGTTATAATGGATGATTAAGTAAAAGGTGAAAATTGGATGAGAGGTTCAAAAGGATATTATGCGGGAACTCGCAGTCTGCTGAGAAAGCCAACCCGCGAAAAAGGTAAGCCAAACATTGGTAAAATTCTTCAAGAGTATCAGCCTGGGTCTCAAGTGATAATAAGGATGGATTCTAGCGTGCAGAAGAGTATGCCTCATAAACGGTTCCACGGTAAAATAGGTACCGTAATTGAAAAGCGGGGTCGAGGATACGTAATTCGCGTGCCTCAAGGTAATTCTATTAAAGAAATCATTGTTCGCTCTGAACATATAGAGTCGTACATGGGCAGTGGAGAAAAATGAGCAAGAGGGAAATAAGCGAAAGTCGCTTGACATTACCACAGGTTAAGAAGATATTAGGGGATATTGGCGAAGAAAATCTAGACCAGTTCCAGCGCCGAACATTAGATTACGTGAACAAGTTCTCCAAAGTTGATCCTGAGAAGGCTGAAGAGCTCTTGCAGACTCTTGTTAAAGAATACGAAATTGACGAAGCTGAAGCGGTTCAAATTATAAATTGTATGCCTGAAACCGTTGATGAGTTGAGAATTTTCTTAGCTGGCGGTCGCAAGATTATCGAGACTGCAAAATTACAAGCCATAGTTGCGCTTTTGAATGAGAATAGAACTTTGAAGTAGCGAAAAACGGCTAAGTATTTTTAAGCAGTAAGCGCAATAGACTAGAGGGCTTAGTGACTGTTATGGAAAAGCGGTATGAAGAGTACGCTTACGTATTAGATTTCCTATCACATGGCAAGCCAGGGTTCCGTCCGAGTGGGCGGGCAGGCTACAGAGCGGGAGCTTTAATTCAATGCGTGGGTGAAGAATTTTTTACGCTGTTGGAGGCTTTGGTAAAAGAGGGTTTAATGCTTAAGCCAAGCGACCGCGTGTACGTGGGAAAGGATTCTCGTGAAGAAGTTACGTACATTATCGGCCGTATCGGTTTTGATGAGTTAACTGCATCCGCTAAAGCGGAGCTTCCAAGCGTGATAAGTCTTATAGTGAAGAATCGTGAAAAATGGTTTGTGAACTTTTTCAACACCGCACGAGCAATTACCCCGCGTATGCATGCTTTAGAGCTTGTTCCAGGCATCGGCAAAAAATATATGTGGGAAGTTATCAACGAGAGAGAGCGGAAGCCGTTTGAAAGTTTTGAGGATTTGCAGAAGCGCACAGAGTTGCCTAATCCTGTAAAGTTAATTACTAAGCGAGTTATGGAAGAACTTGATAGCGACAGCAAGTACCGATTGTTCACCAGAGCGCAGTAAGGCATAGAGCGATGAGCTTTGAGGAAACGAAGCAGCTGCTTCGAACTTATCGAATTACCCCGAATAAGCTTTCGGGGCAGAATTTCATGGTTGAACCTTCACTTTACGGCAAGCTGTGCACTTATGCCACGCTTGATTCTTCAGACGTGGTGTTAGATGCTGGCGCAGGCTTCGGTTTTCTGAGTCTTTTCTTAGCTGATAAGTGTAAGGCTGTGATTGCGGTTGAGAAAGATTCGCAGGTTGCAAAAGCGCTTCGTGAACAAGTCAAAGGCGCTGGCAATGTGATTGTGATAGAGGGCGATGTGTTGAAGGCAGCTTTGCCTGAGTTTAATAAGGTTATAGCGATTCCCCCTTACTATTTGTCTTCTCATCTTATTACGTGGCTTGTCGAAGGCAGAATCGATTGTGCAGTGATGATTTTACAGAAAGAATTTGCCAGTCGACTTACAGCGGCGGTAGCCAGTGAGGATTATGGTTGGTTAACAGTACTGACTTATCTGTATGCAGAGGTTGAACTTTTGGATGCAGTTCCTAAAGAGATGTTTTATCCTCAACCGAAAGTAAATTCGGTAATAGTCCGGCTAAAGCCCTGGATTAAACGTTCGTTTGAAGTGAAGGATGAACTGTTTTTCAAGCAAATGGTCAAGTGGCTTTTTACTCAGCGTAACAGGAAAGTAGGCAAAGCGCTTGCGCCATTCATTAAGAGTACCTTGAAGGTAAGCAAACAAGAAGCCGAAAAACTAGCTCTTACTCTACCATTTCACGATAAGCGCGCAAGAGAGCTATCCCCTAATGACTTCGGAGTATTAGCAAATGCCATTTCCAGTTAAGAGAATACATTTTAACAATTACGTTTTTAATGTTTGGGAGAATGTTTACGAGCCTGCAGAGGACTCCTTTCTTTTCGCTGAAAACCTTGACGTAGAAACAGGAGCACAGGTACTGGATGTTGGTACCGGCTGTGGTATAGTCGGCCTATTGGCAGCCGAAAAAGCTGACAACGTGGTTGCGGTTGACTTAAATCCCTACGCTGTTCGCTGCGCAAGGGAGAATGCGGCGCTAAATAATCTACTTTATAAAATGGCTTTCATTCAAACCGACCTATTAACCGCTTTAAACGAAAGTGCAAAGTTTGATTTAATCCTCTTTAATGCACCGTACCTCCCTGCTGCTGAGTCTGAAGCTGAATCTTGGATTGGGCGCTCATGGGCAGGGGGTATTAATGGACGGAAAGTTATCGACCGCTTCATCGCTGTAGCACCGCTTCACTTGAAACCCAACGGTCGGATTCTCTTAATGCAATCCACACTTGCAAACGTTGAAGAAACAATATGTAAATTTGGCGAACTCAATCTTAAAGCAAGCGTTAAAGCCGACTGTAAACTGCCTTTCTTTGAAACCTTAACACTTATAGAAGCCAAAACATAACCTGCCTAGCAAGCGCTGTCTGGTTGCGCTGAAAAGCAAATAAAGGTATAACGCATTGGTTATGGTGGTGATTGCAAAATGACACTGTGGTTTTACGTTAAAACAAACGATGACCCAAAGGTTGTTGGAGACATTGTTTGCAGTTTCAACTTTACACAAGGCGAGCATCCTGAAGATCAGTATTCTTGGATTATGGTGGTTGGGAAAGATGAGCCGGGCTACTGGGAAATCAAAGGCAAATACGCTGAGCTAAAAAACCTCTCAGAAATATGCGACGTTTACAGGATAGGCGACACCGTGGTTTTTTCAGAGATAGATGATGACTTAGCCCCAGACTTCCTTGACCCATTAATAACAAAGTACGGGTTTGATAACGTTAAATGGATAGTTGTTCCAAAAACAAAATAAAAAACGCAGCCAAGCCAGACAACCCTACCCTCTTTCATTTTCCTACTAAAAACTAATTTAAATTGTGGTAGTTCATTGCTTGTCGTATTTTTCGACTTCATCACTCATTATGGCTAACTCTATACCAGCTTGCTTGAACATCTCAATGGTGTCAGCATCAGCATGATAACGTTTTTCGCAGACTACACGTTTGATACCAGCATTAATTATCATCATAGCGCAAGTTCGGCATGGGGTCATTTTGCAGAAGAGTGTTGCTCCCTCAAGTGATATGCCGAACCTAGCTGCTTGAATGATGGCGTTTTGTTCAGCATGAAGAGTCCGTACGCAATGCTGGGTTACGTTGCCGTTGCTGTCAAACACTTTGCGGAAGTCATGCCCAACCTCGTCGCAGTGTGGCAAACCAGCAGGAGCACCAACATACCCAGTGGTCATAATTCTTTTGTCTTTAACGATTACACAACCGCTTCTCCCACGGTCGCAGGTAGCACGTTTAGCCACAGCTTCACATAGGTCCAAGAAGTATCTATCCCAATCAGGCCTTGAATGGTTATCCAACGATCTCCTGCCTCAACCCGTTTAGTTCGTTAAAACAAATTAATAATCATATCTGAAAACAAACAGCTATTTTTGGTAAATGTGAATTTCTCTGCAAATCTTGTGCCGCTCATCAACCTCAACCAAAGAGGAGGCATCGATTAACTCTTCAAGACCTATTGCATCTTTAGAAAACATATCTTTTGAGAAAGGCTGAATTCTCCTAAAGCCTAAATTCTCAAGTTTCTCACCGATAGGCATAGTTACCGATTGTCCCGAACGCGTTATGATGTAAGGTGTCACAAGAACCAATCGTCCACCATTCTGCAGTACCCTATACGCTTCTTCAACAAAAGTGAAATACAAGGGCTCAAGCTTCTGGATAATCTTTAATGCGTATGGTCCAGTTGGCACCTGACGTAAAGCTGGACCCAAATCAGGCTCCGTCACGACACAATCTACCGTTTCTTGTCCAATTTTCTCTGTCAACCTGCCAATGTCTCCTTGTACAACCCTAAACTCCGTATCTTCAAGGTTATACTCTCTTTTGATCCATTCAAGGTTTTCATTTGCCGCTTTAACGCACCAAGGATTAACATCTACGCCAACAACCTTTGCTCTCGCAAGGAGTGCTTCCTGAAGAATTGTGCCAACGCCACAGAATGGGTCAAGCAAAACCTTCCCGGGCTTGCAAGCGGACAAGTTAACCATTATCTTGGCTAACCTTGGAGGTATACCAAAAATTGTTCTTTGATTAGGCTTGTAAATGTCTCTTTTTTGAAATTCAAACGGGTTGTGCACAGCAACTGTGGTGGCAACCCATGTTTCTTCCTTGCCAATACAAAGCAGCACTTCTGATTTGTTTTCAACTAAATTCTTCTTTAAAACTTCAATATGGCTTAGCTGAGCAAACCTCCTATCTTTAGAAAAGCCCATAAACTTGGATTTCTTGCCGTAACCAGCTAACTCGTCCTTTACAGTGCTTCCGATAAACCGCTGAATAACCCATGATAATGGACGCGGCGTTTTTTCAGTACAGTAGACGCTTACTCCAAATAGCACTTTCTCAGCAGACTTGGCCATTCCATCTACTATACCGCTTGTTGCTATCGATGCAGCTATTTGTGACTGGGCTTGCTTGTTTCTTTCAAGAAACGCTTCCTTAACAATTAGAGTAGGAAGCTTTGCTTTTGCTTCGCCAATTTTTATTGTTCCTCCTAAATCATCAATAACAAAAGCGCCAAAGCCCTCTTCGACTTTAATCGCAAAGAATTCTTTATAAAAAAATTGTACTTCAAATTTGGTTTCTCTTGCTTTCAAGTAAGAAGCAAGCTCCGCTAACGAAAGCTTCCAGTTTTTCCCTGAAATAAACAACTCTGTTGGCATCTGGAAAAGAAAAGTTAAACTAAGTATATAGAAATGACGCCGCTGTTAACTGAACAAATGGTTAAAGTAGGCAATTAGAAATTAAAAAATTCACACGAAGCTTCACCGTAGAGTTGCAAATCGTTTAAATACCGCTGGATGAGTATGCTAAAAAGGGACGTTTGTATGCACGCACGAAATTACAGGCACGTGAAAAATCGAGCGTACACAAGGAAAGAATACGCTAGAGGTTTTCCGCCGCCAAAAATAGTAAAGTTCACTATGGGTGATACGAAGGGCACGTTTGATTGCGAAGGGAAATTGATAGCTTTGGAACGGGCTCAAATACGCCATAGTGCATTGGAAGCAGCGCGTGTGGCTACAAATCGTGTCTTAATAGATAAACTCATAAATGATTATCTCATGGTTGTTAATCTATACCCTCATGTTATCCTGAGAGAAAACAAAATGATCTTTGGTGCTCACGCTGACCGGCTTCAACAGGGAATGAGGCGTTCTTTCGGAACAGCAATCGGGACTGCAGCAAAAGTTGAGGTAGGACAAACAATCATAACCGTCAAAGTTAAAGCAGCTGCTGCTGAAACAGCCAAAGAATCCCTCAAGAGAGGAAGCGCAAAACTTCCTATACCTTGCAAAATAGTTATCTCCAAGATTCCACCTTCTCTAGATGAAACTGAGAAGTCCGAACCGGAGACGGAGACCCTTGAGAGTTAAAGAGAAAGAATTGGTTTTATGGTTTGATGATGTAAGAAAAGAAGATATTCCTGTTGTTGGCGGCAAAAACGCCAGCCTCGGCGAAATGATTAATGCCGGATTACCTGTTCCACCAGGTTTTGCAGTAACTGCTTATTCTTATGAAAAATACCTTCAAGAAGAACGAATAGCCGAGCAAATCTATAAAATAATTACGGAAACAGTCACAAACCCAAACGACCCCAAACAGTATGATACGGCGTCAAAGAAAATACGTGAACTTATCGAAAAAACTCCGATGCCTAAAGAAATTGAAACCGCCATAAGAACAGCTTACAAAGAACTAAACCAAAGGCTTGAGTTAAAGGACGTTTTCGTTGCTGTGCGGTCAAGCGCTACAGCCGAAGACTTACCTGACGCATCCTTTGCAGGTCAACAAGAAACTTTCTTAAACGTTAAAGGCGCAGATGATCTTATCGATAAAGTAAGAAAATGCTGGTCAAGCTTATTTACGCCACGTGCAATCTTTTACAGAAATGAAAAAGGCTTTGCGCATGAAAAAGTCTTCATAAGCGTCGGGGTCCAAAAAATGGTGAACTCCGGATGTGCTGGAGTCATGTTTACCATTAACCCTGTAACTGGTAACCAGGATGAAATTGTAATCGAAGGCAACTACGGCTTAGGAGAAACTGTCGTTTCAGGCGCTGTTAACCCTGATGATTTTGTAGTGGACAAGAACACAGTCAAGATTACGGAAAGAAGAATTTCGCGTAAAACAATAATGTATCTTCGTGACCCCAAAACAGGCAAAACAGTGCACTTGGACGTGCCCGAGGATAAGCAGAAAGTAACCTGCCTAAATGATCAGGAAATCTTTACGCTTGCAGAATTTGCCAAGCGAATTGAAAAGCATTATGGCAAACCCATGGATATTGAATGGGCAATTGACCAAGACCTATCTTTCCCAGAAAACATGTTTATAGTTCAAGCTCGCCCAGAAACAGTTTGGAGCACAAAAAACATGGAAACACCCTTAAGAACTGAAGAAAATAAAGCTGAAGAAACATTAAAAGTAGTAGTGAGAGGCATTTCAGCTGGAAGAAAAGGTTACGGCGCAGGCAAAGCGACAGTTGTCCTAAATCCTGATGACGCAAACAGAGACATGCACAAAGGAGATATTCTCGTAACAGGCATGACTGACCCTGACTTTGTGCCATTCATGAAAATAGCAAGTGCCATAGTCACCGACAAAGGTGGAGTTACATCACACGCAGCAATTGTAAGCCGCGAACTTAGCATCCCCTGTGTGGTAGGTACAGAAACAGCTACTCAAGTGATGAAAACAGGCAAAGAATACACTGTGGATTCAAGAAACGGCGTGGTTTACGAAGGCATAATGGCCCAAGCCGTTCAACCAGCAGCATCAAATGGACCGGCCATGATTATGCAAGCAGTAACAGAGGCCGCTCCAGTAACAGCCACAAAAATCTATATGAATTTAGGTGTTCCAGAAAAAATTGAAGAATTTAAAAACCTGCCCTTCGAAGGCATCGGATTAATGCGCATTGAATTCATACTAGCCAGCGCCATAGGTCAGCACCCAATGATGTTTGTCGACACGGGTGAAAGCCAAAAATTCGTTGACAAACTTGCCGATGGCATTGCCACCGTCGCTCGAGCAATCCAGCCTCGAATAGTTGTAGTACGCTTAAGCGACTTCAAAACCAACGAATACCGAGGCTTGAAAGGTGGAGAAAAATACGAAATAGTCGAAGAAAACCCAATGCTCGGTTGGAGAGGCTGCAGCCGCTACATAAGCAAATGGTATATCCAAGCCTTCCGGCTTGAATGCCAAGCCATCCAAAAATGCCGTATAGAATGGGGTCTTAAAAATCTCTATGTCATGATTCCAGTGGTTCGTACTCTTTGGGAGGCTAAGAAAGTTCTCGAAGTTATGAAGGAGGAAGGTCTAGAGCGCTCTCGCGACTTTAAAATTTGGTTTATGGCTGAAACGCCATCCATAGCTATAATGGCTGACGAATTTTCCAAGCTTGTCGACGGCTTCTCAATAGGCTCAAACGACATGACTCAAGGCGTACTAATGATTGACCGCGACTCTGAACGCTTAGCTCAAATGGGCTATTTTGACGAAAGAGACCCGGCAGTAAAAAGAATAATTGCACACCTCATCAAAGTGGCTCATGAAAACGGAGTCACAGTTTCCATATGCGGTGAAGGGCCATCAAACCTTCCAGACTTCGCAGAGTTCCTTGTAAGAGTAGGAATTGATAGCATATCCGTGAACAGCGACGCTGTAGTAGCTACAAGAAAAAATGTTGCCAGCTTAGAACAAAAGATAATTCTTGAACGGCTCGCGGAACAAGCTGCTTTGGCTCGTGGGCAACCTCTTAAGAAGCCAACTCCAGACTGGGAATGGCCACTGTAGCCTCAAAAATCCCTATGCAACAGTGTAGCCCTTTGCTTTTCTTTTCTCTATAGTTTCTTTTTTATCCGTCAGTGGTCGGATTAAAGCATGAAACGGTTTGATTTTGAAGAAGAAAGAATAAAGCAAGAGATAACTAAACTTGGTGCCAAACGTGTTCTGCTGCAACTGCCAGAAGGATTAAAACCTGAAGGTCCACGCTTAGCTAAAATTATCGAAAAGAGCGGTGCGCTTCCAATAATTTCCGCTGATCCCTGCTACGGCGCCTGCGATATAGCGGTTAATGAGGCAGAAAGTTTAGGCGTAGATTTGATAGTGCATTTTGGGCACTCAAAACTTGTAAAGCATGAGCAGATTCCCACAATCTATGTTGAAGCAAGGGCAACGGTGACAGTTGAGAAGGCTGTCAAAAAATCTTTACCGCTTTTGAGCAAGTACGGTAAAATTGGTTTAGCCACTTCAGTGCAGCATTTGCAAGCGCTAAATCAGGCGAGAGAAATTTTAATCAGGGCTGGAAAAACAGTAATAATAGGCGACAGCGGGCAAATGGGTTATGCTGGGCAAGTCAGCGGCTGCAATTATAGCAACGTTAAATCAATCGCTGACGAGGTAGAAGCTTTCCTTTTCGTTGGCGGCGGGCTGTTCCACGCTTTAGGCATCGCTTTAAGCACTTCTAAACCAACCTTCATAGCTGACCCATACGATAATAGGGCTGTCGCAGTTAATGATGAAGCCCAAAAGATACTCAAGAAACGTTGGGCATGCATTGAAGAAGCGGAAGCTGCTAAAGATTTCGGGGTTTTTGTTGGTTTGAAACCGGGACAAAAACGGTTAGACCAAGCCTTAAGCGTCAAGGCGTTAGCAGAAAAACATGGAAAAGCAGCTTATCTGTTAGCTTCTAGGGAAATTTCTCCTGAAACACTCCTTGAGTTTCCATCTATCGATGCATATGTCAACACGGCGTGCCCTCGCATTTCTCTTGATGCTTCAGAAAAGTTTTCAAAGCCTGTGCTAACTATTAACGAGTTCATGGTGGCTTCTGGCGAATCTTCATGGGAGAACATACTCAAAAAAGGATTATTCGAAAATTAGATTTAGAGCTTTTTCTCTCAAAAATTGCTCTTCAGCCTTCTCCTCAGGCGCAACTTGAACAGTACACCATTTCTCCATCGATTGCATCAACCATGCTATACATCGCTACCTATGCAAACAACGATGTTATTGGCAAGACCGTGCTGGATTTAGGCTGCGGAACAGGTAGGCTTGCTCTAGGCGCCTCTTACCTTGGCGCTCAAGAAGTTGTCGGCATTGACATTGATAAGCGAGCCATCAAAACCGCCGTTGAAAACTCTTTGAAAGTTGGTTCAGCTGGTAACGTTCAATGGGTTATTGGCGACATAAGTGCTATCGTCGGCAGGTTTGATACTGTTTTGCAGAATCCGCCTTTTGGGGTGCAAACACGTGAGGCTGACAGAGCATTTTTAGTAAAGGCGTTGGACGTTGGGAATTGCGTTTATTCTCTTCATAACCATCCAGAAACCGATAAGCAATTAATCAAGCAGCTTAAGGCAAGCAACCGTTTTTTGCAGGTTTCACCTTCTCCCTTTTTGGAAAAGTTAGTGACGCAGCATAATGGTGTTGTTAAAGCAGTTTATGCTATGCTCATGACTATTCCCCGAATGTTTGATTTTCACACAAAAATTAAGCATGAATTTGTTGTTGACTTATATGTTATCGAAAAAGTAAGTGTTGAATAAATTTTTAGGCCCTTTGAGTCTGGAATTAATTTGGTTTATTAATCAAAAGGTTTATTGATGCGACTGGAAACTAAGCATATGCATTTATCAATCAGCGACTGTTTAGCTTATTTAACATAAAAGGGAAATATCATGAGTCTAAAACCACCTGAACAAAAAAGCGGTCATTTAGTGGTGCCTGGAGAACGCTTAGGAGTTATTGAAGAGTTTATTCCAGACTCCGGAACATACGTTAAAGACGGCGTTATCTACTCCAAAATTGTTGGTCGCGCATTGCTTGACTTGCTAAACAAACGTGTTTCTGTTTACCCCCTAACCAATGGTGAACTCATCCCGAAAGTTTCAAGCACGGTTGTGGGGCAAATTGGTAATGCCCAGTCAGATAATGTTTTGGTAAGAATCTTCAAAATAGAAAACAAAAGGCTCTCAGGCGAATTTAGCGGCATCTTGCACATTTCCGATGTTTCCGACAGGTATATCGATTTAATGAATGATGTATGCAAGCCCGGTGATATTGTCAGAGCTAAAGTAATCAGTGGAAAAAACCGCATCTTCCATCTGTCAACCAACGACAAGAACTTAGGCATAGTGTATGCTTTCTGTTCTCGATGCGGCAATTTGCTGGAACCTCAACGGTATGAACTGCGTTGTCCAAAATGCGGCAATACAGAAAATCGTAAAATCGCACCCGATTATGGAAAAGAACCGATATAACAAAAAAAGGGGAACTGACAAGTGAAAATTAATGTGCTAACAAAATCGGATAATGAGCTTAAAATAGAAATTGAAGGCGGCACCCACGGGCTATGTAACTTGTTACAAAAGAGGCTTTTAGAGGATAAAACAGTGGATTTTGCAGGGTACGATGTTCCGCATCCTTTGGCATCAAACCCCATTATCTACGTTAGAATGAAAGGGGATGCTAAAGCTGAAGACGCGCTGATTAAGGCTATTGAGAAAGTTCGAGAAGCAAATGACGCTTTTAGCAAAGAGTTAGATCGTGTTCTAAAAACTTAGTTCGCTTTTGTTTTAACTTTTAGCCTTAGTTTTTAATATTCATTCATTAAAGGTCAAACGGTTTATTGAGGTTTCATTTAAAAGCTAAAATACGCCTTATAGCTTTCGGGGGGAAGGCTTTGGAAGTTAAAGGCTTTAGAGTAATAAAATCTGAAATCCGCGTGCTTGGTGTGGACGACGGAAAATTTGTTCCGCATACCGCGGGTGATGTGATTGTTGTAGGTGTTGTTTTCAGGGGAAGTTGCTGGCTTGATGGGGTGATGCATACTCGAATTGCAATCGATGGCTTTGACGCTACTGAACGCATAGCTTTCATGATTAACAGTTCGCCTCATTGTAAACAGTTGCGTTTAGTAATGTTAAACGGAATAACATTTGCTGGTTTCAACGTGGTGGATATCAAAAGGTTAAATTTGGCAACAAAGCTTCCAGTCATCGCCTTAACGCGTGATAAACCCGATTTAGAAGCCATTCGCAAGGCGCTTAATAATTTGCCTAAAAGTGAAGAGCGTTGGAAAATGATTCTTGAGGCAGGAGAAATCCATGAAATCTGTTCCCGCGGCAAGCAGATTTACATGGGGCTAGCTGGAATTTCGCTGGTTGATGCCCGAGAGATTGTTGAGTTGACATCGATAAGAAGCAGTTTTCCCGAGCCTTTGCGTGTTGCACATCTTGTCGCCTCTGGAATCAGCCCTTGATTTGGCCCGAGTTGGAAAAGGTTTAAAAGTCAGAATGCTAAGGGAATCAAAAACGGGTAGTGAATAACGACTATGGAATTTTGCCCTAAATGCGGTTCACGTCTAGAACCAAAGAAATCTAAGAATGGTAAAGATGCCTCTTTAGTTCTTGCGTGCCCAAAATGTGGGTATAAAAAGCCTGACGCTGGCGAAAAAGTTGAGCCCAAAGTGGCGTCGAAGGTTATTCAGCATAATCCTCAGCAGTTTGTAGCCGTCATTGGCAAAGAAGAGCAGAAACTGAATACATTGCCAACTGTGCGGATTGAGTGCCCAAGATGTGGAAACAACACGGCTTATGTTTGGCAAGTCCAGACCCGCGGCGCAGATGAATCTTCAACCCAGTTTCTCCGCTGCACTAAATGCAATTACACGTTCAGAGAATACAGCTAAGACGCTGTTTTTCTGCTGCGATTCTTTGTTAGAACTCTCTATTTTAGCTAAGCAATAACTCATCTATCATGAAGGGCCACTTGACTGTAAATTATCCAATTCTCATATAATTTATTTTTAAGTGCATATTTTTTGGTTTGGATAGGACAATTTATCTATTAGCTAAATGCGTAATCAAAAGCTATATAACTTTACAGTAATATGCATAAGCGAGGGAAGAAACCAACATGTTCAAGCTCAAAGTGTCTGATGCTAAACTCTTAAGAGACATGGCTACAGCCATCTCAATCCTTGTGGATGAAGCAACATTCAAAATTGACCCTGAAGGCTTAAAGCTCCGAGCCATGGATCCATCACGCGTCGCCATGATTGATTTTGAATGGCCAAAATCCATTTTTCAAGAATACGTTTCAACAGAGCCAGCTAAAATGTGCATTAACATAAGCGAAATATTAAAACTCTTAAAACGTGCTGGAAGAGACGAGGCAGTTGAGCTGTCCCTAGATGACAAAACTGGAAGATTACAGATAATAATAACTGGAAAATACAGCCGAAGCTTCACGATGCCAACCCTTGAAGCCTCAGAAGAAGAAGTGCCCACTCCAAAAATAACTTTCAACGTAAAAGCTAAAATCACAACCCAAGGCTTAAGCCAAGCTATCGAAGACGCCCAACTAGTAAGCGACCACGTACGGATTGAAGCTGAACCAGAAAAACTAACCCTGAGTGCTTCAGGCGACTTAATGGGTGCAAACATAACACTTCAGAAAGGCAGCGATGCGTTGCTTGATTTGGAAGTTAAAGAAAATGCTAAAGCAACATATAGCTTAAGCTACTTGTCTGAAATTATAAAAGCGGCGTCAGCCACCTCAGATATCGCGATGCTTGAATTCTCAACCGATATGCCTGTGAAAATAGACTTCCAACAACAAACGAAAGAGGGAAAACTGACCTTCTTCTTGGCACCAAGAATCGAAACAGAATAAAGCTGGCATTTGCCAAATGGCGCCAGTAACATTCATACAACTAGATTTTGCAAAGTACCCTTTTTTAAAACAAACATCAAAGCGTATAGAAGAGTTAGGATTAACAATTGAGAATTTGGTGGCTCCTGAAAATAAGCCAATTCTTGAACGCGCCCAAAAAAGGTTGGAAAATGCAATTATGCAAGTTAATGCTGGCGACATGGTGAAAGATAGTAGAACAGAAATTTCTTCATTTGCCGCCGCGATTATTTTGGCGATAGCCACGAAGAATTCTCTTATTAAGAAACGTTATGCACTTGCTGAGGCAAAAACTGCTTATGCTTACCTGCTTAAAGAATCTAAAGAGAATATTTTAATCATAGCCGATGATTTTAACTGGGACCTCAATTTAGCAAAAGATCTTCCATATGATTTTTGTTTGGGGTTTAACTTTTACTTACAGAACGCGTCTCATTTTCATGGTAATACATGGAAGCTTATTAACCAAGTTCTAACCAGCGGCAGGGTATACTTAAATAAAGATAAGGTAGCCCGTCTTCTTCAAGAAGCGATTAAAAAACGCATTGAAGCAAGGCTTGGCATCTTGGAACTCAAGAGCCTACCTGAAGACATAACCTCTATCGCTCAAAACTTAACGAAATTGGCACAAGAAGTGCTGGGTCAAGAAATGGAGGAGCTACCAAAGGTTGTTGTTCAAGCAGCTTTTCCACCGTGTATTAACGCTTTATATGAGGCTGCATCCAAAAGTCATCATCTCTCACACATTGGACGCTTCACGCTAACTTCTTTTCTTGTTAACATTGGAATGTCAGCAGAGGCTGTTAATGAATTATTCAAGACTTTTTCTGATTATAATGAAAGGTTAACTCTCTATCAAATTGAGCATATTGCAGGCGAAAGAGGTTCTGGAACACACTACATTCCTCCTCAATGCTCCGTATTGCAAACGCATGGTGTATGCAAAAACAGCGATGATTTGTGCCGCCGAATTTATCATCCGCTTGCCTATTATAAGCGGAAACAAAAGCTTGCTTAAAACTGTTTTATTAGCTAAGATTTATTAGGTCACATAGTAAAATTAGGTTAAGAGTCCTTATGCATTATCAATTAATTGGCAATAATAACGTGGCGAGCTCCGAAATTGGGATAATTCTTCCCACTTATCGAGAAGCAGATAACATTTCTAAATTAATTGAAGACATTGAAGATCTAAAATTAAACGCTTCGATACTTGTCATAGATGATTCAAGCCCAGATGAAACCGCAAAAATCGTGCAAGAAAAACAGAACAAATACAGTAACATTCTTTTATATGTTAGACCCAAAAAAAGCGGGTTAGGTACAGCAATAACTGACGGGTTCAAATTTTTTTTGTCCTCAAAACAAGCACCACAATATGTTGTTACAATGGATGCTGACTACTCCCACAACCCTAAAGCTATTCCACAGCTTATATCAAGCATGTATAAGGCTGATTGTGGAATAGTAATCGGCAGCAGATACTGCAAAGGAGGCAACATAAAAGGTTGGCCTTTCGCTAGAAAAGTAATTAGTCGAATCGCTAATTTTATCGCCAAGTTATCCCTTGGCTTAAAACCCCACGACTGCACCAGCGGCTTTCGCTGCTACTCCACGAAGTTTCTAAGAGCAACTATTGGCAACTTGCACAGTCATACCTATGAGATTCAAATAGAAACCATAAGGCAAGCCGTTTTGAGGAATTTTAACGTAGAAGAAACCCCGATTTTATTTGTTAACCGAAAACGAGGAAAATCTAAGCTCTCTTGGACTGAAATCGAAAGCTACTTGACTTACACTTTAAAAGCGGTCTCACATTCGTAGGTTTGTTAAGCAAGGCTTATTTTAGTTAATGGTCGAATTAAATATCCATTGGTTGCTTTCGTTTAAAGGATGCCCGCTTATGAAACCCCCCAGCACTAAGGTTCTGTTGTTTATAGGTATTATAGTTCTAGTGCTAAGCGTAGTCCTTGCCACCATCAGCTTATTTCCAAGAAATTCAAGCAATAATCAGCCATATCCTTTGGTTAACGATACTTTCCAATTAAGCCCAAACGAAACCTACATAGAAGGTTTAGGATCTTTTCGTGGCGGAGAAAACATTTCACTTTCAGTACAATGCCCAACCGCTTTCGAAAAAAACTTTTCCATTCTTTTTCCCACTAGACCCTATTTTTTTATAATTAATAGCAGTGTTGCTTACTCTGTTTTAACGCAATCAAACATCAACTACTCATTTATTGCAGAGGCTAACTACTATGAAGCGGTTTTTGTCTCTGATTCACCAAATGTCGGCGCTGTTCACTTCCAAGCATCTGCACAAGAACCAAACAGTAAACCAAACAGTGTCTTTCCATATTCATGGCTTAACGAGCCCTCAAAAATCGTGTTCCTGCTAAGTTTAGGTCTAACAATGCTTGTAATGTTAAAAATGGTGTTGTCCTCTACTAACTTCAAATCAAATAGGCTCAGCTTACCCTCTCTTAGCAAGAAAAACCGTCGATACCTCTTAATTTTACTTTTATTGTCGCTGATGATTTGGCTTTTCCTCATAGCAGTAAACTCTAATCCCCTTGCGACATTCGAAAACTGGTATACCGATAATGCCCGGGACTCTTATGTTTCCACTTTGTTTCTTAAAGATGGTTTTTCAGTTTTTAATCAACCCTTAGGCAAACTATCAAACCTTGATAATTCACACTACAAGTTTGTAACATGGCCAGAAATGCCGCAGCTATACCCATTAGGCAGCATTTTCTTGTTCTTGCCCTTTGGTATTCTTCTCCAAAAAGGCTTTGACTCGTCCTTGATTTACAAAACTGAGATAGCTATATTTCTGGTATTTGCCACAGTTTGCGTTTATTTTTTCCTCAAAAATTTCTTGCAAAAGGACATGGCTTTGCTACTCAAACTTTTGGGAGTGTACATTATTTATGTTAGTTTGGTAGTTTACGCCGCTGACGGAATGTTTGATTCAGTTGCTTTCCTGTTTTCTTTATTTGCCCTGTACATGTTTGTGAAGGAGCGTTACGATTACTTCTTTTTGCTTATTGCTGTTTCCATATTTTTTAAATATCAAGCCGCAATTTTCCTTTTGCCCCTAATAATTTTGGGTTTAATCAAGCTTTTCCAGACAAACAAATTAAGTAATCTAATAAGAAATAAAGCTGTAATCGCTGGTGTCATCTTCGGGTTTGCCAGCCTCTTCACAGCTTATTTGAGCGCGCCGTACTTTCTGGCCGCTGAACCACAGTTAATAATGAATGGCATAAATGCTTTTTCATCCAATACTCAAATTTCTTGGGGGCTTCAATCCTTCTTAGTTTTGCTGATACTGGCGGTCACTTTGGCTTACGCACTCTACATGCTAAACAGGAACCCTTTGCTTTCTCTGTCAGCGCTTTTTCTTCTCTTGCCAAGTTTTATACTGCCTTACTTTCAAAACTGGTACCTACCATTCATTTTTGTGTACGTTCTGATTCCCCAGCAGAAAAAAGAAATAGAAATCACTGCACTCTGGTTAATGTTTATTATTTTCATGCTCGCTTTCGCTGCGTCCTTCTTTAATTTACTACTCAGCATTTAAATGCCCAAAGTTTTGATTAACCTCTGAAATAATTCACAATTTGGCTATGCAGGCGGTATATAGATAAATTTGGGAAACGTAATCATTATAATCACTTTCAAAGGGGCAAGGGAACATGGAGGCTTCTCGAGACTTCGTTTATCAAAAATTCTGCGAATACTACCGAGACTCCTCAACTGTTATTCCTGCGCCGATTCTTCTTGGCCAAAGAGAATTTGGCTATCTGCTCTTCAAGGAACGGTTTATGGTTAGGCACAAAAGGTTTGAGGGAATCAGCAGCCTAAGGTCAGTGTTGAAACAAACTGTTCCATCAGATGTTTATCATTCTTGCGCTTACTATGAAAACCCAGATTTTGACATGGACAAAAAAGGCTGGTTAGGCGCCGACTTAGTCTTCGACATAGACGCCGACCATATTCCAACTTCCTGCAACAAAATCCACGATGAATTCACATGCAGCAAATGCGGCTTCAGCGGCAGAGGAATAACTCCCGAAATCTGCCCAGCCTGTGAAGCAACAAAATTTGAAACCAAAACTTGGCCTTGCGAGCTTTGCATAAAATCAGCTCGAGAAGAGACCGCCAAGCTGATTGATATGTTAGAGAACGATTTTGGTTTTTCTTTAGATGAGTTGCATGTGTTTTTTTCTGGACATCGAGGATACCACGTGCATGTTGAGAATGAAGCCGTACGTTCATTAGATGCTATGGCAAGAAAGGAAATTGTTGATTACGTTATTGGATTAGGCTTAAGTATACTGGATAAAGACGCAAAAGAAAAACGAGGAAAACGCGCGACTAAAAAATTTAATCTACACAACTTTGGCTGGAACAGGCGATTAAAATTGGGAATGCAAAATTTTCTGCTCAACGCAACCATGGAAGATTTGAAAGACATTGGTTTAAAGAATAATGCAAATAATGCACTTTTAAAAAACAAGGAAACTATCATTAAACGCTGCATAAATGATGGTCGATGGGATAGCATTAACGGAGTCAGTGTTCAAACTTGGCTAAAACTGGCTGAACATGTGAGGGATTTGCAGTCGTCAAAGATTGATACGGTTGTCACCACTGATATTCACCGTTTAATCAGGATGAACGGCACTTTGCATGGCAAAACAGGCTTGAAAAAAGTCGAGTTTCCAGCTAAAAACTTGGAGGATTTTGATCCATTTACTGGAGCGGTAGCTTTTAAAAAGGGCGAGGTGAAAGTGTTGATTTCTGATGCGCCAGAGTTCAAGTTGGGTGGAGAAACGTTGGGTCCATACAAGAATGAGACGAAAGAGTTGCCTGTTGCGGCGGCAGTGATGCTTATCTGTAAGGGAAGAGCTAAGGTGGCGAATTAAATGTACAATGAACTTTACGTGGTATGGCGAAGAGAAATTGAAGATGCTTCGCTTGGAAGTTTACAGCCTGACTTCTACGTTAGAATAGCAGATTACCTGAAGCGCATAAACGAAGAGAGCAGGATGCTTGACAAAAAATCAGTTAAACTAAACCTGCTGAACCGTGAAGCGCAGAACGTTAAGCGGATGCTTGAGGAGCTGCTTTGGGCAAGATACAGAAAACTAGTAAAAACAATCACTCAAAACCAAACCTTGCCCTCAGAGCTGTTAACTGTTGAAGAAGCCAGGATGTGCGAGAGTTTTGTCACTTTCAGTGGTGCGTATCGGAGGTTTGCTGAAGGTCTCATGCAGGGTCAAACTGCTAAAGTGGAAGCTGAAGTGAGTCATAAACGAATGACTTTAAGATTTGCAAAAAGTACTCCAACCATTATTGGTTTAGACATGAAAACTTATGGGCCCTTTATGGTTGAAGATGTTGCTTCTTTGCCCGTTGAAAATGCGAAGATTTTGATTAAACAGGGCTTAGCTGTGCTGGTTGAGGTTTCCTAAGGCTTTCGTGGCTAAAGCCTCCACCTTTAATTTTTCGCCATAAACCTTGACTTACAAGAATGATCAATGGATAAGAAACAATCCATGATATCGCGTACAGTGGACCATAATAGAAGTGGAACATTTGCACTTGGTTTGAGTTTACGCCATACTGCATGCCAATATTGAAGATGGTGACTATCCGCATAACGTTTATGAAATATGTGACGGTGACGCCAATGATGAAGTATCCTGTTTTAGCTTTCCAAGAGATTGGCATCTGCTGCAAAAACACCAAAATAACAGCCGTATAGATAAGAAAGCTTTCAATACCTGCACAAGGCCAAGCTATAGCGAATTTAGCTGTTCCCAATGGTCCCGTGGCTTGCAGGGTTGGCATGCCATTTTGTGTTACAAGCGAAGTCGTGCATCCCATTAAGCCGAGGACGCGAGCGGCAAGCGTGGCGGTTGTTGGAACGAATATTTGGAACGGTGTAAACTGCCCGTTGGGAAAAACGTTGTCGATAGTGTATAGAACTCCGACTAACCCCACAAATAAGGCAGGTAAAGCAAAACCTGCTAAACCCTTTTTCCCAAAAGACAGGAAAATAGTTAAACAAAAAAGACCTGCGAAAACAAGGTATTCAATTGCAAGAGGCATTGAATCGTAAAAAGCAACACCGTTTTGTAGGGAAAAGTTTGCAATTGCAGCGTTTAACCCAAAATAATATTCAGAAATTACGTATATTGTAGGAAGTAACAAGGCTACGGCAACAGCGGCGAGTTTTGCTTTGTTTTGCTTGCTTATTTTTGACTTGAAGATTTCCCAATTTAGAATAAACTCCAACGCTATTAACCAAATAAAAAATAACTGGAAAGTTCTGCCCTTCCACATTAACTGGAAAGAATCTTGAGCGCTAAGATTAAGGTATGGATCGGCTGGGTTCAGCCCATACAGCAGAGCCAGCGGAGCGACGAAAGCAAACAATGGCAACAGCTTAACTATGGTGTCTGAGTGCTCTTTGAGTTTTGAAAGAATTTGCATCAAAGCATTACCTGCAAACTGGCTATGAAGTTAAAATTATCTTCCGTTTAAAAAAGAATGCGCCTTTCTGCAGTTTTCAGTCTGCCAGAATTGATCAGCAACAAATTACAAACTTTCCGTTTCATTGGGTTTAGGATGAAGAAAGATGAAGTTCCTGTCTAATTCTTTTAAGGCAATTCTTTGACAAGCCTTTGAATACATGGAGCATTAGGAGTTTTATTGAATGCTAAAATAAGAAGGTGTAGAATTCTCTCCAAGTGCTGCTTCGATTGGCTCAAGCCCATACTTTTTGATAGATAGGTGAAAAAGTATAAGAATGCGTATGTTTCTTTTATGCAAAGCTGGTAGTGAAAAAGGTGCACGTTCCTAAAGAAGTTAAGACTTACTGTCCGAAATGTAAAGCTCATCAAATTCACAGTGTAACCCTCTACAAGCCTGGAAAGCGCAGAGCCTTAGCTCATGGTGAACGCCACCACGAAAGAGAAAAGCAGGGTTACGGTGGACAAAAATATCCACTTCAAAGAGAATTCGCGAAAACAACCAAAAAACAAACTCTGAGGTTGAAATGCAAAGTTTGTAATTACATGAGACATAAAGACGGTATTCGCCTCAGAAAACTAGAAATACAATAATAATGGAGAAAAAAAGTCATGTCTGAATGGAGCAAACTTATCCCAAAACCAAGAAGCGTCTTCCTTAGAGTCAAATGCTCAAAATGCGGCAACGAACAATTAATCTTCAGTAACGCTGTTAACAAGATAACCTGCAACGTATGCGGAGAAACACTAGCCGAACCATCTGGCGGAAGAGCAAAAATTAAAGGCGAAGTCCAAGCGGTTCTTGAATAAGGGATGAAGTAATGACGTCTGCAAAAATCAGCAGAAAGCGTCATCTCAAACTTATAGAAGCAGGCGGGCAAGGGGCTTTTAGAAGGGAAAAATAGTTGGTTTGGCAATTACGCAAATGCGTAAACTGCGAAAAATATACACTTAACAAAAAAAGTTGCCCCTACTGTGGTGGACCCGTCAGAATTCCCCATCCACCCAAATTCTCGCCTGATGATAAATACCTAAAATACCGAATGGCAATGAAAAGGAGTAGCACAACGTAATGAAAGAAACCTACATCAAAGAATTCATCCGGATTGAACCGAACAATCCTGTTCTCATCGAAGGTCTTCCAGGTTTAGGGCTTGTCGGTAAAATCGCCCTTCGCTACATGATCAAACAGTTAAAAGCCCAAAAGATCGCTTATCTCTACTCACCTCATTTCCCATATTTTGTCCTCGTAAACAAAAAAGGCAACGTCCGCCTTTTAAGAGGCGCATTCTACTACTACAAAAATCCTAACGGACCGAACGATCTAATCCTATTTACCGGCGATAGCCAATCGCAAACAATTGAAGGGCAATATGAAATCGCTGACCGGATGCTTGACTTCTCAGAAAAGTACAAAGTTAAAACAATCGCAACCATCGGAGGTTACCGAATGGAGCCAAAAGAAAAACCTAAAGTCTTCATAGCTGCAACTTCACAGGAGATCTTAGACAAAGCACTGCAAGCAGGCGCAACGCTTAGCACTTCAGGAAGCCCGATTGTTGGAACAGCAGGATTAATACTTGGCCTAGCCAAATTCAAAAAAATAAGCGCTCTCTGCCTGCTTGGTGAAACACGCGGTTATCTTCCTGATCCTCTTGCGGCAAAAAGCGTTTTGGAAGTTTTAAAATCCACTTTCAACTTCGGCTTAGACCTAGCAGGGTTGAATGAGGAAATTGCCCGTGCAGAAACAATGGTAACTCGCCTGCAGCAAATTGAAGAAAAACGAGCCTTACAAGCTGAACAAACACGTAAAGAAGAAGATAAAAAGACCACTTACATATCTTAAGCAAAGCTTTTCTCTAATACATCGACAATTTTTTGGGCTGCTGTGCCGTCGCCGAAAGGTGAAGCATAGGGCAACTCAACTTCATTTTTAGCCGCTTCTTCCATACCTGCCAAAATATTTTTCCCGGCTGTTCCAACCACTTTAGCGTACCCTGCTTCCACTGCTTCCTGCCTCTCAGTTGATAAACGGATTACCAGCACTGGTTTTCGTATGCTTGGCGCAGTGGCTTCCTCTTGAATACCGCCTGAATCAGTAATTATCAATTTACAGTTTTTCATTAAAATTAAAAAATCCAAGTATCCCAAAGGCGGAAGAATTAACACGTTCCTCAACGCTTCAATTTGAGCAAGCATCTTATTTTCTTGGAGTCTCTTTTTTGTGCGTGGATGCATCGGATAAACGATTGGAATTGGAGATTTGGAGAAGACATCCATGAAGGACTCAAGAACCGACACGTTATCAACATTTTCTGCCCTGTGAGCCGTTGCTAAAGCGAACGTTTCAAAAGGGATTTTTTCCATTATGGCGGATTTTTTTTCGGCAATCGGCAAATGCTGGATTACCGCGTCTATAGCCGTGTTGCCAGTCAGGTAAATTTTGCCCCAAACATTTTCTTTCAAAAGATTTGTTTTTGCTCTCTCTGTCGGTGCGAATAAGTATTCAGATATATGATCGGTTAAACGTCGGTTATGTTCTTCAGGCATGCGCAGGTCAAAGCTTCTTAAACCAGCTTCTACATGCCCAACAGAAATCACCCGTTTATTAGCTGCTAAAGCCGCGGCCAAAACACTGTTCGTGTCACCTTCAACCAAAACAATTGAAGGCTCAATTTTCTCCAGCAGTTGGTCCATCTTCATCATTATTTCTGCTGTTTGCGCTCCAGGCGAAGAAGCTTCAATTTTAAAAGAGTATTCAGGTGTCGGCAACTCTAGGTCTTCAATGAATTGCTGAGCCATATTGTAGTCGTAGTGTTGGCCGCAATGGACAAACACTGATGGAATTTTGGTTTTGTTTAAGGCTCTGATTATTGGAGCCATCTTGATTATTTCAGGTCTGGTTCCAGCAACTACTACTACTACTGGCTTCATCGTTTGTCTCGCTTTTGTTTTTTTTAGGTTTTCTTTAGGCATCCTTCTCTGGGTTCATAAATTGTTCCTTCACGTAGCAATTGACTTATCATGCGTTCAACTTCGGCTCTGGGTATCTTATGTGTTGTTTCCAGTTCGTTGACAAGTGCGTCTTTCTCAACTATGCCTGTAACTTTTTCCATGTCCATCAACACTGAAAGGATAATGCTCAATCTGTCACGGATGCTTTTGGATCTTCCAGTCATTATCAAGTCAATATCCACTTTGTACGAGGACAAGTCAATTCCAACTTCTTCCAGAGACCTCTTCATAATGACTATGGCTGCCTCTGCATCTTCACCTGTAACTTCCTTTCGTAATGCAACGCGTGCTCTGGCTTCTGAGATGCGAACAAGCGATTCCAGCTGGCGTGCGGTTATTGCCACTGGTGAACCTTCAGTTTCGCTTGCCGCGCGCATGGCTAAGTAAAAGTCGCTTAGCCGTTTTATTGCTTCAGTACTGAGTACAGGCTTAATCCCTTTAGCATAACCAACATATTTCCGCAGTAATTCCGCATCTACCGGTGCTTCTACGGGGCTTACTCCTCTACGATGAATTTCCAAGATGTGCTGAGACATTTTTCCATCTGCTTCTTTGTTGGGCACATCACGTAGCACGAAAATTAAGTCAAAACGCGAAAGAATAGTAACTGGCAATGGAACGTTCTCGGCAACCGTCCTGTTCGGCTCATACCTGCCTAAAGACGGGTTAGCCGCTGCCAACACCGCTGTTCTGGCGTTTAATGTGGCGACAATTCCGCCTTTCGCAACCGAAACTGTATGCTGCTCCATCGCTTCGTGAATAGCAACACGGTCTTCAGGGCGCATCTTATCCATTTCGTCGATGCAAGCTATTCCTTTGTCGGCTAGCACGAGCGCGCCTGCCTCCAGGCTCATGCTTCCGCCTTTTTCTCTTACTACCGCAGCGGTTAAGCCTGCGGCGGTTGTTCCTCTACCCGAAGTGTATAGTCCTCTTGGGGCTATTCTTGCTACGTACTGAAGAAGTTGTGATTTGGCGGTGCCTGGGTCTCCGATTAAAAGAGCATTCATTTCTCCTCTTATGTTTATGTCTGGAAGGCTTTTTGCAACTCCGCCGAAGAGTAAATACATTATTGCTTCTTTGATGTGTTCGTAGCCGAAGATTGATGGTGCTATGGAACTCGTGATTTTCCTGTGCACCCATGGATCTTTTGAGAGTGCATGGATTTTTTCTTCTTCTTCAGGTGTGGGCGGTGACGTTTCCGGTTCTTTGCCAAGCACTTCTGCTGAGTTAGCATCAAGTTGAAGAATGAATGTTCGAAGTTTTCCCATTCCCATCAATGAAGGCGCAAAAGCGCGGACGATGCCGACGATGGAAACGTGGTCTCCTGGTCTTGCAACGTCAACTATGTCGTCGCCGACAAGTTTCACGGCTAATGTACGTGGTAATTGTCCTGGAGGTAAATCTTCAGGCTTTTCCTGCAACCGAAGGTCTTGGGAATCTATAAAGGTTGATTCTTCTTGGATAAACTCGAATGGTCCATCTCTTCCGCAGTCTGGAGCTTGGCATATGGCTGGTGCTTTTAGGAATTGTCCTGTTTGTTCTTCCATGTTCATGGTTCCACAGCGTTTGCATTTGAAGGCTGCTTGCAAGACCATCGGTCGGACTGATGTGGCTCTGACTACTATGCCTTCAACCATGATTAGTTTAGCCATTTGTCTTGAACCGAGTTTTCTCAGCTGTTCTTTTCCAAGAAGCTTCACGATTCTGGCATTAATTTTTTCTATTTTTTCAGCGTATTCTGCGTCTTCTATGCGGAGTTGTTCGTAGGCTCCTTTTCCTGCATGCTGCAAGTATTCTCCTGGTTTGTTGAGTAATTGTTCAGCGAGCGCCTGGTCAAATCCATAAAGTTCTTCAAAATCGATTGTAATTGATCCTCTTCCAGTGATGGCTAACTGCGCGATTCTTTGGCGGTACTTCTCTTTCTTAAAGAACTCTTGAAAACGCTGCTGCGGGTCCACCGCTACCTGTTCGTTAGCCATCTTTACTTTTCTCCCTCACTTTCTAGAATCTTTGTTTTCCACTCAGAGATTATTTTGACCAGTTGTTCATAGAGAATTTTTTCCTCGCTTGTAAACTTTTTTAAAACCTGCTCACTTTGAGTTGGAGCAGAAGCTAAAGCAACTATTTTTTTAAGCCTAGAATTCACGATGTCACGTGCTAATTGCTTTGCTCTATCGTATTCTTGGTATTTTTCCGATTGCTTCGACGCTTGTTCTTTCAAATCAGAGATAAACCTGCGAAGTTTAGGATAAAAATCATCTGAAAGCTCTGAGATTTGTCCCGGGATTTGTACGCCTTCCTTCCATTGCACCTTAAACAGTTTAGTTGCATCCAAAACATCGTCTTCTCGAAAATGAACCATTCCTGCATTAGCTAACTCTTTTGCCACCCAAAAATAAACTTCATACTCATTCCCTTCGTCAAAGGGGCCAACAGTTAATCCCGCAAGCTTAATTTCAGGGCAGTTGCGGTTTGCTACAATTTTAACCATAGAATTCTCATAACTGAAATCCAACGTGCCAATTTTCGCTGCCAACTCCCTTTTCCCTTCCAAGTCCCATTGTTTCCCCTTTTGTGGGGTTCAACAGATATAGCAAGAACAGTTTTAAGCGTTTGCACTAGAAAAAACAATGCCAATACCAAATTGCCATCGCGTTATCCTTTAATTTTATGGCCATAGTCCTAGTGTTTTTATGGCGTTAGCTACTCTTCCTACGCCCAGCATTAATGCTCCTGTGCGCATATCGCTTTCTTCCTTCTCTGTTATGGCGGCTACGTCGTTGAATGCTTTAGTCATTTTGGTTTCAAGTTTCCTGTTGACTTGCTCAAGTGTCCATTGCTCTCGGGTTAGGTTTTGTACCCATTCAAAATAGCTCACCGTTACCCCGCCACTGTTGGCAAGGATGTCCGGGATTAGGCAGATTTCTTTCTCATACAAGATTTTATCAGCGCCAGGCGTGGTTGGTCCGTTCGCGGCTTCAGCCACCATTTTTGCCTTGATTTTGTCAGCGTTTTGGCGTGTGATTTGGTTCTCCATTGCTGCAGGAATCAGCACGTCGCAGGGCAATTCAAGTAGCTCCTCGTTTGTTATGTTTCTGCACCCCTTGTAGTTCTGGACAGAGCGGGTTTTTTCTTTATGCACAAGAACATCAGGCGGGTTTAAGCCGTCTGGGCAATAAATTCCACCTGTGGAATCGCTTACAGCTATAACTTTAGCGCCCTCTTCTTGTGCTGCGGCTGCTGCGTGGTAGCCGACGTTGCCGAAGCCTTGGATGGCTACAGTGGCGTTTTTTAGTTTTAAGCTGCTGTTTTCTGCCGCTTGCTTTACGCAGTGGATTACTCCTCTGCCCGTGGCTTCCGTTCTGCCCCATGAGCCTCCGATTTCAACAGGTTTTCCAGTGACGCTTTCGGGTATGCTGTAGCCTTTCATTTGGCTGTAGGTGTCCATTATCCAAGCCATGGTTTGCGCGTCAGTGTACATGTCTGGCGCAGGAATGTCACGGTGCGGCCCCAAATATTCAAAGATTAAGCTGACGTATCTTCTCGTCAATCTTTCAAGCTCATGTTTGCTCATTTTTTTAGTGTCAACGCAGACTCCGCCTTTTGCCCCGCCAAAGGGTATGTCGGCGATGGCGCATTTCCAAGTCATCAACATCGCCAACGCTGTGACTTCATCAAGGGTAATGTTTGGGTAATAGCGGATTCCGCCTTTGAATGGACCACGAGCATCCCAGTGTTGGACTCTTACTCCGTTGAATACTCCGACGGTTCCGTTGTCCATTCGGATGTCGATGCTGACGCTGATGGAGCGTTTTGGCGAACTGAGCATCTTATGCATTCCCGAATCCAACTGTAACTTTTTGCAAGCCAGTTTAAGCTGGGAAAGCGCGACGGTTAATGCTGTGTGTTCTTCATCCATAGATTGAGCCTTCTGCATTAAGTGTTAATTATAAAATGGCTAGATAAGATTTGCCTTCGCATTTTTTTGTGTGTTTGGTTGATGCTTTTGTATACCGTCGTTTTGGTCTTTACCCATCTAAGGATCGAGTTTATGAGAGTTTCAAGCAGTTGGCATCCAAGAACGGTTATAATGTAACGGTAATAAAGAAGTTCAAAGGCTGGGTTCAAATCCCAGCGGTAACAATTGCATTGCGCTAAACAATGTAGCTATTTATGACTTTCTTCATGCTTTTCGGAGTATTTTGCGTCGCTGCAAGTTTTTGCAGGAATTTTATCATCGGCTGAGCGCGCGCTATGTCTGTTAGACTAACCAAGCCCACCAAACGGTTCTGTTCGGTTACTGGCAGCTTCTTTATCTTCATCTCGAACATCAAGCGTGCCGCTTCTTCTAAGTCTGTGTTGGCTGAAACAACGACCAATGGACTTGACATAATTTCTTTAACTGCAGTCTTTTTTGCGTTTCTGCCCTCGGAGACTATGCGTTTCAAAAGGTCTCGCTCAGTAATTATGCCTATAGGCTTCCCTTTTCTGGTGGTAATTACCGAGCCTATCTCGAACCGGTTCATTATGTCAGCTGCTTCTTTGACTGATGCATTTTCATCTACCGTAATTACTTTTTTGACCATCACGGTAGAAGTCTTTAGCGTAACTTTGTTTTCATCTGTTTTTTCCTGAGCTTTTTCTTGAGCTATTGGAGTTGCCTGTTTTTTCTCTGCGGAGCTGCTCTTTGGTTCCGCTTGTTGATGGCTTTCTTGCTGTTTATAGTTCTGCTTAACGACGTGTATGTATTCTCCAAACGTCAATTCGGACCCGCTCGATTCGGGTAAATCCCACTTGTAGTCAATTCTAGCTTTGGCTTGAATGTTTTTTATACAGAGAATCTCCAGGTTTCTGGCGGCTGGTCCAAAAATTTTCTCGAGTGCATCTGAAAAATCATTGATCCTGTAGGGAATTTCGCTTTTTTCAATCCCAAATGAGTCTTTCAGATGGATGTATATTGCTTTTCTTGTAAGTTCACCTAGAGAAGAAAATGTTTCGTCAATAGCTTCCTCAAACATCTTGAAGAAAGGCTCTTTATTATCCACCGTTGCTTCAACAACAGGGGGCGTTTCATCCAATAATATCACTCTTTTGTGCTCCTGCCTAACGCTACTGTGCATTTTAATCGCTCATTAACGACCATATCTAAGAACGTGTTGTAATAAATTAGTTGTGAATGCCAACTATGGATTAGAAATTCTTCTGAACCCGAAGTTGTTCTTTTCCAAAGGAACAGCATGTCTCTTGGTTAACAAGGTTAGCCTTAGAATTTTTCGAGGTATTCTTCAAACTGCTTTCTATCCCTCAAGCACTGAGGGCAAACGCAACTGAATGGAAGATCTTTGGTGGTGCATAAATCATTGTATTTGCAGTCTGAACATGGAAAGTCTTTGCCGCAGCGCGTACAGCTTTGGAGAAAAACAACTTCAGTGTTTAAAATGCCGGCGATTGTATCCATGAGCTTTTCAATATTATTGCAGCTTTTAATGGAAAAAACACCTTGCTCACGATTATAATCCAAACCTAAACGTATTAAGAGAATAAACTTTTCTTTCTCGACTCTCGGAAGCTTGAACGCCTTCTTATTTAAAACTGCCACCATTTTCCATCTAATACCTGTTCATTTTAATTAGGAAATCAACTTCTTCAGGTGTGAGTTTAAGCCCAGAAGCTATGGGGCTTGATTTTTGGTTTTGCAGTATGCTCTTGACGAATGGAACGAAATCATGCTTAGCTGTTTCATGGGAAACATGGCATTGTGCTCCAATTTTTCCGCAGATGCCGTCGAGCATTGTTCTTTTGCCTTTAGTCCAGAACAAAGTAATAATCCTGATGGGCGGCGAAATTAATTCGAAGGGTTTGTATGATTCAGGTGCAACTGCGGCTGCTTGAGATAACGCGTTATAGAAGTACTTTAAAAGATGCCAGTGCTCAGTTCCAATCCTTCCTCGGAAAATATCGGCCTGCGAAACAAAATCGTAGGCGGCAGCAAGCTCTGCTAGGTCAATGTATCGTCTGGGCAGATTGTCGCTTACTGACATTATAAACTCGTCATAGTCGACGTTTGAGCGGCTAAGTAAATTTGATGCTTCCGCAATTGATTTTGCTGAGAAAAATCCTCTGAGTGTTTCGTCCATGCTTATGTCTTTGTTTCTTGAACTCAACATCATGGTGTCTTGAAGCGTGAGGATTCGGTTTTCTTCGCTTAAACTTTGCAGGTCGTTTATGGCTGACCGTACATCGCCTTTGCTGTTTTGAGCAATTCTTTCGAGCGCTTCAAACTCTGCTTTCACGTGCTCTAGCAAACAAATCTTCTGCAATAATGCAATGATAAGCGGTATCCGGATTGGCTGGAAACGGATCAGTAAGCATAGTTTCTTTAGTGGTCTTAGCTTGTCTATGTCAGGGTCATTTGCTGCCATTATAACTGGCACTCGCGATTCTTCAACGATTTTTATTATAGCGTTTACTCCGCCTCTGTCCTCGTTGCCTGCGATGCCGTCAACCTCGTCGAGAAAGAGAAGGCTTCCTTTGCTTTGACCTGAGAAAGTGTCTAAAGCAACAAAGGAAGTGGCTGGTTTAGCAATTTCATTAATCGCTTTTTCGGATCTTGTGTCGCTTGCGTTCATTTCAATAATGATAAACCCGAACTCTTTTGCGGCAGCGTTGGCTAATGCTGTTTTTCCGACGCCAGGCGGTCCATAAAGTAAAACTGCCTTTTTACTTCGCCGCTTACCCTTCAACCATTCAATAAAAGTTGCTTTCGCTTCTTCGTTGCCGATTATGTCTTCTATTTTTTTTGGGCGGTACTTTTCAACCCATAAAAGATCATTTCTCAATAAGTTTCCCCTATGGCTTTACCAAATTTTGCGAATTGCGCCAGCAACGCGCTTAACTGAATATCGCTGTTGGCGCCTTCTGTTAAGCGGTAATCATACTCGCCGATGAGGTTTGATAGGTCGGCTTTTTGTTCAGGCGTAAGATCAGACATTTTGAAGATTTCTCGTTGTATTTGACGTATTATTTCGGAGCCTGAAAAGCCGTAGGACCCCATTATTTCATACATTGTTTTTCTGGCTTCAATAAAGTCGCCGAATAGTGCTTTTCTAATCATTTTTTGAACTTGCATTGGGCTGGCTTCACCGATAACTAGTAAAACAGTCTTTTCATCTACTACTCCTTCTTTGTACGCTGAAGCCGTCTGTAACGCGTTTATAGCGTGTCTAAGGTCGCCTTCTGAGTAATCCACTATTCTTTCAGCCGCTTCAGGCAACAGGTTAACGTTTTCTTTTTTGGCTATGCACTGTAACTGCTCTTTCATCGCCTGCTTATCTAGCCTTGAAAATCGGAATATTGCGCAGCGGCTTTGTATTGGTTCAATTATCTTGCTTGATTGATTACATATCAGGATGAACCTGGATGTACGAGAGCTGGTTTCCATTATTCTTCTCAGCGCTGTCTGCGCAGGGCCAGTCATCTGGTCACACTCATCCAGAATAATCAACGCAAACGGCACATTCCCAAAACCAGCGCGGCTATAACGTGAGAAATCCTTAATTCTTTCACGCACGGTATCGATGCCTCTTTCATCAGACGCATTAAGCTCCAGTGTGAAGCTCTTCCAGTTTGGACCAAACAATTCATGAGCAATACAAAGGGCAACAGTTGTTTTTCCAGTGCCCGGTATCCCTGCCAATAACAAGTGAGGCATCGTTTTTGGTTTTCTCATGAAGGCTTTAAGGCTTTCAACGATGTCGTGTAAGTCTACAACCTCATCTAGGTTTTTCGGGCGGTACTTTTCCACCCACATAAGTGATTCTTCATTAACTGCCATAAAGGTAACCTTCAACACAAATACACAATAACGTGCTTTAATTTACTAATTTAACTTTTCCCCAGCAACATAAGTGTAATCTGGCGAAAATGCTCAATCATTAGTTAGCCGATTTTGCTTCCTTGAGCGATATCCTTTTCTGGCACAAGCACCACGACGTTTCCCTCGCTGTCTTCAGCCGCTAAAATCATACATTGCGATTCCACACCCGCCAACATGCGCCTTTGAAGATTCATCAAGAAAACGCATTTTTTGCCAACTAACTCCTCAGGCTTATACCACTTAAGCAGACCTGCAACCGCCTGTCTTTTCTCTGAACCAAACTCAACAGTTATTTTGATTAGTTTTTTCGAGTTTGGAATTTGGGTTGCTTCAATTATTTTTCCTATCCGCAAGTCAAGTTTTTGGAATTCAGCGAATGATATTTCTTCAACCAAATAATTCACTCTCAAAAGTAGTTTAATTTTCAGTGATATTTACTTTGCTTTCCCTTGCAAGCCTGATTCTTTCTTTGGTCGCTAACTTGTGAGCTTGCAGCAGCGGCTCAGGAATCCGATTTATAGCACAGTGCTTAACGATTTTGACGGCTGTTTCAAGAGACACCATGTGACCAATGCTCACGTAAATGGGCTTGGCACCCTGCTTTGTAGTCACGACGGCACCGATGATTTCGCCCTTATCAACCAAAAATGTTCCTCCATCTTTCTCCACTGGCGTACCTATCAACCTGCTTTTTGCTGCGCCAACAGTCGGTTTTCCAATTGCAAGTCCAAGATGGCTGGCAAATCCGCACCTATACGGATGCGCGAATCCCTGTGCATCAACAAGAAAAACATCGGGCTGAAGCTCCAACTTATTTATTGCCGCCAACGTGGGAGGAATTTCCCTAAAAGACAGCAAAGTTGGAATATAGGGCATCCTAACTTGACAGGTTGCAACTTGGGTTTCCAAAAGCTTCAGCGATTCATAATCTAAAACCGCTATCGCGCCGACGCCGACATTGCCAACGTATGAAACATCAACACCTGCAATGATTCTAATTTTTGGCGGCAACTTATCTTTCAAAATAATTTTCTGTGATAAACAAAGTTGTGTCTTGTGTGCTTTTTTTACCGAAAAATTCTTCATTAACCTGCGGGGTTTATTCAAATGTTAACCTTTTTGGTTTTACGTTTGGTAGTGCTGCGTTTTATGGGCTGAATTTTCTTTAAGTAATCTTCAAGGGTTTTTCTGCGGATTTCCAATGTCACGTCGCCTCGTGTGGTTTCGATTATTCTTCTTGCTATGTCGGATTTATGCCTGAGTCCTGGAACAAGTACGTAAGCCTCATCAAGAGCCAATAACTGAATGAACACTTGATCCATGATTTCTAGGCATTCTTCGCCTTTTTTAACGTCGCCTTCGCGTAGATTGTCGAGTGCTAAACGCCTGTATTCACCTATAACATCTGCTAAGCCAAGCACGTAATCAACTGAAGGCACATTAATCTCAGCCGGCGTTAAAAAACGCGATTCCTTAACTAGAATCAAAAATATGCGTGCTTCTGCATATTCCTGAAGCGCTGCACTAAACATGCCACCATAAATGATCTCAGGATAATCCTTGGATAAAACCTGAAGGCTTGAAATTTTCTCTTTAGCGTTCTCGATGAACTCTTCAGCCTCAGCATATTTTTTCTGGTGAATCAGAAGTATAGATTGCTTAGACAGGCTTGTTGCTTTCCGCATGCTTTCGTGGGTTTCTTCGCGAATTTTATTTTTTTGCATAAGCTCATTTTTAACTTCTTGAAGAATAGTCTCTAAAGAGGACAAACTTATCATCTAATTAGAATGAATTGCTGGCTTATTTATTTCAATTTCCTAAAAATCTTTTTGTCAAATGGTTATTGAGAGCCAGTCCATTTCTCAATTAGGACTTTAGGCGAAGCTTACTTTGACGAATATTGAGTCTGTTATTTTAAATGAAAACATGCTGTCTTCCTATGTCTTTAGGAAGGTAAATGCAAACTCACAATCAAGCACTCTTTAAGGCTTTTTACCCTTTATATACCAAAATTTAGCAAAAATACTGCAGCCTAACGCTAATTCAAACCCCAAACCAAAAAAAGCAATCCAAAACCAGCTTTTCCAGAAGTGGGAGGGAGGGTACTATTTACAATTGAAATAAGAATGCTAAAAGCACAACACAATTAACTTGGACTAAAAGCGCCAGCTAAAAACACACATCTAACACAAATGCGGCTAGTTGGTTGTAACCTGAATAGGCTTCTGTAACCTGCTTAATAGTACAACTCTGCTTTCTTGTGCTTCATTAATAACCTTGTACCCCGTCTTCTCAGCTAACTGCCCAGCAAAATCCTTAACTTCACTATGCAGAGGCATGCTCTCAAAGCCCAAGCGGAGATTTGAAAAACCAATATGCATGTACGCCTTTGCTTCAATGTACGTGGGATTGGCTTTCTCAACAAGTTTAGCGTATTCATCCACATGGCTCATGTTGCGCTCTTTTACAAGCGTCATGCGAATTACCGTGGGACAACGGAAACTCTGCAATAGACCAAGCGTCTCGTTTAATTTCGTCCAAGCGCTGGGAAATTGAGGACGGCAAACCTGCTTGTATACCTGCTCGTTTGGTGCGCATACTGAAATGTAGAGTTGAGTCGGTTCTTGACTTAAGTTTGAAAGTTTAGTTGGCAAAGTGCCGTTAGATACAAGAAAAGTGGTGAAACCTTTTTGATGAAATGCCTGAATCAACTCTCCAAGCGGCTCGTAAAGCGTCGGTTCACCAGTTAAACTTATCGCAACATGCTTAGGCGTTAAGGCTTCTTGAAATTTGCGCCAGTTTGTTTTTGGGTTTCCCTTGTATCCAGTTAAAATTTTTTCTTGCGCCTTAAGGCTTCCCTGAATAATTTCTTCCGGTGAATCTACTCTTGGAATCTTCATCTCGTCCCAAGTAACCTGCAGGTCACCGCTTTGGGCTCTCCAACAAAACAGGCATTGTTGAGTGCAATAGTAAAGGGAAGGTGACATCTGAATGCACCTGTGCGATTTTATGCCGTAAAACTTCTGTTTATAACACGGTCTATCATTAACTATGGATTCGTAAAGCCACTTACACCTTTTAACCGCTGAATGATTGCCTACCAAATGGTATTTTTGCTTCTTTAAAGCCCCTGAAAGCATGGCGGCAGTGCTTTTTTCCAAGTTTTCACCGAAATTAACGTGTAATTAAAAACTTCCGTATTTTAAAAATCCTCTGCTAAAATAAATTTTTAGAATGAAATCAGTTTCGTTTCAAGTTGTTTTAACCTGCTCAGAACTCTATCCCGCCTTAAAATGGCAAAGTTTAAAATCATCTCTTAGTTAAATCATCAGTATTATAAGATATGGATGGATATCAATCGGGAGAGCAGAGTGGTTTGAATAAGAAAATTGGCGCAGTCACCCTCTTAGTCTTAATGTCCTTAGCCGTTGCACTTACACCTATAGCTATAGTCTTTGGGAACCAAAGCCTTGGTGTACAAATTTTACAGGTAAAGCCGGTAACCTCCCTAGCTATAAGTAACGGACAAAGCCAATATAATGGGACCGTAGGTCAAGCTTTTAATCTGCAAGGAACCATCTACACTGCCAACAGTACCTACCAAATAATATTTGGAACGGATGTCGTTGCCAGTGGCAATACCTACCCTGAGGGATATTACGTTAATGCGAACTTTTCTGTGCCTGCGCTTCCAGGCGGTAGTTATCCTTTAACGCTCAGAGACGTCGCAATTAACTTAAATTCCACTGGTACTACGCCTGAATCATTCCTAGTTCTGACAAACTACGCCATAAGTGCTGTCCCCTCACAAGCACGGGAAGGAAGCAGTGTAGCATTGACTGTCACTGTCACAGGAGGGGCACCAAACGCCGCCTACGGTGCGAATGTTACCGTTGTACTTCCAAGCCCACTTAACACAAAATATTCAGAAACAGTGTCAATGGGAACCTCTAACCAATATGGAACTGCAACTGCGCAAGTCACTTATCCAAACAGTAGTTTCCAACCGAATGGAAATACCACCGATTATGTAGGCACATACAATATTTACTTTAACCAGTCTGCCTCTCTGGCCCAAAGCCAATTTTCCGTAGGCTTCCTTGATTCAACTACATATCATCGAGGGAACACAGTAACAATAGGCGCAGTAGGTTACCAACCGAATCAGGCTGCGACGCTGAGCATCACCAATGATGCAACCGGTACAGCTCTTCTCTCATCTCAGCCAGAAACAGCTTCGGCTAACGGTATAATCAATGCAACATGGCCGGTTCCTCCAAGTGCCGTAATTGACAATTATAATGTAACGATAACTCCTACAGGCGTTCAGAAAGCGATAAAAGACGTAGAGACTTTTTCGATTCCTGGGTACCCGATTCAAGTTACAACAGTAAACCTGGCGGGTGCAATCGTTCCTCAAATACAAGTTCAAGCCTTGGATCAAGCAAGCGGCACAGTTTATAAAGGTACAAGCGGATCAGATGGAATAGCCAGTTTGAAGCTTGAAACAGGCGTTTGTTCTTTGACTGCGTTTTGGAACGGTGTTAAAGTTGGAGTAACCAACATAACTGTCACGGGTAATGGTGCTTTTACGTTCTCATGTCAATTAACTGACCTTAAAATAACAGTTCAAAACGAAAATGGAATTGCGTTGCCGTTTGTGAATTTAGCTATAACATACCAATATCAACCCGCAAACGGTGGGTCTTCTCAAACAGGAAACGTTTCAGTTCAAACGGACTCTTCAGGAATCTACATTTTGAACTCCACTCTGACTGGGATAAGCTATAATATAGACGCTTCATTGTACACTCGAGTTTTCAACTCAGGCAACAACACCGTTAGTGATCTTCCAGCTCAGGCGCTCTCAGAAGTAGTGATCACCTGTCCAAATGAAGCATTAACAATCAATGTAGTTGGTTATAATCAGGCTCCAATCGCTGGTGCAAGCATAGACCTTGTTGAATTAACAAATGGCTTATTCTATACTGCTACAACCGATAGTTCAGGCTCAGTTACGAGCCAAGTTACTTTTGGAATGTACAAGTTACAAATTTATGAAGACAGCATCCTAATCAACGAAACAAACATCGAAGCCTTCGGTCCAAGCCAACTGCAAATAGTTTGCACACTCTACGGCATTCAAGTATCAGTATCAGTCGTTGACTTCTTCGGAACACCGATTTCAAATGCTAATGTCACGTTGAATGGGCCAGCGACGGAGCGGCTCTCAGCTATGACTCAAGGCGACGGAACCGCAACTTTCAATAATGTTGTTGGTGGCGACATGCAGATAGTGGCGTTTGCTCAAGGAGCACAGAATAGTTATCAAGCTGTAACTCTAACCGTTGATAAGCCGACTTCAGTTCGGATACAACTTGATAGATATGTTGCTCTCGGATCACTCTTGATACCAGTAAGTTCACTGATAGCCATAATCATAATATTAGTAGCTATAGTCCTGTTCGCTACCGTGGAAATTTACAGGCGAAGAAAAGCTAAACAGTCCCCGTGAAAGCAAAATATCAATTTCATCCCTGATAAGAAAAAAGTTTATATGGCTTCCAAATAACATTAAGAAACTGAAGACAAAACATCACAACATATTTTGACTTGACAATTGAGGTGTATATCTATTGGCTCAACCAAAAGCTTGTTCTCCAACATGCCCTTCTTTTAAGTGCAGCCAAAACTCTGCCTTCTACCGACAAAACTGCATTTGGTGCAAATGGACCGAAGAAATGTGCAATGTCGCAAACTGCACGTATTCTATGTGCTTGAAAAGGCGGTTGTTGCCAAAAGGAGTATGCGGCGAAACCGTCAAACGCCAAACCGTTGAAAAAGACCTTGACGACGATTTTTTGGGTGAAACAATAAAACTTAAAGGAAAAGCCTTGCGCAAACTCGGAGACAAAGAAATCTTTTAAACATAAACCAAAATTAAAAACTGAGTTACTCGTGCTAAAAGTACGAGTATTCCCTTCTTATTTTGATTGAACACGTTTAACTACTGGAGGTTTAACTTTTTTCAGAATCCTGTAGCCACAGATGATGCATTTGGTCTCTCCGCCACGCAGCTCTAATTCTTCGGATGGCACTCTTGCCCCGCATCTCATGCATTCATAAACAATTCCTGACTTTTCCATTAGAAACGCCTTCTCCTACAAAGAAAAGTATTTTGCTTTTAAATGTTTCCAGTACCTTGCTGTTAATGAGGATATAAAGTTGAGAAAAAGGCTTCGGGAAAAACTTTCCAACGTTTTCTCTTCCGCAGAGTTAAAGTTAATTTACAATTCTTTTGACGTAATAGGCGACATAGCAATCATTAAAGTGCCAGATGGCAATATCGCCAATGCTGAAAAAGCAGCAAGCCAAATAATGGCTGTCCACAGGAACGTGAAAACAGTTTTTGCCCAAACTAGCCCCATCGTAGGTGATTTTAGAGTTAGGGAACTGAGATTGTTGGCAGGCGAAGACAAAACAAGCACCAAATATAAAGAATCAGACTGTGTCTTTGCGGTTGATGTTGAAAAATGTTATTTTTCACCCCGGCTTTCGCATGAGAGATTACGGATCGCAAGCCTAGTTAAGGATGGCGAGACGGTTGTTAACATGTTTTCAGGCGTCGGTTGCTTTAGCGTAGTAATCGCTAAAACCGTGAGCCAAACTAAAGTGTTCTCGATTGATGTTAACCCGACCGCGGTTCATTACATGGAGGAGAACGTTAGAATCAACAGGGTTTACGGTAAAGTAATTCCTCTGCTTGGCGACTCAAAAGACATTATTAATGCTCAACTGCAGGGGAAGGCTGATCGTGTCTTGATGCCTCTGCCTGAAAAAGCCCTCGAATACCTGCCCTATGCGGTTTCAGCGCTCAAAAAGCATGGCGGTTGGATCCACTACTATGATTTTCAACATGCAACGGGCAACGAAAAACCAGTAGAGAAAACCAAGTTGAAGGTAGCCCAAAAACTTGATAGCCTCGGTATAGATTACATTTTTGCTTTTTCTCGTGTGGTTCGAAGCACGGGTCCTAACTGGTACCAAACCGTTCTCGATATACATGTCACTTCGCTGCTAAACAAGTTTTAATAGCTTAATAGTTAACTATCTATTTCGTGAAGAAAAATGAAGCGAAAACTGATGGAAATCTTGGCTTGCCCCATAGACAAGTATCATCCTCTTGAACTTTACGTTTTTGAAGAAAAAGACGAGATAGTTGAAGGCTTAATCGTTTGCCCAAAATGTCTACGATGGTATCCTATACGCGATGAAATTCCAGAAATGTTGCCTGACGAGTTACGAAAGGAAGCTGAAGACCTGCCTTTCTTGAAGAAATGGAAGGAAAAAATTCCTGAAAAAATAGTTTCTGAAGGAAAACCCTTCAATTTAAAATAAATTTTTTATTTTTTTAGTTGTATCGCTCTGTTTTTAGCCGAGGATTGCACGGCGGCTTGAGCAATTTCTAGGGCTTTTACGCCGTCCTCTCCTGTTATAAGCGGCTTTTTCTTTTCAAGCACGCATTCAGCGAAGTTTTGAAGTTCACATTTTAGTGGTTCTTGGAAGGGGTATCTTGGTTGCACTGACTCTTTTTGCTGTTCAATCCATAAATCCTGCGTTATGTAATCCAACCTCATTATGGCGTCGCTTCCCGTGACCGTTAACGTTCGCGTTTTATAGGGTGTTAGCCAGTTGGATTCTATGAAGGCGCTTTCTCCGCTCTTGTATGTAAGCATTATGTGCGCGTAATCTTCGAATTTTAGGTGCCTCATGCTTCCCATTTTCGCGTAAACGGTAATAGGATCCTGTTTGGATATGAACCGCATAACATCTATGTCATGTATCGCTGTGTCCTTAACTACTCCGATATCACCTATTCTTTCAGGCCATTGGGAAACGCGTTTTGCGTTTGCACAGACTAACTCGCCGATTTTTTTGCTTTCAACCGCGTCACGGATGCTCTGCAATCCAGGAATAAACCTCATCAAAAAACCTACAGTTAAGACAAGACCGTTTTGCTCTGCCGTTTCACAAAGCTTTTCCGCTTGCTTTGTGTTGGTGGCCATGGGCTTCTCAACCAGAACATGCTTTCCTGCTCTGAGTGCTTTGAGTGCTTCCTTTGCAAGGTGTGTTGACCATGTGCAGACGCTTACTGCTTCTATCTCTTTGTTTTTCAGCATACGCGTGCTGTTAGTGTAGGCTTTTACGCCGTATTGGTTAGCCATGGTTTTAGCTCTTTCAGCATTTACATCGCAAATTGCAATTAGTTCAGTTGAGGGAAGCTCTTTGTAGACTCTTGCATGGTTTTTTCCCCAAGAGCCTGTGCCGATCACTGCCACTCCAATTTTCTTCATTTTTTATTCCTTTCCTCTTCCAAATCCAAGGTATATGAAGCCTTCTGTTTCCACTTTTTGAGGCTCAAAGGCACCTGCCAAATCTACGATTACTGAGGGTGTCTTCGTTAATGGTTTAAGTTTCCGTAGGTTTAAGTGTTTAAACTGCTCCTCTCCGGTTAGTATTACTATGCAGTCTGCGCCTTCCACTGCCTCATTTAAGCTAGTCGTTACCACTCCCGAATCCAACGCATCTCTTTTTGATGCCGGATCATAAAGGCTGGCTTTAGCGCCTTTCAACTCTAACATTTTAACAAAAACGACCGTAGCAGTACTTGGGTTAACTCTGCCTAAAACAGCGATTCTTGCTCTTCTCAACGTTTTGCCGCATCTCCGAAGGGCAACTTGCGTTAAATTAACCGCGTGTTTAACCATGTCTTCGTTTATTTGCCTAGCCAACGTTGGGAGCCTAAGCTTAACATTCAGGTTTTCCGCGTTTTCAAGCAGAAGATACGCTACGTTTTTGTTTTCTTCCTCAACAGTCGTGGGCCAAAAACTCGGGTCATTAAACTCCAACAATTTTAAAACTTCAAAGTAGTCTATGTTTGCGTTTTCACAGAAAACCGCCAACTCACTTGCTAACGCCGTGCTTGCCTCCTGCTTTGCCGCCTTAAAAAGCGTCGCTATTTCTGCTGTTTTCACGTCGCTTATTTGTTTAACGTTTTTTGTTATAGTTTTTAGAACGTTCATAGCCGCATCTTGGCTGGGTTTACCGATTGCAGCGACCTTTAACTCCAAGTTGCCTATCGGTTCAATGGGCTTGGCACCTAAGTTATGGATCGGAATGTAGGCTAAACCGAAATCCTGCCCAACCTTTAGCCCTGAGGTGTTCTCCAATGTTTCCTTCATTATTCCTTCAGTAAAACCCAAACCCGCAACATCACCATAAATAACCAGCGTACCAGAATGGAGTGCTGATCCAACCTGCTTGCAAGCGTTTAATGCTTCTGAGTAATCAATTTTTTTCTTATCGTCAACTTTTGCCGGTACAGTTATGATAATTATGTCGCTTCGAGAAACAGCTTTTTTCAGCTCGCCAGTAACGCTTAACTGCTCTGTGTTGATGAAGCCTTTTAGTTTGCCTTCAATTTCTTGTTCCGCGAAGGACGTTTTTCCTTTAGCTAGTTTTTTTATCACGCTTGGGTCAGAATCCGAGCATGCGACTTTAAAGCCGGCATCAGCAAAGGCGTTAGCGTAAAGAATTCCCTTTTGCCCGCATCCTACAACGCTAACTAAGTATTTTGAGCGTTTTTCTTTTGTATCAATTTCCTCTGGTTTTAAGTTTAGAACATCGGGCATTAGTTGGGTTTCTCCAAGCACCATAGGTTTGCTATATGGTTTCTAGGATTTTTTTAAGCTGTGAACTGTAGTCTTCAACTAGCTTTAATGCTTTTTCTTCGTTTTTCGCCTCAGCATATAACCTGAACACGGGTTCCGTTCCGCTTGGTCTAATCAGGATGGCGCTGTTGTCGCTAAACCAAATTTTCACACCATCAATTGTGCTGATATTTTCGCCTTTCACTTGCTCTAAAATTTTTTGCAGCAATATTTCTTTTTTCTCGTCCGGGCAATCGATTTTTCCTTTTTCAATAAAGTATTGCGGTTGCTCAGCTACAAGTTTAGACAGTTTCTCTCCAGTTTCAGCCATTATGTTAAGGATCAGAGCTGTTGTCATTGCTCCATCTCGGACTGCTTGATGTGGACCATAAAAAACTCCGCCATTTTCTTCTCCACCAAGCTTAGCGTTCAACTCTTTCATTTTCTGGGAAACCGTTACGCTTCCAACTTTAGTCAAGATTAACTCTCCCTTGTAAGCTTCTACTGTGTCCTTGATTAATGTGGAGGAGCTTACAGGCGTAACTATTTTTGACCCTGGGTTTTTGATCAGGAACGGTTTTATTATTACTGCAAAGGTTTTGTCTCCCGAGTAAATTACGCCATTCTCGTCAACGAAAACGGATCGGTCAGCATCGCCGTCAAAAGCTACTCCTAAGTCTGCGCCAATTGCTTTAACAGTTGAAGATAAATCAGTGAGGTTCTCAGGTCTCGGTTCTGGTAATCGCCCTGGGAAAGTGCCGTCGATGTTAGCGTTGAGCGTGGTTACTTTGCAGCCAAGTTCCCTTAACAATGGCGGTGCTGTGAGGCCACCAACGCTGTTCGCGGCGTCTACCACAACGTGAAAGTGTTTTTCAGCTATTTCTTGAGGGTCAACGTGATTTTTTATGGCTTGGACGTATTCATCGTTAATTCCAAGAAGTTCCTGCGCCATTCCCAGTTTGTCCCACCCTGCGAATACTGTTTTGTTGTTAAAGTACACGTTCTCTATTTCGGCTTCTTGCTCATGTGAAGTTTCTATGCCGTCACTCCAAATTACTTTAATACCGTTATATTCAGGCGGATTATGTGAAGCAGTAATTATTACGCCGCCATCCATCTTATGGTTTTTAACAGCATACTGCAGCGCGGGCGTTGGAGCCATCCCAGCAAAAAACACATTGCATTCAGTAGCGGTTAAACCAGAAATCACTGCTTTAGCAAGCATGGGTCCGCTGGTTCGAGCATCATATCCTAAAAGTAAATTTTTTCTTCCAAAAAAAGTTCCGATTGCACAGCCAACTTTTACGGCCATTTCAGGCGTTAATTCTACGTTGACTAGGCCTCTGATACCGTTTGTTCCAAAAAGTTTTGTTTCGCTCATAAATTTCAACTCATCCCTACTTAACAGTTAATCTTGGGGTTTAAAATGTTTTCATAAGACTTCTTTTGCTGGACAGACAGTATGCACATCTGATAGGTGTAGGTTATCTTTGATTTTTGCATGGTCGCCGATTATACAACCGCTGCTGATTTTGACATGTTTTCCAATTCGTGCCCCTTCGCCGATTAATGCTCCATCTATCGACGCAAATTCGCCGATTTCAACATTAGGAAAAATTACCGAATTACTTATTTGCGCGTTTTTGCCGACTATAACATTTTTTCCCAAAATGGCGTATGGACCGATAACTGACTTTTCCGCTATTGAGACGCCCTTGTCGAAGGCAACAGGGTTCTTTAACTCAAAGTTTTTTGCGCCTTCCTGTTTGAAATTTTCAGATAAGTGGTCAAGTATTATTTTGTTCGTTTCCAAGTACTCTTCTGGTTTGCCTATATCCATCCATAAGCCATTAACTAAATAACCGTAAAGTTTTCCTTCTTCAGCTAGTTTGGGAAAAACCTCTCGCTCCATGGAAACTGCTCTTCCTGAGGGAATATAATCGAAGATTTTGGGGCTTAGAACGTAGACTCCTGCGTTTATGAGGTTGCTCGGAGCTTTATCTTTGGGGGGCTTTTCAATGAACCTTTTTATGCGGTTACCATTTACTATTTCCGCCACACCGTACCTGCATGGGTCTTCAACTTTGCAAAGTGTAATTGTTGCTAAAGCCTTCGTTTTAACGTGTGTATCCAGCAGTTCTCTGTAGCTTATATCCGCAAAAATGTCACCGTTCAAAACGATAAACGGCTCATCATGGCCTAATAGTTTTTCGGCTTTTTTTATTGGTCCTGCGGTTCCCAATGGCATTTTCGGCGGGTCAATTGAAAACTTTACTTTCAAACCATGTCTGGGCGGTCGATGCTGTTTAACATAGAATTGTGTTAGCGCATTAACTGCCAGTATGGCTTCTTCAACGTCGTTGTTAGATAATCTTTCAAAAATCCATTCAAGTAATGGCTTGTTAACTATTGGAAAAAGAGTTTTAGGCCTAGAGCAACTTAGCGGTCGTAGCCTTGTTGCGAAGCCACCTGCTAAAATCAACGCCCTCAGGAGTGTCACCTTTTATAGAGAAGTAATGTATTGACTTGTTTTTATTTAAACACTTATGAGAGCTTTTTTATTCCCACTCTATTGTTGCGGGGGGTTTATGGGTGATGTCATAAACTACGCGGGTAACTTGTGGTATCTCATTTGTTATTCTAGTGGAGATTTTCTCTAAAACAGGATAAGGAATATTGGCAAAACTTGCTGTCATGGCTTCTCGGCTCTCTGCGGCTCTAACTGCAACTACGTAACCGTATGCTCGAGCATCACCTTTTACGCCAGTCGCCTTTGTGTCTGTTAATACGGCAAAGTACTGCCAGAGATTCTCAGCTAAGCCGTTGCTCTCAATCTCTTCGCGAACAATTTTGTCTGCTTTCTTGGCGATTCCAACTTTTTCAGGAGTTAATTCGCCAATTATTCTAACGGCTAAACCAGGTCCAGGAAACGGTTGCCTTGTAACTATTTCTTTGGGCAAATCAAGCATCTTAGCTACTTTACGCACCTCATCCTTGTATAAATCTCGTAGAGGTTCCAGAATTTTCTTGAACTTTATTTTTTCCGGGAGCCCTGCAACGTTGTGGTGGCTTTTTATTTTGTTAGAATTTTTTCTGAATCCTGATTCAATCCTGTCAGGATAAATGGTTCCTTGGATCAGGTACTCGGCGCCTGATTTATTGGCGATTTCTTCGAAAACTCGAATAAACTCTTCCCCGATTACTTTCCGCTTCGTTTCTGGATCTACGACGCCTCTTAGTTTCTGCATAAAACGCTCTTGCGCGTTAGCTACTATGAAGTTAATTGGGAACTTTTGGAACGCTTCTCGGATTTCTTCAGGTTCGCCTTCCCGCATGAATCCATGATCTACAAAAACCGCCGTTAACTTATCGCCAACTGCTTTAGCTGCAAGTGCGGTGGCGACGCTTGAATCTATGCCTCCGCTTAAGCCTATTATGGCTTTGCTTCCGCCTATCTCCGATTTTAATTCTGCAACCACTTTTCCTATTATATCTTCCATCTGCCAGTTGGCTTGGCACTTGCATACTTGAAATATAAAGTTGCGGAGCATGCGCATGCCGTTTTCGGTGTGAATAACTTCGGGATGCCACTGTAGACCGTAAATTGGTTTTTGCTTATGCCTAAACGCGGCAACTGGGCAGTTTTCCGTGTGAGCTAACACCTCAAACCCTTCTGGAAGTGCAAAAACTGTGTCACCGTGGCTCATCCAGACTTTTTCTTTCTCATTTAAGCCTTCCAATACACCTACTGGGTTGTCGATGAATACTTGTGCGGTTCCGTATTCTTTGCAGGTTGCGGGCTCAACTTTGCCATTGGTTAACTGAGCTAACAGCTGGTGTCCGTAGCATAAACCTAGAATCGGCAAATTTGCCTCTAAAATACGCGGGTTAAGTTTAGGCGCGTTTGGTTCGTAGACACTTGAGGGTCCGCCTGAAAGAATTAAGCCTTTAACATTGAATTTTTCATTTAGAGCCTTAACTTCTTCGGGTGATATGTCATGGGCAACAATTTCTGAATAAACGCCGTTTTCTCTAATTCTTCTGGCTATAAGATGGCAATATTGCCCCCCAAAGTCCAGTACCAGAATCGTGTCGTATTTTGCGTGCATTTATAGTGGCTCAAATTATTGAGTTTAAGCTGCTGGTAATTTAAGATTGCTATCCGTCTCGCGTCAAAGTCAAAGCAGTTTTTGAACCTTAAAATGGTTTTCCTTTAACTTTAGCATCCTTAGGTTGATAGGGAAAACTAAACTTTTATTAATATAATCATGTGATAATTAAAATAATGTTTCGAAAAAGTGAGTTTCATTGAAAAAACGTGCAGGGGGTATGTTTACGGATTTGAATGAAACTGATTTAAAAATTCTCAAAGGTCTTTTAGAGGATGCAAGGTTTTCAAGTAGGCAAATAGCCAAGAACGTCGGTGTATCAGTTGGAACAGTTTTGTCTAGAATTAAAAAGATGGAGGATGACGGTCTAATCAAAGGTTATTCTGTTCTGCTAGATCATGAAAAGCTTGGTTACCAATTGACAGTTGTAACTGAGATTACGGTTTCTAAGGGCAGGCTTGTGGAAACTGAAAATGAAATAGCTAAAATTGCTAACGTTTGCTGCGTCTATGATGTGACAGGCTTGACGGATGCCATTATTGTCGCTAAGTTTAAGAGTCGAGAGGACCTTGGGCAGTTCACTAAGCGTTTGTTATCTTTGCCTTTTATTGAGCGAACAAACACGCATGTAGTTTTGACTACGGTGAAGGAAAACTTGCGCTTGCTATAGTTCAAGTTTTTTCTTTATGGTTTTCTTTTTTATAGTTTTGTTCTGGTGCAGCAATGGTTATTGTTGTTCCTGAGGCAATCGGTGAGGTTATCCAGACATTTCCGCCTATGACTACGTTATCACCGATTATTGCGTTTGGTCCCAGAAGAGTTGCGCCTGAATAGATAACTACATTGCTTCCAACCGTCGGGTGTCTCTTTCTTCCTTTGATAATGTTTCCTTCCTCGTCTTTTGGAAAACTCAGCGCGCCTAAGGTTACGCCTTGGTAAAGTTTAACGTTGTCACCTATTTCCGTGGTTTCTCCAATAACTACTCCGGTTCCATGGTCGATGAAGAAGTTTTTGCCAATTTTTGCGCCCGGATGAATATCTATACCGGTTAATGAATGAACGTGTTCGCTCATTATCCTCGGAATCAAGGGGATTCCTCTGAGGTAAAGTTCGTGGGCTATCCTGTAAGTCGTTATCGCCAATACGCATGGGTAGCTTAGAATGACTTCTTCTACGCTTATGGCTGCTGGATCTCCTGCGTAAGCGGCTTGGATGTCTCCGCTTAACATTGATCTTATTTCAGGCAACTTTTCCAGAAGTTCTTTAACTACGACGCGTGCTCTCTGTTGGCATACGTCCCGTGGGCACTCGCTGACTTTTCTGCAGATATATTTTAGGCTTTTTTCAACTTCATCTGTGAGTCTTGTATAAACTGAAGTTAAAGTGATACCTAAATGATATTTTATGTTGGCTTTTGTGATTTCCTCTTTGCCTAAGTAGCCTGGGAAAAGAATTGTGAATAAATCTTCTAAAACTTCAATAACTACTTTTTTTGATGGAAGGTCGCGTCCTTCGAGGTGATCCATGCCGCCGAAGGCCTGGTAATTAGCCATGATGTCGTCAACTAATTTTGGTAAGCCTTTTTCAACCCAGTTCTGCTCAACCTTATCATGGTTGCGCATGAGTGCATCTAGCATTCTCTCTGGGTTCCAGCAGTCAGTTTCCAATTTTTTATCTGTGCATTCTTCGTATTCTTTCCGGCGGGGCTGGTTAACTTTTGCCGTCATTTTTTCTTCACTTCCGCTCATTATGAATAAAGGGAGAATATAAGAGAAGCGTCTTGTAAAGGGCGACTTAGATGTTAGAGTTTGTGCTTGATGGTGGTTCTTGGAATAATACTGTGCTAAGGTAGCGTTCGCCTGTGTCTGGAAGAATGACGACTATCAGTTTGCCTTTGTTTTCGGGCCGCTTAGCTATTTCTAAGGCTGCGAAGGTCGCTGCTCCCGAGGATATGCCTACGAGTAAGCCCTCTTTTAGGACAAGTTGCCGCGCCGTTTGCATAGCGTCATCATCTTTTACTTTGAATATTTCATCCACTAAATCAAGTCTTAGCACGTCTGGTTTGAAGCCTGCGCCTATTCCTTGGATTTTATGTGGTCCTTTCTGGCCGCCGCTAAGGACTGGCGAAGCTGCTGGTTCAACTGCTACGGCTTTAAACTCGGGTTTAAGCGGTTTGATGTATTCTGCTATGCCAGTTATCGTTCCGCCCGTTCCGACTCCTGAGACCAAGATATCTACTTTGCCGTCTGTCGCAGTCCAAATTTCTGGTCCAGTGGTTTCTCTGTGAATCTTTGGGTTTGATAGATTTTTGAATTGCTGAGGCACGAAACTGTTAGGTGTGTTTTTGGCGAGTTCTTCAGCTTTTTTGATGGCTCCTCCCATGCCGTCTGGTCCTGGTGTGAGGACGAGTTGTGCGCCGTAGGCTTTGAGTAGGCTGCGGCGTTCGATGCTCATGGTTTCTGGCATGGTGAGTATTAGTTTGTATCCTTTTACGGCTGCTACCATGGCTAGGCCGATGCCTGTGTTGCCGCTTGTCGGCTCGATTATGGTGTTGCCTGGTTTGATTAAGCCTTGTTTTTCTGCTTCAACAATCATGCTTAAGCATATGCGATCTTTGACGCTTCCGCCTGGATTTCTGGATTCAAGCTTGGCTACAACAGTGGCGACTGTGCCTTGGGTCAGCCGGTTTAGTTTTATTAATGGTGTTTCTCCTATGGTTTCGAGAACGTTGTTGTATATTTTTGTCATAATTAATTCACCTTGTTATAACACTGTTATAATTATCGAGGAAATAAACCTATCCTCAAAATACTCTTAATTTTCACAGTTATAAACAAATCTAACACAGAATCAACCAGCCCCTAAAGTAAAGCCTTTAAATGTCCTGACCAATTCTATATTTCGCGCCAACCTCTAAACAACAAAAAACATGCTTGCGGAGGTCGCCCAGCATGGCCAAAGGCGTAGGACTGAGGCTCCTATCCCGCAGGGGTTCGTGGGTTCAAATCCCACCCTCCGCACTTTGCCCCTTTTTGCCAAATAAAGCTTGATTATTTGTTATTTAGCAAAGTAGACTTGAAAAAAACGTTTAAAGAATTAGTTAAGCGCTGACACCTAAAGAGACAAAACCCTCGACTGTTTAAAGAGTACTTAAATTGCTGACAAGTTCACCCTAATCTCTTCCGATGATGCAAGGAATTCACCCTTAGCTTGTGAGGTCAAGAAACTTTGACTTAACTCAGTCAAGAATTCTTTACGAATAGCCTTTTATCGCATATGTTTCTTTGGTGTAATTATGCGATGTGTAAGGAAGAGTTTCGCTTCATTTCTTGTCGTTGTTTTCATAATGGCCTTTATCATTCTTCAACCTACGTTAGTTTCAGCCCAAACCACAAGCGACACTTCACCTCCTGCCACCCAATGGCAAAAAATATACGGAGGGGAATTTACTGCTACAATTTCTAACTTGATTCAAACAAGTGATGGCGGATACGCATTTTTAGAATGCGGCTCCATCGGACAATCAGGTATGTTTATTCCTTCAATTCTTTACAAGCTTGATTCTTATGGTAATATGCAATGGAATAAAACTTTCAATTTGTTCTCAGCCTCAAACCTTATTCAAACCAGTGATGGCGGATACGAAATAGCGGGTGCACAAGCGTACGGCATAACTTTTCAGTCTGCTCCAACACTCATAAAACTAAATTCCAAAGGAGACACACAATGGTATGAAAATACAACTACGGTTTTAAACTTAGCCAATGTCACAACTAACATTCGGACCAGTGATGGCGGATTCGCTTACTTTAAAGGAGGAATCACTACTAATATCGCACCCTTTGCGACACCGGCCTTTGTAAAAATCGATTCAAGCAACAAAACGCAATGGATTTTGGACCTTCCCTATTCAGGCCCAGCCAATTATGACAACGGCACCATCGATTTTCCCTTCAAAATATCTTCACTCATCGAAACGTCAGATGGAGCACTTGTGGGTTTGGGAATTGCAGACTCTGAGTTGAATGCAGGTGTGGGTTTTATTTACTTGATAAAAATAGCCCCATTTTTGCCTTCGCCATCACAAAGTCCTTTACCGACACCTCTACCAAGTCCCACGCCAGCTCCGTTCATGATAACCGTTAACGAACAAATTCTAATAATTGCACTTATAGCGGTAGCTGTTGCCTTAAGTATTGTTATGTTAATTTATAGAAGGCATCGAAAAACCGCTAACTTGAGCAAGTAGCTGTGCCAGGCTTATGCCCTTCGGAGGTTAGCACGGCTAGACCATCCTCTAGCATGGTTTTTCTTGAGTGAAATTTAAACGTGAATGTAAACTAACCCTCCGCACGCTAGGTAGTATTAACAGCATGTTAAGTCGCAAATTATTTGCAGAGCAACTTTTTCATAAAAAAATCATTTTTTATAAGCAACGGTTAAAAGGCAAAGATGCGCACAATATTCAAACAACGAAGAAGGTCTGATGCAAGAATGCAATCCGCTAAAACCGAACAAAAAAGAAAATTTGTATCCGTTGACCCGGGCAAATGCATTGGCTGCGGGATATGCGAGTATGCGTGCACAGTAGAGAAAGGCGCAGGCATCTGGAGCCCAATGAAATCCAGAATCCGAGTTGTCCGCATGGCACCCCTTTTCAACTTTGCATTATCATGTCGAGCATGCGAAGATGCCAGATGCGTTAAAGCATGTCCGGAAAACGCAATCACACAATCAGAAGACACGGGATTACCGATCATAGACGAAAAAAAATGCAAAGGCTGCGACTGGTGCGTACAGGCCTGTAAACATGGAGGAATTACCATCAACTGTGACACTGGAACAGCTATCGCATGCGACCTCTGCCAAGGCGAGCCAAAATGCGTCGAATCATGCCCAGAAGAAGCCTTAGAAATAATAGATTCAGATGAAGCTGCAGAAAAACTCTTCAATGACGCGTTAGAAAGATTGCCAGCGCAAACTGAGCAACTAACGGTCACCGTCAAAAACAAGGACTGGAAGCCATTGTTAGAAGTTGCAGAGAAACGCTCTGAAAAAATCACAAAGACACTTGAAGAGCTAAACAAGAAGGCAACGGCTAAAAAACAAGAAAGCAAGAGCTAAAAAACAAAAATACCCCTTTTCCTAAGTTAAGTTTTCTTCGTAACCCCTCAAAAACATATCAATATCTGACCCAACCTTTTCACCTATATAACCACCCTCCAAAACAAAAAACATAGGCTTCCCAAGCAAAGCAACCCTTTTGCCAATGTCAAAGTAATCTTGTTCAATTAAGCCTAAGGACGCTAAATCACCCAGATGCGTATCGAATCCAGCGGAAACGGCAATCTCTTCAAACCTGCCCAAATCGACCATTTCCAAGGCTTTGTTAAGCGTCTCCAAATAACGTTTTCCACCGCAATCTGGTGGCAAAGCAAAATTAACACAGTTGCCTTCGGTGAAAGAGCCGGTTCCGGGATAATTGGGCGATTGATGCAGCGAAACGTAAAGGATTTTCTCGTCACCTTGAAAAATCTCCTGCGTCCCGTTGCCGTGGTGTCCGTCAATGTCCAGAATCAGCGTTCTTTTGCCTAGCTCTTTAACAGCTATCGCAATATTGTTGAGGTAGCAAAATCCACGTGTGTAAACACCCAAAGCAGCACCGCTTCTTCCAACATGGTGTCCTGGTGGACGCATTAACGAAAAACCGTTAATTTTTGAGGCTAAAAGTGCACCGCCAACCGAAAGCCTCGCAAACTCGTAGATTTTGTCGTAAGCGGGTGTATCTGAATCTTCAACTAAGCCTTTCTTTAGGTTCCAAAGGTAATCAGCATCATGAACAGTTAGCAAGTCTTCTTCATTTGCAGGCGTTGGCTCCAAAAACTCGTAACCTTTCGCTTTCAAAATTTCAGATGCGATTTTAACTCTTTGTGGTCCTTCAATGTGCCACGTGCCGTAGCCTAAACATTTTTCTGAATAGATTACCTTTGTTTTCATCTCTGACTGCATCCATTAGACAGATAAATACGCTTACATATTTAAAAAACATAACTCAACAAAGTTAGCGTCAACAAAAAGGAATAGGAGAAAAAAGCTCAATGATTTCAGAAAATCCATTCGATCAATTTCGCCAAGAATGCCAAACAGCATTGGCAAACGCATTGAAGAAGGCTTTGCCAGAAATAAAAACGCCAAGTATAACGCTGAGCAAAACACCAAACATTGAATATGGTCAGTTAGCTTCCTCACTGTGTTTTGAGTTGGCGAAGAAACTAAACCAAAAACCACTAGACCTTGCGGGGCATCTAGTCGCTGCAATCGACAAAACCAGCTTTAAACTGATTGAGAAGGTTTCATGTGCAGGCGCAGGATACATAAATTTTCATGTTAACTTCGCCAAGTTTTCAGGTTTAACTTTGGAATCGGTTAAGAAGTTAAAGTTTGATTATGGCTTTGTTAAGACTGCTGAACCGACTAAAATTATCGTTGAGCACACAAGTGTTAATCCGCTTCATCCAATCCATATTGGACAAGCCAGAAATCCCATGCTAGGTGACGCTTTAGCGCGCATTCTAGAGTGCAGGGGAAATAAGGTTTCACGCCATTACTACATTGATGATGTTGGCAGGCAATCATCTGTAGTCGCTTATGGTTACGAAAAGCTCGGCAGACCGAAACCGACAGAGAAACCTGATCTTTTCGTTGGCAAAATCTACACCGTTACCAGTTGTCTTGTTGAAATCAATCGTTTGAAAAAAATGCGTGAACTCGCTGTTGCCATCCATTCAGCTGACGATTTAGTTAAGGCAAATAAGGAAATTGACGAGTGGATGTCGATTGCCGCTGAACTTAAAGAAAAATATCCGGTGCTCTTTGAAGCATTGATGGTTAAAATCGGTGAAGATCAAAATCCCGAGGAAGAAATAAACCGTCTGAACCGGGCTTACGAGAATGGAGAACCTAAAGCTAAACAGCTTATCCGTGAAGTCAGCGACTTATGCCTTGAAGGTTTCAGAGAAACCATGAAACGAGTTGAAGTCACTTATGATTCATGGGATTGGGAAAGCGACTTCGTGTGGAGCAACCAAGTTAATGAGGTCTTGCAGAAGCTGAAGACTTCACCATTTGTTTACAGCGAAAAAGGCGTGTTAGAGTTTGATGCGGAAAAAGCCGCGGAAATCCTGAATTTGAAGGGCAAGTTGGGTTTGGATGTGAATAATGAGGTTCCATCGTTAACGCTTGTGCGTGCTGACGGCACCACATTGTACACTACTCGTGACATAGCTTATACGCTTTGGAAGTTCAAGCATGCACAAAAAGTCATCAACGTTATCGGTATGGAGCAGTCGCTGGCACAGCTTCAGTTAAAACTTGCATTATACGCATTAGGTTACGGTGAATACGCTGAGAATCTGGTTCACTTCGCCTACAATTTGGTTACTTTGCCCGGTTACAAGATGAGCAGCCGCAGAGGGCACTACATTACTTTAGACGAAGTTCTCAACGAAGCAGTTCAACGAGCCTACGAAGAAGTTTCGAAGCGCTCACCGCAACTTTCCGAGGAGGAAAAACGCAAAATTGCCAGCTTCGTCGGTTTAGGTGCTGTGCGTTATGCGCTTGTCGATGTTGATTCTTCAAAACCCGTCATATTTACTTGGGAGCGCGTGCTTAACTTCGAAACCAACAGTGCACCATACGTACAATACACTCATGCAAGGGCATGTAGCATTTTGCGCAAAGCTGCAAGAGAACCAGAAAAACCAGCATATGGGCTGCTCTCCGAAAAGCTTGAGCATGAGCTCATCTTAAACCTTGCAAGCTTCCCAGACACCTTCGTCGAAGCCACAGAATACCTAAAGCCGAATTTGATTGCGGATTACACAAACGCGTTAGCAGACAAATTCAACACCTTCTACAACGCACTCCCAGTCATTAAAGCAGAAACGCAGGGGCTCAGCGACGCACGCATAACCCTAACGCAAGCCATACAAATCGTGATGCATAACGCTTTGACGTTGATTGGGGTGGTTGCGCCAGAAAAGATGTAGCATGAAGGCACTGGCTGTTCTTGTTTCTTTGGCGTTTGAGTGTCGATAGTTTTGTGCTATTTGCTGTTGAAGTTGCGTTGTAAATAGTAGGGAGGAGGGGAAGCTAGCCGTTTAGCCGTTTTTGGGCTGTTAGTTGCATTGGCGGGTGATTTTTGGGATGGCAAATTTCATATACAAGCCAATTAACATAAAACGGGGTGCATGCTGATGAGCGATCCATATTTCAAAAAGAAACTTGAACCAATAAAGGTTAAACAAAAAAGTATTTCACAGCTTTTATCTGAAATGAGCAAAACCGCTTATCAAGGGCGTAAGCTTGGTGAAGCCGTTGATGTTTGGGAAAAAATGCTCAAAGAAAAAGACCTGACGATTGCCATGGGCTTTGCTGGTTCCATGAGTACAGCGGGGCAGTGGACAATAATTAATTGGCTTATAGAAAACCGCTTCATCGATGTGCTGGTTTCTACGGGCGCTAACGTTTCAGAAGACATTGTCGATGCCATGGGCTTAGGTTACTGGCAGGGAAGCCACATGGTTAACGACGAAGAACTACTCAAAAACGATGTCAACAGGTACTACGATGTTTTCGGGAAGGAAACAGATTACCGCAGGATGGAAGAATTAGTCACCAACTTCGTGATGACCCTGAAAACCGACTACAATTACACATCCGCCGAGTTCCTCCATTTGCTGGGTAAGTATCTTGGCAAGAAAAAGATTCCGGCAATCTCCGCTGTTGCGGCGGCAAACGGCGTTCCAATCTTCAGCCCAGCCATGGTTGACAGCGCCTACGGCGAAACCTTCCTTATGGCGAAAAATCAGGGGCACAGTGTCCATATTGATTCTGTGAGGGAGTTTGACGAGTTCATCAGCATAGGCACAAAAACCAAGGATGTCGGCGTCGTCTACATCGGCGGTGGCGTACCCAAAGATCTAACTCAACTCATCGCCATATCAGTTTCACCGCTAACTGAGGATCAAGGAGTCAAAGGCAGAAAAGGCGGCTTACGCAAAGGCTTACAAGAATACTACTACCCCCACAAATACGCCATACAAATAACCACCGACTCACAGCAATGGGGCGGCTTATCCGGTTGCACACTTGAAGAAGCAATCAGCTGGGGCAAAATCAACAGCCAAGAAGGCACACGAGCAGTATGCTACTGCGACGCAACTATCGCATTGCCACTCATAGCCCACGCACTATGCGAACGCATGCCGGAAAAACGGAAAGGGCCAGATATGAGCTGGCTATTCAAAGGCGTCCAATAAACGCCCTAACTTTTTGTTTTTCATTCTTCTTTTATTGTTCCACTCTTGGAACATGCTGTTCCATCATTAGAAATAAATCTCGCTTTGTTTAAGGTATATAAGGGATAAGCTAGAGTGAAGAAGTTAGCAGGAGTCTGCAAGGCTAAAGCACCTGTTATGAAGGGTCTAAAGAAAACATCTCTTGCCTCAATTATAATCGCTATAGTTCTTGCTTTGTCAGTTGCCAGTGCAGTCCACGCCCTTGCAATAGTTGGCTCGATAACGGCGGTTAGCTCTCCTTCAAGCATCGCCTATGATTCAGGTAAAAGCGAACTTTTTGTTGTAAACGCTAATAATAATGGCAAAGTCGACGTCATATCAGACGGCAACAATAAATTAGTTGCCAGCGTTCCTGTGGAAGGTCCAACGGCTATAGCTTACGATTCAGGTAAAGGCGAAGTCTTCGTGGTTGATGCGTCCTTCGGAAGTACCGGCACTGTTTCGGTCATATCTGACAGCAACAATACAGTAGTCGCTACTATTCCTATTGGAGGCAACCCTGAAAGTCTCATTCACGCAATGATTTATGATGCTGGCAAGGGCGAAATTTTCCTCCTCAACTCCGGAACAGTCCAAGTGATATCCGATAAAACTAACACCGTTGTAGCGACCGTGCCCTCTTCAGCAAACTTCAATCCTTCTTGTCTTGCTTACGATTCTGGCAAAGGGGAGATTTTCGCGGTAAACAGCGGCAGTTCTGGCATGATCTCAATTATTTCAGATGCCAGCAACTCGGTAGTTAAGACTTTTTCGGTAGGGGGCTTTCCAAGCGATTTAGTCTATGATTCAGGCAAAGGAGAAATCTTTGTCTTAAACGAAGATGTAATTCAAGTAGTATCGGACAAAAATAACGCTGTAATTGCAACCCTCAATCTTAGCAGCCAAGGACTAGTTTATGACTCTGGCAGAGGCGAGATCTTTACCATGGGTGCATACAACGGAATACTCTACGCCATATCCGACGTCAACAATAATGTGGTTGAGTCCTTGACTGTGGGGGCATATCTTCCCTTCGGCTTAACTTATGATTCTGGTAAAGGTGAAATCTTGCTGGTTGGCTTCGGCACCATAACCGTCATATCCGATGCTCCCAGCTCCAATACCGCTCCTGTTCCAACCTCTGCTCTGCCCACAAGCACGACTCCGTCTCCCTCTCCAATCCCAACAACAACCGTTAAGGTAACCGCAACTATACCTGTCGGAACAAATCCTGAAGGGGTAGCTTATGATGCTGGCAAGGGCGAAATGTTCACAGCTAATTATCGCTCTAACACGGTTTCCGTTATATCGGATAGTAGCAACACCGTTGTAGCAACCGTGCCCGTGGGAATCGAACCTGCCGGCGTCGCTTATGATTCTGGCAAGAGTGAAGTTTTCGTAACAAACGATGGCTCTGGCACTGTTTCCATCATATCAGACTACAAAAACGCCATTATTGCGGACGTAACCGTGGGTGCCAATCCTGTGGGCGTAGCTTATGATTCTGCTAAAGGTGAAATCTTTGTAGCAAATTGGGGGTCCAACACTGTTTCCGTCATATCGGACAGAAATAATACCGTGGTGGCAACAGTGCCCACGGGAACTAATTTCATAGGCCAATTCCCTCCTTCAGGTCCATCCAATCCCATAGGCGTAGCTTACGATTCCGCTAAAGGCGAAATCTATGTAGTAAATTCCTATCCAGATAGTAGTTGGGTCGGTACGGTCTCAGTCATATCAGACAGCAATAACACCATCCTTGCAAGCATACCTGTGGGAGGCTATCCCTATTACGCAGCTTACGATTCTGCCAAAGGTGAAATATTCGTAACTAACAGTCAGGACGATTTTATATCGGTAATCTCTGACAACACTAACGCCGTCATTGCTAACGTGACCTTTCCTTTTGAGGAAGCCTACGGCTCTTGGGGCATAGCGTACGATTCTGCCGATGGTCAGCTATTCATAGCTAATCAGCGAGGCACAGTCTACGTCTTATCAGACAGCTCAAACGCTTTAGTTGAGACTGCACCTTTGGGAAGCAATTTTAATTCCCACTGCATAGCCTATGATGCTGCCAAAGGAGAAATGTTCGTAACCAATAATGGTAACGACACGGTCTCAGTCCTATCAGTTTCCCCAATCATATCGCATCCAACTGTACTGGGGCTTAGCGGTGTGGGTCTCATTTTAGTGGTGGTAGCCGTGGTGGCTGTAATCTTGTGTGCGGTTGCATTGGCTGTTAGAAAATATACCCGAGCTCGCTCTGTGACAAAGCAATAGATCTCTTTTTTCTTGTTCTTGTTAGCCCTCAGCTTCGGGCACAATTGTAATGGACGATTATTTTCTTTTGCCAAGCCTATCCAGAAGCGAGTTAGTCATTATTGGCATGATTACTGTGGCGTCGCCTTCGATCATGATGCGTTTGGCTTTTTCGTTGATTTTTCCCCATGAAACCGCTTCGCGGGGTCTTGCGCCGCTGAGGCTTCCGTCCCACTCGTCTGCCGTGGTTATGTAGACGACGTAGTTTAAGCCATCTTTGAGCTCGTTTCACCAAATCGTTGGGATGTTTGCCTTCTAAAAAGACGTTTTGGATATCGCTTATCCAAGGTTTTGCTTGTTTTATTCTAACAAAAATCCTTTCGGCGACGCCACAGCCCGATTTATACTGTTGCCGCTTGCTGAATCAATGTTTTTTAGCTTTTGTTTTTTTCTTTAATTTTTTGTTTTCAGCTTCAATTTGGTCGATGGTTAGTGTTTCAGTAGCTTTCCTTAATTCGACGACTGAATCGCCGTAGCATTCTCTGATTTCACTTATAAATTCTATTGCCCTTTTGGCCCCGAGTTCCTTGACCAACGCTTCAAAGGGGACTTCAACAGTTGCAACTTCAGAAGTCATTTTTCATTCCCCATCTTCTTCACGTAATTAATTGGGTTTCTCACTTTTAACTTGTATCCTTCTTGGGCAGCAAACTTCTCGATTCGCATACTAGCGTCTATAATTTCGTCGTCGCAGGTTAATAGAAAATCAGCCTTGCCTACGCAAGCTGCCGCCATGTGCAAAGCATCTAATGAGCCGAGGTTGCATTGGGTGACGAATTTGCGGGCTAAAATGCTCAGCCGTTTGCTGCTGGAAACATTTACTTTGCTTAGGATTCTTTCGAAGCCTCGGACGTCTTTCCTCTTTGAATCTTCCTGGATTCGTTCAATTTCAAACTTAACGTAATCTGAGCTTATTATCGCTGTTTCCCCATTCTCAGTTGAATCAATGATTTTTAGGATGGCTTCGGTTTCAGCGTGTATTCGTTTGTCTTCCTGACAGTCGAGTGGTCGGCAGTAAATGTTTGTATCAAGATAGACTCTTGTGACCTGTTTCATTTTTTGATCTGAACTCATAGATTTGATGCTTGTTTGATTCTTTTTAGTTTTTGCTCAAGAACTAGGGTTGAACAATGAATGGGAGAAAAATTTTGGAGGGCACGCACTATTGCTTAGGTTTCGGCGCTTTAGTCTTTTTATTGTTTAGCCTATCCAAGAGTGCGCTGGTCATTATTGGCATGATTACTGTGGCGTCGCCTTCGATCATGATGCGTTTGGCTTTTTCGTTAATTTTTCCCCATGAAACTGCTTCGCGGGGTCTTGCGCCGCTGAGGCTTCCGTCCCACTCGTCTGCCGTAGTTATGTATATAACGTAGTCTAATCCGTCTTTGAATTGGTTCCACCAAATCGTGTGATGCTTACTGATGCCTCCGCCGACTATGAGGGCGCCGCTTTTCTTGGCGTCGAAAACGATGTTGTTGAGGTCGCCTTCGTCTTTAAGCAGGTTAATTCTGAAGTCATGGTGGTCTTGGCTGAAGAACCAGAGTTGGTAGCCTACTGAGCCGTCAGTTATGCCCGGCACGAAAACTGGAATGTTGTTTTTGGCTGCCCAATAAAGAATCGAGCTTTCATTGCAACAGCGTAACCCTATTTCACGGCATAGTTCGCTTGTTGAAAGCTCCTTTTTGCCTTCCTTGTATAAGTCTTGAAGCATGGCTTGGATTTTCTGCTCAATAATTATGCCGTAGCTGTCATTTGGGACAAGCACGTTTCCAAGGCGGTTTACGCCTTCTTGGTGAAGTTTAGAATCGTTCATTATGAAGCTGCCTTTATAGTAATCTTTCCAGCAGCGTGCCACGTCATGGTCAAGTGTTCCGCAAGTCGTAATTAAAATGTCAACGAGTTTGCGTTTAACAAGTTCCTTGATTACGCCTCGCGTGCCAGTGGCTACTATGTCGGCGGTAAATGAAAGGAACTTTACACAGCCCTTTGTGTTAATCATGGATTCCATTATGTTGACGCCTACAGCAAGCTTGCCCGCGGTGAAACCCCACGCCTTATCCATTTGGTTAACAAGCTCATCTACAGACATATGCTCGGTAAATTGGTAATCTTTCACTGCTTCTTTATGTTCTTTATGTGCTTCTTTAGGCATGACGCTGATCTCCTATGCACTGGATAAAATGGGCGTTATAATAAATAGGTGTCGAAAGCGCCTTGAGGCTATTCTGATAGGTACGCGATGATTCGCTGGTAAATGTCATGGTCCATTGAGTCTTCGTAGCCAGCGTAAATGCTTGGGTTATCGTTGACTTCTACCACAAGGTATTTGCCGTCTACTTCTTTGATGTCCACGCCGTAGAGACCTTTTCCAACCACACTGCACGCCTTCAACGCCACTTCCCTGAGTCTATCTGGGATTTCTTGTCTCTTGATGCTTACAGTTCTGCCCCAAATAACGGTTGGTTTGCCTCGGAGTTTGGCGCCATGCTTCCATTTACCCTTAGGAATCATATACTTACACACGTAGAGCACATCGTTGTTTAGTACGCCGACTCTCCAATCGAAAGCTGTTGGCGTAAACTTTTGAATCGCTAAAACGTCAGATTTCTTGAAGAACCGTTTAGCAACGTCTCTAAAGCTTGTTTCACAAGCAGCCTTCTCCACGTAACGCGAGAAACTCGTGTAAGGCGCTTTTATGACAACTGGTTTTCCGAGTGCGTCAAATATGTCGCTGATTTTTTTATGGTGCAGTTCATCTTTGTTTAGGAACATGGTGGATATATACGGCACATTATACTTCTCAAACAATGCGTATTGATGGATTTTGTTACCGCAAATAGTTATGGATTCAGGGTCATCAATAACTTTTAAGCCCAGTTCCCATGCTGTTTTAGACACAACGTACGCCGTATTCAAGGGGTCTGTTGTTGCCCTAATGAAGACCGCATCATATTTTGCGATGTCTGAAATGTCTTCACGGAACAGAAAATTGAATTCCTGCCCTTGTTTTTCTGCGGCTAACTTGAAGTTTTGAAGTGCGCCTTCCTCTCTTGGATCAGTAAAATTATACTTCTCAACAAAGCAGGCGATTTTAGACACCGAAGGTTTCACCCTGCTCAGAAATGAGCGAGACCTCTTTTGAAATTATTTGCAAGTCTTGTTCGGAAAGCTCCTCTCTGTTTACGGGTTGCAGTCCACAAAGATAAGCTTTATCAACTGTTTTTTGTATGTGAAGTTTACACAGTGGGATTTTGAAGGTTTTGTAAACTTTTTCAGCGATCTCCTGTAATTGAAGATCTGTGTTGGTTGTTTTGCCAAAGAAGGTTTTGACGGCGAAGAGCTCGCCTTTGAGGGGTTGGGCACAGATGGCGAATTTGTAGTTCATGCCTAGGCTTTTCATGGCGCGGTACAGCGCACTTTTGTTGTAGGCGACTTTGTAGCCGTCGTAAATGAAAGGATTTACTGCAAAGAGGATGACTGGGAAGCCGAGTTCATTGGTTATTTTTTTAACAGAATCTGTGACGAGGAAGGGTAAGGTGGGCACCCCAGCTTTGGCTGCTCTGAGAAGGAGAATCGGGGTCCTGCTTGAGTCAATGATGTTTTCGCATGATGGAATAACGCGGTTGCCGAGAATTTCTGCGTGCATAGAAACATAATAGCCCGTTTTGAGGTATCGATATTCGTTGTTGATGTTGAGGGTGGCTTCTTTGATTGTGGAATCTAAAAACGTCGCAGGCTTCATTACTTGCGAATTAGTGGTTAGGTCGATATTTGAGACGACCAACACGGTCATAAGACACCAGGCTAGTCAAAAGGCGTTATTAGTACAGTTATATTTAAGATTAACTATCATATTATTCACATTCAAAAATTAACGCTAAACCTAAAGAGGCATAGCCAACGTATAAACCGCTTGAAGTGCTTGGGCCAGAACATGAATTTTCGCTCGTAAACCAAGAACTAAAAGTCCTGCCAATTGCCGATAAAATCATAAAAGCATATTGTGGAAAAATTATCAATTTCATTGAGCTTCCATCTTTTACGTTTGGAAAAGAACTGCAGCTTCATGTAATGGAAGTAAAAGCGAACTCTCCTTTCAAATCGCCTGTCCAATTCGAAGAGACAATGCAAAACGCGGTCTCAACCCTAAGCCAAATCGTACATAAACATGGTGCCCTGCTTCTTGGAACAGGAATGCATCCCCTGCTTAAGCTAGCAGACACTGCCATCTGGCCCCACTATCACAGAAAAATCTATCAGGAATACGCCAAGATCTTCAACCTAAACCAGCATGGCTGGCTCAACATACAAAGCTTCCACCTAAACCTCCCCTACCAAAAAGAAGCCGACGGCGTACAAATGCATAATTTGCTTGTTAACTTATGCGCTTATCTTCCAGCAATCGCGGCTTCCTCGCCAATCTATGAAGGCAAAGCCGGTCCAGATGTCGACAATCGACTGCAATTCTACAAGATAAATCAGAGAGAAATCCCATCCGTAGCGGGCGAAGTCATCCCTGAATATGCTGACTCGTTTAGTCAGTATAAGCATGATGTTATTGGGGGGTATTCCGAGGATTTAGCTAAAGCTGGCGCAGGCAAAACCCTGCTGTCAAGGGAATGGATTAATTCAAGAGGCGTAATTTTCCGTTTTGACCGCTCAGCCCTTGAAATCCGAGTGATGGATGAGCAGGAATGCATTAAATCCGATGTGGCTTTGAGCTGTTTCATACGCGCCACCCTCAGAGGCTTAATTGCCTTAAATGCTGAGCTTTTACCGCATAACCTGTTAGTCAAAGACTTCAACGCGGTAGTTAAGAACGGGTTAAACGCTCAAGTCTCAAATCCTAACGGTAAAACAGCACGGCAAGTGTGCCAACGCTACTTTAACTTGGCTCACGAATATGCGGATGAAGACGAAAAAAAGTATCTGTGGATCATTAAGAAACGGCTAGAAAACGACAGCCTGTCTGAACTCATACTGGACAGAGTTTTGAGGCGCGCGGAAAAAACCGATTTCCATCAAGCAGTCATAAACGTTTATTCAACACTTATTAAGTGCCTCTCTGATAATGAACCATACTTCTAAAAAATGGTGCCACCTCAATTGCCTGAAGACAACAATGGAGCAACTTATTCGTTTGATGTTTGCAGCCAATGTAAAATTGGCTGTTGCCAAGACGTCAAACCACCACTGAGCGAAAAACGGAAAAAAATAATAAAAGAATACCTGAAAAAACAGAAGATTAACCTTGAAAAACCATTCACTAAAGAACACTATTCTTATCCGACAGTTGACGAACTTGTTTTCTGCGGGTTTTTCAATAAAGACACAGGAAAATGCTCGGTACACCCCGTTAAGCCTGAAACATGCAGGGCTGGACCAGTAACATTTGACATTAACTTTTCCACCAAAAAAGTTGAATGGTTCCTAAAAAAACCTGAAATCTGCGCTTTCGCAGGTCTATTGTACAGCAACAAAGCTGCTTTCAAGGACCATTTTGAGATAGCTAAAAAAGAATTAACTAATCTTATCCGAGAATTAGATCCAGAAGATCTAAGAGTAATCTTGAAGATTGATGAGCCATACACCTTCAAAATCGGTGAGGATGATTTGCCTTTAGAAGTTTTGAGTAAGCTTGGGTTAAAATAATCTTAAAGAAAGCCTGCATCCCTTAATTTTAACGCCAAACTCAGGTTTCCTTCAAAATTAATTTTACCTGTGAAAAAAGCTTTTTCTGTACTTAATTTATCATTTACAATATCCATGAAATCGTTTTCTGCAATCTTCAAGGTCAATGTGGGCGAAGGCACGGTTCCTTCTTTAACCTGCAATTTTTGGTCTCTTATAATAATCACCCAGTCGCCTCCGTCTGCACCAGTTAAGTTTAATTGAACTACAACATCGATGCCTACGGCTTTATCAGGCTTGAATCTGACTGGCAACATCTTTTCAAAGAATTCCTTAGGCGTTTTAGCTTCCATCATTTTCAACTCATTTGTCTCATATTTTACAAGAGGTCAGATTATTGAACCTTAACCTTATTGAATGACTTATCTGAAGAGGTCTTTTTCTTTTGGTCTAGTGAGTTCGGTAGCTGATACATCTTCAGCTGTTTGATAATTGTATCCTCGGATAATCGCAGCTGGTATCCCTTCATTCGCTTGGCCAATCACAAGTTCCGCTGCAGAGGACAATTCGTCGGCGACCGCGGTTTGTTTTATTCTAAGAACGTAACCAAAGAGGTCTTTCTCTCCTCGCCTGTCTCTGATAGGCTTGATTCCTGCGACGCCAACTGCCACATTTATTTCTCCTACGCGCAGGGGTCTACCATGCGTATCAGAGACGATTACTGCAACGTTGACTCCTGTTAACCGTTTTATTTCTTGTCTTATGTTTTGTGCGGAGGCGTTTGGGTTTTTTGGCAGTGGAACAACGTTTCTGTCGCCTGAAACGTTAGACCTGTCCACTCCTGCATTAGCACAAATTACTCCACTTTTGGTTTCCGTTATGATGCTGTTTTGGCCTATTCGAACTATTTCTTTGGTTTCTCTGAGAATAACCTCAACTAGGGCAGGGTCTTTGTTTGTTTGCTGCGCTATTTCCTTTGCCTTCTTTGAAGGTGTGATTTCGTCAAGGTTGATTATGTTTCCCTCCGCTTTTGAAACGGCTACGTGAGTGACAACGATCACATCCTTATCCTGTATGGGTGTTTTCTGTTTTTTTGCAGCGTTAACTATCAGTTCAGCTATATTGTTCCCTTTCTGAATTAACGGTAAACCCTCAACTGCGATTACTTTTACCGGTTCCATGTTTATGTCCTCAATGAATAATTGAATAATAGGTGGCTACATACGCACATTCACTTTAAAGCTTATCTGCATTTAAAATCAAAAGCGGCGTGCAAACCAGCTTTCTGAAAATACATTGCGACATGCTTTAAAAAAAAGAATTAGAAAGAAAACAGATGAAAAGAAAGTTTAGGAGACATTTTTGCATTGATTAGCTGTCTTAGCTCCTGAACTTTTGGAGCTTTCCCAGCATCTCTTTGTCGCCTTCGGCGTCTCCAGCACAGGTTGCAATTATGCCGTCTACGAGGCCATTTAGCTTCGTTGCTTTTTCTTCAACTGTATCCATGGTTGCGGCGGTTGGCCACCCGATCATTTTAACTGTGTCTACGTTTTTGGCTGTTCCAACTAGGAAGTATGCGTAGACTGGCTTGTTTAGTTTCTTGCATTCTGCTGCTACTTGCTCTAGGATTGGGAAGGATTGGTCTTCTAGCCTCATGAAGTAGATAAAGTCCCATGGCTCTCTTACACGGGCAAGGGTATCCTCTATAGACCGCCGTGCCGTCAGTAAACAGCCCAGCTTTAGGTTCTTAGTTTTCACCGTGTTACGAATGAAGTCTCGAGCTGCCTCAGAGGATGGCAACATTGTTATAGGATCTCCGTACTTGGGTTTATCGCCCATGGTAACTGCCAAACCGTCAAGACCCATAACGTCGGCAGCTAATGCTAAACCTCCAACTTCAACCGGTCCTTTGTAGTGTAGTATAAATATTGGCACAATTATTTTCTCAGGATATTTAGATTTGAGGACGCAACTTACAACTGTACCGCTTGGGGCTGGAAAACCAGCGGCGCTATCAGTAACGTTCCATCCATCAACTAGATCTTTAATTTCATCTGCAAGCTTCAAAAATTTGCGTGTAGGAACAAACTCATTTAGTATTTTCACAGGATGTCATCTCGGCTAAAGCCTAACTAGGTTTGGATTAAAAAATCTTTTGATACCAAGCTGGTTTGCTCTATATAAAATGAAGGCAAATTATTTTGCGTTAACATTATGTTGACTTTGAGCTTTAAGGTGCACATCTAAAAATTTTTAGGCTACAATGAACAATTCAATAATACCAGTTTCGTTGTCCACGATGCAGCTTATCTGGCGGCTTGGATATGGTTGTTTACGCGGTTGTAGTCATCAAGGGCTTAGGCACCTCAAAGAAGCGTCTTTCTTCAGTTCTAAGTCCGCAGGAACGTAGACAATTGACGCTGGCTATGCTGGAAGACGTTTTAAGTGCACTGCAGACCTCGACTGTTGACAAAATTGTCGTCGTTAGCAACGATTTTTCGCTGAGGAATTTTACAAACAAATATCATGCTACACACCTTGTCCAGAAAACCAGTGGCCTGAATCCGGCGGTCGAAGAGGCGACTGAATGGTGCATGCAGAATGGGGCAGAAGCCGTGCTCATACTTCCAGCCGACATCCCGTTGCTGTCTTCCATGGATGTGGACAAGATAGTTGAGTTAGGAAATTGTGAAGAGCAAACCGTGGTGTTGTCTCCATCCTACGATGGTGGTACGAATGCTCTCTTCCAGAGTCCGCCAAACCTAATTCGTGCATGTTTTGGATCCAGAAGCTTTGCAGAGCACATCAAAGAGGCACAAAGCAAAGGCGTCTGCGTGAGACTTCATTGCTCAACAAGCGTGGCTGCAGACATCGATTCTGCCAAAGACCTGAGCAAAATGCTCAAAACAGAAAGCAACACTGCGTGCCGGCGGGTTTTGGACCAGTTTAAAATGGAAAGTCGTGTTGGTGCAGGAGCTTCGTGCTCAAAATCGCCGTAAATTTGCAAAAGCTGGTGTTGTTCGATACTGAAAAAAGTTCTCACTAAATGTGAGGGCAAAGGATTTCTATGTTTTTGTGCAATTTACTGTTTTGGCTGAGCTTGGGCAGCTGCGACTGCGTCGTGTTTTTTCTTCGATAACTTAAGCAGTAGCCCCTTGGAGAAGGCTCCTTCCTCTAGCGGCTTTGATTCCAAGAAACCTGTTTTTTCGGCGTTTGCGAATAGTTCTTCCCCTTTTTCGGTGCGAATAATCGTAAACGTCCAGCCGTCAAGTCCCAGTCCGCCGACTGAGATGTCTGCGAGTTCGGAGCTGAAGTCTTCGCATACGCTGCAGCTTTTTCTAACGTACTGTTTTATGTCTGCTAGGGGGATAGCTGTAGTCCCTGCGGGAGTCGTTATGAGCATTTTTCCTTTAATGTTCATTTTTGTGATATCGTTCAGGTTGATGCCGAGTTTGCCTTTGATGTGGGTTTCCATGAGTCCTTCGTAATCGAAGCATTCTGAGCACATGAGCCCCACAAGGTACTTGATTGGCGCACTGAGCCTTTTCACGCCGTTCATCTGCATTTTTCTTACCGCCTGAATTTGGCAGGGTGTGCCCACAAACGCGATTTGAGTCTTTTTCTGCTTAATCACTTCGGGCAAAGCTAGAAGCGCAGAGGAACAGGAGTATTTTGTCCCTGCTGACTCAATAATTTTCTCAGGCGACGTGGCAAGAATCGGGACAGGAAGGAAGGGTTTTTCTTGACTTTTTCCCGAAACGACTGCTCCGTCGATTAGTCCATTCTGCAGAGCAGCTACCAGCATTGCGGTGGCGGCTCCTCCGTCTTGGCGAACCTTCTGAATGTCACTGGGTTTTGCTTGGGCTATAGCTATTCTGCGGAAAACTCCGAATTCCTCTTCAGGTTTCCTTTCCCTGCCGAAAACAAAGTTCTCTTCTTTCGCCATCTCCCAACCGTATCTGGGGCAGGCTTGAGCGCATATGCCGCAGACCTTGCATTCTTTCACCACATTGGGTTTTCCCTTGGCGAGTTCAAGGCAGCCGAATGGGCAGACGACGACGCATGTGCCGCAGCTTGCGCATTTTCCAGTTTGAACAACTTCAGTTAAAAGGGAGTTCTCAAAGCTAATTTTTTTGGAGCTCATGGCGATAGCATAATCGACCAATTATATATAAATATTAAATGAAGGCAATCTCAAGTTTCATCTTTTCTCTACGACGAAACTATTTTTTTGCGCTCTTGGGAAGCACAAACTAAAGCAGTGTTAAAGAAAAACTACGCAAAGGAGGCGGCTGGGCGCTATAGGGCTGTTCCTTCTGTTTTGAGTGACGGAAAAAAATGGGCCTCCTTTTTTGTGGTGGTTTAATTTGGATTTAGGATTATTTATTTAGTAAAATTTTTTATCCTGAAGGCTGAAAACATGTTTGTCTACAAAAGCGGGGTATTTGATGGTTAACACTACCTATATTTCTGGAAACGTAAGCTTGATAGATAGAATTAAGCCACTTTGGGAAGAGTTGAACCAGCAGCATCTCAGCCTCTCGCCCTATTTCAAAGACTACTATCTAACTTTGACGTTTCAAGATAGGAAGCAAGCTATTTTGCAGAGATCTTTGGGTGGAGACGTCAGAGTTGATCTTGCCTTGGATTCTTCAGGTAAGCTCCTCGGGTATTGCGTAACCAGCATTGATAACTTGATGACAGGTGAGATTGATTCCATTTTTGTCAATCCAAATTATAGGGGGCAGGGCATCGGCAGAGCGTTAATGGAAAAAGCGCTGGAGCGGTTAAACAGTAAAGGGGTGAAAAAGAAGGTTGTTTCAGTCGCTGTTGGCAACGAGCAGGCTTACGGGTTTTATTCACGGTTTGGCTTTTTCCCCAGAAGAACTTTGCTTGAACAAAAGCAGTAGAGCGTGTCCTTTGCTAATTGTTTTCATTTTCTCTAAATTTGTAAGGAAACGTAAATTAACCTTGGAACGGGAATTGTTTTAGCTGTGAGAATTATGAAGGTTGCTGTTTCTGGTAAAGGTGGTGTCGGTAAAACCCTGATTGCAGGCGGCTTAGCCTGCGGTTTTGTTGAGCGTGGATTGAAAACTATAGCGATTGATGCAGATTCCTCTCCTAATCTCGGTTTGACTTTAGGCTTATCCACCGAGGAAAGCCGCAAAATTGTGCCTATTTCAGAGAATAAGGCTCTTGTTGAATCTAAAACAAGCACAGGTTACTCTGGAGTTTACCGTTTACAATTCACCGTTGACGACATAGTCCGCGATTACTCGGTCAGCACTCCGCTTGGCCCAAATTTGATTGTTATGGGCACGGTGCAGTCGATGGGTGCAGGGTGTATGTGTGCGCCAAACGCTGTCATACGCGCTCTGCTCAGGCACCTTGTTGTAGAACGTGATGAGGCGGTTGTTTTAGATTTGGAGGCTGGCGTTGAGCATATTGGCAGAGGAACCGCCAGGCAAGTTGATGCATTACTTATCGTTGCCGATTCCAATCTTAAATCTTTGGAAATAGCCAAGCACATACATGATATGGCTAAAGCCGCTGGGATGCAGCAGCTCTACCTCGTAGGAAACAGGGTTATGAACGAGGCTCAGAGGGATGCAATCAGCAGTTTTGCAGAAAAGAACGGTCTGTCCTTGCTCACTTTTGTGCCCTTTGACCAGAAAATTGTCGAAGCCGATATGCTTGGTGAAACGCCGCTTAAAAACAAGGAAATTCCAGCAGTTAAAACCATAGATGATATATGCGAGCTTTTGCTTAAGAAAAATAACATAACACTTTGAGGTTTACCAAAATGAAAACTCTAGTAACTATTGGCCGTGGAGGAACGGGAAAATCCAGTTTCACTGCTCTTATGGCTAAATCCTTTATCGAATCTGGGCAAGCGCCTTTGCTGCTGGTTGATGCCGACCCTGACCAGAATCTCGCTGAAATGCTTGGAATAGACCTTAAAGAAGCGGGAAAATCAACCATATCAGAGTTGCTTGTCAACACGTTCATTGAACAAGGAGGCACCACAATCGGAGTTCCTCCAACAGAGCGCATTGAAAGCAGGATTTGGGAAAATGGCTTGTATGAAAGTAAAAATTTTGATTTCCTTGCAGTCGGCACTAAATGGGTTGAAGGTTGCTATTGTATGCCAAACGCTGCGTTAAAAGGTGCCTTAGGATCGTTAACTAAAAATTACAAATACATACTTATTGACTCCCCAGCCGGACTTGAAAACCTGAACAGGCGTATCACTTCAAATGTTAACGACATATTCGATATTCTTGATCATTCGAAGAAATCTTTTGACCATGTGAAACGAGCTGTCAGAATAGCTAAAGAAGTTGACATGAAGTTTGATAACTTTTATTTGATCGGCGGCTACCGTTTTCCACCCGAACTAGGCAAACAGGCTGAAGCTGATTTGAAGTTTAAGTTTTTGGGAAAAATCGCTGAGGATGAACAATTAGACGATTACGTTCTTAACGGAAAGTCGCTGCTTGACTTGCCATCAGACGACAAAGCGTACGTTTCAGTGAAAGCTATACTGAAAACCTTAGGTTGTTTGTAGATGTCGTCTGTTTACACAATTTTTCATAAACCTTCCATACATATGACTTCTCCCTGACTTTTGCCGAAAAATCTGGAAAGGTTTAAAAAGATTGTAATGTTGATATGACTTAAACCTTTACAGAGGTTTTTAATTTGGCGACTAAAAACGTTAATGTTAAAATTGACGAGATGCAGACTAGCACTGGTCTCATTAAAAATCTTGAATTATCCATAGGCAAACTTTCCACTGACAACTGGACGGAACCCATGGGTCCAACTCCAATGCCATCAATGAGTACCTTGAGAGACTGGGACATGAAGCTCCTCACCCGGTACAAGCCTTTCTATATGCCTGATTGTGACCTTTGCTGTCTATGCACCTTTGGAAAATGTGATTTGACAGCTGGAAAACGCGGAGCATGCGGCATAGACATGGCTAGCCAATGCTCTCGTATAGTACTTTTAGCATGTTCTATCGGCGCTGCAACTCATACTGCACACTCTCGCCATCTGATTAATCACTTAGTAGAGAAATACGGTAGCAGGTACCCCTTAGACGTCGGCGGCTTAAACGTTAAAGTTGAAGCACCAATCACCCGGTTGGTTACAGGAATAAAGCCTGAAACACTCGGCGACTTGGAGGATGTTTTGGAATACGCTGAAAAAGAAATCACCCAATGCCTCGCCGTAGCCCATACAGGCCAAGAGGGCAACAATCTTGATTTTGAATCCAAAGCTTTCCATGCTGGCATGATTGACCATTTAGGCATGGAAGTTGGAGACATCGCACAAGTTTCCGTCTTAGGTTTTCCAAAAGCTGATCCTGAAGCACCACTGGTTAAACTTGGGATTGGAAGCGTCGACACATCCAAACCGGTTATCATGTGCATTGGCCACAATGTCATTCCATCAGTCGGAATTATCGATTACGCAAAAGACAATAAAGTTGACGACAAAATCGAAGTAGTCGGGTTATGCTGCACAGCACACGACATCACCCGCTATTATAACCGCGGCAAAATCGTCGGCCCAATCAGTTGGCAACTAAGATTCATACGCGGTGGATTCGCAGATGTCGTTGTCCTCGACGAACAATGTGTCCGAACAGACTCTTTTGATGAAGCTAGAAAAGTTCACGCTCCAGTCATCGCTGCATCAGAAAAGAACTGCATGGGCTTCAAGAACCGCACAGATGACCCAGCAGACGAAATCGTCGCTGACCTTGTAAGCGGCAAAGAAGCAGGCGTACTCATTCTTGATCCAGAAAAAGTCGGCGAAGTCGCAGTGAAAACTGCACAACAAGTTGCTCCGATACGCAAGAAACTCAGCGATCTACCAAGCATTGAAGAAATTAAGCAATTATCTAAGACTTGCAGGCAATGTAACATGTGCCGCAGAAGTTGCCCACAAGACCTGCAAATCCCACAAGCGATGAAGGCAGCAGCGGAAGGCAATATCGTCCCATTTACCGACCTGTATGAGTACTGTGTTGGATGTGGAAGATGCGAAGAAGCTTGTCCAGTTAAACTCAACATCCACAGCTTCATAGTAAAAGCTGGCGAGGCATTCATGCGTGAAGAAAACAACTTTTGCCGCGTTGGCAGAGGTGCCATTCAAGACGTCGAAATCCGAAATGTCGGCAGCCCATTGGTCCTCGGAGAAATTCCAGGCATTCTTGCAGTAGTAGGATGCAGCAATTATCCTCACGGAGGCAAAGACGTCTACGACATATGCAGAGAATTCGCCAGCAGACGGTACATAGTTGCAGTATCAGGATGCTCAGCCATGTCTGCAGGCAGCTATCGCAACAGCGAAGGCAAAACGCTCTATGAAGAATTCCCAGGCGGCTTCGAAGCTGGAGGTGTCACAAACGTCGGTTCATGCGTAGCAAACAGCCATATCGCAGGCGCAGCCATCAAAGTAGCAAATATCTTTGCCAAACGCAACCTCAGAGGCAACTACGAGGAAATCGCCGATTACGTTTACAACCGCTTAGGTGCAGTCGGCCTAGCTTGGGGTGCATACTCACAGAAAGCCGCGGCAATCGCAGCTGGTTTCTGGCGCTTAGGAATCCCAGTGCTTGTTGGTCCACACGGTGCCAAATACCGTTGCATGCTATTAGGTAGAGAGGATAAGCCTGAAGATTGGGAAGTTTACGATGCCCGCACAGGCGACAAAGTCAACGTTGGACCAGTGCCCGAACACTTGTTCCAAACAGTTGAAACGCCGCAGGAAGCAATGGTCACCATCGCAAAACTATGCATGAGACCCAACGACACGTGGAAAGGACGCAGCATAAAACTAAGCCATTATGTGGACTTACACCAACGCCATTATGGATGCATGCCGCAGGATTTGCATCTGTTCGTAAGAACGATGGCTGATGTCCCTATGACGTTGAAAGATGAATTTACCAAGATATTGGAAGCGCACGATTGGAAGGAAACAGTAATTCCTGACCCGACATTGCTTCCAAGAATGATTCGTAAAATGAAGGAGTGATATGATATGTCATGTGAACCTTGGCAATGTGCAGAAATAGCAGCAACTAAAAAAGCAAACATGATACCTAAACCCGAAGTGGCAGTAGCAATGATCAAAAAAGCCTCCCGCCCCATTCTTATTGTGGGCAGCTATGCAACTGAGCGGTCTATGGAAGGCAAACTATTAATCGAATACCTCATTGACTTCGCTAACGCCTCAAAAGTTCCTGTAGTCGCTACCGCACACATGGTTGGTGAATTCCTAAAACGAGGCTACCAACCAGCAGGCTTTATGCCTGCAATGGACATAAGCAACAGACTCGTAGATCCCGAATGGCAAGGTCTCGACGGCAAGGGTCATCCTGACTTGGTTTTGTACGTTGGGTTGCCATATTACATGGAATCATTAATCCTCTGTGGACTCAAAAACTTTGCTCCAGACCTTAAAACCATGACTCTTGACAACTTGTTTCATCCACATGCAAGCTGGTCTTTCCCAAACGCAACCCTGGAAGAATGGGCTGCAAACCTCACAGTAATGACATCAAAATTTAATGGAGGAAATTAAAAAAAATGTCAATGTTTAAAGATATACCCGTCGATGTTGGCGTAATCTACGAAGGTCAACGAATTAGAAGAAATGACATGCAAGCAGAATTTGGCGGTCCATCAGTTAAAGAAAAGTTTGAACTAGCAAGAGTAAAACCAATGGACGAAGTAGAAGACGGCAAAGTCACCATAATAGGCCCAGACATAAAAGACCTCAAAGAAGGCGGCTCATACCCACTTGGCATTCTTGTTGAAGCTGCAGGTCCAACTCTCGATCAAAGCCTTGAAGGCGTCATTGAAAGACGAATTCATGGCTACTTAAACTACATCGAGGGCGTGATGCACTTAAACCAGCGCTATGACATCTGGATACGCTTAAGCAAAAAATCATTCCAAAAAGGCTTAACCAGTTTTGAACCAATCGGCAAAGTACTCTGCCGCTTATTCAAAAGCGAACTGCCCATAATCGAGAAAGTGCAGGTTACCTTCATAACCGACCCAGCGAAAGTATCAGAATTCTACCCAGAAGCAATGCAAGCATACGAATCACGCGACGCTAAAGCAAGAGGCCTCAAAGATGAAGACGTCGACAAATTTTACGGTTGCACCTTATGTCAGTCATTCGCCCCAACCCATGTTTGCGTTATTACACCACAAAGATACTCTAACTGCGGCGCCATCAGCTGGTTTGATGCAAAAGCCTCATCAAACATTGATCCAAAAGGACCAGTATTCGCAATTGACCCAGGCCAATTAATAAATGCTGAAAAAGGCGAATGGTCAGGCGTAGACGAAGCCGTTAGAAAACGCAGTATGGGCGAAGTAAACCAAGTCTGGCTGTACACAGCGTTTGGTCACCCGCTCACTTCATGCGGATGTTTCGAGGCAGTAGCATTTTACATTCCAGAAGTAGATGGCTTAGGCGTCGTGAACAGAAGCTTCAAAGGTGCAGCAGTAAACGGTTTACCATTCTCAACACTCGCTGACTCCACTGCTGGCGGGCGACAAGTCGACGGGTTCCATGGATTATCGATTGAATACATGCGTAGCCAAAAATTTCTGTCTGCAGACGGTGGATGGAACCGCGTAGTCTGGCTTCCCAAAGAAGTTAAAGAACGAGTAAAAGACTTCATACCCACTGACCTTGTTGACAAAATTGCCACCGAAGAAAACGCAACAACCGTCGACGCATTAAAAGCATTCCTAAAAGACAAGAATCACCCAGTAGTGGCAAGATGGACAGCTCAAGAAGCTCCAGCAGCTCCAGCACCAGAAGCAGAAGCCGTAGAGGTTAAGGAAGAAGCAGCGGGCACAATGATGCCAGTTGCCACAGCAGCATCACTGCCAATAATGGCTGGTGGATTCAAAATCATACTCAAAGACGCAAAAATCTACGCTAACAAAGTCATAATCCAAACAGTGAAAAGCGACACAGATCAGCGGTGACCCAATTGGCCCAAGACGACGCTAAGAAAAAAGACGATGAAGGACTAAAACTCAGCAGTGACCTATTAGAAGCACTTGCAAAATTCCAGCAAATTGAGTTGCAAGACTTCCAAATGGATGTCAGTGAACTGGAAATCAGCTTTGAGCCAGGAATGGCAGGGCAAATAATGCCTAAAATAAAGCTTCCAGAACCAGTAGGCGGAAAACCCACTGCAATGTTACAGGCAGCTTTCACACCTCCAGTTCAAACTTATCCAAACAAGATTACTGAGGTAAAACTTGGGGCAACCAGAAGCGAAGGCGGAACACGCGGAAGATCAATTGTAATAGGCGGCGAGACATCGCCTGCATTCTACAATTTTGAGAGTCCTACCCCTCACAAACCAGTAGTCACTCTTGACGTTTTCGACATGGAGGTTCCCTTAGCCAAAGCGGTGAAGATGCACGTCAAAGATGTCATCGATGATCCAGCGGCATGGGCGAAGCTTGCAGTGGAAAAGTTCGGCGCGGACATGGTTACAATTCACTTAATCAGCGTTGACCCCTTACTCAAAAATACTACACCACAAGATGCAGTGAAAACAGTTGAAAAAGTTCTTCAAGCCGTTGATGTTCCGCTGGTTATCGGCGGATGCGGTGACCCAGTTAAAGACGCAGATGTTTTCGAGGCTGTATGCGAAGCTTTCCCAGGTGAACGTTTACTCATTAACTCAATAACACGGGACATGGATGTAGAACGCTGTGCCAAGTACATTAAAAAGAACGGGCATGCCGTATTATCATTCACTCCAATGGATATGAATTTGGCACGGGAACTAAACAGGCATTTACTCGATTTCCTAGGCAGAGAAGACATTGTCATTGACTTATCTACTGCCGCGTTAGGCTACGGTTTAGATTACTCATTCACTAACATGGAACGGGCCAGGCTGGGCGGATTACTAGGTGATGACGAATTAGCTCAACCAATGTCTTCAGGAACAACTAATGCTTGGGCAGCACGAGAAGCTTGGTTAAAAATGTCTCCTGAATGGGAACCGCGTGAGCTCCGTGGTCCACTGTGGGAGCTGACAACAGCCTTAACGGTATTACTTGCTGGCGTTGACTTGTTTATGATGATGCATCCGGCAGCTGTAAAAACCTTAAAGGATGTAATAAACTACTTGACAAGCGGCAAAAAAGCTGACCCGTCAAAGTTCGCCAACTGGGTTACAGTAAAGGCTTAAAGGAGCATGTTGGCATGAGCGAAAAAAAGAGACCTGGATTAAAAGAATTAAGCCCCATGGACGTTTACAAGCTTCTCCCAAAAATTAACTGTAAAGAATGCGGTCAAGATAACTGCATGGCTTTCGCCACAAAAATTGTCAACCGCGAAGTAAGTATTGACCAGTGTCCGCCGTTGCTAAAGAAAGAAAACGAGAAAGCCTACAACCAACTGAAAGAAATGCTAAGGCCAGCGGTCAGGGAAGTCATCGTCGGTGTTGGGGACAGTGCCAAGAAACTGGGCGGAGAACTAGTCATGTACCGCCATGAATTCACCTACATCAACCCCACCGCCATCGCAATAGATGTGACTGATGAAATGGCAGAGCAAGATGTCGTAGACCGAATAAAACATGTAGAGGGCTTTAGCTACGATTACATAGGCACTCAACTAAAGCTAGACATGATTGCTGTCCGCTCAACGTCAGACGACGCTGAAAAATTCAAAGCTACCGTGAAAAAGGTCGCTGAAACAACCAAACTGCCGATGATTCTGTGCGCGTTAAACTCCAGTGTTCTTGAAGCAGGGTTGATGGCGGCGCCAAAGGCTCGACCACTGCTTTATGCGGCTAACAAAGAAAACTGGAAAGACATGGCGGAACTCGCTTTAATGTACAGTTGTCCATTGGTGGTTTCTGCACCAAATGATCTAAACACGCTGGTTTCACTCGTTAAAACATTGATGGCTTACGGCGTAACTGACCTGGTTTTAGACCCCGGCACATTCGCGAACGAAGGATTACCCGATACCATTAGCAACTTTACGATGCTTCGCAGAGCAGCAACCAAAGAAGGCGACGAACTAGCTGGGTTCCCATTGATGGGTGTTCCAATGGTTGCTTGGGTGGACAGGGGCGAAACAGCTGAAGACCTCCTGAAATGGCGTGAAGCATACTTAGCCGCCATGCTCGTTTTACGGTACGCTGACGTGCTTGTGATGCATGGCGCTGACGGATGGTCACTGCTACCAGTAACAGTGCTGAGACAAAACATTTACACTGACCCACGCAAACCCGTCGCGGTCGCTCCAGGGCTCAAAGTGTTCGGCACTCCAGACGAAAACTCGCCAGTCATGTTCACTTCGAATTTCGCGTTGACCTACTACACTGTCGCCTCAGACCTCGAAACCAACAAAATCAACGCATACTTAATTGTAGTAGACACTGAAGGCTCAGCCATAGACAGCGGAGTCGCAGGACGCAAACTAACCGCTGAAGGAGTCGCAGATGCAATCAAAGCGTCAGGCATAGAAAGCAAAGTTAAAACCAGAACCCTCATCATTCCAGGCAAAGCCTCACGCATAAGCGGCGACATCGAAGAACTCAGCGGCTGGAAAGTTCTAGTTGGACCACGCGACAGCAGCGAGATACCTAAGTATCTTATTGAGAAATGGCAGCCATAAAGCCGCCACTTTTTCCGATCTTTTTAGTTTTTACGTTCTTTCTGTAACTCCTGTTTTCATCAGATCCAACAATATTTTTCACAATAGATTTAAGTGTAGATTGGGTGTAACTCACATAGCAAAGTTAGTGATTTACAATGGAAGAGTTGCTTGACAGGATAACCGTTGATCCTGATGTTCTCGTCGGAAAGCCCGTTATAAGAGGAACGCGTGTGCCAGTTTACCTAATCGTTGAACTCGTAGCTAACGGCATGACTACTAAAGAAATACTCAAAGAATACCCGCGTCTAAAAGAAGAAGATATCAAAGCAGCACTTCTCTATGCTTCTAAACTTGTAGAAAGCGAAGTCACGGTCACTCTCTAAAAAGAAGATCAAAATAATTGACGCAAACAATAATAGTGGACGAAAATATCCCCGAAAGCGTCGCCAAATATCTGAACACAAAGGGCTTCAAGACACTTTGCATATCCAAAGATTTCCTGAAAAGCGCGAGAGACTCTGCCATAGCCGAATACGCTGCTGAAAAAGGAATGCAGATATTAACATTAGACTCTGACTTTGCTCAGTTATATCATAACATTTTCAGAGGCAGAATTACCGTTTTACTCTTAAAAGTAAACCCAGCAACCGCGGAAAACATAATCAGAATCCTTGACGTAGCCCTTAGGAGAATAAGAAAAACCAAAACCCAAAACAAACTTCTTATAATCACAAAAAAGCGAATCAGGATAATCTCGTAATCTCGTTTGCCAAGCATTGCTTATTGAGGGCGACATCGAAGAACTCAGCGGCTGGAAAGTTCTAGTTGGACCACGCGACAGCAGCGAGATACCTAAGTATCTTATTGAGAAATGGCAACCCTAAACTTTTCTTCCTTTTCTTTTATTTTATCTTATTTTATTTAGCTTTTATCTCCATCTCATGACCTTGTTGCTTTTGAATCCCAATATGTTAAAAACTCCATGCTTTTTAGTTAAATATGTACTAAAAGCTGATAAACCCCTTTTTTCACTACTTCCCCATTTACTGCAAGAAGGGAATCGAAAATAGGCTGCGGTATCTTTGGCGTAATAAATTATGAAAATCAACCTGTTTTTCCGTATGTTTACTGGGGTCTCCGAGCCGAAAACCATCGAGGTCACCAATCACATGGCTTCCTCACATACAGCAACAAACAATTTTTTGTGTACAAAAACTTGGATTTGGTTCCGAAATTAAAAACTGAGGCTCTGCATGAATGGTTCGGGCGCCTTCCCGGGTCAATAGGCATCGGCAACGTTCGATATACCACGTCGGGTAAATGTGATGATAACTCACTTATTCAAGGCACTCAACCAGTCACCGCTTGCGAAAACGGGATAAAACTTGCCCTCTCATTTAACGGCAACATAGTTAACACGTCGCCGCTGAAAAAAGAGATGACTGAAAACTTCCAAGACTTCCAGTATTGCTGTGACTCTGACATAGTATGCCACAAACTGCTCCTCGGACTTAAACAGGGCAAAGACTTAGCCTCCGCGGTTCGCTCCGTCATGGAAAGCTTAGACGGGGCATTCTCCGTAACAGGCATAACCGGAGACGGCGACTTTTTCGCCTTCAAAGACCCGCTTGGAATAAAACCGCTGTGCGCTGGACATGACCCTGCTGGGGCAACTTACGCTTTTTCTTCTGAAACCGTGAGCTTAGACATGAATGGTTTTGTAAGAGATTTTGAGCTGAAACCAGGCGAATTGGTTACGGTTTCAAAGGACGGCTTCAAACGCATCCAAATCATTCAAAACCCTCATCAAGCTTTTTGCGCTTTTGAATACGCTTATTTTGCTAGGCCCGATTCAAGGTTTAACGGCAAATACGTTTACGAGATACGTGAAGAATTCGGGAGAAACATCGTTAAAGAATACCCTGAAGTAGTAAAGGACAGTGACATAATTCTGTCCGTGCCTGAAACAGGCGATGACCCTGCCATGGGAGTCCATGAAGCATCAGGCTTACGATGGGAACGGGCATCAAGGCGGCACCGTTACGTTACCGAGAGAGCCTTCATACTTCTAAACGCGGAGCGCTTTTCAACAATCGATAAGAAAATCAACATTTTAGGTTCAAAAGTTAATGGAAAACGAGTCATAATAACCGAAGACAGCATAGTTAGAGGCGACACAACCAAAGTAATTATAGATAAATTGCGAAAATCAGGAGCCAAAAAAGTTCATGTCTTCGTTACTTTTCCACGAATTATTGGTCCTTGCTTTTATGGAATTGATATGTCAACTTACGGGCAACTTATCGGCTCAAGACACAACGCGCAGGAAATAGCTAAAATCATAGGTGCAGACGACGTATGCTACCAATCCACTGAGGCATTAGTGCGTGCTACAGGTCAAACAGAAGACCAACTGTGTTTAGCCTGCGTTACAGGAAAGTATCCCACCCCTTGTGCTCAAAGAATGGCTGATGCCATGAAAAGGCGGTTCCTCGATGGCTACGAGGAGAAAACGAGAATTTACGAGTTAGATGAAGTTCAGCCATAACTGATAGTGATAAAGCAAATTAAGTGTTCCCTCTCCTGTCTTAGCAGTAACGGTGTATCTGGATGGAAAAAAAAGGTGTCCTAGTTGTTTCCTACGGCGCAAGAGAAGCCGCCATGATCGACGCCCTTCTGCAAAGCAAAAACTATCAAGTCGAACTCTACATTGCCGATAAGCAAAACAACCCTTTCAACGCAGAAAAAGCCACAAAACACGTTGTTATCCCAAACCTTGACGTGGGGGAAATCACCAAGTTCGCTGAATCAAACAAGGATAAAATCGATTTCGTTCTGGTTGGTTCAGAAAAACCCATAATTGAAGGCGTCCGCGACCTCGTTGAGAAAAACACAGGTATACCCGTCATTTGTCCAAAGCAACAATACGCCATCGAAGCCAGCAAAATAGAGCAGCGATTACTTTTCCAAGAGATTGCGCCAGAAGCGAATCCCCGCTTTAAAATTTTTAACCCAGCCGACTACAAAGGCGAAGCAGACGTTAAAAGCTCGGTTTACCGCTGGCTAGATGAATTAGAAAATCAAGCGGTGGTAAAGCCTGATAAACCAGCTTTAGGAAAAGGCGTCGGCGTCTGGGGCGACCACTTCGCAACCCGAGAACAACTTTTTGAGCATTTCATGTCCAACTTCCAATATGGCTCGGTTATCATAGAAGAAAAGATTGATGGGGAAGAATCCAGTTTCATGGTTTTCTGCGACGGCAAACACCTTATTCCCCTGCCAGATACACGCGATTACAAGCGTGCCTTCGACGACGATAAAGGTCCAAACACCGGCGGGATGGGTTCATACAAAGACGTTGGCGACACATTGCCATTTTTGACTGCGGCTGAACGCCAGCAGGAACTTGCTTTAGCCAATAAAATTTTCAAGGGTTGGAAAGCTAAAATTAAAGATGATTCGGCGCTCAGAGGTGTGCCCTTATATCTAGCGTTTATGCATACTGGCAAGGGAATTAAGGTTCTTGAGAACAACAGTCGCCCCGGCGACCCAGAAATAATCAACCTTCTCCCAATAATCAAAGATGATTTCGTTGAAGTCTGCTTCAGAATGATAGAAGGAAACCTAACGAGCGTCGAGTTGGAAAAAGCTGCAACCGTTTTAACCTATAAGGTTCCGCCAGACTACGGTGGCTACGCAGAAGTGTTTCCCAGCCGAGTTGATAAATCCGCAGTTAACACGCCAGTTGACCTCTCAAAAGCCTACGCCTTAACCAAAAAGTACGGCAGTAAAATCCGCGTTTATCCAGGTTCAATGGAAACAATAAACGGCAAAAACTACGCTTTGAAATCCCGTGCGGTCGGAGTCTTAGGAATAGCCGAAAGCATCGAGGAAGCACGTGAAATCAGCCTTGAAGGCACCAAAGCAATTACTGGCGGGGCATTGTGGAACCGAACGGACATCGCCTCAAAACAGCATATCGCAAAAAGCGTGCTTCACATGGAGAATTTGAGGCATAAAGAGTGAAGCGCATCTTCATATCTGACTGCGAAGGACCAATCTCAAAGAACGACAACGCCTTCGAGTTAGCGGCAAATTTTATCCCAAACGGAGACAAACTTTTTGCCAACATAAGCAAGTACGATGATGTTCTGGCGGGTGTTCTGCGAAAGCCCGCTTACTCTGCGGGTAGCACGTTGAAGCTTGTTTTGCCTTTCTTTAAAGCTTACGATGTTACGGATAAGCAGATGGAAACCTTTTCAGAAAAAAACGTTGTTTTAATTGCTCATAGCAAAGAAACTCTGTACCATGTACAAACCATGGCTAGCGTCTTCATCGTCAGCACCAGCTATGAGCACTACATCAAGGCTTTGTGCAAAGTACTCAGTTTTCCCTACGAAAACACCTACTGCACCAAAATAAACCTCGACAAATATGCTCTCTCACCAAAAGAAAAAGAGCGGCTAAAAGAAATAGCGAAGGAAATTGCACAGATGCGTCTAATCGATATTCCTCCATCGGCAAGAGCAAGGGAAGATTTTTCGCGCAACGACCAAGCGATAATCCAGCGTTTGGACGAGATTTTCTGGAGTGAAATACCCCAAATGAGCGTTGGCAAGATGCTCAGTGATGTGGTAACTGTTGGTGGAGAACAAAAAGCTCAAGCAATCTGTGATGCCGTGAAACGTTTAGATGCAGAATTAGGGAATGTGATGTACGTGGGCGACAGCATAACTGACGTGGAAGCTTTTAAACTCGTGCGGGCAAACGGCGGCTTAACAGTATCTTTCAACGGTAACGGTTACGCAGTCAAAAATGCTGAATTAGCAGTTTTATCTGAAAGCAATCTTGTCACCGCTGCGATTGCCGATTTGTTCTGCAGGTTTGGAAAAGAGAAAACAATGTGCACACTTCAGTCTTGGAATTATGAAGCGCTAAAGAAAAGTGGCGTGGACAAGACTTTACTGAGGCAGCTTTCAGACTTGTACCCTGATGCCTTGCCTAAAGCTCAAATAGTAACAGCCCGAAATATGGAAACGCTGGTAAAAGAAAGCAACACGTTTAGAAAGAAAGTGCGAGGAGTATCCATAGGGAGGCTAGGATAAAATGGCAAAAGCGGAAATAGAAGACACCTACGCCGAAACCTTTACCGGAATCTTTTGCCGAGTAATTGTTACAGCCGACGATGAAGAAACCTTACGCAAGGCTGCTGAGGATTCAACAGCAACGCCGTCTGTTGTCATCGGCAGAGTAGAGGGCGGCGTCGAAAAATACCTCACCCCTAAAGAAACTCCTGATAAACGCAAAGGTGCAATACTGCAGTTCTGGGGAGAAATAAACCCCAAAAAAACATTTGCTGAATCACTGAAAAAGTTTGAAATTGAGCTTTCCTACCGCATCCGCCAAGACATTTTGGTAAAGCCTTTTACCGCTATCTTTGATGCTTTGCCAAGCGCTGAAGGAAAAATGGACATGATGGAGAACGTTGGGCACTGCGGCGACGGATATGAATGGGTAGAGAAGCGTCATGGCAGAGAAGTAATCGTTGTCCCATTGATGGTTCCTGACTTCGTCGTTGAGCGGTACTTAGGCTATGGTCGCGGCATCATGGGCGGCAACTTTTGGGTAATGTGCAAAACAAAAGAAGCGTTGAGGCAAGCAGGAGAAAAGGCTTTAGCAGCAATCCATAATGTTCATGGTGTGGTTACGCCCTTTGATGTGTGCTCTGCCGGCTCCAAGCCGGAAACTCATTTTCCTAAGATTGGTCCAACAACAAACCACCTGTATTGTCCCTCTCTTAGGGAGCGGTTAGGTAAAGAATCCCGTGTTCCAGAAGGCGTAGGTTATATAGCTGAGGTAGTTTTTGATGGCGTTTCTTTAGATGCGGTTAAAGAAGCAACCAAAGCTGGAGTCAGAGCAGTGTTAGATATCGATGGTGTCGTGAAGGTTTCCGCTGGCAACTACGGCGGCAAACTAGGCGAACATAAAATATTTTTGCGAGAGCTGTTTCCATGACCAAATTTGACGTTGTCGGTTTCGGCGCACTTAATGTTGACCTGCTCTTCAAAGTTGATAAGCTTGCGGGGGCTGAAGAAGAAAGCTTCATTGAAGATTACACCGAGGCCTGCGGGGGATCAGCCGCGAATACCGTGGTTGGGTTGGCGAGGCTCGGGTGCAAAGTTGGCTTCATAGGAAAAGTAGCCAATGACCGCGAAGGCAAACTACAAATTGACTGTTTTAACAATGAAGGCGTCGACACCGTTGGCATCATTCAGGCAAAACACGGAAAAAGTGGTTCGGCGCTTGGTTTCGTGGAAAAGAAAGGTGCAAGAGCCCTATACATTAACTCAGGTGTCAACGACACAATCGAGCCTCGTGAAATAAATTACAGTTATCCTTCTCAAGCAAAATTTTTGCATTACTCCTCGTTTGTCGGTGAAAAATCCCTTCGTGCACAAAAAAAGCTCTTAGCCGCCTTACCTAACGATGTAAAAATTAGCTTCGACCCAGGCTCACCGTATGCAAGGAAGGGTTTTGTAGCCATAGAACCGATAATTCGGAGCTCTTATGTTTTGATGCCTAACGCTGTTGAACTTGAACTTTTAACTGGAGAAACTGATTACTGCAAAGGCGCGGATTTTATGATTGAAGTGGGCGTTAAAATAGTTGCAGTTAAACTTGGCAGCAAAGGCTGCTACGTTACTGACGGTCAAGAAAGGCTTAGGATAGAACCCTTCAAAGTTAAAGTGGTCGATACAACAGGTGCTGGAGACGCTTTCTGCGCCGGCTTCCTCTACGGCTTAATCAACAGCAAAAGCCTCTATGAGTGCGGTCGGTTGGGGAATTTTGTAGCTTCCAGAAGCGTAATGCAGATGGGTGCACGCGCGGGCTTGCCCTATACTAAAGATTTAGCACTTCTTGGTTAGATTATCGATTATGCTTTGGAAGATAAGTTTTCCGTCGCCGTACTGCAGCATCTGTTGCTGGCGAGTCCAATCGGGTTGTTGCCACCAGTACATCGCCCTTTCTGGATGAGGCATTAAACCGAAAATGCTTCCTTCCCTGTTGCATATGCCTGCAATATCATATGTGGAGCCGTTGGGATTAGCTGGGTATTTGCCGTCGGCACTTTTGCCGTTTTTGTCACAGTATCGGAAAACAATCATGTCATTATCGTTTAGTTTTGCAAGCATTTCCTGTTCTTTCTCTTTTGGGAACAGTAACCTGCCTTCTCCGTGGGCAATAGGCATCCTCACTACTTTGCCAGATGGAATTTTGTTGGTGAAAGCGCATTTTCCCCTGTTTTCATGTTTCATGTAAATCCATTGGCATTTGAAGCCTTGCGGTTCGTTCGTGGTCAATGTTGCTTCAGGATAAGTACTCATTCCATCGAAGCCTGGAAGCAAACCGCACTCAACCAATATTTGAAAGCCGTTGCATATGCCAAGAATTGGCCTACCTTCGTCGACGAAAGTTTCAATCTCTTTGCCTAACTTGGCGCTAAGCCACCGTGCAAAAATTACGCCTGAACGCACATAATCGCCGAAGGAGAAGCCGCCTGGAAAAACCAGCGCTTGGTAATCAAGAAGGTTTTTGCGTTTTATTAACTCGTTAACATGCAAAGTTTCCGCTTGGACACCTAACTCCAAAAAAGCCCGCTGGGTTTCTGCATCGCAGTTGGTTCCGCCGACGCGCATGATGCAGACTTTTGTTTCTTCTTGGTTCATTTTTAGGGTTCACCGCTTAACGTTCTTTTCCAGCTACGTCGCAGCTCGGCAAGTGAAGCGTCGATAACTATTTTCTGGTTTAATCCGTGAATAAGCAGTTTCTCGTCTTCGGTTACTTTGCCAATTTTGGCGCAGTTTTTGCCCTTCATTAGTGCCTCAAATTCCTTCCCATCTTTTTCTGAGACTTCAATGAGGAAGCGGCTGTTTGACTCTGAAAACAGCACAAAGTCATTTCGCTCTAATGCTTTGCCGGGCACTTTACCTAAATCCAGCTCTAAGCCGTAGCCGCCTGCAAAAGCCATCTCCGCCGCCGCCACTGCTAAACCGCCTTCGGAGAGGTCATGGCACGATTTGATTAAGCCTGAATCGATGGCTTTAGTTACAGCTCTGAACGTGCGTTTAGCTTTGGCTCCTTTCACTTTGGGCACGCTTGCGCCTAGGTAGCCTTTGAGTTTGTAGTATTCTGAACCGCCCAACTCATTGAATGTGTCACCAATGATGTAGAGCAGGTTGCCCGGCGCTTTCAAATCCACAGATGTGGTAAATTGAATGTTAGGAATTATACCTACCGCGGTAATAAGAAGCGTTGGCGTAACTGGACCCAGCGGTGATTCGTTGTAGAGACTGTCTTTTCCAGAGATAAACGGCGTCCTAAACGCCTTAGCAAAGTCATAGCACGCTTCACAGGCTCTTACCAGCGAGCCTAGGCGCTCTGGCTTCTCAGGGTTTCCCCATGTAAAATTATCCAGCAGCGCAATTCTTCTTCCCCCGACGGCTATATTGTTTCTCACTGCCTCGTCAATAGCTGAAGCAGCCATCCAGTAAGCATCGATCTTTCCGTAATTCGGGTTCATACCGCACGAAATTGCCAAGCCCTTCCATGAATCATCAAGCGGCTTCAGTACAGCCGCATCGTTCGGTCCAGCGTACTCTCCCTGTAAGGGTTTAAGCGTAGTATTTCCTTTTACTTCATGATCATAAGTGCGTATGACGCTTTCTTTGCTGGCAATGTTCGGAGCCGAAAGCAGTTGCAGCAGGGCTTCAGTTAGGTTTTCTGGCTGGGGAAACTCTGGTTCCGTAAAGCTTGGGATTTCAATGGTTGCTGTTTTCATGCTTTTGCAAGGATTAAACAGAAACGCCATGTCCATGTCGGCAACTTTCTCGCCATTAAAGTTAAGCTGTAGGCGGCGCTGGGTTGTTAGTTTGCCTATCGCGGTTGCTTGGACATCTTCTTTCTCAAAAATTGACATAACCCTCTCAAGGTTTTCAGGCGGCACCGTTAAAAGCATCCTTTCTTGTGATTCTGAAATGTAAATTTCCCATGGAGCCAAACCCTGATATTTCAACGGTACCTTGTCAAGCTCTATGGTTGTTCCGCAATCGAATTTTTCAGCGGTTTCGCCGACTGCTGAAGACAATCCTCCGCCGCCAAGGTCTGTTATTGCCGATGCCCATTGTAGGTCGCGGATTTCTATTATTGCGCGTTTGACTTTTTCTTCTTCTATTGGGTCAGCGATTTGTACGGCTGGACGGGAGATTTCTTCTGATTTTTCGGTTAGTTCGGCTGAGGCGAAGGTTACTCCGTGGATGCCGTCGCGTCCTGTTTTTCCGCCCGCCAAAACGATTATGTGCTCTGGTTTGGCATTTTTTATGAATTTGTTTAATGGTAGTAGTCCTATGCATCCGCAGTATACCGTGACGTTTCCTATGTAGCTTTCATCAAAATATATTGCTCCGTTGACGGTTGGGATGCCCATGTTATTGCCATACGCGCTGATGCCTGCGGTGACGCCCATATACACGTATTTTGGATGTTTAACGCCCACAGGAAGCTTGTTGTAATCGTAATCTAATGGTCCGAAGCCTAAAACGTCCGTGCACGCGATTGGGTCAGCCCAGACACCTAGAACGTCTCGAATTACGCCTCCAACACCAGTGGCTGCACCGCCGAAGGGTTCAACTGCTGAAGGATGGTTGTGTGTTTCCACTTTTGCTGCTATTCCATAGCCCTTATCAAAACGGACGATGCCTGCGTTATCTTCAAAGACACTAAAGCACCATGGCGGATTGATTTCTTTTGTGGCTTTCGCAATGAAGGTTTTAAATAAGCTGTCAATTTCTTTCCCGCCGATCTGGATTTTTCCCTTGAAGGTTTTGTGATAGCAATGTTCTGACCATGTTTGACTGATGGTTTGCAGTTCCACGTCTGTCGGGTTTCTGCCTTCCGCCTTGAAGTAGACTTGTACAGTCTTCATTTCCTGTAGGCTTAATCCTAAAGCTAGTTCGTTGCTGATTTCGATGAGTTGTTGGTCGCTGGCTTTTGCTAAACCAACTTCGTAGAGTGCATAACCGACTTTGCTGTGGATGTAGAGGTTAGCGTTCATTTCTGCTCCTCAACGATTACTTTGTAGTTGTCTTTGGTTGGGTTTGCCAAAAGACGCTTGCTCATTTCTTCAGCCTCTGCCTTGGCTTTTTGCAACGTAGCCGCTTCAAGGAGGACGGTATAAACTTTGCTCACATCAACGGCTTGTACCTTGTAGCCGAGTTCTTTCAGTAAACGGGCTATTGTTTCCCCTTCAGGATTGCTGTGGCCTGGCTTTAGGCTAACTTCTATTTTAGCATGGTATTTCATAAAACCTTTAAATTAAGCATAGAAGATTTAAACGCTTTCGTCATAAAAAAAGCAAAACTTTACGTCAGCAACAACTTTTTGTTCTGGTAGTGGATTTCTACGTTTTGTTTTTCTGTCACTTTTCCTATTATTTCAGGTTTTATGCTGTCCTGCTCCAGTGTGTCCATGGCTTTGTCGATTTCTGTTTTGTCAACGATTATGCCAAAACCCCAGCCCATGTTGAAGGTTTTGAACATTTCCTCGTCTGTAATGGTGTAGCCTAGCTGAGCAGCTGTTTTTTGAATCAAACTGAATATGGGTTGGGGTTGGAAATTGTTGAATTCAAAGCCTATGTCTGGTGAGGAACTGGCAAGGTTGTTGAATTTCATGTAGGCGTCGCCCGTGATATGCACGGCTGCTTTGATTTTTACTTCGCTGGCTAGTTTGAGAAGTGGTTTAACATAGATTTTTGTCGGTTCAAGGGCTTCGAGTACAATTGCTCTGTCTAAACCTTCCGGAATGTCGTTTGGCTGGTATTTTCCGCCCCATTGCTTAAAGAGAATTTTTCTTGCCATTGTTATGCCGTTGCTGTGCAATCCGCTGCTAGCTAAGCCTATTATTGGGTCGCCGACTTTGATGTTTTCTCCAGTTATGATTTCTTGCCGCTTAACTTCACCGACTGAAGCGACCACCATGTCGAACCCAGCGTTTTCTGCTAAGCCTTTTATTATTTCAGCTACATCGCCTGTTTCTCCGCCTGTAACTGGGCATTCAGCTTGAGCGGCGCCTTGGATGATTCCTTTTAACCACTCTTTTACAAGCCGTGGGTCGCTTGCTTGCGCATGGATGTTATCTGCTATGGCGAGGGGTTTAGCTCCCGAACGGATAACGTCATTGATCGCCATGGCTACTGCGTCGATGCCTATGGTGTCATATTTCTGTGCCAACTGTGCTAAGAGAACTTTAGTGCCTACCCCTTCGATGACCAGATCCAGAAAAGTGTTTTCTCCGATTGGAAAAATGTTGCCATACGGAAGATGCACAACGCCGCCGAAACAGCTGTACTTGTAGGTTTCCTGCAGGTTTTTCAGCGCTTTTTTGGATTCTGCTCTTTGTTGGCGGTTTACGCCTGCATCGTTGTAAGTGTAACTTTTGGGCAAGCTGTTTTTCTCCACGAATATTCTTTCTGGCTAGTTAGAGATAACGATTATGCTTGCTCAAATGCTAAAAGTAAGAAACAACATTTTTTTAACCGTTATTTTTCCTTGGTTTTTCATCAATTATTTAAAGAAGTTCTTGAGGTTTACAGTTTCAAAAGGCACAGCTTACTAAACCTGAAGACGTCATTACTGACAAAGATCTGTAAGAGAATCAATATATTTATGCAAACCTAAAACAAACAGGTCTAAATGCAAAAAAAGTTTGCGGTCGTAGTCTAGCTTGGTAGGACATCAACCTGTCATTATTATTAATGGCGGGGTGCAAGCTTCCCAAGCTGACAACCCGGGTTCAAATCCCGGTGACCGCACCAATTTAACTAAAAATCATTTTACGTCTTCAAAAATGGCTTTCTAAATGGTCCAGTTCGTCCGCTCTAAGAAGGGACTATTTCGGCGTCTGCACAACCGCTGGTTATATTTGTTATTTTAATTTTTAGGTGCTCTTTGGGTTTTGCGTTGCCGATGAAGACTGGGAAGCCCTTGATTTTGGCGATGCCTTCCCCTTTCGGAGTCACATTTTCTACTTCTACTTCGTATTCATCTCCGATTTCAAATGGGTAATCAATTCCTTTACCGCGCTTGTTTTTTGCATTTCTTGGGGCTCTTTTTTTGGGGCTAAAAGGTCATCCTCCTCGCTTTCACAATTATTTGATATTAAGTAGTGTGTTCAAAGGCATAAGGGTTTTGTTTTAACCCTCCTTAAAAAGTTAACAAAAAAACAGCAAGTTCACTCTTGCAGCAGATGTCGACAAAAACCTAGAAATTGAACCCGCCGCTTCTTAGCTTGTGTGTACCACCAATCGGTGATATTACCGCAAAAGAGAAAAGAGCATGTTGCAACATATTCAATGTGGTGTTGAAATATCCTTTCGGCTTTTATTATGGTTCCTGTTCCAACTTATTCCCAGTACCAGTACTTAACGTGCCCAAATTGTGGGGCACGAGTAGCATTGTACTCTAACTACTGCAACTTCTGCGGCGCACCCTTACGTCAGCCAATCTTGCTAAAAATCTGCCCCCGATGCCACAGCCGAATTCCTGTAAGAGCAAATTTTTGCCCTGAATGTGGAAAAAAACAAGAACCCTTTAGTCATGGGCAAAATGCTATGCCTATGGTGCAGGAGACAAACCGTGGCTAGTCTTCTCAAGTAACTCTTCAAGCCAAGCTTGATGCTGCTGCTCCATACGGTTTGGTCTCAAGATTTTTCCCAGTTGAGCAACCCAGCCCCCGTTGTGTCTCTTCCATCAGGCGCAGGCGAATTAAATAATTATGCGGCGCAACATCGGCAAGGTAACCATACAGCACTGGTTAACTGTAACAGGGGATCAGAGGACTAAAGGCTAGCTTTTTCCGCGGCATAAAGGGGTTAGAACCGTGGCAAGCTGTTCACACGTCGGGACTCTGCCTTCGACACTCTCAAACCTGCCTTTTTCTTTCCCATCTTGGAAGATAAGTATAAAAGGACATTGCAGCCTGTTCAGCGTGGCGTTTCCGATGTACCTTTTCAGCTTGGCGTTTCTTTCTTGCAGGACTGCCTCGCCGATTTCTACCTCGGGAAACTGCTTATGCACAAGGGGGAGAACATTTTCCTTGAGATCGGCGCAGTGGGGGCAGCCTCTGAGCGTTACGGCAAGGAGCGTGATTTTTTTCTGGCAAGTGAATGCATCGTAATTTGCATTTGTTATTTGCTTTAGTTCCATACCTCCTATTTGCTTCGCGGGTTTATATAGACTATTCGATGGAACGATGAGACTACGACGGGCTGAGTGTTGAATTGCGCAGACTGTGCTTGAAAAACTGCTCATGGAACGGCGAGATGCAACTTTACAGATTAATATCGACTGGGCCAAAGAATTTGATCTGGCTTAGCCATAATTCAAAACCTCAAGAGTTAGGAGGTTGTTTCTCAGCTAAAAACTTGACTGCGCCTGAGCTCGGTTGAGCTGGCAATGTTTCCGTTGATTGTAAGGTCGACTGTTGCGCCTCTGTCTGTGGTTGCTGGCACGGTTGTTGCTGAAGAAGTTGGATCTGCTTCCATGTCACCACTACTTTCTTTTTGAAAGACTTTTCGAACACATCCTTTTTCTTGTTTACTGCGTACTCTTCTAGAACTGGGTTCAGAAGGACCGCCCCCTGAACGGTCACGTTCTCGAGTGCCACCTGGGCTTCCACATTTTGAACTATAGATTGATGGGAGAAATCTAAGCTGTCTGCTAAGCGCAAAATGCCGACCAAAGTCGTAACTTTCCGTCTTAATTTCCTGTTCAGCGACTTGAAGTTATAGTGCTTATACTGTGGACAACCTTTGCGGTGATACCGGGCTATGTTCGCTATGACCTGCCTCTCGGTAGAAGTGAAGGGCAGTTGCGTCTCGTTTAGAATCAGGTTCAGAGATTTCTTATGGTGCGCTTTCATTCCTTGCGACAAGCCTATGTCGTGAAGAATCGCCGCGCATTCGAGCCAGCAACGTTCCCTCTTGCCGAGCTTGTGCAGGTCTTGCAAGGCGTCAAAGAGTTCCAGAGACAGTTTTCTCACTTGCTCCGAATGCTTCATATCTGGCCAATATTTCCTTGCGACTCTTCGGGTGCGCCTCGCCATCAAAGTGCATTTTCTTTCCATGTCGCTCTCTCGAGCCTTGTCTTCCACGATTATGTCTTCAAGAGATAGCCCGCGAAGAAGCATCTGGGCGTAACTTTCAGGGGCTCCTATCTTTCTAAGAGCATCAGCCGCTGCCTCCACGTCATAATTAACCCTTACTAACTCAACAGAAAAGGGGCTGGCGTTGATCGCTGCGTAGGCGGCTCCAGGGTTTCCATCCCCAGGCCTTCCCACACTGCCCGGATTAATGAATAAGGTTTCGCCAGCTTTTTTTGTGAATTGTTCCTGTGAATGGCCAAAGACAATTATGTCCGCGCCCGCGGTTTTGGCCACTTCCTGAAACCTTTCCTCCGGCGTGTCATGATAAAGAGGTTCGGCAACCGAGCTGGGGGTTCCGTGAATCATGAGAAGTTTCTTGTGATCGATTTCAAGCTCGAGTTTGGATGGCAAGGTGCGAAGATAGGTTTCGTAAGCTTTTGTCAGTGTCTTTCTAGCGTATTCTAAAGCGAATTTTTTTGGGCCTTTCTCCCTGTTATTCCTGTCCAAGACTTCAAGGTCGTAATTTCCTATTACGCTGAGAGCATTCTTCGAGTATAGAGTCTGGATGACTTCGTTGGGGAACGCTCCGAACCCTATTATATCGCCAGCGTTTAGAAAAACAGTTATTCCTCGACGTTCCGCGTCTGGCAGCACCGCTTCAAGAGCATTCAGGTTGGCGTAAATATCTGCAATTACCGCGATTTTCACGTAGGGATTTTCCAGTTCTGCTCCCGTTCTATATCCCGCGGCTACAAAACCTGCGCTCGCTTTTTTCCTCAATTCTTCAAAGGCGTTTTTGCTCTTTTCTTTATCCCAAAAACTTACGAAATTTTCGTAGTAGATTTTTCTTTTTTCTTTAATGTGGCCAAGGAACTTGAGAAGATCTTGATTGCCCTCGGCGACCGCTTTTTTTTCTGGGGATGTTGCGATTTCGTTTTCGATCTCGTTTATGAATTTTGGGATACGTTCGATCCAGACGTCGCAGTCGTGCATTTCGCCAAGCGTATCTTGAAAATTTTTCATCATTTCTATCTGTTCCGAAAGTTTTCCTTGATAAAGCGGTGCGAACGCTTCCATAGTGTATCGGAGCCATTTGGCTCGGATGCGCATTTCATGGTGTTTGAGGATTTCGTTTTCCTTATGGACGTAATCTTCCATGGCTAAGAATTCGTCGAGTTTTGGGGATATTTGCCAGAAGGCTTTTTCGCGTACGTCATACAGGTTGAAAGAGCCTGTTGATTTCTTAATGATACTTTCGCAGTGACTTGCTATTTGCTGCAGAACGCTTGACTTTTTAAGCTCTTGTAGCCCGTTGATAACGTTCGATTGCAGGTCTGTTCTTTGCTTAACGTGCTGCTCGAGCAGAGACTCCATTCCCGTTTTGGATTCGGTTGGTTGAAGTTGTTCAATGTAGTCTTTTATGACCGAGATCTGCACATCCAAGTCTCTTGCGGCGCCTAGGAACTGAGTAACTTTCTTGATTTCGTTTAGCCATTTTTTGTAGCGGTTTTTTGGAAAGCATTCTCTGAAAAGGGGCATGGCGGCTCTTATTCTGCGGGAAGTGACTCGCATTTTATGGACGTACTCTATATCGTCGCTTTTTTCAACCCCAGTTATTTGGGCTTCAATGGTTTGAAGAAGTTTCACGAGGGCTTCAGCCCCGAAACGGCAGTAGCTAGAATCTGTTGTGGAGCCGTTAGGATCAAAGCGAATGCTCATGTTATAGACCTCGATGTGATAAACAAAGCTTGCGCGTTTTTTATCTCTTTCATCCCGCATAACTCTTTCGTAAACGCGGTCTGAAAGTGCTATATAGTTGCCCATTCCACTACAGTAGAAATAGTTAAATCCCTCACTAGTTCTTAGTGAATTATGAATTCTAAAACTTTAATCGAAACAGGATTCACTGAATGGTTCCCGCTGAAAACGCTAACACACTCAAATTTGCCTTCAGACAAAGGTGCCGTTATCATAATAATGGATAAGGAACTCTCAGGAAAACCAGAATCTGATATTCTATACATAGGACGCACAAAAAAACCCGTCAAAAGAATACTGGGCGGATATTTGGCAGGATACGGAGGAAAAAACAGTAAGAAGGTCAACCAGATGCTTTTCGACAAAGGCTACATAGATAGGGTCGCTATAAGCTGGATCCTGACAGACAAACCAAGAATTATGCAAGAGGAATTGCTCGCCAAATTCAAAGAAGATCACGGTGGGCTTCCAATCTGGAATACCAAAAAGAAACTAACCGTTAAACCCAAAGTAACTCCAGCTTTTAAGCCTAAAAAAGCTCCTGCTTTAAAGACAAAGACCGCCGCACCGAAAGCCGCAGCCGCCCCCGTAACAAAGCCCAGTACAAAGCCGAAAAACGCTTCAAAGAAACCAGCAGTAAAGGCAGCAGTAAAGGCGGAAACTCCAGCCAAAACGGAATTGCCAAGCAAAGAGGCAACTGCCGCAGAAGCGTCAGAAAAAGCAAAGCCCTCGGGCAGCGAAATAACAACTTAAAATAAAGATTCTAGCTAGCTTCCTCTCTCCCTTTTTTTCTTTGATTATTGTACGGCTCCTTGATTGATAGAGTAGCTATTATTAGGCGGCGTTACCTATTCTCAATGAGGTTGTTTTAGATGTCGATGGACGCAGAAGATTTCAAAGTGTCGCCTGGTAAAAAGACTAGCTTGAAGGATTTTGATTCAGGTTGGGTTCCAAAATGGGCCCAGAAAAAAGAAGAGGAAGGAGGTAAAAAAGCAGTAAAAGAACAAGCATTAGCTATTCTTAAAGCGAACGGGCAGAAACTGGTTGAACTGCAAGAGTTGCTTTGGGCAAGCCATACTTATGCCATGTTGATAATTCTCCAAGGGATGGATGGAGCGGGAAAAGACAGTACAATCCGTCATGTAATGTCGGGGGTAAACCCTCAAGGCTGCCAAGTTACTGCTTTCAAAACTCCATCCGAAGAGGAACTGAATCACGATTTTCTATGGCGTAACTCAAAAGCTCTTCCAGAAAGGGGAATCATAGGCATTTTCAATCGCTCATACTATGAGGATGTGCTCATCGTCAAAGTTCGTCCAGAGATCTTAGAAAAGAACAATCTACCTCTGGCAGTGGAGGGAAAGCAGATCTGGAATCAACGGTACGAGGACATAAACATGTTTGAGCGGCATTTAGTTCGGAGCGGCACGGTAGTGCTGAAATTCTTCCTTCACATCTCAGCGGAGGAGCAGAAACAGCGTTTGCTTAAACGCCTCGAAGACCCTGACAAAAATTGGAAGTTTTCGGATACTGATCTTTCAGAACGCTTAAAATGGGATGATTACATGGAGGCTTACGAAGATATGGTTAACCAGACCAGCACTGAATGGTCACCATGGTATATTATACCTTCAGATAAGAAATGGGTTACTCATGCATCAATCTCTGAGATTCTAGTGTCCCAAATTAAGAAGCTGAATTTGCAATATCCTGTTTTAAGCAAAGAGCAATCCGAAGCTTTAGAAAAGGCAAAAGCTGAGCTGGAAAAAGAATAACCGTGCATCCAGCAGAAACAAAGCGGAATCTATTTGCAATGCAGAATTAAAAAACTAGTTTAGAGCTCCAGCCTGATTACGTGCTTGGTGTAACTATGCAGTGAACATCCAGCCGTTTTCCGAATGCTTCATAGAACGCCTGCTGATTCTGGATGATACTCCATTCTTCAAAGCTGCAGTCTGAGTCTGAATAAAACGAGAGCAGCACTTGGTCTTTATTAACTTTGACAAATTCTGCTTTCTTTACAAGTCCACAGTGGCTTCGGTCAAGTTTCTCGGCGAATCGGAGAAACGTGGAAAGAACGGCAATGACATCATTCGTTTTTTCGTCCAATCCTGTGATTTTCAGTGCTTTTTTGGAAGGTAACTTTTTCCTGTGAAAACGTGCTATGTTAGCCATTATTTGGGTTTCTCTCTGGTCAAAACCCAGAAGTTCAGCGTTGCTAATAATATAGTGAGAATGAAGCTGATGGTCATTAAACGAAAGAAAATCGCCCACATCATGCAACGTTGCAGCATGCTTCAAGAGTTCTCTCTCTGTCTCACCCAGATTGTGTAGCCCAATTTGTTTTGCACTATCAAAAAGCTGCAGCGCCAAAGAAGCCACAGTTTCCGAATGTTTCTCATCGAAGTTGCAAGATCTGCCTAAGTGCAAAACGCTCCTATTCCTCATCGGCGACTTTTGTAGTTCTCGAAAACCCTCAAAATTCGACAAATATTCAACAAGCAGACCATCCCGCAGTTCTCTGTGACTAATGTAGATTTCTTCCAAACCGAACTCTTCCATGACCGCCTCCATTATGGCTGCTCCAGCAATTATGATGTCGGCTCGATCAGGATTAATAGCAGGCAGCTTTTTTCTTTCTTCGAGCGAAAGAGAGCAAAGAATCTGCGCCAACTTTTTCAGGTTCTTCCTTGATAGAGTGAGAACGCCTCCATTGCCGTTTTTCTTGAAAAGTTTGTTCGCGATTTCTGCCAAGTTTATGATTGTCCCCGATGAACCCCATGCCCGCCTGACGCCGTATTCGAGAACTGTCGCTTTAACCACGTGAACCTTGCTGCAAGCGTAATTTTTCATCTCCTTATATTCATTGCTTTCTATGGGGCCGGTCCAGCCTTCGCCGATGAATTGAGTCGTTAGCCTAATTGCCCCTAACTTAAGACTGTTCACATAAAAGCATTCGTGCTGGTTTCCGATGGCAATTTCGGTGCTGCCACCGCCTAAATCTATGAAAATAGCTTTTTCTTCGCCGATATCTATTCCACTTGAAACGCCCAGCCAAATCAAGCGGGCTTCGTCTTGCCCCGAAATCACCTGTACCTTGAGTCCTGTTTGGCTGAAAAGTTTTTGAAGAAAATCGGATTGATTTAGCGCTTCTCGAATGGCAGAGGTTCCGACGGCTATTATCTCAGTGGCGCCATAAGTTTTGGCGAGCTCACAGAATTTTCCGCAAACAAAAACGGCGCGTTCCATGGCTTCTGGTCTTAGCATGTTGTCTTTGAATTCCTGTTCGCCAAGCCTGATAACTTCTTTTTCTTGGCTGATGATTGTGTAAGAGAAATTGGGGTTTATCCTCACCACTAAAAGACGCACGGCGTTTGTCCCGATGTCGACAAATCCAACTACATGTTCAGCGGTTTTTACTGTCGCTTCCATACTAGCACCAATTTTCTAGCGAAGACCTTTTCAAACAAATCCTTCTTCTTATTAAAAGCCTGCTCTTCCAGCGGCGATTTTTCAGATACGCATTCCGCAATAATTCTTTTACTGCCCACTTTGATGTTTAAACTTTTTACGATTGACTGGTGAGTGTAGTCTAAACCATCTGCAACACGGAGAAGACTGGCCAGAATCTTTACTTTGTGGACAGTTACGCGGTCCAACGTCGCAAGGTTGTAATTTTTCGGTTTGGGCAAACCTTTGCAGTGGTATCTGGCTATGCATGCCACTATCCGTCTTTCCTGAGAGGTGAATGGCAGTCGCGTATCGTTAAGAATGAGCTTGGCTGATTCTTTGTTATGACCGCCTCTATTTTTTGACAAGCCTACGTCATGGAGAATTGCGGCGCATTCAAGCCAGCATCGTTCCCGCTCGCCCAACTGATGCAAATTAATTAAACCGTCAAAGAACTCTAAAGCAAGTCGAGTAACCTGCATGTAATGTTCAATATCTGGCCAGTAGGTTTTCGAAATCTTCTGAGAAATTTCTGCAATTTCTTTGCAGTTTTGAACCATGGCGTCTTCTTCAGCGTGATCCTCTTCGATTATAGTCTCGAGAGATACTCCGCGAAGCAGCATCTGAGCGAAACTTTCAGGCAACCCTTTTTTTCTAAGAGCGTCTGCAGCAGCCGTGACATCATAATCTAACCGAATCAACTCAACATTAAAGGGATTAAAGCTCAAGATTGCATAAGCCGTCTGAGGGTTTCCATCGCCAGGTCTCCCCGCGCTTCCAGGATTGACAAAACAGAACCCGTTTGCTTCCCTCATGAATTGATCATGCGAATGCCCCACGATTATTACATCAGCCTTGGCAGCGTCAGCAAGGGTTTTCAGCCGCTCAACTGGCGTGTCATGGTAAATGTGCTCATCAATCGACTGGGGACTCCCATGTGTTACAAACAGTTTTTTGCCTGCGACTTCAAGCCTAAGTTCATACGGTAAAGAACGAAGATAATATTCACATGACTTTGCTAGCTCTTTTTTGGCAAATTCAAAAGCAATTTTTTTTTCGCCTTTAGCTTTGGCTTTGCTCTCCATAACCTCCAAATCATAGTTGCCCAAGATGCTTAGCACGTTTTTTTCACATAACATCTCTATTACTTCATTTGGGTAAGGACCGAACCCTATCGAATCACCTGCATTCAGAAAAATTTCTGTGCCCCGTCCTTCGGCATCTTCAAATATTCTTTCTATGGCTTGAAGGTTAGCATGAACATCCGACATAACACCGATTTTAACTTGAGGATTTGCAAGTAGTTGTTTGGTTTTTTTCCCGGTTATGGTTAATCCCGTGTTGGTTGTGCTTCTAAGTTGAACAAAAAAGCCAGTGTTTTTGGTTTCATCCCAAAGATGAACGAATTGGTTATAGTGGTCTCTTCCCTGTTCTTTTATATACGCTAAGAAGTTCAAAAGTGCCTTCTCAAATTTTGTGGTATCTTCTTTTTTGTTTCCTTTAGATTTTATTTTGGCTTTTGTTTTGTCAATGAATTTAGGTATATAATCTTCCCAGACATCGCAGTCGTGTATTTCTCCCAGTACATCTTGAAAAGCTGTTATTGTTTCTATTTCTTTTGCGAGTTTATTTTTGTATAGTGGTGCGAAGACTTCCATAGTATAGCGGAGTTTCTTGGCGTATATTCTCATCTCGTGGTGCTTTAGCTTTTTATTTTCCAAGTAAACGTATTTTTCCATCGATAGGAAATCGTCCAGTCTGAAGGATATGTGCCAATGAGCTTTTTCAAGCACCTGATTGGAATCAAAAGTGGCGTTTGATTGTTCTGTAACGGTTTGTTCACAAAACTTGCGAATATCCTGTAAAATGTCCGATGCTTCTAGTTTCTCCAACCCGCTAACAACGGATGATTGAATCCTTTTTCTGCGGTCCTTATGATCCTTAAGCAGCGTTTCTACACATGCTTTTTCAGTTGGAGACTTCAGATTTTTCATGTACTGCTCTATGAAGGCTATTTGAACATCAAGGTCTCTTGCATTGGCAAGTAGACGCGTGACTTTCTTTAATTGACTTACCCATTCCTTGAATTCTTTTTCGGGAAAGCAGAACCTGAAAAGGGGCAGCGCCGCTCTTAGTCTGCGGGAGGTAACACGCATTTTATGAACATATTCAATGTCGTCGCTTTTCATCACGCCTTCAATTTGGTCTTCAAAAACTGGAAGAAGTTTTAGGATCGTTTCAGAGCCGAATTTGCAGTAGCTTGGTTCACTTTGGCATGTTCGAGAATTAATTGGAGCGTTCATTCCAGATGCCTCTGTGCTGAATGAGCCACACTTGAGAGTTGATGACTTTTTCGCCTTTTTTAGGTGTTACTCTCTCGTATGTCCCATCAGGCAGTAATCTTCTTGCTTTGACGTTGTCGTGAAGGTGGATTTTAAGCATGTATTCAAGGATAGCGCGGCGCAGGCGCGGGTCAGGTACTGACAAGAGAACTTCAATTCTTTCGTTGAGGTTTCTAAACATCATGTCTGAGCTGCCAATAAGCACTTCCTCTTTTGTATCATCATGGAAATAATAGATTCTGGCGTGTTCAAGGAAGCGTCCAACTATGGATATCACTGAAATGTTGTCGCTTATTCCTTTTATTCCCGGTCTTAAGCAGCACAAGCCTCGGACATTGAGGTCAATTTTGATTCCGGCCATCGATGCCTTGTATAAGGCTTGAATGACTTCAGTTTCCTCTAAGTTGTTAAGTTTAAAAGCTAAGTAGCCTTTGCCTGTTTTCTGGTGAAAACTTATTTCTCTCTCAATTCGGTCTAGAATTTCGCTCTTCAGCGTTTTAGGTGCCACAAGAAGGTGTTTGAACTCTTTTTCTTGAAGTCCGTTTATAATTATGTTGAAAAGATCTTCAAGTTCAGCTCCCACTTCGGGGTTTGCCGTTAGATAGCCTATGTCGCCGTAAATTTTCGCTGTAACCGCGTTGTAATTTCCTGATCCGATGTGCGAGTATCTTATTAGTTTATCTTTTTCTTTTCTGACGATTAAGCAGAGTTTTGCATGAACCTTAAACTTGGGAAAATTATAAACGGCGTTTACTCCGCCTTGTCTGAGTTTTGAAACGAGAAGGATATTGTTTTCTTCATCAAATTTAGCTTTCAGTTCTACTATTGCGGTTACTTTTTTGCCTTTCTCGGCAGCCTCTATCAATGCGCCAACAACCGGCGAGTTATGATCCATACGGTACATTGTTATGCAGATTTCCAAAACATTACTATCCATAGCGGCTTCTCTTAACAGATCAATGATTACTTCAAAGCCGTCATATGGGTGATATAAGACAAAGTCTTGTTTGTCGATGGTTGCGAACATATCCTTTTCAGGGGTCAGAAGTGGCGAAATGTACGGAAGAAAACTTTTGTCTTTAAGGTCGGGGCGATTTATTTTTAGCATTTGCCAGAGATCCACCAACCCGAGTGGTCCATCAAACTCGTAGATTAAATAATCTGGCAAGCCTAAGGCTACAGCTATCCCTTCTTTAATGACTGCCGGCACTTTCCTGTCAAATTCTAGCCTACTTGGGAACCCAGCTTTTCTGGTCGACAGACTCTTCTTTACGGAATTAATGAAGTCTGCTGACTCATCCATTAGAATGTCTATTTCTCCATTTCGTGTAAGTCTAAATTGGTACGCTGTCACGTTTTTTTCATTTGGGAAAATCAGGTCTAAATTATTTACCATTATATCTTCAACAAAGACAAAGTTATACTCTATGTCTTGGCTGTATACGCTTTTTGGGATTCTTATCAGTCTTCCAAAATCTTCGGTCGGGACATCAACTAAACAATAAAAATCTTGCTTAGCAAAGCCTGATACGTAGAGTGTAACGTGAAGATTCTCAACTGTCGCACCATCGAAGCCTTCTTTATGAATTTTGACTAACGGAAGAATGGATTGCTTGAAAAATTTACGCAAGTTTTCCTTATCTTTTACTCCTAACTGGTTAAATTTCCAAATGAAGATTTTTTCTTTCGCAAGAGCAGGAAGAAGTTCGTTTCGCCAGCAAGCAGCATGCTTTTCGATAAGAGGAATTATTTCTTTTCTTGTGGCTTCAACCTGTTCGATGGCTGTCATTCCATCCATTGATTTTTCGTCAGATCCTGCCTTGATTTTTTTCATGAGTCTGGGGATTCGTGTCATAAAGAATTCATCAAGGTTGCTGCCACAGATGGCGATGAATTTTACCCTTTCCAGTAGGGGATGCCATAGGTCTTGTGCTTCCTCAAGGACACGTGTGTTAAATCTTATCCAGCTGAGTTCTCTGTTAATGAAATAGCTTGGGTTATCTAGAAGTTTTTTCTGGCTCAAGGCATTATTTGCTTCTGGATCAAGAATATTTTGAGCTGACAAAGACCTTTACCTTGGGTTTTCATTTGTTTAGGCGTGGATAAACTATCTTGAGTTATAAAATGGTGTTGGTAACTTATCAACAGATCTATGTAAAAAATAATTCCTCACTGGAGCTAAGTTATTTACCTTCAGCGGTCGCGCTTCCTTGACAAATCGTGAGATTCGACACATTTTGTTTTGCGAACTGCAAATGTCTCATATTCGAAGAGGGGAACGTTTTTGTGCATATGGCGTTACCTGTGTGTTTCAATTGAAGAAAGTTGTCATTAAGGACTTCGAAAATAGAATATATAATCATAAATAGACTATATAGCTAAAGTCGTCCTACTCGTTACAAACTGCCACGTTTGCATCTTAGAACAGCGACTTTTTCAGTTTTTAGTTTTTTCTTTGTTGATGGAATAGTGGCGGATTAATTCATCAGTTGACCATGGCAAGCAGTCTTCGGCTTTGAAACCTAAAAGTGCTGCGTATTTGTGGATTAAATCTGTGTTTTTAGCTTCTATTTCCATAAACTCAGGAATATATCCGTAATCGCCGACGTAGCAGTCGATGTCAAAGCGCGTGCGGTCGAGTAGAGTATAGCTGACTCTGTGTTTCCGCATGTTTTCAATTACTGATAGACCTATGTTTTCCAAGATTTTCTTCATTGTTTCCAGGTTTGAAACTTCAACGGAATATTCTTCCGCCAGTTTGGCTGTTTCTGTAATGTGGACTTTTTTGTATGTTAATTCGGTTTTATCTTGTTCTTTTCTTAAGCGTAACACGTTTTTTGCATTAATTATTGTGCCATCTTTGAAGTCAAAAAGCAAGGTTTGGATCTCACCGTCGAAAACTTTTTTGGCGCCTAAACTTATGAGGGTTTCTTCAATCTTTACTCTGTTGACTTCTAAAATTTTGACTTCTAATTCTTTCATAAAAGCTAAGAAAGCTTTTGAGAGTTAAAAGCTTGTGTATTCATGCCATCGGGATAATTCGTGAAAATATGCTGAAGATTTAAAAATTGAGAATTATAGATGTTTTTGACTTTTATGCGAATTGCAGTGATTTTATTGTGACATTGCTTGTTTTCTTGATGACTTGATGGTCTAGTCCGCAGACTGGGCAGAAAATTATTTCGTAGTTGGAGAAGTTTTCGGGGTAAACATCAAATTTTCTTTCGCAGCCTACACATTTAACTTTCAACTGACGTCACCTCACTTAGATCAACCACATAGGATGGTTCATTTGGGTTAAACTCCAAGGATTCAAGCTGGAATGTTTGGCCTTTTCGGATAGTCATTAAGTCGATTCCGCAGATTGGGCATGGCACAAATTGGTATTCTCCGACGCGGTCGAATTCAAAGGTTTCTTTGCATCCTGGGCATGTAAAGGTTATTGAACTGTTGATTTTTTGCATCTTATTTTTTCCCGATGTATATTTGAGCTTCCGCAAACTTAAGAAATATCTTAGTAGATTGTAGTAACTATATAGAAAATGCTCTGTTTCTATATTTGCTCATGGCTAAAACGGCACAATTACATATTCGAAAACAATTGCTGAGCTTCAAAGCCTGCATTTGAACATCGTTCATTATTCGCTGGCTTTATCTCGGTTGGCCGCAATTAATACATTTGCGTGTGCCGTCCGGTTCTGTCTTGAACCATCTGCCACCGCACTTGCATTGGGCTTCACGCATTGTACAGGTACTCATAATTTATTTGCTTACTTGACTTGTATTAAATAAAGTCTTGTTACATAATCTGCCGATAAAATTATAATCTACATAGCGTGACTTCCGGTTTTGCATATTTCCGCCGAAATGGTTTCGGATTTAAAAGACATATGTATCCTGGTCGTAGAGTGTGACGATTTACACTTTAATAGATACTTGAAGTGAATATTTACCAGTCCTCTTCCTAACATTTAATTCCACTGTTAAAAATCAAGGTATTTTTTATTATTTCGATCTTTCTCTGGATAGTGCATCTAAATAGACTATTGGCTAGCGCTTTTTTGCATGTTTTCTATAGCGGAAGATGTTATATTTTTCTATTCCATGAACAGAAATAAGAAGAGAAATGAGTAATACTGGAAAGGGAGTAGGCATTATAGTAGTGATGTTAATCTCGTTTTTTAGTGCATCATTTATTGCCACTGTGCATGCATCGAATGCTGAAAGTAATTCTTCGCTGATAGGGAGTCTGGAGACAATCGTTAACGCAGTCAATTACACCAACGATATAGATGCCGTATATCAAGGCATGATTGTTGGAAAAACATCAATGCAACAATTGATAAACGCATACAATGCATTATCGAGCCCAACGTCTATTCTGCAATGGACTCCTATTCTTTCAAAACTAGGGTATGCTAATCAAACAACGATAGAATGGGCATTAAACAACCAGCAAATGATGAGTGACGGATTGCCAAACACAGGCGCAGATAGTTTAAGTGGTTCATCACAGGCATTCCTTGTCTACGACAGATTTTTGATACTTGCTTATGGATATGCTGTCCAATACAACTACGACCTAGCCAAGTGGAATTTAACACAAGCATATGACAGCTTTAAAGCATCGGTAGATTCAGCAACTTATCCAGCGCTTCTCTGGGTAGACCAAAATGGGAATGCACAATCTATACAATATGGACCAAGATATTATGATGAATGCGGAGAGACCATCGACTGCTTCTTAGACTTCTATAGCTTAGGAATAACCACGGCACTTAATGATGCATTAACAACCTGGCTTTGGACAAACAGCAACCTTTGGTCTGGAACAAATTACAATTACGCCTTAAATTGGGCAGGTTACGAATGTGAAGCAGGAGGTTTCCTGCAGATAGCGCTGAAACTGTGGCATGATGATAGCATATTGCCCGACCCTCAAAACTTGCTAACTGATCTTGAAAATAGGTTTCTTGCTGAACAATTTTCTAGTCCCCAATGGTTGGACGGTGTAGTTTGCCACATGGCTGAATATAATTCGGAACTTAGGCTTGAAAACACAGTTATGGCTTGGGCAGCGATATTCGGAAGCTATGGAGAATTAAACAGCACATACCAAACTAACGTACAGGATATGCTAACAGGAGCAGGAGGAACGACAACTCCGGCATGGATGCAGCTTCTGCAAAGCCCTCTTTGCGGTTCTAATTTTCCATATTTCTTAGAACATTCAGATAGCTCTGGACCAAGCTACGACGCTACAGCTACAGGAGCCGATTTACTATTCCTGCTTGGTATTGTTCCGCAAACAGCTGTTTTGGTCGTGCCTGTAGAGGAAAATTCATACGAATACATTTACAATATACTCGACCCTGAATTTTTCAATATAAACCTAACTACTAATACCATTACAATAGCTTTAGCAACAGCAGGAACTTTGAATTTTCAATTCAATCAAACAGTGACTGGCACTTTCAGTTCCTCTGGAATTTACACCGTGCAATTCTCGCCTGATTGGAATACTATATTGAATATTACTTTCGTATCTAATCTGCCGTCAAACAGGCAGTACATGTACACAACTTTGAATACAGCCCCTCGTTCATACATGACTTCTTCTGTCTCTATTGCCAGTTTACCTAATTCTGCCGTTGCAAATTCCTTAGTTACCGTCACAGCGACAGTATCTGGCTCCAACCCAACAGGCACTATAACTTGGAGCACGAACAGTTCCACTGGACATTTCAGTTCAGCCATTACGTCTCTAAACGCTGGGATTTCAACAACCACTTACAACGATTCAAGAACTGGTACGGCAAAAATTACAGCAACCTATAGCGGAGACACTAACAACTCGGCAAGCATAGGAAGCGCAACCTTGACAATAACCCCCGGTGCAATAACTACAATTACTGTGTCTCCAGCAATATCATCACTTACTGAAGGGACTTCTGTAACCTTCACTGCAACTGCGTATGACGCTTACGGCAACAGTTGGGACATAACTTCAATGACAACTTGGAGCATAAGTAATAGTGCAGGGGGCTCATGGTCAGGCAGCACTTATACAACAGGCAACATGGGAAACTGGTCCGTCACTGCCTCAAATTCTGGAGTGCAAGGCTCAGTTAAAATCGCAGTCTATTATGTAATCGATTTCTATCACACTGGCAGAATCAATTTCAATGACATAACTTACTTTGTCAGTGCTTACATTCAATATTACCAGACTGGCGTTATTAACCCTGCTTGCGACTTGAACCATGATGGGAAACTAAACTTTCAAGACTTACTGCTCTTAGTGCAGTATTACATTGCTTACATACAAAGCCTATAGGAAACGATAGTCAAAGTCGAGAATGGGGATTAGTCGCTTCAAAAGATTGCTGGGAAGCTTTTTTTCTTTTTTTTAGCACTATTGTGAACACTATTACTGAAATTATTATGATAACGGAAATAGAAACGATAGTTTCTTCTAATAGAGTTTGCTGTGCCACAAATGTTTGCTCTTTTGCCGAAGCATTATCGAGTAAACTTAAAGCGTTCTGTAAATCTGATGTTGCGGCTTGCCATTGACTTTGGTTAGCTAATGAAGTTGCCTGGTTATATGTTTCTGTGGCGTTTTGAAGCAATGATTTTGCGTCGGGGCTTTGATAATTAGCTTTTTGGGCTTCGGTGATTTTGTTCATTACCTGCGGTAGCAGTTGATTATATGCTGCTTCGTCTTGGGTGTACACCGGCATCGTGAATGTTTGGGAACTCCATGTAATGTTTTGAGGCGATTGTCCCTCTTCTGTTCCCTCAAAGTGGATATAGTAAGTGTGTGAACTGATGCTTTCTTGAGGCGGAACATAGAAGATAACTGGATTAAAGGTGTAATTGCTATCACTTGGGAGATTTATTGATGTATTGAAGTCATTGAAGAAATAGGTATTCGCAGTGTTCCAGTCGAAATGAATTCCTATCATGTTAATTTGAATATTTTGAGAACAATTGCTAATGAGAGTTATGTTGGCTTGTCCATACTCACCGGGATAATAATATGTTGCTGACCAAGAGACTGATGCTGAAACTTCATTTTGGTTAAAGGTGGCAGTGGATGAAGCAAACACAAGGCGCACGCTAGCGAAAACGAGAAGTACTGACAAGAAAATTATGATTTGCATTTTTCTGTATCCCAAATTATCCCCTCTCTTTCATGGATGTGTAAAGTTCAACCTTTAGTTTTGTGAACTGCTTTTGCTGCACTACTATCCTCTTTTCTTATACATAAATGCGATTGTGTGAGTGAGGCAAATGCTTGTCCGTCAAGTTTGCGCAAATAGCGTCCGTCAAAATATTGGCTGGTAAGGGTAAATGTTAAAAAATTGCTTAATCTGAAAACTTAGATATTGTTTAATTGTTTATATGTTTTCAGCGCAATGTCCTAACTCAGCAGTTGGGTAACGAATTGAGTGCTTTCTGCGGTATCTTGGTTTATGCTTATTTCAAGCGTTTCTTTGATTACTAAATTGCTGCCGCTTGGTAATGGCGCTATTTTGTCATTTGTTGTATCAGAGCTGCCGACTCCGAAAACGCCTATCCGAGTTCCATTTCCAGGGATTAGGTTGCCCAAGAATGATTGGACTGAATTTGATGCCTTTCCGTTGTCTATAGGACCGCCCACCACTATAACCTTGTATAGAGTAAGATTGCCTGTTGCCGTTGCGCTCTTGATACCGGCTAAGTAAACGAAATATCCTTGCGCTCGCAGGTCGCTTGTTATTTGATCGGCGATGTTTTTTGCTGCGTCTGTCGAACCAGGATCATAAACGACTAGTGCATTTTCAAGCGTTGAATCTCTACTATAACTTGTAGGACCGAATGATTGTGTGCTAGTCGCGGAGTACGATGGCGCGTCAAGGAATACAACGCTTAATACAACTACCGTAAAGATGACTGCTAAAAATATAACGATAATTATTTTAGACCCTCTTTTCAAAGTTTCCCCTCCCCCAAATGTCTGAGCTTTAAAACATTTTTTGGAAGCTTTCTTTATTACCTTTTCCTGTATAATTGATTTGTTCTATATAGAAAACTGCTAGAGTCTCACATCTAAAAGGAATTGATTTTTTAATTTTTTTCGCTGTTTTTCAGATGTGGATTTGCTTGGCTCATTTCGGGTGTTTAGTCTTCTTCGTCAGTTAGATAAGTCTGCAACTTTCCAATTTCCTTTCTGAGGATGCCAAAGTAGTTATTGAGTGTTTTCTCTTGCTGATCCACTGCTTTGTTGAATTCTGTTACGTCTTGGTCAAACTGTTCCTCTTCTAGTTTAAGAACAGTGTTCAAAGCTTGGATTCTTTTTTCAGTACTTGCGATTCGGCTTCTGTAAGTTAAGATTGCCTGCGATATCAACTCTTCAGACAGATCAGATGCGAAATCGGGTTTGGCTGCTGCATCTGACGTGTCTTCTATATCAGTTAAGTGCGTCTTTGTATTTTCCACTTCTTCTCGAACCGTTTCAAAGTAGTTTTTGAGTGCTCTCTCTCGTTCATCCACTAGTTTGTTGAGTTCTATTAAGTCCAGAGCAAGTTGTTCCCTTACGGACTTTAGGGTAACCTTTATGGCTTGAATTCTCTTTGCAGTGCCTGAAATTCTATCCACGTGAGCTAAGATTGTTTGGACTGCTGGCGCCTGAGCTGGAGCAGATTCCAAATCCGGTTTACCTACCTCTATGGTGGCTGCGAGTTTGGATTGGGCTTCCGTTGTTTCACTAGGATTTAAATCTGAAATAACCGTCGCTTCCATCACTTTTTCTGGGGCTATTTTTGGAGTTGGGGCTGTTGCTTGTGGTGCTGGTTGTTGAATGGTTTCTTGCGGTGTTGTTGACAGAGCAAGTGCCGGAGTGGCTGCTGCTGGGCTAGGTGTTGAAGGTGCAAAGCTGGGTGTTTGAGTGGTTTTTGGCGATGGTTTTCTTCTGAGGAACATCAATAGAATTGTGAAGGTGAAGAGTCCTGTAGCTACTAGAAGCCATGAGAAGAGGCTTATGGAGTTTTCGACGACGGTAGGAGTCGGGGTTGGCCCAGATGAGGTTGTGGGTGTAGGTGTAGGGGTAAGTGTAGTTGTGTTGCCTGCTACTGTGAAGTAGGCGGTTTGGTTTTCGGCTGCTGGTATATCTGTGCCGTTATAGGTTCCTCCATATATTGCCACGTTGATTGCCGCTTGCCCTGCAGTTGCATTGTCTGGTATTTGGAGGGTGGCTGGTACTTGAGTTGTTTGATTGCTTGCGATTTGGCTGTTTAGAATTTCTGTTTGGTTAATTATTTGGTCTGTTGAATCTTGCATGTTGAGCGTGATGTTTGCTGTTTGGGCTTGTCCTTGGTTTTTGATTGTTGCTTGAACTGTGACGTCGTTGCCTGGAGAAAAGACCGTTTGATTTTGGCCTTTTGAATTTAACGTATTGATGGCTGTGGTTTCTAGGTTCCATTCTGTCGTGAAGTTTAGGCTTTTCCATATAGTGCTGTCGGTTGTTTGTATGGTTACTGTGGCTTGCCATGTGCCCACTAGTGAGTTTTCATTTTCGCTTGCTATTGGGAGACGAAATGAGAAACCCGCTTCCCCTGTGGCATTTGTCATTTCTATTCTGGTGATAGCTGTCGGGTTCCTTGAATTTTGAGGACCAGTCACATTAAAGTACACTAAGATGTCTGGTTGGGAAGCGTTGCTGTAAGTTACATTTGCTAATAGTTGAATTTGGTCAAATGGCGCAAAAGTGGTAACGTTTTGTGCATTTTCCACAAGAAGACTTAGACCCCATTGATTGCTTGTTGAAGTGTTTTGTCCGTGGATTATTTGGAATGTTTGGGTTAATGCGAGGGATAAAAGTAGAATTAAGAGAACGTTGACAAATTTGCTGCCGATTTTTCTTTTGTTTTGATTTCTCATTTCATCCCCTTTCCTTGAACGCTAATAGTTGCTTCATTTCTTAATTTGATGTCTGTTACCTGAAGCCAGACTGCTCTTTAATCCTGATAGCTGTCGCTAATTTTTTCCGCCGATGGCTTGATATAACAAATCAAACATTTAAGTCACCGTTTCAAATTTGACATATTGTTGAATCCGTAGTAAAACCAGTTGATTGCTGTTGAGCCCTATTTACAACAATAAATCTGGGCAAAACAATCCTAATTGATGATATAGAATAAAAAAACAAAACAGCTTTTATCAGTTTTCCTTTCGCTAAGTTGGCATTCATAAGCGTCCCCTTTCTTCTCCTTGTAAACGTTTTAAAAAGGTAGAAGATGTTCAGATATTGCTTTTCTATTTATAATTTATAGTCTAATTAGAAGCGCTGGCATTCTAAGCTAGTTCTTTTTTGCAAGCTTTAGACCAAATTTTTATCCATAAACTGTGTAGCTGCCTTTTTCAATTGGCAAGTGTCAAATCGTTTTTTTCAAAGCTCTTCTATTTAACTTAATTGTCTTTGACCATCATTCGCTTTATTTTTCTGTGGACACAGATGGGAAAAACCTGTTTTGCGGCTGTCAATAACGCTGTTTTAAAGTTACAGGTGCTTATGCGTTGTTTTGCTGTTCTTTTCTGCTTTATGATCCTTTCATTTTCTTGTTTAGATGGTTTCTTAGCAGTAATGCCCCAATACATAGTACCAGGTATATGGTTATGAGCACGGTTGCTGCTGCTAACGCCAGACTGAACGTAAAGAAATCGGCGTTTGTAGGATTGGCGCGTGGAAAACCTGAGCCTGACAAAATATAAGAGTCACCGGGCACCGAGTAGATGAAGACTGTTAGCGCTGGCAGTTGCTGTCTGAGATTAAATATGTGCCACCATGGATTGGGTAAACCGGTGAGTGTGGCGCCGCTGAAGTTCATCTGTAAAACTAAGGTTTCTCCAAGCGCTACTCCGATTCCTAGCAAAATCCCAGTTATGATACCCGGCATTGCGGCATACAGCATAACTTGTCTCGCTGTCTGCCACTGTGTGGCGCCAAGAGCAAAAGACGCTTCCCTGTATGATCGGGGCACTGACTTTATGGCTTCTTCGGCTACTCGAATGTTCCATGGGAGAGCCATAAATGAAAGCGCTATAGCTCCTGAGTATAAGGAATAATTCCAATGGAAAGTCTGCGTGAATATGGCAAATCCGATTATTGCAATGATAACAGAAGGTGCTCCAGCTAGAATCTCAATAAAAAAGCGTAGAGTGCTTATTAATCTATTTTGCCCGGAGTATTCTGCAAGGTAAATCGCTGCGCCAATACCTACGGGAACAGCGACGAATTCACAGAAGGTCACAACAAGCAACGATCCAATCGTGCATGAAAGTACCCCTCCTATCGAACCAACTGGTGGTAAACCATAGCAGATTCTTCCGACGTTAACATAGTTAAGATTCATTGAGGTGAAAAGCTGTATTGACAGGAAGGGTGTAGCCATTGCTACGATGAAGACCACCATAGCTACTAGAACACTGAAGCAGATAAGTGCTGAAAGGCGTAAGCCAACCTTCACCACGTTTTCAATTGTTATCGGGGAGTCTTTTATTTGGCTTCCAGCTCCTTTCTTATTTTGGCTTCCAAGTAACGCTGCTAAGCCGCTTAAGATGGCAATTGGAAGTGCGAAGTACATAAACGCTGGAGTTGCTATCGCCAGCAGTACCGCTATTCCACATGCCGCGATTGATAATTTCCAGCCATATGAGTGTGCTTCCCAAAGCAGATATGCCATGCAAAACAGAATAATGCTCGGCAGTATCATAAGCAATGAAAACATTATAACTGAAACATATTCATCTAAGGTAACTATGGAAAAGCTCAAACTATACAAGCCATTGATAAGATGGATCGCGCCGGGCAACAATGCTATAATGGCTGAAACGAATAGTAGACTGCCTATTAGCAGGTTTTCCTTTTTCTTTTTTCTAAAAAAACTGGAAACTTGATTCCTTATTTTTAAATTCATTATTTTTACTCACTCTGCCCCTCTTTTACTTTGATTAGCCACGATAATTCTTATTGCGATGTTTACCAATCCTATTACGATAAAAAGGACAAATGCTGCAGCGAAAACTTGTTGCCTCAAAAAGGGCGATCCGCTTTCATTGGCCTCCTGAAATTGATTATTTATGATCATGGAGAGACTGGTTGCTGCACTTAGAGGACTGAAAGAGAATACTGGTGGAATGGTAAAGCCGAGTACCCACCACAATGCTACAACCTCGCCCATTGCAGCGGCGAGAGCCAATAAAATCGATGCTAGAACCCTAGGCATGGCGCTTGGCAGTAAAACTTTCGTCGTTGTTTGCCATTTTGTAGCTCCAACACCGAGGGATGCTTCTCTCAAATCTTGAGATACTGCTCTTAACGCGTCCTCTGAAATGGTTGCAATTACTGGAAAAGACATTACCATTAGAATCAGCCACCCGAATAAAAGGCAGCCTGTACCTATCATTCCGAATTCGTGATGCAGGAAATGGGTGAAAGAATAACTGCTCCTCGGGTTGGATAAGAGTTCCCAGCCTAATACTCCTATAACTATTGATGGAAAACCGTCTAGCACTTCCAATGATGTTTTTGTAACGTTTCTCAATCTCATATCAGCGAACTCTGCCATGTAAATCGCACATGGGAGCCCAATCGCCACAGCTAACGCCACGGCGCCAACTGCTACATATACAGTGAAATAAATGCAAGGTACCCAGTAAAATCCATGCAAAAACTCAGCGGTTATGGCTTGGTTCCCATTATATAACGAATAAAAAATTATGCTAAGGACGAAGACTATGGAAAAAGCCGCGCAGACGAACAAGCCTGCCTTAATTAGCTTTTCCTTCAGCATTTTCATATTCATTAATAACCCGTTTCTCCTCTCTAACCCTGTAAAAAAGGCTGAAGCTCCCAAGATAACGCTTTTCTATTTATAATTAATAGTCTAATTAGAACTATCCAGCGAACAAGTTACCGCTTATCTAAACCTATAGACTAAATTGTTTACTATAAACTACGTCGACAAGCTAGATATCTGCAAGCCATAGACTAATGCTTTGAACGAGCAATCGTTCGAAAGACACAATTTAGAAAGGAGAAATAAAAATTGAATAAAAAAATAAAATACGTATTTGCAATTTCAGTATTGGCTTTAATGGCATTTTCAATAGTATCATCGATGGCAAATGCATCTGGGCTTCCATGGACAAATGGTTCTTTAGTTACGTCTAATCAATTGACTATCGCTGGTTCAAGCACTGTCGGTCCAATCGCTCAAGAAGAAATAAGCGATGGCTTCGTATCCTACTGGAACAGTTTGGTCGCTACTAACTATGCTAGTTGGTGTACTCTTCCTGCTGGCTTTACCCAAGCACAGGCAGAGGCTCAACTCGATTTAACCCAAATTAACTTGGCAACACTAGGCAGCGGGACTGCTATTCCTGCATTGGCAGGAAGTACCGCTGACATTGGTGAAATGTCAAGACCGCCTCAACCAGCTGAGTATTCAAATGCAGCTATGCCTAACATGCAGCTTTATGCAGTCGGTATCGACAGTGCCGCCATAGTTGTCAGTCCAGACATGACGTGGTTCCCGAAGGACCTTACCACATTGCAAGTCGCAGAACTATTCGCAGACAATAGCCCACAATCAAACACCGTGGCAAACGGCACAGCAGGTGCTACTACACCCTTGTTCTCCACTTGGGGTGCCTTCTTCACAAACCAAAGTATCTCAACCGCAGGCATGCCACCAGCAGCTTTGACAGAAACGATCCAACGCGCAGTTAGAGATCCTACCTCTGGAACTTTCGACTGCTTCAACAACTACTTTGTAGTACCAAACGGACTCCAATTTGAAGCTAAACAAGGTAGCCCAAGCTATGTCTATGCTTCAGAAAACATGGCACCATATAAATTCTGCGAACAAAACCAAGATATTTACAACGCAGTCAGCCAAGGAAGCCTAGCAAACAACAATGACTACATCGGCTTCATATCTCTAGGCTACTTACAAAGATTAGGCAACATGATCGGCATCAACATCGCATACAACATGGCTCCACTTCCATACAACCCAACATCCGGAGCAACTCAACCAACAGCCACTGCAGTCATAACATACTATGGTCCATCAGGAACTTGGGGATCAGACGCACCAGCGACAAGCCCATTATACGTAGTTAGCTCATCAAATAGTGCCGCATACACCATTTACCAATGGGGTAGTTACGTTACGCCAACACGCGACAACGTTGTCTACGCCTACAGTGGTTATAAAGACACTGCAGCAACTGGTCAATATGAGGCATGGAGATGGCTATGGGAAGTCGTACCAGGCACTATTCCGAGTTCAGGTACACTGTTAGCTACCGGAGTTTGGATTGCTTACATGAGAGAATGGAACACCACCACCACTGGCAATGTTGCAGAACCAATGGGCACAAAAGGACCTAGCAACTTTGTCAACGATCAATACTACATCTTGATGTCTCCAGATGACATGGCAGGCGGCCCAGTTCTAAATTCGAACTTAGCAACTCAAACACCATTGGCAGGTCAGACTCAGAGCTTCCCCACTGGCAAAGTTACCTTTACCGACCTAACCTACTTCGTCTCCGCGTACATTGCATACTACAACCAAGGAAAATACAATCCGTATGCTGACTTGAATGCTGACGGCAAAATCAACTTTAGCGACCTTGAGCTCTTCGTCCAATACTACATAGCCTACTACAGCACATACGTACCATAAACCCTTTAGTTTAGCAACTACGAAAGGAGAAAACCGAAAATGAAACCAAAACTGTTTAAAACAAAACCCATAATAGCCTTGGCACTGACCCTTTTTATGGTCGTGTCAATGCTATTTGTTGCGTTGCCAAGCGTAAAAGCTTCGCCCAACACAACACCGGTCCTCAGTGTTGTCCCTGATGGCGCTCCAGGCGCTACTGGTACAACCCAGATCGCCGGTGTCGCTGTCGGCTCAACCTTTACCGTTGACATTCGCGTTGACAACATTGCTAGTATTTCTGAAGGCATTAACGGCTTAAGCTACAGTCTAACCTACAATCCAGCAGTGCTCAGCGTAACTGGCTACCACACAAAACAAACATCATTCTGGGGTAGTACAGCAGCAGGCGACCTTACTGCAATCGTCACTCAAACACCTGCCGGCACATTCACGGAATCCAGTGTCATCGTTCCATCCGGCCTAGCTAATGAATCAACAACTACACCCGGCGTTGCCACCACAATAACCTTCAAGGCACTGACAACAGGCGAAAGCAGCCTTAACTTCCAGCCAAGTGACATCGGGCAACCATACTTAACATACCCAGACAATGAGGGCGCTAGTCACGCAGTAACTGCAAACGTAGAAGACGCAGTGTACAACCAATTGTACACTCAAATGTTCCTCTATCAAGCAGGTACAAGCAGCTCAATAGTTCAATTCGCCCCAGGTACAGATCCTATAGGCAACACTTTCACTTTAGATTTAAACATGAGCAATGCACTAGCGGAACCCATATGGGGGTGGAACGTAGGCGTTAACTGGAATCCAGCGGTACTTCAATTACAAACAGTAACTGAAGGCACCTACATGAACACAAGCCCAGGCCTATATGCTGGTAGCTCCACACTATTCGTCCAAGGTCACATAGACAATACCCACGGAACAATCGAACAAGGAATTAGTGACGTATACCTTTCAAACACAACAACCACGGCTGAATACGGCACCTTGGCAATCCTCACCTTCAAAGTAATAAACTACGCTAACAGCAGCATAACCTTGACAGCAGGATCTCCAACATTGATCAACAACTATGGCCAAAGCGAGACTTGCAACCTCAACAACGCAGAATACGTTACTCTGCCTCCACCACCGGCAACAGCGCCAACCGCAGTCATCACAAATGGAGCCGCATCAACAATGTATCTCCCAGGTGCACCAATAACCCTGAACGGACTCAGCTCTACACCAGGAACTGATGTCATTCCAAACCCCACGAGCCCAAGCTTCCCGATCACATCCTACACATGGACTGAAGTAAGCGGACCAACAATATCTTCATTCCCAATGACTGGCGGCTCAATAAGTTTCTCAGCGCCCAGCCCAGCAAGCGGACCCTTCACAATTGAACTGACAGTCGCCACTGCAAGGAACCCATCGGATCCAAGCTATGTTAACACAGGCAGCACAACAATCACCTTTAGCCCAGCGTACATCAATCCAACCACTGCAGGTGCGCAAATCAACGTCTACATTGTTAATCCCACTACAGCTACCACGACTAACCCAATAAAATCCCCAACGGGCCTAGGATACTATAATGTTTCAGCACCTGGTCCAATGGTCGATACATTCGCCCCACAACAACTGATGACCCTTAACTCATTCGTCACATTCAACGGCGCAGCAGTAGCAGACAAACTAGTAACCTTCACCGTAACAGCTGACGGGAATCCATCCGATGTAGTCTACACTACCACAGCCTACACTAATGCTAACGGAATTGCAGTTGCAACCTACCGTTTACCAAACTATGACAGCGGTGTCATGCCATTCGGTGATTACACTGTAACCGCCTCTGTTGATGTCGCTCAAGTATTAGTAAGTGACAGCTTTAGCTTCCAGTACAACTATGTCTTAACCATCAGCAACGTAGCTGTACCAGGAGAGACAGCTCAAGGGCAAGTAGCAACAACCGCGGTAACCATTACAGACAACTCTTTAAGTGCACAAAGCTACTATTTGACATGGACAGTGACAGATGCCAACGATGTCCCAGTCGTCTATGGAGCAACCTCAGGAATCACAACTGGCGTTACCACAGCAATTAATAACATACAACTGAGCATTCCGACATACGCTTTCGTTGGAACTGCAACTCTCCACGTAAACCTGTACGATGCTAACCCAGTAACTGGACAAGGCGTACCATACTGCGCAGAATACGACGTGACCTTCACAATCGCGATACCAGCCACTCAACAAATAGTACCGCCATAAATAGATGAAACATAAAAAATATCCTTTTTCTTTTTTTGTCTCATACTAATTATCGACAAATCAAAACAACAACCCTGAATAGCGCGCGCGATTTGGCTAATAGGTGATTTCCAACAACTTTTAATGACATATAATGATTAACTCATCAAAAAACGAGTCCGCGTTGAATCTCTTCGCGGGCTCTTAAATTAAGATAACCCCATTATTTCAAAGAACTCTTTCCATCGAGCGAATCTTTTTATTCAGAGAGGATGTAGGTCGGGTTGGTTTTATGGGTGGATCAATAAACTCGTCTATAAAACCGAAGGTCTCTAATCGTTAGCTGTCTTTAAAAAATTAATTATTAGAAAATTTTCTCTATATAGTCTTGTTAAATCTCAATACACTATTTTGGATAAGCTAAATAGTAATCAACCGCAACGTAAAAAGGGAAGGAAGGGAGCGATAGAAATGAAAAAAAAATTACTAATATTATTACTTTGTAGCGTGCTGCTGATTTCAACAACAATAACTTTAGTTAAAGCAAATTCTTCTATACTGACCTTGACAGCCACCTGTAACAATACTTGGCCTTTTGACAGATATACTACATTCACTTTGAGCGGGAGCATGGAATACAATGATTTCGTTGCTCCGCAATATCCAAGCGATGGTTTAATCGGAGTAGAAATCCAAGACCCAACAGAAACGCCAGTAGTAGCAAGAACAATTCAAACAGGCGACTCGATGCCGAATAACATAACAGCATACATAGACACAGACGCAACATACATATGCAATAGTGGAGGCACCGAGCAGACGAGTATTCCTTTGCCGACCGCCGACAACGAAGTGCTTCCATGCTATTATATTAACGTAACAAATAATTTAGGAATAACAGTTCCAATGTTGGTCACAATGAACGTATACGATAGCAACGGCGTACCCATAGCTTTAATCTCTCAAGAAGTAAACGTGGGACCTCATTCCACATCCAACGCCTTTGGTAACTTCAATATTCCCTCATGGGCACATTACGGAACTGCAACAGCCTACGTCGATGTTTACTCTACCTGGCCCAGCCAAGGCGGAGTGCCATACGGCTTAGAGTATCCATTCCAATTCACCATAACCGGGGGCACACCATTTTCAGGGACACCCAGCATAATTCAAAGCGCAAGCGGCTACTATAACTTCTCCTACCTGATACCCAAAGCTGCCGTCATAGGCACATACACAGTCTCCACATCAGCCAACTACCTCGGTGTTGCAGGTTCGGCAAGCACCACGTTCCAAGTGGCACAATTAGGCGACTTAAATAACGAGGGGGAAGTAAACTTCACGGATCTAGTTATCTTTGTGGGCGACTACATAGCTTACTACGATTATGGCACATTCAATGCGGCCATAGACTACACTCACAATGGAAAAACACTAGACTTCGCCGACTTACTACTCTTTGTACACTATTACATAATATACTGGAGTCCATAAAAATAAATGAATAAAAAAATCATCTCCCTCCTAATAATCTTCACCCTAATTTTCTTTATTTTTCCATTTACCAATCAGGCTAAAGCTCAAACAGAACCAACGGTGTCTCTTACGCCATCCCAAACTTCTGTAAGCCAACTACAACAATTAATCGCAATAAACATTACAATATCTAACGTTCAAAACCTCGCTGCATGGCAAGTCTATGTAACCTGGGATCCCACAGTCCTCAACATGATAAGTCCTCCAAAGGAAGGCGGCTTCTTATCAGATGGAGGAGCCATCAACACTCAGTTCATAACATCGCTTTATTCCAACAAGTCAACTTATACCGTTGCAGATGCAATTTTAACGACAGAAGGCGTAAATGGAAGCGGGGTATTAGCTACACTTCAATTCCAAGTTATAGGACAAAGTGCATCAACTACCGTATACCTAAATGATGTGAGTCTTCAGGGCCCCACCCCAAATAACAACGGGGTTGTTGGACAACCGGCTACAATAACTCCAACATCCGATTCTGCAACCGCAACAGTCTCATTTGTTGCGGGAGGAGCACCAGCAGCTAACGCTGGATCAAACCAAGTAGTTACTCAAGGCTCCACTGTCACGTTCGACGGCTCAAAATCCGTTTCGACCGGCTCCAACCCAACTTACACATGGTCATTCACAGACGGAGGCACTGCAAAAACATTACCAGGCATAACTCCAACTTACACCTTTAACAATCCAGGAATATACACTGTCACCCTAACCCTAAAAGACTCCAACGGCAGCAGTAACTCCACAGTAATCATAACTGTACAAAGCAATTCCCAACCAGTCGCAAAAATCACGATAGAAGGCATTGCACAAGGGCAATCAGTCACGGCTGGACAATCAGTCATCTTCAACGGCTCAGAAAGCTACGAACCAAACAATGGAAAAATAGTAAAGTACATCTGGAAATCTTCACAGCGAAGTGGCTCCGCCAACGTGGCAAGTGTTTCTAACCCGGCAGACATGTCAGAAATAGGTTCAAACGCCACTATAAGCTATGCCTTTCATGAAGAAGGATGGTACAACATCACATTAACAGTTTTCGACACAACTAATCTTAATGCCACTGCCTCAACCACAATCTCGGTCGTAGGCTCAGGCTCCTCTCCGACTCCAACTGCAAGCTCAACTCCAACGACGAGCCCCTCTTCGACTCCGACCGCAACCTCAGACACAGCTACCGCCACTCCAACCCCAAATGACATCCTGCAAACATCCAGCATCCCACCAGCAATTCTGGCAATCCTGATAATAATCACAATTGCTGTATTGGTTGGCTCAACCTTCTGGCTCAGAAAGCGAATTTAACCTCAAAAGGCTCAGGGTTGCCATAATGGAACATTTTCTATATAGACAATACAGAACTCAATATACTATTTTCGATACCCTGAATAATTGCCCGCCAGAAAATAAGGTGGAAGGGAGATCAATTAAACATGAATAAACTGATAATAGCGGTATTTTTAATTGCAATCACAATAGCAAGCGCTTTTGCAATCAATCTCACGTACGCAACCGAGACGACGCCAACTGTAACCGTTGATTCAACTACTCAACAGTTTCCTTCTGCGAAAGTTGGAGAAACAATTCAGGTAAATATTGTGGTAAGCAACGTTCAAGATCTTTGGGCATGGAGCTTAACTAATGTTACCTTTAATCCTGCAATCTTAAGTGTAACACAAGTTACTGAGGGTCCTTTCCTTCAGAAAGAAGGGCAAACCGAATTCCTTTGGACCAGTAATTCACCGTTCCTTAATAAAGGCATGATTCCAGAAATTGATGATATATTGATTGAAGAAGCCTCTACAAGTGGCAGCGGCGTTCTTGCAACAATCAGCTTCCAAGTAGTATCCCTTGGCACCTCGCAAATTTCATTTGGCCAAGTAATAATGTACAATTCCACCGCGATTGCAAACCCTGATGGCACCCCAGCGATAAACGTCAACGTAATCAACTCAACAATAACCGTGGGGGGCTCATCAAACCCTACAACTGCCCCATCATCCAATCCTGGAGCAACTGCCTCTCCAACAACTCAATCTTCAACTTCACCTACTCAATCAACCGCTACCTCACCTACCACTTCAGCCTCATCTAAAGACGGTACCTCAGCAGCACCAGAATTTCCCATAACTCTCATACTGGCCATATTAATCATCGCTGTGACAGCATCGACTCTTCTAATTGCCAAAAACGCTAAACACAGAAAAAAATAGGGACCTCCCCTTTTTCTCATCCAAACAAAATCCCTTTTCTACATCTACCCAGACAATATCTCGATAGCCTTTTCATTTAACGATTTAGCAGTTACTATTAATTATTTTCAGCCGTTGTACCTTCAAGACCGAATAATAAAGCATCTGTATGGAAACTATGTAAAATGGAAAAATCTATATTCATATAAATAAACTATTTGGTTAAAGTAAAAAAGTTCAGGACCGTTTACTTCCCCATCAAAGGGGAAGGGCCTTAATTGTTTAAAAAATTGTGCCCCAGTATGTTTCTGACGGGAGTTGCCCGTTTTGATAGAGGTGGGGCTAAATGAAACATAAAACCGTATTTTGTTTACTCTTGATTGTCATTGTTGGAATATCTGCTCTTTCCTTGGCAGTTCATCTTATCAGCGCTGACGCCACGGAACCTGTCATAAGTGTCGTACTTTCAGGCACCACTGACACAACCCAAATTCCAACCGTTGCTTTAAATGGCACCTTTTCTGTAGATGTCCGAGTGGATAATACTGCCAGCGTCACCGAAGGAATTAACGGATATAGCTACGGTCTGACTTGGAATCCAACAGTGCTGACTATTACCAAAGTAATAGACCCCAATGGTTTCTTAAACGGCGGTTCAGGCGGCTCAGTTACCAGCATAGTTACAGGTCGCCAAACCAACTCTGGTTTCATCACAGTCAACACCATCATAATCAACACTGAAAATGCAAGTGCAAGCTCCACTGGCTCAGGTGTCCTAAGCACCATTACCTTCCAAGTGATGACGAATGGTCAAAGTGTCATAGGTCTTGAGCCAAGTAGCGCTGGCATTGCATACTTAACGTACCCAGACAGCGAGGGCAATAGTTACCCCGTAGATGCCACCACTGTAAATGCAACCTATGGATCTTCAACTACGCCAACTCCAACCCCAACACCTACTCCAACACCAACTCCTACCCCAAGTCCATCTGGCTCAATGCACAGTCCAACAGCAATAATAAGCCTCCAAAATGGAACAATGTACTGGGTTGGGGACCAAATAATCTTAGATGGAATTGCCTCCACTGCCGGCTACGATACTCAAACATGCAAAATAACCAATTACGATTGGTTAGTTCAGTACTCAAACGGTTCAGTGTTTAACGCTTACAGTGGTCCAACAGTTTTCTTTACAGCAAATAATCCAGCGGATCTTAACGTGACCTTGATTGTAAGTGCTCCTGACACAAGCCCTTCACCAAATCCAAACTATGTCAATACGTCATATGCAAGCATATGGATAGAAGTCCTAAATGCTCCGCACGCTCAAATTGACCTTTTCACCAATAAAGGAGGTACAGGTCCAAACGTCAACAGCACTGCATATGGTCCACAAGAACTGGTTCATATGTACGCTAACGTTACCTACAACTATGCGCCCGTTGCTGACAAGTTAGTTACATTCACTGTTCTTAGTCCAAATAGCACAATTGTGGCGGTGGTAACAGCATCAACGAACTCAACGGGTATCGCCTACGAGCAGTATCGAACGCCATGGGTTGGCGACGCTAATTTTGGAACCTGGACAATAATAGCCTCGGTGGATGTTGCTCAGGTTACGGTCACTGATACACTTCACTTTATGTACAACTACCTGATCACCGCTAATGGCATTACATTGCCTGCGAGTGTCCAAAGACTATCCTCTATGACCGTTACCGTAACGATAGCAAGTATAGAAAACTCTACACTTTGGTCAACCGCAACCATCACCCTATACGACGCGGAAAACGTGCCTATTGGTTCCTACGTTGCACCCAACACTAGCGAAATAGCAGGCACCACGACAGTTTCGGCAACATTTACCATACCTTCATGGGCTTTTGTCGGAACAGCAACTGTATACGTTGACATCCTAACAAATAACCCTACAGCTGGAGGCGTAGCCTACTGCCCCGAAAAAACAGCAAACTTCCAAATAATCTCTTAAGGTGGAAGATAAATTGCCTAAACAAAGCAAAAGAGGGATAAAATCATATGAATAAGAAAAAAATATTGATTGCGTTTTCACTAATTATTCTTTGTGTTTTAGCTCCTTGCATGTATTTAAGTTATGCAAGTCAAACAACCTCTGTCGGTTTTACTCCTTCTTACATCGCAAGTAAAAGCGTTGGAAGCACCTTTACCGTTTCAATTCAAATCAGCGACGTCACCAACCTTACTGCTTGGACAGTAAGCTTGGCATGGGACCCTTCAATTTTACAAATGCAGGGAAATCCCACACAAGGCCCATTCCTTAAAACAGTTGGAAGCACAGTATTCGTACCTGCGGGGCTTAGCAATACGCTTGGAGTTTTTCAAAGTCTAAGCTGCTTGATGCTATCAAACAACGGCGCTTCAGGAACCGGCATCTTGGCCCAGCTGTCCTTTAGCGTCGTAAATACGGGGGCTTGCCAAATAAATATAACAAGTTCGGAATTCGACACCACGGATTCAAGTGGAAACTATGTTGCAATCCCAGTAACCATATCAAACGCAACATTCACAACTGCAGGCCCTCCAACGCCAGCACACGGCCCCACAGCCAATTTCACTCCAGTCGACGGATCAACGTTCCAGCTGGACACAATGTTACAATTAAACGCAAGCTCATCACAACCAGGTTATGACACACAAACCTGCCCAATAACCAACTATTTTTGGAGCATCGAGTACCTTAACGGAACAACATTTACATCTTTAACAGGCGAAACCCCAACATTTAACGTTACAGTGTCAGGAACATTCCGCGTAATCCTTATAGTCACTGCAAACGACACCCAAGCCTCTCCTGCACCAGGCTACTCAAGCACAAACAGCACGAGCGCCTTAATCAACGTCATTTCCAGCGCACAGTCAGTTGACATCGACGTCTTTACCGACAAGGGTGGCCCTGAAGCAGAGGGTGGTTCTTACGGGCCCCTGCAGCTTGTACAAATGTACGCATCAGTTACTTACCAGAACCTTTTGATGCCTGATGAAAACGTAGTTTTCTCTGTTCAAAATTCAACTGGCTCAGTCATAGCTATGAAACAAGGATTCACAAACCAAACAGGCATAGCCTCAGCCGACTTTAGACTACCCACCCCAGACCCAACCACTCCACAATACGGCTTTGGCACATGGTCCATAACAGCCTCAGTTAACATCTTAAACACCTCAGTAAACGACACCACAACATTCACTTTCAACTACCAAAGCGGCATCGAAAACATCACAATACCCGCCAGCGTCCACAGGTCAGAAACCCTACCAATCCAACTAACAATAAACAACGAATACATCTCTGAACAATGGACGCAGCTAAGCATAACACTGTTTGATCAAGCAGGCATACCAATAGGCTCAACCACTGTAACAACCACCCAACAAACACAAAACATCACAGTCATAGACACCGCCATAACCATCCCATCATGGGCATTCACCGGACAAGCAACCGCTTACATCTGCCTACTAACAAACTCAACAAACACACAGTACACACCGGTAGCCCCAGAAACCACGGCGACCTTCCAAATCTTATCCTAAAAAGAGCAAAAACAACTACAGTGCTCCCTCTATGCTAAGGAACAACTAAATAGTTAAATCGTAAAGTATTTTTCCAATAATTTTCTATGGCGAAAGACATCACATATGATCAGGCAATACTTACACGTCAGGGTAATACGGGGAACTGGACTGTTACAGCTTCAATTTTAGGAATTGAAGGCTCAGCTCAACTGGCAGTTTTTTACAATTGATTTCTATCATACTGGCACAGTCAACTTTGGCGACCTTGTCTGCTTTGTAAGCGTCCACGTCCGCTTCTACACGGCTGGTACTCTTGACCCGACCTGCGATCTGAACCACGACGGAAACATGAGAAGGCTAGTCATTGCAAATGATGCGTTAGCTATTGCTTTAATGTTCGTTCTGTCATGACGTACAAGAAAAAAATCATGCGATTTCATTGATATAGACAATATATTTTTTTCTTTTTCCTAAAAGTACTATTTTCCAATTTTTAAAATATCTGGTTCTATTGAGACTATTTGGAGAATAGGTAAATACTTTGGCGTTGGGAAGTCATGGGAGAAGGTTTTAGCAAAACGGAGACGGCTTGCCATGCGGAATGCCATACTATCTATAGGCTTAACATTTCTTATTTTAATTTCAACCATTTATGTTGATACTGCGATTATCTCACCGGCGAAAATAGTTACCGTCGATGCGACTACATACTCATTTACAATAAGTGGAGCTCCTGCTTCGGTCACTGCTGGTCAAAGCTTCAGCGGCATAGTAGTAACCGTTTACAACTCAAATGACAAAGTCGCAACAGGCTTCAAAGGCAGCGTCTACTTCACATGTACCGATCCCAAAGCAACGTTGCCGTACACAGCTCAAAGCGAATACACTTACACAACCGGCAGCAAAGGGGATAAAGGAGTCCACACTTTTTCAGGTTTTAACCTAGTGACTGCTGGTTCACAAACTATAACAGTAACCGACGTAACAAGTTCTGCAACCACCAGCGCAATAACGGTGAATGATGCTTCGCCAACTCAAATTCAGATAGCTCCTAAAACCGCAACTGTCATTGCTGGTTCTAAGCAAACGTACACAGCTACGGCCACAGACTATTATGGTAACTCATGGGTTGTAACATCGTCAACGAGTTGGAGCATAAGCAGTGGGGCTGGAGGTTCTTGGTCGGCAAACACCTATACTTCATCTCTGAGTGGAACTTGGACTGTGACTGGTAGCTACTTAAATGTGGTTGGGACAGCCTCTTTGACTATAAATCCCTCGACAGCCACAAGCATCACAATATCTCCACAATCTGCCACGATCTCCGCTGGTTCTTCCGAAACTTACACCGCTACCGCCAGCGATAACTATGGCAACATTTGGAGCGTTACTAGTTCAACTGTTTGGAGTATAAGCTCGGGTACTGGTGGTTCCTGGTCTCAAAACGTATATACATCTCACAAGGTAGGAGTTTGGACGGTAACAGGCACCTATGGAACTCTATCTGCCTCCACCTCTTTAACAGTTATTCATGGTTCACCCTCTAGCATTACTTTATCTCCTCAATCTGCTACGATTGCGGCTGGTTCCACTCAAGCTTTTACTGCAACTGCAAGCGATAGCTGTGGAAATACATGGGGTGTCACCAGTTCAACAAGTTGGGGTATAAGCCCCAGTGCAGGTGGCTCATGGTCTGGTAACGTTTACACATCTGCGAAGGCTGGTCTTTGGACAGTAACAGGCAGCTATGATGGCCTCTCGAGTACAGCATCGTTAACCGTAGGCTACAGCATGACGTTTAAAATCACAATTTCTCCAGTAAATTCTGTCTTGACAGCTGGTAGCTCGGAAGCTTTTACGGCTACAGCATCAGATATTTATGGCAACGTCTGGGCTGTAACATCTTCAGCGGGTTGGAGTATTGATTCTGGTGCAGGCGGCTCATGGGTGGGAAATACTTATACATCAGCAACATCCGGCACTTGGACAGTCACAGGCACATATGAAGGAATTTCTGGTACAGCTACCCTTACTGTTAATAATGGATCGCCTGTCAGAATAGTCGTTGGTGCAAATATCGGCTCAATTACCGCGGGTTCGTCAGTTACATTCACAAGTATTGCAATAGATAGCTGTGACAACACATGGGATGTTTCAGCACAGACATCGTGGAGTATAAGCTCCGGTGCTGGCGGTTCCTGGTCAGGTAACGTTTACACCACAAACACCGCTGGGACTTGGACAATAACAGGCACCTTCGGAGATTTATCGAATACTTACTCATTGATAGTCACCCACTCTTCACCAGTCAGCATCACATTATCCCCTGAAACTTCAACTTTAACAGCTGGCTCTTCAGAAACGTTTGCGGCTACTGCAACCGATAATTATGGTAACAACTGGGATGTTTCTGGTACAACAGTTTGGAGTATATCCTTGGGCGCAGATGGTTCGTGGTCCGCTAACGTTTACACTGCGGGTAAGGCAAATGTTTGGACTGTAACAGGTACGTTCGGCACTCTGTCTAATACTGCATCCTTGACCGTTACTCATGGACCAGCAACTTCAATATTGCTAACACCAAAAACATCAACTATCACAGCGGGCACAACACAAACCTTTGCTACCACAGCATTCGATAGCTTTGGTAACAGTTGGGATGCCACGGCTTCTGCAACATTCCAAGTGGACCCAGAAGCAAGTGGTTCATTATCAGGTAACGTTTACACATCTTGTAATGCTGGAACCTGGACTGTGACTGCAACAAGTTTAGGCTTAACCGATACTGCTTCGTTAACTGTCACCCCCTCATCACCAGTTAGCGTTAATATTGGTCCAAATACAGCTTCAATTACAGCTGGCCAAAGCCAAACCTACACCGCAACTGCATCTGACGCGTATGGCAACGTTTGGGTTGTCACCAGTACAACTAGCTGGAGCGTGAACTCTGCTGCAGGCGGCTCTTGGCTTAACAATGGTTACAACTCTGAGTTTGCAGGAAACTGGGTTGTTACCGGAACATACTCCGGTTTATCCGGCTTTGCATATTTAACCGTAAACCCCAGTTCGGCAGTTAGCATTACTATCTCTCCTGATACGGCAACAATGAATTCTGGTTCAAACGAAGCCTTCTCTGCTATTGCTTCAGACCAATATGGAAACCAATGGGACGTTAGCAATTCTGCAAGCTGGAGTATAAGCAGCGGGGCTGGTGGCTCATGGAGTGGCAACACATATACTGCCGGCAATATCGGCAACTGGGAGGTCACCGCGGCATTCGGCGGTTTGTATGGCACCGCTTCCCTGACTGTTAATCATGGAACTGCCCTTAGCATTTTAATAATCCCAAGTTCAACTTCAATTGCTGCTGGTCAAAGCCAAACCTTTACCGCAATAGCCTCTGATTCTAATGGCAACAACTGGGACGTGACCAGCTCTACAACATGGAGCATCGATTCTGGTGCTGGTGGATTTTGGCTTGGCAATACTTACACTTCTAACAATGCTGGGACTTGGAGTGTCACAGCCACATACTCAGGTTCCTCCAGCATGGCTTCTTTGACGGTAAATGATGGACCCGCCGTCAGCATCACCGTAGGTCCAAGCTCTCCTTCCATAATTGCTGGTTCTTCGCAGGTCTTCTCAGCTACCGCAGTTGACTCATGCGGAAATACATGGGGCGTTACTAGCTCAACAGTTTGGACGATTGATACTGGCGCTAGCGGCTCTTGGACGGGAAACACCTATACCTCACAATTATCAGGCACGTGGGATGTTACTGGCACCTTCAATGGGCTATCCTCTTCAGTCTTTCTAACCGTCAATCCTGGACAAGTCGCAAGCATTCAAGTTAACCCGTATGGCGCTTCAATTACAGCTGGAACAGACGAGACCTTCACCGCAACAGCGTCTGACGGTTTTGGGAATTCATGGGATGTCACCAGTTCTGCCATTTGGAGCATTAATTGCGGCGCTGGTGGTTCTTGGTCAAGCAACGTCTACACTGCAGCTAATGCAGGAACATGGACTGTTACCGCAATAGTTGCCAACTTACAATCAACAGTAACAGTCACAGTTAACCATGGTTCAGCAGCTTCAATTGTAATCTCGCCACAAACCCAAACAGTCACTTCAGGCTCAAACCAAGCCTTCAGTGCAACAGCTTATGATTCTTATGGTAATTCTTGGGATGCCACTGCCATCACTTCTTGGAGCATCGATGCTAATGCTGGCGGTTCATGGTCTAACAATGTTTATACTTCTGCAAAAGCAGGAAACTGGTTAGTCACAGGTACACTTAGCATTTTATCAAATACGGCATCCTTAACTGTTAATCATGGTTCCACAGTTAGCATCACGATAAGCCCAGCTAGCGCTTCAATTAATGCCGGTTCAAATCAAGCCTACACTGCAACAGCCTCCGACGCTAACGGCAACACATGGGGCATCACAAATAGCGCAAGCTGGATTGTCAGTGCAGGCGCCGGCGGTTCCTGGGCAGGAAATGTCTATACGTCTTCAAACGCCGGTACATGGATCGTAACGGGCACGTTTGCAGGAGCATCAAGCACTGCTCAACTTTCAGTCAGCAACCCAAATAGTCAGTATAGTCCAGCAGACTTTTTCCACACTGGAACAGTGGGTTTTGCTGATCTTGTATACTTCGTCCAAGCATACATAAACTACGGTGAATACGGCGTTTGTAACCCAGTTTGCGATTTTAACCACGACGGATGCATAAACTTTCAAGACCTAGTGATATTTGTATCCTATTACATAGCGTACGGAGAAACGAATCAATGAAACTGCAGTCATTAAAATCAAGCAAACAATATCATTAAAGAATTTCGTTGACCAATGGCTTTTTCAGATTAGTTTGCGAGTCAAATTTTGAAAATAGGAAATAAATCAAAATTGCATCCACACATACCCCAATAACAGATGCTGGCGAACCCATAATCCCCAAGTTCAGAAACTCAATAAATTGGAAGCAAGCAGCTAATGCGAAAATCGTCAATGCTGTGAAGCGAGCAAGCTTATGTCTAACCCAAAGCCCTAAGCCAACGAGCAAAAGGTCTAAGCCAACAAACCATGAAACTAATCCAATAGTTGTCGCACTAGTATTTGCAAGAGCGCCGATGTAAAAAGGGATTCCCGGTATCCAATCTGCAACTGATACTACTGAATTGATTGCTGAACTTGTTTGGGGAATCTGACTTGAAGCATTTACCATTAGGTAAAGTCCACCCACGATTAAAACCACGCCAAACGTTATAACTAATTTGCATACTAAGTCTGTGATAAGTGTGTGGTCTGATAAATATTTTCTAAATTTATTTATCGAATCGGTAACTGGGGAAAAATAGTCTTTTGCTTCTCTTTGCATTTTTTTCACACAAGTATCGAATCGACAGTCAAATTGAGTACAATTTCAGCGATGTCACAGGCGTATTCAGCTGTTCTTCTAATGCTTTCAATAATTAAACGCGAAGTGGCGCCATCTTGTGTATCCAGCTGAGATGATTCAATCGCCTCTCTTTCTAAGGTGACGATTTCTTTGATGCTTTCTATAATATTTTCGGCTGCGTTGTAGTCTTGCCTAAACAGTGATTCCATCGCGGTGTCAAACATTTTAATGGCAATAAAACTCATGGCCTCAATTTTTTCCACTGTATCATCATTCAAGCCTTGTTTGAGCGTCAACACATTTTCTGCTATGTTGACAGCATGGTCTGCGGTTCGTTCTACTGACTTGATTACTAGGCGGTAGCCTAAGCAGTCTTTGTTGTTTAAAAGGCCAATTTCTTTCGTTATTCGAGGGTTCTGTACTGCTGCCCTTAGTAGTCTAGTTACATAGAGATTGAATCGATCTACCTCGTTGTCTGTTGATATTACCTCTTTTGCCAGCAAATTGTCGCTTGCTGTAAGGCCTAATATTGCATCTTTATGCATTGATGTTGTGATTATGCTCATTCTTCTCAAAGCGTTTTGAATAGTTAATTCAGGGTAGCTTAAAAGAACTTGTAAAATTAATTGAGAAGAAGTGTCATTTACGATTTCAGTTCCAACAAGCATGCGTCGAACAAAAATCTTCATATCGTGTCTTTGCTTGGTGGACAATTGTTGCTTATCTGCTTTAATATGGATAGAATTGTATCCTGCCAAATAAGCGGACACAATCTTTCTTACAATCATTTCAGTGTCATCACTCGGAGAAACCATGATTGTAGCTTCATCCACTCTTTTCTGTACTGTGGAGCTCGGGGGAACAATCGTTAACAATCCGCCTTCTTCTTCGCGGAGTTTTATGAAGCTTCCCTTTTTTACTTGGTTTTCAGAGATCCACCTTTTAGGCAAAGATATGATGTAGGTGGAACCTCCTGTAAACTGCACCTTTCTTGTTTCTTCATCTAGTTTTTCCTGCCACAAACTATAGAATCCTCCATTCCCTCAACTAATAAGCCACGATTTCCTACAGGTGAATTATATAATAAATTCCTTATCTAAACAAATTATATATTATATTATAGTCTATATCGGCTATTGAGGAAACCAATATAACACGCACATCTCCACAATGACTCCCCAAGGAGAGAACGACCGTCTTGCCGTTAAACATTCTCAACCACAGTCTGTACAACCATAATTAAACGCTACCTTAAGGCAGGAGAGGAAAAACTTGGGAAAAGTCGAAACTAAAAAATTTAATCTGTGGTTTAAGAGCAATCATGTCTTAAAAGACATCGACTTTCAAGTTAGAGAAAATGCTGTTACAGCCATAATGGGTCCTTCAGGATGCGGCAAATCTACACTTCTGCGGTCAATCAACCGGATGAACGACCTCATCAACGGCTGCCGCACATCAGGAGAGATAATGTTGGATGGACAAAACGTCTACGGCGATGACAGTAATGTTTATGACCTGAGGCGAAGAATAGGCATGGTATTTCAAAAGCCTAACCCATTCCCCAAATCAATATTCGAAAACGTAGCTTTCGGCCCCCGCATCCATAACACCGCAAAAGGCGAAAAGCTCAAAGAAGTTGTCGAAAAAAGTCTCAGAGGCGCAGCGTTATGGGACGAAGTCAAAGATCGCCTAAATGACAGCGCCCTTTCCCTTTCAGGCGGGCAACAGCAAAGGCTTTGCATCGCACGCGCATTGGCGGCAGAGCCTGAACTGATTCTCATGGATGAACCCTGCAGCGCGTTAGATCCAGCTGCAACATCCCGAATCGAATCCCTCGTCAGAGTTCTCAAAGAAAAATATACGGTCATAATTGTGACGCATAATCTGCAGCAAGCGATGAGAGTTTCAGAATACACCGCTTTCATGTATGTAGGCGAACTTGCAGAATTTAATGACACTAAAACTCTTTTTGAGAAGCCCAGAAGCGAGTTAACCGCAAACTACATACATGGTAAATTCGGATAAAAGCTTCAATGTAATGAGTTGGCTTTTTGCAAATGGCTTGAAAGATGAAGACGTCTTTAGGCTATTGTTATCAAAAAGCTTCTTTGTGTTTATTATTTTGGATTCTGTTTAGATTTTCATAAATCTTAAGTCTCAATAAGCTATATTGATTCTCGATGAACCGATGACAATCGATCCAAAGCTAAACCCCAGAATCACCCTAATTATCCACAGCTTAGGCTTAAGCTGCTTAGGAGGCGCAATATTCCTCCAAATTCTCGTCTTCTCAGATATCCTCATGCAGGGATACTTCAGGGCAATAGAAACAAACCCAACAATCCTTACAATTGAAATGACACTAACAGCCTTCACAGCAATCTACTTCATCTACATTTACCAAAAAGTAATCCGCACATCCCTAAAATAGGGACCACCAGCCCTCAAGACTTCGCAAACGCTTAGAGACGCAATCTGCAAACACTTCCCTGAAACAAAAAAGTAACCCAAAGCAGCTTGTTCAAACTTAATGTCTTTAGCACGTTGCTTAGGGTAAATACAGAAAGGTTATTACTTTTAGAGTGATTCACAGGTTAAGCGGAGAGAAAAAAAGGTGCCCCTCGCGTTTGTTATTGGAACGGCTGGTTCTGGTAAATCCCTGTTCACTGCAGCATTCAGTGAATGGCTAAAGATGTCAAAGCAGGATGTTGCTGTTGTCAATTTGGATCCTGGCGCATTGAAGCTTCCTTATTCGCCGGATGTTGACGTGCGCAACTATGTTGATGTCGGCGATTTAATGGAGAAATATGGTTTAGGACCCAACGGCGCATTGATTATGGCAGCTGATTTAATAGCTGACGAGATTGAAAATTTAACCCGCGACATCGAAGAAGCCAACGCTGACATCGTCTTGGTTGATACTCCTGGGCAGATGGAGTTGTTTGCTTTCAGAGCAAGTGGACCATACATAGTTGATGAGTTAACAAAGGAGCCTAAAGCGTTAATTTACCTCTTTGACGCCGTTTTCTCAATCAACCCGCTTAACTACGTTTCAAACATGTTTCTTTCAGCCGCAGTTTACAACCGCTTCTTTCAGCCGCAGCTGCATGTTCTCTCAAAAACTGATTTAATACCAAAAAAGGATGCACAGGCAATTGTCAACTGGTCAGCGAACACTAGAGCACTGGAAGATGCGATTGAAGAGAAACTTGAAGGCACAAAACGCCTCTTCAGCCGCAACATGATGCAAGCCATCAACAGGCTTGGCTTACAATTTTTGTTGATGCCCCTTTCCTCCAAAACAAACGAAGGCATGACTAACATTAACACAACACTTGAACGAATCTTAAACGAAGGAGAAAAATACACAACCTGAAAACCTAAGCGCTAATAAGTGACCAGCTTGCTGCAAAGGCCCCACGCTTAGCCCTCAAAGCTGAATCAGCACCAGCGATAACAATGGCATCGTTGTCCTCAGGCGCGAATTCCTTAAGAATTTGGCCTGCTGCCTCCGGATAATCTTTCTCAATACAATTACTGACCGATTCAATACACAAATGACCACCTTTAAAAACGATGACTAGGGCTTTACGTGCGCCAGCAATGATAGCCGCATCCCGCTGATCAATTCCTGACCGAACTTTTTGCCCGCTGTTTTTCACCAGAAAAGCAAAATTAAATTCGGATTCAATCAATTCATTTTTTGGAATCTCGACGCGTTTAGGAAAAATTTGTTCAAATTGTCCCCAAATGTCTAAACCTTTCTTCGTTAAACTGCATCCTTCTTTTGAGGTTTCAATTAAACCAGCATTTCTAAGTCTGCTTATTATTGTGCGTACTGCTCCGTCGCCAACATTGAGTTTCTTAGCAAGTTTGTTTCTGCCAAGAGGTTCCTTTGCCAAAAGCTCTAAAGCATAAAAAACATGGAATACCGTGAAGGTGGTTGACGGTCCAGGAGCTTTTTTTCCAGCGATTTCGTTTATAAACTTTTTTAGCGATACAGCCATATTTTGCCCTGCTCTAACTAAGCGTTGGTTAGCTTTTTATAATTTGCCAAAGGACTATGCAAATTAGTCTTTGTAAGCAACAACTGAAACTTCAACAAGCGCACCTGCCTTTAATTCTATGCCAACTGTTGCGCGAGCAGGAAATTCTGCATCAAAAAACTTGGCATATGCAATGTTGAATTCGTCAAATAAGGCCATAGAAGAAAGATACACATTGGATAAAACAATATCTTTCAGACCATAACCTGCAGCTTCCAGAATGGCTTTTATGTTCTCCATAACCTGTCTTGTCTGCAGCGCCACGGTTTCGGCAACGATTTTGCCTTCCTTTGGATCAATTGCCATTTGCCCTGAGACAAATAGAAATTTGCCCGCTTTCACCGCTTGACTGTATGGGCCTAATGGTTTTGGTGCTTTTTCGCTAAATATTGGCGTTTTCATGTTCCCCCTATTCTTGTTTTATGTTGTTTAGGGAATAAATTGTTTTTGCGAGCAAGCATTGCCCCCCTTACTTGTTGATTAGTTGCTTGTATTGTAGAAAGCCTTTTAAGAAAAACACCAAGTAAATTATGTCCCTATTACAAATTAAAGGAAAGATTCTCATGAAAAGAAACGGAAAATACTTATTTACCTCAGAGTCAGTCGGAGAAGGTCATCCAGACAAGGTAGCCGACCAAATATCAGACAGCGTTTTAGACGCAATATTCAGCTGTGATCCCAAAGCACGCGTTGACTGCGAAACCCTCGTTATGCAGGGAACCGTAATGATTACGGGTCAAATAACAACTTGCACCTATGTTGATATCCCAAAAATTGTTCGCCAAACCCTAAAAGAAATAGGGTTCGACAATGCTAAGGACGGCTTAGACTGGGAAACATGCGGCATCTTGGTTTCATTAACTGCGCAGTCCCCGGACATTTCTAGGGGTGTAACTGAATCCCAAGGACATGAGCAGGGGGCTGGTGATCAAGGAATGGTTTTCGGTTACGCAACCAACGAGACAAAGGAACTTATGCCTTTGCCGGTTATGCTGGCGCATAAACTTGTTAAACGTTTAGCTGAGTGCAGAAAAACAAAAATTATGCCTTATCTGCGTCCTGACTGCAAATCTCAGGTTACAGTGGAATATGACGGTTGCAAACCAAAATGCGTTAAAGCTGTTGTTATTGCGGCTCAAAACAACGGATCAGTCGACGATGCAACATTAAAGAATGATATTATTGAAAAAGTAATCAAGAACGTTATACCCGTCGACATGATAACTGAAGACATAAAATACGTCATCAACGGCACGGGCAGATTCGTGATCGGCGGAACACTTGCCGATTCTGGGCTAACTGGCAGAAAAATCATCGTTGACACTTACGGCGGAGTTGGAAGCCACGGTGGCGGATGCTTCAGTGGTAAAGACCCATCAAAAGTTGACCGTTCAGGCTGCTACATGGCAAGATACATCGCAAAAAACATCGTCGCCGCAGGCTTGGCAGATCAATGTGAAATCCAAATCTCCTACGCTATCGGTGTAGCTCAACCGATCTCAGTGTCAGTGCACACTTATGAAACTGGAAAATTGTCTGATGAGCAAATTCTTGAGTTGGTGAATAAATATTTCGACATGAGGCCTAAAGCAATCATTGACCAGCTAAACTTGCTAAGACCAATATACAAGAAAACAGCGGTGTTTGGCCACTTCGGAAGAGAAGAACCAGAATTCACTTGGGAACAAACCGACAAGGCAGAATTGCTTCGCAAAGAGCTAGAAAAAGCCAAAAAACCCTAAATTTATCCATTTTTTCCTTTCTTTTTTCACGTTTCCATTATTAGGTTAGCGTTTGAGCTGACTTTTCCACCGTTCGCCTCAACCAAAATTGAAAGTTGCTTCATGGCTTTCTCAAGCATTTCCATGGGCTTTTCTTCGGCTTTGGCTGCAACTGTTAAGTGAATTTCGATATGCAGCTTATTTTCTGCACCCATCGGATGAGACTTTATATAAACTCCCTTATTAGCACTCATCACTTTGTCGATTAATGGAGCCAAATTCGATTCCAACATGTTATGCAAAAACATGCTTTTTTCACAAAAAACCCTGTCGCCAACAGCTTGTTTAAGCATAGGCGCTATCGTTCCCGTAAAAATCGCTTCCATCTCCGAAGGCACACCGGGCAGAGCAAACAAAACAGTTCCTTCCAAATCTACGTATACTCCGGGTGCAGTGCCGATTGGGTTGTTGACTGGTTCTGTTTTTTCTGGTAGGGTCGCCATTTTGACTCTGGGCGGCGTTAATTCAATTATTGTTGAGAGCTGATTTTTTCTGGCGTATTCTTCGCATTTTTCCCTAACCATCGCTAACGCTTTCTGGTTGATTTCCAATTTGCGGTTTAGTGCTTTTGCTATTCCCTCTAATGTTTTATCGTCAAAAGTCGGTCCTAACCCGCCAGTCGTAATTATGAACTGCGGTTTTCGCTTTATGGTTTCCTGAACAATGTTGGCTATTTCGTCAACGATGTCTTGTACTACTGTTATGCGTTTAACGTTTACTCCGAGATCTGTTGCTTGTTTACCGAGCCAATTAGCGTTTGTGTTAAGTGTCTTGCCTATTAGTAACTCGTTGCCTATGCAGATCATTTCCATGTCCACGGTCATGGCGCGTCAACTTTTTATTTGGTGGTTGAATCAGAATTAAAGTCGTTTTCTTTAATATTGTTTGCTCGACTATTGTTCAAAAGCATGTGACGGCTTTGCTGGGTTTAGTGTTTAAATGTTTTTATAGAAACTATGGTCAGAGCTAACAAAAAGGTTCGTCGCTTTTTTTGATTGAACCTACTTCTTGCTAAGCCACCATTTGAGGTAATCTTTTCTGCGGTTTTCTTTCTCTTCTTCCGCTGTTTCTTCGCTCGACCTGTTCTTATCTCGCAAATCATTGAGTTCTTGCTGTGTTACTGATAACCCGCAGCTTTTGCAGATATAGTGCTTGGTGCCTATTTCGTAATGCATTTCTCCGCCGCATTCAGGACAGTAATTCATTTATATTCTCTCAGGGAAGTTTATAGTAAATAATTTTTGCCGAGATATTAGTCTTCGCATAGGTTTGAATAATTTTAACCTAAAAATCAGTGTGATTCTTAGACGTGGGTGTACATTTTGTCGCTACTGTATTTTCCTTTGTCCATTTCTTGTTCGATTTCACGCAAAAGCAAAATACGTTTAAACGTGGGGGGATGAGTAGAAAACAAGCTGTTTATTTGGTGCCATGTGTTTTTGGATTCTTTCTCCATCGCTAATTCCAACTCACGCTCATCTAAAACGCCATCATGGTCTAAATCGTACTGGTCTTTTTTCTCCATGACTTCCTTAATTTCTTGTTGCGCCGTCGCTGGATCCGCAATATAGAACGCTCTGGCTCCTTCCGGTGGCGGCTTGGGCGAAATGGATAAGCCATAAGTGATTTTTGCCAAGGCACTTTCCAATTCCCTAGGCGAACCTGTCACGTAAGCGGAGTATGAATCAGCAAAATATTCGCGAAGTCGACTCAGCCTCCTAACAATCAAAAATGTTAAGATGTAAACTATAAACGAGATTACCCCGATTAAGATTAATATTACACCTGAATTGCCTTTGTTTTTTCCTCCTCTTCCGGAGCTTCCTGTGCTTCCGCCGCTAAACGCGCCTGTCATCAAGGTTACCTCTGCAATTAAGTATGCAATTAACGGCAACGCGGAAAGAACAGTCATTACAGCATAATCTTTATGTTTAATGTGACCTAACTCGTGAGCTATTACGCCTTTAATTTCATCTTCCTTCAAACTCCTCAAAAGCCCTTCATGCACCGCTAAAGTGGCGCTGCTTTGGGATCTGCCAAAAGTAAACGCGTTCGGCGTACTATTCGGAACTACAGCTAACTTTGGCATTGGTAAACCGCTTTTGTCTGCTAATTCTTTAACTGTTTTTTCAAGCCAGGGGTTCTCGCCAGGCTTTAGGTAATGCAGCTTTGTTGAAGCTTTAACCATAACTGGGCCTATCGCGTACTCGAACAGTATGAAGAGTGCTGTACCGCCTAAAGCGACAGCTAAACCAGTAAAAACATCTAATTGTAAGAAGTAAACAATTGCAAACACGAGAAGACCAAATATGAAGGCTGCTAAGAAAATCGAAGTTACCATTGCCCACTTTAATTGTGCAAGACTAGCCAACCTTATCCCCTCTCGTATTCGCCCACAAGGGCTACATTAAAGAATTAAGTCTTTCTCAAAAATACCAAGAAATCTAAGGAATTTTCAAAAAATAAAAAGAAAGTTTAGATTGGGTAAGCTCCGCAAACCTTGCAGAACTGGATTTTTGTTTTCACGTAGCTTTTGCATTTTGGACACTGTATTCCGCCTTCAACTTTTGGGAAGACATCTTTTGGTTTGCCGAATTTCTTGCGGAATTCTTCGTAGTAGAGTAATTGTTCTTTGTCTTGGATTTCAACGTCGTCTTTTTCTTTTATTGCCTTCTTTTTCGCTTCAAAATCCTTTTCAGAAATCATGTCGTTGAAGTATGTTCTGAGCGTTTCTGTTCCAGTTCCCTGTTCAAGCGGTGCTTTTGCTCTCCAAATGACGTCTTTAGGTATTATATCTTCGTAGGCTTTTCGAAGTATCCATTTGCTGTATTTTACACCTTTGTACATGTTTATCTTGTATTTGATGGGTAGTTTCTTTGCCCAATTCATGAACAATGGATCCATGTAGGGTGCGCATATGGTTTCTCCAAGAGACGCGGCCATGGGAAGCGAGGAGAAGCCCATTTCAGCCCACATTTCTTCTTGCTTCTGTGCGAATTCCTTTTCAGTTAGGTGGAATTGCCATGGGTACCCGAAAAGCTCGTCTAATGCGTCGCCTGTGAATACGCTTTTTATTCCCTTAGCTTTAAAGAGGGTTAAGCCAATGTAAACCGGTAGGCTGTTTCTGATTTCCATGGGGTCAAATTTTTTGAGTGCATCCACAACCTTCGGATAATATTTAAGCACATCTTCTTTGCCGAACTCGTACGTTTCCTGATTTAGATGTAAGAGAGTGACCATTTTCTTTACGTATTCGGTGTCCTTTGGGTTTCCATACTTAAAAGCTAAAGTGAGGCATGGAATGTCAGGTTTGTACTTCACTGCTTCAACAGCAATTATTTGAGTGTCTGTTCCGGCTGAAAACAAGAAGCCGTCAGCCATGTTTCTCTTAACAACTTTGTTTACTAAGGTTCTAACTTCAGGCAAAAGTTTGGTGTAATCTGATGGGTCTAGCGTCATTTCTTTCCCTCGTGATACGTTGTTTGTCATTCTTCCACTATTTAAGGTTTCTCCATATGCAAACAAAAGCAAAAAAATAATAAACATATGTGAGGAAAGTAAGCAAAATACTGAACAGAGTCTCATTTGAACAACAAATAAGGCATTACCCCCTCAAAACGGCACATTTAAAAGAACAAAACTCAAACTCAATTAACACAGCCGCTCAAAACATATCAAGAGAAGGATTCACGTTGAAAACAAGCGTACTTCACATGAAGATACGGATCTCACTTCAAGAAAACATAGCAGCAGCCAAGGCAGCAATCCAAAAAGCCGCCAAACAAAAACCAGCCCTGATTGGTCTCCCAGAATACTTCACTGTTCCTGATTGCATGGCGCACTTCACCGACGCCAAGAAAATATCGCAAGAAACATGCGTAGAAACGCTAAATTTTCTTAAAGAAATCTCTGAGCAAATGTCTGATATCTATCTGCTGGGCGGTTCAGTGCTTGAAGAAGACGGCGGAAAATATTATAATACAAGCACGTTGTGGAAAAATGGTTCTCTTTTAGCGAAATACAAAAAAATAAACCCTGTCAAGGCTGAAATTGAAGCAGGCGTCGCCAAAGGCACTCAACCCGTTGTCGTTAATACTGATATAGGTAAAATTGGTCTTTTGGTTTGTGCTGACATGTTTGACCCTGTTCTTTTAAAGCAGATTGCTAATTTGGGGACTGAAATAATTTCGTTGCCTGTTGCTGCGATGGGTACTCATCCAAGCGTTAAGGGGCACCCGTTAACTGAGAAGGTTTCTTCCGACTATGGCTTGTTTGTGCTTAAAGTTGGAAACGTGTGTTCAAATATGAGGGGCGGAAGAAGTGCAATTGTTGCTCCATGGGGCATCCTCGGCGAAGTCTCCGATGCACCTGAAGATTCCATATTAACTCGGGATCTTGACATGCAGCGGCTCAGAGAATACCGTAGAAAACTCAATAAATCTTAGCCCAATCATCGACGATTCGGCTCATTTCCTCAAAGTTGTATTTTTCAAGCCAATTCTGGAAGTCAATGTTTTGAACAGCAAACCTGCAGATCTGTTTAGCGTTCTCTGAGTTATGTACTAAAAATAACACTGCGTCTAGCCTGTGCCTTGAAACGTAAGCCACCGTTTTCAGTAGCGCATTCAATTTCTCGTCGGTTGGCATCTCGGCGCTTAATTCTAAAGCAACAGGCTTTTTCAGCGACGCCAAAAAATCTCTTGCCAGCATATCCACCCAGTACATAGTCAAATAATCTCTCGACGAAAGCGGCACATGAAAATAATCAACACATTCAGCTATCGCATTTAAGTCTAAGCCGAATCTTTCTTTAGCAAGCACTGGGTCAGGATAAATTTCAACCGCAAAAGTCTGCTTCACTCGTGCTTTGGCTTCTTGAACAAATTTTGTTATTGTTTGTGCTCTCCATTGCGTCCAGTTTAAGCCGCTTTGTTTCCACAATTCGACGCATCTGGGACAGACACAGAATTCTTGGTCCGGAAAATGGTAGAGGTTCAAGGTTACGCCCAGGATTTTTTCTTCGCTTAGGTTCTCGATGTAGTCTAACACTTTTTTTCTGTACTCTAGGTTTGTTGGGCAAACAAAGTCAAAAGCCAAATTAGATTTTCTATTCTTGCGCAGCGCTGGACCGCTGTTTGAGACAGCCACTATGTCTGGGTTTTCCCTGATGGCTTTAGCATCGCAAAACGCGGTAATGTCATTCTGCATGCCTTTTGCTGCTGGGAAAAGTTGTCCATCCGCCCATTTTGAATAGTAAACGTGAAGATCAAAGCCCTCGACTTTTTCCGGCGTATAGGTGACTAAGCCTACTTTCATGATCTCTTACCCGATGCGCGCAAACAATATATTCTTGGTGCTTATTTAACTGTTGATTCGCATGGGTAAACAGCATAAATCCTTTATTATCATTGATACCGCTAAATGTGCTCCCTGCACAGGGCTTATCTGTGTCGGCGTTTGCCCGCAGGGCGTTTTAGAGGAGGGCAAAAACAAAAAGCCGCAAGTGATTAATATTGCGGAATGCACCCGATGTGACGTCTGCATAAATCTGTGCCCATCAAAAGCCATTACTATAAATCCTAGTAAACCCAAAGTGAAATAGTTACGAGGGGGAGGCTGGCATGGAACAGTTTAACCTTGCAGAAAGCGCTAAATTAATCATCAAAGACAACGTGCTAGCCGTATTTTCGGATAAAGCTTTAATGACTGTGAGTTCTGCAATTTTTAACGGCGGGTGCAAACAGGTTAAAGCTGTGCTCAACGTAGGCGTGCCGGAAGGGTATAATGACCGTTCCTTGCACCTTGACCCGCTGGAACTTATCACTTCATCTGCGGCAAAGCTTGGATTTACCAAAGACTATCTTGCCATGCTCACGGCTGCGAAGATTACAAATTACAGTTTAGTCTCGAAGAAAGCTGGTGATTTTTCAGTCAGCGTCGCCGCTACCGCAGGCTGCTCTCATGGTGAATCTTCGGGCGAAGAGATGAATGTTCAAGAAATCACAGGCACAATAAATATTATCGTCTTAATCGACGGAAACCCAACGGAAAGCTGCATGGTTGCTTCGCTGATTACCGCCACGGAGGCGAAGTCGGCAGCACTGAGGGATTTTGACGTCCGAAGCAGGTACACTGGTGACTGTGCTACAGGCTCGATAACTGACAGCGTGACCATAGCATCAACAAGGCAAGGTAAAGCAGTCAGTTATGGCGGTCCAGCGTCGAAACTGGGCAAGTTGGTCGGGTATTGTGCAAGGAAAGCCGTTACTGAAGCTCTAATCAAGCAGGAGCCAATTTGGGCTTGCCGAACCGTTTTAGATAGACTTAAAGAGAGGCATCTTACGCTGGAGAAACTCGCCGCCGAACTATCCAAAGTTGACGGTTTAGCCGTTGATGAGGAGGATTTAGCTGAAATTTTGAAAGATAAACCGCTTGCTAGTGCTTATTTGTTGGCGGCGGCAAGGTTGGATGATGATTTAAAAAAGAACCTGTTGCCTGCAGAGTTTGGAGATTTAACGGAGTTAAGTAAATGCTTTGGCAACCTTGCCCATTCTCAGCTGGATTGCTCTAAAGTGCCAGGTTATGATTCGGTTGATTTGCCTCCGTTCCTAAAATATGCTTTAATCAGTATTGTAAGAGAAGTCCTCTTTAAGGGTCAACCGAAAAGACTTAAATAACCTGCAATTTTATTCGGTAATAAAACAATAGTTAAAATGGTGAATTAAACTTTGAAATTCGGCGTATTTCTTTATCAACCTGAGCCTGTTGAAGGCGTCGATTATAACTTCTACCGTTTAAAATCAGAGTCTGGAATCGTTGGGAAACCTAACCCTAAAATGTACACTAACATCGCATGCTTCGGCGACAACTACATGGCGGCGAAACGCCCAGACTGGGTTTCTGTCAGCAAAGACGGGCCAGCTCTGCGCCCCAACAAAAAATACAACCTCCGCTGGGACGTCGTATGCATGACTAACCCAGAAGCCAGAGAATACAACCTAAAAATCATAGCTGAATCAGCCAAAGCGACTCCTGGCATAAGCATCAGCAGCCAACACTTCGCAGAACGCGACTTCTGTGTTTGCCCACGCTGCGTTGAGCAGTGGCGCCAAAGCGGCTTAAACTGGGTTGACTGGAGAGCCAAAACCGTAACAGAATTCCTCAGCGAAGTCCGAGACGTAGTCAAAAACAAGCCCTTATTCGTAAACTGCTTACCTGACCCATTGCTTGGCAAAATGCGGTTCGGCTACGACTTCGAAGCCATGGCGCAGTACGCTGACTACTTCGTTATCCCAATGTTCAGCAAGGCTTACCCGACTCCATGGTACTGGGAAACCATCGCAAGAGGCTACAAAAGCTTCCTCAAAAAACCAGTATTCGTAAACTTCTACGTAAGGGGTCCAAACGAAACCTGGGAGACAGTCGCACCGCATAGACAAATAATGACTGTTGCAACACGCGCAGCAAGAACTGGCATCGACGGCATCATATTCCTAGCTGAAAAAGCCCAATGGATACAGGAGTTCCAAAAGAAAGCCGTCGCCGACAAGGAATGGCGAAAAGAACTCGAAGGCTACGGCGGAGACGAAGTCCTAGAACTCTTCAATAGATGGGAAAAACTCTTCTAAATTCCCCATTTTTTCGTTTTTATTTAACGATTTTCTTGCTTTTACCTTATTCTTAACTTTTTAGAAGCGGCGACAGTTGGAAGTGACCGCGGACGTCACATGTATTCGGGAAACCCAAGTGAGAAAAAGGAGAAAGCCATCTGGAGACAGTAAACATTTCAAGCCCTGAATCAAAAAAGCAACCCAAAACGAGTCCTGCCTAAAACTGCCTACCGAAAGACCTACCCTACTATTTGTGGCAAAAACCAACCACAAAAAATGGTTACCGCAAAAGCAGCCGACTCCCCTCTCTACTATTTACAACCAAATCTGCTAAGTAAATAGCGTCACAATTTCTAGGCTGACATTCACTGACGATGCCTTTTGATTAAGACTGGAGACAAGCTTACGAGAGTTTGATGTGCATGGCTCTGAGTGCGTAGGCAGCTGAGGTTTTCACGGCTGAGACGCCGTAGGTTCCGCCTCTGCGCATCATCTTCAGAACGTAGCCTGGACGTAAGTAAAATTCCTGGTAAGCCTTGTAGCGGATTTCTGCCAGTTTCTTGATGCTAAGCGATGGTGTTTCAAAGGTTGGTGTGGCAGTGTCGTACTTGTTGAAATCAGTAACTCTTAACCAGCCGTTCTTGATGACTTGATCGTACATTGGCGTGCCAGGATAAGGTGTTGCGACGTAGAAGCCTACATCATCAGGGTTCAATTCCTTGACGAAGTTTATGGTTTTTCGGGCGGTCTGCTCTGTTTCACCCGGGAAACCCAGTACGACGTTGGCTATGGTCATTAACCCAACGTCGTGTGCGGTTCTGTATGCTAAACGTGTCTGGTTAAGCTTTATGCGTTTGTTCATGGCACCTAAGATGGCTTCGGAGCCTGATTCTACTCCTAGCCAAACAGCTATGCAACCTGCGTCACGCATGGTTTCGAGGAGTTCGCGATCTACCATGTCGACGCGTGTTCCGCAGTCCCACATTAAATCCAGTTTTCTCTGATGGAGTTCTTCACAGATTTTCAAAACTCGTTCCTTGTTGACTGTGAAGGCGTCATCGTAAAAAGTGACCTGGTTTATACCATACTTCTTGTGAATTAACTCCATTTCGTCGACGACGTTTTTGGGGCTGCGCATGCGGTATCCTCTGCCGAACATGCGGACGGTGCTGCAGAAGTCACACCAGTAAACGCAGCCTCGGCTTGTGATCAGGGGAAAAAGTACTTTGCCCATTCGTTTTAATGAGTCAAGAGGCAGAAGATGGTGTGCTGGAAAAGGCAGAGCATCCAAGTCTTCAAGGAAGGGTCTGTCTGGGTTTCGGCTGATTTTGCCCTCTTTGCTGCGAAAAGTAATGCCTAAAACTTTGTCGTAGCTGTTTTTCGTTTGGAGCTTGCCGAGGAGTTCTATGAAGGTTGTTTCGCCTTCTCTGCGTACGACTATGTCTAAGCTTGGGTATTCGTTGAGGGCATTTTCATCCCAGAAGGTGCCGTGTGACCCGCCGAGCATCGTTACTGCATCCGGCTGAACCTCTTTAGCTATGTCGATTAACTGCATTGCAGATTTATAGAGCAAAGTTGTAGCTGTTACGCCGATAACGTCGGATGGAACTTGGCTGATTCGTTGGCGGAAGCCATCGTAGCTGAGTTTTTCTGCTTGGCAGTCAATGACTGTAACGTCGTGGCCTGCTTTTTCTGCAACTGCACCTAAATATGCAATCCCCAGCGGAATGAATGGTGGATGCGAGTGTACGCTTGGCGGATAAGGAGGATTAACTAACGTAATTTTCATGGTGAAGTGTGCCCCTTCTGCAGGTGGATTTCTACGTTTGAATGCAATATATTGTTTTCTTAGTTAGTCGGGAAAACGGGGTTAAGAGAGTTTGAGATGGAAAAATGTTGAAACAACAAGTTCCCAATTATGCTGCAGGATCTAACAGAAACCGATTAGATATGAAGTGACTTCGTGTTAACGTTTACTTTTTTCTTGGAACTGTTGCTTGAAAAGAAACGCAGAAACTAAAAAAACTTCTTTTAACTTTCGGAATCAAAATCTCCGCCGTAAAAACCTCAGGCGCTTACTTGCTCAGGAGTTTGCACGTGAGGCTCTCTTGTCCTTCTTATAAAAACAATTACAGCAAAAACTAACACTAATACACTGAGTGAAATTGTTATTGAAGTGAAGTTAATCCCGATGGGTGAGAGACCTAAGAATAAACCTACAAGCCCATCTAAGCCGAAGCTTAACGCAACCGACAACACTAATTCTTCTACGAAATCAAGCTTGTTTCTATACATAAATAAAATATTAACTAAACAGTACCCTGGCAAAAATGTGACAAAAACAAAACCGAAAACGTAACGAAAAACGGCAAACAATGAGTTGCTTGGTATAAGATAAGTTACTAGCAAGGTTAAAACTGTGAAAGCAACGATAATTTCAAGCCATCTGAGTGGTTTCAGTTTTTAACACTTCAAAAATAAAAAATAAAGGAAGGAGTTTTACATGAAAGCCTTGTAGATTGGGTGAGTTTCTTCTAGTGGTCTTGTTCCGAGGTCTCCTGCGGCTGATGCAATGTATACATCGGTTACTGCAACGGCTGGGAATATCCATTCTGCTTGTTCCGCGGGTCCGATCATTAACCAGTTTGCGCCTGCTGTTTGCATTATCGAGTTGGTGGCAGTTCTGCATCCAGGGCGGAATTCTTTGGCGAAGTTCGCTTTAACCCAACCCATGGTTGTGACAACGTTTCCGCTGCCTAATCCTACAGGGTGACCATACTTTTCTTTCATTATGGGGATGGTTCTTACAGCAGTACCCATGTCTGGAGCAAATGCGGGAATTCCTGTGTCGATCAGAGGCTTTGTGATTCCACCTTTTGCAGCTAATGCTAATGCTTCTTCTATAACAGACATCTTTCCTTCGAGGCTGTTGTCCTTTGGATTGTCAGCGAGCACTATGGACATTTGGACTCCGCTTTCTTTCAAATTCGCTAATTCAGCATCAGTGACGCCTTTGTACACTGAGTTATACAGGCATCTGTCTGAAAGACCCATTTTTTTAGCCATTACAGCTGCTGCCATACGTGTCTTAGGGCTCATTGCATCGAGCATCAGTGGTGCATCACTGTGTTTTGCTACAAAGTCAATGTACTTCTCAAAAGCTGGCTCAGTTGTCCCAACGATGTCCAAAGCGAATTGTACACCAGTAATGTCACTTTGAGTTTGCATAGTATTAATTATTTTTTCTGCCTCTTGTGCATCAAAAATGCCTTTGTTTGCATCTTGAACCATTTTCTGGCCTAGCCAAAAGATGGAGCCAATCAGAAAAGTGGGTAATTCCCCTGGTTGGCCGCCTACCTTCGCTCTTCCTATAGTGTAGATATTTTGTTTCGTGTTGAATTTGAAGGACATTTTTCCTCATCTGATGGATTTATTTTTTAACCATACCCATAGCTTTCTTTGCTAACTCGGGGGCCTCTTCCTTGTTCTTACCAAATAGCGCGCCTATTGCGTCAGCGTCTTCTTTTTTGACTGCAGCGCCACCCATGATTATTGCGACTTTACCTTTTAATCCGGCTGCCTTCAATGCTTCGTCTAGTTTCACAAGATTGTTTTTTGCAGGTACTGTGTTTACTGAAATTGCAATTATGTCCGCGTTGTTTTCTTTTGCTTTATCAACGAAAACTTGCGGTGCAACGCTTTTTCCAACGTCAATTGTTTTGAATCCTGCGCGTTTTAGTGATCTTCTAACTGCTTCTTTTGCGGTGTCATGCATATCTGGTTCAATGTTGCCTATTACGATTGTCCCCAATGGATTCTCTGGTTCTGGAGGCTCTTTTTCCATCATAGATTTAAGCCATGACATTTAAACACCTTTTTTCCTTTTTATTACTCTGGTTTTTATACTCGAATTTCATATTTAAGCTTGACTAATAATTTCATCAAATGCGAAAGGATAAAATTCGGAAAGGCGGGGGGTAAATGTTCAAAGCAACCAAAAAGCATGTCTTGCTACTGCTCATTTTCGCTTTCGCGTTTATTTACCGAATAGTTCTGATGCTTTGGCAGACATTCCCGCCGGGCGCTGATATCGGCTTACACGCCAGCGTCATCAACTCAATTACACAGTCAGGTAACACAAATTTCCTAACGGATTACTACCAGATGGGCGGAGGCGTGTCCTTGACTTTTCCAGGATACCACATTTTCGCTGCAGGAATAATACTGATGACTGGAATGTCCGATTATATGGCGCAGACTATTATTGTGACCTTATTCTCTTCGCTTATTGTATTATGCGCTTTCTTGATAACTCGAACTGTATGGAGTGAATCAGCCGCTTTCATCGTTGCATTTTTAGTGGCGGTCTCACGCTTTGATGTTGAAATGCTCCTGTGGGGAGGCTACCCCAACGTAATAACCCTGCTTTTGATTCCTTTGACCTTTTATCTGTTTCTCCAAAGGGACAGGTTTTCGCTAACGCCTTTTCTTGTATCAACCTCTATTTTAGTCGGCTCAATATTTTTAACTCACTCCTTAAGCGCTGCCGTTTTCGTGGGTATAACTGTGGGCACCGTGCTCTGCGTAATGATTTCACCTAAAACGTTTGGCACATCAAGAAAAAACGTTCTCTATTGGTTGCTGCCAATATTTGGCGGAGCAGTTCTTGTTTCGCCTTTTCTAGCAAGCGCAGTGCCCGCATATTTGAATGCCAACTCTTCATTTACCGCCGTTACTGAAATTGACCGCGCATTGCTTGCAACGCGAGTGCTTCCTCTTGATATAGTGTTAGCGCTTTTTGCTTGTCTTTTGCCGTATTTTCTTTTATCAAAAAAATACAAAGGACGATTTTTTTCGCTTCCCGTGTTTCTCCTTATCATGTGGCTTTTGGTTCCTCTATTGTTAACACAGGGTTACATGTTTGGGCTTTATGTGGATTACAATCGGTTTCTATACTTCCTAATTTTACCAGTCATAATACTCTTCGCTGTAATGATTGATCACGCCTCAGGATACTTTGCGAAAACAATAGACACCTTACATGTTTTAACTAGCCAAATGCAGAAAACAAAGAAGACTGTAAACAATCTAAGATCGAGAATCTTAAATCGGATAACTCATAAAACAATTTATTCCACCTTTTTATTGGGCTTCGTGCTTATCTTCCTCTTCACTCTACCAATCTTTCTGACTCCTTGGCAGGGCGTTACAATCCAAAGTTTCTACCAGGTTATGAACAACCCTGGCTACCAAGCAATAGAGTGGGCTAAGCAAAACACACCAACTGGCTCAGTGTTTGTTTCTGATGCTCTTTATGGGTGGTGGCTCGGCGGGTTTGCTGAGCGACCTACTTTAAGTGCGGTTTCCCCACAGTATTTAACGGTTGACCAAGAGTTGGCGCCCGCCACTGTTGCTGCTAATCTACTTGATACGGATTACATAATTGATAATGGTTACATTCAGGTTAGGGAAGATGGCGGATACATCGGTAGGCATAATCCCGAGTTTTTAGCTGACCTCAACTGGACTCCTTTTCCCTATTCATTCTTTCAGTTTAATGATAGCGCGATTACTCTGCTTTCTCAGAATGGTGCATCTGTTCAATCCACTGACATAATACAGATACCCGTAACTAACATGCAACTCGTGGGCGCGCAAACCGATAATCCATCAATTATCGTTAACAAAGGAAATAGTGACTTCAATTACTCAGAAATCTTAACTGTCTCAAAAGGAGTTACCTTCGCAAATATGACCATAGCAATCCAGAGTAACAATCCGAATGTTTCCTTGGATTGGGTTAATTTCATTTTAAACTCCCAAGGCGAATTTCTGCAACCGAGTGGAAATACAGTTGCAATGTTAGACGTTGGCATGAAAGAATGTGGCCAATTAATTTTTGTTGAAAATCAGCCAGAAATTTCCTTATTTAATTCAGAAAATCCATGCGTTACAGAATTATCCTACAATTTACAAGGCAAAACTACAGCAGAAATTCAAATGTTAGTTGGAATCTACCAAGTTTCCGAAAATGACATACAAAATCAAGCAAGCCTCAGCAAAACAATAACCGATAATGTTCAAACTGCCCAAAAATTAACTGTGGCTTTGCCTATGACCACGTTTGATTATCAAGCAGCTATACAAGCAAACTCAATTTCCTATATTGCAAATCGCGATTTTGAATTAAACCCCAAATTTGCTGGTGATCCCGCATTTAACCTTGTATTTATTAACAATGAAGTTGCCATCTTTAAGGTTAAAGCTAATGCTACTCTAGTCGGGGGATAGCTATAGGCCTTGATGGGTAAATTGACAGAGAGACAACTTGAAATCGCCTTTATCACTGTTTTCTCTGTACTTATTTTCATCATTTTCTACACCCAGATATCAATGAATGGCGTAGTGTTAGGAAACGACCCTGCTGTTCATTTGGAAAAAGCCCAAATCTTCCTACAAACAGGAAAAATCCCTTTAGTTAACTTAGGCTGGACCCCTCCGCTTTACGAGCTTTTGCTTGCAATGCTTATTTCTTTGAGTGGTGCAACTGGCATTGGGCAGCAGATTTTTTTAGTGAAAGCTTTAGCGGTAATAATTGATTGGCTGCTGTTCCTCTCTGTTTATTTGATTGGTAGAAGATTTTTTAACAAAAAAATCGGCGCTGTAGCCGCTGTTTTGTTGCTGATGTGTTTCCCTATCTACGAGGTCAACGCATGGGGAGGCTACACGACAGTGCTTGGTATAACATTTATTCTCTTGGTGTTTCTTTATTTAACGTTAGGAATAGAGCAATTCGGGTATCTTGTAGTCACTTTTTTTGCAGCTTTTGGTGTTGTTTTATCTCATCAGCTTGCTGCGTTTCTTGCCGTCATAATGTTACCTCCAATTCTGCTCTATATGCTGATAAAATCGAAAGGTGCCTACCTTAAAGTTGTATTGGCGTTAATATTGGGCGGAGGAATAGCGTTCTTCCTCTATTATTTTCAAGCTATGGTTCCTTATCTTGGTCTTGTCATCGAATACGTGTTTTTTGCCGAAAAAAGTTATGCTACCCAGATTCCAGCAACAAGCTTTAATTCTTTCTTAGTCAATTTCGGTTTCATAATTTTCTTTGCTTTAAGCGGCATTTTTATTTCATATTATCTTTTAAAAAGACAAAAGAAGCTGATTTTTTATGCGATATTAATGATTATTTTCTTTGTTCCTCTTTTTTTCGCTGAATCTTACATTTTTGGTTTGTACATGCCCTTTCAATGGTTCATTTACTATTTGACGCCCCCAATCGCAATTTTAGCGGCTGTTTCCCTTGTCTTTATCGAAGAAAAGTTCACAGCTTACTATGCCAAAAACAAAAAAAGTTTCCGTAAAAACGGGTTAACCATAGCGGCTGTTTCTTTAATTGTATTAATGTGTTTAATGCTCGTTGGTCGGTCAAATGTCGTGTATGGAAAAATCATGCAAGCAAGCGTTTTCTATTCGACAACCGACATAAAAGCGTATGATGCCGGAGTTTGGCTTGAACAAAACTATCCTGGCAACGCAACAGTTGTGGATACTCAAATTCCCGGCTTTTGGTTTTCAATCTTTTCTGGCAAAACCGTAATTGCTCAAACCAACGCGGGGGAAGGAACAAATAATATTGCCCAGTCCGTTTTGAGTCTTTCGTATTCAATTCAGGGCCCTCAAACTTCGGTGAAGGCTTACGAAGCGAATGGTGATATTGACGAAGAAAATTATGTCTCCATCAATGAAGTCTGGTATCGAGTGTCGGATTCTTCTACCGCTGGCGATTTTATCTCATTTATGCAAAATGACACGAATTACAAATTTGCTCTCTCTGACTTAAGCAGCGAGGTATCTTTTGATGAACAAAGTTACCCCGCAAAGATTGAGTTCTTGTACTTCAATGACTATGTGAAATTAACGGAGACACTGCTTGTTCAGAATGACAGTTACCCAATCAATGTCTCTTGGTCTGTCACTCCCTTAAACAACGACATCTCCAATGTAACATTATACTTAACCACTTATTTTGACCTTCAATTTGACTTTGATGAAGCCCAAATACCTCAATTAATGAATTGGGTCAACCCATGGAACGTGTCTTCAAAAACTACTGAAGGAACAGCTTGGGCAGTTGTTAATTTTACAAGTTCAAACTTAAAAGATAATTACATAGGTCTCTATGACGATAAAAACCAAATTGCTTTCGCCTTTAATTTTACTGATTTGCCTGATTGGGGAAACATCGGTGCCTTGGCAAGTAGACAAATAGATGCTGTGAGATTCCAATACCAATTCAACGAAGTCAACGTTAACCAGACAGTTACACGGCAGTATCAAGTTCTTACCCTTTCAAAAAACAGTTTTCCGACATTGCAGCCAAACGAACTGGAAAACCTCTTCAATTTCAAACCCAGCCAATTTACAGTATCCACCTCAGACTTTAAGGACTACATCGCAGAAAACAACATTGAATTCATCGTTTATGACAAAAACCAGCTCAATAGCAATTTGGCCAACTGCCCATTTTTAGAACTAATTTATTCCAACGACAGGTACGACATCTTCAAAATCTTAAACAATTACAATCAAACGCAAACTTGAAAATAAAGAAGAATGTTTTTTCCTAAAACCCAGAATAAACGTTTTTATTTTCACGTTACATGTGTGCAATGTCATGTAACTTAAGTTAGGCATGTGAGAAAAGAATTGTGTGTTTATTGTTTTTTGAGGGCTTTTGGGTCTTCCTGAAGCAGCTTTGGTATGTAGTTGCAGGCTGGGTCTGACTCGAACAGGTCGCCCGTGTAGTATTCAGCGCGTGTTCTGCATCCGCCACAGATTTCTCGGTACTCACAAACTCCGCATCTGCCCTTAATGTTTCTCTTGTCACGCAACTTTAGGTGCAGTTCACTTTTTTGCAGGTCATCCCAAACCTTGGTTAATTTCTTGTCTTTTACGTTGCCTAAGCGGTAGCCTTCATGGAAGCCGCAGCTGCGGTAATCGCCGTTTTCTGTTATGCCAACGTAGTTGCCGCCGATGGTGCATCTTCCGAGATAGCCCTCATTATACCAGTCCCAGAAGTCAACTGGGTTTTTCTGGCGCACGATTCTGGCGTAGAAGGGCGAGTAAACGTTGACTTTAACTTTGCCCATAAGTTTTCTTTGGATGTCGTATATTTCGTTAAAAGCTTCCTCATATTGTTCAGGCGTCGGCGCCAAGTCAGGCATATTGCTTCCTGCTCTGCCAACTGGAACCAGGTTATGGTAAACAAGCATGCGGGCTTTGTATTCCTCTGCAAGTGCTGCAGGGTGCGCCATATGCTTGATGTTATACTTAGTCATGGTTGTGACTAAGCAGTCTAGTAATCCAACTTCGGAGAGCTTCTTCATTGCGTGTACTGCTTTGTCATAGCTGCCTTTGCGTCGAATAATTTCATTTGATTCCTTGTTTCCGTCTATGCTGATTGCCGTGTGAACATTATACTTTCTAAGTTTATCAAACCGTTCTTCATCAAACGCAAACCCACTTGTGATAAGACTAACTTTCATGTCATATTTTTCTTCAGCATAAGCGATAATTTCAAAAATGTCCTTTCGAACCAAGGGTTCGCCGCCGCTAATGCCAAACCATGGCGAACCGAAGTCATGGATTTCGTCAACCATCTTTTTGGCACCTTTGGTGTCCAGTTCGGTGTCTGCGGCATACTCTTTAGTATAACTGCAGTACATGCAGTTGCCAACACAGTTTCTTGTACACCGCCAAACCACCATGTACAATGGTGACTTATTTGGAGCCATATAATGTCACGTTTGAAAATAAGATTAGCTAATGCGATATAAAACTTACTCCTATAAATCGGCTTTCCGTTTCTCTTCAGATGTTGCAGAAGGCAATCAAATGAGGCATTGTTGCTTATCAAAAGAAAACCCGTTGCTTTTACTATCCTACTCCTATTTTTCCTTCTCAGATATTGAACATACATTAGGCTTTAGGAAAGTCTTATAAAACCAACCAGCTTTAAGTTGAAAGCAGGATTAAGGAGATTATGAAAAAATGTCTAAACCAAAAGAATATTCATGGATGACTAAAGACAAACTGATGACTTACACCTTTTTTGCTGTGCTCATACTTACCGTAGTCACGGCTGCCATTTGGTCAACCGAGACAACCCCTTCAATAATGTACGGGACCACACACTGGAACCTGGGGCTTACCGTAGCCATCTGCGCTCTAATCTCTGTCGGTATCGCCGTAGGGCTTGACGCTTTTCTGCACAAAGTTGCAGTTGATAGCCCACTTAGCCTAATGTCTGCCGCTGTTTTCGGCATGATCGTCACTGACTGCTACACACTCGGTGTCCCCGTTATGCGTACAATTGAGCTATTTCCTCTGGAGGCACCTCAGTGTTTCGCTTTTGTTGCCGTAATGTCTGCTGTAGGTTTGGTTGTTTTCAAGAAGCTTGTCGGTCTCTCTGGCAGAAAATACGTTAATCCTGCTGCAGCTGCAAAATTCGTCGTTATGATACCCTTCATCAACACATTACTAATAGCAGTTGACCACCTGAAAAGCTCTGCACTCGGCGTGCCTGCATTAGACGGTCCAATCGGCTTAGCAAATGCGGTGAATGGAAACGGTAAAGCAGGTTTTGGTTTATATATGATCAGCTGCTTCTCAAACGCCAACCATGCGGTTCCTGCAGCAACAACGAACAACTTGCTTTCAGCAATGCTTCTAGCGCAGTTCCACGACTGGGCTGGTGGAGCCTCAGCATTAGCAGTTATCATCGTTGGCATCGGCTTCTTCGTAGTAGCACGCAGATACATTAAATGGAGAATAACCATAAGCTACCTTGTAACCACTGCAGTAATGTCAGTGATTCTATCCGCTGCTTATGGCGACACAGACTACCTTGTGCGATTACTGTTCCTACTATTCATCGGAGCCTCGATATTCTTGGCGTTCTTTATGGCAACTGATCCTGCGACTACACCGATAACCTACACTGGACAGATAATTTTCGGAGTCGGCGTGGCAGTATTGACTGTGCTCATGATAACCTACATACAGTTCTTCGGAGCCTCATTTATAGCTCTAATCATCATGAACTTAACCGTACCAGCACTTGATAGAGTTGGCATGCTTAAACCTACTACCGAAAGCAAAGAACCCAAACTGCCTAAAGCCCAAGCATTCGCCCCTGAAAAAGTCAAAGAATACCAATGCATGAGATGCGGTGCTTGCATGCGCGTTTGCTGCCACAGTCTCAGCCCGATACTGATTAAGCAAGCGTTTGATAAAATGAACGTTGATGCAATGAGCAAGCTACATGCGGACTATTGCACTGGCTGCGGACACTGTAATTTCGTTTGCCCCGCAAGAATTGACCTGAGAAACTCTGTGCTCCGATCAAAAGCTATGCTGCGACAACAATCATAAAATTCATTTCCTTTATCTTTTCTTTTCTTTTATTTTATACTTTAACCAAAAGTTCATTTGAAATTAGTGCTTTTTCAAAGTCTTCTTTTTCTTAATATTTTTCGGTTCTATATTTTTAGTCTCTGAAACTTTTACATGTCAAGCTTGTAAGCATTAAGCTTATTAACGTGCCACCACGTAAATATGCCAAGGGATAAAATTGGAAACTGAAAAATTTAAACTAGCTGATATATTCTATGCCATTATCATACCACTTATCCTAGTGTTACTAATCTACCTTCTCGCAGTCTACGTTAACCCAGGCGGAACCCACCATGTACTTGGAACTTCAGGTACACTCGCTACCATTGCTGTCATTCTAACCGACGGCTTTGCTTCAATGATCGTTCTCGGCGTACCACTAGTGCTCGGCTTAATATGGAATAAATGGGCTGGTGGTGCAGCAGGCTTTATCACGGGCGGCCTCTATTACGTAGCCAGCGCAGGGCTTTACACAGGGTACTATGAAACTTCTACTGGGCATTACAACTTTTTCGGCGACCTGAGTATGCTAGGATACCTCGTTAACGCTATTATTATCGGCTACATGGCTGGAGCATTGAACAACAAATCAACGAATTTCAAACGAATGCTAGGTGCAGGCTTAACAGCTGCGTTGATAACTGCGACACTCCAAGCGTATTTCAACTACACTCTTGCCCTTTCGCCAGCGATGTCAATGAACCATGCAAATTGGGCGATCAAAACCTTCGGAATACCTGGACTTTATGGATTCGTGTTAGCCTTCGTGCCAAACATCGCTTTAGGCATAGTAGTACCTATCATCGCTAAAGTAATGACGTGGTATGGTCTTCAGCCGTTCAGGCACTAATAAAATCCCAATCTCTTTCTTTTCTTTTTTAATCTCGTCTTCTAGTTGTCATTTCCAGTTTCAAATTACACGCTTTGCTTCATGTTAGCATGCGGGTCTTTGCTTGTTACTGTAGTCTCTCTTGCAATTGAGCTCATGTACCTGTAGCCGCTTAGTTTTCACTGTATAGACAGGAAGGTGCAGAGTCATTTTGCTAACGGAAACTTGTAGTTCAATGAGGGCGGAGTAGGCTATTTTAGCCAGTGAAACTCATCTCAAAGAGTACCTTAGGTAGTGAAATTTTTCTTTGAAAAAGAGGGTGTCTCTAAGGCATGTTTTTAAAATAAGCTTTGGCAGTTGAGGTTTGAAAAAAATTTAAGTTTGGTTAGGTGCAAATTCCCAAGCGATATTTCCTTTCCAAATCTCACCTAACTTTGTTATTCTTATCTCTTTGTCGTCAATTTCAATTAGTCCCTTATCTTTTAGTTTTTGAAGTTGTTTTGGAAAGACCTTTTCTGGTGTAGTGCCGAATTTTTGCATAAATTCTTTTTTGCTGACTGGCAATCGTAGGTATAATCGGGTCATTGTCCGTCTCATCATGTCTTCATTCGTTGACTCTGAAAGTCGACTTATGGGTAGTTTCCCTGCCTTTACAGTTGCCATGTAATCGTTTATGTTTTCAATGTTGGAGTAAGAAAACCGTTGGAGGTACCCCATGAAGCAGCCCGCGCCCGTGGTCAATATTCCTCCCCATGGCCAACCGTTGAGGCAGTTCTCTCGCATGTGCCATTCTACTCTACTAAAGCGGTCATGACCTACTGCCTTGTAGCCTGCTTCAGTCAGCATTTTGTAGGCAGTTAGGTACATTTGCTTCTCATATTCTGCATCGCCAGTTGGCGGAGAAACTCCTGTTCTGATCATTTTTTCAAGTGCAGTCCCTGGGTCCACATGTAGCGAGTAAGTATCAACTTCAACGTCGAGTTCAATTGTTTTCTTTAGCGTATTAATCCAGCTTTCCATTGTCTGCCCTGGAAGATTGTACATGAGGTCCACGCATACGCACAAGTTCAATTTTCGTGCATGACGAATCGCTTTTTCTACGTCGGCTGCACTGTCAGGTAAGCAAAGCATTTTTCGTAGCTTGTCGTCAAATGTCTGTGCCCCCATATCCACTTGGTACACGCCGTACTCGGCGAGTTTCTCAATTTTTTTAAGCGCCAGTGTCTTTGAGGAACCAGTTACTTTGATAAAATATTCCTTGTTAATGTTGAACTTTGCCTTGCAGAAGTCTATGAGGTCAATCATCTGCTCAGCAGCCAAGACGCTGGGTGTTCCACCCCCTAAAACTATTTCGTCGAATACACTTGTTTGAACATATTTGGTTTTGGCGTACATTTCAAGCTCTTTCTTGACGAGTTCAAGATACGGCTCTATCCTTACCTTGCTTGTTGCGGTGGTTGGAAAATAGCAGAAAGCGCATCTTGAATCGCAAACAGAAATCCAAGGTTGAAGCTCCATCAATCTGCCTGAAGTATTCTCAGTGGTCAAGAACTCCATGAAAGACGCGTACGTTTCAGGTTTAATGTCAGGGTAATCCCTGTAAGTGTAGGGCGGCCAGTTTTCCCGTGAATTGTAAACCTCTGACTTGCCTTTTTCAACCTCAGAGTTTTTTTCCATCAAAGTCCCCTTAATTGTGTTTTTAAAACGGTTTGATAACATAATAAAGATTACGTTAAAAAGCCAACTTAACTAAGAAATACGAGTTTACATCCTTAGTTATTCAATTGGTTTTTCAAAAGGATGGCATAATATTTTTTCTTTAAAATGAAGCTTTCTTATTAGCGCTTTTTTGGGGTTCTAGGCATAACTTTATATGCAAACCCACTGAAAATGCACTCTATAAAATTTAAGGAGAAAAGAAAAATGCAAATTGCTAAAAGTAAAACTGTAGCTATTGCGATTGCTATATTCTTAATGTTTTCAATGTCAGCTTCAATGATGCTAATACCAAATGCTAGTGCACATACACCTGCATGGCAGATTCCAACATACGCCTACATTTTTGTGGCACCTAACCCAGTAGGGGTTGGTCAAAGAGCATCCATCGATATGTGGCTTAGCAGGGTACTACCTGGAGCAGAACCAGGCAATGACATTCGATGGCAAAACTACGAACTCACCATTACATCGCCTACCGGTATAGTTACAACACAGACTTTTGCCACTGTAACTGACCCAACAGCAAATCAGGACTATTACTTCACTCCTACCCAAGTCGGCACCTACACGCTTAACTTTACTTTCCCAGGTCAAGTATACAATTGGCCTCTTTCCCCGAGCTTCTTCGGTCCTCCTTCGCCTAGTCCATTCATAGGCGATACTTATCTGCCCTGCTCAGCGTCAACAACACTCACTGTTCAGCAAACACAAATATCTTCAATTCCATCAACTCCGCTTCCGACAGCGTACTGGACACGCCCAATATACGGTGAGAACTCTAACTGGTACACGATTTCATCAGACTGGCTGGGTACAGGTTCACCAGGCTACTCAAATGGACTGCTTGGTGCCAGTTTCCCAGGTGATGCCGTAGGGTCTCAAACTAGCCATATTATGTGGACAAAGCCACTTGATATGGGAGGAGTCGTCGGAGGAAACAACTTTGTAATTGCGGGAGACACATACGCCGAGGGCACTGCATACGCTGATAGATACAACAACCCAATAATAATAGACGGAATGCTCTACTACACGGAACCACTATCACTTGACGCTCCCAATAATGGACCAACTGTCTGCGTTAACCTGCAAACGGGTCAGCAAGTTTGGAGTAGCACTACTATGCCTGCGCTATCTTTCGGCTACTTATATGACGTTCAAGATCCCAACCAACACGGAGTTTACCCACCAATCTTAGTCGCAACCATTGGAGGATCCTTCCTTGGGCCTCCAGTACCTCTGACATGGGAATGTTTTGATGCATACACAGGAGACTTTATGTTCAACGTAACTGGCGTTCCTGCAGGCACAGCAGTCATGGGTCCGGAAGGTGAATACTTAATCATAAGCTTAGTGAATCTAGGGCCAGTCAATGCTTATGGTATTCCTACAGGCCCTCCACAGTACTATCTGCAAGAGTGGAACTCATCAAGGCTATGGGGACCCAACTACTCTGGTCCGTCAACAACACCACCAGTAGTTCCGCCCATACTTGACGGAACCTGGGCAGGAGGCTATATGATGACCGCGTTCGGACCAGTTTATGAGCCAAGCTTGTATGACTGGAACGTTTCATTGCCTTCGCTTGACGCACTATCTGCAACACCCACTATAGAGAGCGCTTTCTATAACGATATGCTGATTGGCGAGGCTGGTGCTTTTCCAAATGCAGGTAACAACGCTTTCGGTTCACCAACTTGGACTCCCTACACGTATTTCGGTTTAAATCTTAACTCAACTTCTGGCACAATCGGTACTTTGCTATGGAAGAATACAGTTAATCCGCCATCTGGCAACCTTACGGTCTCATATGATGGGGCCTCTCCAACAGCTGACGGCGGAAAAGGCGTCTTTATTGAATACTATGCGGAAACTATGCAGTTTGTAGGATACAGCATGTCAACAGGCGCTAAAATATGGGGTCCAACCGCATCTCAAGTAGCCCTTGACTTCTTCGCCACGGGATACGGCGGCCAAGGCCCTACATTGGCTTACGGTAAACTGTACATAGGCGGTTACAGCGGAATAGTATACTGTTATGATTTGACTAATGGAAACCTGTTGTGGACCTACGGTAACGGCGGCGCAGGCAACAGTACCAACGGCGGCCTTCAACTGCCTCGTAATTATCCGACTATTATATACGCTATTGGCAACGGAATAGTATACACGGTTACTAGTGAACACACTTTCGAAACACCAATCTACAAGGGTGCATTAACACGTGCCATTAACGCTACAACTGGACAGGAAATCTGGACTCTTTCAGATGCCACAGGCTCTCCCTCATCAACTGCTATGGCAGACGGGTATAACAATTTCTTCAATGGCTACGACGACCAAGTTTACGTTGTCGGCAGAGGACCCAGCGCTACTACAGTACAGGCGCCACTGATTGGTATCACAGCAGGAAACAGCGTTACTATTCAGGGTACAGTGATGGATATTTCCGCTGGCACAAAGCAAACTGAGCAGGCAGCTGATTTTCCATATGGTGTTCCATGCGCATCTGATGCTAGCATGACGGCTTGGATGGGCTACGTTTACCAGCAACAACCATGCCCAAGCAACTTTACAGGCGTTACAGTTTCAATCGACGCTATTGATCCGAACGGCAACTTCATTCACATAGGGACCGCGACGACCGATGGAAACGGCTTATACAGCTTCTCGTGGCAGACTCCACCTGTTCCAGGCAAATACACAATCACCGCTACGTTCGCTGGCACCAACGGTTACTGGTCATCAAACGCACAAACCGCCATGACCGTGCAATCAGCACCTTCAGCTACTGCGGCACCTACAGCTACTCCGACATCTGTCGCTGACTTGTACTTTGTTCCTGCAATCGCTGGCCTATTCGTTCTAATCATCGTAATAGGCATTGTATTAGCTTTGTTGATGCTTAGGAAACGACCATAGCTTCGCTTCATAGCTTTTCATCTTTCCCCTTTTTTTGTTTAAAAAAAACACATGCTTTTTTGAAGAATCCAAATTAAAAAACGTCCTTTTTATTTTTTTAAGCCGAGCGCTTTTTTTGGAGGTAGCTAGATAGCTTTATAAATAAATTCAGGGATAACCTTTAACATAAAATTTAAGGAGAAAAGAAAAATGCAAATTTCTAAAAGTAAAACTGCAACTATTGCGATTGCTATATTCTTAATGTTTTCAATGACAACTTCAATGATGCTAGTGCCAACTGCTAAAGCAGCAACAGCCCTGACCATTAAAGATTACGCCTACATTAGCGTTTCAACTAACCCAGTCGGTGTAGGTCAATCATTGGAAGTTATCATGTGGATGAACCAGATAATATTCGGCGCAGATCCTCTCAACAACATCCGATTCCAAGGCTACGAACTTATCGTAACGGCACCTGACGGCACAAACACTTCAGAGCCGTTGCCTGCAGTCACGTCGGATCCAACATCAGCACTAGACTATTCGTTCACTCCAACAACTGTCGGCACGTACACTCTCACCTTTATATTCCCAGGTCAAACCTACACCTACCCAGAACAGATGACCATATTCGGACCCAACACTGCATACTTAGGGGCATATTACACGTCCGCCTCTGCGTCAACTAGTCTTACTGTTCAATCAACGCCAATATCCGCAATACCGGCAACTCCGCTTCCGACTGCATATTGGACTCGACCAATTTACGGTGAAAACTCTAACTGGTACACGATTTCATCAAACTGGCTAGGTCTAGGTTCGCCCGGCTATAGTGGCATCGGCAACTCGCCCAATTTGGGAGCCAACGAGGAACAGTTCCCAACGCAAGATGTAGGGCCTCTAACTGCTCATATCATGTGGACTAAGCCTCTTCAAAGCGGCGGAATCGTCGGCGGAAACAACTTTGTCATACAAGGAGACAGTTACTTCGAGGGGTCCGCATACGAACAAAGATTCGACAATCCGCTAATTCTCGACGGAATGCTCTACTACACTGAACCAATCAGTACCACTGAACCCTCAAGTGGACCAACCGTCTGCGTTGACCTGCAAACAGGACAGCAAATTTGGAGTAGCACTACTGTACCAGCACTATCATTCGGCTACATATACGACGCTCAAGACCCCAACGAACACGGAGTTTGGCCACCGATGCTTGTTGCAACAGAAGGCTCTACTTGGCAGGTTTATGATGCCGACACAGGAGACCCACTGTTCAACGTAACCAACGTTCCCTCAGGCGTAACACTACTAGGTCCGGAAGGTGAATACCTGGTGGTTAGCCTAGTAAACCTAGGGCCAACGACAATGACACCCTATGGTCCAGTTCCCTCCGGTCCTACAAGCTGGTATCTGCAAGAGTGGAATTCGTCTAGACTTTGGGACAATCTATACTCTGGTCCATCAACAACGCCAGATTTGCCTCCGCCGATAAGTGAAGGTCAAATCGCTTGCAACGCTCAGGGCGTTCCTACCGGTCAAACCGTAGATGCAACTTGGACAGGCGGCTATATCTTTTACGAAGGGGCACCTACGTACGTGGCAAGCTTATACGACTTTAACGTTTCGGTGCCGGTGCTCAACGGGCTTTCCGTAACTGATGTTGGAGCTATCCTTGGTGATGAATTGCTTTGCTACTCTGGCAGTCTGCCCTCAGAGGGCGCTGATCTCTTCTTCGGTTCACCAAGCGCGACTCCCTACACATACTATGGTTTCAACCTCAACGCAACTGTCGGTTCAGTGGGTGAGAAGTTATGGTCGAATACACTACAACCGCCAACAGGCAACATCACCGTCACAGAAGCCGGAATAGACCCAGTGAACAATGTCTTCGTTGAAGAATACAGGGAAACTATGCAGTTTGTCGGGTACAGTTTGTCTACAGGCGATAAACTTTGGGGTCCAACTCCAGAACAAGCGGCACTTGACTACTATGGCAGCCCAGGGTCAGGCAGTTTAGCTGATGCAATAGATTACGGCAAAATCTACAGCAGTGCATACGCAGGATTACTCTACTGTTATGATACGAAAACTGGAGATCTATTGTGGACCTTTGGTAACGGCGGCGCAGGCAACAGTACAAATTCTGGTGTTGAAAGTCCCTTCGGTAATTATCCAACCTTCGTAAACGCTATTGGTAACGGAGTAGTATACCTTGTCACCACCGAGCACACTATCGAAACGCCAATTTTCAAGGGTGCATTAGTACGTGCTGTCAATGCAACAACCGGACAACAAATCTGGGCTCTTTCAGATTACACAGGCGAATTCTTGTCTGACAGCTTTGCCATGGCAGATGGCTACGCAACATTCTTTAACGGTTACGACAACCAAATCTACGTTGTAGGCAGAGGACCAAGCCAAACCACAGCCAGCGTTCAACCCTATGGCTCAGATGTAGTGATTAGCGGTACAGTGATGGATATTTCTACTGGCACAAAGCAAACGGAGCAGGCAGGTGACTTTCCAAATGGTGTTCCATGCGCATCCGATGCAAGCATGAGCGCGTGGATGGGGTACGTTTACCAGCAACAATCAGAACCGACCGACTTCACCGGTGTACAAGTGCAAATATCTGTTTTAGACTCTAACGGCAACCATTATCCCATCGGCACTGCAACAACTGATGCAAGCGGCAGCTACAGCCTAACATGGGCACCGACCATACCGGGCAACTTCACAGTCTACGCTACTTTCGCTGGCACCCACGGTTACTGGCCATCGTACGCTGAAACACACTTCTATGCTAGCCCACCAGCAGCAACAGCAGCACCGACGGCTTCACCGGTTACAGGCTTGGCATCGACAGCGACCGTAGAGTTAGGAGTAGTAGCAATAATAATCGTAATAATCATAATCGGCGTTGTACTTGCAATTCTGACACTTAGAAAACGACCATAAAGTGAAATCAAAGAACACAATTTCACTTCCCCTTTTTTAGTCCTTTAAAGCAAATGCGGAAGAGAAGTGTTTTTCATTTATTCATCTATCAATCCTTTGTCATCGTTGACACAGGGAAGGGGAAGAGAAGAGAAGAAGGGGAAGGTTAGAAGGAAAGTTAAGTGTTTGGGTTAGAGTGTTTGGGTTTGAGGATTAAATTTTAATCAAAAATTTCTAATTAAAGGCTGTCTCTGGCTCGCCAGAGGTTATAGTTTATGGCTGTTCTCGCCATTATCTTGCTGTACAAATTTCCTTTCAAATATCCTTTTACAGCTTGACGAAGAATATACTGTGGACTATAAAATTTATTGTAAAAGGTCTTCCTCATCTGAGCTATTTTTTTTGCTGGCAAAAGCGGATCCTCGAAAATGGGGTTCATCGTGTTGTATAGCTTCCAGTCCTCTGACATTTTCCATCCCTTGCTCTCAACTAAAGCGCGAAGTTCAGTTCCTAGAAAGGGTGTAGCATGACATAACCACACATCGTCAGGCTCTACTTTACGCACAAAATCGAAACTTTCCTGCAATGTCTCTTTTGTTTCGCCAGGGTACCCTATAATGACGGAGACTGTGACGAATATTCCTGCTTCTTTAGCCCACTTGATTGCGTTTTCACATTGTTGAGTTGTAACTCTCTTCTTTAGTGAGTCCCGGATTCTCTGGCAACCCGATTCGACTCCAAAGCAAATTTCGTCGCATCCAGCTTTACTCATTTTAGCTAAAACTTCTCTTGTAACTACGTCCGCTCTGCTTCCACAGCCCCATGGCAAATTTAATTTTCTATCAATCATTCCGTCGCAGATTTCAAGAGCTCTTTTCCTGTCGAATGTTAACGTGTCATCTTGAAACGCTATCCCTTCCGCATCATACTCGTCTCTGAGCCATTCTAGTTCATCAAGAACGTTTTTTGGACTTCGCGCTCTGTACCTTGCGCCAAACATTTGGGATGCAACACAGAAAGAGCATTGGAAGGGGCATCCTCTGCTAGATATTATCGGCAGAAGCTTCATCCCAGTAATTCTGTATTTTTCAACAGGAATATACTTATACGCTGGCCTAGGCAACGCATCAAGGTCTTGTATAAAAGGTCTATCAGCTGCCTGAATAATCTGATTCTCCTTCCGGAAGGTTATGCCTTTAATCTCGCTGACTTTCTTAAGCTCGGGCGATTGCTCAGCCAACTCTAGAAGTGTCTCCTCTCCCTCGCCCCTAACAATAATATCTACATCTTTCTCATCAGCAAGGATTTGTTTATCCGCAAAGGTTGCATGAGGTCCTCCCATAACCACTTTAGCGTCAGGGCAAACTTCTTTTGAAACATGTGCAGATTTAAGCGCTGACTCTATCACTGGAGTCATAGAGCCAATTCCAACTATTGTAGGCTGAAAAGAATCCAACTCAGCTTTAAGCTTTCCATGATCCATTTCGCACACAGGGCAATCAAAAATTTTTACTTCAAAATCATTTTGTTCTAAGACAGCCGCCATATATGCTAAGCCAAGCGGAGGAAAAAGTGGGTGATGTCCAGCTTCTTTAAGGAGTGGCGAATTAACCAGCGCTATCTTTGTTTTATTTGTCTTCATCACTATACACGTTAATGCAAATTATTAGAATGAATTTAATCATTCCGATTTTAATATAGGTCTTAGGCAATGTTGTTTGAGAATTTTAAGCTTTTGTTAATTAGCAAGTTTTAAGCGGAATCGGTTGCCACAGTTAATTTTACTTGAAAAGCCGAGTTTCATTCGCAAGCAACTACGGCTTATGCTTCTTTCTATAGAGCACAATTGCTAGTACCATGCACGACGCTGTAATTATCGCTAAAATTGACAAAATAAGAACTGTTGATGATAAAGAATAAGTTTGTTTGCTGCTTGATAAAGAACCAAACGCATAGAGCATATGGTTGTATGAACCAACGTAAACTATGTTGTTGGCTATGGCGGGCGAAGAAACAACCATTCCTCCAGTTGCATAACTCCAAATATAAGCGCCAGTCACGGCGTTCAATGCATAAAAGTTGCCATCATAAGAGCCCACATACACTACTCCTTTTGCTACAGCAGGCGAGGAAGCAACCTCCCCATTAGTTGTATAGGTCCATACCAACTTGCCGTTGGATGCATACAGAGCATAAACCTTGTCATCCCCTGAACCCACGTAGACCTTGCCATTGGCTATAGCAGGTGACGAAGCCACAACACCGCCTGTAGTATAATTCCAAACTAGCTGCCCTGTTTTAGAGTTTAAAGCGTAAATTTCATGGTCGTATGAACCTACATAAACTATGCCGTTTGCAACTGCAGTAGAAGAAACCACATAACCTTTTGTAGTATACTTCCAGATGAAAGCTCCGTTCAAAGCATTCAACGAATATACATTATTATCATTTGAGCCAATGTAAATTCTGCCGTCGTAGACTGCAGGAGAGGACACCGTTATCTGGCCGCCTGTAGTGTACTTCCATACAAAGGCGCCGCTTGAGGCATTTAAGGCGTAAACGCTGTCGTCCTCTGAACCCACGTAAACGATGCCGTTATCTACTGAAGGAGAAGAAACTACTGGACCACCAGTTTTGTAACTCCATATGTATTGACCTGTTGAAGCGTTTAAAGCGTAGATGTTATCGTTGTATGAGCCTACATAAACTATGCCATCTGCAACAGCTGGTGAAGAGAACAAAATCATGTTCCCAGTAGAGTAGCTCCATACTACATTGTTGTGAAGTTCCAAATTGTAACCTATCATGCCTGTTGAAGCATTCAAAGCGTACACTTTGCCGTCATGAGCCCCAACGTATACTAAACCAGCCGCTATGGTGGGAGACGAATCGATCTCACCGCCAGTTGCATAGCTCCAAACATAGCTGCCGTCGGTGGCGTTTAAAGCATAAATCTTGCCATCCCACGATCCTATGTAAATCACGCCTTGAGCCACAGCAGGACGAGAAATCACAATATCACCTGTCGTGTAGTTCCACAAGAATTCTCCGTTTGAAGCATTCAGTGCGTAAACTTTGCTATCCTCTGACCCTATGTAAAGCACGCCGTTGGCAACGGTTGGAGAAGACGCTACACTGTCCTGCGTTGTGTAGTTCCAGATGTATTTGCCATTGGCTGCGTTCAAAGCGTAAACTCTGTTGTCTAATGACCCTATGTAGACTACGCCGTCAGAAACATCTGGGGAAGAGTAGAGAGCAGCGCCAGTAGTGAAGTCCCACATTAATTTGCCGTTAGAAGCATCTAAGGCATACAGTTTATCGTCCAATGAACCCACGTAGACTAAGCCATTAGACACCGTGGGGGAAGAAACTATCTGGTCACCTGTTATGTAGCTCCAAAGGAGTTTGCCGTCTGTAGCGTTTAAAGCGTAAATCTTGTCGTCCAATGAGCCTATGTAGACTATGCCTTCACTAACGGTGGCGGAAGATAACATGATTCTGTCGTCCGTTGTATAGTTCCATATATAAGCTCCTGTTGTAACGTTCAAAGCGTAAACATTCTTGTCTTCTGAGCCAAAGTAAACTATTCCATTGCTAACGGTGGGATCTGAATCAACATAGTACCCTGTTGTGTACTTCCACAATTGGTCGCCATTAGCAGCGTTAAAGGCATAAAGATTATGGTCTTCTGAACCTACGCAAACTATGCCGTCGACCACGCTGGGACGAGAAATCACTATGCCGCCAGTAAGTGAATCCCATATTATCCCTCCAGTGGAAGCGTTAAAAGCGTAAATCTTATGGTCATATGAGCCTACGTAAACCACTCCGTCAACTACAGAGGGTGAACCCACTTGGCCACCAGTGTTAAATGTCCATAAAGTTTGGTTCGTTTCCGGTGTTTGCGAATTTGAATAGCCAGCATGTGCAATATCATCGTGGAACATGGGCCATGAATCACTCAGCTGGTCTCCTGCGGAAGCAACGCTTCCTAAAATGCTTGAGGACAAAAATAGCGCTATCAAGACGAGGCAAATACTAGCTATTCGTTTCATTTTTCTCTTATCTATGTTCGGTTCTTATTCGCTTAAAGATATTTTCTTTTGTTGTCTAATAAATGAGAAATGAGGAATTGTTCTATTTTTTGCGAAGACTTTTAGGTACATACACGCATGCCGGGTCGGATTCGTAAATGTCTCCTGTGTAAGCATACGCTCTGTTTCTGCAGCCTCCACAGAGTTCTCGGTATTCACAGACTCCGCATTTACCCTTCAGAACGTTTCTATCTTGGAAGCTCTTGTAATACTTTGATTGCTGGATTTCTTTCCACGCCGTGGTGAGGCTTTTTTGTCTTATGTTTCCCAGCATCATCGGTTCTGAAGGCTGAAGATCAGTGTAGAAGCATGGTATTAAATCGCCATTCTCGGTTACACTCAAGTATCCGCCAAAAGCAAAATAGGTGCATTTGCCATGAAACTTATGTTCATACCACTCGTCAAAATTCGGAGGGTTTCTTTGTTTCACTACACGCGCATAATGCGGGCAATGTACATGGATTTCAAATTTGCCTTCATACTTTTGTGTTAAGTCCCATATATGATTGAGGGTCCATTCGTACTGCTCAGGAGTCGGAGTTAACTCCATTGTTTCTTTTGCTCTTCCGCTAGGAACAAGATGGTTAAACCAGACAAAGTTTGCATGGTACTGCTCAGCTAACTCTGCAACGTGGTCTAAATGCTTATAGTTTATAGTTGTAATCGCGCATGCTAAGCCATTTAGTATTTTACCTTCCGATAGCTTCTGGATAGCCGCCAGCGCCTTTTTGTACGATCCTTTTCCTCTCAATTGATCGTTAATTTCTTCCGGTCCATCAATACTTACAGACGTCCAAACCTGATTTTTAACCAAATTATCATAAATTTTTCCGTCCACAAAACAGCCATTAGTTAACAAGCACACATTGAGACCTAGACTTTTAGCGTAACCCACAATTTCAAAAATATCCTCACGCATTAATGGTTCGCCGCCTTTTATGCCGAACCATCTTACGCCGAAGCTATGAACCTCGTCCACTAAATGTAGAGCCTCTTTTGTGCTCATTTCTCTGGGGGCATGCTTACCTGTAGCGTCAACATTGCAGTATTTACAGCGGGCATTGCAAGCGCCTGTTGCCCTCCAAGAAGTCATAAGTAACGGACCTTTATTCGTCAAAGTTTAAAATCTACCCCCAAATTCTCTTCGCTGATTTATCATTTATCTTAACGTTTCTTTTCAACTTAAAAAAGATTGTGCGCTGCGCTCTTGTTTTTATTTTTTGTGTTATCTTTGCATTTTTCTGTTTCAATGTAACAGAAATTGTGGAATCATGGTTTCCACAAGGTTTATAGTGAAATAGACTATCTACCATTATCGGGGCTCTAGGCATTAACATCTCAATTGAAAATCCCCGCATCCTAAATGTTGGGGGGTAATTGCAATTCCCAAAAAAATTCTAGTCGCTGTCATTTTGGCGCTATTGCTTGTTTCATCAGTTTTCGTTTCAATTTTAACCCTTCAGACTGGTGCAAGTGCTCAAACGAACGATAGCGTAACTTCAACCAATGTAAATTTAAATCAGTACGATTGGCCTCAATTTCAAGGAAATGAGTCATTTACCCGTTTTTCGACAGGACCTGCCCCTGATACATCAAACGTACTTTGGAAAGCTAACATAACTGGTATTCAACCGTACCTTACAGCCTTTGACGGGCTAATTTTCGTCGGTACAGACACTTCCCTCGTTGCAGTAAACCAGGCAGGGCAGGTTGCTTGGAGCACCGTAATTCCGATGAATAAAACTTGGCCAATAGCCTACGAAATCGATTCTTCACACTTGGTTGTGGAGGGCAGCTGTCTTGACCCAACTACGGGTCAAATCTTGTGGACTAGCTCGTCGTTTTGCGCTGACACTGGAATTTTCACCTCTAACGTGTACAGCCCAGAACAGAAAATGTTTTACGTAAAGGACAATTCTTACATTATAGCTTGGAACTTTTCTGATCCATCAAAACCGCCAACAGTAGCTTGGACAACGTATATTCCAGGTGGCGGCATAACTGGCATTGGAACAACGTACGGTGACGGCATGGTCTTTGCTGGCTCTTTTGAAAATCAGCAGTTGGCGCTTAATGCGACGACAGGAGCAATCATATGGGATACGCTCACAAAGGGACCAATGATCTTCGATGGCGCCTATTCCGACGGTCTCTTCTTTAGAGGAGGAACAGATGACAACACTATGTACTGTTTTAACGCCGCCAACGGTCAGATTGTGTGGACATATACGCCGCCATCAGACCCACAGGGATACTTTACAACAGGACCAGCAATAGCTTATGGAACCGTTTATGAAATGAACAAAGACGGGTATCTTTACGCTCTCAACGAAAAAAATGGCGCTTTACTGTGGAAACACAAAGGTCCAGATAACGGACTTATTTGGCCCGGGATGCCCACGATTGCAGATGGCAAAATTTATGTTACAACAGGCCAATATGCGGCGTATAATGGTCCAGCCGGTGTCTCCGAATTTGCATGTATAAACGCTTCCACTGGGCAGACTATTTGGACGCTTCCTATAGAAGCACTGGCTCCAAGGGAGTCTGCTATTGTTGCGTATGGTAATCTATACATCATTCCGGGCGAGGTGACAACTGCAGTTGATACAACCTCAGGAACCGAATACTCCACGGACAACCAGCTGTGGGCGATAGGGCCCAGCTCAACGATAACACCCTCAGCCACTCCAACTCCAACAGCTACACCAATACCTACTCCAATACCTACAGCAACGCCAACGCCGATTCTAACTCCAATTGCTGCTAGTAATTGGTCTATGTTTCGGGCTGATCCGACGCATTCCTCTACTGCTCAAGAAGGCCCTTCAAACCTTACTTTGGCTTGGAAATTCACAACTAAAGGGTCAGTTATCTCCTCACCAAGTGTTGTAGACGGAATAGTTTATGTTGGTTCACAGGACAAAAACATCTACGCTATTGAAGCATCAAACGGTAATCTTATCTGGAAGTTTACCACTAACGGAGCAATCATATCTTCGCCTGCAGTTGCAAACGGCAAAGTTTACGTAGGAAGCGAGGATGGATACGTTTATTGTCTTAACGCTAACACAGGTGCCTTCGTCTGGAAAACATTTGTCAATAGCGACCTTCCTTTCACGTTTGGAGACTTAGTGCTTAAATCTTCACCAGTAGTATCCGGAGGCATAGTCTACATAGGATCCTTAGACGGCTACCTCTACGCCCTTAACGCAAACAACGGCGACATAGTCTGGAAGACCCCGGCTGAAGGGCCAATTGAATCTTCTCCAGCGTTTGCCGACGGTGCTGTCTACTTCACTTCCCAAGAACCAACAGCCGGCGCTCTCTACAAACTAGACGCCAACACTGGAGCGGTAATTTGGAAACTACCCCTTCCATATCAACATTCATTCGTGGGCGGCACAGAGATGCTTGGTTCTCCATCGGTCGCAGCAGGGATGGTTTTTGCATCCTCCGACTGGGGGGCTTATTACGCTGTAAATGTTACGACAGGTGATGTTGTATGGAAATTCATAAATCCAGCCGCCATTGAGTTCATAGTTTCTTCCCCGATTTATGTTAACGGTGAACTTTTCATCATCGACATATTCAACATAGCTTGTCTAAATGCAACGAACGGTCATATTCTTTGGAGCGCCTACACAGGGGATGAGCTGTATGTTTCACCCTCTTATGCTGACGGCAAAATCTACGTTACAACTAGTCAACGCCACATCTTCGTGCTTGACACGACAAGTAACGGCACAAAAATTGCAACCGCCACCACGCCTTCGAGCAGTTGGTCTTCACCAACCATAGCAAACGATAGATTATACATAGGATGTAACGACTGGAACGTTTACTGCTTCTCCGGTTACGTCACTAGCCAAGTTTCAACTCCGGCTCCATCACACAGTGTCACGTTAGCACCTGGCTTGTTAGCGCTGATCGCTGGCGTGGTTGCAGTGGTGGTTGTTGCAGTTGTTGCGGTTGCATATGTCGTCAGGAAAAGAAGCAAAAAATCGACGACTGCTGTTTTAAGCTAAGTATGTTAAATCACTATGGCTTAGTCTTCCTGGTCTTTGCTTGGCGTACTGTGTCCACCTGGGCTCTTTTTTGTGTGTCTCACCTTGCCAAGTTGTTTGAAAGCCCATCTGGAACCCCTGTATTTCCATACAAGATGGTTTAGTGCCATGCGTGCCATGATTTCGCTATGAAAGTCTCCTCTGAGTTTCTTCTGTAAGTAGTATGTTGGAGTAAAGAAGCTGTCGTAGAGTGCTTTTTTAGTTTCCTCTAACTTTTCAAGCGGCAAGAGAGTATTTTTGAAGACCTGCATTTGCTCATGGTACTGATTCCAGTTCTCGGACATTTCTAAGCCTAATTCCTTTACGTAACTATACAGTTCAGTGCCCGGGTAAGGAACTGCCTCACACATGTAAACGTAATCAGGCTTTGTTTTATGGATGAAGTCTATTGTTTGCTGTAGCATTTCCGGCGTTTCGCCTGGGTAACCGATGACAAGGGATATGGCGACGAGTATTCCCGCTTCCTTTGCCAATTTTATGGCGCCTGCATTCTGCTCAACGGTTGTGCCTTTCCGCATGATGTTTAGCATATGTTGGCTGCCTGATTCGACGCCGAAATGGATGAGCTGGCAGTTTGTACTCCTAAGTTTAGTTAAAAGTTCCTTGGATACTTTGTCTACTCTTGTTCGGCAATCCCATGGAAGCTCAAATTTTCTGGTCTTCATTTCGTCGCAGATTGCGATTGCCCGCTTCACGTCAAAAGTGAATGTGTCATCATAGAAGGCGAAAGCTCCTGCTCCAAAACTGCTTCTTAGCCACTCAAGCTCGTCAACAACTTTGCTTGGGCTTCTCGCCCTAAAGCCTCTTCCACACATTTTAGATGCCAAGCAGAAAGCGCAATTGAAGGGGCATCCTCTGCTGGTTATGATGGGCATGTAGGTTATTCCAGAAATTTTGTATCTGGTTACATCAAAATGTTTGTGCGCTGGATGTGGAAGTGTATCAATATCTTCTATGAAAGGTCTGTCAGGTGTGCGAACAATTTTACCGTTCTTTTTAAAAGTTATGCCTAAAACATCTCTGAGGCTTTTTAGGTTGCCGTTAGACACTAAGTCGGCAAGCTCCAATACGGTTTGCTCCCCTTCGCCTCGCACCACGATGTCGACATCTGGGCTTTCTGTGAAGGCTCGCTCATCCAAGACCGTGACGTGTGGACCACCAATCAGGGTTAAGCAGTTTGGCAGAGCCGTTTTGGCGGCTTTCAAGATTTGAAGCGCAGGCAAGTAAGTAACTGTTGCAGCTGTTACGCCAACTATGTCGGGGTTAAGACTTCTAAACTTGTCTTCCAGTTCTTTTTGGCTTGGTCTGGAAACCTGGCAATCAACCACATCCACCTCATACCCCTTTTCCTCAAGCACCGCGACCAAGTAGCTTATGCCAAGAGGTATAAAGACGGCTTGCGGTACATCCTCTGGATAAGGTGGATTTGCTAGTACTACGTGAGCTTTCACGTTGTCTCCCCAACTTTTAATGATTGAAACGGTTAAGCCAACTATTATGTATTTTGCAGATACATCAAAAACGGAGTCTATTTAACGGCATAGCTGCAAGGAACACAAGGGTTTTTATGCCAAGCATTCAATAGCGGTTTGTCATTGACAGTAACTTTAGGATAAAGTGGCAATTTGTCAGCAGATTTAGCTCTTATAAACGCAAACGTTAGAACCATGAACCCACGTCAACCTGTTTGTCAAGCAGTAGCAATAAGAAAAAACAAAATCGTCAAAGTGGGCACAAACCAAGAAATAAACCCGTTAATCGGCAGGGGTACAAAAGTCATCAGCCTAGACGGGAAAACAGTGGTTCCAGGCTTGATTGACACTCACATACATGTGGCAGACTATGGCAGATGCCTGTTATGGCTTGACTTAACCGCTGCAGAATCAATCAAGGAACTGCAAAGCCTCCTAAACGAAAAGGCAAAGCAAACGCCTGCTGGAAAATGGATAATCGGTCGCGGATGGAACCAGAATCGCTTCAAAGAAAAACGCCTACTCACCCTCTCGGACTTGAACGAGGCTGCACCCGACAACCCCGTGATTTTGTACCATGAAGCAGCAATGATTTGCGCTGTAAACAGCAAAGCCTTGGCTTTAGCTGGCGTGACAGGGCAAACAGATGTGCCTTCAGGTGGAACCATCGATAAAAATCCTCAGACAGGTGAGCTAACGGGTATTTTACGGGACAGTGCTGCGAACCTTGTTTGGCAAGTAGTTCCTGAACCTACTGAAAGCGAGCTTTCGGATGCTACAGCATTAGCTTGCCAAAAAATCGCTGAAGCAGGAGTAACCAGCGTGCATTGGTTGGTGCTCTCGGAGAATGAGCTTCCGATAATTCAGAAGCTTCATGTAGAGGGAAAGCTTCTCGTCAGGGTTAACGTGATAGTTCCGTACGTACTTCTGAAAGAAACTATCGGTTTCCAGTCAACTGACAGTTTAATGTTGCATGTTGGCGGCGCTGTAATTGCCACAGACGGGTATTTAGATTCTAAAACAGCCGCGTTGTTACAGCCATACAGCGATGACCCAAATAAAAACGGCAGATTACTATGCACTCCGGAGGAATTGGCTGTTTCTGTCACGCGGGTTTTAGGAGTGGGTCTTCAGCCAGTTATACATGCCATGGGCGACAAGGCTGTGGATACAGCACTAGGAGTAATCGAGCAAACAGCATCTGCCAACGGTGTTCGCTTTCGCATAGAGCAAGCAGCGGTTCTAAACAAGGAATTAATCAAGCGCCTGAAAGCCCAAAAAATCGTGGTTACGGTTCAGCCCACGGTTATCGCTACAGAATTCGCCGTTTGGTCAGCCACTGAGCGTCTTGGCGTTGAAAGGGCAAAGTGGCTGCATCCGCTCAAAACCCTGCTGAAAGAGAGCGTGAAGGTTGCTGGCGGCTCCGACTGCCCCATGGAGCCCCTGAGCCCGTTGCTTGGTATGCAAGAAGCTGTGCTGAGAGCAAGTTTTCCTGAACAGCGCTTAACAGCTGAGGAGGCTTTGCGTATGTACACGGTTGATGCCGCCTACTGTTCTGGTGAGGAAAATATTAAGGGCTCAATTGAAGAGGGCAAGCTAGCGGATTTAACAATTTTATCAGACGATCCATTGGCTGTTCCTACAAATAAAATTCAAGCTGTTAAGGTAGCACTCACAATTATAGATGGTAAATTGGTTTATCCCAAACGCAGTCTGAACTAGTGGGTGATTCTGAGGGCACGACGCATCTTTTTGAGAAATTGACAAAAGACTTTTCTGTTACTAATTTAAATTCAACTGGGAAAGAAATTGACAGCTCCAGTAGTCATTGTAGATTACAATCCTCGATGGCCATTGCTATACGAGCAAGAGATGAAGCTGATTCATCGGGTTCTCGGTAGCCGAATCAAAGCCATCGAACATATCGGCAGTACAGCAATTCCAAATCTCGGAGGAAAGAACATCATCGATATAATGGTGGGCGTCAGCAATGTTGATGAAGCAAATGAATGTCTGTTGCCGTTAGAGAGCATCGGCTACAAAGTAGTCACGCCACAAGGGGATAACGCGGAATGGTATTATTGTTTGGGAAAGGACCAACAGGCTGGCTATCATTTGCACCTTGTAAAGTTCAGCAGTGAACACTGGAACAGGCACTTACTCTTCCGAGATTTTCTAAGGAAAAACCCTCAGGTTTCCAAAGAATACTACAATTTGAAAAAAGAATTAGCCGCTAAGTATGGAACTGACCGTCTAGGTTACACAGAAGCAAAAACAATGTTCATCGAATCCACAATTGCTAGGGGAAAATTGATTGCTTCAACCGAACTTGTCCGAGGCTAACTGGGTCTCGCTTAAGCCCGTGACAGTTGAAAACTAAAATAGTCTTAAACCAGAACGTAACGTCCCGCTGACGATATGCACTTCCTCAAACCCCTACAGATCCCCTTTCTATTTCCCTGCTTCTTTTTTATCAGCGTTTGCCAGTTCAACGGTTAACCTCCAAAGGAAGAATCCAAGGGCGCTGACAAAAAACATCAAGATAGTGAAAGTGTCTGTTCTGACATTTAGAAGATGCGAAACGGGCATTGCCAGCCACATTGGATCAATAAATTGTATTACTACTCCGTCGAGCCAGGCCAGCAAACCGTACAGGAACAGTACTTGGCCGACAACTTTGACAACAAGCATTCTTCTGTTAGAGGTAGTCTTCATGTCTCATAAAGAAATGGGAACATTATTATAAAACTTGCGAGAAAGGCAAAATGCTTCGAGGAACATAGTTATACTGAAAGTAGTACAAACAGGCATTTCTCTGAATCTGCTAGTCAAGATCGCACACGTTAGTCTTCTCGAGTATAACTTTTTCTTTGTCAAGAAAATCAGTTATTGAATGGCTAATTTATTTTGAGTAATATCTTGATCGTTTTTTTAGGGTTTCGAATAGCCCTTAAAACTTTGTCTCTTGTGAAAGTTGGGTTTGCCAAATTGGCTCTTGCACATAATTCACGCAAATCATCTGCTGAAAACTCTGCTGTCTCAATTAACGGTTCAGTAGCTGCGAGCGCGTAGTCGCAGAAGCCTTCTCTTAGAAAACCGCCTTGTTTTGCCTGTTCGTATAATGGTGTTCCGTAAAGTGGCATGGCGATGCTGAATATGAGGCTGTCAGCGCCTAAACTTCTAAGCTTATACGCAAACTTTATGGTCTCTTCGATGTCTGCTTTGGTTTCCCCAATCAACCCCAAAACGAAGAAACAGCCAACTTTAATGCCCACTTTTTTGCACATAACAACAGCTTGCTCAACCGTCTTCAAATCTAAATTTTTGCCAATAACATCGTTCACAACACGTTGCACTCCCGATTCAGGAGCCACACGAATCTTTTTGCAGCCAGACCTCTTCATCTTTCGCAGCAGCGGTTCATCAAGCGTGTCTGCCCTAACACCGTTAGGCGTAAACCAGTCAACATGCAAGCCTCGCTCAACGATTAGGTCGCAAATATCAGCCATGCGTTTTTTATCCAGTGTCATGTTCTCGTCATAAAAATCGATCTGTTTAACTCCGTAAGTCTTCACTACATGCTCCAGCTCATCAACCACGTTTTTCGGGGTTCTGGCACGCCACTTTCTACCCCAAACGATACAGGTTGTGCAGAAAACACAGTTGTACGGGCAGCCTCTGCTCGTCGTCATGATAGTCCATGGTTTACTTATCTCGCCTCGCAACGGATTTTCCTTAACAGCTTCGTAGTAAACTTTCATTGGAAGCAAATGCCTAGCAGGAAACGGCAAAGAATCCATATCCTCAATAATAGCGCGCTTACCTGTAAGAACAGGGTTCCCATTTTTCTTAAAGCCTAAACCATCTATGGAGGTGAAATCTTGCTTCCCTGATTCAAGAGCATCAACTAACTCCGAAATCGTATTCTCAGGTTCGCCGATAACAACAAAATCCACATCAGAATCCGAAAGACAAGCTTCTGGTCTAGCTGAAGGATGCTGACCCATCAACACAACAGCAATCTTCCTGTCAACAGCCTTCACTGCATAGACCACTTCAAACGCTGTTTTTGACCAACCTGAAAAGGGAATTTCAACAACAACAACATCAGGATTCCATTGCCCCACGCGTTCAGCAATGGTTTGAGCACTTAAACCAACACGGTACTTGGTTTCATCCATTTCCACAAGGTTTTTCCAGCCTTCCGTTGGGGCATCAATAACGCAAACGCTGTGCTTTTTTTCCAAAACAGCGGCGACTGACGCTAAGACTATGGGTGGAAAAACGTTTGGTTTTCCCCAAGCTTTAGGCTGAATTCTCGGCGGATTAATCAAGCAAACACGCATGTGAATTGTGCACTTCTAAACCAGAAATACCATATAGCTTCGATTAAAACTTTGCACTAAAACGGCATAAAGAACAACCTTACACCCACAATGATGCCGATGCATATCAGTACCCACAAAACAATCGTCACATCCCTAATCCGCAAAGCACCCAAAATCTTGTCTCCAGTCAGCGGCTCCAGGTTGTCCCCAAGAATGTACTGCCCCGGCTTCTCTAACTGAACACGTAATGCACCAGCCATAGCCGCCATTGGCCAACCATGATTTCGGCTTGGCGTTTTCTTATGGTCTCTGAGGGCGATTTTCCAAGCGTTTTTTGCGTCTTTCCCAACGATTGCGGCAGCCACAATCATCAGCATGGCGGCGACCCTTGTCGGTATGTAGTTGACGACGGTGTCTAGGTTTGCGCTAAACCAGCCTGTGTTTATATGTTCTTTATCTTTGAAGCCTACCATACCGTCAAGCGTGTTTATGGCTCGAAACGCGATTGCTCCAGTAACGCCGAACAACGCGAATGACAGCATAGGTGAGAGTTTGAAGTCGATTAAGTTTTCAGCCATGGATTCGATGACCGCGCTGCTGATTTGGGAGCCATTTAGGTTTTTGGAGTCTCTTCTTGAGAAATGACTGTACTTCTTTGCTTCATTAAGGTCGTTTGCCTCTATGGCTTTAGCTGCGGCTTTTGCCCAATCAGTCTCAAGCTTAATGCAAATCGTCGTCTTCAATAGGATAATGCCGATGAAAGCGTAAACGAAGATGCTAACATAAGTATAGATTGCCCATAAACCAAAATAAACTGGAATCGTAAACACACAAATTACCGTCAGCGCCAAGAAAACGCCTAGCAGTTTTTCGATTTTTGGGTCTGGATTTTTGAAGAAGGGCTCGATTTTTTTAGTAAATTTGCCCATTAGAACGGTCGGGTGCAGCTTGAAAACCCACCTATCAGGATAATTCGGTGAGGGGTCGCCAAGAACCAAATCTAACATTATGGCTAAAATCAACATTGCAATGGCGATTATTACGTTTAAGATGTTTAACACCAAGAGTTACCTAAGATTGCTTTTCGAGATACTTTGGATAAACAGTTTATATCAATTGCGGTTATCAGCGCTGTGGAGAAGATTTGGATTTTTACGTAAGCTAAAGCTGTTCATAAACAGTTACGTGAAGAACATTACGAGTTACACGAAGCTATAGATTTTACTTATCTTTCTCTTGTTGACGTTGACGTTGAAGCATAAGGTTTTAGGCTTTGCAGCCTTTTGCTATTTTCTTCTAAGCTTTAGCTTAACATCTGCTACGAGATTCACGCCTACGATTATTGTCGTAGACAGCTTAAGCCTTCTCCTCTTGTCAAAGAAGAATGCCCTGCGCAGATAAAAATGGTGAAACGCACCTTCACGTAGTTTCCCAAGATCTTTCATGCTTAGCTGGGGTGTCTCAAAAATCGGTTTTGTCGTATCGTACTTGTCAAAGTCAGTTACTCTCAACCATCCTTTCTCCCTGACCGAATCGTACATCGGTGTTCCGGGAAAAGGCGTGGCTACATTGTAGAAACCTACAGCGTCGGGAGATATTTTCTCCACAAACTTGATGGTTTTCCACGCGCTTTCCTTTGTCTCGCTTGGAAAGCCAAGAATAACGTTTGGAATAGGCTTCAAACCTAGCTCTCTCACCCAACCGAAAACTTTCGTGGTTAGTTCAGGCGTGATTCCTTTTTTCATAGCGTCCAAAACCTGTTGCGAGCCAGATTCAACTCCGAACCACACTGAGATACATCCGGCTTCCTTCATCTTCGCAAGCAACTCTTTTGTTAGCATGTCGACGCGTGTGCCACAGTTCCATTCGATTTTTAATCCGCGCTTTAGGATTTCATTGCAAAGTGCCTCAGTTCTTGGCTGGTCTACTGTAAAAGCGTCGTCACAAAATGTAAATGTGTTAATGTTGTAGGTTTTGTGCAGAAACTCTAATTCATCGACTACGTTCTTTGGGCTTCTCATGCGGTACTTGCGTCCATGCATTCTTACTGTTGTGCAGAATTCGCACCAGTAAACGCAGCCCCTGCTTGTCGTCAAGTAAAGTATGTTCTCATATTTGCGGAGGGTTTCCATCGGCCAGAGGTGACGGGCTGGAAATGGCAATGAATCCAAATCTTCAATGTATGGTCTGTCTGGATTCTTAACGATTTTTCCGTCTTTCCTGCAGGTGGTGCCAATGACATCATAGTAGCTTTTGCCTGCTTCAATTCTCTGCACCAGTTCCAAAAGCGTATTTTCTCCTTCCCTTCTCACTACAATGTCTAATTCAGGGCATTCTTCGAGTGCTTTTTCATCCCAGAAGGTAACATGCGGACCACCAGCAATCGTTATGCAGTTTGGGCAAGCCTCTTTTGCAATCTTTATCAATTTGAGTGCAGACTGATACGTAAGCGTAGAAGATGTTACCCCAACAATGTTTGGTTGACGCTTACTAATTTCGCTCCTAAAATCTTCAAACGAAAGCTTTTGCGCTTGACAATCAATTACGTCAACTTGGTAATGATTTTTCTCTAAAACTGCAGCCAAATACCCTAAACCCAGCAATGCGAAGGGCATGTGCATTGCAGCGCCAACTGGAGCGGCTGGATTAACTAAGGTTACATGAGGCTTCATTTTCTGCTTCACGGCTTAACTATTTATCCCTGAAAAAGAGATGCTTAATGCTTAAACGTTTCGCATTTTTAGCTTAAAATGAATGCGAATAAAATTTGATTAAAAAATAATTTGTCTCTTTTTACTTTGCTACTTTTGTGGTTCGCAAGGCCAATATTTCGGTTGAATAGGTTCATTGTCAAGCAACGAAGGAAACAAGTTTAGAGGCCAGACGGGAAGCATTTTTGTTAAAAAAACTTCTGTCGATTCTATACCGCTGATTCTTCTAATTCTCTCATAAGCCTCAAACATTTTCTCGAAATCTTCTAGAGCAATTGCAGAGTATACGTCATATGAGCCTATGAGTCTTATAATAACTATTAAGTTTGGAATTTGAAGCAGTTGGGAATATATGTCTGACATTTTGCTTCGGTTTGAAACTTTTATGTATAGATGCGCAAGAGCCTTGTATCCAAGCTTGTTCAGGTCAACAGTTATCGTGGAAAGAGTTAACAAGTTTCCTCTAAGTTTTTTGTATCTTTGAATTACCGTTTTAGTCGATATGTCCAGTTGCTCAGCAATTTTCTTAAATGGAGTTCGAGATTTTTCCGAAAGAATCTTGGCAATTTTTCTATCGATTTCGTCAATTTCAAATGGTGATTGATCAAGATAAGTTAAAGTTGACATGTGATTGTTTTTTTGTTCATTTTCACAGTCTAGTGGCTCGATAATTAAGTTTTGAGGGTATTCTATGTTTACTGCCTCTGCCCAGATTAAGGCATCAACATGTTTGATATTGCGGTTTGACTCTAAATCTTCAATTATCTTCCCTAACTTATTGAGGTCTCTCAACGCTACTTTTCCATAAAAATTGTATTTACCTAATGGACCCACCACTTCGGAGATATATGTTTTGCTTTCAAGAAACTTTGCCACTTCTTTTTCATTTTCCACAGCATTCATGATGCCTAAATCTATGATGTGGCGATACCCTAGGCAGTGAGGGTTAACCAGCATTTTTTCGCCGTTGATTACGCCTTTTTTCCATAAGCTTTTATAACGCATTCTGACTGCGGCGACTGTAATTTCACATTTGTTAGCGATATCGGTGAAACTGGTGCGGGATTCAGATAAGAGTATCCTTAAAATTTTCGCATCAATTTCATCAATTTTTATTCGATCCACCAAAGCCGCTACCTTTGAGAAGTTAAATCTTATAACCAAATCATCATGCGCTTCATATAAGATTTCTCATTGTTTTTTCAAATCAATTAAAGAGAGCGCCACCGATGTTATCCAATCAGTTGCGTCCACTACGGCACGCTACCACCTCTGAACCAGCCTCAATGACTGGTACGTATGTTTTAGGGTCAGCAACGCATTATTATTGTAATAATCACAGTTGGTGCAGTACTTGCATTATGCTTAGAAGACGACCATAATTTTAGTCAAGAGGCGTTATTCTTCCTCTTTATATTTTTCGTTTCCTAAAAATTAGAAAACACCTGAATTTCCTGACCAATATCCTCAATCATATAAGTTTTGTGGTAGGATTAAGCCTAAAATAAATTTAAAAAGCTGTCTTTTTTCGAACAGTTACGCCCTTTTTTGAAGGGCTAGGAATAGCTTTATAAATGGACCTGAATAAGTATTAATCACAAATTTTAAGGAGAAAAGAAAAATGCAAATTTCGAAAAGTAAAATTGCAACTATTGCGATTGCTATATTCTTAACATTTTCAATGACAGCTTCACTGATGCTAGTGCCAACTGCTAGTGCACACTTACCTGCATGGAATATTCCAACATATGCCTACATTAACGCCGCACCAAACCCGGCCGGTGTCGGTCAACAAGTACTCGTTATCATGTGGCTTACCAACCTGTTTTCCCCTGAGGCAGGGTTAGGAAACGATTACAGGTTCCACAACTACGAACTCACCATTACATCGCCTACCGGTGTAGTTACAACGCAGACTTTTGCTACTGTCCAAGACCCAACATCTGATCAAGACACATACTTCACTCCTACTGCGACCGGCACGTGGAACCTTACCTTCAGTTTCCCAGGACAACCATTCAATGAATATCCACATGATACTACTGTTGCTACCATATTTGGTGTAGTTGAACCTGAACCGTATGTCAACGACACTTATCTACCCAGCAGCGCATCAACATCTGTTACAGTTGTGTCGTCACCAGTACCCGCATATCCAACTACTCCGCTTCCAACTGCTTACTGGACACGCCCCATATACGGTTATAACTCTAACTGGTACACGGTTTCTTCAAACTGGCTAGGTTCTGGTTCACCTGTTGAAGCTTCAGCAGGTTCAGGTGCCATCGGTGCCTACGGTGCAAACGGTATATTTTCAGGTGCAGGCCTCAATAGGAATCCAGGCGACGCTATTGGTTCTTTGACTAGTCACATTATGTGGACCAAGCCGCTTGATCAAGGAGGAATCGTCGGCGGAAACAACTTTGCTATTCAAGGAGACAGTTACTTCGAAGGTTCAGCATACGTTCAAAGATACGACAATCCCATAATAATGGATGGAATACTCTACTATCAGGCGCCGCTAGGATACGACTATGGAGGCGGATCTAACGGTGGAACTTTCGCCGTTAACCTGCAAACAGGACAGCAACTTTGGGAAAGCAACGCTATACCAGCTGGGGGACTATCATTCGGTTACATCTATGACGCTCAAAACCCCAATCAAAAAGGAGTTGAGCAGCCAGTTTTGTTCACGAGCGGCTTTGCCGAAGCTTTTGATGCATGGACAGGAGCCTATCTGTTTAACGTAACTAACACTCCAGCTGGTCCTGCACTCGTAAGTCCTGAAACTATGGGTCCAAACGGTGAAACTATTGAATACGTCATTGCTAACGGTCAATTGGCTGAATGGAACTCGTCTAACCTCTGGAATTGGAACATAGAAGTCGGTGGAGGCTCACCAGCACCTGCTACAAGCAACTTTGCCGTTACAGCATTCAATCCTTACATACCGCCGGCCGGTGCCTTAGTCACAACTCAATATCACGATACCGTTAATGCAGGCACAGGTAGCATGTACTCCTCTATAGGTGCGAGCGGTGCGCAGAACGCTACATTACCAACAAACCTCCCTGCCTCCTATAGTATAATTGCAGCCTTCTACGGCAATATGCTTCTTTGCGAAAGTGGCTCACTGCCTAATGTCGAAACTAGCACGCTAAACGCCGCCATCAGTATCACGCCCTACGAATACTTTGGTCTCAATCTAAACGCATCTAGAGGCACAGTGGGTTCATTAATGTGGACGACTACAGTTGATCCACCGCCAGGCAACGAAACCGTCTTATTAGGTCCAGCAGATCCAACGTCAGGCGTATTCATTGAAGGGTGGCAGCAAACTATGCAGTGGGTAGGATACAACCTGTACACAGGTGCGAAAATCTGGGGTCCAACTGCACCTCAAGCAGCTCTTGACTACTACGGCAACCCAATCACACCTCTAATACAGGCTCAACTTGCTTACGGTAACCTCTACAGCATGGGCTACGCAGGAATAATGTACTGCTACAACGCGAAAACTGGAGTTCTAGAATGGACCTACGGTAACGGCGGCGCAGGTAACAGCACTAATGCCGGTCCCAACTCGCCTTTCGGTGACTATCCAACCTTCATAAACGCAGTTGGTAACGGAGTCATATACGTCGTTGCTTCCGAGCACACTATTAACACGCCGATTTACAAGGGTGCTTTAGAACGCGCAATCAATGCCACAAACGGAGCACAAATCTGGACTCTTTCAGGTTACACCGGTGAATTCTCAGCTATGAGTTACGCTATGGCAGACGGCTACAACACATGGTTCAATGGCTATGACAACCAAATCTACGTTGTAGGCAGAGGACCAAGCCAAACTACAGTAACAGCACCAGATACCGCTTCACCAGTCGGAACACCTGTAGTAATCAAAGGTACAGTATTGGATATTTCCGCTGGCACAAAGCAAAATGAGCAGGCAGCTGACTTTCCAAATGGCGTTCCAGTCGCATCTGACTCTATCATGAGTCAATGGATGAGCTACGTTTACCAGCAGCAGCCAGCACCCACCAGCTTCGCAGGCGTTCCAGTGCAAATAGCTGTTTTAGACTCTAACGGCAACCACTATGTCATAGGCACTGCAATGACTACCATGGCCGGTACTTACAGCTTAACATATACTCCTACAATCCCAGGCAACTTCACTGTATTCGCAACTTTCGCTGGCACTAACGCGTACTACCCATCATCCGCAGAGAATTCCTTCGCTGTTTCACCAGCTCCAGCCACTCCAGCGCCAACCGCTACACCAGTAACAGGCCTAGCAACAGCATCAGAACTAACCTATGGAATCATCGCTGTAATAATCGTAATAATCGTCGCAATAGCCCTAGTCGCAGTACTCTTACTAAGAAAAAAGCCATAAAAACAACACAAACAAAACCTATTTCCCTTTTCTTTTTTGTTTAACTTAAAAATGGCAATTTTATTTCAAATTATTTAAATCTTAAAATGCACTATTCGCAATGCTGACTCGCGGAATGAGGAGTAAAGTTGCAGCAAGATCAAGTGCTTAAAGAAAGAATTCATCAAGCAAACATTTCTGTTCACCAGCATGAAGCACAGTACTATGAGCTGCTCCACCCAGAAGTATATAGTAAACAGGAGCAAAAAAGAATAACTGCAAAACTGGGCATGATGAACAAACTTGTGACAGATAACCAAAAAAACGCTCTTGACGTTGGAGCAGGCACCGGCAACTTAACGGGTAAACTTTTGCAGATGGGCTATAAAGTTACAGGCGTGGACATCTCAGCAGAAATGTGTGCAATCCTTCAAACCAAATATGACGCTTACTTGAAAAATAATAAATTAACTATAATCAACTCACCAATAGAAAATCTAACCTTTGATGCTGGCGAATTTGACTTAATAACATGCTATTCTGTGCTTCACCACCTACCTGATTACGTTGCGGCACTCAAAAGCCTCTCAGTCTTTCTAAAGAAGGGTGGCGTAATTTATATTGACCACGAAGCATCACCCTTCTATTGGAAAACTGAACCAAGCAGCTTAGCCAACCTCATCAAAGGCATCTATTTCCATTCAAACCCCATATTAAACAGCTTTTACTTCCGAATTATCGGACTAAAAGTTCCTTCAATCGATTATTCCCTGTCGGATTACTGGCACAAAAAAGAACACGCATTAGACCACAAACGCATAGAACAAATATTCAAAGAAGAAAACTATGAATTCTCAAAGCGCACGGATTATTATCAAAACAGCACGTGGATTCCGAATCCCCTATCTATAATTTACCGTCTTCTCTGCAGGCCTGAAATGAGCTTTTGGACAGCTAAAAAATAACTAAGCAATTCCCGCGGTTTTTTGTGCGCTGGGATTCAATCTTCTTTTTGCAAAGTTCACAACGCCTTCACGCCTAATTCTCTTCATTATCTGCTTTGGTGACCTGTGAAATTCTTTGAAAAATCTTCTTTGAATCGCCAAAAGCGAGTTGTAATCAAATTCCTCGGTTTTTACGCTGAGCAAAAACTCGTCAAGGCGAGTGAAATTTTTTGACTCTAAAACTTCTTGGTACAGTTTGCTGTCTGGATTAGCAATGAAAATGTTGAATAGACACCAGTCAGGGTTTAATTTTTTAGCGAATTTTAACGAGGTTTCCATGTCCTTTAACGTTTCATCTGGGACACCGAGCATGAAAGAGCATGCAGTTTGTATTCTGTTTTTGCGGCAAAGTTTGAACGCGGTTTCTATCTGCTCTAGCGTTGTGTTTCTGCCGATTCGCTGTAAAATTTTCTGTGAACCTGATTCAACTCCAAACCAAATAGTTTTGCATCCAGCTTTACTCATCTTTTCTAAAAGTTCTTGGTCTACTAAATCCACACGTGTATCGCAGACCCATTCTAAATCCAGCTTGTTTTTTATCATTAGGTTGCATAGTTCAATAGTTTCTTTTTTTCTGAGGGTGAAGTTGTCGTTGATAAAGTAAAGTCCCTTTGTGCCATATTTAGTCATTAAATCCTGGATTTCATTGATGACTCTCTGCGGACTGAAGGCTCGGCAAATGTTTCCCCAGAGTTTTCTTGTTTCGCAAAAGCCACAGTTGAATACGCATCCACGTGAGATGCTCATTACATCGGCGGGTTTAACGCTCAAATACTCTATGGTTCTATCGTAGAGTTCAAGCGGCAATAAGTGTCTTGCTGGATAAGGAACCTCGTCGAGGTTTTCGATGAATTTCGGCTGGTTTTTGATGTTTTTTCCTTTTCGTCTGCATGCAACCCCTGGAATAGTTGCGGCAGCGGACTCATTGCCGTTTGTGATGCATGTGGCAAGCTGTGTTATTGCTCTTTCGCCTTCACCCATAACCACGTAATCGATTTCTGGGTTCGCCAGTAAACTATCGGGCACGTAGGAAGCGTGCCATCCACCAACAACTATTCTGCAGTTAGGCAGGGCTTCTTTGATGGCTTTCGCGGTCTCTACGCAGCGAGCGTAAGTGGCTGAGCCGCATGTAATGCCCACAATTTGCGGGTTAAGGTTTGTGACTAATTGTTTGATTTCACCAGTTGATTTTTTCATGAGATAATTATCAAGCATTTGCACCTCGAAGCCTGCTTTTTCGAGTGCGGCGGCAACGTACATTAAGCCTATTGGAGGCAACCGTTTGCCAAGGTACCATGCACCGTTTTCTGGCGGGGCAGTTGTCATTAAGAGAATCAAATGGGAATTTTCTCCTCTTTGCAGAACTGTTTGTTCCGTGGGTGAGCAGGCACGTTTTGTCTCTCTGTGAATGTTTTTGCTTAAAACTTTGATATATGGGAGTTAATAGCTTTAACGGCACAGAATGCTGATGCAGGTTTCATTTTTGTTTTTGCTGTTTTTCAAGTTAAATTCAAGCTTCAAGAAAGCTACACGGACCAAAATTAATCAACTTCTAATAAATACGGGCTGAAGTGGATATAATCTAAAATAACTCTAAAGCATGTTTGAGCAAAGAGTGGCGGTTAACAAAAAGGTTTATAGCCCTTCCACATGCCTTTCCAGAATAAAGAGGATTAAAAATGAAAGTTGTCGTCCACTGGAGTGGGGGCAAAGAATGCGGCTTAGCTTACCACAAAGTCATCAAACAGGGACATCAGGTTGCTTATCTTCTCACCTTTGAATATATGAAACCCTACGTTTTTCACAGTTTCCCAGTTATGGAACTCCAATCCAAAACTTTGGGGACTCCCTTGAAGCGGGTTAGAATTAAGAAGGCATACGAGGACATCCTCAAAACTCTCACAAAATTACACGACGAAGAAGGCATCGAAGGCATCGTAACAGGCGACATAGTCGGAGCAGGATGCGCCCTTGTCCACTCTAGCTACTACGAGAGCATGTGCAAACAGTTGGGCATGGCTTTCATGATGCCCTTGGAAAACCCTTCAGGGGACACCTACGATGTGTTGAAAGAAGTGGTTCAGACCGGCTTAAGACCAATGTTAAACTGTATTAATACCAATTTCTTCGGTGAAGAATGGTTAGGGCGAGCAATAGATAGCACCTCCATCAAAGAACTAAAAGAGTTAGCCGACGAAAAAGACATAGACGTTTCCAGCGAAGACGGACAAGGCTACCACAGCACAGTTGTCGACGCACCGCTTTTCAAAGAATCCATTGAAATCGGCAAATTTAAGAAGAAGACAAAGAAGGAAAAGTCGAAGAATTGGAAAAGAAATTGGCTTTACATGGACATCAAGGAAGCTTATTTAAAACCTAAAGAACCTAAATGACAAACACCGAGGTTCCCTTTTACTTGATTCGTAACTTTTTACGGCTAGCTCTGGTAATGAGGAACCTCTTCAAAAAATCTTTGCGTTTGCATAAAGTAAATGAACTTGAACGCGCTTACAAAGTATAAACTCTTGTTTCAGGGAAGAACATGAAAACCCGCGTAACACTTGTGAATCCACCCTACCCTGCCGGTTCCCATCAGCATCCGCCTTTCATGCCCTTAGGCATCGGGTACTTAGGGGCGGTGTTGTATACGAATCATTTTGAAGTTAACGTGATTGATTGCCAAGCGCAAAAATTCACTTACAAACAGTTTAGAGAAGAAATTGGTAAAGTCAAACCTGACATAGTTGGAGTCACCTCTACTACTCTTACATACAAGTCTGCCCTTCGAATAGTAAAAATATGCAAGGAAGTTTGGCCAAACTGCATAACTGCAATCGGAGGTCCCCATGTTACCTTCTGGGATGACAAGGCATTGCATGAAGAGCCGTCCTTAGATGTCGTTGTCAGGGGAGAGGGAGAAAACACCCTGCTGGAGCTTGCACAAAGAGTTGAAAAAGATCAAGCTTTCCATGACCTTGTGGGTACTACTTGCAGGAAGGGCACTGAAATAGTGAGGAACCCTGATAGACCTTTCTTGGAAGACCTCGACAGTTTGCCTTATCCAGCACTTCATCTTTGGCAGCATACGGAGAATTTGCGGAAGTACGGAACGATACCTTATCCCGTGATGACTAGTCGAGGCTGCGTGTTCTGGTGCAACTTCTGCATAGCCGTCCGAATGTTCGGCAGAAGATACCGCATGCGCAGTCCAAAAAATGTAGTAGACGAGCTGGAGTTTCTCCACAAAAACTACTATGCAAACCAGTTCACATTCTATGATGATGCGTTCACCGTGGATCAAGATAGAACCGTAAAAATATGCGATGAAATTCAGCGGAGAGGGCTACGAATCAAATGGGACTGTGAAACTCGAGTAGACATGGTAAGTAAAGAACTCCTTGTAAAAATGAGGGAGGCAGGCTGTATAGCTGTTTGGTTCGGCGTCGAATCAGGCTCAAAGAAAGTATTAACCAGCATGGGGAAAGGCTTCTCACTTACTCAAACCAGAAGAGCATTCAAGTGGGCAAAAGAAGCAGGGTTGATGACTGTTGCAGGCGTCATTTTGGGTTTTCCCGGCGAAACAAAAGAGAGCGCTTGGGAAACAATTCAGTTTGTGAAGGAACTTAACCCTAACGATGTAGGATTCTACATAGCTACACCTTACCCTGGAACACCCCTCTACGACGAAGTGAAAGCAAACGGATCCCTAAAGATAACTGACTTTGACAAGTACGACACAGCGACGCCAATCTTTGAGATCCCAAACATAAGCATGCAGGAGCTGACAGAAATTCGGGAACAAGCATTCCAAAAGTTCTACCTCAGCCCCGCCTACTTAGTCAGCGCGTTGGGCATGTTTAAGCAAGGAAAAATGTGGGGTCTAGGCGCGACGCGTCTAATACTGGCACATGCTCGAAGGGCAATCATGGCAAAAGCAAGCAATCTGATGAAGTAGAAAAGAGGCAACACAAAACATTGAACATGGAGAAAACCAGACATTGATTTTACTGATGACTACCGCTCCACCCCTAAAATCGCCCTGGGGGATGGCGGGAAAGCTTCCTCCTCTGGGGTTAGCCTATGTTGCTGCAGCTTTAGAAAAGAATGGCTTCCACGTAGAAATTTTTGACAACTATCTGCTGGAGCGGCCAATCGAAGAAGTTAAATTGGAAGTGAGAAAGCGGACCCCAGAAATAGTGGGCATAACCTGCAGTTCTTTGACTTATTCTCGGTGTGTCGAGACAGCTAAAGCAGTAAAAGAAGCATGCCCATCCTGCAAGGTAGTTGTCGGAGGACCGCATCCCTCGTACATGCCTCAAACCATGCTTGAGCATGAGGAGATAGATTACGTGGTTATCGGCGAGGGAGAACAAGCAATGGTGAACCTTGTCGCCAGCATCATGAACGGCGAAGAAAAGGCGATGATTGCCAAAATTCCAGGGGTAGCATGCAGGATTAACGGCGAAGTAATGAGGAATGCGCCTGAATTTATCGGTGATTTGGATCAAGTTCCCTTTCCCGCGCGTCATCTGTTGCCGATGCGAATGTACGACCGTGTATTAAGCTATTTGAGTGTTAAACCTGTCGATACCATGAGCGCACTGCGTGGTTGCCCATACAATTGCGCGTACTGTGAAACTAGGGAACTGTGGGGAACCAGTTGTCGAGCCTTCCCGCCTCGAAGAGTCACAGACGAAATAAAGCATATGGTTGAAAACTATGGTTCAAAGGGAATCTACTTCGTCGGCGACAACTTCACCATAAACAAAAAACGCACATCTGAGCTTTGCCGACAAATCATAGAAAGCAAAATAGACATTAAATGGACATGTGAAACCAGAGTCGACCTCGTCTCCAAAGAACTGCTCGTTGAAATGAAATCTGCTGGCTGCCAAACCATATTCTTCGGAGTAGAATCCGGTTCACCTGCAATTCAGCAAAAGCTAGATAAGAACATCGATCTGCAAGAAGTCGAGCGTACCTTTGAGCTTTGTAGGCAAGTGGGAATATTGACGGCTACTTCTTTCATGCTGGGTATCCCTGGCGAAACAGTTAACGACATGAATGCTACATTCAAGTTTGCGAAGCAACTGAAGGCGGATTGGTGCCAATTCAACATTTATATCGCGTGTCCCGGCAGCAAACTGTATGATGAAGTGATAAGCCAAGGCTTGTATGACCAAATGGATAATTATTTGGCCCGTGTCAAAACCAAAGAGTTCGATTATGACATGCTTGTCAAGATTCAGCGAGATTTCCAGCGTGGCTGCCAGAGATCAGCGGGGTCTAAGCTGATTCGCGTAATCAAGCAGGAAGGCTTAGGCAGCGCAGTAAAGAAAGGTGCATCATTAGTTTTTCGTAGCACATGATTTAATCAAATTTAGTCTTTTGGTTTTTTCTCAGCTTTTTGTTGGTGGATTTTGCCACAAATAGTAGGGTACCCTGTAGGTAGCGACGTTACTGTGTGCACAAGCCTACCTCCTAGTCTACTAGATGCGTCTATTAGGCTCCAAACATGATTCAACATAGTTCAACATAGCAGTAAGACCCGCACTTTTCAATGCAGAATGGTGCTTTTTTATGGAGAGTTTTTGAGTTTTATATGGTTATGTTGATTGTTTTGAGAATTTCGCGGTAAGCCTTCATGGGTGTTTCCTTGTCGGTGACGTTTTTTATCAGCATCCGCCCCCCATCAAACAGGCTTACGTCTAGCTTCATGTAATCAAACATCAAGACCATCTGGGATTTTACGCGGATTTTGAAGTGTTGTTTCTTGATTTTTTCGCATGCATCGTTCATGTTGAATTTTAACGGTTGCGCTGGAGTTATGTCTGCTGTTGTTCCTCCGCAGAGCCAAACAACGTTGAGGTTACCGATGACTTCTTTTTCTACCATTCCGCTTCAACTCCAGCCTTAGTACTGTTTTAGGCGTGTACTTGCTTTATCAACATTACCATAAAAAATCCAACCGCTGCTAATCTGTGGCAGACGGCAATCTCTGGTTTCTCAGGTGGGTCTGAGGTTTTTGGGTTTAAGAACCGCTTCTTCAATGTCCATGTAGAGAAAATCGCCTTCGCGGTAGGGTGAACCGCCAAAATCGACGACTCGGCTTCTCTTGGTGTACTTGGTGATTTCAACGCGTTCTTTGAATAGCGGTGCATCAAGCGATGTTGAATGGTATTCTCCTGGTTCTCCTGAAACGTCTATTCCTTTACCCGCTGGACCCACTAGCGGTTGCATGTCTTCGATGCATTTCCTGTCTATTTGCCTGCCCAGCCATTCTTCCGTGAAGTATCTTTGGTCAATGCAGCTGAGGATTGCTTTGACTCCGGTTGACTGCTCCATTTCCATGATTCTTTTACGGTGGCGATTGCCCGGAATCAAGTTTAACGGGCGGTCCCAAAGAGGCATCATAAGCTGCACGCCTAGTTTTTTGCATGCATCCTTCCAGACGCGGCGATGATGTACATTGTCGATGTCGCCTGTCACGATGGCTTGGACACCCTGCTCTTTATGCAGCCGCTCCAGCGTTCCCATGATGTCGTCATACCGATTATCCGTAATCTTCACAAACTGATGGGGAAAGCCCAAAGCTTTGGCTTGTAACTCTATTACTTTGAAACTGTGAAAAACATAGGGTTCCATATAGATGTAAGTGACGAGGCATGCTATTTCGTGACCCTGCTCTACCACCTTGTGAAGTGCTGTGCAGCAATCTTTTCCTCCACTCCAGTGGACAACCACTTTCATTTCACTTCAACATCCCTGGTACATTTTGAACTGTTGGATGATGGATAAACACGTGACTTAATAAGCGTTTATGGAAACCTAAGGGGCACTGCAATTATCTACTTTGAAGAATTCTTATTCATGTGGATTGTAGAGTAAAATTTAGTTCTCAGCGTTTTTCAAGTGTTTGCTTATTGCCTCCACAAGTTTTTGGTTGTCTTTTGCTGAACGAACTGTGACTCGGAAGTAGCTGTCGTCTAAGCCTACGAAGGTACAGCAATCGCGGATTAGAATGTGTTCCTTAGCCAGCAAATCCTTAAGCTTGGTGGACGTAATCTTTCGATTAAGGATTTTCACGAGCAAAAAGTCTGTTGCTGACGGGTAAACGTGTAAGTCTCCGATTTCGTTTAGGTTTTTGGCTAGCTGTGCTCTTTCTTTTGCGATTGTTCTTTTAGTGTTTTCAATGAAATCAGTGTCATTAAATGCTGCAAGCGTCGCGCAGCTTGCAAGGCTGTTGATGCTCCACGGCAGCCTGACATTTTCCAGCTTCTTGACTAGGTTCGGTGCTGCTATGCCGTAGCCTAAACGTATGCCTGCCATGCCGTAGAATTTAGTAACCGACCTTATCACAAACAGGTTCTCGTACTCTTTAATCATGCCAGCCAACGTGGTTTCTTGGCCTTTCTCGGCAAACTCAATATAGTTCTCGTCAACGCTGAAGATGACGTCCTTTTTATGGCAGAAATCAACGAGGTCTAAAACCGTTTCTTTGCTGTACAGTGTCCCTGAAGGACTGTGAGGATTGCAGATGCAGAGTATTTTCGTTTCAGGTGTGATTGCTCGCTTGATTTTTTCGTTTTCTAAAGCAAAGTTCTCTGGCAACTGGAGAAACACTACTTCGCCACCTACCCGCAGCGCTGCCTTCTCGTACTCGCTGAATGAAGGCACAGGAATGAGGGCTTTAAAGCCGCGCGGCAGAATCTCGGTGATGCCGTAGATGAGCTCTATTGAGCCGTCGCCTAAAATGATGTTTTCTTCCTCAACGCCGTGCCCCACGTACTTGGCAACTTCTTCTTTAAACTCAACAGGGTTTGGGTCAGGATAGAACCTTATCAGCTTTGCATACTGTTTGACAGCTTCAACAGCTTTAGGGGAAGGACCAAGAAAATTGATGGGTCCGCTGAATTCAAGTACTTCTTCAAGTGGAATATTGTATTTTCGGATAAAACCCCAGATGTCTCCGCCATGACTAACAAACCTGCGTTCTTTACATGTGTCTGACAGTTTTCTCTTCCTCCATTAGTCTACTTACTTCTTTTTCAACTTGTAACTGAGCTTTAAAGTGAGCGTTATACAAGTTAACAACCTTGTATAGCCAGTAAACTCCCCCAACGCCCAACGTAACGATTGTAATCAAAACATAAGTTTTTATCGGTATCGTCTGCGGCATAAACATCCGTTCACTAAAAGAAGCCGCAAGAAACCTGTCTTGATTTCGTTCATGCACCAACAAATCCTTCGACAATAGGTAAAGAATGACAAAAGCTGGAATAACCAAAACGATGCTGACAGCCCACGCCTTCGCATTCCTCATTTTAAAGTGCTCACTTGTCGCAGGCGGATCCTTTCCCTGGCTCCTCAGATAAGTGACAACCTGATTTTCAAATTCTACCTCATGCTGGAAATGCCTATTCCTGCCCTCAATCAGGCGGTAGAACATGGGGAAAAACGCTAACCCGAAAGTAACAATCGCTGCCAAGAACCACATGGAAAACCACATTTTCCTGTCAACGTCAACTTTACTGTTCATAGTGGTTTCCATCTAAGCAACTATCCATTTAATTGCTTACAAGGTTGGGGTAGCCAAACTTTATAAGTTCTTCCATTGGCATCTAAAAGTAAAATGAGCCGAAAGGAAATGCTGCTGCTTTCAGTAATAATTCCCGTTTACAACGAGGAATTAACCATAGGCAACATAATCGACCGTGTAAAAGTAGCCATGAAGCAAACAGGCTTAAAAAACGAAATAATAGTCGTAGACGACTGCTCGTATGACAAATCGCTTGAAATAGCCAAAAAACACAACGGCCAAATCTACACGCTGAAAAGGCACTTAGGCAAAGGTTACGCGTTGCGAGCAGGCTTTGCTAAAGCAAAAGGCGACGTAATAGTCACCATAGACTCAGACGGCTCGCACAGACCCGAAGAGCTTCCGCGGGTACTTGCGCCAATTTTGCAAGACAGAGCAGACCTAGTTATAGGTTCAAGGTACCTAAACCAGAAAAACGTGGCTGCCCGAAAACTGAACGCTTTTGGCGTTAAACTCTTCAACTCTTTCATTGAACTATTAACCGGCGTCGCCATCACTGACTCTCAATCAGGCTACCGCGCCATGAAACGCGAAGTGATGAAAAGCCAAAAATTAAAGTCAGGGGGGTATGAGATAGAATCCGAAATGTTGGTGAAGACAGCCAAAAAAGGCTTCAGAATCACCGAGGTGCCGATAAGTTTTGAGCAGCGAACCTACGGCAGGTCCGGAGTCGACCCAATAGTTGACGGGTTCAAAATTCTAATATCGATAGTTTCAGCGTATATGAAGGGTTAAGCAAGTTGGCTGGCAACGCGTATCCTAAAGTTTCAATCATAGTTGCAGCCTACAACAATGAAAAAACAATCAAGGAATGTCTCAACTCGATTTTGAGGCTGGATTATCCCGCAGGCTTCATTGAAGTCATCGTCATGGATGGCGGCTCAAAAGATGCCACAGTCAAAATAGCAGAAAAATTCCCCGTCAAAGTTGTTTCCATTAGATTAAATGCTCCAGCAGCCTATAATTACGCCATGAAAATCGCTACGCATTCGGTTCTGGGCTTCATAGATGCAGATGCTAAAGTGGAATCTCAATGGCTAAGAAAACTTGTACCCCACTTGGACGAGCCTAAAGTGGCAGGAGTCAGCGGCAGCATAGAAACATGGAACGCTGAGAACCCATGGGCAAAAAGCATCGGTTACGAACTTAAAAACCGCTACAGCCGCATAGGAAAATACACAAGCCGCATAGCCACCATGAACCTGCTGCTGAAAAAAGAGGTTATCGAAGAGGCTGGCGGATGGGATGAAAACTTGCCAAGCCAATATGACACAGACTTAGGCTTTAGAATAAGCGCGAAAGGCTACAAAATCGCTTACGAACCAAACGCCATCTGCTACCACTACAACAGAACAACAGTTCGAGCTTATTACAGGCAGCAGTTGCAGTACGGAAAAAACACTTTAAAACTGTACTTTAAACATGGACGCTTGGCTAAAGGTGATGAAATCACGGATTTTGGCATGAACATTCAGCCGGTGCTGCTCTTAGCCGTCATTGTGTTTTTCCTTCTAGGAATCATAGAAGTGCTTAGACCCTTATGGTACATTTCAGGCTTAATTTTAGTCTTAATGCTTGTTTACTTCGTTTACTCCGCCGCCAAAATTGCTGTCAAGTTCCATGATAAGGTAGCTTTGCGGTTGGTTGTACTGTATTTTGTGAGAGCATTCGCTTGGTTTGTAGGCGCAGTAACAGCCACCATCAACTCCGCTAGAGGCAAAGGGAGGACATCCAATGCGTAGCGTATGCTTCGTTTCTCCTGAGTATTGGCCCCTGTCTGGTGGAACAGGCGCCTACGTTTACTATCTATCAAACGAACTTATAAAAAACGGTTATAAAATCTACGTAGTCACAGGCTCCGACCAAACATTAGACGTCAAAGTCAACGAGCAATTAGAGGTGTTTTTCCTAAAAACCCCAAAAGCGCCTGTCATAAAATCGTTTAAGCTTGCAGCCTCCAGCTACCGCAAACTAAACAGTATCCGCGAAAGAGTTAACGTGGATATTACACATGCCAACTTGCCGTTAACGCCTAACTTTGCAGTGCCGCCGAACTTTGGAAAAACGCTTGTTTGCACCGTTCACTCAACATGGAAGGGCGAAGCACAAGCCATCCGAGGTGAACCCTACAGCAGGCTTAACGCAAACGAGAAGTTCATGGTTAGCTTTAACTGGTTTTTGCGGATTTTTGAGGAAAAAATGCTTGAGCGAGCAAACAAGATTATTGCGGTAAGCTATTTTACAAAGCGTGAGTTGCTTGAGTACTATAAGATTCCTGAAGAAAAAATTCGTGTCATCCACAACGGCGTTGACACCACCAAGTTTCGGCCAGCAAAAGATAAACGCAAAATCAAGGAAGAACTCGGTTTTAACCCGAACGATTTGGCCATAGTTTCAGTGGGCAGGCTCTATGCACGCAAAGGCTTATTCACACTTATCGAAAGCATGCCCGCTGTAATTAAGCGGTTCAAAAACGCCAAATTCATAATTTCAGGCAAAGGACAAAGCGACGAAATGCGAAAACTAGTTGATTACGCAGAAAAAATCGGCGTAAAAGACAACTTAATCTTCACCGGTTACTTTCCCGACAAGAAACTTCCCAAACTTTATCAAGCCGCAGACGTATTCGCGTTCTCCACGTTCTATGAGCATCATCCCTTCGCTGTTTTGGAGGCGCTTTCAACCGGCTTGCCCGTGGTAACAACCAATGTAGGTGGGATTCCTGAAACGATTGAAAATGGCAAGAACGGGTTCTTGGTTGAGCCGTTCAATCCAAAACAATTCGCTGATAGGATACTGTATTTGCTTGAGCACCCAACTGAAGCTTCGGAAATGGGTTCTCTTGCCCGAAAAACCATCCTGGAACGCTTTGATTGGCGCATAGTCGTAAAGGACGTGCTCAAAGTCTACGATGAAGCGTTAAGCTAAGCGGTTTCTATAGGCTCTCCTCTGTATGCAATGGTTATTTTCTGGAAAAGCTTCACTACATCCAGAGAACAAAACAGCATTTTCGTTAAAAGTTCATGTTGATATATTTCCATTTGCGCTTTTACGGGCAAATCGATTCTTGGAGGCTCAAATTTATGCCTTACCTCATTTACCTGCAAACCCTCCACCATGATTGATTCCTCTTTTAAGCCTACTTTTTTGGCGATATAGTTGAGGTATGTTTGTTTCCAGTCTAATTCCATGATTTCCGCTGTGGTTATATCGATAGCTAAGGCGTCATTGCTGGTTAGCATTAAGCCCATTTTGACGGGTTTGCCTTTGGTTGGGCCATTTCCTTCAATCCCAACTCTCGCATCCATGACGGTTAACTGCGGCTTAAGGAGGGAGCATAATCTGTAGAAAACTTCCGGCAGGTACGGGTGAAGGTAAATTCGCTTGTTGCTTGGGACGCAGCCGAAAAGGTTTTTTATGGCTCCACTGTACATTGCAAACTCATGCGTTTTCATCAAAGGTAAATCCACAACCGCATCAGCATCCAACACGGTTTTTGGCAAAAACAACTCTTTCAACGGGGTGCTGTTTGGAAATTTTACTTTGACCACTTTGTCCTCTGAAAGATTAATCACGCTGCCGCCTGCTTTCTTTACGGCTGCTTCTATCCCTGTTTTTTCAAACGCTGAGTTGCAGGGGTAATTAAACCCGTTAGATTCGCCAACTATTACTTCTTTGGCGCTGTCTCGAAGTAAGCTAACCAGTTCACCAAGCAGTTTGGGGCATGTTACTACGCCGGGAATGTACTCTGGGTGGCTCATGTTGGGTTTGACAAAAATTTTCTGTTTCCCACGCAACCCTGAATCATCAACGGCTTCCTTTAAGATTTCGTTTATGCCGTTTTCGACTCGAAAGATTTTAACCGTTTTCCGTTCTGCGTTTGGCACACCTATGCACCCTTCACTTGTTTTCCCATTATGCAGCCTGGATCGGAATTTAGCATGTCACCATTATGGTATGCAGCTGACCGCGCTCTGCAGCCGCCGCAAATGTACTTGTAGGCGCATACTCCGCAGGCTCCTTTTAGGTTGCCTCGGTTGCGTAAGGCTTTGAAAAGTGTTGAGTTTAACCATATATCTTGGAACTTCTCAGTCTTCAGGTTTCCCACATTTACAGGCAGGAAGACACATGGGTGGACATCCCCCTGAGGTGAAAGCGAACAATATAATCTTCCAGCGCCACAGCCGCCGATAAAGTCTGCAAGAGGTACGGCTTTCTTGGTTACTTTGACGGTTTGCATGTGCGCCATGGACATGGTTACTTCGCCTGTGCCTCCGGATCCTTGACATTGTAAGCCGACGCGGGCTAGCTGGGGCGCTGTAGTTAGAATGGTTGTTTTGCAGCCTTTAGACATCCTCGCTAGCAGGTACCGCATGAGTTTTTCGCGTTCTTCAGGAGACAGATCTTGATCGTAATGTGCTTTACCTCTGCCTGTTGGAATGAAGTTGAAGTAAGTGAACCTTTCCGCACCCACGTCTTCAGCTAAATCGATAATCGCCGGCATTTCTTCAAAGTTATTTTTAGTTGCAGTGGTGGCTATGCATACACATAAATCAGCCTCTACGCAGTTCTTCAACCCCGCCATTGCCCTATCAAAAGCGCCTTGTACGCCTCGAAATTCGTCGTGTGTTTTGGCTGATGCGCCGTCTATGCTGATGTCTAAATAGTTAACTTTGGCTTGCTTGAGCTTCTGCACAACTTCCTTGGTAAGCAAGGTACCGTTCGTAGCCACTGACACGTAGAGCCCTCGGTCGGCGGCGTACCGTGCAACTTCAAAAAAGTCTTTTCTACTCAAAGGCTCGCCGCCGGAAAAGGCAAGCGCCGTTACGCCTGCATCTGCAATCTGATCCACAACATCTTTAGCCTGTTGCGTTGTGAGCTCTTCTTCCCTGACTGCACCGCTGTTTGAGTAGCAGTGCTTGCAGCTAAGGTTGCATTTATGCGTAAAATCCCAAACAATCAGGAAAGGCGCACAAAGCGAAATCGGCTTTTTAATTCCCATGTAAGCAAAACTTTTGGTTAAGTTTAATACCGCCCGACGTGCATACGGATCAGCTAAGAGTTTCTCAACTTTTTCTCGCTTAATGTTTAGGCTTCGCCGTAGGAATTCAACCCAAAAACCAATAACTTGAGAGTAAAGAACGCTGCATTTCTCACAGTTCCGCTCGGTTTTTCCAGCATAAGTGTCCAAGGCTGCTTCAAGAACCGTTCTGCCGCACACTGGGCATTTCTGAAGCGACAGCCGCAGCATCCGCTTAGTCATCGGCAGCGTTATCACTGCATTCCAGAAGCTGTCGTGGCTAAGTAAACTCATGCGGGTTTCTCCAAGCGGTCTTAATACTTTATTGAATGCGTGGGGATGTTAAATATTTCTCTAAAATTGCCAATAGACCTGCCCTACAATAAATTGCTTAATGCGCTTTAGCCTTTATATAAGGGAGAGGGGTCACACGGCGCGATAGCTCTTTTTTGCTTTAGTCATTATTTTCTCCGCGATTTCTAAATCCATAAGCGTGTTAATGTTTAGGAGTACCTCAACTTCTTTTGTAATTAATGCGCTTGTTTCAATTTTTCCCTCGCCTTGAATTTTGGCGCCGTTAACGATGTTAACTCCTGCAACGGCGTACCATTCGCCCTTGTACTCGTCAGTGGAAGAAATCGAGAGCCCTAAGCATTCACGACTTTCAATAGGTACAAAGACTGCTAAGAAGTCTTTTCCGCAAACCTCAAACTGACTGACGACTTTGTCCAGAAACTCGCCTGTGATGGCTGGTAAATCCGCTGGAATTGTCAGCACAGGGCCCATTAAATCAGCTGCAAGGGCAGCTTGCTTTAAGTCATTATGATACCCCTTTGCCTCGGTCCTCAAAACCTTCCATCCCTTGCTGAGGCAGTGCTTTTCGGTTTCAGGAGTGTTCATGCTGGTTACTACATAAAACTCTGAAATCTTCTCGGCGCAAGCAACTGCTTCAGCAACCCAATCAATCAGCGGTTTACCTAAAAAAGGCAAAAGCGGCTTCTCCACTGGCAAACCCATGCGTTTACCTTTTCCGCCAGCCATAATCAAAGTAGGAACTTTCATATTAGCATCAACACTACTGCAAACAAAATAAGCGTAACTGCCCTAGCCACCTCGTTAGTTGCCCCGATCATGTCGCCGGAAACTCCGCCGAAAACGCTTTCCGAAACTTTCTCCATTATAAGCGCTACTGGAATGCTGCCGACTAAAACTACTCCGATGGCAACTAAACCTAAAAACGGTTTACTTGTAAAAGCAAAAAATGGGTAGACAATCAGTATAGAGAGTGCATATGCGACGATGTTTAGTTTCTTTTTTGCTTTCTGGAGAAAAATTGAGCCTAACCCTTTGTGCGTGGGTTTCCCTACCCAAACAATCGTTACCATGGATAGTTTGGCTGAGACTTCAGCGGCAACTATTGCGCTGAAAGCCAAAAGTGGGTTAATAAAAAATAGCCCTGCGATGGCGGCAAACTCTACAATTATTGCTAGTAGTGCTCCAGAGTAAGTTACGGTCCAAGCGTGAGCAACCATTTTTCTGTCATGCAAATTTCTAAGACCTAAGGCGTTGCCTAAATCGATTAAGCCGTCGAAATGTTGGAGTCCAGTTATGACAAGAAGGAAAGCCACAGTCATCGCAGCAACCGCAAGCCTTGTCAATAAGTCAGTTGGCACGGCAACGATTGTGTTGACTAAACTGAGCAGAAAATGAACAATAATGCTCGCGCCGAGATAATAAGCGCCGGCAAGTATGCCTATGAATGCGCCGATTATGGGGAAAAGGTACATGTGCTCGGCTGAGTCGAAAATGAAATCTTCTTTTCCCCCCACAGGAATTATCGTTAGGAAGGACAGTAAATCCCTAAAAGTTTTTATAGCTTTCACAGGCGACATATACCCTACAACTAATTGAAAGATAATATAGACTTTGTCGTGAATTGAATGGGGGATTGTATGGGGGAACTTGAAGGCAAAAAAATTCTAGTTACTGGTGGAGCAGGTTTTATCGGCTTTCACTTGTGCAAAAGGCTATCAGACTTAACATCTAACTTGACGATTTATGATAACTTGTCAAGTGGCAAAAAGGAAAATGTGAAAGACGTTCCTAAAGCTAAGTTCGTCAAGGGCGACATATTGGACCTGAAAAAGCTTCGTTCTTTAGAGAAGGCTGATTTAATTTATCATTTAGCTGCGCAAGTTGTTGTTCCTTACTCGATGGAGAATCCGCTGGAAGATTTTGAAACAAACGCTAAAGGCACCCTGCAAGTTCTTGAGAACGTACGCAAAGACGATGCAAAACTAGTTTTCGCTTCCAGCGCAGCAGTCTATGGCAATCCAACTGTATTTCCAACTCCAGAGGAATACGGTTTTCACCCTTTTTCATGCTATGGGTTATCCAAAGTAGTCGGCGAAGAATACTGCCAAATGTACCAAAGCCAATACGGCTTAGACATCACCATAATGAGGTTTGCTAACGTTTACGGGTCAAGGTGCCACGGGGTCATCCATGACTTTCTAGATAAAATCGCTAAAAACCCCGGCAAACTAGAAATCATCGGCACTGGGCTGCAGTCACGCGATTTTGTTCATGTTTCTGATGTGGTGGATGCTCTGGTAACTGTTGGCTCAGATGATTCTGTAAACGGTAAAACTTACAACATAGGTTTTGGAACGACAATCACGATAATGGACCTTGCCAAAATGATGCTTAAAATCCTCAACTTGCAGGATAAAACATTCATTACGACAACTAATGTTTCTTGGCAGGGCGACGTGACAAAAATCTGGTTTGACAACTCCAAAGCAAAAAAAGAGTTGAACTGGAATCCCAAGGTAAGCCTTGAAGATAGTATAAAAGAAATTATCGCTGAGAGGAAACTTTCGTAATGGCCTCTGCGGTGCCAGCTAGAGGATTAATCGCCCTTTTGCGTCTTCCCTACTGGCTGATGACTGGTGGTTTATCTCTTTTAACAGCTTTCGCCATCACCAAAAGCCCTCTTAGCCTCAGCATACAAACAGATTTGCTGATTTTCTTTTCCATGGCGTTCATAACATCCGCAGGCTTCGCAATCAACGACTACTTTGACAGAGAAAGCGATGCAGTAATCAAGCCTAAACGCCCGATACCCTCAGGTGCACTGTCGCTAAAGCAAGTAGTGGCAATCTCAGGCGTACTTTTCGCTATAGGTCTGATTATGGCTTCTTATATTAACTGGTTAAGCTTCACAATTATCGCAGCAGATTCCATCCTGCTTTTAATTTATTCAACCCTTGTCAAGCGCAAATCAGGCTTTGCGGCTAATGTTTTGGTTGGCATTTTGACGGGCACAGCCTTCATGTATGGAGAAGCCACCATCACTATACCTCCAACAGTAAGCTTGATTTCTTTAAGCCTCTACCCGATAGCTTTCGGCACTATAGGCGGCAATGTCCTGCGAGATGTTCTGAGTCTTGATGGCGACTCAAAGATTGGGTACCCAACGCTTCCACAGAAAATCGGCATCAGCAACTCTGTGAAGGTGGCTGCCCTGTTTTTCACGTTGACTGGGTTGCTTGCGCCTCTTCCCTACTTCATAGGCAAGTTTACAATTTACTATTTGCCTCCCATTCTTCTTTGGAGCGTTTTTCTAATTTACTGTTCAATCCGTCTTGCAACCTCAGCTTCATCAATATCCAATGTGCACAAATATGAGCGGATAGTCACTATGTCAATGATTCTTCTTCCGCTAGCGTTAATAATCGAGGCAACACTTGGAGGGTTACTATGACCAAAACCAAAAGCGTCTGTCCTGAATGCCAGAAAAAAATCGATGCCCAATTAACCGAAGTTAACGGCAAAATCAAAATCACTAAACAATGTCCTGAGCACGGAGTTTTTGAAGCTACTCACTGGCAAAGCCCGGGCGTCTTTAGTCACATGCAAACTTATGACCAATTCCAATACCTTGGCGACTTAAACGCGCCGAAGAACCCTGAAGGCTGCCCCTACGTTTGTGAAACGTGCACCAACCACGCCTCAGGTACGGTCATAGGCGTAATCGATGTGACAAAACGATGCAACTTCAAATGTGCGGTTTGCTTCTCGACTTTTCCCCAGCAAGAAGTCGATTATGAACCAACCAAAGAAGCACTTATAGACATGCTTGAGTTCGTGAGCAAAGCTAACCCTAAACCTCCAGCCATTCTCTTTTCAGGCGGTGAACCCTTAGAGCGGGATGATATGCCTGAGATAATCGGTGTTGCACATAGACTAAAGTTCATGACTATATTGGCGACCAACGGGACACATTTGGTCGATACTCCTGGGCTGGCAAAGAAGCTAAAAGATAACGGCTTAAACATCGTTTATTTATCGTTTGACAGCTTCCACGAAGAATTCAACAAGAAGATTAGAGGACAAGCACTCGTAGATCAAAAACTTAAGGCTATTGAGGTTTGCCGCAAATACGACATGGAAATCATCTTAGTTAACACTTTGATGAAAAGCTTGAACGATAACGAAGTTGGCGACATGATACGGTTCGCTGCCAAAAACACCGACATAATCAGAGGTTTAATTTTCCAGCCCATCGCCTTCACAGGCAGAGCCACCGCGAACCCCTTCCGCGAGAATTTTCGCGAATGGTCTTTCGCAGAGGATGTTGAAAAACAAACTTGTGGCGAAATAAAAACCACCGACCTATTTCCAATGTCGGTCATGACTTCTCCGATAAAGATAATGCGCAAATTCATGCAGAAGCCTTGGCCACTGTTCTCTTGCAGTCCGCAATGCGGAATTGTAAACTGGATCTACGTCTCAAAAGACGGCAAAATGTTCCCAATTAACCGCTTTGTCAACTTTGATCGGTTCTTTAACCAAATCCGAAAAACCGCTGAAAACGCTGAATCAAAGGGCAAATTTTCCCTGCTCTCATCACTATTCATGGCATCAATGCTTTCAATGAATATGCTCTTAGTTACCAGGAAAGTCGGTATGCTAACTCTAACCAACTCAATCATGAGAATGCACCTTTCACCCTCTTATCAATCGCTGGGAAAAATCCGTAGACGCATCTTCCTTCTTGGCTGCATGGCATTCATGGACTCATATAACTTTGATGTCAACCGTGTTCGCCGTTGCGTAGTACATTACATTACTCCGGACAAGAAAATCATACCTTTCTGCGCATACAACAATATCCATAGGGTTGCAATCGAAAAAGAGTACGCTGAAAGGCATAAGACGGCTTAACTTATCACTTGAATGTTCAAGACACAATCATCATTATAAGTGGTAAATTGGTAAGCTCTTAAATCTTGATTATACTGCCAGAGCTCAAAAACCACGGAGTAGCTTCCAACTTGATTTTCCGTAACTGGGACTGACTTTTGCCAGCTTTGACCATTCCCCAGCGTCATATTATACGCTTCAATGGGCTGAGTGTTAACTGGAAGAGTTGTAAGGTCAGCGGTGATTTTCACTAAAACCTGATATTGCACAGTATATCCCATGTTGTTCACAACGGTAACCGGCACGTTGAATGTGCTGTTCTGGTTAGCAACCAAAACTTGGGGGTAATTAACGGCTTTGTTTTGTGAATCAAGCAGGTAAATTGTGCTGTACCCTGTCGGCGCCGGCCTAAAAAATACAAAGTAGCTTAAGGCTACTGCAGAAATGATTACTAAGGCAAGGAAAATGGCGACGGCGTAGCCCTTTTCATCGCTTAAGCCAATTTTTCTTCCAATATTCTTCATTTTTTCTGACCATGTCGGCATCCAGAAGGCCTCTAAATATGGTGCTAAATATTTCGATTCCAGACTTAAATTTTTTGAGCTTGGTTTTCCCGTATTTTCGGGCTTTGTACGTGGTGGGGACTTCAGTCATGCTGTATCCTTCTTTGGCGAATTGTACGAGCATTTCGGTAGCGAAAGCCATGTCTCCCTCGTTTAACTTGACGTTGTCGATGGCTTCATGTGATATTGCTCGGAAACCTGATTGTGTGTCGCTGAGGAATTGGCTGTAGAAGAAGTCGAAAAAGAAGGTGATCACTTTGTTTCCGACGAAATTCATGAATCCCATGGCTTTGTTTGGGTCGTACATGCGAGTGGCTAAAACCATGTCGGCGTCTTTCTGTATCATTCTGTCCAGCAAGCGGTTGATGTGTTTTACATCGTAGGTTCCGTCGCCGTCGACCATCACGATAATGTTGCCTTTCGCGTTTTTCATGCCTGTTTTAAGGGCGGTGCCGTACCCGAGTCGTGGTTCAATGATAAGCTTGCAGAAACTTGCGTCTTTAACGATTTCTATTGTTCCATCAGTTGAGTTGCCGTCGACAACGATTATTTCTTTTGGGTAAGCCAAGTCTTTCTCGATGGCTGTGACAGCCTCTAAGATGTTTCCTGCTTCATTGAGTGTTGGAATTACTACCGAGACCAGTTCTACTTTCGACGTCATGCTAACTGCTAACTCCGCTAACTCCCATTGTAAGGCTATACTGTTTCATTAGTTTGGTTAAATAAGTTCTTCGTATATCCCGATGAGTGTTTCAACGTTTTTATCCCAACTATACTTTTCTTCCATAACTGCTCGAAGCTCTAATTTGCGTGAAGAAAAATCAATATTGGAAAATTCCAAAATTGCTTTTGCAAGCGACTCTGGCTGGTTAGATGGCACTAATTTTCCGTAATCTTCCATTAGAATTTCACTTATTCCCCCAACGTTTGTGGCTATTACTGGCAATCCGCAAGCCATGGCTTCGAGTGCAACCAAAGGCAAGCCTTCTCCTGATTTTGATGGTAGCACAAAGAAGTCTGCCGCGTTATAGTAAGACGGTAAATCTTCATCTTTAACAAAGCCTGTAAGCCTAAAATTGTTTTCTATCCCTAACTGTCGTATTCTCATTTGAACGTTGTTTAGGTCTGGTCCTTTTCCCACGATTAGAAAAGTTATCTTTGGGTTCTTTTTGACTGCTATGTTTGCGCTCTCTATTAATGTGTCAATACCGTTTTTGTAAACCAGTCTTCTAACGGTTAAAACCACGATTGAGCTTTGGGAAATTCCCAGTTTTCTTCTCATTTCTTCTCTTTTTCCCGTCAAAGGCCTGAAATGAACCAGATCAACCCCGTTATGTAACACTTTAATCTTCTCTGGTTTTGCTCCTAAACTTAGAACATAATCCTTGGTTGCGTTGCTTACCGTGATTATTTTGTCTGCTTCTTTCAGCGTCTCTTTCCCAACTGCCAAGTCATTTAACCGTTCAACACTATCAAAAATGCTGTCATATTCAATGAAGGTATTGTGCTGCGTAAGCACAAATGGCTTAGAATACCTCTTCGCAAGCTTAGATGCAATAAGCGACGTAAGGTACGGGTGTCCATGCGCATGGACTATTTCGCTTGATTTTACAGCTTTAAGAAAGGTTTCAAGGCTTGTTACTGTCGGAATCGAGTAAGGTATTCCAAGGCGGAAACCAGTGTTCAACGATCCATAACATTCAACCTTAATGCCGTCAACAACATAACTTTTCGGTGTATCAATTCGGTTCGTTACCACCATGGGCTCAAAATTTCTTTGAAGCAGCCGCTTACTCTGTTCATAAACAACCCTTTCTATTCCGCCAATATGGGGCAAAAAGGTGTGTGTAACAATGCAAAGCCTTTTTTGAACCATGGAAGCCCAACTGCTTAAACTCCTCAATCAACATAGTATTATAACCTTATGGTAAAACAAAGTTGGTATCAAAAACGGCTTAGAGTTGTGTTTTTTTCAGCTTAGGCTATCAAGCAAACAGGATACCCATCACATCACATCACATCACATACCCTCAATTTAGCTAGAGAAATTCACTAGCAAAATTGATACCCTATCCCGCCCCTCCTTGGGCCTTTGTAGAATTAATAAAAAAATGTTTTATTGTTTTGCCTGTGCGTTTTTTGTGGCGCGTGTATAAACGTTTGATGATACGCCTGCAACTAAGGCGCCTATAGCGTCGTTTGTGATTGAGCCGAGCTTTTTTAGAATCCCGGGTTTAGCTTGGTCAAACCGTACGTACTCGAAAACTGCTTTGGTTCCACCGATGTAGCTTGCAATCGCTATTCCTAAAACTTCGTCAGCGACTGGTCCCGGTCTACCCCTGAACCTTTCCTGCGTCAATCCTGGAATCAAGCCTTTCTCTGCATCTTCTTGCGCTCGGAAAGCAGCGACTTCAAGGATGGAAACGTTAACGTCTGATAAGACATCGAGGAATTCTTCTCTGAGCATTTCAACGGCTTTTTCCTCTGTTTCCACGCCTGGATGAGGCACAAACATTTCAAGTGCACAGTGGATGAGGCTTTTTAGGGATATGTTTTTTTGTTCAAGAAATTCAAGTAAGGCTGGCGTTTCATAGCTCATAATTTTCAACCTCAATTTTTAAAGGTGAAGTGTGCTTTAAGCGTTACGTGAGCCTGATTTACCGGCACTGTTAAAAAGTGATAAAAAACTCAAAGAACCTATGATGACGTCAAAAAAATTCAAGAACTTGCAGCAGCCTCGGAAACGTAAAACCTATTCAGCATAGGGGAGCACAACGAAAGAAAAAAAGTTGGGTTGTGGCGACATTTCTTCACTTTAGGGTGGCGCGCTTGTTTGTCGAGACTGCGTGAAAAACTAATTTTATTTTTCAGAAAATTGCTAAATTTATGCTAATTCAATAGGCTATAAAACCTGTATTTTAAATTTAATATGCAATTTTTCTTCGTTGATTTATTTTTCACGCACTCTGTAGTGAGTTCAGACCACGAGATCTAAAGAGCAAAATAATAATAAACAAGCACGTGCGCTTAACCTCAGAAAGCTTAAAAAGTGACAGAAAACGAGAAGTTCATAGAGCAAGAAAAGAGACCTTATGTTTAAAGAGGTAATAGAAATTGGCTAAAATGCCTGAAGAAACTAAGGAAAAGATACATGCTAATCTGCGTCATGGCATGCTCGAGGAATATGGGTACGCAATGCATGAATCAACAGAGAAAAGGCATGCAGCACTCAAACGTGCAATAGCCGCTCATGGCGCAACTGAAGTGTTCAGAGAAGTAAATCTCCTTTCAGTATGGCACAAGACTAACAATCCCGAACTAGAGAAAGTTGCGGAAGAAGACAAAGCCTGGATCGGCAAAGAGTATGGGGTTTAAATTCCGTAAATCCTATACTTAACGGTTAATGGTGAAGTAACTTAGGGAGAGGAAAAACGAAATGAAAGTTGTTGCTTCTTGGAGTGGCGGAAAAGACAGTTGCTACGCGTACTATTTGGCAACCCAGCAAGGCTACGAAGTAATCAGCCTTTTAACTATGATGATGAGTGAAACCAAATCGAACTTCCACATGATACCCTCAGGCATACTTGATGCGCAATCAGATGCAGTTGGAATTCCCTTGGTAAAACAGGTGGCTACGCATGAAACCTACGAGAACGACTTCAAAAGTGCACTGCGAAAGCTCAAAGCAAAGGGCGCTGAAGGCTTAGTCACAGGAGACATCTATGAGGTAGCAGGGCACGAAGAAGGTTGGCTTGGAAGAGCCTGCAAAGAAGTCGGGTTAAAACCAGTAAAGCCCCTATGGATGGGTGACACAAAACAGATTTACCTTGACTACTTAAAAACGGGTTTCAAAGCAACCGTGGTGCGCACCAAACTGGAACTGTTAAGCTTGGATTGGCTGGGGCGAACATTAGACAGGAAATTCTACGACGATATCCTAAAGCTCGGCAACGTTGACGCCTGCGGTGAAGGCGGCGAATACCACACCGTTGTGACCGACGGACCAACATTCAAGAACAAAATTGAAATTCTAGAAACGCAAAAACATAAGCTCGACGGCGGCTTCGGATACTTAGAAATCAAACGGTTCGAAGTTAAGCCGAAGGCAAGGTAAAACTCGAAAATGGACGAGACACTCGATGTACTAATAGCAAATAACCCGTTAAAAGCCAAAGCATTCCTCGACGAAATCGACGGCAAAAAACCCCTTTTCATCTGCACAATAGCTACAACGGAAACCGGCAAAATCCCCGGAATCTCAGCAGCAGGAAAACACCCCGAATTCACCGATTACACCCCGCCAGCAGACGCTGAACTGCTGTTGCTGGGCAAATGCAAATCCATTGCCGGTGTGCCTGTGACTCCTGATGGGATTCCGACGCCAGCATTGATAACTATGTCGGCTCTACGCTTGGCTGATATTCCCGTGTTGATTGCCAGTGGCGGATTAAAGATAAAACCACAGATACCCTTCTTAGACCTCGGCGGAAGCCCAGGAAGAGACATCCGAAGCGGCAACGCAGTTGATAACGTAGCGGAGGTTATTGAGCGCGCTAAAATCGCTGGAGAGCAATTGGCTAAAGCCGTGGATTATCTTGTGATTGGAGAGAGTATTCCTGGCGGAACAACAACCGCTCTTGGCGTATTATCGGCTTTAGGCGTTAAAGCTGAAGGAAAAGTAAGCAGCACCTTGCCTGAAAACCCCCACAGCTTGAAAGCGCAAACAGTTAAGGCAGGTTTAGCGGCTGCAGGCGAAAGTTTTGGCAGTTTAGCAAACAATCCCGCTAGAGCTATTTCATGCGTTGGCGACCCTATGATGGCTGTTTTCTCAGGCTTAGTGGTTGGTGCAGCATCGCAGGTTCCGGTGTTGATGGCTGGGGGAACTCAAATGAGTGCTGTCTTAGCTCTTGTAAACGCGTTGAATCCAGATGTTCTCTGTAACGTGGCTGTGGGTACCACAAGATGGGTTGCAAAAGACAAGTCATCTGACCTAAAAGGCATAGTTACACAGTTCTGTGACGTACCGATCTTGGCTGCTGACTTAAACTTTGGTTCCTCACGGTTCCCTGGTTTACAGGCTTACGAAACCGGCATTGTGAAGGAAGGCGTCGGTGCAGGCGGCGCTTCTATAGCGGCTATGGCTAAGCTTGGCGGTGTAGTAACAAAAGACTTATTGCTTAAAGAGATAGAGCATAATTATGCTCTGCTGATGGGTTTGAAGTGAGATGGTTATTAAAGAGTTAAAGAACCTTCTATCTTTCCTCACAATTTTTCCAGTAACAATGGATAAAGACATGCTTACCGACTGCGCCAAAAACATGTGGGCTTTTCCCTTAATCGGTGCATTTATCGGTTTATTGGCTGGAGTGTTCGGCTGGGTAGCTTACCACTTTTTACCTGGCATAGTGGTTGGCGCTTTAGTGTTAGCTTCGTTGCTGCTGATAACTGGGCTTCACCACACAGACGGCTTATTAGACTTCGGCGACGGAGTCATGGCTCACGGCACAGCTGAACATAAAATTGAGGTTATGCATGACCAGTTAACCGGCGCAGGCGGCTTATCGTTGGGCATCATGACCATGCTGATTACAGCTTTAGCCATCGGTCAACTCAAAATTGGCTTAATAATCGGCGGCATCATCGCTGTTGAAGCCTCAGCTAAACTTTCCATGGTTGTTATGGCTTGGGCTGGAAAATCAGTTCACCAAGGCATGAGCTCACCCTTTCTAGAAGCGATGCATGGAAGCAAAGGCAACTTGCTCCTCATCGTTGCACTGGTAATTTCTTTTGCGGTAGCTTTGCCTCTGCTGCGTTGGGCAGGCGCTTTCATCGTGTTAGCAGCCGTATTTACCAGCCTTGTCATGGTAGCCATTGCGCACAGAAACTTCAACGGAGTCACAGGCGACGTGTTCGGAGCAACCAACGAGATAACCCGAATGGTCTGCGTGATCGTTCTGTTGGCGGTGGTTGCATGGGCATAACAGCACTTGTCATGGCTGGCGGAAAAGGAACCCGCATGCGAATCCCCGAAGAGAAACCGTTGATTAAAGTTTGCGGTAAACCAGTCATCGAGTACGTGCTGGAGGCGTTAAAAAACGCTAAAAAAATCGATTCTGTCGTTGTCGCTGTCAGCAGTTGCACGCCTAAAACAGCGAAGTTCATGAGTCAGTTCCCCGTTAAAGTGGTTGAAACCCCTGGGAAGGATTATGTTTCCGACATGGGTTACGCCGCACAAAACCTAAAATTAGGCGTTTTCTTAGCCATCGCAGCAGACCTTCCACTGGTCACAGGCGAAGCGTTGGATGCAATTGTTGAACGTTACGAGCGCTGCGGCAAGCCAGCGTTGACCGTTGCTGTTCCGCTTGAAACTAAAACTAAGCTTGGCATGAGCGTAGAATACTCGTTCAAAATGGATGATAAAGACGTGGTTCCAGTCGGAATCAACGTTATCGATGGACGCAAACGGTACGGCGACGAATGGCTAGATCAAGACATCTACTTGCTCGACCTAGAAGAATTAGCAGTGAACATCAACACAATACAGGAACTGCATCTAGCCGAGCACTTGCTATCCTAAAAAAACAAATGGCTCTTTGCTCATGAAAGACGATGGTTCCTTCTATGGTTCAGCTTTTGATTGCTTGCTTTCCAGAACTTGCTTCAGGATTTCCTGCATTTTTCTAGCGTCAATGTCTAGATTTGGTGATTCGCATATCATTGTCGGGTGCATTTGAAAGTCGGCGATTACTTCGGCTAGCATGCGGAAGTCTGGTCCGTACCTTTCTTCGTCTAAGGTGTGGTGGCGTTTTTCGCCTTGGCTTGTGAACTCGATTTTTGAGAAGTGGCAGTGCATGCTTTTTAGGGCTTCTACTCCAAGTTTTTGCTCGACTTTTTCAGCGATTGCCCTGAAATCTTCGGTTTTCCTTAGGGTTCCTTGATGCAGGGCATGCAGGTGTCCCCAGTCAACGACGAGTTGTGTGCCTTCCACTTCTTGGCAGATGGTTAAGATTTCGTCTAAGGTGCCTACCTGGAATTTTCTTCCCATAGTTTCAGGGCCAAGCTTCACTTTTAAGCCACGGCTCCTCATTTCGGCGCTAACCTCATTTAAAGCATCAAGGCAAGTTTTGAAAGCATAGTCTTTTTCGAAGCGCCCATAAAAGCCCGTGTGAAATACCATAACGTACGCTCCCATCCAGTCGGCGGCGGTTGCACACGCAATAAGACGCCGTTTACTTGCTTCCACAACATCCCGTTTACCCGCCAAATTCACAAAATACGAGCCGTGCATACTGAGCCTAACATCGTATTTTCTTGCTTCCTCACCGAGTTTTTCAGCATCCGCCTGTTTCATCTGCGGCTTTTGACCCCACTGGACAGCCTGATACTCGAAAGCGTCCAGACCCTCCTCATGAAGAAGCCTTGGAACATCAGGCGTCTTTGCTCCCATAAGCCTGAATATCGGTGGAACTCCTGCTGGACCAAAACGTGTATGCTCAGTCATCCAATCCCTGTCTAAATTTTTTGGTTAATTGTCATTATTGTTTTCTATTTTAAAAAGATGTACTCTTAATCGTCGATTATGACGATGCTCTTTGGTAGGCAGCACTAATTGCTTTACTTTTGCTAAATAACGCCGTTTAAGTCAATGCTGACTGTTTAGAATTCCGGCAGCTTAGAGACTTTTGTGTTGCAGTAAGTGGACTATTGTTGGAATCGGCACGTAAAAGTGGACATAAACGGCTCCGACTAAAATTCCGATGGTGATTGCTAGCAGAGCATAATCTCCTACGTGAAGTTTTAGCACGTACAGGTTAGTGCGTTTCTTGGTGGCTCCCCAAGCTCGAGACTCCATTGCCTCTGCCAATTCAAGGCTTCGTCGGATAGCGCTGACAATCAACGGGATAAGCACAGGCACATAATTCCTGATCTTCTTAAGCAAACCGCCCTTCTCCAACTCCAATCCCCTGGCTTTCTGTGCATCCATTATTGTTTGGGCTTCCTCCGCCAGAACAGGAACAAAACGCACTGCGGTGGTAAAGGCGAAAGCAAACTCGTAAGGCACACGGGATTCCTCCAGCGCCAAGCCTAAATGGTCAGGCGAGGTGGTTAGGAAGAAAACTGAGAAAGACTCAACAAGCACCACAAAACGCAGAGTTAACCCAACTGCGCTCTCCACGTTAACAGCCGTCAACGTGTAGCCTGAAGTAAAATAATCCGTTCCAGCGTTTACTACAAAAATGAAACCTGCCAAAAAGGCGGCGCCTCGCAACGAACGAAGCCATTGACTTTGAACACGGGCTAACAAAACAAATGGAAGCTGCAAAACAAACAGAAAAAGCAACGGAATAATTTGAGCGAAAAGAATGGCGACTACGAAAATGGAGATAACGTACACGAATTTTATCCGTGGGTCCAAATTGTGGATTGGAGAATGAACTTTCCTGAACTTTAAACCGTCAAAAACACTCATTTAACTGGTTTACTCTCCTTGGTGTTCAAGATTATTTTTTCTGCTTCGTAAATGTCAATGATGTTTTTCGGAAGCCCCAGCTGCGATAATTTCATGAAGATTTGAGCTATCTGCGGCAAAACAATCGATGATTCAGTTAAAACATCGGGGTTTGTAAGTATGTCTTTTCCGATGCCTTCTGCAACAATTTTTCCTTCCTTCATCAAAACAACTCTAGGGTTGCATTCAGCCACAAACTCCACATCATGCGTGACGATAACGACAGTTTTCCCTTGAGTTTGCATCTGTATTATAAATTGCCGCAGTATCTCCTTTTGCTCGTGGTCCTGCCCAATGGTGGGTTCATCCAGAATCAAAGCTTTCGGATCCCAAGCCAGAACAGAAGCCAACGCGACACGTTTCCGTTCGCCTCCGCTAAGAAGGAAAGGTGAAGTTTTCCTGTACTGGGTTAACGCTAAAAGATTCAAAGCCCATGTAACCCGCTCTTCCACGACTTCGGGTTTGAATCCGAAATTTTTGAGGGCAAAGGCGATTTCATCTTCTACTGTTTCGCTGAATAATTGGTGGTCTGGGTTCTGGAAAACAAAACCTACGTTTCTCGCTAAGGCTGCAACGCTTGTTTTAGTTGTTTCCACGCCATCCACACACACTTTTCCCGATGAAGGTTTTAAGAGTCCGTTAAAATGCTTGACAAATGTTGATTTTCCAGCGCCGTTTTGCCCCATTATCGCAACGAATTCGCCGTCTTTTATGGTTAAGGAAACACCCTTCAAAGCTTCCACTTTGTTAGGATACGAAAAATGAACATTTTCAGCCACAATCATTTGGTTTTCAACGTCTCCAACAGCTGGTCAGCTAGTTCTTCAGAAGACAATGGGGTGTTGCCGCTGAGGTTTAAGCCGTCTTTTTTTAGCATTTGATACAGCAATGTTGCTTTGGGGATTCCCACTCCGATTAAACGCGTTTCTTCCGAGCTGAGAATTTCTCTTGGGTTTCCTTCGAACCGAACTTTTCCTTCATCCATAACTATTAGGTGGTCCGCGTATTTTGCCGTTAAATCCAGTCTATGCTCCACAAGGATGACGGTTATTCCCTGCTTTTTGTTTAATTCATAAATTACTTCGAAAATCTTCTCAGCGCTTAACGGGTCAAGAAAAGATGTTGGCTCATCTAAAACGATAATTTCCGGTTCCATGGCGAGGACAGAGGCAATTGCCACGCGTTGCTGTTGCCCTCCCGAAATCTCGTGAGGTGACCGTTCACGCAAATCATAGATGCCTGTTTGGTTTAGTGCCCAATCAACTTTTTTTCTCATTTCCTCTCGTGGGACCCCAGTGTTTTCTAGCCCGAACGCCACGTCTTTCTCGATGGACAGGGCGAACAGCTGGTTTTCTGGGTTCTGAAACACTAAGCCCACGTGTTTTGCCATTTCATATGTGTGATGCTTAAGCGTGTCTTCGCCTGCAACCGAAATTTCACCCGTCAATTCTCCTTGATAGAAGTGCGGGATTAATCCGTTGAAGCATCGGCACAAAGTTGTTTTTCCGCAGCCGCTTGGTCCAGTAATTAAAACAAACTCGCCCTTCTCCACTTTAATCGAGACATCACTAATTGAGGGCTTAGATGCACCTGGATAAGTATAGGTGAGGTTTTTTGTTTCAATTATAGCCATTTTTCTGTGCCTGCTTCCATAAGCGTAGGAGTTTGCTCATTTAAGCGTAGCTACTCATTTTTGATTATTCTCTGCTTCAACAGCAGCAGGCACTGCTTAAGCGTTGGTTCTACCTCGCCAATGCCGGTTACTCCCGCCGCCATGGCGTGGCCACCGCCGACTCCTTGCAAGTACTCACCTAAAGGCGCTGCAATGTCCTTTCCCAAATTGACACCTGTCTGTTCAGTGAACTGGCGTGTGCAACGTAGGCTTACAACTATTTTTCCGTTTTTCTGCCCGGCAACAGCCGACATGTGCGCCCCTAAATCAACCAGGGATTTAGCTGCTGGGGCTTGGTAAGCGCTAACATGGGAGAGAGCAACTATCCACTCGTTGATTCTCAAAATTTTCGCCCTTTTGCAGGCTTTTAGCTTCGCTAAACGCTCAGAAACATCTATCGGTAGAGTAAACTGCGCTAATGTTTCCTGAGCATCTATCCCTTCAGCAACTAGTTTACCGACAATCTCAAGAGTAGAAGCATTTGCCAAGGCAAAATGCCGCGTATCAAAAGCTACCCCAACAAACAAAGCTTTCGCCTCATTCAGGTTAGGCTTTGTTTTTGCTTGCCTGAAAAGCCTATAGACTATTTCACAATTAGCAGCTGCCTTCTCATCTATGATGCATAACTTGCAGATTTTGGTTGTTTCTGGGTTCGGCGAGTGATGGTCAATAATTATTTTTGGCGCTGGAGACTTTTTTATTGTTTCAGCCACTTGGTCAAGCTGTTCAATCGTGTTCATATCTACGAGTACGATGACGTCTGCGGATTCAATGTTCGGGTTCAAGTTAACAGTTATAGGCAGATATTCCAAAAGCAGCTTGGCAGGCTTGTTGATGCCTTGGGGGCATCCAATCTCAGTTATAACATTCGGCATAAAACGTTTCAGCAAACCCTGTAACGCGAAAGCTGAGCATATTGCGTCAGCGTCTGCACTGTGGTGGCATAATAAAAGGACAAAAGCTGCTTTATTGTCTTCTAAAATTTTTGTTAATTTTTGGAAATCGTTCATTTTATTTTTCTCAAATAGTTTTCACTGGTTCTATGGGCTTCGTTTATGGCTTCTTTAACCAGCATTTCTGCATCGATGCCTTTAGCTGCCGGCGCCAAGTCAAGGTCTATTTCTACAGTAACGTTTACTGGTTTTGACCCAGCAGCTTCCACACAAATATCCAACTTATCAACCATCTTGGAGCGAACCTTAGAGAGAACGTATTTTCTGGCTGCGTTCTCTGCTGTTGAACACAAAGTTTCTATTTGCTCAGTGGTTAGCTCTGGTATCCCCAGCTCTACCACAAGCTTCACCCCTACGATGATGGCTGAGAAACTGGACTTAGGTCTTCTTGGAGTTTCGTCTGTGCTTCCTTTATTTGGCTGCGCATTCTTTCTTCTTGTCTTGCCAAAACAGTGCTTCTTGTATCCAAAAGCTCTTTTCGCTCAACCAGGTCTTCGGTTACCTTCGGCTTCTCTGCCTTAACCAACAATGAACCAATAGCCTTGTAAATAACCGCATCATCAGCTGTTTTTTGCAGTTCAGCTACTGTCTGTTCTACTTCTGTTTTCTCCATTTCAACCTGCTGTTTCTGCGCTAAAATTGACTGTAAGGTTTGCTGCAGTTGCTGCAGTCTCAGAAGCCTTTCTTGCACGTTAGGCGGTAATCTTGAAAGTTCATCACTCAAATTTTATCCTTCCGTATCAGCAATACGGTAAGGCTCTTAATTAAGCATTTCCAACAAAGGCAAATGTTAACACAAGCCTACTGAACATTATCGAGTTCCCACGCAAGCGTCGGTTTGGTAGACTTGTTTTGTGAAGTCTTTTTAAGAAGTCCTAGCATTAAACCCACCATAAAAAGGAGCGAAAGAAAGTGGAACGCGCCAAAGTCGTGAAGGAAGAGTTAACTGAACAGGACACACGTTTTCTAGCCGTTTATGTAGAAGCAAAAAATTCAATCATGATAATGCTTAGCGAAAAAGAAGATAAGCTTGGAACCTTGGCAATCGCCGTTCCAAAACCCAAAGACATGATTGGCTCAGCCACCTCATCGGTGCTTTTAGGAGACAAGAACGTTATTTCAGCGAGAATGTTCGCTGAGTATGTGGCTTCTAAGAAGGGAAAAATAGCCCTCGTTTCAGTTTATCTAGACAAACTTGACGAAATGCAAGCACAAGCATTCTTCATGCACCTCGTAGAAAAACTAACTCAAACCGAAAACCAACAGGAGCCCACTGCAACCTAAACGCTTACTCTAATTGTATGCCAAAATTATGGAAAACCTGAAATGATTAGCAAACTAGCAACCGGCGATTTTCAAGCAATCCTAACCGTGGTGAACGATGCCGCCATCGTCTATAAAGGCAGGATTCCCAGCGATAGGTGGAAAGAACCTTACATGTCAGCGCAAGAGCTTAAAGAGCAAATCCAAAGCGGAGTACAATTTTACGGCTTGAAAGACAACAATGTTTTGGTTGCCGTGATGGGAATTCAACCCGCTAACGATGTTACTTTAATCAGACATGCATACGTGCTGACAAGCCATCAGCGGAAAGGATACGGAGAAAAACTCCTCAACCATTTACTCGGCTTAACCAAAAAATCCAGGGTTTACGTGGGAACATGGGAAGCAGCAACATGGGCAATAAAATTCTATCAAAAATACGGGTTTGAACTGGTTTCAACAGAGGAAAAGAATAAACTCTTAAATGAATACTGGAGCATTCCAGAACGGCAAGTTGAAACCTCAGTAGTACTTGAATTAAAAAGGCAACTTCAATGAAAGAAACAATCCTCTTAAAAGTTGATTCCGAAAACCCAGACCCCGCAAAAATACAAATTGCCGCGCAAGTCATCCGAAGGGGTGGATTAGTGGCTTTTCCAACAGAGACAGTTTACGGTTTAGGTGCAGATGCGCTTAATCCAGACGCTGTTTTGGCACTTTTTGAAGCTAAAAAGAGACCCTTAGATAACCCGCCAATCGTTCATGTAGCAAACGCGAGCGAGGTCTACAGACTTGTACAAGAAGTCCCGGAGAAAGCTGAGTTGCTGATGAAAAAGTTTTGGCCAGGACCATTAACATTAGTTTTCAAGCGGTCAAGCATAGTGCCCAACGTGACAGTTGCAGGCTTAGACACCGTTGCGATTCGAATGCCAAAACACAAAGTCGCCTTGGCATTAATTAAGCAAAGCAGTCTTCCCATCGCTGCTCCGAGCGCAAACCTTGCAGGCAAACCCAGTCCAACAACCGCCAAACATGTTTATGAAGACCTTAACGGAAGAATCGACGTCATCCTCGACGGCGGAGCCACAAGCATCGGTGTTGAATCCACTGTTGTAGACTTAACTGTTGATCCACCTATGGTTCTTCGTCCAGGAGGAACATCCTTTGAGGCATTAAAGAAAGTCCTAGGTGACGTGAGACTTCACCCCTTTGTTCAAGCCGAAGAGGAATTGCCGCTAGAAAAAATAAGGTCTCCTGGAATGAAACATAGGCATTATGCGCCTAAAGCAGAGGTTATTCTTGTGGAAGGAGGAATCGCCGCCGTCACAAACAAAATAAAAGAGCTATCAGAATCTTACAGGCTTAAAGGCGCAAAAGTAGGCATCTTAGCCACTGATGAAACACAAACCGCCTACAAAACAGACGTGGTTAAGTCTCTTGGTAGCCGCTTTAACTTGGCAGGTGTTGCCCAAAACCTATTCCGTTTATTAAGAGAAGTTGACGCAGAAAACGTTGACGTTATAATAGCTGAAGGCGTTTCCTCCGAAGGAATCGGCTTAGCCATCATGAATAGGTTGCGTAAAGCGTCAGGTTACCACATTATCAAAGCAGAATAGTACGTGGCTTATCTGTGGATTAACGAGAGAAGGTCATCCAAACTTATCGTAGCCACACAAAGAACGCTGTCAGCTGCACCATAATAAACAAAAAGACGATTATCCAAAATACGCGGAAAAGGCGAAGCAAAAAGCTAAAGCGGCCTTCGCATAATCAATTTTACTTTTGCTATTCACAAGTAGAAACTATTGTGTTACTTGTAGTGTTACTCATGAGAAAAATTTATATTTAAATATTTGATTGTTGAATTCCGTTTATAATATAGAAAATAAAAAATGGTGAAAATTATGTCTACAGGTGGAGGAACAGTCCCAGTTCTAGTATTAAGAGAAGGCACTGGAAGAACAACAGGCCGTGAAGCAGAGAAAAACAACATCATGGCTGCAAAAATAGTGGCTGAAGCAGTAAAATCTACGCTCGGTCCATGCGGCATGGATAAAATGCTCGTTACCAGCACGGGTGACGTTGCTATAACTAATGACGGTGCAACCATAATGAAAGAGCTTGACATTCAACATCCAGCAGCAAAAATGCTCGTGGAAGTTGCAAAAGCTCAGGACAACGAGGTTGGTGACGGAACCACAACCGCAGTAATTTTGGCTGGAGAGTTACTCTCAAAAGCTGAAGGTTTGCTTGACAAAAACATCCATCCCACAGTTATAATTGAAGGTTACAAGAAAGCAAGTGAGAAAGCTCAGGAAATTTTGGATCAAATAGCCATTCCCGTTTCTATTGATGATGACAAAACCCTAAGGGATGTAGCCATCACATCTTTATCTAGTAAAGGCATTAACGTCGCCGAAGATCACTTCGCAAAAATCATCGTTGAAGCAGTAAAACAGGTATCAGAAAAAATTGACGGCAAATACGTAGCAGACATCGACCTAGTAAAAGTCATTAAGAAACACGGTAAAAGCCTAGACGAAACAGAACTTGTCAAAGGCATGGTTATCGACAAGGAAGTTGCAAGCTCGCAAATGCCTAAGATCATTGACGGCGCCAAAATCGCATTATTAAACGGCAAGATGGAGATTGAAAAAACAGAGTTCGACGCAAAAATAAACATTGAAAGTCCCAACCAAATGCAACTTTTCCTCGACGAAGAAGAACGTATGCTCAAAGACATGGTTAATTCAGTTACCAAGGCAGGCGCGAACGTTATCTTCTGTGAAAAAGGCATAGACGACATGGCTTTACACTTTTTAGGCAAAGCTGGAGTCTTAGCAGTTAAAAGCTTAAGCAGCAGCGACATGGAAAAAATGTCAAGAGCAACAGGCGGCAAAATAGTTGCCAACGTAAAAGATTTGACTGCTGACGCTTTAGGCAAAGCGAAACGTGTTGAAGAACTAAAAATTGGCGATGACAAACTCATTTATGTACGCGAATGCAAGAACCCCAAAGCCGTAACCATCGTTATCCGAGGCGCATCTAACAACGTTATCGACGAAGCAGAACGTTCGCTACACGACGGCTTAAGCGTTGTAAGAAACGCCATCGAAGACGGTAAAATCGTTGCAGGCGGCGGCGCACCCGAAGCAGAAATAGCCAAAAATCTACGAGTCTACGCAGTTAAAGTCGGCGGACGAGAGCAGTTGGCAGTGGAAGCTTACGCAGACGCAGTCGAGGCGATACCGCTCACTTTAGCGGAGAATGCAGGCTTAGACCCCATAGACATCATGGTAGCGCTCCGAGCACAGCATGAGAAACCAGACAGCAAATACTTCGGCATCGAAGTTTCAACAGGCAAAATCAAAAACATGCTTGACCTCTTAGTCATTGAGCCACTACGCGTGAAGCAGCAGGTAATAAAATCAGCCACTGAAGCAGCAAACATGATACTGAAAATCGACGACATAATCAGCGTTAAAGGCGGCGGCAAAATGCCCCCAATGCCTCCAGGCGGAATGGGCGGCGGCATGGGCGGTATGGGCGGCATGGGCGGTATGGGCGGCATGCCCTACTAAAAGCCCTTCTTTATTCTTTTTTATTTTTAACAAACATAGTTTGCGAATTATTTTTGATCCTAATTAAGATAGTTGTTTTACTGTAAATTTTATATTCACACATAATCCTTATTCGTATCTTGGAGTCTACGTATGAAGCATGTTAAGGTTACAGCGTTCGATTGCCCTGACGCTTGGTTCAAAACTTTAAACAGTATATGGCGTGAAGGCGACGCTTTCCAAGTGGGCTACGGCTCGGAAAAAACAGAGACAAAAAAACTCAATTTAACGCTAGAAATCACTCATCCTGAAAACCGCCCGCTCGTCAGTGACAAGGCACCTTGCGATATGAAGTATGTGCAGTGGTATGCGTTGACATACTTGTGGTGCAAAGAAGGAAAGCAAGATGAAACCTATACGTACGGTAGCAGGTTAAGAGAACCTGTTGACCAAATCGAAGAAGCAATCAAACGTTATACAAAGGAGCAAAAAGACAGACAAGTAACCATGGTGATAAGGTTCCCCGAGGATATCCTAAAGGTTAGCCCGAAGACAAAAGAGAAGCATGAACCGCCCTGCCTGAGTTTAATCGACACCGAAATTCTTGAGGGCAAAATGCATTTAACTTGCTACTTCCGTTCATGGGATGCTTATGCCGGTTTGCCAGCGAATATTGCAGGGATTCAGTTGTTTAATGAAGCATTTGTCTCAGAAATTAACAGTCGAGGGAACCTTAACCTGGAGACAGGCAAGCTGATTTTCCACTCAAAAAACTGCCATATATACAAACGGCAATACAAACTTGTTGAAGATTTGCTTTCACCTCAAAACAAAACTAATACCACACCGAGAATGGCACAAATCATGAGAAAAGATCTTGAAGAAGAATAGAGATCGCCGAAACGTTTGATTCCGCAAATAGACGACAATATTTTATAGTTTCTCAGCTTAACTATACCCCAAGGGAAAAGTATGAGCCATACAGCCACATGGAAAGTCCTAGAGGACCTGATGATTGAACTTCGAAAAAAAGGCGTTACTGTACCACCCGAAGTTCTTACCGATTTAAAAAGCGCTAAACTTATGATTAAAATTTCAGAAGCGGAAGGCAGCAGAGGCGAAGCATCACAGAAAGTTGAAGAGTACCTTGGAACCGTTGAATCATACCTTATTACTGAAGCGCAAAAAGTTTTAAGCCCTGAAACCGTTGATCGTTGGCTTGTTCGCTTGGAAGAAGCCAATGTAGAAACTTGCGAAGAGCAAGCAGCAGAAGAAAATAAATTCATCACAGGCGTTCCCAGAGATCAAAAATGGGTTAGGGTTGAACCCGTCGGCAATTTGCCAACCGAGCGAATACAGCAGTTAGCCAAAGAAAGCAACCTCTCTGTCAACCCTCAAAAGGATGGGCGACTATTAGTCTACGGTCAACCAGAATGCATCCAAGGATTCCTCAAAAAAATGACCGCCGAAGCAGTTAAAAAATAACGTCAAATAGCCCTTCCTAAAAACGAGAAACCATGCTTAGAAAATGATTTATACTAAAGATTTTTATGAAATTATCAATATATATAAACGGTGAAAGTTAATGAAATTTGCTGAAATTGCTGTCTTGCTGAGGGAAATTGTCGACAATTGCCCAAGTTTAGATGGAGCCACCATCACGTTGATACCGCAGAGAGCTATGTATCCATTATACCAGGGATACCACATTAATATTAAAGCAAACTTTACGAAGGAAAGCATCGGCTGCTTGAGAAAAATAGTGGAAGGGCACGACTTAGTTATGCAGATAAAGACTGATTCAATAGTAGTCTATGAGACTAGATCATGACCGCATTTTTTGTTAAATTAGCTGTTTTAGTGTTTTTTGTTTCGATATGTTTTTTACGATAAGTCGCTAGTGCAGTATTGGGAACCATTTTGGTGAAACTGAAAGGATTCCAAAAATTAACATTAACTGACCAAGCACTACAAAACTGGCTTAATGCACTGCAAATTGGAGCGCCCAAAGCCACCGTGGTGTTTCTGCAGGATGCCTTAGGCCGTGTTTTAGCCGAAGATGTAATCGCCCAACAGGATTTGCCAAGGTTTGACAAGTCAGCCGTTGATGGGTACGCGTTAAAATCCGCTGATTCCGTTGGTGCTTCACAGTTTAAACCACGAGCTTTCGGATTAACCGAAAACCAAGAAGTAAGCGATAAGCAGGCAAAGCAGGTTTGGACTGGAAACCCCATTCCGAAAGGTGCAGACGCCGTAGTTATGCTTGAAAACACCAAAAAACACGAGGGAAAACTGGAGGTTTGGAGTCAACTTGCGCCAGGCGACAACGTTTCAAAGAAAGGCGAAGACACAAAAAAAGGCGACATCGTGGCTAAGGCTGGCACTCGCTTGAACCCCTACCACATAGGATTAGCCGCCGCATTAGGCTACAGCCAGCTAAAAGTTTCCGAGAAACCGAAAATTGGTGTTTTAGCTACTGGAAATGAGCTTGTGGAAGTTGGCACGCAGCTTTCTGGCAACCTAATTTATGATTCAAATAAAATTATGCTTTCAGCCGCGTGCAGAGAACTTGGTGCAGAAACAACTGATTATGGCATAGCCAAAGATGATGTGGATGAAATTGCTGGTAAAATCCAAAAAGCCCTCAATGCTCAGGATGCAGTAATCACCACTGGCGGGACAAGCGTTGGAGGATTAGACTTGGTGCCAGACGCAGTTAACAAGCTTGGAGAACCAGGCGTTATTGTTCATGGTGTCGCCCTTAGACCAGCGATGCCGACAGCTGTTGCCATATTGGAGGGCAAGCCTGTTTTGATTTTGTCAGGTAACCCTGTGGCGGCAATTATTGGTTTTGAAGTGTTCGGTAGACCGATGGTTTGCAGGCTTCTTGGAATGAGCAGAACGGAGCCAAGGCAAATGTTGAAGGCTACTTTAACCAGAAGGGTTGCTGGTGCGCTTGGAAGAAAAACCTACGTTCGGGTCCGAGTGACTCTGAGGAGAGGCGAGTTTTATGCTGAACCAGTCAGCGCGAAAGGTTCAGGATCTATATCCACCATGACGCAGAGCAACGGTTTCGTGGTTATTCCTGAGAATCGGGAGGGCGTAAGCGAAGGCGAAACGGTTATAGTTCGCATGTTTGACAGTTTGGATTTGGAGGCTGATGCGGATGTTTAGGAAGCTTATGACCTTTGATGAAGCGCAGAAAGCGATTGAAAACCATTTTAAACCTGCAGTTTTAGGCGAGGAAGAAGCCGTGCTGCTTGAAGCTTACAATCGTGTTCTAAGTCAAGACGTAGTTTCAACACTTGATATCCCACCTTTTAACCGTTCAACCGTTGACGGGTACGCTGTTAGAGCCGAGGACACTTTTGGAGCAGAAGAAAATCAACCTGTAACCTTGAAAGTTTGTGGAATCGTGAATGTTGGTGAGCAGCCGAAAGTGGTTTTGGCGAGGGGTGAAGCGGTTGAGATTGTTACTGGCGCCCCAATTCCTGAAGGCGCAGACGCAGCGGTCATGGTTGAAGACACGGAAAGAGAAGACGTCGAATTGCATGTTTTCAGTGCTGTCACCGTGAACGAGAACGTTATGAAGAGGGGCTCAGACATAAAGAAATGCGAAGTGGTGCTTAGAAAAGGCCAAGTTCTGGGGTCTTCGGAGATCGGTGTTTTAGCGGCTATGGGTTTGACTACAGCTAAAGTTTCCAAAATACCCATAGTTGCGGTTTTGTCTACGGGTGGTGAAGTGACTGAGCCTGGTAAGGTTTTGCCTGCGGGAAAAATCTATGACATTAACGCTTACAGCCTAAGCACAGCGGTAATTGAAAGCGGTGCCAAACCAGTTTACTTCGGCGTTGTTCCAGATGACAAAGCTGCTTTGTCTAAGGCTTTGCAGACTGCTTTAGCTTCAGCGGATATGGTGATTACTTCTGGCGGCGTCTCTGTTGGCCCAAGGGATTATACTCCGCAAATCGTGGATTCGCTTGGTAAGCCTGGAATAGTTGTTTACGGTATCGCGGTTAAGCCGGGGAAACCTACGACTGTTGGGTTTGTGGGGGAAAAGCCCGTTTTTTCGTTACCTGGTCACCCCACGTCTGCTTTGCTGATTTTTTATTTGCTTGCTAGACCTTTGATTCAGCGGTTAGCCGGCAGACCTGTGACTGGGATGAAAACGGTTAGGGCTGTTGCTGGCGCACGAATGTTTAGTGCTAAAGGTAGACGAACCTTTGTCATGGTTAAGTTAGAATTTGATAAAGATTGCCGGTTGATCGCTGAACCTGTGGAAACTGGTGCTTCTGGCGCAATCACTACTTTGGCTAAAGCTGACGGATTTGTAGAGATCCCTGAGAATGAGCAGTTCTTGGATGTGGATGAAGAGGTTGCTGTTGTGCTATTCCGTAATGTTTCAGGTAAGGTTTAGAGTTTAAGCCTAAAACAGTAGTGAAGATTTTTTTGTGTTTTTTCAAAATTATTTGCCTTTGCGAAATTAAGAAAAAAAATTAAAATTTGCTTCCTGCATGGTGGTAGAATTTATTTTCTCTTTAACAACAAGAGGTATATTGCGAATACCCATGTGAGCACTGCGTAAACAGTCATGCTTATGCCTATTAGTGGATTGCTGAATCCTGCGACGGCTAAGGTGTAGATTGAAAAGGTTGATGCTCCAGCGAATAAGACGAATAATAGCCATGGTGCCCAAGCTCTTTTTGTAAAGATGCCATAATCTGTTATTAAGCTGAGGACGCCGAGTAAAGCAAGCTGCGGAGGAAAACCAGTAAAGGGCAGAAATACCAAAAGGATTATTCCACTGATGGCATAGAAGGCTAATGCTGCTAATTCTATGCGGTTGAAACTTTTTAGTCTAGATGCTAATGATGCTAAAGACACTTTGTGCTCGCCTTTACCCTATGCAGTAGAGGTTTAATTAATAAATTTTTGGAGTGCAGCACCAATAATCTAAATAAAACTTTTGGGGAGAATGACACCTAATGACTTCCACGATGGACAATTCTAAATTTATCAACATTCTTATCGTGTAGCTGCGTTAAGCGGATCTTAAAGATTTTTGAACATCGGAAAAGTTGATTAAAATTAAAATCATTTAGTTTTTTCAGAGTGAACTCAGTATTAATCCCATGTTAACGACATCATGGTACTTGCCGTCGCGACCATAGAAATCGTCTTTGCTTATCCCTTCAATCTGAAAACCACATTTCTCATAGACATGTAATGCAATCTTGTTTTCCGCTACAACACTTAACTCTATTCTATGAATTTTTTCCTTTTTTGCGAGTTTAAGAAGTCTTCTGGTCATTGCAGTTCCCAAACCGACATTTTGGAAATCGTCATGCAAATAAACAGCAAGCTCTCCGATTCCCTTCCTGCGTTCATGAGGAAACTTGTGGATGACCGCATGACCGACAATCTTGCCCTGGTATTCCGACACAAGTGGAATCAAGTTTGGAAGGTCTTCCATCCATCGTTCTATACGGTCTTTAGTATAAGGAGCCATACTCCACTCAAGAGCCTTCTCGGACATTGAGGAAAACATCAGAAAAAGGTTATTCGCATCATCAATTCTACGGAATCTAAGCGTGACCTCTTTGCCGTTTTTCAGTTTCGTCTTCCACATCGGCATCGCTTCACCTTTTCTAATGCAATCATAAGATTTTTGACTATCGGAAAAGCGCTTAAAAGGAGTTGCAGAAAAGAGTTTATTATGCATCTTAGTTGAGCGAAAAAGTTTAGAGTAAGCTTAAGTGAATACCAAGAAGAGGATTGAAATTACTATGAGTTATCTTGAACTGTTCACTTCGCAAACTAACGTTTTCAGCGGTTTGCAGAAGCCGTTTGAGGAAGCGAAATACGTGATTTTTGGTGTCCCATTTGATGCGACAAGCACTTATCGGACGGGTGCAAGGTTTGGTCCAAACGCGATTAGGCAGGCATCTTTGAATATTGAAGCGTACAGTTTCCGCAGCAAAATTGACCTTGAGGATTTAGCTTTGTATGATGCCGGAGACCTGCATGTTTCACCTGACGCCGAGAAAATGGTCGATATGACTAGGCTTGTGGTTGAGGATATTTTGGCGGCTGGAAAAATGCCTGTAGTTTTAGGCGGAGAACACACGGTTACGCTTGGGGTTGCGAGGGGTTTAGGCGCTAGGGCAGCGAAAACGGCGATTGTAAGTTTTGATGCCCATCTGGATTTGCGATGCGAATTTTTAGGTTCAATCCTGTCCCACACGACGTTTATGCAGCTAATAAGTGAGGAAGTGAAGCCAGCGAAAATCGTTGAGGTTGGCACACGCTCAGCCTGCAAAGAAGAACTGGCCTATGCCAAGAAGGCTGGGGTGGAATTTTTCACTTCGCAGCAAATCATCAAGCAAGGCTCAGATCGGATAGCTGAACAGTTGAAACAGAGGCTTCTGCCATATGAGAACGTGTACTTAACGGTGGATATGGATGCGCTTGACCCGGCGTTTGCTCCTGCAGTGCAGAACCCTGAGCCTGAAGGAATCACCACAACCGCCCTGCTGGACATTGCCTGTGCCTTGTGCGATAAACGCGTGTTGGGCTTTGATGTAGTGGAGATTGCGCCAATTTACGACCAAGGAGTATCAGCAGTCGTGGCGGCAAAAATAATCTTCGAAATGCTTTGCCAATTGGAAAAATCAAGAAAAAAATAGTTTATATTTAAGGCTGATCCTGACGCATTATCGGGGCTGATAGGACGTTTTGAATTCATATATTATATTGCCGCATAGTAACTTATGTTGAAGGCTGGTGTTTTGGCTAAAGAACCAGAACTAACTATTCTCACAATCGGGCACTCCACTAGAACGCTGGAGGAGTTCGTTGATTTGCTTGAGGCTTACGATGTGACTTTGGTTGTGGATGTGCGTTCCGTTCCTCGTAGCAGGCATAATCCGCAGTTTAACAAGGAAACCCTGCCGAGCAGCCTCAAACACCTCGGCATAAAATACATCCACATGCCCGAAATAGGCGGCTTACGCCGACCAAAACACGACTCCATAAACTTGGCATGGAAAAACATGAGCTTCAGAGGCTACGCAGATTACATGCAGACCACAGAGTTCACAGATAACCTGCTAAAAATCCTCGCCCTCGCACGGGAGAACCGTTTGGCGTTGATGTGCGCGGAAGCGTTGCCTTGGCGATGTCACCGAAGCCTCATCTCAGATGCACTCGTGGTACGGCACGTAAAAGTTGAGCACATCATAAGCGCAACCAGCCTTATTAGCCACCAGCTTAACGAGATGGCGCAGGTGGAAGGAACAAAAATAACCTACCCCTTATTCACCAAAGAAACGCCTCAAAGAACACTTGGCGATTTTGGAGCCTTAACTTAGCTTTCTTGTTTGCCTTATTCTTTCTGAAGCTTTGCTATGAAGAAGCCGTTGCACAGGTGGAGTTGCGGATAAAGCCGCTGACATTTTATTAATCCTCGCAGCCCCGGCAAACCCACTTTCGGCACTATTTTAATCAATGAGAATTCTGGGTGCCACTTCAAAAATCGCTCAATTATCATCTCGTTCTCTTCCACTGTTATGCTGCATGTAGAGTAAGTTAATGCTCCGCCAGCTGCGACTTTTTCGGCACAGCTGTTAATCATTTTCCACTGGATAGCCGCCATTTTCTCGATTGACTTTGGCCTTAGTCGCCATTTGGCTGAGGGCTGCTTGGCGAAGATGCCTGTGCTTGTGCATGGCGGATCCAAAACCACCAAGTCCGCTTGCGTATTGAAAGGCAAAGCGGTGCATGCATCGGCTATTACTGGCTCTGCAATTTTGGTTCCCATGCGGGCGGTTTCTTTTTTCCATACTTTCATTCTTCTGTTTGAAAAATCAACGGAGTCTATACTGCCTTCGTTATGCATTAGCTGAGCCAAATACGTTGTTTTGGCGCCGGGTGCAGCGCAAACATCAAAAACCATGTTGCCGGGCTTGGGGTCTGCGACTTCTGCGGCGAAGCAGCTTGCTTTATCTTGAATGTAAAATAAGCCTTCTTTATAGCTGGGCAGCGTGTTTAACGGCTTTTTCATTTCCCCGATTTTGTAGGTGAACTTTAACGGTTCAGCTTTTTCTGCTTTAACGCCTTCAGCCTCAAGTTTCTGCACAATTTGCTCTTCTGTTGCCACTAGCGTGTTCACTCGGATGTAGGTGGGCGGCGGGTTTACGCTTCCCTCCAAAAAAGCGATAGCTTCATTGCGCCCAAAAAGCCTGTAACAATACCTTACAAACCATGAGGGATGAAAGGTTTGCAGGCTAACTTTCTCCACATCGCTTGCCGCCTTCAGGATTGGCTCCAGCTGGCGCGTAAGCAAAAAGCCTAAAATCGGCTCAACTTCACGCACGGTTTCCCAGCTCAAAATGGATCTGCCAAGGCTTGCGATGCTTTCGGCTTCTTGCAAATTAATTTTACCCCAGTTCTTGGCAACACGCGTCTGATAAACATAAAGCCGCAGGAAAGATTGAATTCCCAAATTGTACTCGCCGATTTTCTTGGGCGCCACAACGGTGTTGACGAATTTGTCTATGAGGTTTCTGCGCCGCGTAGTCTCAACCACTAAACCGTAAGCAAAACGAATAGCGTTGGGGTCACTTGCGCCAAGCTGCTTGATTGTTCTTGACAGGGCTAAGCGTTCGCTTAGTTTTTGCATCTCCATCCAGCTTAGGGTTTCAATGGCGATTGTCCAGGCATCCTTCAACAATTTTTTTCACGAATAAACAAGATGCAATGCTTCTAAATAAGAATTCAAAACTCCGCTGTTACTGCGTATGGACAGCCACATATCTTTAAGAATTATTCATTCATGTTAATCCATCTGTTCTAAAACCATGCTCCAAAAACGGCGGTGACATTTTTGTCGAGAAGGAGAAATGAAGAGGTGGAAAACTTGGGGAAAGGCAAAATGACCGTGGGCGAAGCAGGTAGAAGAGGCGGCACAAAGGGGGGTCCGAGAGTCCGTGAACTCATAAGAGAAGGAAAAGAACATGAAAACGAATAAACAAGTGTGTAACAAATTGTCTGCACAAGTTAGTTTATGCTACTTTTTCCTTTTTTCTTAGTTATAAGAGATGAGTTAATGAGCCAAGTGATTAGGTGTAGAAGTACCCCTGAAACCAAAGCGGGGCAATACATGTGCCCTGAGTGTGGTCAAATCTTCGATACCAAAAAAGAAGTCGATAGCCACCTCAACATGATGCATGAATCATTCTAACACGTTGCATGGAAACTTGCATCAGAATTAAAGCCGCTTTTAACATTTTTCCTGCATATGCGCATGCTATTTTGATCTTTGTAATCTTAAGGTAAATTGTTGGTTTTAGTAAGCAAAGATTTTAGTCTCTATGCACCATAAAGAAACTAAGGTCAAAGGGGATGGCGCGAACACTCTTAGATTATTTCGGCAGCGAACAAACTCAACCTCTGCCAAAAGACAAAGCAAAAGCGGTAGCTCCGCCCTCTCTACCTAAAAACAATGCAGAAATCAAACAGGAAGAAGCGAAACAACAGAAAAAGAAAGGATCTGTCGCTTTTCCGCCAGTAGCGCCTGAAAACCTGCCCGCCTCCTATTTTGTTTCAGCATCCTATGATGGACGCCAAAAAAAAGCGGTTATCAAGCTTTATGAGCCGGAATCAGAGCAAATCTATTTTTGGTACGATAATACGGGTCATAAACCTTATTGTTTAACCAACTTGTCTTTAGATAAATTGCAGAAATTTGATCGAATAACGGGTCATGAAGGTTTTTATTGTTTTGAAAAACAGAAAAAATTCAACCCTTTGGAAAATAAGGATGTTGATTTAATCAAGATAGTGACGAAGGACCCGTTAGCCATCGGTGGAAGACCAGCAGGCACGATCAGGGACATAATTCCTGAAGATTACCCGAGCGTTTGCGGATGCAAAATTCAGGATAGCGACACTAAAGTTTGGGAGTCAAAAATAAAGTACTATCAATCATACATTTACGACCGCCAGCTTTTGCCAGGAATGATTTACGAGGTTAAAGACGGCAATCTTGTTCCTAAAGTTCTCGAGGAAGCCACAGAAAACCTAAACCAAATAAAAAACCTCTTCAAAGAATGCACCGATGAAGAACGTGAATACGCTGAAATGTGGGCGAAACTCCTTGAGTACCCAGCCCCAAAGTTCCGCAGGGCAGCCATCGACATAGAAGTTTATTCCCCATTATCCACCAGAATGCCTGACGCTCGAGAAGGTGCGTGCCCCGTAATCGCCGTGTCAATTTACGGTTCAGACGGCGAAAAAAAAGTGCTTGTTCTGAAACGTGAAGGCGTACGTGAAGGCAACCATCACTTAGCGGCAGACATAAAGGTGGAGTACTGCGAAAACGAGGAGGAACTGCTCAGAAAAACGTTCGATGTACTGCTTGATTACCCGTTTATTTTAACTTTCAACGGCGACGACTTCGACCTACGCTACCTAACCCACCGAGCCATAAACTTGGGCTTTAGAAGGAGTGAGATTCCCATAGAAGTAGGCAAACGAGTCTGCCTCTTGAGGTACGGTGTCCACCTTGACCTCTACAAGTTCTTCTTCAACAGGTCCGTGCAAATCTACGCTTACGGCAACCGCTACCGCGACGTAACCCTCGACGATGTAGGCAACGCGCTCATAGGCGTGGAGAAAATTCATTTAGAAAAAGCGTTCGGAGACTTAACTTACTCTGAGCTTGCGGCTTACTGCCTGCGGGATTCAGAAATAACTTACAAATTAACCAGTTTTGAAAATGATTCAGCAATGAAATTAATCCTTGTCCTATCCCGAATCGCCAGCATGCCCATGGAAGATGTAAGCCGTCAAGGTGTAAGCCGCTGGATACGCAACTTCATGCATAGAGAACATCGAAGAAAGAACATGCTGATTCCAAACGCGGAGGACATTTTGACAAAGAAAGGCAAGACTTCGTCCACAGCTATAATAAAAGGAAAAAAATACAAAGGCGCCATAGTTGTTGAACCCACGCCTGGTGTTCACTTTAACGTTTCAGTCATGGACTTTCCAAGCCTGTACCCATCGATAATTAAAGTGTGGAATCTAGGCTATCAGTCAATTGATTGCCAACATAACGAATGCAAACGCCGCATGATACCAGACACGCCGCATTGGGTTTGCAGCGAGAAACGGGCGCTAGAAAGTCTACTGATTGGTTCACTGCGAGATTTACGGGTAAAATGGTATAAGCAGCGCGCAAAAGACAAAACCTTGCCGCCCGAGCTTAGAAGCTGGTATAACATCACTCAGGGAGCGCTTAAAGTTATCCTTAACGCCAGTTACGGGGTCTTTGGCGCTGACAGCTTCGATTTGTATTGTCCGCCCGTCGCGGAAGCAACGGCAGCCATCGGCAGGTACTCTATCACTCAAATACTCAAGCATGCTGAAACGGTGGGCATTCAGGTTCTTTACGGCGACACGGACAGCTTATTTTTGAAAAACCCCTCTAAAGAGCAAATCGAAGAATTAGTCCACTACACGGAACATGAATTAAACATGGGCATTGACGTCGATAAAGTTTACAGGTACGCTGTTTTTAGTTCGCGCAAAAAGAATTATCTGGGCGTTTTGGAGGACGGCACCGTGGATGTTAAGGGCTTAACAGGCAAGAAAAAACATATCCCCGTCTACATCAAAGATGCTTTTAACAACATGAAGGAGACACTTGCAAGAGTTAAAACTCCAGCTGACTTTGAGAAAGCCAGAAAAGAAATCGCCGAAATAATCCGTGAACGCTATACACAGCTGAAACGCAGAGAATGGGCTGACATTAGTGAACTTGCATTCCATGTAGCTTTAGGCGATGAACTTTCAAGTTATACTAAAACTACGCCTCAGCACGTGAAAGCCGCAAGAATTCTGCAGGAAAACGGACAGGAGCTAAGAGCGGGGGATTTGATTAGTTTTGTTAAGGTTATAAGGGAGCCGCATGTGAAACCCGTTGAGTTAACGTCAAGAAACGAGGTAGACGTTGACAAGTACGTTGCTTATTTGCATTCTACTTTTGACCAGGTTTTGGATGCTTTAGGCTTAAGTTTTGACGAAATTATCGGCTTAACGAAACTTGAAAGATTCCTTGCCTAATTATAATAATTGAATAAGTACGCCAATTACCGTGAAAATTCCAACTATCAAAGCTATTATTCCGACTACTTGCCTCTCAGTTAACGGATGATGATAAGTTATCAATGTAATTAGGCTTCTTCTATGGTCAGACGAAAGCTTTTCTCCATCAAACGAAACTTGGGCTTTTTTGTGTGTAAAGAAATATGCCAACAGAATTATTGCAGAATTGAAAATGTAAGGCAAAATTGAAACTAGCAAGCTCAATTTTAAGTCAGAAATCACGGCGAACGACGCTATCGTCATTCCTATGGCGAAGGAGCCTGAATTTCCCACGAAAATTTTACCTTGAACGTTGAAGTAGGCTAAAATTAGCCAGAATATCAAGGGACCAATCATTATGCTGTATGATGGTGAGACAGCCATTAACCCTAAAATAACTATGGCTGGGCATATTGTTTCTAGTCCATTCAATCCGCCCAACTGGTTTACAGTATTTGTAACAATCATAACGATCAATGGAATAATTACGTAGAAGTATGCTGAACCGAGTTGTATTGTCCCAACAAATGGTATAGACACGGTCGTTCTGGTTGCCGGGTTATTAAGCGCGAAATAGATCAGCGGTAACGCGGCGATTAAGGGCATGAATGCTTTGTAACGCCATTTTAAGTCGATCCAGTCATCAAGCAAGCCCATGAAGCCGCCGAAAAGAATGCAAACAGCTAGAGTGAATGGTGCTGAAATGTTAGATGGGCCTCCAGCTATTTTTAGAAAGTATAGGAGAAAAAGGTAAACAGTGGTGAATAGGACGTAGAGCACGCCTAAACCGTTGGGAACTAAAGGCTGTCCGACTTTATGCTGATCTGGAACCTTTGGAAACACTGGTCGCTTCCCTGCTTTTTTGCAATATTTTAGCCTGTGCCTTTTGTGCCCGTCGCGTTATAGTACGTTGGATAGTTAATTTTGTAGATAGCTACTAACGGTACTAATCCTCCATACTGGAATGGTGACGTATCTAAGCCAGCTATGTATGCTTCTGTGAAGTATGTTGGGGTCGTAGTTGTTGCGCTTGGCGTAATACTATATCCTGCGGAAGTCCATCCGTTGCAATATTGTACCTCTGCATAGTTCATCAATTCATATACTGTACAGTTATCTCCTTGGTCATTCCATACCCATTGTCCAGTTTGATTATTAGTGCTGCCAAATTGTGTTTCATTCTTCCATACGGTAGATGTTGTTGCATTCATGTAGCCATTAGCTATGTACCATTGCTCTGCGGTTCCTGAAATGCTTGCCATCCACGGCCATTTTCCTTCATCTCCATATCCGGAAGGAATTGCAGTATATGATGAGCTGCCGCTGCTTGACTGTTGTATTTCGAGGACGGTGAAGACGAGGATATAGTTGACCCGTCCAGGATTATTATAGTTCTCATATTTAGACAGCATTTGCATTGACTGGTTTTCATTGCCCATCATTATGAAACCTACGTTTTCGATTTGTGTGGTATTGTACGTAGTGTTATCGCACAAAGTTGTTACGTTTGCAATATTGCTTAACCAGTCGCCGTAGTCCCACCAAGCAACTACCACATTATTCGAGGGAATGTTGCTTTTTATCCAACTTAGCGCGTTAAGCCATGTACTTACTGGTTCACTAAGTTGTGCACCGCCTATTGGAAGGCTCGATGCACTAATTGCCGTTGGCACGAAAGATGAGTCCATGGCTCTTGGCATTCCGCCAGTTTGCGGTGAGAAAGCCACGTCCGTTACCAGAATAAGGAATATCAGAAAGATTGCGACACCGCTGTATTCCTTACTTACACGTGCCATTCTACGTTTTGTTTTTGCCAGAGCATGTGGCGCTTCCTTCAGTAAAGTGTAAAACGGTTGTATTAGCCCCAGAACACCTATTCCTGCTATGATGCAGAAGGCTGGAGCAAAGATTGCCAGTAAGCGAATCATTGAAGCAGCAAAGAAAAGCGAAGTTACAGCGAAAACTATTAGGAAAATGTTTCTGTTTGTCGGATTTTTTAATACAAAGTAAAATCCGATGAGGAAGAATAGGATGCCTACGCCAAGCTCGATGTAAATGTTTCCCCAAGCTGTAATTTGCTGTTCAGCCACTGAATTGATAATAGGTGAACTTGCCCGGATAAAGGGGTCTATTACTGTACTGAATTTTCCCTGAAGACCACTACCAGAAATGAATCCAGTTGCATATAGTGTAGCAAAACCGCCGACGATGATAACTAGTGAGGTAATTGCTAGAATCAACTTGCTCCTCATAGTTATATTGTTACGTAAAAGTTCTGCAATGAGAAGCAAAACGAATCCTACGGCGACTGGAATTACTGCACCTGACGTCAAGTAGCTAAGTCCCAGATAGGGGACTATTGCTGCTATGTATAATGCTAAGCCAAAAGTTATGCTGTAGCTAAGCAGAAGCCGTTGATTATACCTCTTCAATAGGAGTGTAGCAAAAACGAATAGTACGGTCATGTCAATCATGTAGTATGCTCCGCCCCAACCTGCTATGAAATAGGCTAAGGCAGCAGCAGCGCCTAACGAGTACAATATGGATGCGCGTAATGACCTGTTGTTGTCAATAGATCTTAGGAATAAGAATACAAATAATATAAGACCAATCGTACCTGGGACTTGCGTATCAAAGAATCCAAGAGATGTTCTTTCGATGATTGAAGGTTCTAACGCCAGGAATAAGGCAGATAATAAACCGACCGTTCTTCCACCAAAGTCCTTGCCTAAGAAATAAATTACCAGAACTGAAAGCACACCAACTATGGGTGGTATCATTGCACATAGTGTCATTAAATTAACGCTTGCTCCTAACGCTGTGATGACGTCGTAGATTACTGCTCCTGTCATAGGTATAGATGGCAAAAGAGTATGAGCCATGTTAAGTCCAAAAGGATACCACAGTTGATGGTTAACCCAATTTGTTGTCCAAGGTGAAAGCAAACCGTGATTTACCATGTATAGCGTTATGCTGTATTGATAGTAGGGGTCAAACTCGTTAAGCGTTGTTGTTCCTGAGGTGAGATTTTCCCAGCGCAAAGGTAAAATGCGGATAATAAGGGCTACGAAGAGTATTAGAGCTAACGCAGCATATGCCATTATTTGTCCGTGACTTAGTTCGATGCGTAATGGTGCCAGCCTTTTACTAAGCCGATCTCTAGTTCCTTCCCCCACTTTAAGCCATCTCTCCAAACATTAATTTCGATCGATTTCTTGTTCAATTCTTAATTTATACACATTGGACGTTTATTTATGGCTTTCCAAAATGAACTAACATAGCTTAACGACTATGTAGTTTTGATTATATTGCAATATAACCCAATAGCCAAACTATATAGCCCTTTTTTAAATCTTACTCTAAATTCCCAGATTAAACAGGCAAAAAAGTCGCCAGAAATCCTAAAAGGGCAATCAACAATAACCGTATTTTTCTTCGCTTTGAACCCTGTTTTGGACAGGCGTTGCATAACTTACTAGGAACTTACCATTCTGGTTTTAGCCGCTTTTTTTAATGCTCTCCGAGGTTTAATCGGAGCTTTGGTGAGTTGTGAGTGTCCCCTAGTCTATCGACGCTTAAATATGGGTTTAACTTCAACATCCATAGGTAACAATGAAAGTTTCCTATCACATTGTGGGCATTTTCCATTATTTTGCGCAATAATTTCGTCTGGCGGTTTAAGCTCGCTGCCTTCATATAAAACATGATTGCATCCATGGCATAGTACTCGTTGCGGCATCCAAATCCCCGATAATAACATGCTATGGCATATTTATTGGTTGCTAAAAAAATTAAGCCTTAGCTAAACTGTGCTTGTCAAGTAACTGCAAAGTTTATTTTAAGAGGGACTATTTGGAATGTTAAAGCATGTGGTTTAACAGCCTTTGGAAAAATACACGTTAATTGTTACTGAAAAACCTGATGCCGCAAACAGAATAGCTATGGCTTTGGACATTGATGGAAAAGCCAAAAAAATAGTTGAAAGCGGCGTTCCATATTATCAAGCATACAGAGACGGCAATTTAGTTGTTGTTCCAGCAATTGGGCATCTGTACACTGTTGCAAGCAAGGAAAAAGCTAAACGGGATTATCCAGTTTTCGATTATCAATGGGTTCCAAGATACCTTGCTGAGCGGGGCGCATCGAAGATTCGTGTTTGGTTAAATGTAATTGCTAAACTAGCAGAAAACGCTGAAGAGTTTGTAGATGCTTGCGACTTTGACATTGAAGGCAGCATCATAGGTTACTGCATACTCAAGTACGCTTGCGGTAGCAAGGAAAAAACTGCCAAACGCATGAAATACTCCACACTTACACAAAAGGAACTGCAAGAATCTTACGCTCACTTATTGCCGCATTTGGATTTTGCTCTTGTTGAAGCTGGATTGACAAGGCATGAAATAGATTGGCTCTACGGCATAAACCTGTCTAGAGCCTTAACACTGGCTGTGAAAAACAACAGTGGACAATATGCTCCACTCAGCACTGGTAGAGTGCAAGGGCCAACCCTCAAATTTTTAGAAGATCGAGAAAAAACCATAAAGTGCTTTGTGCCCGTTCCCTACTGGAGCATAACCGCTAAAATAATCATAAACGACACAGCGTACGAAGCTGAGTACGAGAAAATCCTCGAAAGCAAGCAAGAAGCAACGGCAGTATTGGATGCCTGTAAAACCAAAGAAGGTCAAATAGAAACAATAGTTGTAAAAGAGTTTGAGCAGAACCCACCGTTACCCTTTGACTTGGGTGCTTTGCAAAGTGAAGCTTACAGAATTTTCCACTTTACGCCGATACGTACTTCAAACATAGCTCAGCACCTGTACTTAGATGCATTAATCTCTTATCCGAGAACAAGCAGCCAAAAGCTTCCGCCAGCAATCGGCTACGAAACCGTATTAAGAAAACTAGCTAAACTGCCTGCTTACAGGAAACAGGCAGAGGACCTGCTCTCTAAACCAGTTTTGAAGCCAAATGAAGGAGAAAAAGCCGACTCAGCGCATCCAGCGATTTACCCGACTGGGAACCTGCCTGAAAAACCCTTGGGTACAGTTGAAAGAAATATTTTCGATCTTATCATACGCAGGTTTATGGCTGTTTTCGGTGAGCCTGCCATTCGCCAAAACACGAAAGCGACAATTAGCATCAACGGGAATCTTTTTTATTTGAATGGAATGCGAACGTTAAGTGACGGATGGCTTCGATTTTACAAACCCTATGTTCAACTGAAAGATGTGACTTTGCCCTCCTTAACTCAGGGACAAAAAATCGCTGTTAAACAAGTAGTGGTGAAAAATAATTTTACTAAACCACCGGCAAGGTATAACCCTCGCAGTTTACTTTTGAAAATGGAAAAAGAGGATATAGGAACCAAAGCGACGAGGGCAGCAACCATACAAACGTTGTACGACCGCAAGTACCTCTACGGAACCGATAGTCTTGCCGTTTCTGACCTTGGCTTTGAAGTCATCGAAATCTTGGTGAAGTACTGTCCAACCGTCGTCTCACCTGAATTAACTAGAAAGCTTGAGGAGAAGATGAATGAAATCCAGCAAGGAAAAGAAACAAAAGAAGCTGTATTGCAGAACGCTGTTGAGATTTTAAAGCCAGTCCTATTAGAGCTTAAAGAAAAAGAATCAGTTATAGGCGAGCAATTAAGTCAAGCGTTGAAAAAAGCTCGGCTTGAAGAAAGAATAGTTGGTGCATGCCCGAAATGTGCTGATGGAAAACTAGTTATTTTGCACTCCAAAAAAACTGGTAAACGTTTTGTTGGCTGCACAAACTATTTCGAGGGTAAATGCAACGTGACTTTTCCGCTGCCTCAAACTGGCAATGTAAAACCGTTAAATATCACTTGTAAAAGCTGTGGGTGCCCAGTCTTGCGTGTGTACCTGAGAGGGAAGAGATCTTGGAGATTATGCCTTAATCCTAACTGCCCCTCGAAAGGAGCGAGCAACCAGTGAAATGCAAAATTTTCAGTTGAGAAGCATACGAAAATGGTTTCTTCAACTGCTTTTTAGGGCTTACCAAAATTATCGAGAAATTTAATGTATGAAGGAAAGCGCCGGGTTTGTTTTGGATTGATTTTTTAGTTGAAATTCAGAAAAATTCATTAACTGGAGAATGGGCTAGTAGTAAAACATCTAATCAAGGAGGACAATGGGAATGTCAAGTAAAAAAAAGAAGCGATCTTCAGTTGTATCCTTTTCGCTGAGTCGATGGTTCAGTAGAATTTCAATAACTACTCCTTCAGTACTCTTGATTACTATTATAGGAATTTTATACTGTATATTTCTTTTCGGCGGTGGCTTGTTTACTCTTATTACCCGTCCTGCTCCCTCAGCCTACGTTAATGGACAATTCTATTTCCTCTATCCAAGTATCAGCGGACAATTCGTATCTGACACTGTGATCTCGGTAATATTGTTTGGTTTTGGTTTTCTTGGTCTGTTTACTATTTATCAAAGCACCAAAAGCGCTTATAACCCAAGGCAAGCTTACATGATGCTAATCATAGGCGTAGCGTTTTTGCTTATATCGTACATATTCTTGGAAGGCGCGATTAATTTCAAAGAAACCGCCGGGATCATCCTAACTCTGCCTTTTTTCCATAGGCTTTTCTTTTTACCATGGGTGTTTTTTTAGCTTCATTTTGTATGCTAAGAAATTTGTGAATAAATGAATGGGCGGAGTAATCAGCAAAACTGTAACTGCCAATTCCCAATTTACAATGCCTAAAGGAATCGCAAACAATAGTGCACCAACGACAAAGTCAACTTGATCAACTATGGGAAGTAAACCTCCTGGAGCAATCCCTAACCTTCTCTTTAAAAAAGCGCCTGCCAAATCGCCTGAAAGTGCCCCTAAAGGAGTCAAGATGCTAAATAGGATTGGAAAATGGAAAAGTACGCACTCCATTAATCCAACCAATATACCGATTGCCAAGCCGAAAAAGAAACCCCTGAAAGTTTTGTTATCTCCAAAGATTCGTTTTCCATCATAAAAGTTCTTTCCGAAATCCATCCGCGTTCCCCCGCCAGCAAGCACTGGCGTGGCGTTTGCGCAGTAGGCTGGAAAAATAAATTTTAATGCGTCAACGATTAACTGGATTATTATTTCCATGTGGTCAACCATCATTCTTGGAATTCAGTATCTTTTATTCCGGTTTCGCCTATTTGTACATAACAAGTAACTTCTTCCTTGTTTTCCCGTGTTTCAAGAACAGCTTTGATCGTTTGAGGATAGCCAGTAGGTTTCATAGCGATTATTGTGTCAGCCCAGAATTTTAAAACTCTGTTTGCAACAGGTGCGACGCTGACGTTTGGGTCATCAAAAACGCTTCTTACTTGGCTCACTACTATAACTGGGATTTTTCGGATTTTTGCTGTTTGCGCTAAAATTGCTAATTGCCTGTTCAATTCACGGTTTACGCTGAAGGCTTTACTAGAGGACTCAGCAACTTTTGCTCCATACAAAGATGTGAAGGTGTCAATTACTATTAACCCAAAATTTTTTGCTGTATAATCTTGTATGCGGTCTATAACCGCTGTTTGTTCATTGAAATCCTTTGGTTTAATTAAAATGACTTGCTCAGCAACCTGGTCGAATTTATCGGCTGAAAGTTGCGAAAGCCTTTCGGTCGAAAAAGTATTATCGCAATCAACAAAGAGTATCTTATAGTTTTGTAATGCACAACTAACAGTGCATTGTATCGCAAACGTTGTTTTTCCAGTTTCGGGTTCACCATAAATTAAAGTAACGCTTTGGGGTGAAATGCCCCCGCCAATATTGTTATCGATGCATTTGCAGCCTGTTTGGATTGTGACCATATTTTACCCTTTTTCGCGTCAAGATTATAAACTTGAACTAGTAAAGTGTTCTGCACTTAAACGTATACTATTAAGGTTGATTTATTGAAAGAAAAAGTTGCTATAGTCACGGTGGATGGGAAAGCGTACTTTCTAATTGTAAACAATTTAAGAGAGCAAAATCTCCCCTTCATAAGTTTGGTTCCAGGCGAGTCAGTGCCTGCCGAAGTGAAAGCGGTAATAACGACTGAGAAGGAAAAGTACTTGGTAAAAAACGAAAACACCCTAATCTTTACAAACGAAAATGAACTGGACAATTTGTTTAACGAGGTAAAGCGAATACTTCAAGGAAAAGACGCCTACGAAAAAATTTTAATCGGCATTGACCCAGGTGAAGCAATTGGGCTGGCAGTAATTGCCGATGGAAAAGTTATTGAGGAAGGCAACTGCTTTAGCTCGCAAGAGGTAATTAACAGCATAATTAAGACAATAAGAAACGTTAATTCCACGGTGACAAGCGTTTCCGTTAAAATCGGGAATGGTGTTCCCGTTTACAAGGAATTAGTTGAAGCCTTAGATGAAACTTTACCGTCTGCAGTGGTGCTGGAAGTGGTAAGTGAGGCAGGAACCAACCGACCCCTAAAAAACAACAAGCGCAGCCGAAGAATCCGGCATATTTCTTCAGCAATACGGATTGCTGGAAGAACAGGCTATACTATTCCAAGGAGGAAGATGATTGCAACAAACAGTTGAATCCAATAAAACACTGCTAGTGGATGGCCCAGCATCTGTCTGTGTGATTTCTGGCAAGGCTGAAATGTTCGATTATCAATTAAAACAAGCAGTAAAAATTGTGGTTCGTGAAGGAAAGCGCCTTCCATTTTTTGTCCTTGAAAAAGCAGTTTTTGACGTTTCATTAGGACCAAACGCAAGCATTGAAGAAGTTGAGGGCAGCACAATTCCAGAGTCATGGAATAAACCTCTTGAAGCAATTTTGAGTATACAAGGGAAGCCTGTGGTTGTTTTGCTTTTGGGGAAAACTGATTCTGGAAAAAGCAGTTATTGCACTTATTTAGTAAACAAGCTGGTTAACGGAAAATGCAGGGTTGCTCTTTTAGACGGCGATTTAGGTCAATCAGACATTGGTCCCTCAGGAACCGTAGGTTATGCGGTAACTTCTAAGCCAGTGCCAGAATTGTACAATTTGAAGTTGCATAACGCTTTTTTTGTAGGTGTTACCTCGCCGATAAATGCGATGGCTAAAGCAATTGAAGGCTTAGCCGCTATGAAGGCTGAGATTTTGCAGAGACCGATTGATTTTGTGGTAGTTAATAGTGATGGTTGGGTTACGGGCGATGTTGCTGTAAGCTATAAAACACAATTGGTCGAAGCGCTAAAGCCGGATATTATAGTTGGCGTGCAAGTTGAAGATGAACTTAGATCCCTTATTGCTTACTTGGACAACACTTCAGTGATTTTGGTCGAGCCGTCTTCTTCTCTTAATCAGCGGAGCGCAGAAAAACGCAAAAGCCTGCGCGAAATGACTTATGCAAAGTACATGAAAGACGCAAAACTTCAGTGCTACCCATTAAGCCAAGTGACAATTGAACCAAAAGACGGTCTTCCAAAGGTTCAAGAGCCAGAAAAGGGACTACTTGTCGGGCTATACGGTTCTGAAAGCAAATTCTTGGGGATAGGTGTCTTGCGTGAAATTAACCATGTACGGAAAGCGTTAAAAGTTCAAACTGCAGTTTCAGCTAAACCTCAGAGGCTTGTTTTCGGAAAAGTCATTCTAAACGAGAAGTTACAGGAAATTCAAGACTGAATTTTAAAGAAATTGCTGATTTCCCTTGCCAAAACATCCTTTTCGTTAGGCAAAGTTTTCATTCCATCGCTTATCCATGCGGGGAGGAAGCCTCGGCAATAATTTGTGGCAAAGCGGTAGTCTAAAAAAACTATGGCTCCTCGGTCATCCAAAGTCCTGATAGGTCTCCCTGCAGCTTGAGAAGCTTTTTTCATAGCGGGCAAAACATAACCATATTCACGCCCAAAACCCGGAAAACATTTCTCGTAATAATCAATCTGGGCTTCCACTCTCGGCGTCGGTGTAGCATACGGAATACCCACAACTACCACTGAGTTCATTTGGTTGCCTGGAAAATCGACGCCTTCCGAGGTTCTTCCGCCTTGAACGCCAAGGAACACGGCGCCATTTCGGTCGCCGCACTTTTTAAAGTTTGATACCATTTTTTCATTTTGCTCTGAGGTCATCTCTCTTTTTTCGTGAAAAAGATGTTTTGATAGAGCGTTCTCTAGCCCTTCAGAAAGCATTGAGTTTAACACTTCGAATGAAGCAGCAAAAACACCTGTGTTGGTCGGCGTGTTCTCCGCCACCTCGTTTATGCGTTCAATGATGCTTTGATACATGGTTGGAGTTCTTTTTTCCATTGATGTGGTTACTCCCAAGCATACGGCTGAGAACACGTGCTCTTTTGGAAACGGCGAAGGAACAATGCATTCCACAGTGTTCAGAGGAAGCCTTGTTATTTGCTTATAAGCTTGCAGGGGCTGAAGTGTCCCCGACATTATCACATTGGCATAAGTCGATGAAAAAACTGGCTCCGTAATTTTTGAAGGATCCAATGCAACGACTTCTAATTTTGCCGTTTTGCTCTTCTCTCTATTGAGATAGCAACTTGCTACGGTTATGAAAGAATCGTCGTCTGCGGTCTCCAGCCATGTAAGCAAGAAATCCGCCATTGAATGAACATATGACCGCGGGTTTTTATCCTCTGCCAACAAACGTTTCTTAATGGCGTTGCCTGCTTCACACATGCGTTCAAAGAACTCTCTTGGGTCGTCGATGCCTCCAGATTTTTTAATGCTTTCGATTATTTCATGAGGCGGAATAATCTTTTCTCGACTTACCCCGTCAGTTAAGTTTTCCACTTTATCCTTAAAGAAATGAGCAAATCTCTCAACTTCCTTATTTCCAAACTTGTCAGCTTCTACCTCTGCCTGCTTAATGGCAAAAGAGGATAGGCTGCTGCTTCCAATGTCAATTGCTGTTTCAGGCAGATTATGCGCCTCGTCCACGATTAGTATGATTTTTGATAGTTCTTGCTCCAAGTTTTTCAGAAAAGCGTTTCGAATATTGGGGTCAAAAACATACAGATAGCTTAAGGCGATGACTCTGGCTTCTGACACCGCAGACTTCACTAACTCATATGGGCACAACTCTTTTCTCTGGCAAATCGAGAGGATATCTGATGCTAAATAGGGACGGACAGAAACTGCGGCGGCCAGTTGAATAAAATCTGGTGTTCGCTTAAGAACGTTAACGTAATATGGACACCTGCCTTTTGTTTTTAGCAGCTCGCAAACTTCCATCATTGATTTTGAGTCAAAAGCTCCTCCAGTAGCAAAAGCATTAATGCACATTTCATTACGCCCGCGAATAGAGACTCCAACAACGGGTTGCTTTCTATGTATAGCTTTTAATTCTTCTATAACACGGTCGTGTTGCCGATGGGTTCTAGCGACATAAAGTATCTTCAAATCTTTTTCCATTGCTACAGGTATGCAAGCAGAAAGAGCCGAAATGGTTTTTCCTAAACCATTGCTTCCCTCGATTAGAACCGAACGCCTCTCATTCACAGCGTTATAAACTGTAGAGATAAACTCGTCTTGATGTGGACGCACACTAATGTAGGGGAAATACTTTGCAACCGCAGAGGGCAGCTTAATCATTTCTTATCCCCTAAACACCTCGATGGACAATAAGCCCTCACCGGACACTCTGGACAAAGCGGCTGCCTCGCCTTGCAGTATTTTCTGCCGTGCGCAATCAACAGCAAATGAACCGCCAAATAATCTTTCGGATCAAAAAGCGACTGAAGACTCAAACGCACCTCTTCATAATTGCCGTTTGCAGGCGCTAACCCAAGCCGTTTCGACACCCGATAAACATGCGTATCCACGGGAATGGTGGGTTGATTTGCTACGAAGAGCAAGACAACATCCGCTGTTTTCGGCCCAACTCCAGGCAGCTCCATGAGCGTTTTTCTAGCCTCTTCAAGAGGCAACGATAAAATGGGCTTTAATGAGCCGTGAAATTTTTCGAGAATGATTTTTGAGACTGTCTGTATTGTTTTAGCTTTGCTTTTGTAGAGACCGCCAACGTGAAGGCAATCTTCAAGTTTGCTTGTTTCGGCTTGTGATAATGCTTGAGGCGTTACTTCGAACTGCTTCGAGAGGTTTTCGAAGGCTCTTGCAGTATTGCGGTCAGCGGTGTTCTGTGAAATAATCGTTACAACTAAGGTTTCGAACGGGTCGTTTTTTGGTTTAACCAATTTAGGCACGGCTACTGTGTCCTGTAATATCTGCAAGATTGTTGCCGCATGACTGTTGGTCATCGTTGTGCCTTCGGAGGTCTCGAAAATATTAACCTCCAACTATTTATTTGCCAAGTTATAAATAAGAACGATGTAAAAACTCGAAAATATAGATAATATCGCTAAGTTTTTAACCCCTGAATGGTCGTAGTATTAGAAAGGCGCGTGCTGTAGCTAGAATGTTGAGTTGCTGGAACAGCTCAGAACAAAAACGTTAAAAGCGCACTTAAACAAACCTCTTTTGAGTGATCAGATGTCTATCCCATTTCTTTTTAGAAGTGCAGACTCAATATATCCAGATTATTCGGAGCTTGAAAATCTTGAGGTTTACGGCGATTTCCTGAGCCTTTACTCTTTGCCTATTGATGGGACTATTGCTGAAGTTGGTAATATTTTTGATACTTTGGAGGAACTAGACACGCGCATTTTTTGTCTCTATGTTTCATATGTGTTGTCTAAAGCAGGATTTTATTGGACTGATATTTTAAATCCTGATGAGATGGATGACAGTGGAAAGTATGCTCCTGAGGATTACACTACAAAATTCGATGAAAAAGATTGGTTGGAGATGGGAACGTCGGGTCCTTTGGGTAGTGAAAAAGGAGGAATCGGCATTTGGTCGATGCAATTTGAAAATGAAGAAAAAGCTCACATTCACATTTTCTTTGTAACTACGCTTTGGGATAATTATAAGCCTCCAGTTGAATTTGTGCTCGGCAGCAGCTATTACGTGATCCACCCGCGTCTTTTTAGGAAAGCAAAAGAGGATTGTAAAGATTTTGCTGAACGTCTCAGAAAAGAAATGGGTTGTGATTTGGTGCTTTCGACAGGTCAATTCGCTGCCAAGTATCTTCCTGATAAGGAGAAAAGGGAGATTGTCGAGGCTAACTGGGTGTGTCTGAGAGAAAGAATTCTTGGTGAATTTCAAAAGAAGTGGAAACTTTTGACCTATGCTTTGTACAAAGAAGACATTGAGGACAGCCGTAACGAATTGCGGAAAGCACGCTTAAAATTGGATTCTGGAAATGATTTGGAAGAAGCTGTTTTTCATGCAGGAGTCGCCTGTGAAGGGTTACTTAAAGCACTTCATTCGAGCGAGCGTGATGAGAAAATTCATGAAAGAATGGGGTTTGATGATTACCTTAATGTCTTAAGCGACCTATTAAGAGACGAATTTGGGGAAGACATATTCTCTGACCTTAAGCTAGTTAAAGAGTGGCGAAATAAAGTTGCTCATGCTCCGAGAAAAATTCCAGATTCAAGAACAGCCTTAAAAATAGTAAATAAAGCAGAATTGTTTCAAAAACTATTTGATGATTACCTTAAGAAACAAACATCAAGCAAAAAGTGATGGCAGACTTCGTACTGATCTCTCTCTTTCTAATTAAGTAGTTCTTAATGCCCGATCTTATACAAGAAACGCGCGTAAATATCATCCGTTCTAAATATCGCGCGCTAGTAACTAGAAAGCCTTGATGTAAGGTAGACAGCGCTCGCTCATCTTTAAGCTGTGCGCTTATTCCGCAATTATTGTGATTCTGCAATCTTCAAATTGTTGCTTTGCTAAATCCTTAATGTATCGTAAGGCATTGTCTATATCAAGAGATTTTATTACGCCGATGTTTCGGTATATCGCGCTCATGAAGCTGCCAATTTTACGTCGTGCATTTTGGTTGGAATAATGGTCGTTGTCTCTCTCAACTGGAAACAAATTCAAATGTGGGTCTTCATGTTCGCAATCTGTATCTACTGCGATATTTTCCAATCTGTAAGTTTCAGCATTTAGTAATAATTTTTCCCAAAATTCCTTTCTTTCCTGATTTGACCTGGTTTTAATCAAATTTATTATTACTGTTCCGCCTGTTAGCAAAATCGCCATTTTTATTTGGTAATCTCCAAATTTTAAGGCTCTTGGCTGCTCTTTGGCGTCAAAACTATTCTTTTCTGTAATGTCTAACATGTATGCAAAGGCGTCAACGAATTTGAGATTCTCTATGGTTGACTGTATTTTTCTCTTTTTAACTATATTCTTTCTGTTTAAGGTAAAAGAACCTCTTTTCATTATTGCCTTGTCGATTTCAGCTGAATAGTCTTCGCTAAGGTAATCCTTGATTATGTCACCGAACTCTCTGAATGATACGAAAGCGTCTTTCTCATTGTCAATAATTTTTAATTCATTATAATTAGGTCCATTTCCACCACACAGCTCAACCAAGAATAGTTCCTTACTAGGAATCTTGTACATCGCAATATTCGAGTCAATTGTTTCAAAGTAGATTTCAGTGATCACTTCAGTATCAGGTTCTGTAGACCAGTCATAACCTCCGACTCCGCCTTCAAAATCTTGGAAGACTGTTATTTTCATAATAAACCATGTTTTAATAGGAAAATTTATGTATTTACCTTTTTTGCTTGACAAAAGTGGCGGTCGCTATTTTTCGCGTCGATAGTGCACGTCAGCATAGTTCTGGAAACTGTTCTTCGACCTGACCGATTGGACGAGAGAGATGGTCAGTTTCTTGCAACCAAAGTTATAAGCCCAAAGCATGCCTTGCGAGTTGTCTATGAGCGTAGAAAAGACTTTTTAGTTATCATAACCTTTTATCCTGTAAGGCGAGAACGCTATGACCTATAAAATAAAATACGATGATGACTCCGACGTGCTTACCATCGTTGTGAAAGAGAAAGGCAAGCTTTCACATGCCGAAGAGGTAGGCGACCTGATACTGCACGTTAACGACAAGGGCGAGCCGCTTTTCTTAGAGATTCTTAGGGCCAGCAAGATAGTTCCGCTTATGGTTGAAGGCTTAGCAAAAAAAGAAGTAACCGTTGCCTAAGCTATTCCTTTCCATAGGGGTTCTATTCATAGACGTTTCTTCTTGGACCTATGGCTATAACATAAACAATTTTGTCTTTCTCAGAAACTTTATAAATTATTCGCAGGTTCTTTCCCACGCGTAAACTGTTGTTCCCTTTTAAATCTCCACGTAGCCGTTTTCCACTGTAAGCTTCTGCTTCTAAACTGATTAGGCACTCTCGAACTTGACCCTTGACTTTTTCCTCTAACTTCCTATAGAAATGCTCTGCTTGTCTGGACAAAACAACCGTGTACTTGGGTTTCAACAGGCGTCTTCCTTCAGAAGCGTCCTCAACTCTTTTACTCTTCCAGCTTTAATGTCCTCTTGTCCTTCCTTGATGGCCTTCACCATTTCGGGGTCGCTTAAAATTTCGAAGGTTTCCATCAATTCCTCCATAAGTTTAGTAGCTTCATCAAGCTTTTGCTTGGTTTCAGCGAGAAGTTTACGATCTTCCTCATCTAAATGTACAGTCTTAGCCATCAAAGACCACTACAGCATATGAATGTAAAAGCACCTTATAAATTTGAAAAAACCCGATAAGACGAGCCGCTGTAAAGCTAGTGTTCATGTCATGTCGTCGTGGCTGTTTTATGGGTCGGTAAACAGCAGATGCCCGTTTTTGGCTTGGGTGAATTGTTGTTTGATTGGCGATTTAACACACCTGTAGCAGAGCGGGTTGCGTAGCACCCGAACTCTTTTGTTTCTCGGTTGAGGCGGTTAGAAGGCAAATGAAATATTAAACTAAATCCGTCCCGTTTAGTAGAGAAAAAAGCGTTGTAAGCTAAAAAATCAATTAAGTTCTGAGAAAAGCAATGACAATTGAAGTTGATTTAAAAGAAATAAAATCACTACTTTCCGAAGTTAACAGCAAACTCGATTCGTTACTGAAGAAAAAGACACCTATGCGCTCATGACTCTGGAAGAGAAATCCCTCAAAGATTTTCTTGAAGGGGAACCTGACATTTACTCGGTTAAAGACACCAAGGCAAAGGTCAAAGGTAATTGAAGAGAAAAAAAGTCTTATTCAAAGGGGACTCGGCTTTTAATTTTAAAATTGGTCTTGGGCAACAGTAATAGTTAAGTTGTACCTGTTGCAATTGTACTACTTGAAGGTTGAAGTTGAACCATGGAAGAAGTGCTTGTAACCCGCAAAGGGCAAATCACAGTTCCCATCGCCCTCAGACGCAAATATGGAATAAAACAGGGAATGAAAATGACCGTGCAAGACTCAGGCGAAGGCATAGTCCTCAAAGTTGTGCCCAGATTTGAAGACCTTATCGGTATAGATGCTGGAAAAAAAGATATCAAAAAAACGATAGAAAAGCTGGATAAAATGCGCTCCGAAGACAGATACTAATGAAAGCCGTCATTGACACCCGCTTCTTTATGACTAGTCTTGAGAGCAAGGACGAGCAATTCGAAAAATGGGCGAAAGCAACCCTGCAAACACTTCAAACAAAAGCAAACGTGGGTGTCGTGCCATCGATAGTCATACACGAGTTCTATAAGCTTCAACTAGAAGACGAAGGCAAAGACATTGCAGAATTGCGAACAAGCTCCATTCTCAAATTAGACCTTGAAATTGCAAATCTTGATGTACCAGTTGCAATCCAAGCTGCCAAACTCCGATGCAAGTATGCCGAGCTGCCAACAGCCGACGCCATAATAGCGGCAACAGCAATTACATTAGGATGCGACTACGTGTTAACTGACGATAAACATATCAAACAAATTAAAGAAACCAAAACAAAATGGATCTAGGCGAGAACGTTATGACCTATAAATTGCGCCAACACAAAGCACTAGCTTTTTGAATCTTACACGATATTTCTTATCTTTCTGCCCTTTTCCAGATTCAACCTAAACCCAAATTAAACCCTAAACCAAAAAAGCAACCCAAAGCAATCCCTTCCAAAAACTGCTGATCTATAGACCTACCCTAATATTTGTGTCAAAATTCAGCCACAAAAAGATTAAACAAGCCAAAAGCCTCCCCTCCTTACTATTTACAACCAACGCGCAGTAGTAAATAGCAGCTTACAAATACCCCGCGACAAAAAAGACGGGAGCCAAACGCACACAATTTTCACGATTTAAAAACGTCCGAATCAGCCCCAAGTTGTTGGAGCATTGCAGAATGTTCTTTGCTTTAATAGGAAAGGTTTTTAGTATAGTTATTATATGAGTCTGTGAAAAAGTGTATAGGTAAAGTGAGGTTAAAATTATGTCAGTGTTTGCAGCACCAGGAGCATATGACCGTGCAATTACGGTTTTCTCGCCTGACGGACGGCTCTTCCAAGTCGAATACGCAATGGAGTTAGTCAACCGTGGAGCCACCATCTTGGGCATCCAATGTCCAGAAGGGCTTGTTCTTGGTTCAGAAGAAAATATAGAGGTCCTTGAAGAAGCAGGTTACTCATGGAAAATCTTCAGGGTAGACGACCACATCGGCGCAGCAATAGTGGGTTTAAGCTCAGACGCCAGAATACTCATCGACCAAGCAAGAATATACGCTCAAAGTAACAAATTAACCTATGATGAACCCATAGATGTAGAAGTTGTAACCAAACGAATCTGTGACATCCAACAAATGTACACGCAGCATGCCGGTGTTAGACCCTTCGGAGTTTCAATAATCTTCGGAGGAGTCGACAAAACAGGAACAAGAGTTTTCGGGACACATCCAAGCGGCACATACAGAGGATACAAAGCTACCGCCTTAGGCGCAGGAAGAGAAACTGTCGTAGCAGTTCTGAAGGAAGAATACCGTGAAGACTTGACTTTAGAAAACAGCATTAAACTCGCAGTAAAATGCTTAGTTAAAGCCCTAGACGCAAGACAGTTACCTCCGAGAATAAAGATTGCAGTCATACCTGTTGCGACAAAGAAAATGGAAATGTTAAGTGACGATGCTGTAGACGACTACATCAAAGAGCTGGGTTCAAGCAAGTGAAAACTCGATGAGTGAAAAGTTCACCGTTGCACGATTAACAAAAGAAAACGAGCATTTTGAAATCCTAGTTAAACCCCAAAAAGCACTGGATTACCGCAACGGCAAAATCGCGGGAATAACGGAAGCTTTAGCTGCTGAAATAATTTTTTCTGACGCAAACAAAGGCACCAAAGTTTCCGAAGAAGCGATGCATAAAGCCTTCGGAACCACAGACCCATTAAAAGTTGCTGATATGATACTGAAGAAAGGAACGCTTCAACTTACGACTGAACAAAGACGTAAAATGGTCGAAGACAAGAGAAGACAAATAATTGATTTCATTTCAAGACAGGCGGTTGACCCGAAGACGAATCTGCCGCATCCTCCAATGCGTATAGAGAATGCGATGGAGCAAATCCGTTACCCAATTGACCCATACAAACCAGTGGAAGAACAAGCCAGGGACATAGTGAAACTGTTGCGGCCGATTTTGCCCTTAAAGATAGAGCAAGTAACAGTTGCAGTGAAGATACCCGCCCAATACTCAGCAAGAGCTTATGGGTCAGTCAAAACTTTGGGTACAATAAAACGGGAAGAATGGCGTGGAGACGGCTCATGGTATGGTGAGATCGAGTTGCCTGCTGGATCATACGCCTCGTTGCTGAACAAACTTGGCGACGTAACTAAGGGAAGTGGAGAAGCAAAAATAATCTCTTAAAAAAATAAAATTGGATGGTGAAAATTATGCCAGTATTCTTTGAAAAAAAACAGCTTGTGACGCCAGGAGAATTGCTTGCTGAAGGCGATTATTTAGCTGGCGAAAACACGTATATGGAACAGAACAAAATTTACGCCTCAAGAATCGGGCTTGTAGATACCGATAATAAAAAAGTAAACGTTGTTGCACTTAGGGCTTTTTATGTGCCTAAAATGGGTGATATTATAATAGGTTCAGTCGTGGAAGTTGGATTTAACGGCTGGACAGTTGATATTAAATCACCTTACACAGCGCTCCTGCGTGCATCAGATGTTTTAAGCAGACCCTTCAAGCCTCAAAACGACGAGTTATCGCAAGTTTTAAACGCTGGCGACTTAATCGTCGCAAAAATCGCTTCGTATGACAGAGCGCACGACCCACAGCTTACTGTTGGAGAGCCAGGGTTAGGAAAAATAACTCGAGGGCAAATCCTTCATGTGACACCTACAAAGATTCCTCGTATAATCGGTAGGAAAGGCTCAATGATTTCTATGATAAAACAGGAAACGGGTTGCCAAATTATTCTGGGGCTTAACGGTGTCATCTTGGTCACTGGGAAAAACCTTGAGGACGAGGAACTTGCCATAATGGCGATTAAAAAGATTGAGGAAGAATCCCACACGACCGGTCTTACAGATCGCATAACACAGTTGCTTAAAGAAAGTAAAGGTAAAGTGGAGGAAAATAAGAATGAGTGAAAAGCATGAAAAATTAATTGATAAAAAAGGTATTAGATTAGATGGTAGAAAAGCAGATGAACTTCGCCCCCTGAAGCTTCAAGTCGGCGTTTTATCACACGCTGATGGATCAGCCTATATTGAACATGGAA